>Ga0194121_10000035_pt1 | contig 209815 bp, 177 predicted proteins | sample TA2MahCa50mmetaG_FD_148609 | JGI IMG/M metagenome (GOLD analysis project Ga0194121, IMG submission 148609) | Freshwater microbial communities from Lake Tanganyika, Tanzania - TA2015020 Mahale Deep Cast 50m | ecosystem: Environmental > Aquatic > Freshwater > Lake | place: Tanzania: Lake... | reverse complement strand
GCTTCACGACGGCGACGGGCCTGACGGCGGCGGACTCGAGCAACGTGACGGTTGGGTCTGGCGCTGCGACGCAGTTGGTGCTCACGACGCAGCCTGTGGGTGCGCTGAGTGGCGCGGCGTTTACGACGCAACCGGTGGTGACGATCAGGGATAGCGCTGGTAACACGGTGACCTCGAGCACTGCGACGGTGACAATGACCGTGTCGGCTGGCGGGACCGTGGTGGGCACGAGCTCGGTTAACGCGGTGAGTGGTGTCGCGACGTTCACCACTGTCGGAATTAGCGGTACGGCTGGAACGGCGTACACACTGACCTTTGCCTCGACCGGGCTTACGAGCGCGACGCAGTCGATCACCCCAACCGCAGGTTCTGCGACGCAGTTAGCGTTCACTATTCACCCGGTCAGTACCGTTACTGGCTCGAGCGTTGGCGTCGTCAAAGTTCAGATCCGCGATGCGAGTGGCAACGTCGTATCTTCTACCGCAATCGTGTCATTGGCGATCGGTAATAATCCGTCAAATGCTACGCTCGGCGGCGTCTCGGCTGTGGCTGCGGTAGAAGGCGAGGCGACCTTTGCCAACCTTTCGCTCAATAAGTCAGGAATTGGTTATACATTTCTGGCGACTAGTGGATCATTAATAGGTGCGACATCGACGACGTTTGATATCGCACCCAAAGGGGCCTCGACGACAAACTCTACTCTTTCGGTATCTTCAGCGACGATCGAGGCAGGCGGGCAATCAACGATCGGCGTTCAGCTTCGAGATAGTGATGGCGTCAATTTGAATTCTAGCGGTGGATTGGTTGTTTTAGCGACGTCATATGGCACGCTGTCTGCTGTTACGGACAATCAAGACGGAACTTACTCCGCTAGCTTAAGTGCATCAGTTGCGGGTGTTGCGACCGTCACAGCGACGCTTAATGGAGTGGCGCTGGTCGACACCAAGACAGTGACTTTTTCCGGCGTACCAAACCTCACGGTTTCAAAAACCCCACTCGGAACTCCAGAAAAGCCGCTTAGCCCGGGTACGCCCACGACTTATCAGATCGTTATCTCAAATCTTGGTACCGCGTCATCTAATAGCGCAACCATCGTCGAGACAATTGCTGCCGGGCTTCAGCTCAACTCAGTTGGTGGGGTCGGCTGGGAATGTAACTATCTTAATGGGCAACCGCTCATGTTACCCGCTAAGGGTCCTCTGACTTTTAAGTGCGTATTCGATCCTTCAAAAGATCAGGGTGCTGAGACAATTCAGTCAGTCTCGTCTGGCGTGTCGAACCTGTCCTCCTCAACTGGCATCAAACCAAAAGGCGGCAAGGCGTCTCCGATTGGTGTTTCTGTGACTCCCTTGGCCGGATTTCTAGGTTCGAGTCTAACGACCTGGTCGTGGGTTGATTCGAGTGGTGGCAATCAGTCTCCGCCAACTTCTGACGGGAGCTGCTCGGGCGGAGCCCAGTGCGCAACTAACACAGCTACGGTCATGGCCTCGGAGAATCCAACTATCGAGGTTTCATTCGAGAGTTCAACGATTCCTACGGGTGGGCATACACGTCTGATAGTGATGATTGTGAACGCGACGGAGTTAAAGCTCACAAATCTAGGACACAGTCTGGCCCTTCCGAGCGGATTGAGATTTATCGAGGGTTCGAAGGGGTTGTCGAGCTGTAATGGAGCTGTATCAGTATCAAACGATGCTCTGTCGCTTTCTGGTGGAGAACTCGCCTCAGGGGGTAGCTGCAGTTTTAGCGCCTTCGTTACATCCCAATCTTTCAGCGGTACGAAGCTAACAATTGTTGTGCCGACCGGTACAGTCAAAAACTCCGAGAATCGAACTAATCAGACGGCGGCGACTGCCAACTTAAGAATTGAGGGCAATTTCGCGGTACGTCCGCTATTCGAGTCCTCACAGGGTGCGCTCGGTGTCGCGCTACGCCTTACGGTATCCATTGATAACACGGGAGGGTCGGTACTAGGTGACGCGTCGTTCACAAGTGAGCTACCGACGGCACCCGGTAATTTAACGATCGCCGATGAACCGAGGATCGAGAACACCTGCGCGGGCACTGTGATCGCTACGCCAAAGTCCAATCGATTCTCGTTATCAGATGGCATCGTCCCGGCGGGTGGTTGTGCGGTGTCGGTGATGGTCGTGGCCGACAAGGTGGGTGATTACCTCAACGTAATCCCAGACGGTGGCATCGGTGGTAGCCGGAACGGTCTGCGCGGTAAGTTTCCCGACGGCAGTCTGTTGGGTACAGCTCCTGGGGCGTCGGCTCGGGTCAATATTGATAAACCTGCCGCCATTACAGGCGTCTTTACTAAACGCGTCGGCTTCGGTCAGCAGGTGCCGCAGGGCGGCGTGACGGTGGTACTGAAAGATGCTGAGGGTCGAGTTGTTGCAACAACTGTCACGAAGGCCGACGGGAGCTATTCCTTCGAGAACCTTCCGCCGACTTTGCTCGGGGATGCAACAACGAAATACAGGGTGGAATTCGTATTGCCGAGCAGCTCGGCCGGTACCACTCTGGTCAAGGGCAACCCGGAGGCGACGGACCCGAGCGTGAACGGCCAATCGCAAAACAATGGGATCACCGGGATCACGCTGAAGCCGGGCACCAGCACGCCGTCTCAAAATGGTTTCTCAGTGGACCCGTCGGGTGTGATCTACGACTCTGTGACACGTCGGCCGGTAGCTGGGGCTCGAGTCACGTTGATCGGACCAGACGGAGCGCCCGTCCCGAATTCTTTGCTTGATCTCTTTGCAGGCACTGCGAACGGCGCTGCGGTCGGCAGCAACGGTCTGTACGTTCTTTTGCTGACTTCTGAGGCTCCCTCAGGCTTATACCGTCTGCGAGTCGATGTGCCGAACGGTTATCAGTCGGGCGAGGCAACCGGTAACTCTATTTACATTCCGGCGGAGTCGGTCCCGTACATCCCAGCTCTCGGTGGCGGCATCGAGAAAGTGCAGCCGCAAGATACGGCGCCGACCTTGAGCGAGGACTCGCGTTATTTCATGTCCGTGCGTTTCGTGATTACCGATAGGCCCGAGACGAGCTCGAACGGCATCATCAACAACCATATTGCGATCGATCCGGTGAAACCCGTGATCGTTGGCGATCTGGAGGCGACAAAGGTCGGGTCGGCTCAGTCGGCTGAGCTCGGTGACAGCGTCGGGTACACGATCACGCTGAAGAACGCGACGAACGTGCCGCAGTACGGTGTCGTACTTAAAGATACGATGCCGATCGGTTTCAAATATATCGGCAGCACATCGACGCTTCAGCGCGATGACACTTCGATCACGCAAGATGACGTGCTCGGCGTCAAAGATGGTGAACGCGTACTGAACTATGAGGTCGGCACTATGCTGCCGGGCGACGCCATCACGCTGACCTATCGGGCGAGAGTGGGTGTTGGCAGTACGCGTGGCGACGGTATCAACCGTGCGACCGCCTCGAGCTTGCTGGGCACGATGAGCAACGAGGCTCGCTTTGGCATCCGCGTGGACGCCGGCGTGTTCTCGAGCGAAGCCTGCGTGATCGGCTCTGTTTATCGGGACTGCAACGATAACGGTGTGCGAGATGAGGGTGAGCCAGGAGTTTCTGGCGTTCGTCTCTACTTCTCTGACGGTGCGTACATGGTCTCCGATCAGGATGGTCGGTACAGCCTGTGCGGCCGCCGGCCGTCGACGCAGGCATTGAAGGTGGATCCGTCCACCTTGCCAGAGGGCAGTGTCCTTGGCAGCACGAGCAACCGCGATGCGGGTGACCCGAGCAGCCTATTCCTTGATCTCAAAAACGGCGAAATGCATCGGGCGGATTTCCGGGTTCTCGGATGCTCGACCGAGAGAAGGGTGCCGTAATGGCCCGTCAAAATACGATGATTTCCTCACTGCTTGTTTTGGCGCTTGGCGCTGGCCAGCCTCTCGGAGCAGCTACACCGACTACTATCCCGACGGATATCGTCGACTTCGATAGTCATCTCCCCCTGCGCGCAGATGCGCCTCGTGCGAGAGCATCGGCAGAGACGACTGGCGTTCGAGTTGCGACGATCGAGGTCACGGCGCAGTCTGATCGCCAGTCGGGCGGCGTGAACGTGGCGGATGGCCGTAGCGCGACGACTTTGGTCGTCACCACGCGTGACGCTAACGGTGCTGTTATCACAGGCACGAAGAGAGTTCGTTTTACGCTCTCAGGCGCTAACCCGGAAAGTGGCGAAGTGAGCTTCAAGGCGGGAACGGCGAAGATCCGATTTGTTGCGCCGAGCGCGGCCCGAGATGTCCGTTGGACAGTTTCTGTCGATGGCGTCACTGAATCTGGCAAGGTGGATTACATCGCCGAAGAACGATCGATGGTCGCAATTGGTCTTATCGAGACGGTTATCGATTTTGATCGCAAGCAGCAAGGCGGCCTCGGTCGTCTGTCGGGATTATCAGATGGTCTGGAGCGCGAACTCCGGCAGTGGGAGCGACGTTTCGATGGCGGTAAGGGACGCGTCTCTGGTCAGACGAGCGTCTTCGTCAAAGGAACGACCAAGGGAAACACGTCCGTCACGGCGATGTTCGACTCCGAAAAAGATCTTAAGCAGCGCGAGTTCCGTGACTACAACCCCGACCGGGAGTATCCGGTGATGGGCGACTCGGGCGAGCGAGGGTTCGAAGCGAAAACTTCCGACCGCTTCTACCTACGTCTTGATAAAGAGCGCGATTACATTCTGTACGGCGACTTCGCGACCGGAAGTGAGTTTTCGACGCGACAGGGCGGCGGACGCGTCGCCTCGCAGCGTATCTCTGATCTTGGGCAATACAACCGATCGATGACGGGGATCCGTACGCGACGCGATGACGGCATCGGGTTTGTTGACGCGTTTGCGATGCGCGACTCGTTGCGCCAAGCCGTCGAGGAATATCGAGGCAACGGCACGAGCGGTCCCTTTGCCATCGGCAATTACAGCGCGCTCGAGAATAGCGAGAAGATCGAGGTCGTTACCCGCGATCGCAACAACACGTCTCGTATCGTGTCGGTTAAAGCGTTGTCAAGATATACGGATTACATCTTTGAGCCGTTCTCAGGCCGAGTGCTGCTCAAGGCGCCGTTATCAGCCGTCGATGCAGATCTCAATCCTGTGTCCTTACGTATCACTTACGAAGTCGATACCGGTGGCGAAGAGTTTTGGGTGTACGGCTTCAATGCTGAGCGCGAGTTCGGCAAGTCGGTTCGAGTGGGGGGGTCGTTCATTCGTGACGACAATCCGAACGGACCGTCGGGTACGGGCTACCGCACGACACCGGGTACAGGCTTCGCGGAAGTTCGTGAGCTCGACAGCGTCAATTTCTCTGTCAACAACGATCTGGTCGGCTCGATCGTAATCGAGGCCGCCCAGTCGTTGGCGATCTCGGCGAGCGATGAATTAAATGGCTCGGCGTATCGTTTCGACTGGGTACAAGGGCGAAGCGATGAGCGTACGCCACGCGGAGCGCGTTGGGATATGCGCATTTTTGGCGGACGTGCGGACGAGGAATTCGTCAATCCGTCCTCCAGTCTCGCAGCAGGACGTACTGAAATCGGTTTCCAGGGCGCTCGTGAGATCGACGAGCGCGCTCGTGTTTACGTCAATGGCAGCTATACCGAAGACTCGTTCACCCAAGGTGAGCGGGGCGGAGCGTCTCTCGGCATCGAGCGTGACCTTAGCGACCGCACTCGAATCGAGGCGGGCGCTCGGCATTTCTACCAACGTCGGGGCGGTGTGGCGTCTTTCTCCGCACTCTCCGGATCACTCGTATTGCCTGGACAGGGCGCGGCATATGGCGGTTCGGGGCTCAATCCGAACGGCGCCGGCTTTTGGGGTATGGGTGTCGGACTTGATCCCATCACGGGTCAGCCGCAGAGCGCGTTCAATGGATCGCCGTTGAATTCGGCGCTGCGCGCGCAGGACCTCGATGTGACCACCTTCATGATGGGTCTTCGAACGCGAGTGACGAATGCTTGGACGCTTGGGGGCGAGGTCGGAACAGATCAGGGCTTCGAGAATGATCCAACGTGGTTTGCTGCGCGTTCCGACTACCGGTATGGCTCGGGACGAGTTTTTGCTCGGGTCGAGGCGCCGACCGGGCGTGCGACAGCCGGGGCGGACTACCAGCTCTCGGAGATGCTCTCGCTGTACGGTCGTTGGGAAGAGACTAACGGTTTAGGGTCGGCTTATTCGATCGACGAAACCTCGCGCAGTCAGGCGATCGTCGTTGGTTTACGTCGCAACGACGAAGAGGGTAGTGCGTTGCACTCTGAGCTTCGCATGCGTGACGGCCTTAATGCGCAAGAGCTTGAGGCCGCTGCAGGCCTCAGTAATTCGATCGCGCTGAGCGATCGGGTGAGTGCGAATTACCTCGTCGAGCGACTCGAGATTCTCGAGGGTGCGAGTCGCAGTGCACTGGCTATCGGTGGCGGGTTAGAGTTTGGCGATAAGACTTGGCAAGGCAATACTCGTCTCGAGTTTCGTCAGCTCGACCGTGATCGCGCGGCAATCGAGGACAACACGGCACGTAGTCTCATGAGTTCGGTTTCCCTCGCTCGAAAACTGAGCGGCGAGTGGACGGGGCTTTTCCGTAATTACATGTTAAGGACGGATGATCGCAGCAAGCCCGGTGCGCAGATGCAGAACCGACTGCAGCTCGGTGCAGCGTATCGTCCACAATTTGCGACGCAGTTTGACATGCTCCTGCGGTACGAGAATAAACGCGAGTACAACAACGAGCTCGATCAGCGTGAACGGCGAAACGTCGATATCGTATCGACGCATTTCAACTGGCATCCCTATCGTGAGTTTTGGTTCAGTGGCCGACTTGCTGCGAAAGACTTGAACGAAACTTTGGCCGGCGTGACGGACGACTTTCAGGCTTGGCTCTCGTCGGCACGAGTGATCTATGACATTGGCGAACGCTGGGATGTCAGCACAATGGGAGCCATTATGGGCACGCCTGACTCAGATGCTCGTGAAAAAGCGTATGGCGTCGAACTTGGTTTCCGGGTCAAGAATAATGTCTGGCTTAGTGCTGGGCACAACTTCTCCGGATTCTCTGATCGAGACCTCTCGGGTCGCGAACAAACTGAGGAGGGATGGTATCTCCGCCTTCGGATGAAGTTCGACGAGAAAACCCTAGCGTCATTCGTTGATTAAGCTACTGATGGCGATTCTCGTCGCCGCGTAGTTAGGACAATTGTGCCCGCTCCAGCGCTGTCCGCGTCTCCGCCGGAATCGGCACAGACTTCCCGCTCGCACGATCGACGAAGGCGTGGGTGAAGGTGCCGAACGCCGCCGGCTCGTCATCCCCCTGCGCAAAGACGGCGACGCCATATTCCACTGAGCTCGTACCGATGCGATTCACGCGGAATGCGGCATCCACTTTTGCAGGGTAAGCGATGGGCTTTTTGTAGTTGCATGACGACGCCACGATGAACCCGATCACCGGCGACTTCGTAATGCTGAGAACGCCGGCCTCGATCAGATAATGGTTGGCGACGGTGTCAAAGAAACTGTAGTACACCGCGTTATTGATGTGTTGGTACGCATCGTTGTCCATCCAGCGTGTCGTCATGGTCTGGAAGTACGCGTAGTCGGCGCGAGTCTGTCGGCTCTCGTTCATGGCATTCCTCCAGCGAGTCCTCAATACGCCTGCTCGTAAAGCACGAGGGCGTCGGCTTCGGTGACGGGGCGCGGATTATTGATCAGCAGCCGTTGCTGCAGCATCGACTCGCGCGCGAGTCGCGGCAGGTCGCTGCGTGGAATATCGAGCTCGCGCAGTCGGGTGGGTAGCCCGAGCTCGCCCGCGAGAGCGAGGCAATGCGAGGCCAGTCGCTCGGCCGCGCTTGAGGCTTGAGTTGCCGCCGGGCTCTGCGCGGTCGCGAGTCTCTGCGATGCACCAACGCCCACGACGATCGGCAGCAGCTCCTGGTACATCGACTCGGCCGCCGGCGCATTGAAGCGCAGCACATGCGGCAACACCAAAGAATTACTGAGGCCGTGCGGGATGTGATAGATGCCGCCGAGCGGGTAGGCAAGCGCGTGGACGGCGCCGACGGGCGCATTCGCAAACGCTTGGCCGGCGTACATCGCCCCGAGCAGCATGGCACCCCGCGCGGCAAGGTCGGTCGGCGTCTGGACGGCTCGCACGATATTCCCCGCGAGCAGTCGCAGCGCCTCGCGTGCCAACATGTCGGAGATCGTATTTTTGAGCCGCGCACTGGTGTACGACTCGATGGCATGCACCATCGCATCGATGCCCGTTGCGGCGGTGACCTCGGCCGGCATCGAGACGGTGAGTTCGGGATCGAGCAGTACGCGATCGGCGAGCAGCGTTCGGCTCACCACGCCTTGCTTGGTGTCGGTACCCGTGGTCACGACGGCCACCATCGTCACCTCAGAGCCCGTGCCTGCGGTCGTCGGTACCTGAATCAGCGCCTTGCGCCTTGAGCGAACTTTGTTGACGCCGTACATGGCATTGAGGGCTTGTTCGTTGCAGAGCAGCACGGCGACGAGCTTGGCGGTATCCATGCTGCTACCGCCGCCAAAACCAATCACGCCATCGCAACCGGCACGCACCCCGAGCGCGGTGGCCTCGAGCACCACCTCGGTTGGCGGATCGGCCACCACCTGCTCGTAAACCGTGACGCCGACGCCCGCGGCCACCAGGCTTGCGCAGGCCGCCTGATGCATGCCGCGTGCGGAAATGCCGCGATCGGTGACGAGCAGCGCATGACGGATACCGCTTTGTCTCGCGAGGTCGCCGAGTTCGCGCAGACAGCCTGCGCCGAAGACGATGTCGCTCGTCGTGCTGAACCGAAGGCTCGGGGTCGGGGGCGTACTCATGACTGCGATGACTGCGGCCTGAAAATCATTTGCGCCGCAAAATTAACAGAAACTTGCCGCTGAAACTCGCCGATAATGAGGCATGAGCGACGCCTTCCGTGATGAGGTTCGAGCCTGGCTGCAGGCCCATTGCCCGCTCTCCATGCGCGTGGCGCCACCGGAGATTTCGCATCTCTATGGCGGTGGTCGACGCGCCAAGGCCTGGCACCCCGATCAACCCGCCTGGTGCGCTTCGATGGCCTCGCGCGGATGGACCGTACCGGAGTGGCCCGTCGAGTACGGCGGTGCTGGACTCTCGCGCGAGCAGGTCGCCATCCTTCGCGAGGAGATGCGACGCATCGGCGCTCAGCAGCCGCTCTTCAGTTTCGGTATCAGCATGCTCTCGCCCGTGCTCTTCAAGTTCGGCAACGATGATCAGCGCCGACGCTTCTTGCCCGACATCGCGCGCGGCGCCCTTCGCTGGTGTCAGGGGTATTCGGAGCCGAACTCAGGATCAGATCTTGCGAGCTTGATGACGCGGGCCGAGGACCAGGGCGATCACTACCTCGTCAACGGTCAAAAAATATGGACCTCCTATGGCGATGAAGCCGACTGGATGTTCTGCCTCGTGCGGACCAATACCTCGGTTCCGAAGCACGAAGGCATCAGCTTTGTGCTGTTTGACATGAACACGCCCGGAGTAACGGTACGGCCGATCAAGTTGATCAGCGGTGCATCGCCGTTCTGCGAAGTATTTTTCGAGAACGTCCGTGTCGCCAAAGAAAATCGGGTGGGCGAAGAGGGGCAGGGCTGGGCGATCGCAACCTACTTGCTCTCGCACGAGCGAGAGATGATCTCGAGTCTCGGCAAGATCCGTCACGATACCGATCCGGGTCGTCGAGCCCTCGACATTATCGGAACCGATGAATCCGGTCGATTGCGCAATGCCTCACTTCGGCAAACGCTGGCGCGTTATCAACTCGATGCGGCGGCGTTCAGGCTTTGGATCGAGCATGGCGAGCGACATCCGAGCGCGAGCGCCGGCATGGGCGCGATGTCCTCGGCCGTGAAGTATTACGGCACCGAGCTCAACAAGCGGCGCAATGAGCTGTATCTCGACATCGAGGGCGCCGAGGCGTTGCTGTGGGATGCGCGCGGTCCGGCGGGTGAGGCCTGGGCGCGCAATTGGCTGCGTTCGAAGGGCAACTCGATCGAGGGCGGAACCTCCGAGATCCAACTCAACATCATCGCTAAGCGCGTGTTGGGGTTGCCATGACGCTCCCGCTGACCGAAGAACAAGACATGCTGAGCCGCTCGGTGGCGGAGTTCGTCGCCGATCGTGCTTCACTTGCGCAATTCAGATCGTGGCGCGAGCGCACGACCGAGACCGCGTTCGACCCCACGCTGTGGCGCGAGATCGCCGAGATGGGCTGGTGCGGCATCGCCCTCGATGAAGCACACGGCGGCTCGGGGCTCGGGTTTTCAGGGCTCGGTCTCGTGCTCGAGCAGTTTGGTCGTCACCTCAGCATCACGCCGATGAACGCCACGGTACTCGCCGGTGCGACAGTCATTTCTTTGATGGGCACCGCTGCACAGAAGAAACAGCGGCTTCCTGCCGTCGCAAGCGGTGAGCTCACGCTTACGCTCGGTTGGGACGAGGGCGCCCACTTTTCGCCTTGGAGTATTGCGACCCGCGCGGAGCGCGTCGGGACGGACTGGCGGCTCACGGGTGTGAAGCGACACGTCGAAGAGCTGACAGCCGTCGACCAGTTCATCGTGGTGGCGCGCGAGGCCTCTGCAGGTCGCGAGGGCCTCGCGGTGTTCATGGTGCCGCGCACGGCGAAAGGCGTCAGCGTCGTGGCGACGCCGCGGGTCGATGCGCGCCACTGCGGCACGCTGACGCTCGATGGAGTGATGCTGGACGACACCGCGCGGCTGGGCGGCGTTCAGTCGGGGGCAGGGGTCTCGGCGGCTGTGTCGCTTGAGCGTCTTGCGTGCGTCATCAACGCCGGGCTTGCCGCCGAGTTGCTCGGCGTCTGCGAGGAGACCTTCACTCGCACCCTCAAATACCTCAAAGATCGTTCGCAGTTCGGCAAGCTGATCGGCAGCTATCAGGCCCTGCAGCATCGTGCGGCGCACTGGTTCGTCGAGCTGCAGCTCGCCCGAACCCTCGTCCAGGAGGCCCTGCTCGCCCTCGATAAAGCCTCCGACGCAGAGGGGTACCTCCAGGCCGACCGGCTCTCGAGCATGGCCAAGGCGAAGCTCTCCCAGGTGGCGGAGCTGTCGACCAATGAGGCGATCCAGATGCATGGTGGCATTGGTATGACGGATGCCTTCGACATTGGTCTCTATATCAAGCGAGCGCGCGTTCTGGAGCAGGCCTACGGGGATCAGCACTATCACCTCGACCGACTGGCTGCCCTCGAGGGGTATTGAGCGGACGGCTTGTGATAGGATTCGCGCCCCGTCGGCGACGCGCCCGTAGCTCAGTTGGATAGAGCGCATGGCTACGAACCATGAGGTCGGGAGTTCGAATCTCTCCGGGCGCGCCAGTTTCGAGGGATCCCTATGAAAAAAAAGGGGTTGATATCACCATAATATCAGTCTAACGTCGACACCTCAGAGCCCAGTCCGGGCTCTCCCGCCAAGGAGCGAGCGTCGACCATGTCATCCCCCTCTCTGAGTCCGTCCCGTCCCGTCAGCCAAGAGCGTGAAGTCGCCGTCATGAGCGGCTGGCTCGCGCTACCGATCGTCATCGCGATCCTCCTCCTCGGTATCGCCGCCTGCGTCGGGGGAGAGCTCGACGATTCACCGGGGCTGTTCGGCATGGGTGTCGCGCTGATCGTCCTGTTCTTCATTTCCTTTGCGGGTTTTTTCACTCTGCAGCCGAACGAGGCGCGGGTGCTCGTGCTCTTCGGTGACTACAAGGGCACCGTTCGGAAGGAAGGGTTCCACTTTGGCAACCCGTTCTACTCGAATGGCAGTTCGACTCACGTAACGAACAAAGACGGCGCGACCGTCACGGTCAAAAAGAATCCACGCATGAAGATCTCATTGCGTTCGCGCAACATGAATGGCGATCGCCTGAAAGTGAATGACAAGCAGGGGAACCCCATCGAGATCGCGGCTGTCGTCGTGTGGCGTGTACAGAACACGGCTCAGGCGATGTTTGATGTGGATGACTACGAGGAATACGTGCGGATCCAGTCGGAGTCGGCGGTCCGTCATCTTGGCAGTCAATACGCCTACGACCATGGCGAAGAGCACGAAATCACCTTGCGCAGCGGTACGGATGAAGTGTCGGAGGCCTTGCAGGCTGAGCTGCAGACTCGCCTTGCGCCGGCCGGCGTCATCGTTGAAGAAGCCCGTCTCACGCATCTCGCCTACGCGCCGGAAGTGGCGCAAGCGATGCTGCGTCGACAACAGGCCGAGGCCGTACTCGCGGCGCGACAAAAGATCGTGCAAGGCGCCGTGAGTATGGTCGAAATGGCGCTCACCGATCTCGCCCGTCGCGGGGTGGTCGAACTCGATGCCGAGCGCAAAGCCGCGATGGTGAGCAATCTCATGGTTGTGCTCTGTGGCGACTCTGAGGCCAAGCCCGTGATCAACACCGGTACGCTCTACGGCTAAGGCGGCCGCCGAGTCTCTCGTGGCCGAGCGCAAGTCGTTTTTGATGCGGATCGATCCCGCGCTTTGGCGCGAGATCGAGCGTTGGGCAGCCGATGAGCTGCGCAGCGTGAATGGTCAGGTGGAGTTCATTCTGCGCGAGGCCATCAAGCGGCGAGGGGTAACGCTCACGGAGTCCGACCCGACGGCTGTTGACGACGCCTCGCGCGACGCATCGGGCGAGACGACGAACGAGAACTGAAAACGCTTTTGCGAGACTGCGGTCTCGTGAGGTCTCATCAGGCGAGCGTGTGGAACACGCTTTGAACGTCGTCGTCTTGTTCGAGTTTGTCGATGAGCGCGAGCACCTCGGCGGCATCGGTCTCGGATAGCTCGGTGGGCGCCATCGGGATGTACTCGTGCTCGGCTTTGAGCGGCACGATCTTGCGCGCTTCGAGCGCTTCCTGAACGCGACCGAAATCCTCGAAGGCGCAGCGCACGACCAGTTGAGGCTCGCCTTTTTCGCCCGTGCTTTCGCCCATTTCATCGAGCCCGTGATCGATGAGGTAGAGCTCGAGGTCATCTTGGTCGATGCCGGTGGGATCGAGTCTGAACACACCCATCTTGCGAAACATGAACGAGACGCTGCCGTTCGTGCCTAGGTTACCGCCGCCTTTCTGAAAAGCATTACGGACGGTGGCAACGGTTCGTGTGGAGTTGTCGGTTGCCGTTTCGACGAGCAGTGCAATGCCGTGAGGTGCGTACCCTTCGTAGATTACGGTCTCGTAATTCGTGGCATCGCGACCGGAGGCGCGTTTGATCGCCGCCTCGACCTTGTCCTTCGGCATGTTGATCGCACGGGCGTTCTGCAAGATACGACGCAGCGTCGGGTTCGACTGCGGGTCGGGACCCCCCGACTTCACGGCCATGTTGATGTCTTTGGAGATACGCGCGAACTGTTTGGCCATCTTGTTCCAGCGGGCGAACATGGTGGCCTTGCGAACTTCGAATATACGACCCATAGGGGCGCTATGGTAACGGTCAGGGCGTGGGCGGCGCCATCGGACGCGAGGGCTCGCCGCCGCCCGGTGTAAAGGTGTCGGAGCGATTCAGGGCCTCTTCGGTGGCCTTGTTGAGCACCACGATGCTGATGCGGCGATTGATAGGGTTGCTCGGGTTCTGGGTATCGAGTCGGACATATGAGGACATGCCGACAACCCGAGCGACTTTGTCGTCGGCGACCCCGCCCTCGACGAGCACACGTCGAGCGGCGTTCGCGCGATCTGCGGAGAGTTCCCAGTTGCTGTACCGCGAGCGCGCACCACCCATGAAGGGGGTGTCATCAGTATGGCCGGAGATACTCAACCGATTATCGACACCCCCTAGGGATTTGCCCACTTCGAGCAATAGATCTCGTGCATACGGTTTGATGGCTGTCCCGCTCAAGTCGAACATCGGACGATTTTGCGCATCCACGATCAGGATACGAAGGCCCTCGGTCGTGATATCGATCAGTCGCTACTCGCGATACTTTTGCAGAATCTCATTCTTCTCGATGGCAGCGAGTAGCTCTTTACGAATGTCTTGAAAGCGCTTGGTCTCGCTGGTTTCACCCGTGAGCGCACGGGGTGTACGCAGCTCGTCTCGAGGCCCGGGCGAGGAGGGAGTCCCCGCGCCGGATTCGGCGATCGGTGAAGGCGCCGAGGCCGTGAGTCCCCCGCGCAGTTCGATGGGGCTCGTACTCGCGCCTCCTGGGCCATCTTGTCCGGGTGCCGGAATCGGCGCAGCGCCGCGTTCCATGCTCGGATTTTTGAAGTATTCGAAAATGGCTGACTTTTGTTGATCGTTGGCCGAGGCCACGAGCCACATCACGAGAAAGAACGCCATGAGCGCAGTCACGAAGTCGGCGTAGGCTACTTTCCAAGCGCCGCCATGATGACCCCCGGCCACCACTTTTTTCCGACGGATGATGATCGGTCGTTTGTCGTCCGGTCCTTTGCCTTTCTTTGCCATGAGCGTCTCGGGTCTTTGGCGCCTCCGGAGCCTTAGCCTTGTTCTTCAAAGAATCCTCGAGATCCGAGAAGGTGGGACGAACGTCACTGAAGAGCAGCTTGCGCGCAAACTCCACCGCGACCTGCGGCGGATAGCCGCGCACGCTCGCGACGAGCGCCATCTTCACCACTTCGAACGCCTTGCCTTCTTCTTCGGCGCGACCTTTCATCGCCGAAGAGATCGGCCCCACGAAACCGTAGGCAACGAGAATGCCGAGGAAAGTGCCGACGAGCGCGGCGCCGACTTTGGCGCCGAGTTCGGCGCTGGTCGAGTCGGCGACCGCAGCCATGGTGTTCACGATGCCAAGCACTGCCGCGACGATACCGAAGCCGGGCAGAGCGTCGGCCACTTGTTGCACGGCATGCGCGGGTTCGTGCGCTTCTTTGTGATGGGTCTCGAGTTCGTAGTCGAGCAGGGCCTCGAGCTCGTTCGGATCCAGATTGCCACCGACCATGAGGCGCATGCAGTCGGTGATGAACTCGATCATGTGATCGTCCTCGAGGATCTTGGGGTACTTCGAGAACACCGGGCTTTTCTTCGGATCGGAGATATCGTTTTCGATCGCAAGTAGGCCTTCTTTGCGAGATTTGACGAGTAGATCGAAGACAAGCTTGAGCAGCTCGACATAGACCTCGCGCGTATACGGCAGCGGTTTGAGTAAGCCGATCGCCCCTGCGAAAGCTGCTTTACACGTTTTGACGGAATTGCTCGTGATGAAGGCGCCGAGCGCGGCACCGATGATGACCACGATTTCGGAGGGGTGCCAGAGCCAAAGATTGCCGCCGGCCATCAGGAAGCCGATGACCACGGAGAGGACTACGATGACGGAGCCAAACAGCGCGATCATAGACATAGATAGTAGAGTCGTCCGGGTTGTCGGGGGATGCAGGTAGGTTCAAACTGGAGCAATCAAGTGGTCGCGCGGCAAGAACCTGCCGAAGCGGCAAAGAAGCGGTCAACAGGAGACGGACATGTTTGATTTCTTTGGTTATGTATCGGCGCTGCCGTACATGTTGGGCCTCGCGGTCATCGGCTGGCTGATTTCGCTCCCGCGGCGCAACGTCGATGTGGTCGACTCACTTTGGTCGCTGATGTTCCTAGTCGCCATCTTCGTTTACGCGGGCTTTCCGGCTGAAACCGTGCGTGGCCGGCTGCTCTTCGTGCTGGTCACGATCTGGGCGCTGCGCCTGTCCATCTTCATCACGGCTCGCAACTGGGGTCATGAAGAGGATCGGCGCTACCAGGCGATCCGCGCGCGTAACCAGCCGAACTTTGCCTTCAGCAGCGTCTATCGTGTGTTTGCGTTTCAGGCGGTGCTCGCCTGGGTGATTTCGGTGCCCCTGCATGGTGCGGTCGGTAGCGAGGCGCCGCTCGGCGTGCTCGACTACCTCGGGCTCGCCCTGTGGATCGTCGGTTTCCTGTTCGAAGCAGGGGGCGATTGGCAGTTGTCACGCTTCAAACGTGACCCCGCCAATGCTGGCAAGGTCATGGATCGAGGCTTCTGGCGATACACGCGTCATCCGAATTACTTTGGCGACTGCGCGCAATGGTGGGGCTTCTACCTGATCGCTGTCGCCGGAGGCGCTTGGTGGAGCATCCTCGGTCCGATTCTGATGACGGTTTTGTTACTGCGGGTGTCGGGCGTGGCGCTACTCGAGAAGGATATCGGAGAGCGTCGGCCGGCCTACGCCGAATACATTCGGCGCACCAACGCCTTCATCCCGGGACCCCGGAAAGACTGAGTTCTCAGCCCGACTCGGCCTCTCGCGAGGCCCGCTTGCGCTCGTGCTCCTTCAGGAAGCGCTTGCGCAGGCGAATCGACTCGGGGGTCACCTCGACGAGTTCGTCCTCGTTGATGAACTCGACCGCATATTCGAGTGACAAAGGAATCGGCGGCGTCAGCAGTAATGCGTCGTCCTTGCCAGCCGCGCGCACGTTGGTGAGCTTCTTTTCTTTGATGGGGTTCACGACCAGATCGTTGTCACGGCTGTGAATGCCGATGATCATGCCCTCGTAAACCTTTGTACCGTGCTCTACGAAGAGGCGACCGCGCTCCTGCAGCGTAAAGAGGGCGTAGGCCACGGCCGTGCCTTCCTCGTTGCTGATGAGCACGCCGTTGTGGCGCTCGGGGATGTCACCCTTCACCACATCGTACCCATCAAAGATATGACTCATGAGGCCCGTACCGCGGGTCATGGTCATGAACTCACCCTGAAAGCCAATGAGTCCTCGCGCGGGGATGCGGTACTCCAGTCGTACGCGACCCTGACCGCGACCCGTGGGGTCGCCCTCGACGGTCATATCGAGCAACTCACCGCGTCGCGTGCCGAGTTCGGACATGACACCCCCCTGGTATCCCTCGTCAATATCGATGGTGAGGGCTTCGAAGGGCTCCTGCGTGACGCCATCGACGACGCGTTTCAAAACTTGCGGTTTGCCGACCGCGAGCTCATAACCTTCGCGTCGCATGTTCTCGATGAGTATGGTGAGGTGCAGTTCTCCGCGACCCGAGACGCGGAAAACATCGGCCTCGTTCGTGTCCTCGACTCGCAAGGCCACATTGCTTTGCAGCTCGCGGTGCAAGCGATCGCGGATTTGCCGACTGGTGACGAACTTGCCTTCACGACCGGCCAGGGGAGAGGTATTCACTTGGAAGGTCATCGAGAGCGTGGGTTCGTCGACCTTGATCGGCGGTAGGCCTTCGGCGTTTTCGATGTCGCACAGCGTGATGCCGATATTGACCTCGTCGATGCCGGTGACAGCGACGATATCGCCCGCCGACGCCTCGTTAACCGGGATGCGCTCGAGACCGCGGAAGCTCAGGATCTGTCCGATCTTGCCGCTACCACGCTCCTCATCGCCCCAGCGCAATGCGACATTACGACCCGACTTGATGGTTCCGCGTCGGATGCGACCGATGCCGATGCGTCCGACATAGGGGTTGTAGTCGAGCTGAGAGATTTGCAACTGCAGCGGGGCGTCGACCTCCGTCGGTGGTGCCGGCGCGTGGGCGAGGATGGCTTCATAGAGTGCCGTCATGTCCGTCGCAGGCTTTTCGAGATCGGCCGTCGCCCAGCCTTGTAGCGCCGAGGCGTAAATGATGGGGAAGTCGAGCTGCGTGTCACTCGCGCCTAACTTGTCGAAGAGTTCGAAGGTTCGATCGATGACCCAGTTGGCGCGCGCGCCAGGTCGATCCACTTTGTTAATGACCACGATGGCCTTGTGCCCGAGGGCGAGCGCCTTGCGGGTGACGAAACGCGTTTGGGGCATCGGGCCTTCCACGGCGTCGACGAGCAGCAGCACGGCATCGACCATAGAGAGTACGCGCTCCACTTCACCACCGAAGTCCGCGTGGCCCGGTGTGTCGACGATGTTGATCCGAGTACCCTGGTACTCAATCGCGCAGTTCTTGGCGAGGATCGTGATACCCCGTTCGCGCTCGAGGTCATTTGAATCCATGACGCGTTCGGCCACGCGTTCGTGCGCCGCAAAGGTGCCCGATTGCTTGAGGAGACAGTCGACGAGGGTGGTCTTGCCGTGATCAACGTGGGCAATGATCGCGATGTTACGGATCGGACGTGCGGTGGACATGAGGGGTAGGGCGTGGTCGCGGCGGGTAAAAGGCCGCGGAGCGTACCAGAGCCGCGCTGTGGTTGCGACCGCGATACAGGTTCAGCGTAGAATCTGATTTTTATAGGAGAGACTCATGACCCAGATTCGCAGGGTGTTCGCGCGTGTCGTGTTAATTGCATCGGCGGTGGCCCTCGCGGGTTCCAGCGTGGCCTCGGCTCAGGATGCTCGGGCCGCTCAGCAAGTGAAGCTTCGTCAGTCGGCCTATACCGTGCTCGGAGCGCAGATGGGACTCATGGCCGCACAGGCTTCGGGACGTGCGCCGTATGAGGCCAACACCTTTCGTATCGCCGCCGAGCGCGCGGCGTTCATCGCCAACTATGTGCCGGAGCTCTTCCCGACCGGCTCGATCACGCCCAGCAGTAAGGCGAAGCCCGAGCTTTGGCAGCAGCAGGCCGAGTTCCAACGCTTGATGCGCGACATGCAGTCGAAAACCGCGACGCTCGCGACCACAGCGCGTGGCGGCGATCTCGAGGCGATCAAGCCGGCGTTCGGAGCGGTTGGCGCAAGCTGCAAGGCCTGCCACGACAAGTACAAGGCCGACTAAGATTCTTTGAGTATCGAAGGCAAGACCGATCGGGGCATTCATTACCGGGTGTCGGGGCGTAACCACGCTCCGGCCCTCGTGTTGCTGCACCCGCTTGGCGCGAGCAGCGGAACCTGGCAGCCCCAGCTTGCTGAGTTCGAGCGCTTTTTTCGGGTGGTTCTCGTCGACCTGCGTGGGCACGGCGGCTCTCAACTCAAAGAAGGCGCTCCGCGTGCCTGCACCGTCCAAGATTTGGCGGACGATGCGCTCGGTGTGCTCAATACCTTGGGTATCGATCGTGCCCATTGGTGCGGGTTGTCGATCGGTGGCTTGATCGCGCTGCAGGTGGCGGTGATGGCGCCTCGTCGCGTGCTGCGTCTCGTGCTCGCCAATACGGCGGCGGTTTTTTCGCCCTCGTCCATGTGGGATGAGCGCATCGAGACTGCGCGTACGCAGGGGCTCGCCCCGCTGTTGGCCGCGATTCCCGAGCGCTGGTTTTCGGCCGGCTTTCGGGAGCGTGAGCCGGAGGTCGTCGAGCGCATCAAACGCCTTTTGGCCGATACGCAAGTTCAGGGCTATATCGAGGCGTGCTCGGCCCTGCGTGAGGTCGATCTGCGAGCCCGACTCAGCGATGTGCAGGCGCCGACGCTCGTCATCAGTAGCGCTCAAGATCTCTCCCCGTCGATCGAGCGGGCCGAGGAGCTGGCAGAAGGTATTTCGGGTGCGGATCTGCTCGTGCTCGATGCGGCGCATCTCTCCAATGTCGAACAGTCGACCGAGTTCACCACGGCCGTCGTCGACTTTTTGCGCGATTGATCTCAGCGTGACAGCCGATCTTTCCGGCTCTTACCTTCCGTTCTGGATCGGCGGCGCCATACGGGGTCGCTTGCGGCGCGATGTCGCGCAGGCCCTGTCTGATTTCGAGGGCATTGAGGTGGCCGATATCGGTCTCAAGCTTCGCGAAAGAGGGTCATCGAGATCGGGACGTAGTCGGGCGTTACAAGCGCTTGCCGTTCACTTGCGAAAACTCGGGTTCATCGCGGATTGGCGTAATGAGCTGTCGGCGTTACTCGATGACTCGGGCGTCGAGATCGCTCGCTGCGAGCGTGGTGCGTTTCGATCGCTCGGTTTGCAAAATCGTGCGGTGCATGTGAATGGCTATCGTGCCGATGGCCGCGTCTGGGTGGCGAGGCGTAGCGATCTCAAGCGCGCAGACCCTGGCAAACTCGACAATCTTGCGGCCGGCGGCGTGTCAGCCGGTGAATCCCCGCGCCGCACGGCGCTCCGCGAAGCGTGGGAGGAGGCGGGCGTACCCGCCAGTCTCGCGCGTCGCGTCGATTTTCCAGGCATGGTGATTCGTAGCTTGCGCGAAACGACTTTCGGTGTGCACGATGAGCTGGTCATCGTCGCCGATCTCGATCTCCCCCAAGACTTCGAGCCTGCAGGGCGTGACGGTGAGGTCAGCGAATTTCTGTGTCTTTCGGCGAGTGCGGCCGAGAGCGCACTCGATCGGGGAGAGTTTACGGTCGAGGCGGCGCTCGCGTTGCGGGAGTCTCTTGAGCGGCGAGGCTTTTCAAGGCATCGCCCGTGACGCGATGGGGCATCCATTCGGTGAGGCCCTGCGCTCCGAGTGATTCATAAAACTTCCGAGCGGGCGTGTTCCAGTCGAGGACAGACCACTCGAGACGAGCGAGGTTTTCTTTGACGCAGCGACTGGCAAGGTTCACGAGCAATGCCTTACCAATGCCGCGACCGCGCCGCGTGGGACGTACGTAAAGGTCTTCTAGATAAATGCCGTGCCGTCCACGGAAGGTGGAGTAGTTGTAGAACCAGAGTGCGAACCCTGCAATCGTGGTGCTGCTGCTTTCGGTCCACTCGGCGACGTCGGCAAACACCTTCGCCGAAAACTCATCCGCCTGAGGCTGGACGAGCGGGCCGAAGAGGGCGGCCTCGAGTGACGAGGCGGTCGCGTCGACCTGATCGAGCAGTTTTTCGTAGTCGGCAAGCTCGCGGATGAGTTCGAGTAAGGCGTGGCAGTCGTCTCGGCGCGCAGGGCGAAGGGTGAGCATGGAGCCTCCGGTATACTTCGGCATTCTCGCACGAGGCATTCAGGGAGTCCGACATGCAGGTCAAAGGCAAGACGGTCATCATCACGGGCGGCGGTCGCGGCATCGGTCGCGAAATGGCCAAAGCCTTCGCTGAGCGCGGCGCGAATCTCGCGCTCTTCGACCTCAACCAGACTGATCTCGATGAGACCGCCCGCCAGTGCGCAGCCCATGGCGTGAAGGCACACGGCTACATCGTCAACGTGACGCAGGAGGCGGCTGTCGCCGCAGGCATGGATGCGGTCGCCGCCGATTTCGGCGGTATCGACGTGCTGATCAACAATGCCGGCATCGTGAAGGACGGCCTGCTCATCAAAGCCAAAGACGGTGCGGTGACAGGCAAGATGACGCTTGATCAATGGCAGGCCGTCATCGACATCAACCTCACGGGCGTTTTTCTGTGTGGTCGCGAAGCAGCCGAGCGCATGATCAAGCGCGGCCAGGGTGGCGTGATCATCAACATCTCGAGTGTCTCGCGTCACGGTAATCCGGGACAGACGAACTACTCAGCCACCAAGGCGGGCGTCGCAGCGATGGCCGAAGTGTGGGCCAAAGAATTGGCGCGTTACGGGATCCGGACGGGTTCGATCGCCCCGGGCTATACGCGTACCGATATCCTCGCGGCTATGAGACCGGAAATTCTCGAGAAGTTGACGGCGCAGGTGCCTCTGCGTCGTCTCGGCGAAGCGGGCGAGATCGCCCATGCGGCGATCTTCATCGTCGAGAACGATTTCTTCACGGGGCGCTGCATCGATGTCGACGGGGGGATGAGAATCTGAACCCGCGCGGGGTGTCGTCAGGCTCCGCGAGCGAGGTGAAGTAAATCCTCGGGTGTTCGCAGCCCATCGGGGCCCGCGGCCCCGTAGCCCCAGGCCGCCGAAAAAAATCGCAGGCCGTTGCCGAGAGCGGCGCTGCGATCTTCGGCTGAATCCCCCACCATCCAGGTCCGCGACGACGTCAGCGACTCGCGCTCCATCACTTCACGTACGAGTGCGGTCTTGTGCGGCGAGACAGGTTCGAGCGCATCGAGCGCGTAGATACCTTTAAACCATCGGGTCCAACCGAGATGATCGAGGATCAATCTCGTCGGTGCGATGCGTTTGTTCGTGACGATATGCAACGAGATTCGATGATCGACGAGCGCCTCGAGCATGGCGTGGACGCCGGGATACACCTCGGTCTGACGATAGCCACCACCGTCGTAAGCCTCGCGGTAAGCAGAGGCGAGCTGGGTGATGACGGCAGGATCCTCCGTACCCGCGAGTGTCGCGAGGGTCTTGGGTAGCGGGGGGCCGATGAGGCTCGGCGAGAGGGGGACTGCAGGCCGCAGACCCTCACGCGCAAGGGCGAGTTCGAATCCTGCGAGGATGCTTCGGGCAGAGTCGATCAGTGTGCCGTCGAAGTCGAAAAGGATCGCTCGCGGACTCATGGTGTATGCACTCAAGCGGTGAACTGCAGTGCGGCGAGCCGCGCATAAAGCGGATTCGAGGCGATCAACTCTTCATGACTGCCCGTCGCGATGATGCGCCCGTGGTCCATTACGATGATGCGATTGGCTTTGAGCACCGTCGCGAGACGATGCGCGATGATGATCGTCGTGCGCGTCACCATGAGTTGCTCGAGCGCTTGCTGCACCACGCGTTCGCTTTCCGCATCGAGCGCGCTCGTGGCTTCATCGAGTAGCAGCAGCGGAGGATTCTTCAAAATGGCCCGCGCGATGGCGATGCGTTGCCGTTGGCCACCGGAGAGACGGGTGCCGCGCTCGCCGAGGAAGGTTTCGTAACCCTCTGGTAGCGCGCGGATGAACCCATCTGCCGCAGCGGCCCGCGCTGCAGCCTCGACTTCCTCGTCCGTGGCATCGGGCCGACCGTAGCGAATGTTTTCGCGTGCGCTCGTACCAAACAACACAGTGTCTTGGGGGACGAGACCGATGCGCTGGCGAACGGCCAACGGATCCGCCTCTGCAATATGGACGCCGTCGAGTAATACGCGGCCCGACTGTGGGTCGTAAAACCGCAGCAGCAATTGGAAGGTCGTGCTCTTGCCAGCGCCAGAGGGGCCCACAAAGGCGACGGTTTCGCCGGGTACGATATCCATCGAGAATCCATCGAGCGCGGGTGTCTCAGATCGCGAGGGATAGTGGAAGCGCACGTTCTCGAAACGGACATGCCCCGCTTTAACGCCAGATTGCAGTGCGGGCATCGGCAGGGCGTTGGGCGGGGCGATGATCGCCGGTGTCGCCTGCTGCAACTCGACCAGTCGCTCCATGGCGCCCGCTGCGCGCTGGACTTCGCTCCACATCTCGCTCAGCGAGGCGGCAGCGACTCCGGCGTACACGGCGAAGAGCAGGAACTGCACGAGTTCTCCGCCCGTCATTTCTTTGGAAAGCACCTGATGCGCACCGAACCACAGCACGATCGTGATGGCGGCGACGACGAGCGTGGTCGAGAGCGCTGTGATCCAGGCCCGTACCCGCGTACGCACGATGGCGACCTGGAAACTTTCTTCGACGGCAGCATCGTAGCGACGCGTATTGAGGGACTCGAGCGTGAAGGCCTGTACGGTTTGGATGGCGTTCAGGGTTTCTCCGGCGAGTCCGCTGGTGTCGGCGATACGATCCTGCGAGGAGCGCGACAACTTGCGCAGCTTTCGACCGAGAGAGATCACCGGGACGATGACCGCTGGCATGGCGATGAGCATGAGCCCCAGCAGCTTGAAGCTCGTGACCGCCATCATGACGATGGCGCCGATCAGATTGATGGTTGATCGCAGGGCGATCGAAATACCGACACCGGAGATCGACTGCACCAACGTCGTGTCAGTGGTGAGGCGCGAGAGTACTTCGCCGGTGCGTGTCACTTCAAAGAATTGCGGATCCATGCGGATCACATTGCGATACACGGCCTCTCGCACGTCCGCGACGACACGCTCGCCGAGCCAGGTGACGAGATAAAAACGCATCGCTGCGAACGCGCCGAACAGCACGGCGACGCCCAAGAAGGCGATGAAGTAGATATTGACCGTCTCGGAATTACCCGCGCTCATGCCTTTGTCGACGAGCTGCGAGAGCGCGACGGGCAGGGCAAGCATGGAGCCCGAAGCGAGCAGCAGCGCCACCATGGCCCAAGCGAGCACACGCCGATAGGGTTTGAGATAGGGCCAGAGCGCGGCGAGGGGGCGAACGGACTTTGCCTTGGGGCGCTCGGACGCGGAGGAATCAGCCATCGGACGATTGTAGCGCGGTGGTCATCCGTGCGGCGCGCGACGGGTTACCTCAGCCGCAGGATGAGCTTGCCCGTGGTGCGACCGGATTGGATCGCCTCGAGCGCATCGAGTGCGCGATCGAACGGGAAACTCTCACCGATATGCGGTCGCTCGGGGATGAGTTCGAGCGTCGCACGCATCGACTCCGGCAGTCGTGAGGCCTGTTCCCAAAGCCAGATCAGATTGAACGCGAGCATGCCTCGGTTGAGCGGAATCATGGCGAGAGGATCGAGACGAGGTCGTCTGAGGTAGTGCCACGCGAGTCGCAGGACGTTGGGTCGCTTACCCGTACCCATGAAGTCCGCTGCGCCATAGAGAACGTAGCGACCCTCCGGCGCGAGTCGGTCAAACGCGACACGAAAGCCCTCGCCGTAGACCGCATCGAGCACGAGATCGAATCCACCATGACCATAGTGCGCGAGCGCCGTATCGAGATCTCGACCGAGAGCGGGGCTGCGGATCACGACCGTTGCGGGGTCGAGCGCGAAACGTTTGATGAGCCAGTCGCGCTTGTCGGCCCGGCCGACGACCGCGATCGGTCTTGCCTGAAGATGACGCAGAGCATGCAAGGCGTTGAGGCCGACACCGCCCGCGGCCGATTGAACGAGGACGACGCTGCCGGCTCTGGCAGCGCCCAGTGGTACGAGTCCGTACCAGGCCGTCAGCGCCTGCACGGGATAGGCCGCAGCCTCCTCGAGGGTCCAACCGTCTGGAACCGGCCAGAGCGTGCGGGCGTCGACATTGACGTACGAGGCGTAGCCGCCGAATCGCGTGAGCACGATGACCGCGTCGCCCTCACGCCAGCCGCTTACGCCGGCGCCGATCCGCCGAATACGGCCCGCGCATTCGAGGCCGGGAATAAAACTCCCTTTCGGCGTCGCGGAATAGAGGCCGAGACAGGCGAAGACATCGGCGAAATTCACGCCGACGGCTTGGACCTCAACTTGGACTTCGCCGGTGGCGGGTGCCGCCAAAGGCTCTTCGACCCGCGAGAGCGCTGAGAGTGAACCGGCTTTGGGGATGCGCCAAACCTGGCGCGTCAAAGAATCAGTCGTGGACTCAGCGGGTCGTGGTGCGGTCATGCGCCCGAGCATACTGCGAGGGCAGCACCCCGGTGTAGCGCCTGAACATCCGAGCAAAGTAAGAACCGTCGTGGAAGCCGACGGCAAAAGCGATCTCGGTGACGGGCACCTTGCCCTCTTGCAAACGGTGACAGGCGGCGATGATGCGGTAGCGGAGCAGATACTCTCGGAAGGTGATTCCGTAAACGGCGTGAAAGCAGCGACTGAATTGGAATCGACTGAGTCCGCAATACGTGGCGATGAGATTGGCCGAAAACTTCTCGTGGTAGTGATCGCGGACGAAGTCGACGGCCCGAAGGACCCCGACATGCGAGGGGGCGAGACCGGCGGCCGCGCGCTCCACGTCCTTTGACAGGGGCAGTGTGACCGCTCGTAGCGAGCCCCCGGTACTCATGTCTTCAACCTTCATGGAACCGAAATAGTAGGCGGTCGAGACTGCTATTTCGATTAAGAATTGGTAATTTAGTGCGCAATAAAATTGCATTTCCAGGTTTATGGTGGCCCCAAACAGGGCATTTCAGGGCGTTCGGATAAGATTGCGCCATGACACAGGACCCGACAGACGCTGCCAGCGGCTTCGACGCCGCGTTCACCGATGCGGTAAATCTCGGCAACCAAATTGCAGACCGCGACAAGGAAGCAGACCTCTGGGATATCGCTGACGGGTTGCTCGCCGGCGCCATTCAGTATTGGCTGTATTCGCGTCAGCCCTGCAAGGATCCGCGCTGTGTCGAATGTCTGCCGGTCAGCACGGCCGAGGGGCGCATGGCCGAGTTGCAGCGCCTCATCCGTCAGCTCTCTGAAGAGAGCGAATACTTCCACTCGCCGAACGATTCGAACGTCGGCAGAGCGTGATCGGCGCGGGATCTGATCAGCGACTCACGTCCTCGAGCGCCGCTTCAAGAATCGCCAGGCCCTCCGCAAGCTCGGCATCGGGGATGGTGAGCGGCATCAAGAAGCGGATGACGTTCGAATAGACCCCGCACGACAGCAACACCAGGCCGCGGCGTCCGGCTGCTTGCACGAGCGCTTTGGTGAGTTCGGCGTCCGGTGCGTCGTGTCGACCGTCCTTGATGAGTTCCATCGCGATCATTGCGCCGAGGCCGCGGACATCGCCGATACATGACCATCGAGTTTGCAGATCGGAGAGTCGGGCGCGCACCGCGGTGCCCACGCGTATGGCACGCACGCAGAGCTGTTCGGACTCAATGATTTCGAGGACGGCGAGTCCCGCGGCGCAGCCGAGGGGCGAGCCCGCGTAGGTGCCGCCGAGTCCCCCGGGAGGAGGCGAGTCCATGATGGCAGCTTTTCCCGTTACGGCAGAGAGGGGCACGCCACCGGCGAGGCTCTTGGCGAGTGTGACGAGATCGGGCTCAACGCCTGAGTGCTCGATGGCAAACATGCGTCCGGTTCGGGCAAAACCCGTCTGAATTTCATCGACGATGAATACGATGCCATGCGTATCACAGATCGATCGCAGCGCGCGCAAAAACTCCGGTGGCGCGATGTAGAACCCGCCTTCGCCTTGAACGGGCTCGACGATGATCGCTGCGACTCGTGCAGGATCGATGTCGGACTTAAACAGTTGCTCGAGCGCTGCCAGCGACTGCGCCGTACTGATGCCGTGGTACTCGATGGGGAAGGGGGCGTGGTACACCTCGGGCAGCATCGAACCGAAACCCGCTTTGTAGGGTTGGACCTTACCGGTGAGCGTCATGCAGGCGAGCGTCCTCCCGTGGAACGCGCCACCGAACGCAATGACGGCCGAGCGCTGCGTGTGATGGCGAGCGATCTTGATGGCATTCTCGATCGCTTCCGCACCGGTCGTCAGAAAAATGGTTTTCTTAGATGAGCGACCGGGAACGAGATCATTCAGACGCTCGGCGAGCGCGACGTAGTTTTCGTAAGGTGTGACCTGAAAGCAGGCGTGGGAGAGTCGCGCCATTTGTGCGGTGACGGCGGCCTGTACTTTGGCATGGAGATGCCCGGTGTTGAGGACGGCGATGCCGCTTGCAAAGTCGATATAGCGCCGTCCCTCGACGTCCCAAATTTCGGCGTTGCTCGCACGATCAGCGTAGACCTGCAATGAGTTGCCGACTCCGCGCGGTATGGCGGCAGCGCGTCGACGGGAAAGATCGGCATTAGTCGGCATAGCGAGAGAGCTCCGGGCAGATGGGGCCGCTGCGACGTCGGCGCCGGTGACGTCGAGGTCGGCAGCGACGGCGTCCTCTGCTAGAATTTACTCGTTTTTTTGAGTCTTTTCCGATATACCAGACGGAGTATCCGCGTGTCCGAGGCCATTCAAACAGAAGTCGTCATCGTGGGCGCGGGGCCCTGCGGTCTCTTTCAAGTGTTCGAGCTGGGTCTGCTCGGCATGCGAGCTCACGTCCTCGACTCGCTCAAGGCGCCAGGGGGGCAGTGCACAGAGCTCTATCCGGACAAACCGATTTACGACATCCCGGCGCTGCCGGTCTGTGGCGCGCAGGAGCTCGTCGATCGGCTGATACAGCAGATCAAGCCCTTCGATCCGGTGTTCCACCTCGGCCAGGAGGTCATGGAGGTCAAGCCGCGCGATCGAAGATTCGACGTGGTCACCTCGGCGGGTACGCGCTTTGATGCCGGAGCGATCGTCATCGCCGCGGGTGTGGGTTCATTTCAGCCACGCCGTTTGGGTGTCCCCGGTTGCGAGACGTTCGAGGGCCGCAGCATCCACTATCGCGTGAAGGGCGCCGACGACTATCGCAACCAGCGACTCGTGATCTTTGGTGGTGGCGACTCCGCGCTCGACTGGGTGATCGAATTTGCGGCCACGGCCCCCTCGGTCACACTGGTGCATCGCCGCAGCGATTTTCGTGCTGCACCTGCATCGGTTGCGCGGATGCGTGAGCTCGAGGCTGCGGGTCGTGCGCGCTTCATCGAGGGACTCGCCGAGTCGCTCATCATCGAGGGTGAGTCCATGACGGGCGTGCGTGTGAAAGCAGCCGATGGCACCTTGCACGAGTTACCCGCCGATCATGTGTTCGCATTTTTTGGTCTTCACCCGAAGCTCGGTCCGGTAGCGGAGTGGGGGATGGAGCTCGAGCGCAAGGCGCTCAAGGTCGACACGGAGAAATTTCAGACCAGTGTTCCCGGTATTTTTGCCGTCGGCGACATCAATACCTATCCCGGTAAGAAAAAACTGATTTTGTCCGGGTTTCATGAGGCGGCGTTGGCCGCTTTCGGCATCCAGAGTTGGCTGTATCCCGAGAAGAAGCAGTTTCTGCAGTACACCACCACGAGCCCTGTGATGCAGAAGCGTCTTGGGGTTGCCGGCTCGTGAACGTTCGCGTCGCCGATTTACTGCGACAGTTCGAGCTCGAGCGACTCGAGGTCAATCTCTTTCGCGGCGAGAGTCGTGATATCGGCAGCCCTCAGGTCTACGGTGGGCAGGTACTAGGACAAGCGCTCATGGCGGCGTACCAGACCATCGATAATCTCGAAGTGCACTCCTTGCACGCCTACTTTTTGCGTCGCGGGGACTTCAATCGCCCCATCGTGTATCAGGTCGATCGCAGCCGAGATGGACAGTCTTTTTCCTCACGTCGGGTCATCGCCGTTCAAAACGGCGAACAGATCTTCACCTGCGCGGCGTCGTTCCAGCGTCGCGAGCCCGGTCTCGATCATCAATCGACCATGCCCACAGTCCCTGCGCCCGAGACGCTACCCGACTGGAGCCGCCCGACGCCCGAGGTCGAGGCGAAGCTTCCTGAGATGTTGCGCCGCTTTCTGATTCGGGAGCGCCCGGTCGAGATGCGTCCCGTCGAGCCCATCGACTTTTTGAGGCGTGCGGCGAGCCCTCCGTGCGAGCGGGTCTGGTTTCGAATCGCTGAGCCGCTCCCGGATGACGATCGACTGCACCGATGCCTTCTGGCCTACATGTCGGATTTCAATTTATTGACGGCGGCGACGCGGCCTCATCACGGCAAGTTTGCAATCGGCGAGATGGTGATGGCGAGTATCGACCACGGGCTGTGGTTCCATCGCGCGTTTCGGGCAGACGAGTGGTTGCTCTACGACGTAGAGAGCCCGAGTGCCTCGGGAGGGCGCGGCTTCGCGCGCGGCAGCATCTACAGTCGTGACGGCCGACTGGTGGCCAGTGCTGCGCAAGAAGGTTTGATGCGGGTACGGTACTCGTAAAAAATCGGACCTTCGGTAGATGGCATTCACGATGGCACGACTCCTGATCGCGATCTTGGTGGCGGTTTCGCCCGGGTGGGCGACGGCTGACGTCTCCCAGACATCTGATTACAAGCGCGGGCGGCTGCTCTACATCCAGTGCAGGGCTTGCCACGACCTGCAACCGAGTCCGGTGGAGAAGGTTGGCCCAAACCTCGCGGGCATCATGGGTCAGCGCGCAGGGCAGGTGCAGGGCTTCACCTACTCGGCAGCGCTGTCCTCTTCAAAGATTGTTTGGGATCGGGCGACGCTCGATCGCTGGCTCGAAAAACCGGGGGCGGTCGTCCCCGGGAATGTCATGGCCTTTGCGGGTATTCCCGACGCTGCCGATCGTGCAGCGCTCATTCAGTACATCGAAATCGAGAGCGCACGACGCTGAGTGACTCGATGTCTGACGAGGCGGGTGCTCTCAAGCTTGCAATAGCATCCAGTGATAACCATCCGGCGCGAAGAAAGTGAAGCTTCGTCGGCCGAATTCGTCGTGTTGGACGGGTGTGATTTCCGACGCGCCGCTGGCGCCGACTTTTTTCCACATGGCGTCGATGTCATCGACGCGCCAACAGTAGAGGCTGTAGCCGAGACAGCCGGCGCGTGAATGATCGAGCTTGTGCTCGATCTTCGCCGAGGCTGCAAAGCGGACACACTTGAGTTTGCCGGAGCGACGCTCGTGAAGAGCAGGCTTGGAGGCGGGGTCATCGAAGTCGATCATGTGAAAGCCTTCGCCCGGTTCGAGTCCGAAAATGCGGCGAGAGCCCGTGGCGTTCTCGTAAGGCGTCCTCTCATCGAGCATGCGCTTGAGGCCGAGAACATCGTCATAGAAATCGAAGATCTTCGGATTGTCGTTCGCGATCATGAGTCCGAAGTGGGTATGCTGACTGGTGCGAAGCAGACTCGAGGCGTCGATCTGTCCGTATCGTGGGCTTTCGTAGCCGAATCGCTCGAAGAACACCTGCCGATAATGAGGTTGCAGTAGAACCATTTCGCGCACACCCACCACAGGGTCGCGAAAAGGTTGAGCAGCGCCCGTGCCGCTCACTTCGCCGATGACGGCGAGCAGGGGCTCGATGAGGGCGAGGGGCTGACCCGCCTGACGGGCCCGTTCCGCGTGGTTCAAAATATTGAATGCACTCGAGGTCACACGAACGCCCCATCGCGATCCCACGCAGCGCAGGTGATCGCTGAGACCGAGACCGTCGTTGATGGGGCGATCCCATTGCATGAGCCTCACCAGCCCATGGTCAGACTGCTGATGCGAAAGGCGCAGCGATCGAACGGCTGAATCGACACCGTAGAGCGCACGAGCACTCGCGGCGTCGAGTGCACCCGACTCGGCGGGGTGGCAGCCATAGGCGGCGAAATCGGCGGCCGCGATGTGGAGGTCGGGTACGCCGACACACACTTCATGCAAGCCGCCGACGCAGCGACCGCTCATCTCGAGAGGCTCGCGATGCGCAGTACTTTGCCCGGGTTCATGATCCCGTTTGGATCGAACGTTCGTTTGATGGCCCGCATGAGCTCAAGTTCGAGCGGCGATGCATAGCGCTCGAGTTCCTCGACTTTATGTCGGCCGATCCCGTGCTCGGCGCTGAAGCTGCCACCGAGTTCGTGTACGCGATCATGGATGACGCGACGGATCTCATTTTGGCGGGAAACCAAGGCGCCCGCTGCCGCGTTCGGTGACTGAACTGGGTTCGCCGTTTGATTGATATTGAAATGCAAGTTGCCGTCGCCGACATGTCCGTAGCAGACCAAATATCCCTCCGGAATTTCGTCGCGTATCCAGTCACCCGCGCTCGCGATGAAGGCTGCGAGTCGATCGAGCGGCAAGGAGATATCGTGCTTGAGGCTGGGCCCGTCGCGGCGCTGAGCTTCGGGAATGTGTTCGCGTATAAACCAAAAGTCCTGTCGCTCTCGCTCACTTTGGGCAAGGGTTGCGTTCGTGACGAGTCCGGCCTCGAGTGCCGCCGCCAGCGCCGCTTCGAGGCGTTCGCCGAGCGGCTCGTTTGGCAAGGCGCTCGTGATCTCGCAGAGCACGTACCACGGTGAGGTGCCGTCGAGCGGTACTCGACTACCCGGCAGATGTCGGACCACCAGATCGATCGCGATATCCGGGATGAGTTCGAAGGACGAAACGAGATCGCCGCAGTGCGTCCGAAGTTCATTGAGCAACGAGACCGCCGAAGCGGAGGTCGGCACCGCCACGAAAGCGGTGGCGACGCTGCGCGGTGCCGGAAAAAGCTTGAGGCTCGCGGCGGTGATCACGCCGAGCGTACCTTCAGCGCCGATGAAGAGGTGGCGCAGGTCGTAGCCCGTGTTGTCTTTGCGCAAGGCTTGAAGCGTCGAGAGAACGCGACCGTCGGCGAGGACCACTTCGAGACCAAGAACGAGATCGCGGGTCATACCGTAGCGCACCACATTCACGCCGCCGGCATTGGTGGAGAGGTTGCCGCCGATCTGGCAACTGCCTTCGGCGCCGAGACTGAGCGGAAAGAAGCGTCCGACGTCCGCGGCCGCCCGTTGCACGTCCGCCAGAATGCAGCCGGCTTCCACGATCATCGAATCGTTGACCGGGTTCATTTCGCGGAGGGTGTTCATCCGACGCAGTGAGAGTACGAGCTGCGTACCCGAGTCATCGGGCGCCGTACCGCCGCAGTAGCTGGTATTGCCTCCCTGCGGGATCACGCCGATACGCAGCGCGTTACAGAAGGCGAGCAGCTTCGACACCTCTGCGGTGCTTCGTGGCAAAGCAAGAGCGAGCGCCTTGCCTTGGTACAGTTTGCGGTGATCGACGTTGACGGCGGCGAGTTGAGAGGCGTCGATGACGATGACCGAGCTGCCGAACTGAGCAATGAGCTGCTGCAGTGGCGAGCCTGCTCCCCCTGGCATCATCGGGCGTAAGCCACCGGCGGTAGCCGACAGTCGGGCTTGGTGAGCAACAACTGCACGTCGCCCAATTGCCGCTCGGTGTAGCCGCCTTCGCAGTAGCAGAGATAGAACTCCCAGAGTCGCACGAAGGAGTCCGGGTAGCCGAGTGCGCGCACCTTCGGCAGATGCTCGAAGAAATTCCGTCGCCATTCGCGCAGAGTGCGTGCGTAATGCGGGCCGATATCCTCGAGGTTGAAGATCTTGAGGTCCGTCGCGCGGGTCAGCGAGCGGCTGATCGCTTCGACACTCGGAATGAAGCTGCCCGGGAAAATGAATCGCTGGATGTAATCGACGGATTTTCTCGCTTGTTCGTAAAACTGATCCTGGATCGTGATCGCCTGCAGGAGCATCGCGCCGTTTGGGGCGAGCAGGGAGGAGCACTTGGCAAGATAGGTATCGAGATAGTTGGCGCCGACGGCTTCGATCATCTCGATGGAGATGGCCTTGTCGTATCGACCTTTGAGGTCTCGATAGTCTTCGAGCAAGAGCGTGATGCGGCTTTCGAGTCCGGCGCGTGCGATTTTTTCTTTGGCGTAATCGTGCTGCTCGCGCGAGATGGTGGTCGTCGTGACATGGCAGCCGTACTTCGAGGCTGCATGGATCGCGAGGCCGCCCCATCCCGTACCGATTTCGACGACGCGATCGTCGGGTTTGAGTTGTAGCTTGCGGCAGATGGCTTCGAACTTGGCGATCGAGGCTTCTTCGAGTGTCGTCTGCTCGCTCTGAAAAATACCGCAGGAATACGCCATCGTCGGGTCGAGCATGAGCTCGTACAGGGCATTGCCGAGATCGTAGTGTGCCGAGATGTTCCGGGCGCTACCGGCTGTGCTGTTGCGATTGAGAAAATGAAACGCCTTGAGTACGGGTCGGCTGACGAGTGCCCAGCGGCTGTCCAGCCCGTTCATGACGTCCCGATTCGCAACGAAGATCCGTACGAGTCCGGTGAGATCGTCGCAGCGCCAGAGGCCACGGATATAAGCCTCTCCCGCTCCGACGGTTCCGCCGAAGGCGGTATCGGCGTAAAGCTGCGGGTGGTCGATCTGCAGTGTCACCGAGAGATCGAGGCGCGAGGTACGCGAGCCGAATCGATGGCGTGATCCGTCCCATTCGACGATGTTGAGTTCGCCGTCGCGCAAGCCCGCGAATTGGCCGAGCAAGAGACGTCGGCCGAAGGCTGCGAGTGCGGAGGGTCGATCTGCCGCTCCGAGGTTGGGAAGGCTCGGAATGATGCTGGGTTTCCGGGTCCGTTCGTTCATGCGTACGACTCAGCTCGAGATTTTGTCCGGATGAGTGAAGAACGGCGTGCGCTTGATCAGCAGCACGAGTGCTTGCCAGTAGATGAGCGCGTTCACTTTGAAGGTGATGAGCGGAAACGCGGCGAGCGCCCGCGCCAGCGAGAGGCCGGTGATCGGCTCGCGTCGCAGCGTCAGGGTCGCATCGAACTGCGATTGTCCGTCCTTCCAATTTTCCATATGCACCGACAGTGTGTCGCCCGGCTCGCTAAAGCGCCAGTCGTACCGCATATCCATGGGCAGGAATGGTGAAACGTGGAACTGTTTGTCGAACTGCCAGCGCAGCACCTGAGCCCCGACCCGTTCAGCCTGCTCGACGGAGAGCACGTAGGCATGACGCTCGTCCCAAGGTGTGTTGGTGATCTCGGCGACTACGGTTTCGAGACGGGTTCCGGTCGGGTCAAAGACGTAATAAAAGCTCACCGGGTTGAAGTTGTAGCCAAATTGCCGGATGTGAGTGAGCAGTCGGATCGGACCCTGCGGCCGGCGGCCGGTCTCAAGCTCAATGCGGTCGCGTACGGCCGTATCGAGGGGGGTGTCCGGGTCGCCAAAAAAATCGGCACGGCGGAATCTCGCGAGCGCCGGTCGTTTCAAGGACCAAAACCAACGACCCGAAAAAATCGTCTCGAGCTCCGATAGATCGAGGTAGGTGAGGTAGATCCGATATCGAAAGTCGTTACGCCGCGGACCGAAGCGGCGATGACGAATGTGCCCGGTGTAGAGGGCGCTCGCCGTCATCGCGAAGAGCCTCGCAGGCTGCGGCGGACGGGTTCGGTGATGGGAGGGGGTGGTGGTGCGGTGTCGGTCGCTCGCGCGAAGTCTTCCACCGCCCAGAGGCCGCTCACGACGCCGTCTTCGTGGAAACCGTAGCGCCAGTACGCGCCACAGTAGTGGGTGCGATTGACGCCGCTCACGAGGTGTCGCTGCGCTTGCGCGGCGACGGCCTGCGGCGTGTAAACCGGGTGGAGATAGGTATAACGACCCAATATCTTTGAGGGGTCGATGTGGGCCTCACGATTGAGCGTCACCATGAAGATCTCTTCGGCCTCGATCGACTGAAGAATGTTCATGTCGTAGGTCAGAGCGACCTGGCCGCTGTCTGGCTCGAGCAAGTGATAGTTCCAAGCTGCACGGGCGAGCGGCGATCGCGGCAGCATCCGTCGGTCGGTATGCAGTACGGCGTCGTTCGCCTGATAAGGAAACGCGCTGAGTACGCGCTGTTCGTCCGTGCTCGGGTCTTCGAGCATCGCGAGCGCCTGGTCGCTGTGGCAGGCGAAGAACACCTGATCAAATCGTTCTTGTTGTACGCCATGAGCGCGAGACTCGCTGGTGAGCGTCACGCCCTCGACGTCGCGCCGCACGCGCCGGACGGGTGAGGAGAGTCTGATATCGGCTCGCAGCCGCGGCAACATTTTGCGGATGTACTCGCGTGAACCACCGCGGACGGTGCGCCACGTGGGTCGATCATTTACGTTGAGAAAGCCGTGTCGATCGAAGAAATCGACGAAGAATCGTGCCGGGAAATCGAGCATACTGCGGCCTGTCGCCGACCAGATCGCGCGACCCATCGGGATGATGTAGCGCTCGATGAATGCCCTCGAGTAAGCCCCGCGCTCGAGGAACTCACCCAAGGTGAGCATACCCTCAGGATCGGAGTGCCCCGGCGTGTCGTGCGGTAAGAGCAGTGACTTGGCCTGACCGTTGAAGCGTAGGATGTCGACGATCATGCGCAGGAACAGCGGATTGACGATGTTTCGGCGTTGCGCAAAGAGCGAATTGACCGACGTACCGTTGTATTCGAGCCCGGTGCGCTCGCAGCGCAAGGAAAAGCTCATGTTCGACCACTGCCAGCTCGCCCCGACCTGCTCGAGCAGGGCGATGAAGTTGGGGTAAGTCCAGTCGTTGAAGACGATGAAGCCGGTATCGATGGCGTAGTGCTTTCCGCCGAGCTCTATATCCTTGGTGGCCGTATGACCGCCCGCATAATCGTTGGCCTCGAAGAGCACGAGATCGTGATCTCGATGGAGTTGCCAGGCGGCAGTGAGGCCGGCGATTCCGGTGCCGATGATGGCGATGCGACTCACGCGGCAGAGGTTAGCGGATGCGGCGTGGCGAGTGGTCGCGAATCGCGACCGGAACGGGCTTGAGATCCCAGATGATGCCGAGCCATGACATGACCTTGAGGACGTAATACGTGATGTCGATTTCCCACCAGTAGAAGCCTTGCCGTGTCGCGCTCGGGAAGTGGTGATGGTTGTTGTGCCAGCCCTCGCCGAGAGTGATCAGCGCGAGCAGCCAGTTGTTGCGACTCGCATCGCCGGTCCGATAGCGCTGGCGTCCGAACACGTGAGAGAGCGAGTTGATGGTGTAGGTGCCGTGGTAGCAGGCGACCGTCGAAATGAAGAACCCCCACACGAGCATCTGGCCACCACTCGTTCCGAGTTCGGGGGCGACACGCTCGAGGACAGCGCCGAGTCCAAACATGAAGACGGCGAGTACTACCGGGATCAGGATGTCGAAGCGATCGAGCCAGCGCAGTTCGGGGAACTGCATGAGATCGCGGACGCGTCGTAAATCGGGGCGGAACCCTCTCGTCGTGAGGAACCAACCCATGTGCGAGCGGATGAATCCGTGCTGCACGGGCGAGTGCGAATCCTCGGGTTTGTCGGAGTGGGCGTGATGATGGCGATGATGGGCAGCCCACCAAAGCGGACCGCGCTGTACGGCTGAGGCGCCGAGCACGCCAAAAATGAACTGACCGACACGCGACGTCTTAAATGAGCGGTGTGAGAAGTAGCGATGATAAAAGCCGGTGATCGCAAACATGCGCACGAGATAGGCGATTACGGCAACCAGCACGGCGATCGGGCTCCAGCCCACCCAGATGACGCCGAGGCAGGTGGCGTGAACGGCGATGAAGGGGATGATGCGCGCCCACTCTACGCGGTCGGGGATGTCGGGTAGCGCCGCGCCCTCAGGCGCGGTGACGAGCGCACCCGTGTCGAACCAATTAACGAACGCGTTCAGCCAGCGACGCCAAAGAGGGAGGCTTTGCTCAGTCATTTATCAAAAATCCCTGCCATCGAAGATGCCAAAGCCCGACCCCCCGAAGTAAACGTGCCTAAGCGTTCCGCTTCTAGGCACGAGGGCTTTGGTGACCACCTTGCGGCGCCGCCGGATCGGCAGCGCCGCAAGGGATAAGGTCAGATCAACCCGTGCTGACGCTTGAGCGCGTCGATACGCTCATCGAGCGGCGGATGGCTCATGAAGAACCGCTTGAAGCCGCTCGGAACCCCAGCGCTGATGCCAAAAGCGGCCATTTGTTGCGGCAGGCCTTCGGGGTGCTGCGCACGCTTCAAGGCTTCGAGCGCGCCAACCATGGCCTGCGGACTGGCGAGCAAGGCACCGGCCGCATCGGCACGGAACTCGCGCTTGCGCGAGAACCACATAACGATGACGCTCGCGAGGATGCCGAGCAGGATCTCGCAAACGATCACGACGACGAAGTAACCGATGCCGCCGCCGTTCTCGTTCTTGAAGACGGCCTTATCGATGAAGTTGCCGATGATGCGGGCGAGGAAGATCACGAAGGTATTCACCACGCCCTGAATGAGCGTGAGCGTGACCATGTCGCCGTTGGCGACGTGGCCGACTTCGTGACCGAGTACGGCTTCGACTTCCTCTTTGCGCATGCGCTGGATCAAACCCGTGCTGACCGCAACGAGCGCCTTGTTCTTGTTGGCGCCGGTGGCGAACGCATTCGGATCGGGTGATTCGAAGATGCCCACTTCAGGCATGCCGATGCCGGCTTCTTCGGCCTGACGGCGCACCGTATCAACGAGCCAGCGCTCCATGTTGTCGCGCGGCTGATCGATGATGCGGACACCCATCATGCGTTTGGCGCTCCACTTCGACATGGCGAGCGAGATCAACGCGCCACCGAATCCGAAGACCGCGGCGAACACCAGCAACCCGAAGGCGCTGCCGCCTTGAGCGGCGATGTACTGATCGATGCCGAGCACCTTCATGGCGACCGACAGGACGAATACGACGGCAAGGTTCGTGGCGAGGAACAGCAGAATGCGTTTCATGGGTTGCGAGAACTCCTTAAGTTCTAAGTCAGCGAATTGGACTCATTCCGAGCAATGAAGTTTCACGGCGCACAACAATGTAGCCAAGCGCCCGGCTCCGCGCTAGAGGTGGGGGCGACCCTCGGTATTTCAAGGGCTTAGGCCGGGCCTAGGCCAGGCTTAAAAGAGGGTCAGCACCCCGAGATAGGGGCTTTCGGCACCCAGGTCGAAGGCCAGGGTGACCCGTCCCGAGGTCCCCGCGGCCTCGAGCTCGTAGCCGCCGCTGCCCGGCGGTAGCCGATCGATCTTGAACTCGCCGAAGGTGTCGGTGATCGCCCGGCCGACCTCCCGTCCGGCCCGACGCAGGACGACGAGCACGCCCGGGGCGCATTCCTCGACCCCGCCAACGTGGTGGACCACGGTGCCCCCCACGAAGCACTGCGTCATCAAATGGAGGTTTTTGTAATACACCCGGGGCCGCGTGCCGAGTTCCGGACGCTCGACCTGGAGCCCTTGTTGCTCGGCAAGCCGCTGCATCTCAGCGTCTTCGAGCCGGACCGTTTGGAAGACGTTCGTGGGGCAGGCCTGCTCGGCTCGTACTTTGTCCCAGCCGGCATCGAGCAGGTGGGCGTCGAAGATCCAGTGTTGAGGTAATTGTGTCTCTTCGTTCCACCACACGGCGCCATACGGGCAGGCGTCGACGATTTGTTTCTGACCCTTGGCTTTGACAGGGTCGATGATCACGATGCCGTCGGCCCGTTTCTGGACGGCGCCGTCGCGCGCGGCTTTCATGCAGGGCGCATCGTCGCAGTGATTGCACATGACGGGTTGAAAGTTCGCCTCGACGAGCGGGTAAGACCCGCGTTCCTTTCGACGGATGTCGAGCCAATGATGGCCCTGCGCCGGCTGTGCGGCGGCATAGCCCGGAAAGTCGTTGCCGGCGTGTTCATCTTTGACCGCGATGTAGCAGCTGCGGCAGTTGTCGCAGCGCTCGACGTCGACGATCAGGTTCCATTTCTTTGCCATCACGCCGTCTCCGCGCGCGGTTGCCACGTATCGATGCCGGTCCATTTCTCGATCTGGATCAGCGTGGTGTTGGGGCGAATGCCGTGCGTCTTGCGCGCGATCGCCTTGCTCGGGTTCAGCATGTTGATGCAGCCGCCAAGGTCTGTGGATTTTCCGGGCTCGCCGACGGGTCGGTACTCGGCCGAGGCCGTCGAGGCCGAGATCACCCCGGGTCGTAGGCGATCAGTGATTTGCGCGGCACACACGACAGAGCCGCGGTTATTCCACAGACGGATGAGATCATCGTCGCGGATACCCCGTGCTTCGGCATCCTTGCGGCTGATGCGCGCGACCAGATAGTGGTGTCCGTCTTTGAACACACGATGCTCACGGATGTCGCGCACGCTCGAGCCTTCGTCATCACCCATGAGATGGAAGGGGTAACGCGAGTGAGGCGAGAGCAATTGCAGCGGGAACTCGGCGAGTTCCGGTTCGCGTTTGCCGTCTTCGTACACAGGCATGTACTGGTTGAGTGGCGGACGATCGGGGTCATCGATGCGCTTAAGCGTCGTGGCGATGAACTCGAACTTGCCTGAGGGCGTTTGCAGCCCTTTGCCAAGACCGCCGACATACTCTGAAGGCAGAGGGTAGGGCTCGGGCGTATCTTTTTTGCGCCCTTCATAAAACCAGCGATTGGCGGTGGGTGCGCGGGCCGACTCGGGATCGGGAGGGACTACGTAGTACCCCTTCTTCAAGAACTCGCGCCACGAGATTTTTTTGGCGAGATCAGAAGAGTCGAAGACGCGCTTGCACCAGTCGTATTCGGAGGTGCCGCCTTCGGAGTACACCGAGCCCATGTCGAGCTTCTCCGAGATGGCGAGGAAGATATCGTAGTCGGACTTCGACTCGCCGAGCGGCTCGATCGCCTTGTGCTGCATCGTGATGACGCGATGGTTATTCATCGAGTACATGTGGTGCACGTAGCCCGCGCCGACGTTGTACCACTCGCTGATATCCCAGCGCTCGAAGACCGTGCAGGCCGGCAAGATGACGTCGGCGAAGGGTGTTTCGCCTTCCCACCACACCGACTGGTTCACCACGAACTTCAAGCTCTCGTGCTGATATGCCTTAATCCAGCGGTTCGAGCCGACCTGCGTGCCGAGCGAAGAGCTGCCGTATTTGTAGAGCATCTCGACGCGGACGTGCCCGGGTGAGGGGTAGCCGAAGGGGAAGAACTGTCCCTGGATCGACGAGACGTCGGTGAGATAGCCCATCGCCTTGCCTTGGGTGATGGCCTCAGGGAACCACATGCGTGGAATCGCCTGACGGACCGAGCTCATGGTCACGATGTGCGGCATGCGCTGGTAGTTGTTGGCTGAGTTCGCGCTCGCCATGAGCTCGCCCGAGAAGCTGCCTTCACCGTAGCCTGGGAAATAGAAATTGAAGTCGAGCGGCGCGCCGAACTGCAGATTGCCGAAGTTCGAGCCTGGGCGGCCATAACCCTGCATCGCGCCGAGGATGGTCATCATGCGCGCCCATTGCGCACCCATCGGGCTGCGGCCGGCGCCGCCGAGACCGACACCCCAACCCCCCGCGCCGAGGTAGGTTTTCTTTGAGCCCCACTCGCGGGCGAGTGCGCGAACGTCGCGCGCCGGCACGCCGGTTTCCTTTTCCTGCCACTCCGGCGTCTTCGGGATGCCGTCGCTTTCGCCGAGGATATAGGCCTTCCACTCGTCGAAGCCGGTCGTGCGTTCGGCGACGAATTTTTTGTCGTAGAGATTTTCGGTGATCCAGACGTGACAGAGCGCTTGAGCCATCGCCGCATCGGTACCGGGCTTGGGCGAGATCCACTTGCCGCCGAGGTGTGCGGCGGTGTGATTGAGGTACGGGTCGATGTGCACCATCTTGATGCCGAGTTGCTTCGCCCATTCGCGACGCTCGGTTCCATCGAAGCCGTACGTGGCATCGGGATCGCTCGACCAGAAGACGATCAGCTCGGCTTCTTTGAGGCAGTCCTCGACCGTGCCATAGAACTCAGGACATCCGAGACGCAGGCTATTACCCCAGTGGTGCATCGCGCCCCAGAACCAGCCTTCCCAGCTATCTGGCGTGTGCACGAGTTTGGTGACACCGATGAGGTTCCAGAAACGGTTGAAGGCGCTCAGGTAGTGACCGAGATTGCCCCACTGGTGATGAGAGCCGTTGGCGACACAGATGGCGCCGGGGCCGACGGCCTTGGCGCGCTTGATTTCTTTGCTGACGATTTCGAGAGCTTCGTCCCAACTGATGCGGACGAACTTCGACTTGCCGCGATTCTGGATGTTGCGTTCGCCATCCGGGTCGAAGTCAACGCGCTTCATCGGATGCAGGATGCGGTTCTTCGAATACACCATCGACTTGAGACAGAGGCCGTGCGTCGCGACGGTGGTCCGGCGGCTCGGCGTGAACGTCTTCCCGCGCGCCGTGATCGACCAAGACGGCGCGTCGCTGTCGTCGAAGTCGATGGGCGTCGTGCGAATGATCTTGCCGTCTTTCACATAAACGAAGATCGGTCCGCTGTTGGTGCCATTGGTGTAGCGGGTGACGCCGTCACCAATGTCGGTGCCGGCTTTCCAGGTGATCGTTTCGAGTCGCGTGAGGGTCTGCATGAACCACACGGCGAGATCGTCTGGACCCTCGAGACCGATCTTGAAATTTTTGGCCGCATCGATGCGCTCGAGCATGTCGAACGGCGGCGTCAGGAAGTTTTCGGCAATTTCGCGATTCTTGAAATGGAGGGTGAGGTCGGGGGAGGCGTGCAGTCCCGCCCCGGAGCGAACCTTGCCACCCCGAAGCGCAATCCAGCGACCCTCGGGGACGTCACGCAAGCGGAACTGCGCCACGAGATCGCATTCTTTGAGGCGTCTCGCGTAGTCGGGGTAAAGCTTCGACATGGCCCGCATGGCCTGCGGAATGCCCCAGAGCAGAACCGAAAGATTCATTGCCAACCTCCCAACGGAATCCTTGGAAAAACTACCACGGGTTCTGATTCGGCCGCGGCGGTCGCCGGGGACAGCCCACAGCGCGGTTGGTCAGGCGAGGGCGACGCCGAGCAGACGACCGACGAGCCAGGCGATCACGCCTGCACCGCCGCCGATGAGCACCATGCGCAAGGCACCGCGCCATGCCTGACGCCCCGTGAACAGGCTGATGACGAGGCCGATACCGGCCAACGAGACGAGGGTGACGCCGATGGTCCAGCCAATGGCACGTCCGGAGGCAAGGCCGAGAGACGGGCCGACCAGAAAGGGAAGCAAGGGCAGGATCGCGCCCACCGAGAAAGCGATGAACGACGAGGAGGCAGCGCCCCAAGGCGAGCCGAGATCACTCGGGTTGAGACCCAGCTCTTCGCGAGCCAGCACCTCGAGGGCTTGCTCGGGACGAGTGACGAGTTCGCGCGTGATGTCTCGCGCCTTAGCGAGGTCCATGCCGCGTGCGGCGTAGATCAAGGCGAGCTCCTCGGCTTCTTCTTCCGGGTATTCGTCGAGCTCTTCGCGTTCGAGCGCAATTTGATACTCGTACATGTCGCGTTGCGAGCGCACTGAGACATACTCGCCGGCGGCCATCGAGAGGGCGCCGGCGAGCAGCCCTGCGACTCCCGTGACGAGCACGGTACCGGGCGATGCCCCGGCGCCTGCGACGCCCATCACGAGCGCGGCGTTCGACACGAGTCCGTCGTTGATGCCGAAGACGGTAGCTCGGAGATTTCCGCCCGAGATACCGCGATGTCTTTGACCCACTTCGGAGATGGACGTCGGCATGTCGTGGCCCACTGAGGGCCCAGCGGTGTAGACAGAGATGCCGCGTAATTTCATGGTGGCGAGCACATGACGAGTCGCTCGCGGACCGAAGCGCCTCACCAGTGAGGCGACGATGCGGGCTCGGGTGGAAGGTGTGAACGAATATTGCCGAGTAGGATCGAGCGCCTGCCACTTCAATGCCTGCTCGGCGGCCGCTTCGCCGAGCTGACGGAACATTCTACTTTTCGCCGGATCAGGCTCGCAGGCCGCGACACGACCGTAGAGCCAAGCGGACTCTTTTTCGTGGTACCAACTGTCGAGGCTTCCGCTCACGGGCAAAGAAAACGATCAGCGCTCACGACCGTCGTCGTCGTATTCTTCGTCTTCATCCTCATCGTCGTCCCAGTCGTCATCCTCGTCTTCATCCTCGTCGTCCCAGTCTTCCTCGTCCTCATCCTCATCTTCATCGTCTTCGTCGGACCAGCCTTCAGGCTCGTCGATGAGTTCGAGGTCGAATTCACGCCATTCCTCTAGGTCGAGTTCTTCGATTTCTCCATCGAGGTATTCGATCTCAACGACCTCCGCATCCTCGTCGACGGAGAGCACGCGGAACGTTTCGTCGTCCTCGACGTTCTCGTACCACTGGCCTTTGACGGGTTCGTTATCTCTGCTCACGGGAACTACCTCGACACGGGACCTTCGGGTACCCAGGCGGGATTTTACTTCGACTCTCCTCTATAGTGCCACGCGTCGAGGATGTCTCATCATGTCTTCCCGAACACAAGCCACCCCTCCAACGCCTCTGGTTCGAGCCCGCCGCATCGTGGTCAAGGTGGGTTCGGCGCTGCTCGTCGATGGCGAGTCGGGGCGCCTCAATCGCGCCTGGCTCGAGACGCTGATCGAAGATGTGGTGCGACTGCGACGGCAAGGCAAGGAGGTGGTGCTGGTGTCCTCCGGGGCGATTGCGCTCGGCCGACGCCATCTCGGACTCCCTCGGGGCCCATTACGACTCGAGGAGAGTCAGGCTGCTGCCGCGGTAGGTCAGATCCGTCTGGCTCACGCGTACAAGGATCTACTGGAGCAGTGGGATATTCAGGTCGCCCAAGTGCTGCTCACACTCGAGGATAGCGAGCAGCGCGTGCGATATCTCAATGCGCGCGCCACCCTCAATGCGCTCCTCGAGCGAGGCGCCGTTCCCGTCATCAACGAAAACGATACGGTGGCGACGGCCGAAATCCGCTACGGCGACAACGATCGACTTGCGGCGAGGGTGGCCCAGATGGTGAGCGCCGACTGCGTCGTGCTGCTCTCGGATATCGACGGGCTCTACACCGCCGACCCCAAGCTTGACCCCAAGGCGAAGTTCGTTCCGCTTGTTCGCGAGATCACGCCCCGCATCGAATCGATGGGAGGGGAGTCCGCTTCTGAGGTCGGTCGCGGTGGGATGACGACCAAAATCATGGCCGCCAAGATCGCCGTGGAGGCGGGCGCCCACTTCTGCATCACGCTGGGTTCGCCGAGACATCCCGTGCGTCGTCTCGAACAGGGTGCACGGTGTACCTGGTTCAGACCCAAGTCTTCACCGGTGGCCGCACGCAAGCAATGGATCGCCGGGAGTCTGCGGCCTTCCGGGGCGTTGCTCGTCGATGCCGGAGCCGAGCGGGCGCTGCGTTCGGGCAAGAGTTTGCTGCCGGCGGGCGTGACGGCCTTGCGCGGGCGTTTCGATCGCGGCGATACGGTCAGCGTGCTCGGTACCAACGGGAGCGAGATCGCTCGGGGCATCGTCGCGTACTCGGACGAGGAGACTTCGCGCATCTTGGGTCGTCGAACGAGCGAGATCGCCACGCTGCTCGGGTTTGCGGGCCGCGATGAGCTCATCCACCGCGACGACTTGGTGATGCGATGAAAGCGCTGATGCAGGAGCTCGCTCGCGCCGCACGGGCGGCGTCGCCGGTGCTCGCGTCCGCCTCACGCGAACAAAAGGACCGTGCGCTGCGTGCGGCGGCTACGGCGATTCGTCGTGACGCCTCAAAGATATTGGCTGCGAACGCGCAAGACATGCGTGCGGCCGAAGCGCGTGATCTCTCTGCGGCACTGCTCGATCGATTGCGTCTTGATGCCGCGCGTGTCGAGGCGATGGCCCGCGGACTCGAGGACATCGCCTCCTTGCCCGACCCGATCGGGCGAGTGCTCGCCGAGTGGACGAGACCGAACGGCCTGCGCATTGCGCGGGTCGCCGTTCCACTCGGTGTCCTCGGCATCATCTACGAAAGCCGACCAAATGTGACGGCCGATGCGGGCGCGCTCTGTCTCAAGTCGGGTAATGCCGTGATCCTTCGGGGCGGCTCCGAGAGTCTGCATTCGACGGCAGCGATCCACGACTGTCTCGTGGCCGGCTTGCGAGAGGCGGGGCTTCCCGAGAGTTGCATTCAACGGGTTCGCGTGGCCGATCGTGAGGCCGTTGGCTTGATGCTCGAAGGTCTCGAGGGTGCCCTCAACGTCGTGGTGCCGCGCGGAGGCAAGGGACTCATCGAGCGCGTACGCCGTGAGGCGAGAGTGCCGGTGATCGGTCACCTTGATGGCAATTGTCATGTCTACGTCGATCGCGACGCCGATCTCGCGATGGCGGTCGCCATCACGCTCAACGCCAAGCTGCGGCGCACGGGCGTGTGTGGGGCTGCTGAAACCCTGCTCGTCGATCGCGGTGCACCTGCCGATTATCTTGGGGTGCTCGTACGCTCGCTGCTCGATGCGGGGTGCGTCGTGCGCGGCGACGCGTCGACGCAGAACGTCGATTCCCGCGTGACGGCTGCGTCCGAGGCAGATTGGGGGACGGAGTATCTCGATTCGATCATCGCGGTGAAGGTGGTCGAGGGTGTCGAGGAGGCGATGGCACACATCGCTCACTATGGTTCTTCGCACACCGAATCCATCATTACGAGCAACGATGCGACGGCGCGCAGGTTTCTCGAGGGCGTCGACAGCGCCATCGTGCTGCACAACGCATCGACGCAGTTTGCCGACGGCGGTGAGTTCGGCATGGGCGCTGAGATTGGCATCTCGACCGATCGCTTCCATGCGAGAGGCCCGGTCGGGCTCGAGCAGTTGACGAGTTACAAGTACGTCGTGCGCGGCTCGGGTCAGATACGTCCTTGACGTTCGGATAGACCGAGCGCGCCGCCCTTCAAAGAATAAACGTTCTCGAGGCCGCGATCGCGCAGGCTGCGAGCGGTGCCGAGGCTGCGCGCGCCCCGTGCACAGATGAGCAGGTAACGCCCTTCGGGCGGCAGGTTGCGCCCTGCGAGCAATTCACCCATTGGGACAGGCAGGGCAGCAGTCTCGAGCGGTGTCTCGTCGATTTCTTCGGGCTCACGAATGTCGACAAGCGAGTAGCCCTCCGCGAGAGCGCTCTGCAAGTCGTCGAACTCGAGTTCGAGCGGCGCGCGGCTGGCGTCTCGGCGTTCGCGGGCGGCGCATTGCAGCGCAAGCGAGGACGGCTCGCAGCCGCCGTCGCAGGCGGCGTTTCGGCGCGCGCGCAAGCGCGTTGTCGAGAGGCCGACGAGGTCGACCGTCAGCAGCTCGTCGCCCAGTCGACCCGGCAAGCCCAGCACAATCTTGAGGGCTTCGAGCGCTTGCAGACCACCGAGCACGCCCGGCACGGGGCCGAGTACGCCGGCTTCGGCGCAGTTGCCCACGACGCCGTCGCGAGTGGCGTTTGGCCACAGGCAGCGCAGACAGGCGCTGTGCCGTGTCGGATCGACGACCTGCAGCTGACCTTCGTATTGGTGGACGCTTGCGAGCACGGCCGGCACGCCGAGCGACTGCGCGAGATCGTTGATCAAAAATTTGGTGGCGAAGTTGTCGGTGCAGTCGATGACGAGGTCGTGATGCGCGAGCAGGGTGGCGCCGTTCTCGATGTCGAGTCGACCGATGTGGACTTGGACGTCGACATCCGGATTGAGCGCGCGCACGCGGGCGGCGGCGAGTTCCGCTTTGGGTGTGCCGCAGTCGGCGAGGGCGTACCACGTTTGACGATGCAGGTTGGAGGGCTCGAGTCGATCGCCATCGATGAGCGTGAGCCGACCAATGCCCGCACCAGCCAGATACTGCAGCACCGGCACCCCGAGACCGCCGGCGCCCACGACGGCGACGCGTGCGGCGCGCAGGCGCGCTTGTCCCGCGGCGCCGACTTCCCGAAGGTTCATTTGCCGTGAGTAATCGGGGACCCGAGGTGGTTCGACGAACTGACGATGCGTCGCGGCGGCGTGATGTGTATGCTCGTGATGCGAATGTTCGTGATGGAAATGCGGCGAATGGGAGTGCGCATGATCGTCACTTGCGTGGTCGGCGTGGGCCGGCGTCCCCGCGCAGCGTTCGCAGTTGACCCAACCCGAATCACCGTCGACGTAGTGCTCTTTTTTCCAGATCGGCACGCGATGTTTCACTTCGTCGATGATGTAACGGCACGCCTTGAAGGCTTCGTCGCGGTGGCGGGCGCTCACGCCCACCCATACGGCGAGTTCCCCGAGGGCGAGATCGCCGACCCGATGTACGCAACGCGCATGGTCGACACCGAATCGCTCGCAGGCCTCGGCGATGATGCGTTCACCCTCGCGTACGGCGAGTTCGGCGAACGCTTCGTATTCGAGGTGACGCACTTCCCGACCTTCGTTGTGATTGCGCACCCAACCTTCGAACGCGGTATAGCCCCCGCACGTCGGATCCGAGAGTTCTGTGCGCAGCGACTCAGGATCGAGCGCCGACGAGCTGAACCGAAAGCGCACCGGACTCATGGCGAGATCAGCCTCCGGCTACCGGTGGGATGAACACGATGGAGTCGTGGTTTTGCAGCGGCTGACTCCAATCACCGAACTCGGCGTTCACGGCGACCTTGAGCATGTCTGCAGGTAGCGTGAATCCGTATCGAGTTTGCAGCTCGCCATAGAGCTCGGCGGGGGTGCGTGCGGCGGTCGTCAGCGTTTCTTCGCTGCGACCGGCTTGTTCGCGCAGCAACGCGAAGTACTGCACGCGCACGCTGCGCGAGGGGAGAATGTCGGGTGAAAGGGCCTGCATGGAGGTCCAATAGTCCGCGGTCGAGTTGACGTTGTCGAGAGCCTCGGCGCGCAACGGCTCGAGCAGCGTCGCGTGATGTTCGATCAGGAATTTCCGTGGGCAGCTCTTACCCCTGGTCGCGTAGCGGGCAAGGGCGGTGACCGACCTCGGTTCATACACCGCGCAGAGCGGCTCGGGCAGGCCGTCGTGGGTCGAGCGGAAGGCGGTCGCATAGCCCTGTCGGTCACGCCGCTCGAGCAGATAACGAAGTACCGACCCATCGAGAAAAGGCAAATCACAGGCGAGCACGAGCCAGGTTGCGTGGGGGTGCGCGCCTTGCGCAGCGAGGATGCCGGCGAGCGGACCGAGGTCTGTCTGCTCGTCCACGATTTGTGGAAATCTTTGGCGCAGCGGCTCGTTCACCTGATCGGGGCGTACCGAGACGAAGGCGCGTTGCGTGACCGATGCGAGCAATTCGTAGGCGTCTTCGAGTTGGGTGCGACCGCGGTATTCGAGCGCTGCCTTGTCGCGCCGCATCCGCGAACTTCGTCCGCCGGCGAGCAACAACCCGAATACGGGCGCCTCGAGCTGCGCGAGGGTCATCAGCGTCTCCGGGAAACGTTTCGCCGACCGCCTAATTTGTCGAGCAGGCGAACCGACTCGATCACGATATCGTGGGAGAGGGCTTTGCACATGTCGTAGATCGTGAGTGCTGCCGCTGTGGCGCCCGTCAGGGCTTCCATTTCGACGCCCGTCTTGTGCGTGGTCGCCACGGTGCAGCGGATCGTGACACGGGTCTTCTGTGCATCGATGTCGATGTCGCAGTGTTCGATCGGCAAAGGATGACAAAACGGGATGAGCTCGTGCGTGCGCTTGACGGCTTGCACGCCCGCGATGATCGCCGTGTCGAACACGGGGCCTTTTCGCGTTCGATGCCCCGTGGCGGCCAACGCCCGAGCAACGGAACTTGGCAGTTTGATACGCGCCTCAGCCGTCGCGCTGCGACGCGTGACCGCCTTGTCACTCACATCGACCATGGTCGGTCGTCGCGCGGCATCGAGGTGGGTGAGGCCCGCAGGGGCACGATCACCCGTCGCCTTTTTCTCTTTCGGATTCTTTCTTTTAGCCTGAGCCATGGTGTCGTCTCAGCCGCCGATGTGGAACATTTCAACCTTGCGGCCGGACAGCGGCATTCCGCCGCGCAGTTCGCTGTAGCGGTCACCGCGTCGTCGCCAAGTTCCTGAAAGAAGGTCGAGCAACTCCGCATCGCTTGCGCCGGCGCGCAAGGGTCCGCGCAAGTCAGCGCCGATGGTCGCGAACAGACAGGTGTAGAGCTTGCCATCCGATGAGAGACGAGCGCGCGAGCAGTCCTGACAGAACGGCTGCGTGACCGAAGAAATGAAACCGACCTCGCCAGCGCCGTCGTCGAAGGCATACCGTTCGGCGACTTCGCCGCGGTAGTCACGCTCGCGAGGTGAAAGCGACCAACGCTGATGAATGGCGGCGAGCAGGTCGCGTGAGGGTACGACGAGGTCGGCTTGCCACTCGTTGCGGTTACCGACATCCATGTATTCGATCAACCGAACGATGACGCCGGTGCCGCGAAAATGCTCGATCATCGGCAGTACGGTGTGATCATTGACGCCGCGTTGTACGACGACGTTGATCTTGATCGGTGTCAGTCCCGCGCGTTGTGCCGCCTCGATGCCCGCGAGCACTTCCTCGACGCCGCCGAAGCCTCCACTCATTTTTTTGAATACCTCAGCATCGAGACTGTCGAGACTGATGGTAATGCGAGAGAGGCCTGCGGCCTTGAGCTCGGTGGCGTATTTGGCGAGCAGTACTCCATTGGTCGTGAGGGCGATGTCATCGATGCCGGGCAATGTCGAGAGGTCGCCGATGAGATCCGAGAGATTCGGGCGCAGCAGCGGTTCGCCGCCCGTAATACGCAACTTACGTACACCGAGCGAGGCAGAGAGGCGTGCGAGGCGCACGATCTCATCGAAGTCGAGCCGCTCTGCCGACTTCAAAAATCGGTAGCCGTCATGGAAGGTGTGCTGCGGCATGCAGTAGGGGCAGCGAAAATTGCAGCGATCCATCACCGAGATACGCAAGTCACGCATCGGTCGGCCGAGCGTGTCGCGCGGACCTTCGGTTGAGCGCAAGGAGATCAGCTTGTGTTCGGTCACACTCATGGCTTTTCGCACCTTACCAGCGGCAAAGTCGCGTCACGAAGCCCTTGGCGTACGTATTGGGTCCAGGCGGCAACTCCACGAAGCCATCGGTGCCGGTGAGTGAGGAGAAATCGCCGGAGCCATTGGTGGGGCAGGGGTGTGCCCAAAGACGACCCCACTCATCGCCCTGCACCCGCACAGGTATGAAGCTCGTCATTGGGACCTTCACCTCGATCGGTGCTGCGATGGCGATTTTCTCAACAGAACGCGCGGTCTCGCCCATCGCCGCATACAAGCCCGGAATGACATAGCGTGCGAGACAGACGAGTGTCGAAACCGGGTTGCCGGGCAGCGCGAAGACGGCGGTCCCCGTCGGTCCGATGCCGAACCACATGGGCTTGCCGGGACGCTGCGCGATTTTGTGGAAGATGGGTCGTACGCCGAGTTCGGCCAGTACGCGCGGTACGAGATCGAGCTGACCCATCGACACGCCGCCCGACAGGATGAGTACATCGTGCGTATCAAGATGAACCCGCAGTCTTCTGCGCAGCACGTCGAGATCGTCGGGCAGGTGATCGTCGGCGAGACGCTGAAAGCCGCGTCGACGTAGCCCCGAGACGATGCCGTAAGCATTCGATCGGCGAACCTGATGGGCCTCGATCGGATCACCGGGTTCGATGAGTTCGTTGCCCGTTGAAACAACCAAGATCGTCGGCTGCGCGCTCACACGGATGCGTGCCATGCCCGCGCTCGCGGCGACGGAGATCTCGGGGGCGCCAAGTAGCATGCCCGACGAGAGCAGTAGCGCACCCTGGGTGGTGTCGGAGCCGCGGCGATGGATGTTCTGCCCGGCGGTGACACGAGCGGGTTCTTTGAGTGTGGCGATCCCGTCGTGAACATCGATTTGTTCGATCGGCACGACGGTATCGCAACCGGTGGGCAGCACGGCGCCCGTCATGATCTCGATGGCGTAATGGGCGGTCTCGAGCTTCAGTGGTGGTTCGCCCGCCGCTTGCATCGCTTGAATACGCAACGTGGTTTTACCGCCGCGCAGCCCGGAGGAATCGAGCGCGATACCGTCCATGGCGACCCGATCGAAGGGGGGTTGATCACGCTCGGCATACACATGCTCGCGCAAGACCGCACCGGTGCACTGGACGAGCGGCAAGGACTCGATCGGCAGACAGGTGAACTGTTGACCGATGAGTGCATCGGCCTCGGCAGGAGAAATCATGCCGGGAGTGTATCCCGGCATACTGATCCGACAACCCGCACGGTGGCGGGCCGGATTACTTCTTGGCGTTCTTTTCCTTGTACACGCGGATCTGCGCGTTCAGCCGATCGGCGAGCGCTTGGGCTTCGTCCACCGCCGCGTTTTGCTTCTGTCCGAGGATGTTCAGCCGCTCTTTCTTCTGATCCTCGGTCAGATCAGGGTTGGCCGCGAAGGCTGCATTGTTCTCGGTCTCGAGGCAGCCCTGATAGACCGTGATGGCGGCGTCGAAAGCCTTGACGGCACGCTGCGCCGCGAGCATTTGCTCGAGGGTGGCGGTGTTGCCATCCGGGATGCTCTCCGGCGCCTTCGGATAGGTGCACGCGGCGAAAGCGGGACCGGCTGCAAGCGAAGCGGCAACCAGGGCGAGGGAAAGCAGAGTCTTCATGTAGGTTCTCCAGCGCAACTCGTTGATCATGGGGCGGCGATACCGGCCGGTATCTTAAGGTGGGCGAGTCGCCGGTGCTAGACTGCTCGTCACGCGCCCGTAGCTCAGCTGGATAGAGCATCAGGCTTCGAACCTGAGGGTCGGGAGTTCGAATCTCTCCGGGCGCGCCAGTTCCTTGTCGAACGGCTGGGTAGACGAATCATGAAAAGACTCGGTGTGCTGTGGCTGGTGGTGTTCATCAGTCTCGCGGGGTTCGGCATCACGACCATCCCGTTCCCGTTCGTCGCCGAGAATTTGGGGGCGTCCGATTTCTGGAAGACCTTTGGCGGCTCGGGCGTGTTTTCACTCTTCCAATTGATTGCCACGCCCATCTGGGGTCGCTTCAGTGACGCCTACGGCCGCAAACCGATTCTCATCCTGAGTACGGCAGGAACGATTCTGTCGTTCGTCTGGTTAGCCTATGCCACCACGCTCGAGTCGCTGCTGGTCGCGCGTGCGTTCGGCGGCATCATGTCGGGCAATTTGGCGGCGGCCTTTGCGTACACCACCGACGTCACCGATCCGAAGAATCGCGCCAAGGGTCTCGGCATCGTCGCCTCGGCCTTCGGTGTGGGGTTCGCGGTCGGGCCGGTGATTGGCGGCTTTCTCGGCACCATCGGTGGGGCACCCAATATGCATTGGCCCGCGCTCGCCTCGGCGGGGCTCTCGGCGCTCGCCTTCGTCGGCACGATTTTTTTCCTGCCTGAGAGTCTGCCTGCGGAATTGCGTAAGCCCTTCGGCAAGAGCGGGGCGAAAACCGAGGGTGCCGCAACGTCGACGGACGCAACGAGTGAAGCGGCAATCCCCGCGCCGCGTCGCTCTCCTCTTGAGGCGATGCGCAGTCGGCCAGTGCTACTTGGGTTGGTAGCGGCGTCGCTCTTCATCGCGATCGCCGGTGGCGTGATGCAGTCGGTATTTCAGTTTTGGGGTCGAGATCTCTTCAACTACTCGCTGCGCGACATCGGCGTGCACTTCATGGTGTTTGCGCTGTTGTCGGCCGTCGGGCAGGCGGGACTCGTGGGTCCGCTCGCGAAGCGTTTCGGTGAGAAGCGCCTTGCGATCACCGCAGGAATTGGTGTGACTGCTGGGCTCGTACTGTTCGCCACGGCCCAGAATGACGCGATGGTCTGGATGGCAATCTGTATTTTTGGTCTGGCGAATGGGCTCTTCTTGCCGGCGATTACGAGTCTCGTCTCGTTTGAAGCGGATGCGCGGTCTCGCGGCACGGTCATGGGGTTGTTCAATGCTTCGAGCAGTGCCGGTCGTATCGTCGGGCCAGCGCTGTCGGGTCCGATTTATTTCAAGCTTGGGCCGGCGGCGCCGTTTGCGATGTCAGCCGTTCTGGCTGTGCTTGGAGTGCTGTTTCTAAGTCGTGCGAGGGCTAAAGTGTCATGATCACGATACTGGTCGGCATGCTGCTTTTCTTTGGAGTGCACTCAGTCTCGATTGTTGCGCCCGGCTGGCGTGACGGCGTGGCGAGTCGAATCGGAGACATCCGTTGGAAGCTTGTCTACTCGGTGGTGTCGCTACTCGGGTTCTTCCTGATGGTCACCGGCTACGCGGCCCTGCGGCTCGAACCGCATATCGTCTACCTGCCGCCCGTCGGCTTGCGACATGTCGCCGCGCTGTTGATGCTCCCGGTGTTTCCTCTGCTCCTGGGTGCCTATCTGCCTGGGCGTCTGCAGCGCATGGCGAAGCATCCGATGCTCGTCGCAGTCAAGTTCTGGGCGCTCTCGCATCTGCTCGCCAACGGCATGTTGGCCGACGTACTGCTCTTCGGCGGGTTCTTAGTCTGGGCAGTTGCTGATCGGATCTCACTCAAGCGCCGAACGGAGCGCCCGAGGCCGATGGCGCCCTCGAGTGCGATCAACGATGTCATCGCGGTACTCGGCGGCCTCGCGCTCTATGCCGCATTCATCATGGGTTGGCACCAGCGTCTCTTTGGCGTGGCGCCTTTCGGTTGAGGAGGCCTTATGTCGAATGTGCATGATTTTTCAGCGCGGGCGATCGACGGATTGGATCGTTCGTTGACCGAATACAAAGGAAAAGTGCTGTTGATCGTCAACGTGGCGAGCAAGTGCGGTTTCACCCCGCAGTACACGGGTCTTGAGGCCTTGCAGCGCAAATATGCCGATCGCGGTTTCGCGGTACTCGGATTCCCGTGTGATCAATTTGGTCATCAAGAGCCGGGCAACGAAGACGAAATCCGAAATTTCTGCTCGCTCAACTACGATGTGACCTTCCCAATGTTCGCGAAGATTGAGGTCAATGGAGCGGGCGCACATCCGCTTTACGAGCATCTGAAATCCTCGGCCAAGGGTGTCCTCGGAACCGAAGGTATCAAATGGAACTTCACGAAATTCTTGATCGATCGTGAGGGTCATGTCGTGCGTCGCTATGCGCCGACCGACAAACCTGAGAGCCTCGCAGCTGACATCGAAGCATTGCTGTGAAATCGTTGGTCGGATCGAGCGGTACGATGCGTATCGCCTTCGTGAGCGCGATGACGCTGATCGGCGTTGCCGGCTGCGCGGGGGGAGCGGGGTACGGCAACGCGGTCGCCACCGCGCCGAGTGCGACGGCGACATCAGTTATCGAGGCCAAACCCAATCTCACTTGGCGCTCAGGCGGTATGGTCGCAGCGGCTAATCCGCTCGCGGTCGAGGCGGGCGTCGAGATTCTGAAAGCGGGCGGCTCAGCCGTCGACGCGGCGATTGCGGTTCAGGCAGTGCTCGGCCTTGTTGAGCCCCAGTCCTCAGGGATCGGAGGCGGGGCATTTTTGGTGTACTACGATGTCACGACGGGTGACGTCATCACCTACGACGGCCGTGAAGTGGCGCCGCGTGGCGCGACCCCCGATATGTTTTTGATGGCCGACGGGAAGCCGATGACTTCTCTGGCAGCCATTCGCTCGGGGCGATCCATCGGTGTGCCGGGCGCCGTCGCCATGCTCGAGATGGCGCACCGCGAGCACGGAAGATTGCCTTGGGCGAGGGCGTGGCAACGCGCGGCGCAGATTGCGGAAGAGGGCTTCGCGGTATCGCCGCGTCTCAATGAAATGATTACGACGGCGGTGGCTCGCGAGGGATTTCCCGCCGAGGCTGCGGCCTACCTCACGACGGATGGTCGTACACCGCTGCCGGTGGGTAGCACGCTCGTCAACCGAAAATATGCGGACTCCGTCCGACGGATCGCGCGCGACGGTGCGCACGCCTTCCGCGAGGGGCCGCTCGCGGACGAGATCGTCGCGGTCGCACGGCGCGAGCCCGTTCCGGGAACGTTGTCCCATGAAGATCTTCGTGCCTATCGACCGAATCGTCTCGAACCCGTGTGCGATACGTACCGCGTGTACGTCGTCTGTGGAATGCGACCACCATCATCCGGTGGTATCGCCATCCTCTCCGTACTCGGGACGCTCGAGAACTTCGAGATGTCCTCGATGGGGCCGAAGACGGTCGCCGGTTGGCATCATTTCATTGAAGCACAACGTCTCGCCTACGCCGACCGCGACACCTATGTCGCCGATGATCGGTACACCTCGGTGCCGCTTGCGGGGCTCATCGACAAAACGTATTTAAGTTCGCGTGCTGTCCTCATTTCTTCGGTGCGAGCGATGACGAGCGTGCAGCCCGGCAATCCACCCGGGTCCACGCCGCGTGGTCGCGATGCGACAGGGATGGGAACGGGTACGAGTCATTTTGTCATCGTCGATACGCGCGGCAATGTGGTGTCGATGACGACGACGGTCGAAGGGCTGTTCGGTTCACAGCGTATGGCCGGCGGATTCTTCCTCAACAATCAACTCACCGATTTCAGTTTTCGCCCGGTGGATGACGCCGGAGCGCCGATCGCCAATGCGGTCGCGCCGGGAAAGAAGCCGCGTTCTTCGATGTCACCAACGATCGTGTTTCGCGACGGGCGTTTCGAGCTCGCCGTCGGTTCGCCGGGAGGCAATGCGATCATCGCCTACGTCAGCAAGGCGCTCGTCGGGATGCTCGATTGGAATCTCTCGCCGCAGCAAGCCGTGGATCTGCCGAACATGATCGCGCGCGGCGCGCTCGTCGCCGAAGTCTCGCGAGCCGACCCCGAGTTGCTCGAGCAGCTTGCTGCCCTGGGGCACGCGTTCAGAAACAATCGAGGCGCGGGTGAGGGTTCGGGCTTGCATGCCGTGCGCGTGACGTCCGATGGACAGCTGGTGGGGGCTGCAGATCCGCGACGCGAGGGTCGCGCAGTCTCGGTATCGCCCTGAGGCGGATTTCGTGAAGCCGACTTCGTGAAGTCGACGTCGTGAGGCTGACGTCGGCGCGCGAGGATGCCTCTAGCTTGCTAAGTCGGCGTCCGTCAGCACCGATCGCTTGCGGAACAACGACATCAAGAAACGACGTCCTGCTTTGGCGCCGGTGAGCCACGCCACGCGCGCTCCGGCTTTTTGAGGTTGTAGCACGCGGTCAGCAAGCCAAGGTGTTACGGTTTCGACGCGGTCGGCCAGAATGTTGTAGATGCGTCGAGTGCGCTCGATTTCTTTGGCGCTATTGCTGCCCATGTCGCGCTTGACGAGGTCCGTGATCACGATGCCGGGGCTCAAGTAGCAGATCTTTACGGGGCCGTCGCCGGTTTCCGATACGAGTGCCTTGTTGAAATAGGTGAGAGCGAACTTGCTTGCGCCGTACAAGCCCATACCCGGCGTGACCATGCCGTTCGAGCCAAAACCTTCCATGTTGTAGATCGTGCCGCCGCCTTGGGTGCGCATCCCGGATAGCGCGACCTTCGTAGCGAGCATCATGCCGAGCAAATTGATTTCCTGAACGCTGTTGATGTCGTGTTCGTGCATCTCGCCGGCGCGCTGACGCGGATGGGAGATACCGGCGTTATTGATCCAGATGTCGACACGACCCAAAGCGGCTACCGCTGCGTCCCAAAGACCTTGCAAATCCTCTCCTTTCGCAACATCGCAGGGCGCGCCGACCACGCGAGCGCCGCCCGTGGCGCTTGAGGAGAGCTCGGCGATCGCAGCCTCGACGGCCTGCGCTGTCCGGCCACTGACCACGACGTTATGACCGCGTTTGAGGATCTCTGCGGCGAGACCTTTACCGATGCCGCGTGTGCTGCCGGTGACGACGACGTTGAGTCTGGCGCTCATGAATCACCCCCTAGTCCCCGGAATCCTAGGCGATGGGTGGCCGACGTGGCGGTTTCGCCGTGCAGTGGCCCCTTGTGCGTCCGACTGTTGGACATGTCCCGGGCGTTGCGCGCGCCGCAGTGGGGCGTCGGTATGCTTTCGGTCAGTGATGCCGCAGCCGGAAGGGGGTCTCGCTTTGGCCACTCAGACAATCATCATCACGGGCAGCACCCAAGGCTTGGGATTGGGTTACGCCCGCGAGTTTCTTCGCCGAGGACATCAGGTCATCGTGACCGGGCGCGACTCGGTACGCGTTCAGTCTGCGATCGCCCGACTCGCTGCGGAGTGTCCCGAATCGGAGGCGCGCATCGCGGGAACGGCCTGCGACGTCTCTCAACTCTCGAGCGTGCAAGCGCTGTGGGATTTTGCCGTGTCACGCTTCGGGCGCATCGACATCTGGCTCAACAACGCCGGCTTCGCGCGTACCGGCGCTCAATTCGCCGACAATACCGTTGGCGAGATCGAATCGATGGTGCGTTCAAACGTGATCGGCTCGATCAATGCTGCGCAAGTGGCGATTGCCGGATTTAAACGTCAGGGCGGCGGCACGCTTTATCTGACCCTCGGCGGGGGTGGTGCAACGGGTCGAGTCGTACCCGGTATGACGGTTTATTCGACGACGAAGCGCGCGGTGAAGTATCTCGCCAACTGTCTCGTGAAGGAGCGCAAGGACGAGCGAGACGAGTCGATCCTCATCGGTACGATCAGCCCAGGTATCAACATCACCGAGGGCATGATTCGCGAAATGCGAGCGCTGCCTTCCGAGCGGCGTGCCAAGGCGCTCAAGCAGCTCAGCTTCATCGGTGAGCATGTCGAGACGACGACGCCATGGATCGTTGAGCGCATCCTTGCCGACAAAAAGCAGGGTCATGACATCACTTGGCTGACGACGGGTCGGATGGCCGGGCGTGCGCTCTCTATGCTCTTCGGCTCGCGACGCGATGTTCTCTCACGTTATTCATTCGAGGCTTGATGACTCATGAGTTCCACACTTAAGCCGTTTGCGAAGGGTGATCTTTTCGTCGGTGCAACGCAGCTGAACAATCCCGACGATGATCACGCCGGACGCGGACGTATTCTGCAGTTCGACGCTCAACTCGCGCCAAAGGGCGAGCTCTGGTTGGACGAGACTACGCATCTTGTTGGAGGCTTGAAGTTCGACTCGAAAGGTGTGCTCTGGGCCTTCGACAGCCACTCGTTCGTCGTCCTCAACATTCACCGTGACGGCCGCGTCGTGCGGCGTCCGGAGTTTGGTACCCGTGCGTTCTCTCATGTGAATTTCGCTGCGGACGGCACGCTGCTGATGGGCGAGCATGTGGTCGGCGGATCCATCAGGCCCGAAGTGCAAGCGCGCATGAAGACCCGTTTGCCGTTCATGCCGGGCACGACTCGCTTTGGAGATGGCCATGTATTCAGGTTTACGACGGACGGCAAGCTCGTCAAAGAATATGGGACCGAGACTCACGGCGGCATGGGTGGTTTTCTCGGCGTCACCATGTCGGCGTTGTCGCACGATCAAAAAACGCTTGTGTACACCTCGGAGACGGGGACTCGCCTCATGCGATACGACCTGGTCAACGATCGGCAATTGCCCGATCTGCAGGCCATCCTGCCGCCGTTCCCGCCGGGACCCCCGCCAATGTTTTTCGGAATGGCGTTCGGCGCGGACGGGACGCTTTATGCGCTGCGGGGTGGGTCGATCCACCTCATCGATGCGGCGGGCGTCACGACTCGACAGATCCCGCTCGAGGGCTTCGGCTGGGCCATGATCGAGATGGCGGCCGACGGTCGACATGTTTTTGTCAGCAATTTCTTCACCGGTGATGTGGCGAAGATCGATCTTCAGTCGGGCACCAAGGTGGGTGGCATCGCGACGCAAGCGCCGAAAGCCGTCGCCGGAATTGCGGAGTACTCAGGCGAGGGTTGAGCGAGCGCCGGGCGCTGATCGCGTCAGGTAAGCGTCATTCGTAACGCAGAGCTTCGATCGGATCGAGTTTTGCGGCCTTGGAGGCCGGCGCAATCCCGAACACGACTCCGACGAGCGCAGAGAAGCCTGCCGCTGCGATCATGACCCAAATCGGGACGTGCGCGGGTGGGAAGTTCGGAATCAATGCCGCAATTCCCATGCCCGCGAGCAACCCCAGTACGATGCCAATCAGGCCGCCAAGCAGCGATAGCAGCGCAGCTTCGAGCAGGAACTGCACGAGGATGTCACGACGGGTCGCACCCAAGGCTTTCAAGATGCCGATCTCTCGGGTCCGCTCGGTCACTGACACGAGCATGATATTCATGATGCCAATGCCGCCCACGAGCAAGGAAATGCCGACGATCCCAGCAAGCACCGCCGTCGCGGTGGCGGTGATACGGTTGAATTGTTTGACGAAGGAATCGGCTGCCTTGATCTCGAAGTCGTCGGGCTTGCCGGGTTCGATGCCGCGAGAGGCGCGAACAGTACGCATGGCGCGCTCCCTCACCTGATTGACCTCGGCGAGATTCGTGACCGTGAACGACACTTCCATGAAGGTGCGTTCGAAGGTACCGGTCAGCGAGCGGGCTACGCTGAAGGGAATGAACACCCGATTGTCTTGGCTGAAGCCAAAAATTTCACCACGCTTCTCGAGTAGCCCCACCACTCGGAACCACTCGCGACCGATGAGAATGAACTCACCCACCGGATCGCGCGGCATGCGTAGCTCGTCACGCACCTCGGTACCGATGACCACCACGCGACGGCTGTTTCGTTCATCGCTCGCCGTGATGAATCGACCGAACGAGGTATCGACGCCGAGCACGTCTTGAGCTTCTTCTGTCGCACCGAGTACCTGCGGGGTCACGCTACGGCCGCGATACAGCGTGGCACCGAGCGGCGCACTGATGATGGGCGCAACGCGCTCGATGCCCGACACCTTGAAACGCAGGGCATCGACGTCCTCGAATGACAAGCGGTTGATTTGCCCGCTACGGAAGTTTTCTTGCTCGTTCTTGGCTTCGAGCGTGAGCGTGTTGCTGCCGAGGTCCGAAAACTGACTGCTGATCGAGTCCGAAAAGCCTTGCAAAACAGACACGACGGCGATGACCGCCATGGTACCGATGAGGATGCCGAGCGTCGTCAGGAAGCTGCGCAGGCGATGCGCATTAAGGCTCGCGAGGGCGGCTTGAAAGGCTTCTGCGAGGATGTTCATCTCAGAAAACCTTAGGCGGCGCGAGCCGGATTTTGATAATCCTCGACGATACGTCCGTCGAAGACTCGAATGGTACGCCGACAGTGCGCAGCGATATCGGGCTCGTGCGTGACGACGACAACCGTCTGTCCCTGCGCATGCAAGGCATCGAATAGGGACATGATTTCCGCCGAGGTGCGAGAGTCGAGGTTTCCGGTCGGTTCATCGGCCAGCAGGATCGACGGCTCGCCGACGAGTGCGCGAGCGACGGCCACACGTTGTCTTTGTCCACCTGACAACTGATTCGGTCTGTGGTCGAGACGATCACCGAGTCCCACTTTGCGCAGCGCGTCAACCGCCCGCTCTCGGCGCTCTGCAGGGGGCATGCGTCGATACACGAGCGGCTGCATCACGTTTTGCAGCGCCGTCTGACGCGGTAGAAGATGAAAACTTTGGAATACGAAACCGATCTCGCGATTGCGAGCGGACGCAAGCTCTTCTTCGCTCAACGACGAGGTATCTCGGCCGTTCAGGATGTACTTACCTTCGCTCGCACTATCGAGGCATCCGATGATGTTCATCAGCGTCGATTTCCCAGAACCCGACGGGCCGATGAGCGCGACATACTCATTACGCCCGACGTGAAGATCGACGCCCGCCAGCGCGAGGACCTCCTCGTCGCCGAGCACGTAGCGCTTGACGATGCCCTGAAGCTCGATCATTCCGCGGCGTCCTCACTCTCGATGTCGTTCGGACCTCGAGCACCCGCTTCTCGCTGCGTGACGCGCTGGCCTTCCTGCAGTCGACGCATGATCTTGCTTGGGCCGACGATGATCTGGGTACCTTCGGTAATTCCGGACTCGATGGAATCCCATCGGTCGTCGGAGAGGCCGGTCACGATCGGCGTCTTGCGGGCGACGCCGCCGTCGCTACGCCAGACATAGCGTTTCACGACGTTTTTCTCAGGCGTCTCAGTGACGACGGCCTCTACAGGCACCGCGAGTTGACGCGACCCATCACCGAGATAAATGAGGGCGCGGGCGCTCATGCCTGACCGAAGCAGGAGATCTTGAGGTGCCTCGATGGCGAGGGTGACCTTGTACGATCTTCCCTGACCGTCGACGGTCGGAGTGAGCGCGATTTTTTCGACCTTGCTCGGTAGTGCGGTATCGGGATAGGCCGCGGAGAACACATCCGCGCGTTGTCCCAGCGTGATCTTTGCGACATCCGCCTCGTCGACCTTGACCTCAGCCGTGATCGCCGACACGTCGGCGATTTTCATGAGCTGCGCTCCAGCGAGTGAGGCCGTCGAGGGAATGGCCACTTCGCCCACTTTGATCGGTAGCGAGACGATACGCCCGGCGATCGGCGCACGGATTTCGGTTTTCGCTCGCTGCTCTTTCGCATCGCCGAGCACCGCAGTCGCACGTCGTAAGGCTTCTTCCGAGCTGCGTAGATCCGCTTCGGCAACAATAAATTGATTGCGGTCCTCGTCCAGGCGATTCTTATCGATGAGATTGGAGGCTGCGAGTTTCTGACTGCGCTCGTATTGTTGTTTACGTAAAGCAACGACGGCGCGTTGTCGATCGATGCTGATCCGATTCTGTCGAACGCTGGCTTCTTCGCGTGCGATGACGTTGTTGTAGGTTTCGGGATCGAGTCGCAACAGCAACTGACCTTGCGTCACGTTGGCGCCTTCTTCGACCAAGATGATCGCTACGCGCGCCGTGACCTCGGCGGTCAGGTTGACCTCGGTTCGGTAAGCGAGTGTGCCAGAGGCCAAGATGCTCGGTCTGACGTCCTGTTGGCCGGCGGTGGCCAGGTCGACGGGGGTCGCGCCTGCACCCGAGAATTGTCGATAGAGCTGCCAGACGACGATGACGAGGACGAGGGCGCCGCCCACGAGCCATCGCTTATCGAGTTTTAAGTTTTTGAAGACGTTGATGTTCATATTCGGGCTCGGTTTGCAGGTGTTATATTTACCTACAACAGTAAAACAGTATCAAGGTGAGGAGGCGCATTGTGCCTGAAAGGCAGGTCGGTACACTCGGTCCGGACTCTAAAGAGGGCAAAGTCATGAAAAGGTTCGTTTTTGTGGGGGTTGCAATGGCGCTGTTGTCCGCCTGCGGAACGGGGCCGTCGAGGCGTGATGAGCTGGACCTCAAGTACGTCGATTACGCGGGTGAGCCGGTCGATCAAATCCGCTCGATGAAGGGTATCGATGGGTGGACCCCGGTATCCCGCAACCAACTGGTGATTTGGACGGGCCACAACGAGGCTTGGCTGATCAAGGTTTGGGACGGATGCATGAACTTGAGTTTCGCCAATGCCATTCAGGTCACCCAAACGGGCCGCACCATTACGCGGTTTGACAAGGTACTGGTGGAAAACGAGTCCTGTCCCATCCTAGAAATGCGTCCGGTCGACGTCGCGCGCATGAAGGCTGATCGAAAAGCGGCCCGCGATACGGCGGTCAAACCCTGATGCTCTACTCGATCGGTGATCGTCGACCCGATATCGCGCCCGATGCCTACGTGGCGCCGTCGGCCGACGTGATCGGCAGCGTGCGGCTCGCGGAGGGCGCAAGCGTCTGGTTTCAGGTGGTGTTACGCGGTGATAACGACTGGATCGAGATCGGCTCAGGTACCAACGTTCAGGACGGTTCGGTCATTCACACGGATGAGGGTGTGCCAACGCGGCTTGGAGCGCGGGTGACCGTGGGTCATATGGCATTTCTGCACTGCTGTACGGTGGGCGATGAATCGATGATCGCCAATGGCGCCATGGTGCTCGATCGCAGCGTCGTGGGACGGCATTGCATCATCGCAGCGGGTGCGCTCGTGCCACCGGACAAAGAAATCCCGGACGGCAGCGTGGTGATGGGATCACCCGGAAAAATAGTGCGTGAGGTGACGGAGCGAGATCTCGCGCTCATTCGTGGCGCTGCAGCGAGCTACGCGCGACGGGCACAGCAGTATCGCGAGTCGCTCAAGGCGTATCCGTAGGGATTTCTCGTGTGAATGCGAGGATCCAATCGCGTACTCGAGCGGTGTCGTTCGGCGCGAGCACGCGGCCTGCGAGCACATGATTCGACGGATCGCCGCTTGTTTCGACGGCGATGAGAGGTTTGATGGGGGCGCCGAGTCTCTGGTGGGCATCCAAGATTTTGTCGGGACTCACCACCCGATCGTTGGGTGAGTAGATGATGAGTGTGGGTTGGCGAATGCTTTCGAGGGGAGAGTCACGGACTTCCCGAACGATCGCCATCATTGGCAGCAACGCCTGTGACGGATACTTCCAGGTCCAGTATTTAGCTTGTTCAGCGTTGTGCGGCGTCCATCGATATTCATCGCCGACGAGTCGTTCTAACAACTGAGCACCCCACGGGCCTGCGAGCAGCTCGCCCGATCTCGAGCGGGGTCCGAGATTAGGCGAGATGAGTACTTGCGCGACGATTGCCGAGGCATCCTCACGCTGGGCGAGCCACAAGGCGAGCGTACCGCCCGTCGAAGTGCCGACGACGATGACACGCTCACCGATGAGACGACCAATCGCCAGCGCCTCACGCGCGTCACGCAACCAATCGCTACCTCGGACCTCACCCATGGCGAGCGGGTTGCGACCATGGCCGGTGAGTCGCGTGTAGAACACATTGGCGCCGAGCGCTTCACCGAGTTCGTCGCAGAGCGGATCGACTTCCTGGCGCGTGGCGGTGTAACCGTGCAGGTAAATGATGGACAGCGGAGTCCGACGTCGATCGGGATGCGCCCAACGAATATGTTTTTCCGTGCCGTCGACGACATCTCCATATCTTTGTTCGGACTCTTCCAGATAGCGTTCGAGCGCCTCGCTCTCGCGAGGGACGTCAATGGGCGCATCGCGCGTATCGAGCGCATGAACCGGGCCCACGACGTAGAGGAGGGCGGTCAGAGCGAGGACTGCGCCCAGCCCAAGTAACAAGCGGCGTATCATTGGCGACATCGTACTTCAGTAGGGGATCTCGTGAGCAGTTTGCGGGCTCCGGATTGGGCGCGCGAAGGCGCTGATTGGCCCAACAGGGTGCACAGCCGTTTTATCGAGGCGGCGGGGCTTCGTTGGCACGTACAAGACGCGGGAGAGGGGCCGGTTTGTCTGCTCGTTCATGGGACCGGAGCGTCCACGCATTCTTTTCGTGATCTCTTTCCGCGATTGACGCCTTTTTTTCGTGTCATCGCACCTGATCTTCCGGGGCATGGTTTCACTTCACGACCGCGGGACGATGTGGGGTTATCCCTCCGTGGCATGGTCGATGGCCTCGTTGAACTTCTGAACGTGCTCGGCGTCTCTCCGGCGCTCGTCGTCGGCCACTCGGCGGGCGCGGCGATTCTTTGTCGTGCCTGTCTCGACGGGAGTCTGCGCCCCTCGGAAATCATCAGTCTTAATGGCGCGCTGCTGCCGCTGTCGGGGTTCAAGCATCCTGCAGTCACACCGCTCATTCGTGCGATCGCCAGCAGCGATTGGGTGTCACGTTTCTTTGCCCGACGACTGGAGTCGCCGAGCGAGGTCAGTCGGATGCTGGCGGCAACGGGATCAACGCTCGACCACGCGGGAATGGATCTTTATGGCCGGCTCTCTCGGTTTCCGTCCCATGCCGGTGCGGCCTTGACGATGATGGCCGTGTGGGATGTTCGACCCATTGAGCGAGAGCTTTCTCGACTCGACGTACCGCTGACGCTCGTTGTGGGCGCGCGCGACCGCATGATCCTACCGGGGGAGGCCGCCCGAGTGCAGCGTCTGCTTCCGGCGGTCGAGGTGTTTCAGTACGCGGATCTGGGTCATCTTAGTCATGAAGAGCGACCTGATTTGATCGCTGAGCTCATCATCCAGCGCGCCCGCTCGAGGGGTCTGCGGATTCCATCCTGAGGGCGGTCGCGGTAAGGTAATCGCTTGCTGACGACGGTCTCTTGCTCTCGAGGTCAACACGACGTGTCCCTGCCTGCCGTTCATCCGCTACGCGAAGAGCTACACGACGAAGTCCATGCGCGACCGCCGTTGCCGCTGCAATCGCCGTGTCGGGTCAGCTGTATTGCGTTGCTGTCGGGTAACGATGTCCGTCACGAAGAGTGGCGACTGCTTCGTGATCTCGGCGCACGTTTCGGTGTCGCAGTCGATGAAACGCCTGTGGCCTATCTGGCTGCGGATTTCGGTGCGTTTCGTCTGAAGTGGGAGCGACACACCGAGTTTTCACGATATATCTTCGTGGTGGATGGCGCGGCCGGCTCACCGTTCTCGCATGCAGCCATCGGCGTAGTGCCGAAGGAGTGGGTCGAGCAACTGCCGGGACGCACGATTTACGCCGGTCATTTCGAAGTGGTCGCTGCACGGGCTTGCGACGAACCTGACCTCGCGCGTCTCTCCAAAGAAAGCTTCGGTGATCGCCCTCTCGTCGGCTCTGAGATCGCCGATGATGCCGCCACCATCCTCACAGATTTTCGTATCGATGGGCAGGGCTACAGTCGAGCGCTCGTGGTCGATCGTGCCCTGAAGCCTGCTCAGGCGGGGCGTCTCGTGCAGGCGCTACTCGAAGTGGACATGTATCGCATGCTCGCGCTACTCGCGTTTCCGGTGGCGCGCGAATTGTCGCCCGTACTCTCTCGCAACGAGCAAGAGCTTGCCGAGATTGCGAACCAACTCGTCAAGGCTGACTCGACGATCGAACCCGAGTTGCTCGATCGACTGACCTCGCTACAGGCGCAGATCGAACGACTCGAAGCCGATCACCGCTACCGATTCAGTGCGGCGAGTGCGTATTTCGATATCGTCACGAGTCGCCTCAGCCAGCTTCGTGAACGACGTTGTGGTTCGCTGCAGACGTGGCAGGAATTCATGGAGCGACGACTCGCGCCGGCCATGAATACCTGCGAGGCGGCGATGACGCGGCTCGAGTCGCTCTCTCAGCACGCCACGCGCGCGACTCAATTGCTGTCGACACGTATCGGCATTACCCGGGAATCACAGAACCAACAGCTGTTGGAGTCGATGAATCAACGCGCAGCCGCGCAGTTGCGACTTCAGGCGACGGTCGAGGGACTCTCTGTAGCGGCGATCACCTACTACATCGTTGCGCTCATCAAAATTTTGGCTGATGGACTCGCCGAATCGGGGTGGCCGATCGATGCTGGCATCGTCACGGCGATCAGTATCCCGGTGGTGGGCGGCCTCGTGTTCACGGCCGTACGCAAAGTTCGACGCAGCGTGGTGCGACAGACGGGAGGCATGTCATGACAGCAAAAAATCGCGCCATCGTCATCGGCAGTGGTTTCGGTGGATTAGCGGCCGCAGCCCGGCTCGGTGCGCGGGGCTATCGGGTCACGGTGCTCGAGAAGCTCGACGCGCCAGGCGGTCGTGCGTACGTATATCGGCAGGATGGTTTTACCTTCGATGCCGGCCCGACCATCATCACCGCCCCTTATCTCTTTGCCGATTTGTGGAAGTTCTGCGGACGAAATATTTCAGACGATGTGACCTTGAAAGCCATCGATCCGTTTTACGAGGTTCGGTTCGATGACGGCGATGTCTTCCGTTACACCTCCGATCTCGAGTCGATGCGCGAGCAGATCGCCCGTATCGAACCAAGAGATGTAGAAGGGTTCAACCGTTTTCTCGGTGTCAGTAAAAAAATCTTCGAGGTGGCTTTCAAGGGGCAGGCAGAGCAGCCGTTCCATGACATTGGCACGCTGCTACGAGCGGCCCCTGACCTCGTTCGCTTGGGCGGCTATCGCTCGGTGTTCCACGAGGTCAGTCGCTATTTTCACAGCGACAAGTTGAGGGTCTTGTTCAGCTTTCATCCTCTACTGATCGGCGGCAACCCGTTCACCACGACGGCGTACTACTGTCTGATCGCGCACCTCGAGCGGACGTATGGCGTTCATTACGCCGAGGGCGGGATGGGTGCGCTGATGCGAGGCATCGTGAAACTCGTCGAAACGCATGGAGGCGAGGTTCGCTGCAACGCGGAAGTCGCAGAGATTCTCGTTGAAAACGGCGCGGCAGTCGGAGTTCGACTCGTGAGCGGCGAGGAGATTCGCTCAGATATTGTGGTATCGAATGCGGATGCGGCCTGGACTTACGGAACGCTGCTCGCCAAACACCCGCGACGCCGATGGACGGATTCCAAGCTCGCCCGATCGAGTTACTCGATGAGCCTGTTCGTGTGGTACTTCGGGACAAGCCGGCGCTGGGATAACGTGTATCACCACACGATGGTACTGGGTCCGCGATATCGGGAATTGCTCGACGACATCTTCAAGCGAAAAGTGCTCGCCAAAGATTTCAGCCTCTATCTCCATCGACCGACCGCCAGCGACCCGTCGCTGGCGCCCCCGGGTTGTGACTCATTCTATGTTTTGGCGCCGGTGCCGCATTTGCAAAGCGGCACCGATTGGCGCGAGGAGGCCGAGCCGTATCGCGCAGCGGTACAGCGGCGCCTCGAAGAGACCATGATGCCGGGTCTTGGTGATTCGATCGTGACATCACACATGCTTACGCCCCTCGATTTCCGGGATCGCCTTTCGTCGGTGAACGGGGCAGCCTTCGCGATGGAGCCAAAACTCTTTCAGAGCGCGTGGTTCAGACCGCACAACAAGAGCGAAGAGGTCCGAGGTCTTTACCTCGTCGGTGCAGGGACTCATCCGGGGGCGGGTCTTCCAGGGGTGGTGTCCTCCGCCAACATCCTCGACCGGATCGTCCCCGATCCGCTCGACTAAGCATTCGTCATTCGAAATCTTTGACGATGCGTCGTGCTGCAACGCGGCCCGACAGCGTGGCCATCGGAACGCCGGGCCCGGGATGGACGGAGCCTCCCGCGAGATAGAGACCGGCGACGGCGGTCGTGGCGCCGGGGCGCGCGAAACTCGCAAACGGGCCGTGGTTGGCTCGGCCATACAGCGAGCCGCCCGTGCCCGGAAAAAGTCGATCGAAATCTTGGGGTCTCGTGATCAGACCATCACCGGCTCGGCGATCGATTCGAAGGCCGCATTGCTCGAGCAGGGTAAACGCCTCGCGTTCGACTCGGGCGAGGGTGGGGTCGTCGATGCCGCCCAAATCACCATCGGGGGGTGCATTCACGAGCAGTAGCATGCGTTCGGGGGGTCGCGTCGTGTCGTCGCGTGAGCGCGGAGTCGCTGCGGCACCGCGGTCTTGTGCACACAGATAGACCGTTGGCGAGGCTTTGATGCGTCGACCTGTGAAGAGGCTGGTGAACTCCTCAGGGTACTGATCGCCAAAGAAGACGTTATGGTGTTCGAGATCAAACCCCTGTGTCGGAGCATGCAAACACCAAGTGACCGCGGAAAGTGCGCGATCATCGCGCGACATCGGCGTTCCGCCGCGGACAGCATCTTTCCCAAGTCGTCCTGAGGCAAGCGCATTGGCATCGCCGTTGAACACGACGGCATCGGTGGCGACGAACTCCCCGGTATCGAGTTGAACGCCGACGCAGCGACCGTCCTCAACGCGAATTTCCTCGACCGCAGTGCCGTAACGATAGGTGGCGCCTGCAGATTCGCCCAAAGACTGCAGGGCGTCGGCAATGCGACGCATACCGCCGCGGACGAGCCAGACACCCGATTGTTCGACGTGCGCGATCAGCATCAGCGTGGCGGGTGCCGCGAGCGGAGAGGAGCCGACGTAGGTCGAGTAACGCCCGAACAATTGACGCAAGCGCGGATCGCGGAAATGGGAACCCAAGGCGCTCCAAAGGCTCTGCCATGGCGGGGTACGAAGCATCGCCCAGAGACCGTCCTGGGAGAGTCCGCGGCGCGCGAGCGCGCTGATGAGTTCAAACTGCGAAGGCCGCGAGCGTCGCATGAAGGTGTCGACCAACGAGGCGTACACTGTTGCGCTTCGCGCACAAAAATCGCGATACCCTCGAGCGTCGTGATCCCCGGAGAACTCGCGAATGGCCGCGCAAGATCGATCGAGATCGGCGTGAAGATCCAGTCGACTGCCGTCTGACCACGCATGGCGTGCGAGCACAGTGGCCGGGACAAGATCAAGGTGATCGTTCAGGCGCGCACCCGCATCGGCGAACAAACCTTCGAACACCCAACTCATCGTAAAGACAGTGGGGCCCGCATCGATCGCTGCATCACCGATCAGCACTTCGCGCATTTTTCCGCCAGCTTGAGCGGCTTTCTCAAATACGCTGACGCGGAATCCTTGATGAGCAAGATCGGTGGCCGCGGCGAGACCGCCCATTCCAGCGCCGACGATCGCGACGTGAGGTCTGTCTTGACGCATCGAGGACGAGAGGCGCTCAGCGAGCTGACGGACTTGGAACAGCCGCTTTCGCCTGACGCTCGACCTGTAAGCGGTGGTAGATGATGAGCGCGAGGCCGACGACGAGAGGGATCGACCAAAGGCCGGGATGCAAAGCAAGGGTCGGAATCGTACGAACGGCGCCGAAGGCGAAGAACGCGGTGTACACGGAAATTCCTGCACCGACTAACGCTTTAATGTGTTCTTTGAGCCAATCGATCGATGCCGGCTCGCGTTTCAGCATGAATGCGAGGTTGGAGGCGACCGTTGCGATGCCGATCGCGGGCATGCCGAGCATGATCGGCTCACCGATGCGCAGTGAGTATCCCGCACAAATGATTGAGGCGATCAGCAAGAGACCTTGCAGCGAGAGGTTTCGCCACTCGAGATTCAGACGATGATCGGATTTATTGACGAGGCAACAACGACCGTACCACGCAAGGTTCAGGGTCAGGACAGCGAGACCCAGCATCATCCAGCCGAAGATCCCGCGGATCCACTCGGCGTCGTCGAGATGGGGATGTGTATTGATCGGATCGATAAGCGTCGTGATGCTGATACCGATCGCGGCCGTGCCCGTCACCAGCATGGCCCAGGTAAAAACTCGCCCCCACTGTCGGTGCAGAAGGCTGCCTTTTCGGCTGACCACCGGAATCCAGAACGACACGAGGCCAAGGCTGCCCGCAAGGATATGCAGCACGACGAAGCTCTCGAAGGCGAGCACGATCCCCGAAGTCCCTGAAGCCAACATAGGCGAGGATGCTGCGCCCGTCGGCAGAGCCTTGTCAAAATACGGGGGTCCTTTGTTACTGCCGTGGTCATCGAATCGAGCCCTCTTTGCGAGCAGCGGATACTGGCGTTAGGGTGGCGGCATGTACGAGCCACCGCGACCGACTTCCCTGGCGGCCATCGCTTCGCTTCTGCGAGTCGCGATGCGCGGCGATGGCGATCTGCTGAGCCTGCTCCCCGCCAAGGCGTACCGGGTCGACGCAGGCTGGATGGGTTATTCGCGTCGGTCGATCTTGATCGTGAATGACCCGGAGATGCTCCGCGAGGTCATGACGGATCCGCTCGATATCTTCCCGAAGAGTGATCTCATGGTCGGCGCGCTCGAGCCGCTCGTCGGCAACTCGATCTTCGTGTCGCATGGATCCGTGTGGCGACGTCAGCGAAAAATGATCGAGCCGTCTTTTTCGCACATGAGACTTGGCAAGGCCTTTGCGTCGATGAGCGCTGCGGTCGACGACTACGAGTCGAGACTCGACAGCGCTGCGGCGGCGGGAGAAAGTTTTTCGCTCGATCTCGCCATGAGTCATCTCACTGCCGATATCATTTGCCGAACGGTATTCTCGACCTCGCTCAAGTCGCAGACTGCGATCGACGTCTTCGAGGCGTTTACGTTCTTCGAGCGGACGTGTGCACAGGTCGAGTTACGCCGCCTGATCTTTGATCCACCCTTTTCGAGTATTCCGCAGCAGCCAAGTGTCCTTGAGGCGTGTGAACGAATACGCCGTCATTTGAGTGATCTCGTCGATACCCACCTCTCGGATAACCCCTTGAGCTGGGACGACATCGCAGCTGAGATCATCGCCGCCCGCGACCTCGAGACGGGTGAAGGGTTCACCCGTAAGGAGTTGCTCGATCAGCTTGGGGTGATGTTTCTGGCGGGTCACGAAACAACAGCGAGTTCGCTCACGTGGGCGTTTCTGATCATTTCGATGCAACCCGCGCTCGCGCATCGCATTCGAGAGGAGGTTCGAGCCGTGGCGGGCGATGAGCCGTTGACGCTCGAGCAGGTACGAAAACTCACGTTCGTTCGCAACGTATTTCGCGAAAGTCTGCGTCTCTATCCGCCGATTCCCTTCATGCCGCGCGTGGCGGCTGAGGCGGCGACGATCGGTCGTCACAAAGTAAAGCGTGGGGCAATGATCATGGTCTCGCCCTGGACGATCCATCGACATCGTGATCATTGGCGTCATCCTCATGCGTTCGATCCCGATCGCTTCTCGCCGGAGCGTGAGCACGAGCTCGTGCCGGGCGCTTACCTGCCGTTCGGTCTCGGGCCGCGGACCTGTGTGGGGGCGGGCTTTGCGACGCTCGAAGCAACCTTGATTCTCGCTCGGCTTGTCTGTCGGTATGACATCCAGGTGATTGATGCCGCCAAGGTCAGACCGATCGCCCGCTTGACCATCCGTCCGCAAAAGCAGCTGATGGCGCGCGTCGTTCGGCGCGTCGGGATATGACGACGGCGCTGCTCACGCTCGGTCGACTGCCCAAGGCGCTCGACATTGCCCGTGCCTTACAGGGTGCAGGCGTTCGCGTGATCGTGGCGGAGCCTTTTCGTCGACACTTGAGCGGTGCGTCGAGGGCGGTCGATCAAAGTTTCGTGGTCACAGCACCCGCTGTCGAGGGTCCGCGTTATCTCAAAGAGTTGCGCGATCTCGTCATCGCACAAAAAGTCGATCTCGTGGTGCCAATCTCGGAAGAAATCGTGCACGTGTCGGCGTTGCACGGACGGTTACCCCCCGGATGCCGGTTGGTCTCGATGCCGCAGACTGCGATCCTCGAGGTGCATCACAAAGGTCGGTTCGTCGAGACCTGTCGGGCGGCAGGGATCAGGGCGCCCGAGACGGCGGATGCAACCACACCCGAGGCGACCGCGATCGCCGCCCGTCACGATTACGTCGTGAAACCCGTCTCGTCCTGCTCAGGTCGTGGCGTGCAGTTTTTTTCACGTGGTGATCCGCTACCGCGTATCGACGAGCCGTCGATCATTCAGCGCAGGGTGCAGGGCCGCCTGGTCAGTAGTTTCAGCATCGCCCGAGCGGGTGAAGTGCGATGCACGGTCCTGTATCGCGGCGCGGTGATGCAGGGCACCGTGGCGGTGTGTTTTGAGCGTATCGAGGTCCCTGCCGAGATCGGCGACTGGATCCGACGCTTTGTGGCCGCTGTTGGGTGGGACGGTTTCATCTCTTTCGACCTCATCGTCGATGACGACGGTCACGTTCACGGTATCGAGTGCAATCCGCGTGCGACGAGTGGCATCCATTTCGTTGAGCCGGCGGGGCTGGCCGAGGCGCTGCTTAATCCGTCGGGGAGTCATCCACCGACCCTACGCCCGGAGCGTTTATCGCAGCAGTTTTTTCCCTGTCTCACCGAGACTCAAAAATCGATGTTCAGCCCTCGGTTTCGGCACAACCTGCGTTGCCTGCTCGAAGCGCGAGAGGTGACCTGGAAGACATCCGATCCCTGGCCCTTTCTCGGAATGCCATACACGGCCTGGAACATCATTGCGCTCGCCTCACGAACTGGTATGACTTTTGGTGAGGTGGCGATGCTGGATTTCGCGACATTTGCGGGCGGCGAGCGCGAAGTCGTAGAGTGAAGGCCTTGTGAGCGCACCTCCACACATCGCTTCCGACGACGGCGCTTTGAGTGTGACTGGCCGCGATCTGCGCGCGTCGGCCGCTGATCTTGCCGAATGTCGCGCGGCCATCCGCGTCGGATCGAAAACCTTTCATGCGGCCTCGCTGTTGTTGCCTCGTCGAATTCGGGGCTCAGCGCTCGCGCTCTATGCGTTTTGTCGCGAAGCGGATGATGCGATCGATCGCTCGGACGATCCGCTGCAAGCGCTCGAAGCCCTACAGCACCGTCTCGGTTTGGCCTATCGCGGTGCGCCCATCGACAATGCAGCGGATCGCGCGTTGTCGGCAGTCGTGATGCAGTTCCACATTCCGCAAGAGTTACCGGGTGCGTTGCTCGAAGGGTTCGCCTGGGATGCCACGGCTCGCACCTATGACACGCTTTCTGAGGTGCGCGCTTACGGCGTCCGCGTTGCCGGCACGGTGGGCGTGATGATGTCGCTCTTGATGGGTGTCCGATCGTCGGGTGCGCTGGCGCGTGCGGCCGACCTTGGCGTTGCGATGCAGCTTTCCAACATTGCGCGAGACGTCGGTGAAGATGCGCGCATGGGTCGTATCTACTTGCCTCGGCAATGGTTGCGCGATGTCGGCATCGATCCCGATGCCTGGTTGCGTGAGCCGAAGTTCGAGCCTCGTCTGGGTGAGCTCGTTGATCGTCTCGTCGAGGAAGCTGAACAGTTGTATCGATGCGCGGCTGCGGGTATCGACGAGCTACCCGTCGAATGTCGGCCTGCCATCCACGCCGCGAGACTGATGTATGCCGCAATCGGCCGCGAGGTCAGTCGCCGAGGGGGTGATTCGGTGTCGTCGCGGGCCGTAGTTTCGGCTCGACGAAAACTGTTTTTGTTGGCCGAGGCCCTGATTGCAGCGACCCGTCGCAACGACATCTCCGAGCATTCGACTCTGCCCGAGGCCGAATACTTGCTTGAGGCCATCGCGCGTCACGATCGAGTGAGAGGGCTCGCGGGTGATCCGCTTGCGGGCGGTACGCTCTTCGAGCGAGAGCTCTCGCGTGTGCTTGGCGTGTTCGAGCGCCTCGAGCGCCTGGATCGAGATTCGCCCGCGACAGGCTGAGCTCAACGACGAATTCGTCGCCTCGGCAGTCGAACAGGGAGCAGCGCCTGTACCCAGCGCGCTGAAAATCTTTGTAGCGATACACTTTCGTGAAAGGCGGTCCGTGACCGACCTTCGGCGCTCGTCTCGATCAGCGATCGTGCGTAGAAGGGACCGCTTTCGAAGGTCGAGATGAGTCGAGGGATTGCCTCCGCATCGCAGCGAGTCTCCCGCGGGATCCCCCACAGGGTCGAGGGCAGGCGTTTTTGCGGAGGCGGCGGCACGTGTTCAACCCTTCCGCGTGCATCGATGCTCAAGGAAATCGATCGACTGCCTCCGCTGCGCCACGCGGTGTCGTAAAAAATTCGGCTTTGGTCGGCTGCCGTGGCGCGTGACCAATTCCAGGAGGCAAAGTCCGCCTCGAGCGGCGCACAACCCTCGTTCGAATCGAAGTATGCGACGCCGCGCCAGGACAGTGTGGGTCTTTCGAAGGCGACCTCCACGGTGCAGTACGGTGAAATCGGTGTCCAAAGATGTCGCGCGAGTCGATCGATGGGGTAACCCTGATGCAACAGCATCGAGGGCTGCAGTGTGACTCGGCCCCGCAGCCGACTCGGCAGGGGCGAGGTGATTTCATTGATATCGATATGGAGTTTCGTCCCGTCCCAGGCGAGCGAACTTGGACCGATCGAAAGATGGTCGTAGTCTCGATGCACATCCCGACGCCCGCGTTCGGTCAGCGCCCATCGACGACCCCCTGCGCCGTATAGGGCGACGTTCAACGCTGAGTGCTCAAGAGGGTCGGCGGGGCCGCGGCGCCGGGCGGCGGCATACCAAGGCGAGAACACACAGCCAAGCATCGCGATGATCGTCAGGCCGTGGCGCCCGCAGTCGCTGAGCGCATCGAGGTACCACCACGAGTAGCCGTTGGTGGGGATCGATGCGGCGAAGTTCGGGCCGGTTTGACTGACCCCGAAGGGGTGTCTATATTCCATGACGAACTAGTGTGACAATCGCAGTTGACGTTTGCCAGTCGATCCGGACGGGCGACCCCAGCAGCGCGGAGGCGCGAATGGAAGGTGCATCGGGAATCGAATCGGCGTTGGAGACGGCCGTCGCCTCCTGCGATGCGCTCGGTTGTCCGCCCCGCCTTGCGGCGGCGATTCGATATGCGGTCTTCCCCGGGGGCGCGCGCATTCGTCCGAGACTCTGCCTCGCCATCGCCGCCGGATGTGGCGAACCCCAGTCCCCGCTTGCGATTGCCACGGCAGCGTCCATCGAGTTGCTGCACTGTGCCTCGCTCGTCCATGACGATCTGCCGTGCTTTGATGACGCTGAGGTCCGTCGCAATAGGCCGTCGGTTCATCGCGCCTTCGACGAGCGGATCGCCTTACTCGTCGGCGATGCACTCATCGTGCTCGCTTTCCAGAATGTCGCCCGTGCCTTTGCGAATTCACCCGAGCGTTTGCCGAATCTCGTACTCGCGTTGACGCGAGCAGTCGGAGCGCCCGGCGGCATCGTCGCGGGACAAGCTTGGGAGTGCGAGGAGACGACGCCGCTCGAGGAGTATCGACGGCAGAAAACTGGCGCGCTTTTTATCGCTGCGACCGTCGGCGGTGCTCTGTCGGCCGGGGCTGATCCTGCGCCGTGGCGAATCTTGGGCGAGACGCTCGGTGAGGCTTATCAGATCGCCGATGATATTCGCGATGCGCTCGGAACCGACGATGAACTCGGCAAGCCGGCTGGACGTGACGCAGACCTCGGACGACCGACGGCGCTCGCAGAAATGAGCGTACACGGCGCCGTCAAGCATTTCGAATCTTTGATCGAACAAGCGACTGCATCTATCCCCGAGTGTCCCGGCGCGGAATTCTTGCGAGATCTCGTCGATCTCGAGGCGCAGCGCTTGTTACCGGCCTCGTTGCTGCAGCGCGCAGTCTGATTGGGGATAGTCGCCGTGTGGCGTGAGTGGCGTAATCGCCTGTTGATGAGCCCGCGCTTTCAGCGTGCCGCCGCCGCATTTCCATTGACGCGCTTCAAAGCACGCCGCGAGGCTCGCGAGCTGTTCGATATCGTCGCGGGATTTACCTACTCGCAGATTGCCCTGGCGTGCGTACGACTTGGATTGCTTGAGCGCCTGCGCGAGGGCGCGGTCGCAGAGCGCTCCTTGATCGCCTCGATGCAGATGTCTGAGACGGCGGCGCATACCCTGCTTCGCGCGGCAGCCGCCATCGATCTTTTCGAGTCGTGTGCGAACAACGGGGAGTCGGCGTGGATGCTCGGGCGACGCGGGGCGGCATTGCTCGGTAATCCTGGCGTACTCGCCATGATCGAGCATCACGCGGTGCTTTATGCGGATCTTGTCGACCCGATCGCGATGCTCCGTGCGCCACGCGGATCCACGGCCTTGTCAAAGTATTGGCCCTACGCGAGTGCAGCGATTCCGGGCCAAGTTGCAGGCGAGGGGACCCGCGACTACACGACGCTGATGGCGGCTTCGCAGGGGCTCGTAGCCGAAGAAATCCTGGATGCCTACCCGGTGTCGGGTCATCGACGGATTCTCGATGTCGGCGGGGGAGATGGCACGTTTCTGCGGGCGGTTGCGAAGCGTTCACCCGCGATCGAGCTCATGCTCTTCGATCTGCCCGGTGTCGCGGAGATGGCTCGGCGTCGTTTTGAAGAGCGCGGACTGAGTCATCGAGCGCAGATCTTCAGCGGGGATTTCTCGCGGGATGCGCTCCCGGTCGGCGCGGATCTCATTACCCTGGTTCGGGTCCTGCACGACCATGATGATCCCCTGGTTGAGACGCTCCTGCGCGCGGCCGGTCAGGCCCTTCCTCCAGGCGGGCGTCTCGTGGTGGCGGAGCCCCTGGCGCGGACGACGGGGGCGGAGCGCATGGGCGACGCCTATTTCGGGATCTACCTCTGGGCCATGGGAAGCGGGCGGCCCCGATCGGCCGAGGAACTCGAAAAAATGCTTAAAAAAACGGGTTTTTCTCGCATTGAGCAATTGCCGACACGAATTCCCCTGCAGACCAGCGTTCTGGTCGCGACCAAAGCCGGTTGAGCCGGGTACCCGTCGGGGCCGGTGGGGACCCGTGTTTTCCGGAAAAGTGTCTGTGTTAATTGACACTTAAAATCGTAAGCGTAAACTGACAGTTGGGAAATCAGGCCGAGGAGCCTGCATGGGTCAGGGATGGAACACTCTTGCGGTGGTGATAGAGGGACCGGAGCGCTTGGCGCTTGACCGGCTCGCCCTCGAAAGCCCTGCGGACGACGACATTGTCGTCTCGACGGAGTGGAGTGGAATCAGCACCGGCACCGAGCGTTTGCTGTGGTCCGGAAAGATGCCGACGTTCCCGGGTATGGGCTATCCCCTCGTACCGGGCTACGAGTCCGTCGGTCGTATCGAAGCCATCGGCCGTAACGTTCGCGACAGGCGGGTGGGTGATCGCGTATTCGTGCCGGGCGCCCGATGCTATCGCGACGTCCGCGGATTGTTCGGCGGAGCGTCCTCTCGGCTTGTGGTCCCGGCCGCGCGCGCCACGCCCGTCGATGAATCGCTGGGTGAGCAGGCTGTGTTGCTTGCGCTCGCCGCGACGGCACGACATGCCCTCGCTGCGCCGCACGCCGAAGCGCCGCAATTGATTGTCGGTCACGGTGTGCTCGGCCGTCTGCTCGCGCGCATTACGATGGCAAGCGGCGCTCCGGCGCCGACCGTATGGGAGCGAAATCCTGCACGTAACTCAGGCGCAGAGGGCTATCGCGTTTGTACGCCTGAAGAGGACGATCGTCGCGATTACCGCGCGGTGTACGACGTGAGTGGCGATGCTCGCATTCTCGATTCACTCATCGGTCGACTCGCGCCGGGCGGCGAAGTCACGCTCGCCGGCTTTTACACCGAACCCATGAGTTTCGATTTCACAGCTGCATTCATGCGGGAGGTGCGTTTGCGCGTTGCCGCAGAGTGGAAGGACGCTGATTTGACTGCAGTGCTGCAATGGATCGCGGCGGGACGTCTGTCACTCGAAGGTCTGATCACGCATCGCCGCGAGGCGAATGCAGCGGATCAGGCATATCGACAGGCGTTTGTTGATCCCTGGTGTCTCAAGATGATTCTCGATTGGAGGCAGGCTGCATGACCCCGCCAGGCGATACCGTGTCGATCCCCGTTGAAAAACTGAAACGCAGTCTGCGTGCTGAAGCGGCGCTGGAACCCGCTGCTCCGCAACCGTCCGCCGTCACCAAAGAAACCCAGATCATCGCGATCTACGGAAAGGGCGGTATCGGAAAGAGCTTCACGCTCGCCAACCTCAGTTACATGATGGCGCAGCAGGGTAAGAAAGTGCTGCTCATCGGCTGCGATCCCAAGAGCGATACGACGTCGCTGCTGTTTGGGGGTCGCGCCTGTCCGACGATCATCGAAACCTCCTCTCGCAAGAAGCTTGCCGGTGAGCAGGTCGAGATCGGGGATGTCTGCTTCAAGCGCGATGGCGTCTTCGCGATGGAACTCGGGGGCCCCGAGGTCGGTCGCGGTTGCGGCGGACGAGGCATCATCCACGGCTTCGAAACGCTGGAAAAACTTGGTTTTCACGACTGGGGCTTCGACTACGTACTGCTCGATTTCTTAGGCGACGTGGTCTGCGGTGGATTTGGTCTGCCGATCGCCCGCGACATGTGTCAGAAGGTCATCGTCGTCGGCAGCAACGATCTGCAGTCGCTCTACGTCGCCAACAACGTGTGCTCGGCGGTGGAGTACTTCCGTAAGCTCGGCGGCAACGTCGGTGTGGCCGGTCTCGTCATCAACAAAGACGATGGCACGGGAGAGGCTCAAGCCTTCGCGAAAGCTGCGGGCATTCCGGTTCTCGCGGCGATTCCGGCGAACGAAAACATTCGCCGCAAGAGTGCCAACTACGAAATCATCGGCCGCCCCGACTCGGAGTGGGCGAGCTTGTTCGATGAGCTCGGTCGCAATGTTGCCGAAGCGCCGCCGCAACGTCCGAAGCCGCTTTCGCAAGATGAACTGCTCGGTCTTTTCAAGGGCGAGGCCGTAGGCCGTGGCTATCAGTTGCAGCCCGCCACCTTCGAAGACATGTGCGGCACGTCCCAGATTCGTAAGCCCTCGCTCGAAGTGATCTACGACGCAGTGTGATGACATGAACGCTCTGAACACAGAATTCGACAGCAGCGCGGAAGTCGTTTACGACGCTCCGCCGTCGAGTGCTGCGGCCAGTGCGGGATGTCATGGTGGCAAGGAGACGATGCGCGCCGCCGCGGCGGCCGCAGGAAAGAGCGCGACGCTCGATGCCTATGCCAAAGATTATCCGGCGGGTCCGCACGATCAGCCGCAGAGCATGTGTCCCGCCTTCGGCAGTTTGCGCGTGGGGCTCCGCATGCGTCGCACGGCGACGATTCTGTCGGGATCGGCCTGCTGCGTGTACGGACTGACCTTCACGTCGCACTTTTACGGCGCGCGCCGTACGGTCGGCTACGTGCCATTCAATTCCGAGACGCTCGTCACGGGTAAGTTGTTCGAAGACATCCGCGACGCGGTGCACAGCACGGCCGATCCGTCGCTCTACGACGCCATCGTCATCACCAATCTTTGTGTGCCGACGGCCTCTGGCGTGCCGTTGCAGTTACTGCCCAAAGAAATCAATGGCGTTCGTATCATCGGTATCGATGTGCCGGGCTTTGGAATTCCGACCCACGCCGAAGCGAAGGACGTACTGGCCGGGGCGATGCTGCGTTATGCGCGGAGCGAGGCCGAAACCGGCCCGGTTCAGGCGCCGCGCACAGCGCGTTCTGGGAAGCCCACGATTTCGCTCGTCGGCGAAGTCTTTCCGGCGGATCCGGTGGGCATCGGCATGATGCTCGAGCCAATGGGTCTTGCCGCAGGGCAAGTGGTCCCCACGCGAGAGTGGCGCGAGCTGTACTCCGCGCTCGACTGCGCGGCGGTGGCCGCGATCCATCCGTTTTACACCAGCGTCTTCCGCGAATTCGAAGCGGCGGGGCGGTCGATCGTCGGTTCAGCGCCCGTCGGACACGACGGTACGGCAGCCTGGCTCGAAGCGATCGGCGACGTCTGCAACGTTCCGCGCGAGAAGATCGAGGCCGCCAAGAATCGAGTGCTGCCGGCGATCCGCGGCGCCTTGTCGGCCGCACCGATCAAGGGACGTATCACGTTGTCGGGCTACGAAGGATCCGAGTTGCTCGTGGGTCGCTTGCTCGTCGAGAGCGGTGCCGATCTGCGTTACGTCGGTACGGCGTGTCCGCGAACTCGTTTCTCGGATGCAGATCGTGAATGGCTCGAGGCGCGTGGGGTCCACGTGCAGTTCCGCGCTTCGCTCGAGCAAGATCTCGCAGCGCTTGCCGAATTCGAGCCTGATCTGGCCATCGGCACGACGCCAGTCGTGCAGAAAGCGAAGCAGCAGGCGACACCCTCGCTGTACTTCACCAATCTCATCTCTTCGCGCCCGCTCATGGGTCCGGCCGGCGCAGGGTCGCTCGCGCAGCTCATCAATACGGCGATCGCGGGCAAGTCGCGGTTCGACGAGATGAAGGCATTCTTTGGCGAGACCGGCTCCGGAGACGACGCCGGCGTTTGGCCGAGTACGCCCGTTCGTCGTCCTGAGTTTCGCGACAGCTGGAAACGCAAGATCGAGAAACAAGCGAAGGCGCGCAAAGCCGAGGAGATGCTCTGATGCTCGTCCTCGACCATGATCGTGCAGGTGGCTACTGGGGTGCGGTGTACGTCTTCGCCGCCATCAAGGGCCTGCAGGTCGTGATCGACGGCCCCGTCGGATGCGAAAACCTACCTGTGACTTCGGTGCTGCACTACACCGATGCGTTGCCGCCGCACGAATTGCCGGTGGTCGTGACGGGCCTTGCCGAAGAAGAGCTCGGACAACATGGCACCGAAGGCGCGATGAAGCGTGCTCACAAAGTGCTCGATCCGAATTTGCCGGCTGTCGTCGTCACAGGATCGATCGCCGAGATGATCGGTGGTGGTGTGACGCCCGAGGGCACGGGCATCAAGCGTTTCTTGCCGCGCACGATCGACGAAGACCAGTGGCAGTGTGCCAATCGGGCGATGTGGTGGCTGTGGACCGAGTTCGGGTCAAAGAAAGTACCGGCGTGCGTCCGCAAAGAAGGCGAGAAGCCACGGGTTAATATCATCGGGCCCGCCTATGGCACGTTCAACATGCCGTCAGATCTTGCGGAGATTCGCAGACTGATCGAGGGGATCGGCGCCGAGGTGAACATGACGTTCCCGCTCGGTAGCCATCTCGCCGATATCGGCAAGCTTGCAGACGCCGACGTGAACGTCTGCATGTACCGCGAATTTGGTCGGCTCCTGTGCGAGGGGCTCGAACGTCCGTATCTGCAGGCGCCGATCGGCTTGCACAGCACCACACGATTTTTACGCAAACTCGGTGAGCTCACGGGTCTCGACCCGGAGCCGTTCATCGAGCGCGAAAAACACACCACCATCAAGCCAATGTGGGACCTGTGGCGATCCGTCACGCAGGATTTCTTTGGCACTGCGAGTTTCGCCATTGTGGCGAGCGAAACCTACGCGCGTGGTGTGCGCCACTTCCTCGAATCCGAGCTCGGTCTGCCGTGCATGTTTTCGTTTGCGCGGCAGCCCGGTGTCAAGCCCGACAACGCGGCTGTTCGTCAAGCTGTACGCGAGAAAACCCCCCTCGTGCTATTCGGCAGTTATAACGAGCGTATGTACCTGGCCGAGCTCGGACCTCGTGCGATGTACATCCCGGCTTCTTTTCCGGGAGCGATCATCCGGCGCCATACCGGTACGCCCTTCATGGGCTACGCAGGCGCCACCTATCTCGTGCAGGAAGTGTGTAACGCGCTCTTTGATGCGCTCTTCAACATCCTGCCGCTCGGCACTGACATGGACAAAGTCGATGCCACCCCGGCGCGTATCGCGCGTGAGGCAAGTCCTTGGGATCCTGAGGCGCTCGCGCTGCTCGATCAACTCGTCGCCAACGAACCTTATTTGGTACGCATCTCTGCCGCGAAGCAGTTGCGTGATCGCGCCGAGCGCGACGCACGCCTCGCCGGTGAGGAGCGTGTCACGGCGGACCGCGTCGCACGCGCGCGGTCGGAGCTCGCCGGAGGGCGTGCGGCATGAGAGGGAAGTTCATGTCAACACGATGTCGTGAGGGGGAAAGCATTGTCGGGCGGTCGTCGCTTCGGTGGCGATCGCAGGTCGTGACCCGGGTCAAGGCCGACAGTCCCTGCCGCGCGGGATAGCGCGGATTAAGCAACGTTGTTTAGGAGGAAATGAAATGGCTGAAGGAAAAAGCATCTCAGGAGCTACGCCGGACGAGGCACGAGCCATCAACCGGTTTTTCTGGATGAGCGCCTGGTTGTGGTTTGCAGTCTCTGTGGCTGCCCACTACCTGATTTGGAACTGGGTCCCCTGGTTCACCGCTCAGTAGATAAAAAATAGGAGAAAAACTATGTGGCGTATATGGATGGTTATGGATCCTCGAAAGGTGGTCATCGTCGGCGGTATCGCCATCTCGTTGATCGTCGCGACAAATCACTTCGTACAACTCAGTACGAAGTACTCTTGCTGGCTTGACGGTAAGGGAAGTGGCTCGTGCTTGGCTGAGGCTCCGGCCGCAGTGAGCACCGTGCAGCACAACGCTCCGCTGCCGAACTGACCGAAAACAACGCGGAAGGCGACGGGCGTGGGTATCGACTCGCGTTCCGTCGCCCGATGCGACGCTTGACGGGGAATAGTCATGGCAATGCTTAACTTCGAAAGAAAATATCGGATCCGGGGTGGCGCCTTGGTGGGCGGTGACCTGTTCGATTTTTGGCTCGGTGCTTTTTATGTCGGCTTCTTCGGTGTCACCGCGGCATTTTTCTCGCTGCTCGGTACCGCGTTGCTGGTCTACGGTGCCGCGATCGGTCCCACCTGGAATCTATGGCAGATCAACATCGCACCGCCGGACCTGAGTTATGGTCTTGGCCTCGCGCCGCTTCACGAGGGTGGGATCTGGCAGCTCGTGACGATCTGTGCGATCGGCGCGTTTGTATCATGGGCTCTGCGTGAGGTCGAAATCTGTCGCAAGCTCGGTATGGGATATCACGTCCCAGTTGCGTTCGGTAGCGCGATCCTCGCGTACGTCACGCTACAGGTCATACGACCCGTGCTGCTTGGAGCCTGGGGGCATGCGTTCCCTTACGGCATCTTCAGTCACCTCGACTGGGTGTCGAACATCGCCTACCAGTACCTGCACTTCCACTACAACCCAGCGCACATGGTCGCGGTGACGTTTTTCTTCACCACGGTACTCGCGCTCGCGTTGCACGGATCGTTGGTGCTGTCAGCCCTGAACCCGCCGAAAGGTGAGGTGGTCAAGGGTGCGGAACATGAGAACACGTTCTTCCGCGACAACATCGGCTACTCGATTGGCACACTCGGCATCCACCGCTTCGGGCTCCTGCTCGCCATCAATGCGGGCGTGTGGAGCGCGATTTGCATCGTAGTGAGTGGTCCCTTCTGGACTCGAAGCTGGACGGATTGGTGGGCGTGGTGGCTTAACCTTCCGATCTGGAACTGAGGTATGCAATATGGCTGAATATCAAAATCTCTTTACGCGCGTACAGGTCGCTGCGCCGCACTATCCTGGCATCCCTCATGACCCTCGCGGCGTGTGGGTACGGGGTGTGAAGGCGTCCGCTAAATATTGGCTAGGCAAGATCGGTGATGCGCAGGTCGGACCGTTCTATCTCGGTTCGACAGGCGTGGCCTCGATTCTTTGCTTCATCATCGCCTTCGAAATCGTCGGCCTCAACATGCTCGCCTCGGTGAACTGGAATCCCCTCCAGTTCATCCGGCAGCTGTTCTGGTTAGCCCTGGAGCCGCCGGCACCCCAGTACGGATTGCGTATCCCGCCGCTTAGTGATGGCGGATGGCATCTTATGGCAGGTTTCTTTTTGACTATGTCGGTGCTGCTCTGGTGGGCACGCACGTATAACCTCGCGCGCAAACTCAAAATGGGTACGCATACCGCCTGGGCGTTCGCCTCGGCGATCTTCCTGTTTCTCGTGCTCGGCTTCATTCGTCCGGTACTGATGGGCAGCTGGTCCGAGGGCGTTCCCCTCGGAATCTTTGCTCACCTCGATTGGACGGCGGCGTTTTCGTTGCGTTATGGAAATCTGCTGTACAACCCCTTCCACGCGCTCTCCATTGTCTTTCTCTACGGATCAGTTCTGTTATTTGCGATGCACGCCGGGACGATTTTGGCGGTGAGTCGTTTCGGCGGCGAGCGTGAGGTCGAGCAGTCGCTCGATCGCGGCACAGCATCTGAGCGCGCGGCGCTCTTTTGGCGCTGGACGATGGGCTTCAACGCCACGATGGAGTCGGTTCACCGCTGGGCCTGGTGGTTCGCCGTACTGTGCACGCTTACGGGCGGCATCGGCATATTACTGACGGGTACCGTAGTCGATAACTGGTACCTGTGGGCGGTCAAGCATGGGGTGGCGCCGGTATATCCAACCACGTTTGAGCCGATGCCGGATCCGGCACTGACTTTGGGAGCTGCACAATGAATACCAAGATCCATTTGGTCGCGACCTTGGCCGCTATGCTCGGCCTACTGGCAGCGTGCGGAGAACGCCCACCGATCGAGGTCCAGCAGGTCGGCTATCGCGGCACGGGTATGGAGCAAAACGTTAATCCTCGCCTACGTGAAAAGCTGATCGCCGTAAATCAAATCGGCGGTGTACAGCCCCCGGCGGATGCCAGTGGTCCGCTCGCAAAAGACGTCTACCAGAACGTGCAAGTGCTCTCTGACCTCTCGGTCGGAGAGTTCACTCGCGTGATGCTTTCAATGACCGAGTGGGTGGCGCCAGAGGGCCAAAAGAACTGCACTTACTGCCACAACGCGGAAAATTATGCCGATGAAAGTTTGTACCAGTATCAAGTCGCTCGTAGCATGCTGAGGATGACCCGCGACATCAATACAAACTGGCAGTCGCACGTCAAAGAGACGGGTGTCACCTGTCACACCTGTCATCGTGGTGGCCCGGTTCCGCAGTACGTGTGGTTCACTGATCCGGGGAAGGGTCGCGAAAATGCGTTTATCGGCACACGTGCGGGTCAAAACTCTGCGGTTACAGGACTTGGTATCACGACCATCGGGCACTCAACCCTTCCATATGATCCTTATTCGCCCTTCCTTCTTGGTGACCTCGATATCCGAATAAATGGTCCGACAGCTCTGCCGACAGGTAATAACAAATCTACTAAGCAAGCGGAGTGGACGTACGCGCTGATGGTGCACATGGCTAACTCATTAGGGGTGAACTGTACTTACTGCCATAACAGTCGCGCGTGGGCGGACTGGGATCAGAGCACCCCGCAGCGTACGGTTGCGTGGTACGGCATCAGAATGGCTCGAGGTCTGAACAATCAATATCTCGTCCCGCTGACCGAGGTGTTCCCGGCGAATCGCAAGGGACCCCTTGGCGACGTGGCGAAGATCAACTGTCAGACCTGCCATCAGGGTGTGTACAAGCCGTACTTCGGCGAGAGCATGGCGAAGGCGTATCCGGAATTGCAGGGTGTGAAGGCGCCGCCCGTCGATCCGAACGCGGCGCCCGCTGACGCCACGAGTGCACCGGCGGGTACCTCAACACCTGCGGCGACGCCGGCGGCAGCGCCTGCGGCCGAAGCGAAGCCAAAGGATGGCTCAAAGATGGCGCAGCGCGGCGGTCCAACGACCGTCGCTGCCGTCTTCGATCGGTAAACGATGATGGACGTCTTGCTTGCGCAACCCCGCGGCTTTTGCGCGGGCGTTGCGCGAGCGATCGATATCGCCGAGCGCGCTCTCGAGATGCATGGCGCGCCGGTCTACGTCTATCACGAGATCGTTCACAACGGTCACGTGGTGGGTGATCTGGCTTCACGCGGTGCGGTGTTCGTCCAGAATATCGCGGACATTCCCGAGGGGGCCGTCACCGTATTCAGCGCCCATGGCGTGTCCACTGCAGTCGTCAATGAGGCGCGTGAGCGCGGGCTGCAGGTCATCGATGCGACGTGTCCGCTCGTCACCAAAGTGCATTTGCAGGCGCAGCGCTACTCGCAGCGTGGCTTTACGATCGTGATCGTGGGGCATGCGGGCCACGAAGAAGTCGAAGGTACTCGCGGCTCCGTGACGGGCCCTGTTCACGTGGTCGGCCGACTCGAAGAGATCGATGCCTTACCGATGAATGCGACGGATCCGGTGGCCTATGTCACTCAGACGACGCTTTCGATCGACGACACCCGCGGCCTGATCGCGGCGCTCGAAGCGCGCTACCCGGATATCGTCGGCCCTGGTCTCGACGATATCTGTTATGCGACCTTGAATCGTCAGCGAGCCGTGCAGCAGTTGGCTCGCCGGGTGGATCTCGTGATCGTCGTCGGTGCCCATAACAGTTCGAATTCCAATCGTTTACAGGAAGTCGCCGCCGATCACGGGGTACCGGCGTGGTTGGTCGAGGACGAGACGGACCTTCAGCCTGTCTGGTTGGAGGGTGTGAAGACGGTGGGCGTCACGGCGGGGGCGTCGACCCCTGAGTATCTCGTCCGCAAAGTCTGTGATCGGCTGAAAGAGTTCGGAGCGGGATCGGTTCGAGAGCTTCCAGGTCTCGCAGAGACCGTACGATTCCGTCTGCCCGAAGCTCTACGACAGATCGCCTGAGGGCGGGTCAGTCGATTTGACTGCGAGTCAGCAGTCGCAATACCCCGTTGAACATTGCGTTGTCGCGCATGCGGAGTGGCTTGCGTCCGCGGCTACCTTGCGCCTCGACCAGGGCGCAATGTCTGGCGATGGTGTCGAAGATACCCGGGATGTCGAGACCCGCCTCGTTCAAGCATTGGTCGCGGGTACCGTGTTCGATCGGACGATCCGGTAGCCCAAGTCTCAAAACCGGCGTGTTGATTCCCTCGGCGTTCAGCAGTTCGGCCACCGCCGATCCCGCGCCACCGGCGATCGCGCTTTCTTCGAGCGTCACCAGGATTTCGTGTTGGGCGGCAAGCTCGAGGATCAAAGATTCATCCAAGGGCTTGACGAAGCGCATATTGGCGACACTGGCATCAATGATTTCTGCCACATCATGGGCGGTATCCAGCAAGGTGCCGAAGGCGAGCAGGGCGATGCCGGAGCCCCGGCGCACCCATTCACCCCGGCCTACCGGTAACGCCCGAGGCAGAGGTTCGCCGGCGGCGAGCGATCCGATCGCTGCCGTGCGCGGGTACCGGACTGCGCAGGGTTCGCCAAGCTCCACGGCGGTTCGCAGCATGGCGCGTAGCTCGGTCGCGTTCGAAGGTGCCATGACGGTGAGATTCGGGACACAACGTAAAAAACTATGATCGAGATTACCGTTGTGCGTGGCACCGTCGGGTCCGACGAGTCCGGCGCGATCGATCGCGAACGTGACCGGCAGACGCTGGAGGCAAACGTCGTGAATCAGTTGATCGTAAGCGCGTTGTAGGAATGTCGAGTAGATCGCGACGACGGGACGTAACCCGCGAGTGGCGAGTCCTGCAGCGAACGTGACGGCATGCTGTTCTGCGATACCGACGTCAAAATAGCGTTCCGGAAAACGCTTGGCGAAGCCGACGAGTCCCGAGCCTTCTCGCATCGCAGGCGTGACTGCAACGATGCGCGGATCGGCTACGGCGAGTTCACAGAGGCTATCGCCGAACACTTGGGTGTAGGTGGGGGCCGCCGGAGCGCCCGCCACGATACCGCGGCTGGGATCAAACGGCGTCACGCCGTGATACTTGATAGGGTCCGCCTCGGCCGCGGCGTAGCCTTTGCCTTTCGTCGTGATGACGTGCAGCAGTCTCGGACCCGGCTCATCGCGCAAGCGTTCGAGCGTCGCGATGAGTCCCTCGACATCATGTCCGTCGATCGGTCCGTGATAGTTAAATCCCAGCGTGCGGAAAAACGCGGCCGCATCGGAGGTCGGCTCACGTCCTTGGGTCGTGAGGCGTTGGGAGAGAGCGCCGACGTTTTCCGAGATCGACATCCCATTGTCGTTGAGCACCACAAGCAGGTTGGCGCCGATACCGCCGGCATGGTCGAGCGCTTCGAAGGCAAGCCCGGCGGTCAGCGCGCCATCGCCGATCACGGCCACTGAGCGACTCGATCGCCCCTGGATCGTGGCTGCAGTCGCCATCCCGAGCGCGGCGCTGATCGAGGTGCTGGAGTGACCCGCACCGAAAGCATCGTGATGACTCTCATCGCGTCGAAGGAAACCTGAAAGACCGGGGCGCTTGCGAATCGAGCGCAGCTGATCACGTCGACCCGTCAGTACTTTGTGTGGATAGCACTGGTGTCCGACGTCCCAGACGAGCGCGTCGCGAGGGGTGTCGTAGCAATAGTGCAGTGCAATGGACAGCTCGACGGTGCCGAGCCCCGAAGCGAGATGACCACCGCTCGCTGAGACGCTCCGGATCAAGAAATCACGCAGTTCGTCTGCGACCTGTCCCAAGCTCTCGCGAGGCAGTGCGCGTAACATCGACGGATCATCGAGGGTGTCGAGCAGGGACGGGGTGACGGGTGATCTCATGTCTGTACTCCCGGCGTCATGGCGAGGTTCGCCGGTTAGAGAGGCTCCAGCGCCACAGCGCTTCGGCCGGTAATGGCAGTACCATGAGCAGGTGCTCAAAGGCCGCCAGTACGGCAAGCGTGGCGACGATGGTCGATGCCGCCGCGTGATACACGGTCTCCGCGGCGAGGGCACTCATACCGAACCATCCCGCGATCGCAAGTCCGAGCAAGATCGACAGCGGCAACAGCGGGTTCATCCGGCGTTGACGCATGAAATCGAGCAGGTGGTGCAGATGGGCAGGAAAAAATGCCTCGCCTAGGTTTCGCACACCGAGAAATAGATTGAGCTTGGCGCTGCTGCGCATCAGCCAGAGCAGCACGAGCACCTGCAAACCTAAATCATTGGCCTGACCGAGCAGAGCGATCGCGACGACCAAGACGGTCGCGGCAATGAGCAGCTCATGCCAAAGAATTGCGATGAACGCGGCTCCCGCCCGAGGTAGCAACGCGGCGTCGCTCGCTGGCCTTGCGACCGAAGGACCCGTGATCTTTCCCGTGAGAAACGTGACTTCGATCCAACCCCAAACGGCCAGCGCTGCGAGGAGCGATAGCAGGGCTGAGCTCGAGGAGGTGACTCCGCGCAGTGCAATCAACGTGACGAGCCCGACAAGCCCGATCAACGAAGACAGGGCAATCAGTCGAGGATAGGTACCCGGCGCACGGCCGACGAGTCGTGCGATCACGCCGGTCGAGCCCCACCACAGGACGACCGTCAGAAGCATCAGGATCAGATGTTGCGACCAGCTCATCGCCCCGCCTAGCGTGCCGCGCGCTCAGGGCGCGACACGTTCTGCTCTCGCCTCGCCCTGTTCCCAGAGTGCGGCGAAGGTCTTGGCGTTATCCGTGCCAAAGACGTCGAGATTGATGGTGGTGCCCGTCGCAGTGTCGGTCAGCAACAGTCGTCCGTCGCGCAGGCGGGCGAGGCGGTACGGCGCATCGGGATCGCTGCCCGCCAGTTTTCGTCCCCGAGAGAGTCCGCGCATGACACCGCTGACGAACCCCGCTTGTTCCGCCTTGATGGCAGGCAACCTCGTGCCGTCAACGAGGACAGGCTGAATCGCGCCATCTTCGAGAGTACGCAGACGAATATCGTGACTCGAGACCACGATGTCTTCGGACAAAGGCGCCGCTTGAGGCAACTCATCACCGACGATGACGAGAGAGACGGCCAGCAGAATGAGCAGGCCGGCGGACACCAGCAGGGGTTTCGGCAGATCTTGCGAGTGCTCGGCGGTCACGCGGAAGCGCCGAGGACAGAGCTTGTGGCCGACGCTTCCTGCGAGCCTGAGTGCGAGTGGCCGAGCATCGTGCCCGGGGTGTGATCGGCATAGGCTCGTCCGAGAACCTCACCGGCATACGAGGGATTCGGGAGGCTGCGCAGCGAGGGCTGCGGACGAGTGATGAATCCGGGACGAACGTGAGGCCAGAGCCAAAGATACGACACACGTTGTTCCCGATCGACCGTGAGGGTGATGTCGCCGGTGCCGTCGTTACGCATCAAAATTTGCGCTGACTCGATCGCCTTGAAGGGCAGGTTGATTGTGCTCGAGAGCGCGATGCCTTGCCGAATGACCACCCGGCGAGTGGTAATGGTGTAGATCGTCGAGCGCGCCGAGAGCCTTGCGATACCGGCGACGATGGCGAGACACACGAGCGAAAACACCGCGGGCCCCACGCAACCGCGAAGCGCCTCGAGTAGTGAGCCGCCGGTGCTGATCAGATACGCGCCCCGAGCGAAAATGATCAGGGCGAAATACAGCGCCAAGAGCTTTACGCGGTATGCGTGCAGGGCGAGAGAGCGCCAAGACGGCGCTCCCTGCCACAACACGTATTCACCCGAGGGAAGAGCCGAGGGCAGCCCTCGGACTGGCTCATCATCGTGTTCGCTGAACGTTGCTCGGATAGCCATGGCGTCAGATCAGCGATTCGCTGCGGGAAGGCGTCGCAAACAAATGACCGCCTGCGTAGTACGCACAGATGCGATCTTCCTCCAGCTTCGTGATCTGCTGGTTGCTCGCGATACCCGGTACGCCCGCAAATTGGGCTGCGGTGATCGAGGCGACTTTGACCTTCCGATTGCTCGCGTCATAACGCACGAAGCCCGAGGGCAGCATGACGTGACGACCGCCTGACAATTCGACCTGAAGGTAGCGGATCTGCGGTTCGGCCTTATCGACCCAGAGCTCGATGACCTTTCCTGCCGCGGCTCCGTCGAGACCACATACTGACATTCCGCGCGGATCCGGATCGCGTGATTCAACGCCCCAGCCCGACACGGAGCTCATCGGTACGATCATCGGCGAGCCGTCGACCATACGCTCTGGCTGGTTGGCGCGGGCCGCGTATGCCGAAGGTCCAATGGCATCGAGCATCGGATCGCCTGTCGGCTCGAGCGGCGCACCCACATCGGGACCATAACGATCATCGAAGCCGACCTGACGTGCAGCGATCGGTCTGCGATCGGCCCGAGCCGGATCCGGCGCGGCGACGGTACTGCCGTCGGCGAGTTTGAACGTCTTGGGGCTGGGTATGCCTGGCAATCCTTCCACCGTAATAGGATCACCGTGACGATCGACTCGATGCGTATCGAGCGGATAGCCCTCGCGCTTACCTTCGCGCTGCAGGTACCAGATCAGCCCAGCGAAGAAAACCCAAAAACCGTAGAGCGCGATCTGCGCCGTATCCAAGTACTCAAGAAATACGTTCGACTCCATGATGCCGTCCTCCCTGAAAAACTAAACCTCAAAAAAGTTTCAACGTCTGCGAAATCAGCCCGGAAGCTCAGCCAGTCCGAGACGGCCGGTGTGGTCTGCGTGTTTGTCGTCGTTGCGTTTCCGTGTCAGCGGACCGACCGCGACGAGCGCTGCGAACAACAACGCGATCTCGAAGTGGTAAACGAAAAGATATCCGGTCGCGGGTGACTCGAGTGCCGGACCCATTTGGCCGCGTACGGCTAGATCACCGATGAGATTACAGGCTGCGCCACCGAGGGCGATCGATACGCCCGCCGCGGTGGCTTGAACGGCGCCCCACGCACCGAGCGCAAGACCGTTATCTGATTTTCTGAGTGCCATGGCGGCGAGCAACGTCCCAACGGAGAAGAGTCCGCCGCCGAAACCGATGAGTAGGGCACCGATGCGAAAGAGTAAAGCGGAGCCAAGGGGCTCAGCGAATACGACCGCTGCAAACGCGAGGACGCCGACCAATGCACCGACTGCCGCGACTCGCAGCGGATCTGCGCCGCGTTTGAGCGCGCGTGCCGCAAGACCGAAAGCGATCAAGGCGCCGCCTGCCGAGAGCGCGGTGAGCTGGCTCGTGGCGCCCACTTCCATGCTCAAAATTTGGCCGCCGTATGGCTCGAGCAGCACATCTTGCATACTGAAGGCCGCCGTACCGAAGCCCACCGTCGCCAGCAGGCGCTTCGTATGGGTCGGTGCGGTGAAGCTTCGCCACGCGGTGGCGAAGCGTACGTCGGATTTCGGCTGTTCGAGACGCTTGAGGTCTCGGGGCTCTTGTTTCCAGAGCGCCACGACGTTGAGGAGTAGCGTGACGACTGCGGCACCCTGAATGGTCTGGATCAACCGTAGCGGTGAGAACTCTCCGCTCAGCAACCAGCCGAATACGAGCGAAGAGCCGACCATCCCGAGCAGCAGCATCACGTACATCAGGGCCACCACGCGCGGGCGCGTGTGATCGGGTGCCAGGTCGGTCGCGAGCGCCAGGCCCGCGGTTTGAGTCGAGTGCAGTCCTGCACCGACCAACAAAAATGCGACGGCTGCGCCGATCTGACCTACCTCGGCCGGACCGCGACCCTCGCCGCTGAGGACGAGCAAGGCAAAGGGCATGATCGCGAGGCCGCCGTACTGCAACAACGTACCGAACCAGATGTACGGCACGCGGCGCCAGCCGAGGACCGAGCGGTACTGATCGGAGTGGAAGCCCATGAAGGCGCGCATCGGCGCGAAAAGCAGGGGCAGCGCAATCATGGTCGCGACGAGCCAGGCGGGCACGCCGAGTTCGACGATCATCACGCGATTGAGCGTGCCGTTGAGCAGCGCGAGCGCGATGCCGACCGAGACCTGGAACAACGACAGACGCAGCAGTCGAGTGAGCGGCAGATCATCGCTCGCAGCGTCTGCGAAAGGCAGGAAACGCGGATCGTAGCGGAGTCGTTCGGGTTTCATGTGGAGGTGACCCATCGTCGCGTGTCTTCAGCACCCGATTCGCGTCGCGCCAGCATCAGTTTGTAGAAAAACTGCGCTGCGTTGAGGACGTACGCGGCGTACGCGACGAGCGCGAGAAGCATTTGGTTACGCAAATTGAGCGCGTCGGTCAGGAATGCGTACAGGTAGGCCGAGTGCAGGGCGATCACTGCCATGCTGACCACGTCTTCCCAGAAAAAGGGCTTGGCGAACAGCCAAACGCCAAAGACCTCTTTTTCCCAGATCGCGCCCGTCACCATGATGGCGTAGAGAAAGGCCGTCTTGACGATGACCGAGACCGTTGCGGCCTCGGCGCCTTCACCGGTCCTTAGAAACTGGAGCACCAACCAGAGGCTGACCAGAAAAGCGAGCAACTGCAGGGGTGCAAGCACGCCTTGGACCACGGTCCATCGAGAGCGGTCCCGACGGTCACGCTCCTCAGGGGTGTAAAGCTGGCGGCCGACAACCGCCGGCGGGCGTTGGGGCATGGGCCTGAGTCCCAGTAATAGAAGAATCACCCTCGAATCTAGAGAAGGGGGAGGGGGATGTCAATCTAGATTTACGTCCATATTTGTTGACACGTAGCGGAGGGGGGTCTATATGTGCCATTCTCCGGCGACGTAGGGGTTGAGACTTGGACTCATCATCCCCTCCACTGGTACACGGAAGTCGTCGCGCAGGGCCTTGTTGAGAGCGATCGAGGGGTCGTTTTTGAAGGGCTGAGGTAGGCCGATGACTGATTCGCTGTCTAATCGCGACGCCGAGGGTGGTCACTCGGCTCTGCTCCGAACCATCGAGGGCGAGGTCATCCCGCGCCTCGTTCTCGCGCACCGGACCGTTGTAGAGGGAAACCACTGCGACGACCTCTCGAGCCCGCTCCGACCGGGATCGACTGAAGTGTTTGAGCTCGCACGTATCGTGCTGCGGGGCAGCATGGTCGAGGCCTTGGAGTATTTGCGAGGTTTGCAAACGCTGGGGATGAGCATCGAGACGATTTATCTCGAGCTTCTCGCGCCCGTCGCGCGTCATTTTGGGGCTCGTTGGGAAGCCGAGACCAGCGATTTCGTCGAGGTCACGGTCAGTCTCAAAAAGCTTCAGGATCTCGCGCACCAATTGAGCGAGGCCAACAGCGAGTCACAAGCCCCCACCAAAGTGGGTCGTCGTGCGTTGTTTGTGGCGTTGCCCAAAGAGCAGCATGTCTTTGGCGCTCAACTCGTCGGCGAGTTCTTGCGTCGAGCGGGGTGGGATGTATGGGATGCGCCCGGCGCCAATGAGCCGGATATACTTTCACTCGTTGGCAGGGAGTGGTTCGCGGTGGTTGGCTTGTCGATCAGTACGGCCTCGCAATTACCCTCTTTGGCCGCGCTCATCCGCAAGGTGAGACGTTCCTCGATCAATCGTAATGTTCGAGTCATGGTGGGCGGTTTGCCCTTTGCGGGGCACCCCGAACGGGTGACCAAAGTCGGCGCCGATGCGACGGCGATAGACGGAAAAGACGCGGTGGAGCGAGCTGAACAATTACTGGAGTTGCTGGGTCGAAGGAACTGACGCGGTCATCATGTGAACACTTTCAAGGCGCCAAGGAAGGCCCTGACCGGACTCGATGCGGAGACGGTTGCTGGTCTCATCGTTGCTTCCACTGACATCGCTCTCGTCGTCGATCGTCGGGGAATCATTCGCGATCTCGCCATCCCAAATCCCGAACTGCTCGATGAGCTTGCCGGTGACTGGGTCGGAAAATCTTTGATCGATACGGTCACTGAGGACAGTCGCCCCAAGGTCGAATTGTTGCTTGCCGACCGTGCTGCCGGTGAAGTCCGTGCGAGGCAGGTCAATCATCCGCTTCGTGACGGACGCACGATTCCGATTGTTTACGCGCTCTCGCCTCTCGACGAAGATGGGCGCTGCCTTGCGCAGGGACGAGACCTTCGCGCCGTCGCTGCGTTGCAGCAAAAACTGATCGAGTCCGAACAAGCTCTGGAGCGCGACTACACCAAGCTACGCTTGGCTGAGACGCGGTATCGCCTGCTGCTGCAGTCGATCGGCGATGCAGTGCTTACGGTCGACGCGGGGACGCAGAAAGTCGTCGAGGCTAATGCTGCTGCCGCGCGGCTCTTCGGCGAGGATGCGAAGCGACTTGTAGGTCGCTCTTTCGACGAATTTTTCAGTGCACAAACAGGTCGGCTCGTCGGGGACTGGCTGACGGGCCTACGGACCTCGGGTCGAGCGGATCCGTTGCGCGTCAGACCGCCCGGCGCGACACGCGATTTCCGTCTCAACGGAATCTTGTTTCGCCACGAGAATGCCTCGCATGCGCTGCTGCGCCTCGAGCCGCTCGGAGAGCTCCCCTCATCGAGTGGGTTCGCTCTCGGGCCCGGCGCACTTGCGGAAGTTGCGCTGCGTCTGCCTGATGCCATCGTCGTTACCACGACCAATGGTCGTATCGTCACGACAAATCGAGCCTTTCTCGATCTCGTCCAGTTAGCCACCGATGATCAGACGCGAAATGAAACCCTCGAGCGTTGGCTCGGAAGACCGGGCGTCGATCTTGGCGTGCTGGTCGCCAACCTCAAACAGCACGGCAGCGTCCGATTGTTCGCGACGACCCTGCGCGGTGAGTACGGCGCCGTGACCGATGTCGAGATTTCGGCGGTCGCCATCCACGAGGGCGCCGAGGCCTGCCTCGGGTTTTCAATTCGCAATGTCGATCGCCGTCGGCCGAGCGAGATCCGCCCGGGTCGAGAATTGCCGCGGTCGGTGGAGCAGCTCACCGAACTCGTGGGTCGGGCGTCCCTGAAGGAACTCGTCCGGGAGACCACGGATGTCATCGAGCGCCTGTGTATCGAGGCCGCGCTCGAACTCACCCGCGATAACCGCGCCTCAGCCGCCGAAATGCTGGGACTTTCCCGTCAAAGTCTCTACGTCAAGTTGCGTCGTTACGGGCTCGGAGATCTCGACGGACCGGGTTGAGCGGGCGGGTCAGGGCGTCGCCCGGCCGGGTGAATGGACTGCGTGTAATCTTTAATTGACACTTCAAGATGTCATAGCTATTTTCCAGTCATGGCACGGCCCGCTGGCAGGCTGATTTTCGAACGTCGCCCCGCATGGCCGGCGATGCTGGAGCTGCTCAAGCCCGTGACTTGGTTTCCGCCCATGTGGGCGTTTCTGTGTGGCATCGTCGCCTCCGGCGCTTCGCCCGCAGGCCACTGGCCGCTCATCCTCTCGGGCGTGATCCTCGCCGGTCCGCTCATCTGCGGAACAAGCCAGGCCGTCAACGATTGGTTCGACCGTCACGTCGACGCCATCAACGAACCGCGTCGACCGATTCCCTCGGGCCGGATGCCCGGACGCTGGGGCCTCTACATCGCGATCGTCTGGACGGTCATCTCGCTCATCGTCGCTGCACTACTCGGCCCGTGGGTGCTTGCCGCGTCGGCGCTTGGGATGGCGCTCGCCTGGGCCTATAGCGCGCCTCCGTTTCGCCTGAAGAAAAATGGTTGGTGGGGTAACTCTGCGGTCGCGCTCTGCTACGAAGGCGTGCCTTGGCTGACGGCCGTCGTGGTGATGACGAGTGTGCTCCCGCGTTTCGAAACCGTGGCCATCGCCTTGTTCTACAGCGTCGGCGCGCACGGAATCATGACGCTCAATGATTTCAAGTCCGTGCAAGGTGATCGGCGCATGGGTGTCAGCTCCCTACCTGTCCGACTCGGCGTCGAGAATGCCGCGCGAGTCGCTTGTGTGGTCATGGTGCTCGCGCAAGTGGCCGTGATCGGACTGCTTGCACTCTGGGATCGGGAGTTGTTCGCTGGTCTGATCGCCGCGCTCCTGATCGGACAAATTTTGATGATGGGGCGACTGTTACGTCGGCCTGCCGAGCTCGACGTTTGGTACAACGCCCTCGGTGTGCCGCTGTACGTGCTCGGCATGATGGTGAGCGCAGTCGCACTGAGATCGCTCCCGTGAGTACGCCCGAGGTGACCACCATGAGAAAGACCCCTGCGACCACCATGGGCTGGCTCGGTATTTTTCGATTGGGTCTCGTTCAGGCTGCGATCGGCGCGGTGGTGGTGATTACCACCTCGACGCTCAACCGGGTGCTCGTGGTCGAGCTCGCGCTCCCGGCGATGTTGCCCGGTGTGTTGGTGGCCCTACATTACTTCGTCCAGGTGCTCAGACCCCGACTTGGTTACGGCAGCGACGTCGGCGGGCGACGCACACCCTGGATCATCGGCGGCATGGCCGTACTCGGTCTCGGGGCTCTCGGTGCCGCGCTCTCGACGGCTCTCATGGTCTCAAATCTTTGGTTGGGAATCGCCTGTGCCGTCGTGGCCTTTCTATTCGTAGGGCTTGGTGTCGGGGCTTGCGGTACGACGATGCTCGTTCTGTTGTCGAAGACGGTTGTCAAGGAAAAACTCGCGGCTGCCGCGACGGTGACCTGGGTCATGATGATCGTCGGTTTCATCGTCACCACAGTGATCGCAGGGAAAATGCTCGATCCGTTTTCTTTGACTCGACTCGTCGAAGTGACGGCGAGCGTCGCCGCCGGCGCTTTCCTGTTGACCTGTCTGGCGGTGTATGGAATCGAACGCCCCTTGATCGCAAATGCCGCCGGCGCGGCAGGTGCGTCGACGCCGACTGCGCCGACGACCGATTTCATGACGGCCTTGCGCGAGGTGTGGGCGGAGCCCCATTCGCGAAGACTTGCGAGCTTCGTGTTCGTATCGATGTTGGCGTACAGCGCGCAGGATCTGGTCCTCGAGCCGTTCGCCGGCGCTGTATTCGGCATGACACCCGGCGAGTCCACCCAACTCTCGGGGATGATGAGCGGAGGAACACTCATCGGCATGCTGTTAGTGGCCCTCATCTGCACCGTCGGCGCGCGAGGCCGAATGGGCGCGCTACGACTGTGGACGATCGGAGGATGCGTCGCCTCGGCACTGATGCTCGTCACGCTCGCCGTGGCGGGGTTCGTCGGGCCGGCCTGGCCACTCAAGCCGACCGTGTTCTTGCTCGGACTCGCCAACGGCGCTTACGCCGTTGCTGCAATCGGCTCGATGATGGGGCTCGTCGGTCGAGGCCGCGAGTCACGCGAAGGCACCCGCATGGGGCTCTGGGGGGCGGCTCAGGCCATCGCCTTCGGCATCGGCGGTATCGCTGCCACGGGCGCGGTCGATCTCGCGCGTGCGCTGACGGGTTCGCTGCCCGCAGCGTACGGTTCGGTGTTTGTCGCCGAAGCGGCGCTCTTCGTGGTGGCGACGGCGTTTGCGGTGCGCCTCAGTCGCGAGGACACACAGTCATCGGTCCAAGTGGATCTTCAAGGTGTTTCGGCGACCTATGTGGCCGAGGCGGGAAGGGGATAGCTCATGCATCAGCTCGACTCGTCGGACTTGGTCAAAGAATTTGACGTCGTCGTGGTCGGTGGGGGACCGTCGGGTGCCACGGCCGCCGATGATCTCGCACGTATCGGATGGCGCGTATTACTGCTCGATCGCGCAGGGCGTATCAAACCTTGCGGCGGTGCTATTCCGCCAAAACTGATCGAGGAGTTTGAGATACCGGCGCACTTGTTGGTCGCGCGTATCTCTTCGGCTCGTATGGTGTCGCCTTCGGCACGGTCCGTCGATATGCCGATCGACGGTGGTTTCGTCGGCATGGTTGATCGAGAGGTGTTCGACGAGTGGCTTCGCGAGCGTGCTCGGCACGCCGGCGCGCTGCGCGTGGATGGCACCTTCACGCGAGTCGAGCGTGATGCCGATTGCGATGCGATCGTGATCTTCGAAGAGCGTGGCGGTGCATCTCGACAGGTGCGCACGCGTATCGTGCTCGGCGCCGATGGGGCGAGATCGGAAGTGGCGAGGCAATGCATCGCCGGTGGTCGCGAGACCCCCTTCGTGTATGCCTACCATGAGATCTTGCGTACACCCGCTGCGCCGCCGGCGAACTACGACCGCGCGCGCTGCGATGTGTACTACGACGGTCGGCTCTCTCCCGATTTTTACGCTTGGGTGTTTCCGCACGGCGACACGATAAGTGCGGGGGCGGGTACGGCCCATAAGGGTTTTTCGATACGCAATGCGGTCGGTGGCCTGCGTCGAGCGACCGGGCTCGAGCATGCGGAAGTGGTGCGCCGCGAGGGAGCGCCTATTCCGCTGAAACCGCTGCGCCGTTGGGATAACGGCCGAGACGTGCTCGTGACCGGAGATGCCGCCGGTGTCGTCGCGCCGGCATCGGGCGAAGGAATCTACTATGCGATGGCCTGCGGGCGCATGGCTGCGCTCGCGGTCGATAAGTGCCTGCTCACGCGTAACGCCCATGCCTTGCGCGAGGCACGACGCGACTTCATGCGGGCTCACGGGCGAGTGTTTTGGGTGCTCGGATTGTTGCAGCGGTTCTGGTACGTGAGTGACCAGCGACGCGAACGTTTCGTCAAAATGTGCCGGGATCCGGATGTGCAGCGCCTGACTTGGGAGGCGTACATGCACAAACAGCTCGTCCGCAAGAGCCCGATGGCGCACCTCCGAGTGTTTTTTAAAGACGTCGCTCACCTCCTCGGTATCGCCAAAGCCGCTTGATCCTGCAGTGATCGACTGGGTTATCAGCGGCATCGAAACCGGCAGTCTGCCTCGGCTCATTGCGGGACTCGTCGTCCTCGAAGGCGTTTTTCTCGTTTGGCTGTGGCGCGCGCGTAATCTCGGCATTGCCCCCCGGGCGATCCTCGGCAATCTCGCTTCAGGTGCCTGTTTGATGCTGGCCGTGAGCGCCGCGCTCGCGAGTGCCCCCTGGTGGGATTTGGCGATCTTGCTGCTGCTTTCGCTGGTGGCGCATCTGGTGGATCTGGCGCTGCGGTGGCGGGGCGGTAAAACTCCGCCGACGGACTAGCCGTCACCAAGTCGAATCCGTTGTAAAACTTGGTTAATATTGGCCTCGGTGCGGACTGATCAACAAAGACTTTTGGAGGGTCCTTATGTCGTTCAAACGCAGAGCAGCGGTCAGCGCGTTCGTCGCAAGCATGGTCCTGAGTAGCGCGGTGTGGTCGCAGCAGACCGCAGGCTCATCCGGGGCGGATGACGACCGTCGTCTCGAGACCGTCGTCGTGACGGGTTCGAGCATCAAGCGCAAGGTCACCGAGAGTGCCCTGCCCATTCAGGTGTTGAGCACCGAAGACATTCGACGCGAGGGCATCAACAGCCCCGAACAGCTCGTCAGTTACCTCAACTCGAACGGCAACGGACTCGACAACCTCGCCTCCAATGCGGACGTTGTCGGTGGTGCGCAACGCGGCAACAACGGCGCCTCATCGGCCAACCTGCGTGGTCAAGGCTCGGCTGCGACGCTCATCCTGCTTAACGGTCGGCGCGTTGCGGCGCACGGTCTTAACGGGGGTGCGGTCGACATCAATCAAATTCCGCTCGCAGCGATCGATCGAGTCGAAATTCTCAAAGACGGCGCTTCGGCCATCTACGGTACTGATGCCATTGGCGGCGTCATCAACTTCATCCTCAAAACCAACTATCAGGGCCTCACGGCCAACGCCTTCGGCGACGTGACGGATCTCGGCGGCGGTGCGATTTATCGCGCCTCGATCACGGGTGGAATCGGTGATGTGAAATCCGATGGATGGAACGTCATGGCCACGGTCTCGTATAACGATTTCCGCGAGCTGCGCGGCGACGCGCGTAGCTTCGTGAATACGTTCCAGCCGGAGCGCGGCGTCTCGGTCGATACGCGCGGCACGCCGTCCGCCACGATCCTGCCGCTCGGTGTGGGTCCCAATACGCCCTTGGGTACGATCATCAACTCGAGTGGGACGGCGCCGTTCTTGCCGGGTAGCACCACGATCCGTGCCTCGGGCGGTATCAATCCGCTCGATCTGCCGGGCGGGGGTGGCTGTAACCAGATCGATGGCATGCAGGCTTACGACACCAAACTCTGGAATTTCCCCGAAGCGGAATTTGCCTGTGCGTGGGATACCGGTCGTGCGGCGGTGTTGCAGCAGCCCATCGAAACCATCAATTTCGTGAGCCGCGGTGTGTTGCAGCTCGGCGCGCACCAAATCGCGGCCGAGATCACCGGCTCGACGGCAGACTCGGCCAAACGCTTCTCGAACCTGCAGCTCACGCCGAACACGAGCACGCAGAACTACGCCTTCCCGCGCAATGCGGCCTCGCAAGCGGTGTATGACCGCGTCTTCAATCAGCTCGTGGCGGTTTTCCCGACCCTCGAGGCTCGACGCGGACTGCCGATGTCCTATCGCTGGCGCTGCATCGAGTGTGGTCGACGTGAAATCGAGACCACGACGGATACCGGTCGCGTTTTCCTGGGTGCGGACGGTCCGATCGGTTTCCTGAACGACTGGGAATACCGTACCGGCGCTTCGTATGCGTATAGCGAAGCCGAGTCACAACTCGGAACAGGCTATTACTACCGCAACACGACGCGTGATGCGTCCGGCAGCATCATCGCCAACGGCATCATCGACGCACTCAACACGGGCGTGATCAACCCCTTCCTGCGTCCGGGCGAGTCGCAATCACAGGCGGCGCTCGATCTCTTGAAGGGCGCCTCCGCCGAAGGTGTGATCCTCTACGGCGGCAAGTTCTCGGTCACGCAAATCGATGCGTCGATGTCCGGTCCGCTCTTCTCCATGGGGACGGGCGATGTGCTCGCGGCCGTGGGCGTCGATTGGCGTAAAGAAGAATACCGATTTAACGGTGACCGACGCGCCGCTGCCGCTCGTCCGATCATCATCGCCGCGCCCTTCGACGACGGCAACGCGCTCGCGGGTGTCTCCCGTAACGTGAAGGCCGTGTACGGTGAAGTGATGGTGCCGCTGGTCACTGGAATGGAGCTCACCGCTGCCGTGCGTCGTGACGAGTACGACGGCTTCGGCTCCACCGTCAATCCAAAGATTTCCGTGAAGTATCGTCCTGCGGATTTCGTGATGTTCCGCGGTTCCTACAACGAAGGGTTCCGCGTTCCTTCGTTTAACCAGATCTTCAATGCCTCCTCGCAGGCGCCGTACTCGGGCCGCGACATCGCCGATCCGGCCAAGTGCGTGGGGGGTCGCCCGGATGCCACGAAGCCTGAATGTGCGGTCGTGCAGCCGACGATCATCCAGGGGGGCAAGCCCGATCTCGGACCGGAAGAGGCGGAGCAAGCGACTTTTGGCATCGTACTTGAAGCCAACGACTACTTCAGCGTGTCGGCGGACTGGTGGCGCGTCAATCGCATCGGTACGATCCAAATCCTCTCGTTGCAGCAGCTCGCAGACAACTACACCACCTTCAGCGATCGCTATGGTCGCGGCGCCTCGGGCAACCTAATTTCGATCGACCAGCGTTGGGTCAACGCGGGTGAATCGAAGACGCGGGGTCTCGAACTTGCGATGCGTCTGCGTGGTGAGGCGTGGGGCGGCAACTGGAGTGCCGGACTCGACGGCACGAAGATGCTCCAAAAGCGCTCGCGTATCGCGCCGAGTCTGCCGCTCGGACGCAGCGAAATCGGACTCTTCACGTTCGCCGGTGATCTCGGGCTCGATTGGAAGCACAACGCGTACTTCACGTTCACCCGCGGTGACTGGAGCGCGTCGATTTCGCAGATCTATCGTTCGAGCTACCTCAACCAGGAATTGCCGGGCGTGACGGCCGGCATCGTGTCGCCGCCGAATCTCGACCGTTTCGTCGACACGTACATCACCTACAACGCGTCGGTGACGTGGAAAGGCTTCGATGGTTTGACGGTGACCGCCGGCATCAAGAACCTCCTCAACAAGGATCCGCCGTTCGCCATCACCTACGACAGCAACTTTGGCTCGGGCAGTTCGTGGGAGCCACGCGTGGCAGACCCGCGTAATCGGAGCTTCACGCTGTTGATGGAGTACAAGTTCTAAGTCGACGATTGATTTCGACACACAACGCCGGCGCCGCTCCTCAGTCACGCCGGCGTTTTTTTGGGTCGGCCTTTCAGGGGAGGGTGGTCGTCGTCTCAAAGACCATCGCTGCACTGCCGATGATCCAGACGCCTGCGAGGGCGTTGTCCTTGAACTCGAGATCGACGTCGACCCGGCCGGGGCGATTCATGAACTGACCCTGAGCACCCGAAAAATGGGCGTGGCCACCCTCACGCTTCAGCAGATCATGGTGAAGCAGATAGGCACCGAGGAGTCCGTGAGCGTTGCCGGAGACCGGATCTTCCGGAATTCCAATCGACGGGCAGAACATCCTCGACTGCGTCAGACAGCCCTCGACGTCCGACTCGAGCGTGAATACGAAATGTCCCGATGCGCCAAGTTGCGCGGAAAGCGTTGTCAGGCGGTTGAAGTCGGGTTTGAGTTGTTTCAGTTGTTGTGTGCCGCGCACGCCAATCAGCAGTCGATTACCCGCCGAGCCGACGATACGCATCTCACAACGTGGGTCGAGATCCGCGCTGGAGAGGGCGAGGGCATCGAGCACGGCGAGTCGCTCGCGTGCGTTCAGTTCGCGACCGAGGATCGGTGCAGGCTGGCGCACGGCGATACGTCGATCGGGCCCGCCACCCCGAATTTCGACGTCTACCAAGCCCGCCTTTTGACGCTGACGAAGCCGGCGTGGAGATCCAGCGACTGCCGAGAGCACGTACTGCGTCGCAATCGTCGCATGCCCCACAAATGAGGATTCGGTGCGTGGCGTGAAGAAACGCACCCGAACGTCATGATCGTCCCCTTCCGGAGGCAAGACGAACGCGGTATCGCCGTTGTTGAGCTCACGCGCGATGGCCAGCATTTCGTCATCGCTCAGGACCTCCGCGCCCAACACCACTCCCGCGGGGTTACCGGTGAAGAGGTCTTGAGTGAAGGCGTCGACTTGGAAAACTTTGATCGATCTGGGCATCGAGCGCGAACTCCAGAGGCCTGCAGACTGACTGCGAGGGGCGCGATTGTAGGGAAGAGGAGGGTCCGGGTCACCCCTTTTGATTAACGGGGGCTCAGCGCTCTTGCAAACCCCTGATTCGCATGGAGAATACGAGGGACCTTGGGGTGGTCCGGAAGGACCTGAGATGCCGCATGGGGCGGCAAACCCGTTGAACCTGATCCGGTTAGTACCGGCGGAGGGACTAGGTGAACGTCAGATTACTTCCCGCCTTTCTTTCTTTGATCACCCTGTTGGCGACGACTGTCGCCATCGCGTCCGAATTGGAAGAGGTGGTCATTACCGCGACCCTAAGACCGCAATCCCCCCTCTCTCTGGCCACGAGCGCGACGGTGATCGACTCCACCACCTTGCGCGAGACGGGCGTTCAACATCTCCAAGACGTGTTACCCCTCGTGCCCAACTTGAACTGGGCGTCCGGAACCTCTCGGCCTCGATACTTCCAATTGCGAGGGATCGGCGAAAGCGATCAGTGGCAGGGGGCACCCAATCCCTCCGTGGGATTTTTAATCGATGGTATGGATTTCTCTGGCATCGGTATGCCCGCGACGCTCGTCGATCTCGGCCAAGTCGAGGTGCTGCGCGGGCCTCAGGGCACGACGCTGGGCGCCAGCGCGCTCGCGGGATTGATCAATGTGCGTACCCGGGCGCCGTCGACCGAAGAGACGCTTCGCCTAGAAGCGAGTGCAGGAGACTTCGGCGTGAATTCACTCGGGCTCATCGCGGGTGGTGCACTCGGCACGGACGATCGGTCGGCGTTTCGATTCGTTGCGCAAGGATTCCGCGGAGACGGCTCGCGCCGTAATGCGACGCTGTCGCGCGACGATACCAACGGACTCGACGAGCGTACGCTGCGATGGCGTAGTCAGCATGGATTTGGAACAGGTTGGCAGGCTGATTTTTCTGCTTTGATCGTCGATGTCGACAATGGATTCGATGCGTTTTCAACAGACAATTCTCGAGTCACGCGATCGGATGATCCAGGACGAGACCGACAGCGATCGCGAGGCGCATCGTTGACGTTACAGCACAAGGGTCATGAGACGGATTTTCGAAGTCTGACGGCTGTGGTCGATGCAGACATCCTCTATTCATTCGATGGGGATTGGGCAGCCGATGCGGACTATGACTTCACCTCGCGGTTCCTCCGCGATCGACAGACACTGTCACAAGATGTTCGCTGGTCTCGAGAGACGCGAGGTCTCACTCTGATCGGTGGCCTCTATGCGCAACGTTTGACGGAGGCGAACGATCAGCTCGATCTTTATGGCGGAGAGCTCTATCGCGCACTCGTCAGTGATTACGAGGCGGACTCCTTTGCAGGATATGCCAATGTCAGTCACTCACTGGCGTCGCGTTGGCACGCGAACGCGGGTCTGCGTGTGGAGAGGCGAAAGGCTCAGTACAGAGACACCGATGGAACGGATCTCTCGCCCGCCGAGACGATGATCGGCGGTAACGCCTCGATCGAGTATCGACCTGACGATCATCGCATGGCGTACCTTGCCGTGGCTCGGGGATACAAGGCAGGCGGTTTCAATATCGGTGTGGTGGTGCCAACCGATCGACGCGAGTTCGATGCGGAGTTACTGTACAGCCTCGAGGTCGGCTACAAGTTCGACGATGCCGTGCGCGGGCTGCGCTACGACTTCGCCATGTTTTACATGTGGCGCCGGGCTCAGCAAGTGAGTACGTCCGCCCAGATCGATCCGGGCGATCCACTTTCGTTTATCTATCTCACCGACAACGCCGCCCGAGGTACGAACCTCGGTTTGGAAGGGTCGGTATTGGCGAGCGTGTCGGAGTCGTGGTCAATCGGCGCAACCCTCGGCGTGTTGCGTACACGATTCGAAGACTATGTCGTCGCCGATCAGGATTTTTCGGGGCGTGCACAGGCGCATGCGCCGAGCTACCAAGTCTCGATGTCGCTCGACTATCGACATCCGAGGGGGTGGTTCGCAAGATTCGATGCGCAGCGCGTGGCAGCTTTTTATTTTAGTGACAGCCACGATCAGCGCTCGAAACCCTATTCACTCGCCAACCTACGTGCGGGCTACGACGCGGGCTCCTGGCGGATCGACGCGTGGGTGCGCAATGTGCTTGATGAAGACTATGCGATGCGAGGTTTCTTCTTTGGCAATGAGCCGCCGGACTATCCGGACAAGCCCTACGTACAACTGGCCGACCCCCGTTCCGTCGGGGTATCTGCTGTTTGGCAGGTGCGTTGAGTGAGTGCCTGGATCGAATACTTTGCGGTGGCCGCCGGCGTCGGTTACGCGCTGCTTGCGGTGCGCCGCATTCGTTGGGCCTGGGTGTTCGGCGGGGTGTCCTCCGCCTTACTTGCGCTGCTGGCGGCCCGGTCCTCGCTGCCGCTGCAGTCAGCGCTGCAGACGGTGTATGTCGGTATGGCGGTCTACGGCTTCTGGCAATGGAGCGTCTCGAAAAAAAAGGATGGACTGAGTGATCCGATAACGGAGGGCTCACGCCGAGGGCCGGTGATCCGTCGCTGGCCGCTCTCTGCGCACGGGTGGGCACTCGCGGGTATCGCGCTCGCGTCACTCGTTCTCTCACCGGCACTCGCGGAGACGACCGGTGCGAGCTGGCCTCGGCTTGATGCGGCCGTCACCTGCGCGAGCTTGCTCGCGACCTGGATGACCGCGCGGAGTGTGCTCGAGAACTGGCTGTACTGGTATGCGGTCAATGCCGCGTCGATGTTTCTCTATGGCGTGCAGGGGCTTTCTTTGGTCGCAGGCCTCTACGTGGTGTATTTCATCATCGCTGTCTTCGGTTGGCGCGAATGGCTCGCGCAGTATCGTCGCCAGTGAATTCGATCAACCGAGTGACCGTACTGGAGGACGCCCGCGGGCGACTCATTCGTCGCGAGTGGGCATCGTCAGACCGGGCATATCAGCTCGGTATGGCGCCGGATAACGAAGTCGAGGCTCAGCGATTTGCGGCAGATAAGGGGCTTGCTCCGCCCGTGCTCGAGTACGACAGGACGCGACGCTTCATGATCATGCCCTTCATCGAAGGCGTGCCGCTCGAGGCGGATTGGTTCGAACGACCTGAGCGCCGTAGGGCGATGCAAGCATTGATTTCGAGGCTGCGCTCGATCGACTCAACGGAGTTGCCGACTCTTGATATCGGAGATCGCCTTCGTCAACTGCATGACCGTCTCTCGCGAGTCGCACCGACGTGTGCCGAGCGGTATCAAGTCGAGGTTCGCGAGTGCATCGCTCAATTGGCGATGATCTCAAGCGCGGGGACAGTGCTCGTCCATGGCGATCTATCCTTCGAGAATGTGATTGTTCGTGAAGACCGATCGCTGTGCCTGATCGATTGGGAGTACGCTCATTGCGGACATCCGGATGAGGATCTTGCAGGCCTCGCGATCACGACACCCGGAATGGAAGAGTGGAGCCTCGCTCTCGAGGAGTTCCCCCTTCGTGTCCGTGCGAGACGGTTGCTCGATGAGCTTTGGCGGCAACTCGCCGCCGCGCTGGCATCGGATGACCAACCCGGGCAAACTATGTGAATGCCTACACTCAAAGTCATCGATCGCGACGGTCAAGAACACGACGTACTGGCTCGTGCCGGCGTCAAAATCATGGAAACGCTTCGGGAGCTCGACTACGGCATCGCAGCGATTTGCGGGGGGATGTGTTCGTGCGCCACCTGTCACATCTATATCGATGCAGCGTGGTCTGGAAAAATCCCGGCGCCGATGTCGGACGAGCGTGAGTTGTTGCAAGAGCTTGCTCATTTCAAAGACGGTTCGCGTCTCTCATGTCAGATCGACATGACTGACGAACTCGACGGGCTGCGGGTCACCATCGCCCCCGACGAGTGACCGATCGACGCGCCACGCGTGTTCGTTTGACCGCAGTCAGCTTCGGAGGGGTGTATGGATTGGTTCGTCGTTTTTCTGGTTGCAGGCGCCGCCATCGCTGTGTGGCGCATCATCTACAACGTCCGTAACGCCTCCAAATCGCGCGAAGACGACTGGGACGCGCGGATGATCGAGCGCTTGCGTCGCAGCGGCATCGATCCCTTCAAACCTGTCGACGTCGATTTTTTTGTCGCGGTACCGTCCAAAGACAAAGCGGAAAGTATGGCGTCTCGATTGCGCGCAGAAGGGTTCGAGACCGATATCCGTGAGCTGCGGGATAGCGTCGATCAGACCTGGAGCGTGCACGCGCTCAAGAGTATGTCGCTCAATGTGCACGGTGTGCGCGAGGTATCCTCGCGGCTGCGTCAGCTCGCCGACGAGGCGGGCGGACGTTACGACGGTTGGGCGCCGGGACCCGGTAAGCCGATCAGTTCGTAGATTGTTCGGGTTTTGCTGATCACTGCGTACGAGGCTTCACCGTTTCTCAGTCTGCCGCCGTACTACCTCAGCCGCTGCCTTGATCGTCTCCGCATCGCCGAGGTAACAACGGCTTTTCGGTTTTAGGGCGTCGTCGAGATCGTAAAGCAGCGGGACGCCCGTCGGAATATTGAGTTCGACGATCTCACTCTCGGGCACACCATCGAGCATCTTGACCATGGCGCGCAGGCTGTTGCCATGGGCGGCGACGAGCACGTTTCGACCTGCGCGTAACTCTGGCGCGATTCGAGACTCCCAGAAGGGCTGAACTCTGGCTAGCGTGTCTTTCAAAGATTCGGTGGCGGGCAGCAGAGCGGGGTCGATCGCCGAGTAGCGTACGTCGAAGCGCGGATGACGAGGATCGTCCGCCTCAAGCGCCGGGGGAGGAATATCGTAGCTGCGACGCCAGATCTTGACCTGTGCCTCGCCATGTCGCGCGACGGTCTCAGCCTTGTTGAAACCCTGCAGCGCACCGTAATGACGCTCGTTCAGTCGCCAGCTGCGCTCGACGGGGATCCACATGCGATCCATTTCATCGAGCATGATGCACAGCGTTCGAATGGCTCGCTTGAGCATGGAGGTAAACGCGATATCGACCGCAATACCTTCGCGGAGCAACTCGCGTCCTGCTGTGGCGGCTTCGAGCCGGCCTTGCGGCGAGAGATCGATATCGTGCCAACCCGTAAAGAGGTTCTCGACGTTCCAAATGCTTTGGCCGTGACGGACGAGGACAAGTTTACCGGGCACGATGGGCTCCTTGAGCGAACCGGGATGCGTTTAGAAGGCGCGAATCCTAGCACGCAGCGGGCAGCAGAATACGAACCCGCAAACCGCAGGGCTCTGCGACTTCCGCAGTGATACGACCGCCATGCGCTTCGAAGACTCGCCGTGCGATGGCGAGTCCGAGTCCAGAGCCTTGCCCGTCGTCCGCATCCGCAGACAGGCGGGTGTATGGCTCAAAGATTCTCTCCAGCATCTCCGGCGGGACGCCGGGACCGCGATCTTCGATGGTCACGACGATGGTCTTCTCGTTCCCCGGATCCCGATGTGTGTTGACGTCGACCACGGAGCGCGCGGGGGCATAACGAATGGCATTTCGCAGAACGTTCTCGAAACCACTACGCAGCAACTGCGGATCCGCCACCACCTCGAGCGACGTGGCGCTCTCGAGGACAAGACCAACCTCTCGAGTCGTCGCCTCATCCCGTTCGTCGGTCACCAAGTCGCTCAGGAATACATCGAGCTTGAGTAAGTGCTTCGACCGAATGGGCTCAGACTCGAGGCGTGTGAGGCGTAGGACATCGCCGATGGCCTGATTCATTCGGTCGAGCTCTGCCACGATGCGCCCATGCTCGGCAGGCGGTAGCGGGTGTTTGCGCTCGGCCAGTGCAATCGCTGCTTGCAACCGTGCGAGGGGCGATCGGAGTTCGTGAGACATGTCGCGCATCAGTTGCTGTCGGGAGGCGAGTAGGTTTTCGATCTGCATCGCCATGGCATCAAAATCCCGAGCGAGCTCGCCGAGTTCGTCGCGGCGCGCTGTCAGTTCGGCGGGGGCGCGCGAAGAAATTTGCCCATTCGACAGCGCACGGACGACTGATTGCAGATCGCCGATGGGCCGTCCGAAGGCGCGGGCAATGAGTGCAGCGACGACGGCGATCACAATGAGTGCTGCAATGGTGAGCGCGGCGAGGGCGGCTGGACTGCCCCAGGGCGCGATCCGCTCGGGCAGCAACAAGAATGCATAGCGCTGACCGTCCGGTGCCACCAAAAGGGGCGCAAGCCTGATCGGACGGAAATTGTCATCCTCGTCGCGGACGGCGCCGAGGACGAACCGATCGACGAATCGAACGTACTGCGGCGGTAAATCTCGACCACCGAGATCACGTCCCTCGCCATCGAGCACGTACACGGTCACGCCGTCCGGCAAGGTGCCGGGCGTTGTCATCCATTGTCGAAGCGCCGGTCGTCCGCCGCTTGCGAGTACTTGCGCCGCATCACGACCAAGATTGCCTTCGCGGGCCTCGAGATAACTTTCGAGTTGCTTCGAGGCGACGAGCACGAGACTGGCAAGTCCGAGTAATACGAAACCGGCGATCGCCGCGCCGATGTAGAGCGCCATACGCAGATAAAGCGGGGAGGGACGCGGAGTCATGGTCGGGCGATGTCGAGCACGTAACCATGCCCGCGCAAGCTGCGAATCTCGGCGCCGCGCGCCCCGGCCTCGCCGAGTTTGCGACGTAATTTACTCACGAGCGTGTCGACACTTCGATCGTAAGCCTCGAGCGGACGTCCTACGGCGGCTTCAGTGAGTTCGGCCCGCGAGAGTACCTCGCCTTTGCGGTTGAGTAGCACCTCGAGGATTCGTAACTCCGTGGCCGTCAGAGCGACCAATCGTCCTTCGACCTGTACCTCGCGACGCTTGATATGAAGCTCGAGATTGCCAAAACCGATCGTGGCGGTGACGGCTGGCACGGTGGTACTGCGTTTGAGGACCGCGCGGATGCGCGCGGCGAGCTCGAGCGGGTTGAAGGGCTTCGGGAGATAGTCGTCGGCGCCGGCCATGAGACCCGCGATTCGATCGCTGTCTTCGCCCCGAGCCGTCAGCATGATCACGGGCACCGCATATTCGGCGCGAAGACGGCTGAGCGTCTCGAAGCCATCAATGCCCGGAAGACCGACATCGAGCACGATGAGATCGGGACTTTGACTTTGACAGCTCGCCAAGGCGTCCTCGCCACTCGAGACGGAGCTCACCTCGAAACCCTGCAGGGCCAAGTATTCGCCCAGCATCGAGGCGAGGGCGCGATCGTCGTCGACGAGCAGCAAGGAGGTCATGACCCCACGTTTACCTTCTGTTGACCCACGGGTGCAAGTGCGGAGCCTAGACTCGATCAGCCCGTGGGTCTGGGCGGAGGGGTCAAATCATGAATGCCAATGTGGAGAAGGGGCTGCCGCCGGCAGCCGGTGGAATGAAGGGTTTTCTGGCGCGGCCGCCGTGGCCGGGTCTGATGGCTTTCATCATCGTCTTCGTCGTGCAGGCGCTCGGCCACACGGTGATGATCATGATGGAGGACATCTGGCCGGGTCCGGGATACGTCTACGAGTCGGCCATCGCAATGGGTTTTTTTGGTACGGTGTTGTTGTGGCTTGGCATGCGAAACCCGAACGAAGTTGCAGCGACCTGGTACGGCTTTTGGGCGGGTACTTTTCTTTGGACCGGCTGGATCGAGTTTGCCTTCGTCTGGTCGGCACAAGTACTCGGCGTTCCTGATCTCATGGACAAGTACAACCCGGGCTCGATCGCCACCAAGGGCGAATATCTCGTCATGATGTCCTCGATCGGCGTCATGGGTGCGACGCTCGTGTACTTCCTGTTCAACAAAGAAACGAAGTGCAACTTCTTCGTGTGGTTCCAGCGCCATCTCGGCATGAAGACCGGGAAGCCTAACCCCGCGCACGAGCGGAGTTTCGCCGGCATCACGGCACTCGAGACGATCTACGTCATCTGGTTCTTCTATCTGTTCCTGCTGTTCCTGTACGACGAATCGTTCTTTGGCGACCGTCATCCGGCAGCGTACGTGGTCTTCGGTCTGAACATCATCTGGGCGGTGTATCTGTTCCGTCGCCTGATGCTCTTCTGGAAGGTGACCACGGCCATCCGCTATGGCATTCCGACGGCCATCGTCGCCTGGAATGCGGTGGAACTCGGTGGGCGCTGGAAGCTCTTCACGGAGTTCTGGGAATACCCCGAGAAGTACACTGTCGAGTTGATCGCCATCACGGTCGGCGTGGTTCTCGCCGCATGGCTCGCAGCCCGAACGCCTATGCACCAAAAGGCGGAGCTCTCGAAGCAGAAACTCGCGCAGGCGGGCGACTCCTCGTCGACCTAGTATCGACCTGAGGCCGCCCGCCGAGAGCTAATCGGCGAGCGGTCTCAGGGCGTCGAGGCAGACGGAGAGCGAGGCGAAATCGGACGTCCCGTGTCCCGAAATCTCCGTGACCGTGCGCGCCCACTCGGTGAGGGCTGAGGTGCGGCTAGCGCGCCAACGGTCTAAGCCACCGCTCGAGATGATTCGCCCGACAATCTTGCGCTCGAGCGTACGACTGGCTTCGCGAAGGCCGATTCTGGCCGTCGCCTGCAGCGTGGAGTCCACGGCCAGGGCGGAGATTTGATCCTCGAGCCAATCGAGTTTCAGGGCAGCGGTGCTCGAGAACCACGCCTTCGCCGTCTCGCCGACGCCGCGACGCAAGGTCGATGCGCACGCGAGGATGTCTAGAGCGTTATCGAGGACCCGAAGCTCCGCCAAGGTGGTGCAGAGCGGCGCCGGCAGACCCGCTTGGGTGAGCTCAGCGAGGGCCGCGCGATGCCGCGCGGCCGGGCTGCCTGCAAGCACATCCGGGATCGCAGCGCGCAGCGTTTGCATCGGCGCCGATAGCTCACGTACGGACTGACCGACATTAAGCGAGTGACGACGATGGCGCAGCAACCAAAGCGTGATGTGCCGCAACAGTCGCGCCGTGTCGGCATAGGCCACATATTGCGCCCGGCTCGGCACGCGATTATCGAGCGCCTCGAGCTTGCCCCAGACCTCGCGCATGCCGAGGATCTCTCGGGCGATGCTGTAGGCACGTGCGACCTCAACCGCTACGGCGCCGCTCTCGGTGCAGGCTCGCAGCACGAAGCTCGGCCCCATGCGGTTGACCAAGCTATTGGAGACGGCAGTCGTGATGATTTCGCGGCGTAACTTGTGATGCCCGATGTCCTGTTCGAATTTTCGCCGCACCGCGACCGGGAAGTAGCGCGCAAGCTCGGCTGCGAAGTAACGGTCTTCCGGTAGTTCGGAGTCGATCAACTGGCGATTGAGTGAGATCTTGGAGTAAGCGAGTACCACCGCGAGTTCGGGCCGGGTGAGACCAATACCCTGCTTTCGACGCGCAGCGAGGGTTTCCTCATCCGGCAGATGCTCGACGACTCGATCGAGTTCGCCGCTACGCTCGAGCTCGCGAATCACACCGCGTAGCTCGGGCAGTCGTTCCGCCGACTGAAGTTCGAGCGTCGAGAGCGCCTGACTCTGCAGGTAGTTGTTGCGCAATACGAGCGTAGCGACTTCGTCCGTGAGGCTCGCGAGTAGGCGATCCCGGTCCTTTCGGCGCAGGCGTCCGCGCGCCTCGATACCGCTCGTCAAAATCTTGAGGTTGACCTCGACGTCGGAGGTGTTCACGCCCGCCGAGTTGTCGATGAAGTCGGTGTTGATTCGCCCACCCGAGAGGGCGTACTCGACTCGTCCGCGCTGCGTAAACCCGAGATTGCCGCCTTCGCCCACGACTCGCGCACGAAGCTCACGACCGTCGATGCGTACGGCGTCGTTACCGCGATCGCCGGCTGCCGATTGGGATTCGAGCGAAGATTTCACGTAGGTGCCGATCCCACCGTTCCATAACAAATCGACCCGCATACGCAGAATGGCGCGGATGAGTTCGGATGGCGTCAGCGTGTCCGAGTTGAGATCGAGCAGCGCGCGGGTCTCGGGCGATACCCGCAGGGATTTCGCGCTGCGCTCGTAGAGGGCGCCTCCGCGAGACATGATTTTTCTGTTGTAGTCGCTCCAGCTCGAGCGGGGCAGCGCAAAGAGCCGCGCACGCTCGGCAAAAGACGTTGCGGTATCCGGATCCGGATCGATGAAAATATGGGCGTGGTTGAATGCTGCCACCAGTTTGATCTTGGGCGAGAGCAGCATGCCGTTACCGAATACGTCGCCCGACATATCGCCGATACCGGCGACCGTGAAGGGTTGCGACTGGATGTCCATGCCGAGTTCACGAAAGTGTCGCTTCACGCACTCCCACGCGCCTCGTGCCGTAATGCCCATTTTTTTGTGGTCGTAGCCTGCTGAGCCACCCGAGGCGAACGCATCACCGAGCCAGAAGCCACGCTCGACGGCGATGGCATTGGCCGTATCGGAGAAGGTCGCTGTGCCTTTGTCGGCGGCGACAACGAGGTACGGATCGTCGCCGTCGCGTCGGCGTACTCCGTTTGGCGGAACGACTTTTGAACCGACGAGGTTATCGGTGACATCGAGCAGTGCGTGGATGAACGCACGATAGGCTGCGACGCCTTCGGTCTGGATCGCCTCGCGGCTACCGCCGATCGGTAGTCGACGCGCCACGAATCCGCCTTTCGCGCCCTCCGGAACGATGAGCGTGTTCTTAACGTTCTGCGCCTTCATGAGGCCGAGAACTTCGGTCCTGAAATCTTCACGTCGATCGGACCAGCGGATGCCGCCGCGAGCGACATCGCCCATGCGCAGATGTACGCCTTCGACCTGCGGACCGAAAACATAGATCTCGTGTCGGGGTCGCGGTAAGGGCAGATTGGGGATCGCTTGCGGATTCAGTTTGAGGGCGAGCGTGGGACGACGCGCCCCCTCGACGCTGCGCTGATAGTAGTTGGTGCGATCGATGGCTTGGATGACCGCGAGGAAGGCGCGTAGGATGCGATCCTCGTCGGCGCTCGCGATCGCCTCCAGTCGTCGATCGATACGCGTAAGCAGTCGCTTATCACTCCGATTACGAGCGCGCTCGGGTGACAATCGCTCCTCAAACAGAGCATGGAGATCCGCCGCCAGATCCGCATGTGCCGCCAGAGTGCGCTCCATGTAGCTCTGACTGAACGGGATCTCCGTCTGCAACAGATAGCGACAGCAGGCCCGCAAGATGTTGACCTCATGTGCCGCGAGGCTTGCGAGCAGGACGAGTCGGTTGAAGCCGTCGCTTTCGAGTTCGCCGCGACGTACGAGTCGTAACGCCGTGAGCAGACGGTCTCCGTCGCGGACCACGTCTAATGTGGCGCCCTCGCGAATTTCCAGTGAGAAGTCCTGCAGCGAAACGATGGGACCTCCCTCTATGCCGGAGAGGGTCCATGGGCGTTCGGCCAGCATACGCAGACCAAAGTTCTCGAGCAGGGGAACGAGCTCGGCGATCGGGAGCGCTTCGGCATGCCTTGCGACGCGTAGATGCACACTATTTTTCGGTATGCCCGCCGGTCGATGCAGGCGTAGGTGCGGCAGATCGGGCGTTGCGATGAGGGCCTCGAGCGCCTGCAGATCTCCTAGAGCCTCCGTCGGGGCGACCTCACTCTGGTAGGCGAGCGGGAAACGTGGGCCATGACGTTCGAGCAACTCCATCGCTTTTGCCGTCGGCATCGAATCGAGCAGTGTCGTACGAAGGTTATCCGCCCAGGTGGCAACGACGGCCGCAGCCGCTTTTTCGATCGCTGCGGCGTCGAGACGACTCGGAAGCGCATCGCCGCGAACGGTGATGTGGAGACGCGCATGGTTCGACAGAGCGATCTGTACCTGCGACTCGAGGTTGCTGCCGCCGCAGCGCTCGAGGAGAAGGCGTTCGATACGCAGACGTACTTCGGTGGTATATCGGTCGCGCGGCACAAATACCATGCAAGACCAAAATCGACCCAGCGCGTCGTGACGCATCATGACGCGCGTGGTACGACGCTCGTAAAGATTGACGACACCGCGAACGAAGCTGACGAGCACGGATACCGACGACTGAAAGAGCTCATCGCGAGGCCAGGTCTCGAGTACAGCGAGCACGGCTTTGCCGTCATGGCTCTGCGGATCCAAACCGAACGTCTCGATGACCTGCGCCACCTTATGACGCACCACGGGAATCTCTGTCGGCGAAGCAAAGTAAGCCGTCGAGGTCCATAAGCCGACGAAGCGATGCTCGCCACGAACTTGGCCACGTGAGTCGAAATCTTTGACAGCGATATGATCGAGATGACCCGCGCGATGCACCGTTGAGGTGATCGGCGATTTGGTGATGAGTAGTGGATCCGAGTTGCGCATCGCATCACGGAGCGCTCCGGCGAGAGTTTCAGTCGTCGGTGTATTGCGATGCCCCGGCCGTAGTAGGCCGAGCCCGCTGCGACTCACAGGGAGCAGACGATCGGAGCTGCGACCGCGCCGCAGGGCGTGGTATCGGTACCCTAGGAAAACAAAATGCGCACCCTCGACCCAGCGAAGAAGTTCGACGGCCTCCGAGCGCACGGCTCGACTGGCGGCGTTTTCGCGTACGCCGTCCGTCGTGGGGGACTGCAACGAGACCAGTACACCAAGCACCTTGGCGCGCATGGCGCGCCAGTCTTCTACCGCGACCCGTACATCGTCGAGGGTCGCGTGCAGCGAAGTGGCCACTTGCTCGAGCCGAGCCTTGCCGAACTGGCGATCGATTTCATAGAGCTGCCAGGATTCACGGCCGCTTGCGGCGGCGCCCGCGGCGAGGGAGGCGGTTTGTAGTACGCCGTCACGCCGACGTACTGTTTGCAGCACCGGGTGGATCAGCATTTGGACGCCGACGCCGGCCGTCGCAAAAGCAAGACCGATCGAGTCGACGAGGAAAGGTCGATCATCCGTAACGATCAGCGCGTAACTGTGGCGATCGCCTATGGGGTCATCGGCGGCGGGTGAGAAGACGTGTACCAATGTTTCGCTGGGTCGGCGGCGACGGGCGAGTTCGTAATGGCTCTTCGCGAGAAGGGCGAACGTACGCGGTTCGCGGTTTGCGAGGTCTTCCTCGCCGACCCCGAGGAAGTAATCGCGTAGCAGTGCCGCAGGTGGTGCCCCACGCAGATCGCGTGCAGCACGCGCGATTTGATTAATCAGAGCAATTCTTCTTCTCGGAATCCGGCTTAGCATGATATTTCGGGTCTCCGTGAATCGTTTAAATATGATCGCCGAGCGAGCGGGCTCGCCCGAGCAAGATATCGAGGATGCGTTCGAGTGCTTGACGATCGGTCGAATCGAGTACGTCGATCAAAGATTGTTCGTGACGCAAAGCAAGCGGTACGACCTCGCGATAGATACGAGTGCCTTCGGCGGAAAGCTTGAGAATCGATCGGCGTCGATCACCGGGCGAGATGCTGCGCTCGATACGACCCTTGTCGAGCAGGCTCGAGACGGCGCGGCTGACGGCGACTTTATCCATGGCGGTTCGCTCGGCCACTTGGGCGGCGGAGAGCTCAGGCTGCATCGCCAGTACGGCCATGACGCGCCATTCCGGAATGCTGATGCCGAAACGCGAAGAGTAGCTTCCGGCAATCGCGGAGCTCACGAGGTTGCTGAGTACCGATAGCCGGTACGGCAGGAAGCGGTCGAGTTGCAGGCGTGGCGTGTCGTTCATTCGTTGGCTACTGCTCGTGAAAAATGCGTTCGAGTCGAGCCTTCAGGCCACTTGCTGATCGATCGCGCCGAAGATCGATTGCCCGTCATCGCCGAGCATCTCGATGCGAATACGGTCGCCGGAGTTCATGAACGGCGTACGCGGTACGCCTTGGATGAGTGTTTCTACAGTACGCTGCTCAGCGATGCACGAGTAACCGACGCCTCCCTCCGAGACCGGACGACCCGGCCCACCGTCCACGCCTCGATTCGATACCGTGCCCGAGCCGATGATCGTGCCCGCTCCGAGCGCCCGAGTTTTGGCCGCATGCGCGATGAGGGTCGGGAAATCGAAGGTCATGTCGATACCGGCGTTCGCACGCCCGAAAGGTTTGCCGTTGTAATCCACCGCGAGCGGGCGATGCAGCCGACCGCCATCCCAATGTGCGCCGAGCTCGTCGGGCGTGATGGCGACGGGCGAGAAGGCGCTTGAGGGTTTCGATTGGAAAAAGCCGAAGCCTTTGGCGAGTTCGTCCGGAATGAGATTGCGCAGCGACACATCATTCACCAGCATGATGAGCCGGATGCGCGAGGCGGCCTCAGCGACCGTTGCACCGCGCGAGACATCGTCGGTCACCACGGCGACCTCTGCCTCGAAATCGAGACCCCACGACGCATCGGCCAGAGGAATTGCCCCCATGGGCGCGAGGAAGGTGTCGGAGCCACCTTGATACATGAGCGGATCGGTCCAGAACGAGGCGGGCATCGGCGCGTTGCGCGCCTTGCGAACGAGTTCGACGTGATTTACGAAGGCCGAACCGTCAGCCCACTGAAAAGCACGCGGCAGGGGTGACAGACACTCCCGCGGATCGAACGGCTGACCTTCGCCTGATTCGAGTCGCGCGGCGAGCGCACGCAGCGGAGTCTCGAGGCGTGACCAGTCATCGAGCGCCGCCTGCAAGGTGGGTGCGACGGTCTCCGCTGACAACATGCGAGAGAGATCTCTGGAGACAACGACTAGCTGGCCGTCACGATGGCGCGCGTCTGTACTGCGAAGCGTCGCGAGTTTCATGCGGATTTCTCTTCGGTGGCGAACTCCGCAGCGTGCAGCCATGCGGCGTGTCGTGGAGCGCGCTTCGTCCGGCTCCATTCCTCGAGCATGGCGGGCGCGACTTCCCGAGCGCGGCGCTCCTGCTCCGCAGTGCCGGTATTCACCGTGAGCTCGAGGCGATGGCCGTTCGGGTCAAAGAAATAAATCGATTTGAAGAGTCCGTGATCTGTCGGACCTACGACTTCGATGCCTCGCTCGAGGAGTTTCCGGCGCGCGCTCTCGAGTGTGGCGAGATCGGCGACCTCAAAGGCGATGTGCTGTACCCAACTTGGCGTATTCGGATCGCGTCCCATCGGCTCTCGAGTTGGTAGTTCGAAGAAGGCGAGGACGTTACCCATGCCCGCGTCGAGGAATACGTGCATGTAGGGGTCGGGCTCATGGGTCGAGGGCACGCGATCTTCCGCAAACGCCGTGGTAAAGGCCATGCCGAGGACATCGCGATAGAACTCGACAGTTTCCTTCGCATCGCGACATCGATATGCCACGTGATGGATTTTTTTGATGAGACTCATCGCTTGAGCACTCCGCGCCGCATTTGGTCACGCTCCAAGGATTCGAACAGCGCCTTGAAGTTGCCCTCCCCGAAGCCTTCGTCGCCTTTTCGTTGGATAAATTCAAAGAATACGGGTCCGATGAGGCACTCTGAGAAGATCTGCAGCAGCAATCTGCGCTCGCCGCTCGTCGACCCATCGAGCAGTATGCCGCGCTGTTGAAGCGCCGGAGTCGGCTGACCATGGCCCGGCAACCGTTCGTCGAGCATCTCGTAATAGGTTTCGGGTGGCGCGCTCATGAGCGGTACGCCGCAAGAACGAAGGGCATCCACGGTGGCGCAGAGATCCGGCGTCGAGAGGGCGATGTGCTGAATGCCTTCGCCATTGAAGCGCAGCAGGTACTCCTCGATCTGCCCGCCGCCCTGACCGCCTTCTTCGTTGAGCGGTATGCGGATCTTGTTGTCGGGTGCGGTCATCGCCCGAGACTGCAGGCCGGTGTGTTGTCCGTGAATGTCGAAGTAACGGATCTCGCGGAAGTTGAACAGACGTTCATAGAACGCGGCCCAGTGCGCCATTCGTCCGCGATAGACGTTATGCGTCAAATGATCGATGAGCTGCAAACCCACGCCGACGGGATGTCGATCGATCCCCGGGAGCCAGTCGAAGTCGATGTCGTAAATGCTCGCGCCATCGCCGTAGCGGTCGATCAGGTAGAGCGCGGCGCCGCCGATCGCTCGGATGGCCGGGAGGCGTAGCTCCATGGGACCCGTCGGCAAATCAACGGGCTGCGCGCCGAGTTCGAGCGTTCGGGCGTACGCCTTCTGCGCATTGTCGACCCGAAATGCCATCCCGCACGCGCCAGGACCGTGTTCCTCGGCGAAATAGCCCGCCTGGCTGCGTTTCTCGCGATTGACGATGAAATTGATGCCGCCCTGACGATAGAGGGTGACGTCCTTCGAGCGGTGGTGGGCCACAGCTGCGAACCCAAGCTGCTCGAAGACCTGTTCGAGCTGGGTGGGCTCTGGGGACGCGAACTCGACGAATTCGAAGCCATCGAGCCCCATCGGGTTGGCGTGGGGTGCGTCTCTCAAGACCGCATTCATAGGCCCGCCTTTAGTTGCAACTGAAACTGTTACGAATGTAACTTTTGTGGGCCGCCACGTCTAGAGGGTAGAATAATTTCAATGTTGAGAAATTCCGAAACTAGGGCAGATGCCGACACGATGTCGCGGGCGCTTCGCGCGGTGGCGGACGCAGCGCGGCTGCGCTTGCTGCGCCTCTGCGCGGATCGTCCAACGAGCGTGTCAGAGCTGGCGGCGGCGACCTCCGACAGCGAGCCGAACGTGTCGCGTCATTTGAAGCAGCTCGCGCAAGCAGGGTTGTTGCGTCGCGTTCGACGCGGTCAGCGCGTCGAGTATCAGCCGGCGACCGACGCGGGGTTCCCGGCAGAGCTTCTCGGCTTGTTGCTCTCGCGGCTCGCGCCCGATGACGCCGCGCTGCGCGAGGCGAGGGCGCGTTTACACGCCATCGAGGCAGGCGCACGGGCGAGCTTGCGGGGTTCAGCAGCCGATTGGGTGGTCACGAGCCGTCTTGGACGCAGCTTGCGCGGCGCACTCGGCAGCGAGTTCTCGCGCGATATCGCGGGCGCGCGGGTGCTCGTTCGGAGTCAGCATCGCGAGGTCCTCGAAGCCTTGCTCCAAGATGATCAACGTAGCGCCCTGCCAGGAGGCGCACCGCGTGTCACCTTGCGTGCAACCTCCAAGCCCGAAAAGAACGTGTTGCAGTTCTGGCTCGAGGCCGAAGGGTTCGATGCCGAGGTGCTGACGAGTGGAGAGGTGCGTACCGGCGGAGTCTTCGATGTGTGTCTCGAAGCGCCGCTCCACGATGAGCTTCGCGAACTCGACCAACTTCCGGCGCTGTTGCAGCGCGCTCGCGCGCGCCTCGGCGATGCCGGTGTGCTCTGGTGCGTGGTGCCGTACGACTTGCTCGAAGAGCAGGGGTCTCCGCCGACGCGCTTGCGAACGCTGCTCGCGGAGTGCGGTATCGATTGTCTGGCCATCGCGCCTGTCGAGGCAGAAGGTCGTCATGTTCTCGTTGCACGAGGTCGCGTACGTGCCACGCGATCCGTCATCACCACCTCGACCTCTCAGTCCGCCGCCGTTCGCGGCTAACTGCGTCGTTTTCGTCTGAGGAGCTTGCCTATGTCTCCCGAACCGATCCGCGTGTCCTTCGAATTCTTTCCGCCTGCCGATGCGGCGATGGAAGCGACCTTGTGGCAATCGGTACAGCGCCTTGCGCCGCTCGCGCCGCGATTTGTCTCAGTGACCTATGGCGCAGATGGGTCGACGCGCGATCGCACTCACGCGCTCGTCAAGAGAATTCAGTCCGAGACAGTGCTGACCGGTGCACCGCACCTCACCTGTGTCGGTGCGCCGCGCAGTGAAGTACTCGAGATCGCTCGAAAGTATTGGGACGAGGGCGTTCGTCATATCGTCGCATTGCGGGGCGATGCCCCCCAGGGCGTCACGAAGCACGAGCCTCATCCGGATGGCTTTGCGTACGGCGCGGACCTTGTTACCGGGTTGCGTTCCGTGGCCGATTTCGACATCTCGGTTGCAGCCTACCCCGAGACCCACCCAGAGGCGAGTTCGCCCGAGGCAGATCTCGAGAATTTCCGTCGCAAAGTCGATGCGGGCGCCACGCGAGCGATCACGCAGTTTTTCTTTGATACCGACGACTACTTACGGTTTCGCGATCGCTGTGTTGCCGTTGGCATCGACATCAGTATCGTGCCGGGCATTCTGCCGATCACGCGCTTTCCGCAAGTCACGCGCTTCGCTGCGCGTTGCGGAGCGAAAATTCCAAGCTGGCTCGCCGATCGTTTCGCGGGGCTCGATGATGATCCTGAGACTCGACGGCTCATCGCCGCCAATGTGGCGATTGAACAGGTGTCGCGTCTGCGACGGCACGGCGTCAGTGAGTTTCACTTTTACACCTTGAACCGTGCTGAGTTGACGTACGCCATTTGTCATGCGCTCGGCTTGCGTCCGCAGAACTCCGGAGCCTGATCATGAGTTGTTGCCCGACGCATCTACCGCATTTGTCGCATGTCGAACCGCATCGCGCACTCGACGATCGGACGGTGAGCGCGAAGGCCTCGCCTTATTCGGTGGTCCCCGTCGATGTGAAGGCCCGGGACAAGCGTATACGTCGACTGCGCGAGCTCATCGGGGAGCGCATCCTGGTCATCGACGGCGCGATGGGTACGATGATCCAGCGCCACAAACTCGATGAAGCCGGTTATCGCGGCGAGCGTTTCCGAGATTACGGTCGCGACATTCGTGGAAACAACGATCTGCTCACGCTGACCCGGCCTGACATCGTCGCTGGTATTCACCGAGCGTATTTCGAGGCCGGTGCGGACATCATCGAGACGAACACGTTCAATGCGACCACCGTCGCGCAGGCCGACTACGGCATGGAAGCTTTGGTTCCTGAACTCAATTATCAGGCGGCGCGGATCGCGCGCGAGATCGCCGACGAGGTGACTGCAGCGACGGGTTCCCCGCGCTTCGTGGCCGGTACGCTGGGGCCGACCAATCGCACCGCTTCGATTTCGCCGGACGTCAACGATCCCGGTGCGCGCAACATCAATTTTGATCAGCTCGTCATCGCCTATGCGGAGGCGACCCGTTCGCTGGTGCAGGGCGGCGCGGACATTTTGTTGATCGAGACCATCTTCGATACGTTGAACGCCAAAGCAGCCCTTTTCGCCGTACGCCAGGTCCAGGCGGAGCTCGGTATCGATCTTCCGGTGATGGTGTCGGGCACGATCACCGATGCATCGGGTCGGACGCTGTCAGGTCAAACGACCGAGGCGTTCTGGAACTCCGTGCGTCATGGCGAGTTGTTCGCGATTGGTCTCAATTGTGCGCTCGGTGCTTCGGATATGCGACCGTATGTGGCTGAGCTGTCGCGGATTTCCGATCGTTACGTCTCCGTACATCCCAACGCCGGCTTACCCAACGCGTTTGGCGAGTACGACGAAACACCCGAGCAAACGGCCGCAATCCTTGCAGAGTTCGCGCAGTCAGGGTTACTCAATATCGTCGGTGGATGCTGTGGCACGACGCCCGATCATATTCGACTCATCGCCGACGCCGTTCGTGGGGTGAAGCCGCGCCGGCGTGAAAACGTCGAAGTGAAGTGTCGACTCTCGGGTCTCGAGCCGCTCAACATCAGCGACGAGACGTTGTTCGTGAACGTCGGCGAGCGCACCAACGTCACGGGCTCGGCCAAGTTCCGCAAACTCATCGAGGCCAATGATTACGCTGCGGCCGTCGATATCGCGCGACAGCAGGTCGCCGCGGGCGCGCAGATCATCGACGTCAACATGGACGAGGGCATGCTCGACTCCGAAGCAGCCATGGTTCGCTTCCTTAATCTCATCGCCTCCGAACCCGACATTGCTCGCGTGCCCGTGATGATCGACTCCTCGAAGTGGACGGTCATCGAGTCGGGCCTCAAGTGCGTGCAAGGCAAAGCGATCGTGAACTCGATCAGTCTGAAGGAGGGCGAGGAGGCCTTCATCGAGCAGGCCCGGAAGGTTCGGGCTTACGGTGCGGCGGTGGTCGTCATGGCCTTCGACGAAAAAGGACAAGCCGATAGCATCGAGCGGAAGGCGGCTATTTGCGCGCGCTCGTATGACGTACTGACCAAGAAGGTCGGCTTCCCGCCTGAGGACATCATTTTTGATCCCAATATCTTTGCAGTGGCCACTGGGATCGAGGAACACGCGAATTACGGCGTCGATTTCATCGAAGCGACGCGACTGATCAAGGCGCGTTTGCCGCATGCGATGGTCAGCGGCGGCGTCAGTAACGTTTCGTTCTCTTTCCGTGGGAACGATCCGGTGCGCGAGGCGATGCATAGTGGGTTTCTCTATCACGCCATCCGTGCCGGCATGGATATGGGCATCGTCAACGCAGGGCAGTTGGCGATCTATGCCGATATCCAACCTGAGCTGCGCGAGGCGGTGGAGGATGTGATCCTTAATCGCCGTTCGGATGCGACGGAGCGGTTGCTTGCGATCGCGGGCCGCTACAAGGGTGAAGCGGGTACCCAGCGCGAAGTCGATCTTGAATGGCGTACGCTCCCCGTGACAAAGCGGCTCGAACACGCGCTCGTCAAAGGACTCGACGAGTTTATTGTCGAAGATACCGAGGCCGCGCGGCTTGAAGTCGATCACCCGATCAAGGTCATCGAAGGTCCCTTGATGGATGGCATGAATGTCGTCGGCGATTTGTTCGGCGCTGGCAAGATGTTTTTGCCGCAGGTGGTCAAAAGTGCGCGCGTCATGAAAAAGGCGGTGGCCCATCTCGTGCCCTTCATCGAGCGCGAGAAGTCGGGCGCAGCACGAAGCAACGGAAAGATCGTGCTCGCCACCGTCAAAGGCGATGTTCACGACATCGGCAAGAACATCGTGGGCGTCGTGCTGCAGTGCAACAACTTCGAAGTCATCGATCTTGGGGTGATGGTGCCCGCCGAGCGCATTCTCGATGTCGCGCGACGTGAGAATGCCGCGCTCATCGGATTGTCGGGTCTGATCACGCCGTCGCTCGACGAGATGGTGCATGTCGCGCGCGAGATGCATCGTCAAGGGTTTTCCGCGCCACTGCTGATCGGGGGTGCGACCACTTCACCCGCGCACACGTCGGTGAAGATCGCGCCCCAGTACCGCGAGCCGGTGGTGTACGTCAAAGACGCTTCGCGCGCCGTTGGCGTATGCCAATCCTTGGTGACGCCGACGGCGAAACCTGCCTTCGTCAAAAAAATATCCGAAGAGCATGAGCGTCGGCGTGAGCAGCACGCCGGCAAGACGGTGAAACAGCCCGAGGCGAATCTCTCTGCGGCCCGCGCGAATCGACGACGGATCGATTGGCAGGCGTATCGATCCGTGGCGCCGCTCAGACCCGGAGTGCAGGTGTTCGAGGATTACCCGCTCGCCGATCTTCTCGACTACATCGATTGGATGCCGTTCTTCAATGCTTGGGAGTTCGCCGGTAAGTTTCCGGACATCCTCACCGATCCCATCGTTGGCGAGGCGGCGAGCAACCTTTATGCCGATGCTCGCCGCATGCTCAAGCAAATCGTTGCGGGTAACTGGTTGTCGGTTCGTGCGGTACTGGGCTTCTTCCCGGCCAATTCCGTGGGCGATGACATCGAGGTTTACACGGGAGAGGATCGACGTGAAGTTTTAATGACTCTCAATCATCTTCGTCAGCAGAAGGGCAAGCCGGCAGGTCTGCCCCACGAATGTCTGTCGGACTACGTGGCACCTCGTGATAGCGGTGTTCGCGATTGCATCGGTGGTTTTGCCGTGACAACGGGGATCGGCATTGAGGAGCATGTTGCGCGTTTCGAAGCGGCGCATGATGACTACTCGAGCATCATGCTGAAGGCGCTTGCCGATCGTTTTGCGGAAGCGGCGGCCGAGCACTTCCATGAGCGCGCGCGTCGCGAGCTTTGGGGCTACGACACCGCGGAGCAACTGACGAATCAACAACTGATCCGCGAAGAGTATCGCGGGATTCGGCCGGCACCGGGATATCCGGCGTGCCCCGACCACACGGAAAAAGCCAAGCTGTGGCAGCTGCTCGATGTCGAGCGCAATACGGGTATCCGGCTCACCGAGAGTTTCGCGATGTATCCGACGGCGGCGGTGAGCGGTTGGTACATCGCACACCCGGAGTCTCATTACTTCGCTATCGGCAAGATCGATCGAGATCAGGTCGAAGATTACGCCCGACGCAAGGGTCAGAGCGTCGACGAGATTGAGCGTTGGCTTGCACCGAATCTCGGTTACGACCGGGCCTGACGAGGCGGGTAGAGCGGTTGAGGTTTCCGATCTTCATCGACTTCGCGCCTCGATCGGATCATCGTCGTCGAGCTGCTTCAGGAATGACGGGCCCCCGAGCGCCCGCATCTGCCCCATGATGCTGTCGCGTCGCTTCTGGACGTAGTTCGACGGTCGATCTGCGCGGAATCGTTTCGGGTTCGGCAGCACGGCGGCCAGTGTCGCAGCCTCCCGGCGCGTGAGTCGTGAGGCGTCCTTGACAAAAAATCTTTGAGCAGCCGCCTGAATGCCGTAAGTGCCGGGCCCGAACTCGGCCAGGTTGAGGTAGACCTCCAAGATTCGTTCTTTGGGCCATACCGCCTCGATGAGGACGGTGAAGTACACCTCGAGGCCTTTACGCGCCCAGCTACGCCCCGACCAAAGAAAAAGGTTCTTGGCTACCTGCTGCGAGATAGTGCTGGCCCCACGCTTGCGCTTGCTTTTGGCGTTGTGTTGAACAGCCTTGCGGATCGACTCGAAATCGAAGCCAGCATGGAAAGGAAACTGCTGATCTTCAGCCGCGATGGCTGCCATCGCCGCATGCGGGGAGATACGCTCGAGCGGCTCCCAGTCGTAAGTGTTCGAGTAACGAAAATCGCCTTGTCCCAAAGCCGCAGCGCGGGTGGCGATCATGAAAGCCGACGTCGGTGGCGGCACCCAGCGCAACAGCACCACGAGTGCAATCGAGGCGCCGACTGCGATTAGCACGGCGCGCAGTAGCCAACGACCGACTCGGGCGAAACTCAGGCGGCGTTCTCTCGGGTGACTGAGTCGATCACCACGTCATCTACGGGAACATCGCCATGGCCGCGGCGACGCGTGGTCGGCACCTGCGCGATGGCATCGACGACATCCATTCCTGCCGTCACGCGTCCAAAGACGGCATAGCCGTAGTTACCGGGCTGATGGTTCAGGAAATCGTTATCGACGAGGTTGATGAAAAACTGCGAGGTGGCGCTGTGTACGTCGCTGGTGCGCGCCATGGCGAGCGTGCCGCGCAGGTTTTCGAGTCCGTTGGTCGCTTCGTTATGAATGGGTGGCCGCGTATCTTTTTGTTCCATGCCCGGAGCAAAGCCGCCGCCTTGAATCATGAAGCCGGGAATCACGCGGTGAAAAAGGGTCCCGTCGAAATGACCGTCGTCGACGTAGCGTAAAAAATTGGCACAGGACTCAGGTGCTTCTTTTTCGTAAAGCTCGACGGTGAACTCTCCGGCACGGGTCTTGAACTTGAGCATGCGTAACTTCCGTTGACTTAAAAATAGTGGGGGCACTCGGCGTCAGGGCCATTGACCCTCGGTCACGCGCTCCTGACCCGACAGGTCTAGATGAGAGACTACGTGAGCGAAACCCCGCGCGACAAGTTTTGAACGCAGTGCTTCGCCTTGTCGGATGCCATGTTCCAGCAGTAACCGACCCCCGTGTTCGAGATGCCGCGGTGCTTCGTCGATCAGATGATGAAGGTCGCGGAGGGCGTCGGGTCCGGGCGTCAGCGCCTCGCGAGGTTCGTGACGCAGCGAGTCACCGCCGAGTAACGGGTCGTCTGCCGAAACATAAGGGGGATTGGACACCACGATATCGAAATGTCGATCGACGATGGGCCCGAACCAATCACCCTGCAACAACTCGAGATTGGATGCGGCATGACGTGAGGCGTTACGCCGAGCGACGATGAGCGCTTCCGAGGACCTCTCGATGGCGGTCACACGCCAACCCGGACGCTCGTGCGCGAGCGCGATGGCGATGGCGCCTGAGCCGGTACCCAAATCGAGGATGCGGGGTAGGGCATTGCCGGCGCGCTCGAGTGCATCGCCGATGCATAGCGCTCGTTCGACGAGCAGCTCGGTCTCGGGTCGCGGCACGAGTACGGCTGGACTGACTTCGAAGTTGAGCGACCAGAATTCTCGCTCGCCGATCAGATACGCGAGGGGTTCTCCTCGGCATCGCCTCGCGAGCCACTCCTCGACGTGGGTGCGCTCGGTGCTCGACAGCACGCGATCGGGGTCCGTGTAGAGCGTGCTTCGCGGCAGTCCAAGACAGGAGAGAACCAAGGCTTCTGCCTCACGCAAGGCGTCGAAGTGAGGCGCATGACCCGCAGCGACATGAGTTGGAGTGCGTCGCGTCGTCTCGAGTGCCGAGGCCGCTGCGGCGATGATGTCGCGAAGGCGAGTAGGCAGATCTCTCGGGGCTGACGGTGTAACCGAATTTTGCTGCATGGCAGCGCTAGTTTGGCACGATCGGCCATGGGCTCTGCTAGATTGCACGGGTGAAAGACAGCACTTTCCCTGCCGATCGTTTGTTGCCGCCGCGGGCGGCCACCCTAAGCGAATCCCTGGATGCCGGCTTTGTGTTGTTTCGTCGGTCGCTCGTCGGTTGTCTTCCGCTATCGCTCTTGGCTGTGCTGCTCGGGCAGTTACCGTCGGTCTATTTGCTCTCGACCCATCAGTCGCTCTCGCTTGCGGACTCGAAGGATCTGAATTGGTGGGCGCTCATGCTGCTCTCGGCAGTCGGGACGCTCTGGTGTTGGCTCGCGATCATGCTGCGCCAACGGGCCGTACTCACTCCATCGACGCTGGCCGCCGATTGTCGCCTTGCGCTCGTTCGTCTGCCGACAGCGCTCGGAGTCTTGGTGTTCGGTGTCTGCGCCGTGGCTCTCGGCGTTTTGCTCCTCGTCATCCCCGGTGTTTATTTGATGGTGGCGTTCTGGCCGGCGCTTGCGCTGGTAGCTTTCGAGTCCGCGAGTCCTCGCGAGGCGCTCGATGGTGCCTTGCAACTTGCGCGGGGTTCATGGCATGCGCTTGCGGCCAACTTGCTGGTCGTGATCATGACCCTGCTGGGGCTGTTCGTGATGGGCGCGCTGGTTGGTTTGTTCTTCGTAGAGATTCTTCGACCCTCGGCGCCCGGCGCCGATGCCTGGGTGATGGGCTTAGTGACAGGCTTATTGAGCGCTCTCTTTCAGCCGCTCTTCATCGCCTTCGGACTCGCCGCCTATGCCGATCTGCGAAACCGGCGCGTTCAGATGCCTTCTTCGGCGAGCAGCTCGGACTGATGTTCTTGTGACAAGGGCTCGATGAGATCTTCGAGTCGACCGTCGATGATCGAATCGATTTGATACAGCGTGAGATTGATGCGGTGGTCGGTCACACGACCCTGCGGAAAGTTGTACGTCCGAATACGTTCCGAGCGATCACCACTGCCCACTTGAAGTTTTCGCTCGCGCGCCTGAGCGGCATCGCGCTTCTCCTGCTCCTGGGCTTTCAGCTTCGCTTTGAGCAAGGACATCGCACGACTGCGGTTTTTGTGCTGCGAGCGCTCGTCCTGGCATTCGACCACCATTCCCGTGGGGAGATGGGTGATTCGGATCGCCGAGTCGGTTTTATTGACGTGCTGGCCTCCTGCGCCCGAGGCACGGAATGTATCGATACGCAGGTCAGCAGGGTTGATCTCGATATCTTCAACCTCATCGAGCTCGGGCAAGATGGCGACCGTCACCGCCGACGTGTGTATTCGTCCCTGCGCTTCGGTAGCGGGCACGCGTTGTACGCGATGCGTGCCTGACTCGAACTTTAACTTTGAGAACACGCTCGAGCCGATGACGCGACAAATGACCTCACGATAGCCTCCGTGCTCGCCTGCGCTCTCACTCAAGGTTTCGATCTGCCAGCCCTGACGTTCGGCGTATCGGCTGTACATGCGTAGCAGATCGCCGGCGAAGATGGCGGCTTCATCGCCCCCTGTGCCGGCGCGGATTTCGAGATAGACATTTTGTCCGTCACGAGGATCGACCGGCACGAGCATCCGTCGTAGAGCGATTTCTTCCTCGTTGATGGACGTCTCGAGTCGCTTCGCCTCATCCTCACCAAGCGTCCGCATGGCCGGATCGGCATCCTGGGTCAGGGCGCGCGCATTTGAGAGTTCATGCTCGAGACTGCGGAAGGCTGCATACCGCTCGGCGAGCGGGGTCAGCCTCGAGTATTCCATAGATAGTTCACGAAACTGGTTGGAGCCCCCGTCCACTTGGGGATCGGCCAGCAGTCGACCGACCTCTTCATAGCGGTCGGCTTGGCGATCGAGTCTTTGACGGATGGAGTCTTTCATTTGAGGTACCCCGCCAGCGGGACAGCGGGTGGCGCGATTCTCGGGGTGCGGGCGAGTGCTGACAAGCCGCCCTGTTCCGATATAGTCGGGGGACGATGCCTCGGCACTCTATTCCCGTCTCTCTACTGGTGCTCGGCCTGATGTCCGTCGGGCTTGCGAGGGCGCAGGAGCCATCCGACATCGCCGCTGCAGATCAGGCCTTGATGAAAGGGGATTGTCGAGGGGCCGTCGAAGGTCATCTCTCAGCCGGCATGACCGATCGCAACCCTCGAGTGATCGAGCGTGCACTCCAGATCTCCCGCGCCTGTCGGAATTTGCCTGCGGCCTCCCGATCCGCCGATCGTCTCCTCGACCTCGATGGCGAAAACGTCGAGGCCCTGCGGCTGGTCGGCTTGGTTGCCCTCGAAACGTGGCGACTCGATCTTGCGCGCAAGGTCTATGGTGCGTTGCTCTCAAAACCGGACGTTGAGCCCGATCGGGCACTGGCCGAGTTGTTGCCTGAGTTGGCCGAGGGTGATGCGACGCATGCGGCCTGGCTGGTCCTGCATGAGGTCATCCCTCGCGAGACGGTTTCTGGTGCGACTCTTGCGACGCTCGCACGCATCGCCTGCAATGCCGATGACCTCAACGCCTGCCTCGCGCTCGTGCAGGCCGCTCGCGCCAAAGACGCGGGGAGCGATGCGCGGACGATCAGAATGGCCGCGGCCGCCTTTGCGGCGATGGGTCAAGAAGAGACGGCCTTGGCGGAGGCCAATCTGCTCGTGCAGGGCGATCCCGAAAGTCATCGATTTGCTCGAGTCGAAACGTTCACGGCGCTGGATCGACTGGAGGAAGCGCGCGAAGAGTTGCTGACTATCGAGCGTGAGTCGACGCCGGGTAACGAACGCGTGGCGGCGGAGGCCGATCGCCGCCTGGCACTTCTGGCGCTCGCGACGGGCGATGAAGCGGAGGCGGAGCGACGTTTCGGCGCGCGCCTGGCAGCCGATCGTAGTTCGGGCGAATCGCTGTACTACCTCGCCCTCATCGCCGAGCGACGGGGTCTGCCAGATCTTGCCTTGCAGGGTCATCGGCAGCTCATTGCAGCCGGAGCGGGATTACCGCCCCGTGTCCGCGCGGCACAATTGCTTTTGGCTCGGGGCGATCGCGAAGAAGCCATGACGCTCCTCGATCAGGCGCTACGCGGAGGGCGGGTCGATGCCATCGAAGTCGAAATCGTTCGCTCGCGTGCATTGTTCGACGCGGGTTTGACGGCAGAGGCCTTCGAGGCGCTCGATCAGGCGCTCGATCGTTTTCCGGAACATCCCAATCTGCTCTACCAGCGCGCGGTGTTGCTGGATGCAGGGAATCGCACCTCCGAAGCCGTCAAAGTATTCGAGACGCTTTTGAAGATGCGTCCGGGTGACGGCAATGTTCAGAACGCGCTCGGTTATACGCTGGCCGATCGCAAGCGCCAGCTCGGACGGGCCGAGTCCTTGATTCGGGAGGCGGTCGCCCAGCGCCCCGATAGTGCTGCATTCGTCGACAGCTTGGGTTGGGTCCGTTTTCGTCGCGGTGACAAAAAAGGCGCGACTACACTACTCGAGCGTGCATGGAGACTCTCTCGCGAAGCGGAGATCGGCGCGCATCTCGGAGAGGTCCTCTGGGCATCAGGCGAGAAGGCGAAAGCGCGGGAAATCTGGGCGAGAGCCCTCGTCATCGCACCCGAATCCAAGCCCTTGCGAGCGACCATCGAGCGCCTTGCCGACGAGGTCATCAAAACCGAGTCCCGATGAGGATATCGGTGGTTCTGCGCATGTCTTCGTTCCGCCCGATTCGCGTGATCACTCTCGGCGTCTTGCTGGTGGCGGCCTCGCTTTCCGGTTGCGTGAGTCTGCTCGGCGTTCAGACGTTGCCGGCGATGCTGCCAACGACATGGGAGGCGCGTCGTGCCGCCTTGCAGTCTTGGGGTCGCTTCGAGTCGTACGGTCGGGTCGCGATCGCCCGAGATGGCGAAGGATTTTCCGGATCTTGGCGTTGGGCGCAGCGGGCGCAGCGCTCGACGCTGGAGCTCGAGGGCCCGCTCGGCGTGGGTGGCGTAAGACTCGATTTCAACGCGGGAGGCGGAGGCGATGAGAGTGCTCGCGTCATCCTCGAGCAGCAACTGGGCGTTGTCTTGCCCGTTGACTCGTTGCGTTACTGGATGCTCGGCGTACCTGACCCTCGCGAGAGCGGTGAAGAGCGCCTCGCCCTCGATGCTGCCCGACTCGACAGCCTTCAGCAGAACGGCTGGACCGTGACTTTCAAAGATTATGCGCGGGTGACGGGAGCCGATTATGAGCTGCCGCAGCGCATCGAGGTGAATCGGGAGTCACTTCGAGTGCGACTCGTCATCGAAGGTTGGCGCGGAGGGGCGCGATGAGCCATGAGGGATGGTCGACGCCCGGGTATGCAGCGTGGTGGCCCGCGCCCGCAAAACTCAATCTTTGTCTGCACATCACCGGTCGACGGACCGACGGCTATCACGAGTTGCAAACGATTTTTCAGCTCATCGACTTGAGCGACGAGCTGACCTTTGAAGCGGCGCCGGTCGGCGTGATCGAACGTCGGGACGATGGACTCGCCCACTCGGGCGCGCTCGCGGCCATTCCATCCGACCAAGACCTCTGCGTCCGTGCCGCACGGGCGCTCATCTCAGCCTGCCGGGCCAAGGGTCTTCCCGAGCCGCCCTCGGGCGTCTGCATTCGCCTCCGCAAGCGTATTCCGATGGGCGGTGGTCTCGGGGGTGGCAGCTCCGATGCCGCCACGACTTTGCTCGCCCTCAATCATCTGTGGGCATTGGGGCTGACCGAGGATGAGCTCGCCGAGATCGGGCTCGCGCTCGGCGCGGACGTACCTGTTTTCGTGCGGGGTCGCTGTGCCCTCGGGGAGGGGGTGGGGGAGCGTCTGACGCCCGTCACGCTGCCCGAGCGCTGGTTTCTCGTGTTACACCCCGGGGTTCTCGTACCGACCGCCGAGGTGTTCCAGGCGCCTGAATTGACACGAAATTCCCCCGTCCTCACAATACCGGCCCTTTTGGCGTCGGGGGGTCGAAACGACTGCGAACCGGTGGTGCGGCAACGCTACCCCGAGGTTGCAGAGGCGATCGACTGGTTGGCGAGGTTCGCTCCGGCGCGGTTGACGGGAACAGGATCCTGCATCTTCGCGAGTTTCGATTCCGCGGCCGCGGCCGAGCGAGTCGCAGCGCGTGTGCCGGATCTCTGGCGAGTATGGGTGGTGCGCGCGATGTCGCGGTCCCCCGTGTTCTCCCGGCTGCAGGGTCATCCTTCGCCAAGCTGATTTTTTTAGGTACCGCGTCTGCTGGGGTGTCGCCAAGTGGTAAGGCAGCGGGTTTTGATCCCGCCATTCGGAGGTTCGAATCCTTCCACCCCAGCCACTCGGTGATTGCACCGTGTGACGCGTCATTTGATTCAGAGGCACGCTTGGACAGCCAGACCCTCGCTCTGTTCACCGGCAACGCGAATCCCGTGTTGGCCCAGGAGATCGCGCGACACCTGATGGTGCCGCTCGGGCGGGCTGTGGTCGGTCGTTTCAGCGATGGCGAGGTAAACGTCGAGCTGATGGAGAACGTGCGCGGTCGCGACGTTTTCTTGGTTCAACCGACCTGTCCGCCTGTCAATGATCACTTGATGGAACTGCTCGTGATGGCCGATGCCTGTCGCCGTGCGTCGGCGAGGAGCGTGACGGCGGTGGTTCCCTATATGGGTTACTCGCGTCAGGACCGCAGACCACGCGCCACGCGCTCGGCAATTTCGGCCAAGCTTGTCGCCAACATGATGGCTGAGGCGGGCATCGATCGCGTGTTGACGGTCGACCTGCACGCTGAGCAGATCCAAGGTTTTTTCGATATTCCCGTCGACAACGTGTATGCCTCGCCTGTGCTCCTCGGTGATGCGTGGCGTCAGGGCTATGCCAACATGATCGTCGTGTCGCCGGACGTCGGTGGTGTGGTGCGCGCCCGAGCGCTCGCCAAGCGGCTCGACGATGTCGAGCTCGCGATCATCGACAAGCGGCGCCCGCGACCCAACGAATCGAAGGTGATGAACATCATCGGCGAGGTGACGGGAAAAACCTGTGTACTCATCGACGACATGGTCGATACCGCAGGCACACTGTGCCTCGCCGCGCAGGCGCTCAAGGACGAGGGCGCGGTACGTGTCGTCGCCTACATCACTCATCCCATTCTCTCCGGTAGTGCCGTAGAGAAAATCAGCAAATCAGCGCTCGATGAGCTCGTGGTGACCGACACCATCCCGCTCTCTGAGCCGGCAAGGACGTGCGGGCGAATCCGTCAACTCTCGGTTGCGGGTCTGCTCGGCGAGACGATACGTCGAATTTTGGACGAAGAGTCCGTGAGTTCGCTGTACGTCGATTGAGTCCGTTCTGGTCGCGGAACGGAAAAACATCAACTAGGAGTCAGTCAATGAAAATCTCTTTCGAACTCGCTGCGGAACTCCGCAACGACGAAGGCAAGGGTGCGAGCCGCCGCCTGCGTCGTGACGGAAAAGTCCCAGCCATTCTCTACGGTGGCAAGCGCGATCCGCGCATGCTGTCGCTCAGTCATCAGAAGTTGATGACGATCGTCGAGGACGAGAAGTTCTACTCGACCATCATCGGTCTCAAGGTGGGCACCGAGACGCAGGCTGCGATCGTCAAAGATCTGCAGATGCATCCGGCTGAGCCGCGGATCCTGCACCTCGATCTGCAGCGTGTTCTCGAGGACGAGAAGATCCGTATCCGCCTGCCGATTCACTTCAAGGGCGAGGCGGCCTCGCCGGGCGTGAAGACTCAGGGCGGCATCGTTTCTCATCGTATCGCAGACATCGAAGTGACCTGTCTTCCCAAAGATTTGCCGGAAGAGATCTCGCTCGATTTGTCGCAGATGAAGCTCAACGAGTCCAAGTACATCTCGGACATCGCCTTGCCGGCGGGCGTCGTCGCGACGGCCGTTATGCAGGGTAAGGACCAGGTCGTGGTCTCGATCCACAGCCCGCGTGCGGAAGAGCCCGAAGCGGCTCCGGCCGAGGCTGCGGCTGCGGCGGCCACTGCGGCTCCGGCTGCTGCTGCGGCAGGGGCGGGCGAAGCGAAGAAGGAAGAACCGAAGAAGGACGCCGCGAAGAAGTAATCTCGCGGCGCTTTCAACGGTCTTTTTCGAGAAGACGCGAATGGAGGCCGCCCGACGGGCGGCCTCCGTTTTTGCGGAGGTCGAGTGGCAGGGAAATCGCTCAAACTCATCGTGGGTCTCGGCAATCCGGGCGAAAAGTACGCACGGACCCGTCACAACGCGGGCTTCTGGTTTGCCGACGAGTTGGCTCGTCGGTACGGCGGCGTGTTTCGCGCCGAGTCGCGACACCAGGGTGACATGGCGCGCGTGCGCGTGTCGCTTGAGGGTGGCACTGAGGTCGATGTCCTTTTGTTGAAGCCGACGACCTACATGAATAAGAGCGGCGGATCGATCAGCTCGCTCGCCAATTTTTACAAAGTATCGCCGGATGAAGTGCTCGTGGCTCATGACGAACTCGATTTGCCGGTCGGTGTGGCTCGATTGAAGTTAGGCGGTGGGCACGGCGGTCATAATGGTCTGCGCGACACCATCACTACGATCGGCGCCGACTTCTGGCGAATGAGGCTCGGCATCGGACACCCGGGTCATAAAGATTTGGTACACGACTATGTCTTGCAGCGCGCTCCGTTTGATCAGGAGCGCGCCATAGAAATCGCGGTCAACAATGCGGCGGATGTGCTGCCGGTGCTGCTTGCGCAGGGCGCCGAGAAAGCCATGAACCGCCTCCACACACAGGACTGAATTCATGGGAATCAAGTGCGGCATTGTCGGTTTGCCCAATGTGGGCAAGTCGACTCTCTTCAACGCCCTGACGCGCTCGGCGATCGCGGCGGAGAATTATCCGTTCTGCACCATCGATCCGAACGTTGGTATCGTGCCGGTGCCCGATCCGCGACTCGATCAGCTCGCCGCCATCGTCAGTCCCGAGCGAATCCTGCCGACGACCGTGGAGTTCGTCGACATCGCGGGGATCGTCAAAGGCGCTTCGACCGGTGAGGGTCTCGGTAACAAGTTCTTGGCGAACATCCGCGAGGTCGATGCCATCGCGCATGTCGTGCGTTGTTTCGTCAACGATGACATCGTCCACGTATCGGGTCGTATCGATCCGCTCGCCGATATCGAAATCATCAATACCGAGCTTGCACTGGCGGATCTCGAGACCGTAGAGAAAGCGCTTCAGCGCGCCGAAAAAGCCGCAAAAGCGATGGATAAGGACGCGATCAAGGCAAAAGAGGTCATTCGTCGCGTCCGCGATGCGCTCAATTCCGGGCAGCCCGCGCGTGCGGTCGTGCTCGATGAGGTCGAGCGGCCCATCGTCAAAGAAATGCAGCTCCTGACATTCAAGCCCATGCTCTATGTGGCCAACGTGCAGGAGGGTGGTTTCGAGAACAACGCCATGCTCGATACCGTTCGCCAGCATGCAGCGTCCGAAGGCTCCCAGGTCGTCGCGGTTTGTGCGGCGATCGAAGCCGAGATCTCGCAGCTCGACGATGCCGATCGGACCGAGTTCTTGAAGGATCTCGGCCTCGAGGAGCCAGGGCTCAATCGTGTGATTCGCGCGGGTTACGCCTTGCTCGGTCTGCAAACCTATTTCACCGCGGGCCCAAAGGAAGTCCGAGCATGGACCGTGAAGAAAGGTGCGACGGCGCCGCAGGCGGCAGGTGTCATTCACACCGATTTCGAGCGCGGGTTCATTCGAGCCGAGGTCATTGCCTATGACGACTACGTCGTGCTCAAGGGCGAGCAGGGCGCCAAGGAGGCAGGGAAATTACGCCTTGAGGGCAAGGAGTACATCGTGCGCGAGGGCGACGTGATGCACTTCCGGTTCAACGTTTGAGGGCGTGGCGCTGATGGAAGCGTTCCTCGTCTCCACCGGCATCGTGGCACTCGCCGAAATCGGCGACAAGACACAGCTGCTCGCACTCGTGCTCGCGGCCAAATACCGTAAGCCCGTCCCGATCATTTTCGGAATACTCATCGCCACGCTCGTGAACCACGCCCTGGCGGGCTACGTGGGGGGCTGGGTCGCCTCTGCGGTCGGGGCGGAACTCATGCGATGGATTTTGGGCGTGTCGTTTCTCGCGATGGCAGCGTGGATGCTCGTGCCTGACACACTCAATGACGACAAGCGCGCGAAGTCGGCGCGCTACGGAGTATTTCTCACGACCTTCCTCGCGTTTTTCGTCGTGGAGATCGGTGACAAGACGCAGATTGCGACAGTGGCCCTTGCGGCAAAGTATTCCTCGCTCGTCGCTGTCGTCGGCGGCACGACGTTCGGTATGATGCTCGCGAACGTCCCGGCGGTGTTGCTCGGCGAGGTTGCGGCAAAGAAACTACCGATGCGTCTGGTCCACGGGGTTGCCGCCGCGATCTTCGCGTTGCTCGGGGTGCTCGTGCTGCTCGGCGTCGGCAGCGACTTCGTCGATTAAACGACTTCGTCGGCTAGATTAGTCCGAGCGGCAATTCGGTGGTGTTCTTGGTCTCTTCGATCACCATGCGAGACTCGATCGACTGCACCCCGGGGATTTGCGCGAGCTTGCCTTGTACGAAATTGTTAAAATCTTCGATCGTGCGTGTGGCGACCAGCAAGATGAAGTCGATGTCGCCCATCAGCACATAGCACTGCAGTACCTCTGGGAAGCTCACCACCTTGTTCTTGAATTTCGGCAACGATTGCCAGCCGTGACTGGCGAGTTTCACATTCACGAACACCAGCACCTCGAGCCCAACTTTCTCGCGCGAGAGCAGCGCGACGCGTCGCTTGATGACGCCCGCTTGCTCAAGCAGGCTGATGCGACGCCAGCAGGGCGACTGCGAAAGCCCAACGTCTTTGGCGATATCGGCCGTGGAACGCGTGGCGTCACGTTGGACCTCATCGAGGATGGCGATGTCGTGTTTATCGAGCTTCATGGATAATGTCCCCATAAGTACACAAGATATTGGATAAGTTATTCTCAAAATGGTGGCCTGGCAAACCGATTTAGTTAGGCTCGTTAGCAAGTACTGATTTACTCTCGCCTCTCATGACATCTCGCTTTCACGTTCCAGCGGTTCCCGCAAGGCCCGGCGAGCAGCCGGATTTCAGTTACGTGAAAGTTGCGGCGGCGGGCGATGCGCCGAGGCCGCCGATTAATGTGCCGGTGCTCGGCACTGCGCCGCTTGCCGAAGATTTGGTGCGAGTGCTCGATGACCGTCATCGCGCCGTGGGACCGTGGGCACCGAAGCTCGATGCCGAGACGCTGCGGCGGGGTTTACACACCATGATGCTCACGCGCGCGTTTGATGATCGAATGCAACGCGCGCAGCGACAGGGTCGTATCACGTTCTACATGCGCTCGCTCGGCGAAGAGGCCGTGTCGGCTGCCGCTGCGATCGCGCTTCGCGATGGCGACATGTTGTTCCCGTCGTACCGCAACCAAGGTTTATTTCTCTCGCGCGGGCTCTCGCTCGTCGATCTCATGTCCCAGTTGCTCTCGAACTCGCACGACATGTGCAAAGGTCGGCAGTTGCCCGTGATGTATCACTCCGCGGAGCGCAGAATTTTCTCGATCTCCGGAAATCTCGCCACTCAGTTCCCGCAGGCGGTCGGTTGGGCGATGGCCGCAGCGATCAAAGGTGAGACGGATATCGCTGCGGCGTGGCTTGGAGAGGGCAGTACGGCCGAGGCGGATTTCCATCACGCCCTGACTTTCGCCAAGGTGTACAAAGCGCCGGCTGTTCTCAACGTCGTCAACAACCAATGGGCGATTTCGACCTTCCAGGGTTATGCGGGTGGTGAGCAGCGCTCGTTCGCAGCACGAGGACCTGGCATGGGCATCGCCGGCCTCCGCGTCGATGGCAACGATTTTCTCGCGGTTTACGCGGTGACCGCGTGGGCGGCGGAGCGGGCGAGAGCGGGTCATGGAGCCACCTTGATCGAGCACGTCACCTATCGAGCGGGCGCGCATTCCACGAGCGATGACCCCGCTCGTTATCGTCCAAAAGACGAATTCGACGCCTGGCCTCTGGGTGACCCGGTCGATCGATTGAAGTCCCATCTCGTTACCCTGGGCGAGTGGGACGATGCCCGTCACGAATCGCTCTCAAAAGAGCTCGACGAGTCCGTCACGGGCGCCTGGCACGAGGCCGTGTCGTACGGCACCCTCAACGAGGGGCCGCGCCTCGATCCCTCACTGATGTTCGAGGATGTTTTCAAAGAATTACCGCCGCACCTACTCGCGCAGCGCGATGAGTTACTCGCAGAACTGGCGGAGCGAGGGGAGTCAGACCATGCCTAACATGAACATGGTTCAGGCGCTCAACTCGGCGATGGATATCATGCTCACCCGCGATCCGAGCGTGGTGGTGCTGGGCGAGGACGTTGGGTATTTCGGCGGCGTTTTTCGTGTGACCGAGAGCTTGCAGAAAAAACACGGTGCCTACCGCGTGCTCGATACGCCGATTGCCGAAGGCGGTATCGTCGGCGCGGCCGTCGGCATGTGTGCCAACGGCTTGCGGCCGATCGCGGAGATCCAGTTCGCCGACTACATCTACCCCGCCTACGATCAAATCGTGAGTGAAGTGGCTCGTCTGCGCTATCGCAGCGCCGGTGCGTTCTCGGCGCCGCTCACGATCAGAACACCCTGCGGCGGCGGCATCCGGGGTGGGCAGACGCATTCGCAGAGTCCCGAGGCCGTCTTCGCACACGTCAGTGGCATCAAGACTGTGATGCCCTCAAACCCGTACGACGCGAAAGGTATGTTGATTGCGGCCATCGAAGACGATGACCCGGTCATATTCTTTGAGCCGAAGCGTGTCTACAACGGGCCATTCGATGGTGAACCTGACAAGCCCGCTCAGTCTTGGGCGGAACACCCCAAGGCCGAGGTGCCCGAAGGTTATTACACCGTACCGATCGGCCAGGCTGCCGTGACCCGCGAGGGCAGTGCGCTCACCATCGTGACCTACGGGACGATGGTGCACGTGAGTCTTGCGGCGGCCGAGGCGCTCGGCCTCGATGCCGAAGTCATCGATATTCGTAGCATGGTGCCGCTCGACATCGACACCATCGCGGCATCGGTAAGCAAGACGGGGCGCTGCCTCATCGCTCACGAAGCCACGCGTTTCGCGGGTTTCGGCGCTGAGCTCTCTGCATCCATCCAAGAGCACTGCTTCTGGAATCTCGAAGCGCCGATCATGCGGGTAGCGGGTTGGGATACGCCCTATCCGCATGCGTTCGAGTGGGAATACTTCCCCGGCAAGCGTCGCGTGATGAACGCGCTCCGTCGGCTCATGGGAGAAGCGGCATGACGCGACACGTGATGCGACTGCCCGACCTCGGCGAGGGCACGGTATCGGCCGAGGTCATTGCCTGGAAGGTGAAGCCCGGTGATGTGGTGCGCGAAGACTCCCCGCTCGTCGAGATGTCGACCGACAAAGCGGTCGTCGAGGTGCCTTCGCCCGTTTCAGGTCAGGTCGTTTCCGTCACCGGTCAGCCTGGCGATGTCATCGCTGTCGGCGCTGAGCTCGCAGTCTTCGAAATCGAAGCCAAGACCGCTGCGCCCGCGACGTCGGCTCCTGCTGCGCCAGCCCCGACGACAACGCCCGCCAAGGCCCCTCCGGCGGTAACGGCTGCAGCATCGCCTGCCTCATCGGCGAAGTCATCGACTCAGGCAGCGGCCGCAGGTGCCGTGGTGTCGTCCAGTCGAGTCATGGCCTCGCCGGCCACGCGCCGACGCGCGTTCGAGGCGGGTATCGACCTTGCAACGGTTTCGGGGTCGGGCCCCCAGGGGCGCGTCCTCGCACTCGATGTCGAGCGCGCGCGGAGCGGTGGACCCGGTATCACGGAAATCCCGGTCATCGGCGTGCGTCGACTCATCGCGCAGCGCATGGCCGGGGCTAAACGTGTGGCACCGCATTTTGCATACGTCGAAGAAGTCGACGTGACCGAGCTCGAGGCCTTGCGCGTGAAGTATAATGCGCAGCGTCCCGCGGGTGCCGCCTCGCTCACTTATTTGCCCTTTATAGTCCGCGCGCTTGCCGCGGTACTCAAAGATTTTCCACAGTGCAACGCGCTCTATGATGAAAAGCGCAACGTCCTGCTACGTCATGCGGCGGTTCACGCGGGTATCGCCACCCAGACTCCGGATGGTCTCAAGGTGCCGGTCGTGCGAGAGGTGATGACGCATGATCTCGAGGGGCTTGCTGGAGAGATTCGCCGAGTGAGTGAGGCGGCCAAGCTGGGTCGGGCGCGTCGTGACGAGCTCTCGGGCTCCACGATCACTGTGACGAGTCTCGGCAAGTTGGGCGGTATCGTCTCGACACCGATCCTCAATCTTCCCGAGGTCGCCATAATCGGCATCAATAAGGCCGTGGAGCGCGTGGTCGTCATCGACGGAAAGATGGTGATTCGACGGATGATGAACCTGTCGTCGTCGTTCGATCACCGCTTCGTCGACGGCTTCGATGCCGCCGCCATGATTCAGGCACTCAAGACGAAACTGGAATCACCCGCCGAAATCTTCGGCTGATCGGTCTTTCAGTCGGACTTGAAATCGACGAGGGCGACGGCCTCGGCCACGTGCACGCCTTCCGACACGTGCACGTGCTCGATCACGCCATCGGCTGGCGCAGTCAGTATGTGCTCCATTTTCATCGCCTCCAGGGCGAGTAACGCTGCGCCGCGTTTGACGCGATCTCCCGCTTGGACATGTACTGCGACGACGCGCCCTGGCATCGGTGAGCGTAAACCGCCGCTCGGTGCATCTCCCGAGTCCGTCGATTCGCGAGGATCGACAATCCGCACGGCAGCTTGAGGCCCGTCAATCAGTACGTGGGCCGTGCGATCGTGCAGGTGTCCGTGCACATAGTGTGATACGCCATCGACCCACAGGGCGAGCCGACCATCTTCGGCAGAGCAGGCGCGCAATTCGAGCGTGAGGGCGCTCGGGCCGTCGAGCGTGGCGATGCCGCAGCCGCCCGAACGTGGCGCGAGAAGTACATTCGCGACTATCGACGTGGGTTCGCGCTCGCCGGTATCGACCCCGGGCTCCCCATCGCCGCCGCAGGTGGTGCATCATTGACACCCAAGACCCGGAGTAGAAAACGATGACGGCCAGCCCCAAGAACGCGCCTTTTGGCAGCATCCTCACCGACACCATGGCGGTCGCTTGGTATCGCGAGGGTGCATGGTCGCCGATGGAGTTACGCCGTACGGGACCTCTTGAGATGCATCCGGCTGCCCATGCGCTGCATTACGGTAGCGCCTGCTTCGAGGGCTTCAAGGCCTATCGTCATCCCGATGGTTCGGTGCAAGTGTTCCGTCTTGCGCGACACATCGAGCGTATGCGCCGCAGTGCTCAGGCGCTGATTCTTTCCGAACCTGATCCCGCGCTGCTCGCCAACATGGTCAATGCGCTCGTCGATCGCGTTCGCGCCGACGTTCCTGAGGCGCCCGGCGCGCTCTATCTTCGTCCGTTACTGTTCGGAACGATGCCGAACATCGGCGCGGCCTCCACGCCCTCCAACGAGGCCTGTCTCGTCGTGCTCGCGAGCCCGGTGTGGGATTACTTTGCCGGTGGCATCCGACCACTCAAAATTTTGGTCGAAGAACAGGCACAGCGTTGTGCGCCACACCTCGGCATGGTGAAAACCGGAGGTAACTACGCGGCGGCCATGGGTCCGACACTCGCAGCGCGCAAAGCGCATGGGGTCGATCAGGTGCTCTTCTGTCCGGGTGGAGAAGTGCAGGAGACCGGCGCCTCCAATTTCCTGTTGTTCCGTCCCGGCCACATCCTGACGCGCAGTCTCGACAAAAGTTTCCTGCACGGCGTCACGCGCGACTCTCTGCTCACGATCGCCCGTGACATGGGGTATCGCATCGAGGAGCGCGTGTTTTCGGTCGATGAAATGATGGACTGGATCAAGACCGGCGAAGCGGCGCTCTCGGGTACGGCGGCGGTGCTGTCGAGCGTCGGCACGCTCGTGCGTCAGGGTGTCGAGCATCGGGTTGGCGACGGGCAGGTCGGCCCCGAGACCCTCAAGCTGCGTGCGGCGCTCGTGGCCGTGCAGCAGGGCCAGGCGCCTGATCCGCACGGCTGGTTGACCCGGGTCTGAGCCTGCCTTGACAGGGCGGGGCGGGGCCGACCAAACTCCCGGCCCTTTTCGGCCGCCGACTTGGAAAGGTAGCTCAGCTGGTTAGAGCACGGCACTCATAATGCCGGGGTCGAGGGTTCGAGTCCCTCCCTTTCCACCACTATTAAAAAGCGCGGAGTTCCGTTGAAGACTCTCAAAAAGATTCTGGCGTGGTTCCTCGGGTTGTTCGTGCTGGCGGTTGCCGGCGCGTCGATGTGGTTCTGGTTCACCCCGGTTGGACTCAACAACTACGTCAACAAAATCACGATCCAGTTGGCGCTGTCCTCGCCGCAGACGCTGACTGCGTTAGGTCTGATCGACGATACGTTGCTCGATATCCATAGTGGCAAGCTCGACGATCAGACCGAGGCGAACGAGAAGCGCACGCTCGAACGGATGCGTCAGGCGCGCGCGGGGCTCGATCGTTACGGACCGCAGGGGCTTGAGGGCCAGGAGCTGCTCACTTGGAAGGTGACGGCGTGGTTCCTGGACGACATCATCCGCCAGAGTGAATTCGAGCACTCCGGATATCGTGTCAATCAGATTTCCGGTGTGACGGCCGATTTGCCGCAATTCCTCACCGACGGTCACGTCATCAAAAGTGAACGCAGTGCGGAGCGCTACCTGTCGCGTCTCAATGAATTTGGTCGCGTGCTTCGCGAGGTCAAAGTTCGCGTCGAAGACGATCGCGCGAACGGTGTGGTTCCACCTGATTTCGTGATCGACCAAGCCCTGACGGGTATGCGGGCCTTCGTGAAGGGTGGGGCGGCGAGTAATGCGCTCGTGACGACGCTTCCCGTCAAGCTCGAGAGGGTCGAAAGCCTTTCGGAAGCTGACCGCGATCGCATGCTCGCCGAGGCTACCGACATCGTGCAGCGCGAGGTGATCCCGGGTTACGAGGCGATGATCACGCTTTTCGAAGATCTGCGAAAAACCGCTAACCACGACGCCGGCATCTGGCGCATTCCGAACGGTGAGGCGATTTATTCGGCTGCGCTCAAGTCGAACACCACGACGGATCTCTCTGCCGATGAAGTGCATCAGCTCGGACTCAGCGAAGTAGCTCGAATCGAGACGGAGATGCTGACGATCCTGGAGGCCGAGGGTATCCGGGGCGCGACGCTCGCCGAGCGGGTGAATCAACTGAACAACCGCGCCGATCAGCTCTTCTCGAACGACGAGTCAGGTCGCGCCGAGATGCTTGAGTATTTGAAAGCCTTCGATGCACGGGTGATGGCGGTGGCGCCGAAGTTCTTCAATAAAATTCCGCCGCAGCCACTCGAGATCGTCCGCGTGCCGGAATACTCCCAAGACTCCTCGCCGGGTGGTTACTACAATCCGCCGGCCCTCGATGGCTCGCGTCCGGGTCGCTTCTACATCAACCAAAAAAATACGGCAGATAATCCGAAATACGGTCTCGCGACCTTAATGGTGCACGAAGGATCGCCCGGGCATCACTTCCAGCTCTCTGCCGCGCAGCTCATTGAAGGTGTACCGCTCTTACGGAAGGTGCTGCCCTTCAATGCCTACGCGGAAGGCTGGGCGCTTTACGCTGAACGACTGGCGAAAACCGATATGGGGCTTTACGACCAAGATCCGCTCAGTGATTTGGGTCGTCTGCAGGCGGAGATCTTCCGCGCTGTCAGACTAGTGGTCGACACCGGTATGCATTCGAAGCGTTGGTCTCGCGAGCAGGCGATCGAATACATGGTGGCCAAGACGGGAATGACCGAGGCCGAGGTGACCCGCGAGATCGAGCGGTACGTCGTGTGGCCAGGGCAGGCGACGGGATACAAAGTCGGGCAACTCGCCATCCTGCGCATGCGCGAGCGTGCCGAGCGTGAGTTGGGTGAAGCCTTCGACATCAAGGGCTTCCACGATGTGCTGCTGATGAACGGCGGCATGCCGCTCGAGATTCTCGATCAGGCGGTCACCGACTGGATCGCACGGTCGAAGACCGCTGCCTGAGGTCTTGGGCCTCGATCATCGGTACACTGTCGGCCGTCATGGTCACTTGGCTGGTTGCCTTCACCAAACCTCGATCTGAGGTTCTGGCTCAAGAGCATCTCGAGCGTCAGGGTTTCGAGGTGCTTTGCCCACTCATGCGTGTGCAGAAGCAGCGACGCCTCAAGTGGACCTGGATCGAAGAGCCGCTGTTCCCACGATATCTCTTCGTCGGTGCGAAGCCGGAGCAGTCGTGGGCGCCGGTGCGCAGCACCGTCGGCGTCGCGTCGCTCGTGAAATTCGGCGGCACCTACGCCACCGTCCCTCAATCTTTGATCGATCTCCTGCGCGCCGGGGCTGAGGAGTCGCAGGTGCATCGTCCCCTGTTCGAGCAGGGCCAGAAGCTGCGCATCGTCGCCGGGCCTTACGCGAGTCTCGAGGCCGTATTCGAGATGCAGGAAGGAACCGATCGAGCCATGGTGCTACTCGACTTGCTTGGTCGCCAGAGTCGGGTGTCGGTGGATGTGTCGCAATTGATCGCGGAAGACCGGCGATGAGTCGTGTGTGTGCGATCTGGATGACGGCGATGCTGTGGTGGAGCGCTCCAGCAGTCGCGGCGGCGACAAGTGAACCTCTCTCAGCGCGCGAGATTGTTGCTCGCGCGCAGACGGCCGCGGGCGGTGAGACCTGGATTCACCCGCGGACGCTATTGATGAGAGGTCATGCGGTGTTCTACACGCCAAATGGAGTCGAACGTCACGAGCGGTACGACATGTGGCGCGTCTACCCCAATCAGAAAGGTATGGCCCATGCGGCCGATGGCAAAGTGCGCATCGAGAGCTGGCATCGGGGGCGTTGTGTTCGCCTCATCACCTTTGATGGTCAGCGCTCGTACACGCTCGAAGGTCCTCAGCCTCCGTCCGAAGCCGATAAGCAGTGGTCCGAAAATTTTGGTTTTGGTGTGATTCGCTTCGCTATCGAGCCCGGCTTTCGGCAAGAGCGACTGCCCGACGATTCTGTCGAGGGTAGGCCGGTCTATGTCGTAAGAATCAGCGATCCCTCGAATCAGGTGACACTGTTTTCGATCGCTCAGGATGACTACGCGATCCTTCGTCTCGGCTTCGACACCTCGCGCGGCTGGCATGAGCGGCTTTACTCTAACTTTTTCAGAAAGCCCGGTGTATCGTGGGTTCAGCCTGGACTCGTGCGACTCTATTACGATGGCGTCAAACAAAACGAAATCATCTGGACGGACTTCGAACTCGATCGCCAGATGCCCGATTCGCTCTTCGTCGTGACCAAGGGGGATTTATGCTTGGACTGATGCAAGACGAACCGCTGTTGATCTGGCGGTTTTTGGAACATGCGGCGCGTCATCACGGCAATATAGAAATGGTGTCTCGGCGGGTCGAGGGTGATATTCACCGCTACACCTATCGTGACGCGCTCACGCGATCAAAGAAACTGGCCCAAGCCCTCGATGCGCTCGGCCTGGCTCAGGGCGATCGAGTCGCGACCCTGGCATGGAACGGTTACCGACATTTCGAGCTCTACTATGGTGTGAGTGGCAGCGGGCGGGTCGTTCACACGATCAACCCGCGCTTGAAGCCCGAGCAAGTCGCTTGGATCGCCAACGACGCGGAAGATCGAGTGTTTTGCTTCGATATGACGTTCTTGCCGCTCGTGAAGGCCATTGCGCCGCATTGCAAGACGGTGCGTCATTGGGTCGCACTCTGCGAAGCGGATGCTTTGCCCCCTGATTCGGGGATCCCAAATTTATTGAGCTATGAAGCGTTGATCGATGCGCAGGACGGACGTTATACCTGGCCGGTGTTTGACGAACGACTCGCTGCGGGCTTGTGCTACACGAGTGGCACCACGGGCGATCCGAAGGGTGTGCTCTACAGTCATCGTTCGACGACCTTGCACGCGTACGCCGGTGCGTTACCCGATTCCACGTTCTTGTCGGCGCGTGACTGCATCTTGCCCGTGGTGCCGATGTTCCACGTCAATGCCTGGGGTGTGCCCTACAGCGCACCCATGATGGGCGCCAAAGTTGTATGGCCGGGCGCGGCGCTCGATGGTAAGTCGGTGTACGAGTTGATGGAGTCTGAGCGGGTGACCTGCGCGGCAGGTGTGCCGACTGTTTGGCTAGGTTTGCTCAATCACCTCGCGAGCGAGGGCAAACGCTTCACGAGTCTGCGACGCACGAGTGTCGGGGGTTCGGCGTGTCCGCCGGCGATGATCGACGCCTTTCAAAAACTTGGTGTCGATGTGTTGCACGGCTGGGGCATGACCGAAATGTCGCCGCTCGGCACGGTGGGGGCGTTACGCGAAAAGCACGCGAATCTCTCCTGGGACGAGAAGTTGCCTATTCTGGCGAAGCAGGGGCGCGCAGTGTTTGGCGTCGATATGAAGATCGTCGATCCGGAAGGCAAAGAATTGCCTTGGGATGGTAAGACGTCAGGCGATCTTCTGGTTCGGGGTCCCTGGATCATTTCGAGCTATTTCAAAAAAGAGCACGAGGCGCTGCTGATCGACGGTTGGTTTCATACCGGTGATGTGGCGACCATCGATGAGGATGGTTTTTTGCAGATTACCGATCGCAGCAAGGACGTGATCAAGTCGGGCGGTGAATGGATCAGCTCCATCGACGTCGAAAACATCGCGATGGCCCATCCGGCGGTGGCGATGGCTGCGTGTATCGCGGTACCGCATCCCAAGTGGGATGAGCGACCCTTGCTTGTGGCGGTCAAAAAGCCGGGAGTGGAGATCGATCGGGAGCAATTGCTCGCATTTTTTGCGGGCAAGCTCGCCAAGTGGCAGATCCCTGACGACGTGGTTTTCGTCGAGGCGATTCCGCTTGGCGCCACCGGCAAGATGCAAAAGAGCGTGCTTCGAGAGCGCTTCAAAGATCATCGACTGCCTGCATGAGCATGGATCCGACCCGGGATATCGACCCAGAGGAAACTGCGGAGTGGCTGGAGGCGCTGCGTGCGGCAGTCGGCACGGGAGGGCGCGATCGTGGTCTGTTCCTGCTGACTCAACTCGAGCAGCAGGCTCAGCAGCTGGGCGTCGTCGCCCACGTCATGCCGTACTCGGCGTACCAGAACACCCTTCCTCTCGATGAGCAGGCAGTCCATCCGGGCGATGTTGCGATGGAAGAGCGACTCACCGCCATCATGCGGTGGAATGCGCTCGCGATGGTGGTGCAGGCCAACAAAGCGTACGGCGAGCTCGGGGGTCACGTGGCCACCTACGCCTCCGCCGCTGAAATCTTCGAGACGGGCTTCAATCATTTTTTCAAAGGACCCGATGCACCGGGCGGAGGCGACCTCGTTTTCCTCCAACCGCACTCGGCGCCCGGCGTGTATGCGCGGGCTTATTTAGAGGGTCGACTCGATGAGCAGGCGCTCTCGAAGTATCGACAAGAGGTCGGCGGAGGTGGGCTCAGCTCGTATCCGCATCCGTGGCTCATGCCGGACTTCTGGCAATTCCCGACGGGATCGATGGGTATCGGTCCGATCAATGCGATTTATCAAGCGCGGTTTCTGAGATATCTCTCGCACCGAGGATTCGCCGAGAATGAGGACCGTCGCGTCTGGGGAATTTTCGGCGATGGCGAGATGGATGAGCCCGAGTCCATCGGTGCGCTCACGCTGGCGGCACGCGAGAAGCTCGACAACCTGACATTCATCATCAACTGCAATTTGCAGCGCCTCGATGGACCGGTGCGCGGCAATGGTCAGATCATCCAGGAGCTCGAGGCGCTCTTCACCGGTGCAGGTTGGAACGTCATCAAGGTGTTGTGGGGCTCGGATTGGGATCCGCTTTTCGCGCGCGACCATCACCATGCTTTGCTACGCGCCTTTTCGAAGACGGTGGACGGGCAGTATCAGACGCTCGGCGCGAACGACGGCGCCTACAACCAAGAACATTTCTTTGCGCTCGATCCGGAGTTGCGTGCGCTCGTCGCGCACATGTCGCTTGCAGAGATCGACGGCCTAAAACGCGGCGGCCATGATTTTCGCAAGCTCTATGCGGCGTTCGCCGCGGCAGCGAGTCATCGGGGGCAGCCCACGGTGATCTTGGCCAAGACCAAAAAGGGTTACGGCATGGGACGTGCGGGCGAGTCGCGCATGACTGCGCATCAAGAAAAAAAGCTCGATATCGACGCTTTGCTCGAGTTTCGCAACCGCTTCAATTTGCCTTTGAGCGATACCGAAGTGTCGGAACTTCGTTTCTACAAGCCTACCGAAGACAGTCCCGAAATGCGTTACGTACGCGGTCGGCGCGCAGCGCTCGGGGGTCCGACGCCCCGTCGTCGTCGGGAAGGCGAGCGCCTCAAGATTCCTGCGATCAATCATTACGCAGCCTTTGCAACTGAGGCCGAGGGCAAAGAAATGTCCACGACGATGGCCGTCGTGCGCATGGTGAGTAATCTGCTGCGCGATAAATCTTTGGGTCCACGTATCGTACCGATTGTCGCCGATGAGGCTCGGACCTTCGGCATGGCGAGTCTCTTCCGCCAGATCGGTATCTACTCTCCACTCGGGCAGCTTTATGAGCCCGAAGATGCCGGTTCGCTTTTGTCTTATCGCGAGAGTCGTGATGGGCAGTTACTCGAGGAAGGCATCACCGAAGCAGGCGCGCTGTCATCGTGGGTGGCCGCTGCCACGTCGTACAGTGTGCATGGCGTCACCTTGCTGCCCCTGTACATCTATTACTCGATTTTCGGATTCCAACGTGTCGGCGATCTCATCTGGGCAGCCGCTGATCAGCGTGCACGCGGATTCTTGCTCGGCGCGACGGCGGGTCGCACGACGCTCGGCGGCGAGGGTCTGCAACATCAGGATGGGTCCAGTCACCTCGTGGCCGCGACCATTCCCAATTGCCGTGCCTACGACCCGGCATTCGCGGGGGAACTCGCCGTCATTTTTGATCATGGCGCACGCCGCATGCTGGAGGAAGGTCGCGACGAGTTCTATTACCTGACTGTGATGAACGAGAACTACGCCCAGCCATCGTTGTCTGCTGAGGCGCGTGAGGGCGTGATCCGTGGGCTGTATCGCTACGCCACGAAAGGGTCCGATCCGTCGGTCCGGCTTCTCGGATCGGGTGCGATCCTGCGCGAGGTAATCTCAGCAAGCGAATGGCTCGAGCGCGAGATGGCGATCTCGAGCGAGATCTGGAGCGTGACGAGTTACAGCGAGTTAGCGCGCGAGGCCGCCGATCTTGAGCGCGCGCGTCGGCTCGCGCCTGAGGCAGCTCCGCGATGGTCGCACCTCGAACGTTGTCTCGCCGGTGAGGCGCCTATCGTTGCCGCGTCGGATTACGTCCGAGCCGTACCGCAGATGCTGGCAAGCTATCTGCCGGGCCGGCGTTTCATCGTACTCGGTACTGATGGTTTCGGACGAAGTGACACGCGTGCGGCCTTACGACAATTCTTTGAAGTCGATCATGCAAGCATTGCGTTGGCCGCCGTGCAAGGCCTCGTCGACTGCGGACGACTACCTTGCGAAAGACTCGCTGAAGCTGCTCGACGTTTGGGTGTTTCGACCTCTGCGCCGCCCTGGACGCGCTGAACCCCATCGATGAATCGAGTCCGGTCGTCAAATCACGCCTAGTTAAGGCTTAACAGTGTCGTGTTGCCACCCGTTGCGGTGTTGTTGATCGTCAGCGTTCGCTCGGTGACGAAGCGTGACAGATAATGCGGTCCACCGGCCTTCGGACCGGTCCCCGAGAGTCCCGAACCTCCGAACGGCTGTACGCCCACAACGGCACCGATCATGTTGCGGTTGACATAAACGTTGCCAGCGTTCGAGAGGGCGTACACGCGGTGTCGAGTCCCTTCGAGTCGACTCTGGATTCCAAGCGTCAGCCCATAACCGTTCGCCCGTAGATCGGCGAGAAGCGTCTCCAGATCGCCGGACGCGAACCGCACGACGTGAAGGATCGGGCCAAAAGCCTCCCGGGTGAGGTCGCGTACTGAGTCGAGCTCGATCAGATGGGGCGCCACGTACCGCCCCGGATCGATGGCCGTGAGGTAACCGACGGGCGGTGCACTCGGTAGACGACCCACCTTCAGGAGTCGACCTTTACTCGAGGCCTCTTCGATATGACTTCGCAACTGGCGCGCGGCCTCGAGACTGATGACTGGACCGACATCGACGGCGAGATCCCGGGGATCGCCCACGACTAGGGTATCCATCGCGCCCTTCAGCATCTCGATGATGCGATCGGCGATGTCTTCCTGTACGCAGAGCAACCGCAGTGCTGAGCAGCGCTGCCCCGCGCTGCCGAACGCCGACGTCATGGCGTCGTCGACGACCTGCTCGGGGAGGGCGCTGGAGTCGACGATCATCGCGTTGATACCACCCGTCTCGGCGATGAGCGGCAGAATGGAGCCTTGTCGGGCGGCTAATTTTTGATTGAGCCAGCGCGCGGTGGCGGTGGAGCCGGTGAACACGACGCCGGCGAGATCGGGGTGATCGAGCGCCGATTCACCAAAGTCGCGCCCGATCATCGGCAGGACTTGGAGAGCCTCTTTCGGGACACCAGCCTGATGCAGTAATTCGGCGAACGCGAGCGCGACACGGGGTGTGGTTTCGGCTGGCTTGGCGACGACGGTGTTTCCGGTCACGAGTGCTGCGACGACCTGGCCTGCGAAGATGGCGAGCGGGAAATTCCACGGGCTGATGCAGGCAAATACGCCGCGACCGACGAGATGCAATTCGTTTGTTTCGCCCGTCGGACCGACAAGACGTTGCGGCGCCGCTTGCATCAGGCGCGCCTCGGCCGCGTAGTACCGACAAAAGTCCGACGCCTCTCTGACTTCCGCGAGCGCATCGCCGAAAGTCTTGCCCGCTTCTTGAACGAGTCGCGACAGGAATGTGTCACGCTGCGCTTCGAGCAGGTCGGCGGCGCGCTCGAGGCAGGCCGCGCGATCTTCGACACTGCGCTGTTGCCACGCCTGCAGCGCTGAGGTCGCGGCCTCAAACGCGGGGGCCACGGCGCTTGACGGCTCGAACGGGGGCAGGTTGGTCACGGGGTGAGACTGACAGATCTTGCGTAAGCTTTTGAGCGTAATCTCAAGCCCAAAGTCGAGTCCCAAAGAGTTTTTCCGCGACGCGCTGAAGAGTTGCGGCGGCAGCGGAATGTCCGGATGGGAAAGTGTTGAATGATTGAGCCGTGCGCGCACCTCATCGACGGGATCTAGGACGACATCGTCGACCGAGACGCGCTCATCCATGAAGCGATTCACGAAAGAGGTGTTGGCCCCGTTTTCGAGTAGTCGGCGTACAAGATATGCGAGGAGTTCGGCGTGAGGTCCCACGGGCGCGTAGACACGCACGGGTGGAAAATCCTCGAGCTGGCGACGAGCCTCGCCGTAGAGCAAGACGCCCATGCCGTGCAGGCGCTGGAACTCGAGCGGGGGCGAGTTCGAGGTCGCCCTTCGCATCGCAAGGATGGCGCCGATCGTGTGAGCGTTATGCGTCGCAAACTGTGAGTAGACGAGCGGCGCAGCGGCGATCAATTTTTGAGCACAGGCGAGATACGCGACGTCGGTCGAGCATTTACGCGTGTAGACGGGGTACTCGGCTAGGCCGCGTTCTTGGGCGCGCTTGATCTCGCTGTCCCAGTACGCGCCTTTGACGAGGCGTACGGCCAGCGGGCGACGCAGTTCGCTCGCGAGCGCCGTGATGTGATCGACGACCTGCGGCGCACGGCGTCCATAAGCCTGAACGGCAAGCCCGAGCCCGGGCCAATCGCGTGTCATCGGATCGCGTGCCAAGGCGCCCACGAGTTCGAGCGATAGCTCCAGGCGATCTTGCTCCTCGGCGTCGAGGGTGAGGCCGAGTCCTCGTGCAGCGGCGAGGCGAGTCAGTTCGAGCGCGCGGGGTAGCAAGCGATCGAGCGTGCGTTTGCGTTGTGTCAGCGAGTAACGCGGATCGAGCGCCGACAGCTTGATCGAGATGGCGTGATACCGATGCAGCGTGGAGGTGTCGATGGAGGAACGCGTGGCGGCGATGGCTTCGATCGCCGAGGCGTACGCCTCGGTATAGCGTTCGGCATCGGCATCGGTGCGAGCGCCTTCACCGAGCATGTCGAACGAGCAGAGCGCGAGGGCGGGCTCCGAGGCGCAACGTTCGAGCGCCTCCTCGATGCTTCGACCTACGACGAACTCACCGCCGATGATGCGCATGGCGCGACGCAGCGCATTACGGACGACGGGCTCGGTCATGCGCTGACTGAGTCCGCGCATCCATTGACCCGCATCATTCGTCATGTCGCCGGGTAGTTCGACCAGACGTCCCGTCAGCATCAGGCCCCACGTCGACGCATTGACGAATAACGACGATGAGCGACCCGCATGCGAATCCCAGTTGCCGTGGGTTATTTTCTCCGCGATCAGTCGGTCGGCGGTGTCATCGTCGGGGATACGCAGCAACGCCTCGGCCAGACACATGAGCGCGATCCCCTCCTGGTTGGAGAGACCGAACTCCTGCAAAAAGGCGTCGAGATACGGACGCTCGTCGGCGCGGCGTCTTGCGCCCGACACGAGCAGACGACCCGTGGCGATCGCAGCCTCCCGCCACGCGTCGTTGAGCGAGTCGAGCAGATGCTGGACGTCGGTTGATTCGTTGCGCAGGGGCGGTGAAGCGAATGTCATACGGCGCATTATGAGGCCGGGTATAATCCTTTCCCAAATCGCACCTCTGAGGGTTGACCCGACATGCAGACCGCAACCGAGAACACGAGTCGAAAGGCGCTACTGATCGCGTTCGAAAACGCGGGTTATCTCAAGCCTTTCCTCGCGCTTCTGATCGATCTCTCCCTGTTCGCAGGGGGGCTCACGCTCGTGCTCATCGACGCGTCGGTTTGGTTGAAAGTGCTGGGCTCCCTGATGATCACGGCTGGCATCGTTCGCCTGTTTCTGATTGGCCACGACGCCTGTCACGGCTCCTTCTTCAAGAGCAAGTGGCTCAATCAAGTTGTCGGTCGCATCGCCTTCCTGCCTTCAATGACGGCGTTCAGTTTGTGGGACGTCGGTCATAACGTCGCCCACCACGGCTTCAACAATCTCAAGGGTCGCGACCAAGTGTGGGCGCCGTTTTCCAAAGACGAGTTCGATGCGCTGCCGCGTTATCGCCGTGCGCTCGAGCGCATTTACCGCAGTGGGCTTGGATGGGGTCTTTACTACTTCCTTGAGCTCTGGTGGAAAAAACTCTACTTCGCCACGCGTAAGCAAATCGGCGCGAGCCGCGCGAAGTACCACTGGGACAGCGCGCTCGTCACCGTGAGCATGATCGCCTGGGTGGCGTTGGTCGTCTTCGTGGCCATCAAAACCGAGCAGAGCCTCGGGTTGCTGCTTACGCTCGGCGTGATCGTGCCGTTCGCGCTCTGGAACGTCGTGATGGGCTTCGTCGTGTTCGTACACCACACGCACCCGAAGATCGCGTGGTTCCTGAAGCGCCACGAGTGGCAACAATATCGCGCGTATCTCACCGCGACCGTTCAGGTGCGCTTACCTTTGGGTATCGATCGCCTGCTCCACAACATCATGGAGCACAACGCGCACCATCTGAATCCTCGTATCCCGATGTATTCGTTACGCAGGGCGCAGAGCCTGCTGACTGAACGCTTCAACGATCAGTTCCAGGTCTATCGCATGAACTGGAAGACGTATGTCGACTGCGTTCGTCGTTGCAAGCTCTACGATTACACCAATCACACCTGGCTCGACTTTCGAGGTCAGGTGACGTCGCGAGTACCCCTGAACGCTCCCTCAGCCTAAGAGATGCACCGCATCACCGACGCGTAGCAGGCTACCGGCTCCGCTCTCCACCCGAGCGTTTTGACCGAACGTGACGCCGCGCAGCGCGGTGTCGAATCTGAACTCTTGCAAGACGGGCAGGGGGCTCAAGGCCTTGCGACCCGTCTCTTGGTCGATCCCGGTCACGCCGCATCGCGTACAGGCTTTGACGAATCTCAGGCGTGCAGCGCCGATAAGTAAATCTTTGATGTGGTCTTCTTCCCAGGCTTCGGTACCCTCGAGCACGATGTTGGGCCTGAAACGACTCATCGGCAGAGCGGAGGGTAGTCGTCCGTTCAAATCGTCGAGCGAGGCGAGGGTGCAGACGAGCAGGGGATGGCCATCGGGAAAGTTATCCGATCCGGCCGCCACGATCCGTGCAGGTTCGCCGACCACGGCACTCGCGAAGCGGGCCGCCTCCCGCCCAAGATCGATCGCTTCGATTTCACGCTTCCAGACCGTGACCAGGCGCCAGTCTGCCGGCGACGTCGTCATGGGCTCAGGTCTGTCGAGGCGCAGTCGGCCCGCGTTGGGATGAATGAGTGTCACGCCGAGGTCGTCGGGCTCGGCCGCCAACAGCGCGAGCACGGGGTGACTCCGCTGAGTGAGGAATCGCCCCTCCGGCGTCACGAACAGCCATTCGCGATCGTACTGAAGGCCTCGCGGACCGAGGCGCGCCTCATCGAGGTCGATCGCGCGACACGATTTGACCGGATAGATATGCAGCGAGTGGATAAGAAGATTTCTGGCGTTCACGCCCGGATGATAGCGCTGAGGTCTGGCATCGCGCTGCGGTACGGGGCTGCGGTTGCGAGCTCGCGGGCTACAATCAGCCTATGAGCACTCTCGCGCAGCGCGCGCTTCGGGACGTCCACTTCGAATCGACGGTCGTCGAGGCGTTACCGGCCGATCCTCATACAGAGAATGTCCCGCGGCAGGTGCCGGAGGCGGCGTATACCTTCGTGGCGCCGACGCCTGTGGCCGCGCCGCGTTTGCTCGCCTGGTCGGACGATCTCGCCGAGCGCTTAGGACTGGCGCGTCCGTCTGCGGTCGGTGCGGCCGTCGATATTCTCGCGGGTAATGCGCTCGCACCCGGGATGCGCCCGTACGCAGCACGTTACGGCGGACATCAATTTGGCAATTGGGCGGGGCAGCTCGGTGATGGTCGAGCCATCACGCTCGGCGAGCTCATCGCGGTCGATGGGTCCCGACACGAGTTGCAGTTGAAGGGCGCAGGTCCCACCCCTTATTCACGATTTGCGGACGGTCGTGCCGTGCTTCGCTCGTCGTTGCGTGAATTTCTGTGTAGCGAGGCCATGCATCACCTCGGTGTGCCGACGACCCGAGCGCTCTCGCTGGTCGCGACGGGCGAGCCGGTGGTCCGCGATATGTTTTACGACGGTCACCCGCAGCCTGAGCCGGGCGCCATCGTTTGCCGAGTGGCTCCCACTTTCATTCGCTTTGGAAATTTCGAGATCCACTCAGCCGCCGACGAACAGGCGGTGTTACGTCGTCTCGTGGATCACGTCATCCGAGTGCATTACCCCGAGTTCGATACAGCCGATCCCGCGGCGCCGGCGGCGTGGTTCGCCGAGATTTGCCGGCGCACGGCCGTCATGATTGCGCATTGGATGCGGGTCGGGTTCGTACACGGGGTGATGAACACTGACAATATGTCGATCCTCGGTCTCACCCTCGATTACGGTCCCTACGGTTGGCTCGAGGGCTATGACCCCCAATGGACTCCGAACACGACCGATGCTTCAGGTCGTCGCTACTGTTATGGCAATCAACCCCAGATCGGCCTTTGGAATCTCGCAAGGCTCGCCGGAGCACTCTTGCCGATCATCGACGATCGCGAGGCGCTCCAGCAGGGGCTCGAGCTCTATCGCAGCACCTACAGCAGTACGTGGCAGGGCCTACTCGCCGCCAAGCTCGGTCTCGACCGTATCGATCGTGAAGGCGATACGACATGGATCGACGAGCTCTTTTCTTTGATGTCCGCGGTGGAGACCGATATGCCTCTCGTCTTCAGAGGGCTCGGCGATCATCTCGACCAAGACGACGAGGGGCTCATCGAGCGAGTGATCCGACCGGCGTTGTACGAAGGTGCCGACCTCTCTGACGATCTCCGGGCGCGATGGCGGACGTGGTTTACACGATGGCGTCAGCGGGGTGAGTCGAGCGGTCTCGAGACCGGCGAGCGGCAGCATCGCATGAGCGCCCATAACCCGTGCTACGTGCCGCGAAATTATCTCGCGCAACTGGCCATCGACGCGGCGGCAGAGGGTAATGTCGAGCCGCTAGAAGAATTATTGACCGTGCTACGCAATCCCTACGAGCGCCAGTCGGGCCGCGAGTCTTACGCCGCTCGACGACCCGAATGGGCGCGGCACCGAGCAGGCTGCTCCGCGCTTTCTTGCAGCTCCTAAGAGGGTTTCCGTCGCTACTGAACGGCTTAGCGTAGCGCCTGAAGGGCTCGCGTAGCGGACGTCGCTCTCGCTACCCCGTTGACTCTGCTCGGCCCGAGGGCGTAGCCTCTCGTCCGTTCGTGAGGTGCCTTCGATGCGATGGTCGTGTCGGAGGTGAAACGGGAAGTCGGTGCGTGCGCTGCGGCGCGCAATTCCGACACTGCCCCCGCAACGGTAAGCGAGGCAGGGTGATCTTCGGCCACTGTTCCCACTGCAAGGGTGGGAGCGGGAAGGCGATCATCCTCGGCGCATTCTTTAGCGCCACTCGTCAGTCCGGAGACCGGCCTCGCGATATCCATGGCGTGCTCGGTGGGAGCGCGAGAAGGAGTGTCGATGAGCGCTCATTTTTCGGCCCGAATGGCCTTATTCCTGGTTTTAGCGGGCTGTTCGGTGTTCGCGTTGCAGGCGGCCGATGGCCGGTCCTCGACCGATTCGTACGTCATCACGGCGACCCGCACGTTGCAGAAACTCGAGGACACGTTGTCCTCAGTCACCATCATCGATCGCGAAGACATCGAACGTTCGCAGGCGCGAACGCTCGATGAACTGCTCGCCGGCGTCGAAGGTGTGGCCGTCGCGAGGCAGGGTGGAATCGGTCAGCCGACCTCGGTCTACGTCCGCGGCGGCGAGTCCGATCACGTGCTCTGGATCATCGACGGCGTGCGCATCGGATCAGTGACGACCGGCATCCCGGCGCTACAAGACCTACCGCTCGACTCGGTCGAGCGTGTCGAGATCGTGCGCGGGGCTCGCTCGAGTCTGTATGGCGCCGACGCGATGGGCGGCGTCGTACACATCTTTACCCGGCGTGGTGCCGAGGCGAATCGATCTCTGCGCGTGACGGCGGGCTCGAACGGCGCTCGCCAGCTTGCACTCGGTCAAGGCTTCGGCGACGAGTCGGCCTGGGTCGATCTGCAGGCTTCGCACCTCGAAACCGACGGGATCAACGCCTGCTTGGGTTTGCCTTTCCCGCCGGGTGGCGGTTGTTTCACGTCCGAGCCCGATCGCGATCCTTACCGCAACACCAGCGTCAACCTGGGTGCGGGCTATCGTTTCGACGGGGGCACCACGCTCGAGGCCTACGCGCAGCGCGCGAAGGCGCGGGTGTCCTTCGACTCGTCGTTCCTCAATCAGTCTGACCTCGTGAATCAGGTCGCAGGCGTCAAGCTCGTTTCCGAGCCGACGCCCGGTTGGCGCAGCACCCTGACGGTCGGTCGCTCTTGGGACGAGTCGACGAGCTTCAGTGCCTCGGCAAGTTTCACGAGCGTGTTCAACTCGTCGCGGGACACCGTGACCTGGCAGAACGAGTGGCGCGTGGGTGAGGGCAATTTTTTGATCGGCGCCGATTTTTTGAAGGATCGTGTCGACAGCGATATCTCTTACGCGCGTTCATCCCGCGACAATCTCGCTGCCTTTGCTCAGTACGCGTTTGGGTTCGGCTCTCAAGATCTCGCGCTCGCGGCGAGGCTCGACGACAACGAGCAGTTCGGCTCGAACGCGACGGGGAGTGTGGCCTGGGGTGTTCGACTGTCCGATGGTTTGCAGGCGTATGCGAGCGTCGGCAGTGCGTTCAAGGCGCCGTCCTTCAACGAGCTCTACTACCCGGGCTTCAGTAATCCCAACCTCTCTCCCGAGCGCGCCTTGACGACCGAGATCGGTCTCAAGCAGCGGCTGCCGTGGGGGCGTTGGTCAGTCAGCGCCTATCGCAGCGACGTCGACGATCTCATCGCCTTCGACGTGGCGACCTTCTTACCCCAGAACGTCTCGAAAGCCTCGCTCGGGGGCGTCGAGGGTGCGATCGAATGGCAGCGGGGTCCGTGGCGGATCTCGCAGACGTTCGGCTGGCTGTCGGCCTGAGGATCGAAGCCAGGGATTCACCCGGGGCCGAGAGCTGCCGCGTCGACCGGCTTGGTCGGGTCGCTCGTCCCTCGAGTGGAGCGGGGCGGCGTTCGATCTGGGTGCAAGTGTGCAGTTTGTGAGCCGTAGGTATTATGATTTCGCGGATTCGCGCGAACTTGGTGGGTATGCGACCGTCGATCTGACCGGTGCCTGGCGGGTCTCCAGCGTCACCGAGGTTCAGGTGCGATTCGCGAACGCATTCGACCGTCGCTATGAGACGGCGACGCTGTATCCGGCCTTGGGTCGGGAGTTTTTCGTGACGTTGCGCTATCGTGCGCCGCGTTGAGCTTGTTGGGGGGTTCGGTAGATGATCGAAAATTCAACGTCAGCCCGTGGCGGGTTTTGGTGGGTCGCGCTGGCTCTCGCGCTCGTCATGGCGGTGACCCGACTCGGCCACTTCGGCGAGTACGGCGGTCCGCTCGATGCGTCGTGGGCCGTCTTCTTCCTGGCCGGTCTTTGGCTTCGCGACCTGCGGCTCTTTCCGGCCTATTTTGTGCTCGGCTGGGTGGTCGATCTCGCGGCCTTTGCGATGGGTACGCCCACCAACTGTTACAGCATCGCGTATCTCTTCCTGATTCCGGCCTACGGCGCGTTGTTCGTGGCGGGACGTTGGGTGGCAGAGGGTGGTTATGGTCGCATCAGTCTCGCCGTGGCGGTCAGTGCGCTGGTGACGTTCGTGGTCGCCAACCTCGGCATGTTCTGGCTGGCTCCGTCACCCACGGCGCCGACGCTGACGGCGTTTGCGTCGGCCGTGACCGGGTATTTCCCGGGCTATCTGATGACGATGGCGAGCTACGTCGCCGGCGGGCTGGTCGTCGAGCGAGCGCTCGGCGCGCGTCAACGCGCGATCGCTTAAGTCTTTCGGTTAATCAGCCTTTTTGCGAGGCAAAAAAAAGCGCCGGGGTTTGGGTCCCGGCGCTTTTTTTCTGTCTGCACCCAATCGGCGCACGTGATCGCGGTGGCTTAGTTGCCCCAGGGCAGCGTCGTGGCGATCGTGAAGACGACCTTGTTCTCCGTGGAGTTGGCGTCGCCGATGTCGACGCCCGGCTTGAAGTCGCTGCCGTCGACCCACTTGAGGCCAAGGTCGAAGTTGCCGACGGTCTTGCCGATGCCAATGGAGTAATCGGTGTATTGATCATCACCCCAGTAGGCGCCGCTCGAGCGACCGACGTGCAACCCGAGGGTGAAGTCGTTCGGAAGCGGAAGCTCGACGTTCGCCTCGAGGTAGTTGGCACCGTCACCGGAGTTGACGAAATCGGTGGCGTACCAGTACTTCACCGATACGGCTTTGTAGGAGAGCCCGAGGTAGTACTCGGTGTAGTCGATGTCATCGCCATCATCGAAGTAGTTGTAGCGCGCGAGGCCGATGTCGTAGCCGAAGTCGTCGGTGAAGTTACCCGCGAGGCCGCCGATGAGGTCGAGTTCGAACTCGGATTCGGTGCCATCACCGAAATCGACGTTGCTCGCCCACGCACCCAGATAGAAGCCCGACTCGGATGACCAGTCGAGGCTCGCTTGCAGGGCAGGGTCGCGTGCCGTCTGCGTGATGCCGCGGAAGTCGTAGTCGGAGGCGAGGGTGATCGTCGAGGACACCTCGGCTTGGGCGGTGGCCGCCGCAGCTCCGAGTGCGAGTACGGCAATAACGGGGGCAGTCTTCATGTTGGAATGACCTCGGGGTTTGAAGGGTTACAGGAGGACAACAGCAAGCGCCATGCCAGCCTTAGCAGGCGTGAATCGCTACTTTGAGCGGATTCTATCTCAGATTTCGCACCGGTTTGGTGCGGGCAAATCTGGGCACGCAGGGCATTAGTGCATGGGCTGCTAAACTTCGCGCCATGGCTGCGCAAAACACTTCTCTTTGGCACGAGCGTGCCGCCAACCTTCGTCCCGCCACTCAGGCCTTCATCGACGGTCGCTACGCACCCTCTTTGAGCGGCGCGACCTTTCAAAAGAAAAGTCCGCTCGATGGTCGGCTGATCGCCGAAGTCGCCTCGTGCGACACCCCTGATGTCGAGGTGGCCGTGGCGAGCGCCCGCAAGACCTTTGAGTCGGGCGTCTGGTCGGCGAAGAGCCCGGTTCAGCGCAAGCGGGTGCTCAAGCGGTTTGCCGAGCTCATCCTCAAATACAAGGAAGATCTCGCGCTGCTCGAGACGCTCGATATGGGAAAGCCCATTTCTGACTCGCTGAAGGTCGATGTGACGTCCTCCGCGCGCTGCATCGAGTGGTACGCCGAGGCCATCGACAAGATCTACGGCGAGGTGGCGCCGACAGGTCCAGGTTCGTTGGCGACCATCACGCGAGAACCTTTGGGAGTGATCGGGGCGATCGTGCCCTGGAACTTCCCGATGATCATGACGGCGTGGAAGCTCGGCCCCGTGCTGGCGTCCGGTAATTCGATGGTGCTCAAGCCCTCCGAAAAATCTCCGCTGAGCGCGCTTCGACTTGCCGAGATCGCCATTGAGGCGGGGATCCCTGCTGGAGTGTTCAACGTCGTGCCGGGTTTCGGCGGAACCGCGGGAAAGGCACTGGCGCTCTCCATGGGTGTCGATGCCATCGGATTCACGGGCTCGACCGCGACCGGCAAGCTCGTCATGCAGTACGCCGCGCAGTCGAACATGAAACGGGTGGGGCTCGAGTGCGGCGGAAAATCCGCGAACATCGTGCTTGCCGATTGTCCTGATCTCGATGCGGCGGCGCGTTCCGCCGCGTTCGCCATTTTCTTCAATCAGGGCGAGATGTGCTCGGCGGGCTCGCGCTTGCTGGTGCACGAGTCCGTTCGTGAGGCGATGCTCGAGAAAGTGGCAGCGATGGCGCGGGAGTTCAAGCCAGGGGATCCGCTCGATCCGGCGACGCGCCTCGGCGCCATCGTCGACGACATCCAGATGAACCGAGTGCTGGGATTGATCAAGGCGGGTCGCGAAGAGGGTGCGCGTGTGCACCTGGGCGGTTCGCAGGTCCGTCTCGAGACGGGGGGGTGCTTCGTTGAGCCCACGATTTTCGATGGCGTGACGCCGGGTATGCGAATCGCCCGCGAGGAAATCTTTGGGCCCGTGCTGTCGTGCTTGACGTTCAAGGAGCCTGATGAGGCGCTCAAGATCGCCAACGACAGCGAGTATGGCCTGGCGGCCGCGGTCTGGAGCCGCGACCTCTCGACGGCGCATCGTATGGCGCGCGGCTTGCGGGCCGGAACCGTGTACGTCAACTGCTATGACGCCGACGATATCACCGTACCGTTCGGCGGCTATAAACAGTCGGGGATCGGCCGTGACAAGTCGCTGCACGCGTTTGATAAGTACACCGAGCTGAAGACGACCTGGATCGAACTCGGGTGAGTTCGGACGTCGTCGATTCTTCGCTTGCCGACGGAGCGCTCGCGTTCGTCGATGTCGAGACGACGGGTGGGCATCCGGCTTGGCATCGCATGACGGAGATCGCCATCGTCGCGATGCGTGCCGGTGAAATTGAGTGGGAGTGGAGCTCGCTCATCAATCCCGGTACGCGGATTCCGCCGTCGATCGAGCGTTTGACCGGCATCACCCAGGACATGGTGCAGGATGCGCCGCGATTCGAAGATCTCGCGGAGGAGATCGAATCCCGGCTCGCGAATCGGCGTTTCATCGCTCACAACGTTCGATTCGACTACGGATTCGTGCGTGCCGAGATGCGCCGCGCGGGTCGTCGATTTTCGGCGCCACTGACTTGCACGGTACGACTGTCGCGAGATCTCTACCCTGAGGCGGGTCGACATAATCTCGACTCCATCATCGAGCGTCACCGGCTCCAATGCAGTTCACGTCATCGTGCCTTGCCCGATGCACAGGTTCTTGCGCAGCTCTGGCAGCGCTTGCGAACGGAGTGGCCCGCTGTAGCGCTCGATGCCGCGATCGATCGCGTCGGTCGACGACCGTCGCTCCCGTCGCATTTGTCGCCCGACCTCATCGACGATCTGCCCGAATCGGCGGGAGTCTATCGTTTCTTTGGTGAAGGTGATGCGCTCATCTATGTTGGCAAAGCCAACAACTTGCGGGAGCGGGTGCTCGAGCACTTCATGGGCGCGAGTCGCGATTCGAAATCGCAGCGTCTGACCGCACAGCTGCGGCGAATCGAGTGGACCGAGACGGCCGGCGAGCTCGGTGCCTTGCTACTCGAGTCACGGCTCGTGCGCGAATTGCAGCCGGTATACAACCGTAGGCTACGCGGTGGCGAGGCGTATACCTGGCTGATCGATGACGGAGGGCGTACGCCGCAACTTCATCGACTCGATGGACCGGTCCCCGCCGGAATCGACGCCTTCGGTCTGTATCGCAGCGCGCGGCAGGCGAAGACTGCGCTCGTCAATCTTGCTCGCGACCATAAGTTTTGTCTCCGTGTGTTGGGTCTCGAAGCGGCGGGATCTGGATCTTGTTTCGGGTATCAAGTCGGGCGATGTGCCGGAGCGTGTGTGGGTGAAGAGCCGTCAGTGCGTCACCGGGCGCGACTCAAGCTTCAGTTGGCTTCGCTCAAATTGCGCTCTTGGCCCCACGAGGGTCCGGTTGCAGTCGAGGAGGTGAGCGCGCTCGGTGTGCGTCACTGGCACGTGATCGACGGTTGGCAGTATCTCGGAACGGTGGTGGCTGACGAGTTTGATCAACGCGCCGAGCTAGGGCCGCGCCTCAATTCGACGCTCGAAGGTTTCGATGCCGATGCCTATCGAATTCTTTGTCGACATCTGAAGCCGGGCGCAAGAAATCTTCGACCGTGGCCGCCCTCCCCATGAGCACTCCTCGCGCATTCGTGGCGAGTGTGCCGCGTGGCTTCGGTGATCTGCTCGCACGCGAGATTCGCGAGTTCGGCGGGCTCGACGTGCGCGAGAGGGGTAACACGGTCGCGTTCACGGGATCGCTCGAGGTCGCTTATCGAATTTGCCTGGAGTCACGCGTGGCGAGTCGGGTCCACCTCGAGGTGTTGCGGTTTGAGGCGGTTGATGATGCATCGATCTACGCCGCGTTGCGTAGCCCCGATTGGGTGGCGCATATCGATTCGGCAGGAACCATCGCCTGCGAGTGGTCCGGCCGACATCCAGCGATTTCCAACACGCACTTCGGCACCTTGCGCCTCAAAGACGCCATCTGCGACGCGCTACGTGAGAAGACCGGCAGACGTCCGGACATTGCGACCTTCGAGCCCTCCGTGCGAGTGCATGCTCACGCGGTGGGAACGCGAGTGACGGTCTCGCTCGATCTATCGGGGGAAGGCCTGCACCGCCGAGGTTGGCGGGGCGATACGGGCGAGGCGCCGCTACGGGAAAACATCGCCGCCGGCATCTTGATGCGTGCGGGTTGGCCCGAGATCGCCGCAGCGGGCGGCGGATTCATCGACCCCATGTGTGGCGCGGGTACCTTCGTCGTCGAGGCGGCGCGCATGGCTGCGGGTATTGCGCCGAATCATCGTCGTCGTTACTTCGGCTTCCTCGCTTGGAAAGGTCACGATGCCGAACTCTGGCAACGACTCGTCGAGACCAGTGAAGCACGAGCGGCGACAGGATTAGCCGAGTGCAAAGCGAGGGGCTTGCGGCTGCTCGGACGAGATCAAGATAAACGATTACTTCGAGACGCCGCGATCAACGCCTCGCATGCCGGAGTCGGCGAGATCGCGGCGTTCGAAGCGGGTGCACTCGATACCGCGGCACCACCGACGCCGCAGGGTTTGCTGTGCACCAACCCACCGTGGGGTGTTCGTTTGGGCGATCTGGCGGCAGCGCGCGCCGTACACGCCAAACTCGGAGACGTGTTGCGCGAACGATTTCAGGGCTGGGAGGCTGCGATCCTGAGTGGCGATGCCTCGCTCGGACTCGAGCTTGGATTGCGCGCACATCGAGTACACAGCGTGTTGGTGGGTGCGCTCGAGTGTCGTTTGCTGCGCGTACGCGTTGGCGAGTCGGCAGCGCGTGACCTGCGTCCGCGTCAGGGCTCGCAGATCGACGTTTCGCTCGCCGAGCAGCCTGGGGCCGTGATGTTCGCAAACCGGATTCGAAAGAATCTCAAGCAGCTTTCGGTCTGGCAGCGTCGCGAGGAGGTGGGTTGCTATCGGCTCTATGACGCGGACATGCCCGAGTATGCCTTCGCGATCGACCTATACACGGCGGCCGACCAGTCAGAGCGCTGGCTCGTCGTTCAGGAATATCAGGCGCCGGCACAGATCCCCGAGGAAACCGTTCGTAAGCGTCGGTCCGAGGCGCTCGCGGGTCTCGTGGTCGCGACGGACATTAACGCCGATCATGTTCATCTTCGAATCCGTCGTCGCGTCAAGCGAGGCGATCAGTACACCAAGCGCGACGAGCGCGGTGAGTTTCGCGTCGTGGGTGAGGGTGGTCTGCGCTTTCGAGTGAACTTCGAGGACTATCTCGATACGGGTTTATTCCTTGATCACCGGGCCACTCGCGCGCGGTTGCGCGAGGCCGCCTCCGGCAAGCGCTTCCTCAATCTTTTCGCCTATACGGGAACGGCGACGGTCTATGCCGCGGCGGGTGGTGCAAGCTCGACCACGACCGTCGATCTCTCAGCGACCTATCTCGAGTGGGCGCGAGCCAATCTCGCGCTTAATGATTTCGCAAGTCCGCGGCACCGTTTCGCGCGCGCCGATGTACGCGAGTGGCTCGCCGCGGCTGCTCAGCGGGGTGAGCGATTCGATCTCATATTCTGCGATCCGCCGACGTTTTCGAATAGCAAGCGCATGGAAGGGGTGTTCGACGTCCAGCGCGATCACGTGGGGCTGATCGAAGATTGTATGACGGTGCTCGCGCCGGGTGGCCTACTCGTGTTCTCGACCAACGCCCAAAGATTTCGTCTGGACGAGGGGCTGTCGACGCGACATTCGGTCCGCGACATCAGCCGAGAGACCGTCCCGCCCGACTTTGCGCGAAATACGGATATTCATCGGGCTTTCGAGATTCGTTAGCGTAATCTGACCGGGCCATGGACGCCCGGGGGTGGCTTCGTGGTCACCACCCACCCGAGGTGCGTATCGTGATTTATGTGATATCCCGCAAATTCCTTGTCATGGGGGTGACGCTCGCCGTCGCACTGAGCCTGTCGGCCTGCTCGCGAGGGGGCGACAAGGCGCCGGCTGCCTCGTCGCTCACGGTCACGTTGGTGGCCGCCGAGCGCCGACAGATCGATCGCGAGATCGTGGCTTCCGGATCCGTCGCGGCGTGGCAGGAGATGTCGCTGGGTGTCGAGGTGGCGGGGTTGCGCGTCGCGAACGTGCTCGTTGAGCCAGGTGACAAAGTGGCGGCCGGACAGGCCCTGCTTGAGCTCGATCGCCGCACGCTCGAGGTGCAGGCGAGACAGGCCGAGGCGAGTCTTGCTCAAGCGCGCGCCAATGCGGAGCTTGCGATCTCTCAAGAAAAGCGGGGCGCGAGTCTGCTCGAGCGTAACCTGATCTCGGCCAACGATTTCGAAGTGCTGCGCGCCAATCGCTCCACGGCCGAGGCGCAAGTGGTCTCAGCCGAGGCCGAGCGCGATGCCTCCAAGTTACGACTCGGTTTTGCGACGCTTCGTGCTCCCGATGCCGGTGTGATCTCCGCGCGCACCGTGCAGCCCGGTCAAATTGTCTCAGGGGGCGGTGAGCTGCTCCGCCTCATTCGTCGTGGACGACTCGAGTGGCGTGCCGAGGTGTCCGAGAGCGACCTGACTCGTATCAAGGTGGGCGCTACGGTCGATCTGCGAGGCCCCTCGGGCGATGTGGTGACCGGCGTCATTCGGGCCGTATCGCCGTCGATCGACTCGCAGACTCGTACCGCGCTCGTTTATGCCGATCTTGAGAAACCCGGTGCGCTGCGTGCCGGGATGTTCGCCGAAGGTCGTCTGCGGGTCGGTAAAGCCGAGGTGACGGTCATCCCGAGGCAGTCCGTGGTATTCCGCGATGGCTATCCCTATGTCTTCGTGATGGGCGAGGGCAACAAGGTGTTACAGCGTCGTATCGATTCTGGCCCGCCGCAGGGGGATTCCGTTGAAGTGCGCTCGGGGCTCAAAGAGGACGAAAAAGTTGTCGCTCGAGGCGCGGGCTTTCTGAGCGATGGCGACATCGTCAAGGTCGTCGACGGTCAGAGCTCATGAACCTGTCGCGCTGGGGTATTCAATACCCTCTGCCTTCGGTCCTATTATTTGTTGTCCTCGTGATCGCTGGATTTTGGGGCTTGAGGCAGTTGCCCATTTCCCAGCTACCGGATATCGCCTTGCCGAGCATTCAGGTCTCCGTCGACTTGCCGGGGGCTTCGCCCTCGACGCTCGAAACGGACGTGACGCGTCGCGTTGAAGATACGATTGCGAGTATTCCAGGAATTGAACGCATCAACTCCGCGTTGAGCGAGGGAACCTCCGTCACACGCATCGAGTTTGAGTTGGGTCGCAACATCGACCAGGCGCTCGATGAGGTCAAAGATGCCGTATCGCGAGTGCGTCGCGACATGCCTCAAGACATCAACGAACCGGTCATCCAACGCATCAATCTTGTGGGCGGAACCGTAATCGCTTTCGCGGTGGAATCAGACCGTCTTGCGCCAGACGAGTTATCTTGGTTCGTCGATGACAAGATTGCAAAAGCGCTCTATGGCGTTTCGGGCGTAGGCTCGGTATCACGCGTGGGTGGGGTCGAGCGTGAGGTGCGGGTCGACCTGCGACCTGAAGCGCTGCAGGCATTGGGGGTCACGGCGGGCTCGGTATCGAATCAGCTGGCACGACTGCAAGTCGAGCGTCCGGGTGGCCGAACTGAGACCGGCGGCGCGGAGCAATCGGTCCGAACGGTTGCTGTTGTACGAAGCGCACAGGATCTCGCCGATTATCCGATTTATTTGCCCGATGGCCGCACGGTCCGGCTCTCCGCCATCGCGACTGTGGTCGACGGCGCTGCCGAGGCGCGCGCCGCCGCGTTGCTTGACGACAAACCGGTCGTCGGTTTTTCGGTCCGTCGTTCCGCGGGTTCCAGCGAGGTCTCGGTCGGCGAGGGTGTTCGAAAGAGCGTCAAAAAATTTCAGGCTGAGTATCCCGAAGTTCGTTTTACCGAAGTTCAATCGACGGTCGAAACAGCCAAAGATTCCTATAACGCCTCGATGGCGATGCTCATCGAAGGCGCGCTGCTTGCGGTCATCGTCGTCTGGTTCTTCTTGCGCGAGTGGCGCGCGACCGCCATCTCGGCTCTGGCACTCCCGCTATCGGTGATCCCGACCTTTGCCGTGATGAGTTGGCTTGATTTCTCGCTGAACTTGCTGACGCTCCTCGCACTTGCGGTGGTGATCGGTGTCTTGGTCGACGATGCCATCGTCGAGGTCGAAAACGTCGCGCGGCATCGTGCGATGGGTAAGCCGCCTATGCAGGCGGCCGTTGATGCCGCCGATGAAATCGGCATCGCCGTGATCGCCACGTCTGTCACGCTGGCGGCGGTATTCATTCCGGTCGCCTTCATGCCAGGCGTGACCGGGAAGTTCTTCCGCGAGTTTGGATGGACCGCCGCGGCTGCCGTACTATTTTCTTTGCTTGTGGCACGACTACTCACGCCCATGCTGGCGGGGCATTTCATGCGCGGCGAGCCGAAGGTCGTAACGGATTCGCCGTTGATGATTCGCTACCTGCGCTGGGTCGAGTACGCCATCCATCATCGCCGGCGAGTGATCGTACTGGCGATGCTAACCTTCGTGTTTTCCCTAGCGCTCGTGCCTCTCATCCCGACAACCTTTTTGCCTACCTCGGACGTTTCGCGGGCGCAGCTGCAGGTTGAGCTGCCGCCGGGTGCGCGCCTGTCGGATTCGCTTGAGGTCGCCGCAGAGGTTCGTGCGCGGCTGCGGGGTGAGGTGCCAGAAGTGGTCCGCACGTTCACGACAGTGGGCGGCGAGCGTGGCGAAACCATGGGCGGCGGACTCAGCTTCCCTGAGGTGCGCAAAGTATCGATGACATTAGAGTTCGCGGAGAATCGTGATCGCAGCAGTGCCGAGATCGAAAACGACGTCCGCACGGCCTTGATGCCGCTTCCGGGCGTTCGAGCCAGTTTCGTCGCGGGCGGGCCGGGCGATCGGCTAACCATGGCTATTGGCGGCAAAGATTCCGAGCAGTTATCGATTGCCGCCCAGGAAATTGCGGCTACGATCCGAACCGTTCCGGGTGTCGGCTCTGTGTCGACTACCGCCGCGTTACTGCGTCCGGAGACCGTCATTCGCCCCGACCCGGCTCGTGCCGCCGATCTCGGCGTGTCGACAGTGGATATCGCCGATGCGGCTCGCATCGCCACGAGTGGTGACGTAACGCAGCGACTCGCCAAGTTGAACCTCGCTGAGCGACAGGTCCCGATCCGTGTGCAGTTGGCGGGTTCGTCGCTGACGGATCCCTCGGTGCTCAGGCAGCTGCGGGTGCCTGGGAAGAATGGTCCCGTGCCCTTGTCTGCGGTCGCTGACATTACAGAGGGCAGTGGACCTGCGCGCATTGATCGACTGAATCGTGAGCGCACGGTGACGGTGTCTGCCGAGCTCAACGGCTTACCCCTCGGCGATGTTATGGCGCAGGTACGGAGCATGCCGGCCATGCAGAATCTACCGGCCGGTGTTCGCATACTGCCGGCCGGGGACTCCGAAGCATTCGTCGAGCTCTTCGTGGGCTTCGCACTTGCGCTGCTAGCCGGTATCGCGTCGGTGTATATCGTATTGGTCTTGCTGTTCCACAGCGGAACTCAACCGCTCGTGATCCTCGCTGCGGTCCCGCTGTGTGGCGGCGGTGCGTTCGGTTTGCTTCTGCTGACGGGCAACTCGCTGTCGTTGCCATCTCTCATAGGTCTGCTGCTGCTCAATGGTATCGCGGTCAAAAATTCGATCTTGATCGTCGACTACGCGATCTTAGGGGAGCAAGCCGGCATGTCCCGTGACGAAGCGTTGATCGATGCCTGCCGTAAACGCGCCCGGCCCGTGATCATGACCACGCTTGCTATGGGCGCGGGCATGCTCCCGATTGCGATGGGTCTTGGTGCGGACGGTAGTTTCCGGACACCGTTGGGTGCCTCGGTTATCGGCGGACTCATCACCTCGACGCTGTTGTCACTCGTCGTGGTGCCTGCGGCGTATTCGGCTGTCGCGGAAATCACCGAAAAACGGCTTCGCCCCTTCTTCTCGCGCCTGATGTCGCACGCCGCCGGCGGCTGATTACAGCAGGTCGCGCAGTCGGTACCACAGCATCGCGAGCACCAGCGCGGGCCGGCGCAGTGCCTTTCCGCCCGGGAAATCCCTGTGCTTGATGCGCGCAAACACGTCGAAGCGATCATGCGTGCCGCTGATGGCTTCGGCCAGTAGTTGGCCGGCGATACCGGTCAGCGCGATACCGTGACCGCTGAATCCCTGAACGAAATAGACATCGGGTTCGAGACGCCCGAAATGGGGTGCGCGGTTGAGCGTGATGTCGACGAGTCCGCCCCAGGCGAACTCGATACTCGTATCGGCTAATTGAGGGAATACTTTGAGCATGCGCGCACGCGTCGCTCGCCGCGTACTGAGTGGATCAACGCCCGAGTAGCTCACGCGACCACCGAAGAGCAGGCGGTGATCGGATGACCGACGAAAGTAATCGATGACCCAGTTGATGTCCGTGACGGCCGCATTGTTGGTGATAAGCGCGGCGGCACGCGCCTCGCCCAGCGGTTCGGTGGCGACGATATAGGTGCCCACGCCGATGATCTTGCGCGCGAGGGCCGGTGCGAAGGGTCCAAGCCACGCATTTCCACAGAGGGCTATCGAGCGGCAGCGAACGATACCTCTGTCGGTACGAACGACTAGGGGCGAGGACGAAGAGAGGGTCGCGGAGGATGGCGAGGGCGCCCGCTGATATCCGAGAGCTCGCGAGCGCTCGAAAATCGTGACGCCGGCTCGCTCGGCGGCTGCCGCCAGACCCGAGGTGTATTTGAGCGGATGAAGATGACCGCAGGCCGAGTCGTAGGTGCCGGCGATGTACCGATCCGAGGCGATCAAGCTCCGTAACTCGTCTCGCTCGACCATGCGCAGCGAGTGATAGGCGTATCGCTCGTGGGCGGTTTCGACATCTTCCCGTAACTCACGCTCCTGCCGTGACTTGAGTGCCACATGCATCTGACCGGTGACGTGGTCGCAGTCGATGCGATGTCGATCGATGAGGTCACGCTGCAGCCGCAGAGCCTCGACCGTCATGTCCCAGATGCGTCGTGCATCGCCGTCGCCGATGAGGGACTCGAGCTTGCTCTGACCGCAGGCGACGCCAGTGATCGCTTGTGCGCCGCTGCGGCCCGAGGCGCCCCAGCCGATGAGCTCTGCCTCGAGCAAAACGACGCGATAACCTCGCTCCGCGAGGTGCAGTGCCGCCGAACAGCCAGCGATTCCCCCGCCGATGACACAGACGTCGGCGTCGACTTCGCCTTCGAGCAACGGTCGTGGAGGCGTCGCCGCCGTGCTCGAGGCGTACCACGAGTCGACGTGAGTGCTCATCGGGGGCGGGTGCTCATCGCGTGATCAGATTGCACCGAGATACCACTGCATCTCGAGTGATGTCAGGTGGGAGTTGAACTCGTCGAGCTCGCCTTGCTTGACCTTCGCGTAGTGATCGCGGAACGGCCGACCGAGATAGCTCGCCGCAAACTCGCTGCGCTCGAATCGCTCGATGGCGCTCGCCCAATGCAAGGGCAGGCGTTCACCGGACTCCCGATAGGCATTGCCGCGGATCGGCGCACTTGGCTCCAGCGCCTCGGCAATCCCGTGGTGTATTCCGGCGAGTACCCACGCCACGACGAGGTACGGATTCGCGTCCGCGCCGGCCAGCCGATGTTCGATACGTCGGTTGTGCACGTCGCTCAAAGGAATTCGTACGGCTGTGCCACGATTGTTGATGGACCAGCACGGGATTATCGGGACATACGCTTCGGGCCTGAATCGCCGATACGAGTTCGGTCCTGGTGCGCAAATCGCCATCCCATCGGCGAGGCTGCGGAGCATCCCGCCGATCGCATGTCTCAAGGCGGAACTCTCGATTCCATGATGGGGCGCATCGTCCGGGGCGTCTGCGGGGTTCGGGCAGGCGAAAATGTTTTGGCCGGCGGCATCGAGCACGCTGACATGCACATGCAAACCCGAGCCCGCCATATCGCGGTAGGGCTTCGGCAAGAACGTGGCGTCCCAGCCTTGCTCACGTGCCACGCTGCGCACTACACGCTTGAAGCGCATGGCCTCGTCACACGCCCTCAAGGCATCGGGGCGATGTTCGAGGTTCACTTCGAACTGTCCCGGCCCGTATTCGGCGAGCGCGCTAGTGGAGGGTAGACCCTGAATCCGCGCGACTTCGTCGATCCGCGAGAGCACCTTCGAGAACTCGTTGAGATCCGTCATCGAATTGATTTGGGTGCGAAACTCTCGTCGACCGGTGATCGGTAGCGGCGGTGGTTGCGGCATGCCGCCTTCGAGGCGTTCGCGGTCAATGAAATAGAACTCGTATTCGAGCGCGACGACGGGCGTGAGGTTGAGACGATGGAATCGGTCGAGCACCTTCGTCAACACGTGTCGCGGATCGGCGAAAAAGGCTCGCCCGTCGGGCTCGTACATCGCCACCTGAACTTGGGCGACGCCGCCGCTCTGCCACGGTACTGGGACCAAAGAATCGGGCAGGGGCTTGCAGGGTCGATCGGCATCGCCTTCGTCAAAGCCGAGCCCACTCTCTTGGATGGTGCCACCTTGGACATCGAGGGCGAACATCGAGCCCGGTAGCAGCATCCCCTCGGAGTAAAGTCGCTCGAGCGACTCCCGCTCGATTCGCTTCCCGCGCTCGACCCCGTTCAGATCGTTCAGGAAAACGTCGACATGCCGGGTGTCCGGGTGCTGCTCGAGGAAGTGATCGAGCTCGGGAAAGGCGCTCATGGGAACTCGGGGGTTGGGCCCGGGCGAGGTGTCCGGGAAGGTCGCCGAGCATACGGGGCCGGCTGCACCCAAGCAATATAGATTCAATAAAAACAGTGACTTAGATGAAAAACCTCGAAGACTGGACGGTTATACAGGACGCCTTGTGATCTAATCGTCTCGCGTTTCGGGCCAATCCCGAAGCCGCCTTTCCAATGTCCCTTCGCCCACTCATCGGAATTCCCGCCGACCGTCGCATGGTCGGCCCCCATCCTTTTCACATGGTCGGTGAGAAGTACGCGCACGCCGTGGCTCGAGCCGCCGGTGGTCTGCCTGTACTCATCCCGGTGTTGCCCGAGCCGCTGGAGGCGGAGGAACTACTCTCTCGCCTCGATGGACTGCTATTTCCCGGGAGTCCGTCTAACGTCGAGCCGCATCACTACGACGAAGGTCCGAGCGAGCCCGGTACGCTGCACGACCCTGAGCGCGATGCGACCTCCTTACCGCTTATCCGTGCGGCCATCGAGCAAGGTGTCCCGATCCTCGGGCTGTGCCGGGGATGTCAGGAAATGAATGTCGCGCTCGGCGGATCGCTGTGGCAGAAGGTTCATGAGGCGCCGGGCTTCTTCGATCATCGGGAAGATAAATCCGCGCCCCTCGAGATCCAGTACGGTCCGGCGCACGAGGTGGTGCTCGAGCCAGGGCCGATGCGTGAGTGGGCCGGTGGTGCCGATCGCGTGAAAGTGAATTCTTTGCACGGTCAGGGGGTCAAACAGCTTGCCCCGGGTCTGCAGGTGGCCGCTCGAGCGCCCGACGGGTTGATCGAGGCGTTTCATCTGCCCGCTGCGCCCGCGTTTACTTGGGCCGTGCAATGGCATCCCGAGTGGCGGGTGATGGCCAACAATTTTTCCGTAGCGCTGTTCGCTGCTTTCGGTGAGGCCGCACGAGCCCGTGCGACCCGACGACAGCAGGGCGCCCGCTAGAGGTTCGAGTCATGACAGATCCCATTTCGCAGTTTTTCCGCGATCACAACATTCAAGAAGTCGAGGCGATCGTCCCGGACATGGCGGGTATCGCACGCGGCAAAGTCATGCCTGCCCAAAAATTTCAGGGTGACCAGGGCATGCGGTTGCCCGAGAGCATCTTTTTGCAGACCGTGACGGGCGACTACCCCGAGGAAACCGCCGCAGCCATGAGCCCGGCTGAAATCGACATTATCCTCAAGCCCGATCCGCGCACGATCCGCCGTGTTCCGTGGGCGCCTGAGCCCACGGCCCAGGTGATCCACGATTGTTTTTATGCGGACGGTCGTCGCGTGAAGATGGCGCCGAGAGAAGTCCTACGACACGTGCTCGACCTGTATGCACAGAAAGGTTGGGAGCCGGTCGTGGCGCCCGAGCTCGAGTTTTATCTCGTCGAACCCAACATCGATGCGGACTATCCGCTAAAGCCGCCGATCGGTCGTTCGGGCCGAGCCGAGCCAGGGCGTCAGTCCTACAGCATTGCCGCGGTCAATGAATTCGATCCGCTCTTCGATGACGTGTATCAGTTCTGTGAAGATCAGGATATCGCTATCGATACGCTGATCCACGAAGACGGTCCCGCGCAGATGGAGATTAATCTTCTGCACGGCAACGCGCTCGATCTGGCTGACCAGGCATTCATGTTCAAGCGCACCGCCCGTGAAGCGGCGTTGCGTCACAAAATGTACGCGACCTTCATGGCCAAGCCTCATGCCAAGGAGCCGGGCAGCGCCATGCACATCCACCAGAGCATCGTCGACAGCAAGACGAATAAGAACGTGTTCTCGAACGCCGATGGCTCGCCGACTCAGCTCTTCTTCTCGCATATCGCGGGCATGCAGCGTTATCTGCCTGCCGCGATGGCGTTGCTCGCGCCTAACGTCAATTCTTATCGGCGAATCACCCGATTCCAGGTGGCACCCATCAATGTGCAGTGGGGTTACGACAACCGCACGGCCGGCTTGCGTGTACCAGGGTCCGATCCGCAGGCACGCCGCGTCGAGAACCGCCTCTCCGGTGCAGACGCCAATCCTTATCTCGCCAGTGCAGCCTCGCTCGCCTGCGGGTATCTCGGCATGGTCCAGGGCTTGACGCCCACCGAGCCCATCACGGGCAGCGCTCATGATCTTCCGTTCTCGCTCCCACGTAACCTCGATGAAGCGATTCGCTTGCTCCGCGAGTGTGATCCGCTGATCGAGATTCTGGGTGAAAGTTTCGTGTCCGCCTTTTCGCTCGTTAAACAGGCCGAGTACGAAGTGTTCCTGCAGGTGATCAGCTCGTGGGAGCGTGAGCATTTGCTGCTCAACGTGTGACGGTCCGCCGTCGTAAGATGTGGGCATGAGCCCGATCCCAGAGCGCAGCACTGCAGAGTGGCAGGCGTTGGACGCCGCCCACTATCTGCATCCCTTCACAGATTCCCGCGCCCTGGCGGCCCGTGGAACCCGCGTGGTTACCCGAGCCGAAGGGGTCTACCTCTACGACAGTGAAGGGCATCGCATCCTCGATGGCATGTCGGGGCTATGGTGCGTGGCGCTCGGTTACGGACGCCCCGAACTGGCGGAGGCTGCCTATCGGCAGATGCAACAGCTGCCGTACTACAACAGCTTCTTCCAATGCGCGAACCCACCGGCGATCGAGCTTGCGGCGAAGCTCGCCGAACTCACGCCACCGCAGTTTAACCACGTGTTCTTCTCGGGGTCGGGCAGCGAAGCCAACGACACCTTTGTGCGACTCGCGAGGCGCTACTGGATGCTGCGCGGCGAACCTGAGCGACAGGTGATCATCAGTCGCTGGAACGGGTATCACGGCAGCACGATGGCCGGCGCCTCGCTCGGCGGCATGAAGGCGATGCACGCACAAGGCGGGTTGCCCATTCCCGGCATCGTGCATATCAACCAACCTTACTGGTTCGAACGCGGCGGCAATCTCGATCCCGCGGAGTTTGGTCTGCAGGCGGCCCGTGAACTCGAGGCCAAAATCATTGAGATCGGTCCCGAGCGCGTGGCGGCCTTCATCGGTGAACCCGTGCAAGGGGCGGGTGGCGTGATCATTCCGCCGGAGACCTACTGGCCCGAGGTTCAGCGCATTCTCGATCGCTACGGCATTCTGTTTGGTTCGGACGAAGTGATCTGCGGCTTCGGTCGGACGGGTCGGTGGTTCGGGTGCGAGCATTTCGGTACCCGTCCGGATTTCCTCACCCTCGCCAAGGCCATCACCTCGGGGTATCAGCCGCTCGGGGCGCTCATGGTCTCCGATCGAGTGGCCGAGGTGTTCATCGAAAAGGGCGGGGAGTTCGCCCACGGGTATACCTATTCCGGTCACCCGGTCGCGGCCGCAGTGGCGCTCGCGAACCTCGAGATCATGCAGAAAGAGGGTGTGGTCGACCGAGTTCGAAACGATCTGGCCCCGTATTTCTCAACACGGTGGGGCGAGCTGGCGGCGCATCCCCTGGTTGGCGAGGCGCGAAGTTTGGGGCTTTTGGGAGCGTTGGAGCTCGTCCCAAGAAAGCCTTCGCGTGAGTTTTTTCCTGAGCGGGGATCGGTCGGCACGCGTGCGCGGGACATCTCCATCCGAAACGGGCTCGTCATGCGGGCCGTCTGGGACACCCTGATCGTTGCGCCGCCGCTCGTCATCACCCGAAATGAAATCGACGAACTCCTCACCAAGGCGGTCACGTCCCTGGACCAGCTCCACGCCGACTTGCGTCGGGACGGCTGGTTGTAGAGCGGAACCGCGACGCGTCGAAACCCTTCGATGGGCTTTCCCGGGACGGGGGTCTGCGCTATAACTTCGCTGTCTCCCGCACGGTGCGGGAGTTTCCCTTTCCAGGAGTCCGCCAGAAATGAAACAGGTTTTCAGACCGGCTCTCGTTGCCCTGTCCGTCGCTGCGCTGCTCACCGCTTGCGGTGGCAAGTCGGAGGATGCGGCGGAGTCGAAGGTGCTCAATGTTTACAACTGGTCCGATTACATCGACGAAAGCGTGATCGCCGACTTCGAAAAAGAGACCGGTATCGATGTCACCTACGACGTTTTCGACTCAAATGAAGTGTTGGAGTCGAAGCTGCTCGCAGGAGCCACGGGCTACGACATCGTCGTGCCGTCGGCGAACTTTCTCGAGCGCCAGATCAAGGCGGGAATTTTCCAAACGCTCGACAAGAGCAAGTTGCCGAACGTCGCGAACATGGATCCGGAGCTGATGGCCAAGGTGGCGCGACACGATCCCGATAATGCCCACTCGATCAACTACCTTTGGGGTACGACGGGTATCGGTTTCAATCAGGACAAGATCGCCGAGCGCATGAAAGACGCGCCGACAGACAGTCTCGCGATGTTCTACGACCCGAAGATCGTGTCGAAGTTCAAAGATTGCGGCGTTGCGATCCTTGATTCTCCGACCGAGATCACCGGCACCGTTCTCATTTATCTTGGTAAAGATCCCAACAGCGAATCCCCTGAAGATTTGGCGGCGGCTGAGAAGGTGTTGATGGCGGTCCGTCCGTTCATCAAGTACGTTCACTCTTCAAAGTTCATCGACGATCTTGCCAATGGTGAAATCTGTCTGACGATGGCGTGGTCGGGAGACATCTTCCAGGCGCGCGATCGTGCGGTGGAGGCCTCGAACGGCATCAAGATCGACTACAAGATCCCGCGAGAAGGCACCATGATGTTCTTCGACATGCTGGCCATTCCGAAGGACGCTAAGAATGTCGAAAACGCCCACGCGTTCATCAACTACCTGATGCGACCTGAGGTCGCTGCCAAGAACACCGACCTGGTCAATTACGCGAGCTTTAACGTGCCCGCTCAAAAATTGATCAAGGCCGAGATCCTTGGGAACTCCGCGATCTACCCGACCGATGAAGTGAAGTCGCGTCTTCAAGTCGATCTCGCCGAGAGCGATGCCTTCACGCAGTCTCTGACGGCGACCTGGACTCGCTTCAAGGCCGGTCAATAACCCGCAGGCCGCGCGGAGAGGGGTCTCCGCGCGGCCTTGGCGTTCTCGGGGTAGGGGCGGGACGTGTCGCAAAAAACAATCGACCGAAGTCACGAGTATGTCCGGATCGAGGGCGTCACCAAGCGGTTTGGTGACTTCGTCGCAGTCGACAATGTCTCTCTCAGCATCTTCAAAGGCGAAATCTTTTGTCTGCTTGGCGGCTCAGGCTGCGGCAAGACCACCTTACTTCGCATGCTGGCGGGGTTTGAATCTCCAACGTCGGGGCGTCTGCTGATCGATGGGCAGGACATGGCGGGAATTCCGCCGTATGACCGTCCCGTCAACATGATGTTTCAGTCGTATGCGCTCTTTCCGCATATGACCGTCGAGAAAAACGTCGCGTTTGGTCTCGAGCAAGAGGGTCTATCGAAGGCGGAGATTGCCAAGCGTGTGGGCGAAATGCTCGATATCGTGAGGCTTGGTGACTTCGCTCGTCGAAAACCTCACCAGCTTTCGGGCGGTCAGCGGCAGCGGGTGGCCTTGGCTCGTGCGCTCGTCAAGCGTCCCAAATTACTTCTGCTCGATGAGCCTCTCGGTGCGCTCGACAAAAAGTTGCGAGAGCATACTCAATTCGAGTTGATCAACCTTCAAGAACAGCTCGGCGTCACCTTCGTCGTCGTCACGCACGATCAGGAGGAGGCGATGACGCTCGCGACTCGTATCGGCGTCATGAACAAAGGGCAGATCGTCCAGGTCGGTACGCCGACCGACATCTACGAATTCCCAAATTCCCGTTTCGTGGCCGATTTCATTGGATCGGTCAACATGTTCGATGGACAGCTTGTTGAGGACGAGCCCGGGCACGTCCGTATCCGCTGTAACGAGCTCGAGGCTACGGTGTTCGTGAGTCACGGAATCAGTGCGCCGCCCGAGGCTAAGGTGTCGGTGGCGATTCGTCCTGAAAAAATCGAGATGTCGCGCTCTGCGCCCGTCGGTACTGAGAACTGCGCCAAGGGGGTAGTGAAGGAAATCGCCTATATGGGTGATTTATCGGTGTATCTCGTGCGGCTGGAGTCTGGACGGATGGTTCGGGTGACCATTCCCAACGTCGAACGACATGCGGATGAGCGCATCGTCTGGGAAGAGACGGTACATCTCAGCTGGCGTCCCTCCAGCCCCGTGGTGTTGACGATCTAAGCCCGTGGATAAAGTCCTCGCCACGCTGCACTCCTTGGCTGGAAAGCGACTGGTGATCGGCGTGCCCTACGTGTGGCTGCTGCTCTTCTTTGTCGTACCGTTTTTGATCGTCTTCAAGATCTCTTTCTCCTGGATGCAGCCCATCCAGCCTGGGTATGCGCCGCTCTTTGCTTGGGTTGAAGAGACCCAGCGTTTCGTTGCGACGCTCAATTTATCCAACTATCAAGTGCTGCTGCAAGACTCTCTGTACCTCAGCACCTTCCTCTACTCGGTGAAAGTGGCGGCGATCTCGACCGTACTCTGTCTCCTCGTGGGTTATCCGATGGCCTACGCCATTGCGCGATGTGGGCCGAGCACGAGAAATCTCTTCTTGATGCTGATCATCCTGCCGTTCTGGACGTCGTTTCTGCTGCGCGTCTACGCCTGGGTCGGTCTACTCAAGACTAACGGTGTGATCAACAACACCTTGCTTGCGCTCGGCATCATCGACCAGCCGCTCACGCTGCTCTACACCGACTTTGCGGTATACATCGGAATCGTCTATTCCTATCTGCCATTCATGATCCTGCCTTTGTTCTCGAACCTCGAGAAGCACGATCTGACCCTGCTTGAAGCCGCCTCGGATTTGGGCGCATCACCGATGAAGGCATTTTTCAAGGTGACGCTGCCGCTCTCTATGCCGGGAATCGTCGCGGGGTGCCTGCTCGTCTTCATTCCAGCGGTAGGCGAGTTCGTGATTCCCTCGCTACTTGGCAGGACCGATCAGCTCATGATCGGCACCGTACTTTCAGCGCAGTTTTTCAGTGCAAGAAACTGGCCGGTCGCCAGCGCAGTGGCTATCGTTCTATTACTGCTGTTGTTGTTGCCGATTCTGCTCTTTCAGCGCTACCAGCGCCGCGAACTCGAGGCAGCCAAGCGATGAGGGCGCACGATGAATAATCGTGGCTGGTTCCGCAACGGAATGCTCGGACTCGGGCTCGCGTTCCTGTACATCCCGATCCTTTCCATGATGGTTTTCTCGTTCAACAACTCGCGCCTCGTCACGGTGTGGGATGCCGAGAACTCCCCGACACTTCGTTGGTACGTCAGGCTCCTCGAGAACGACCAATTGCTCGGCGCTGCCTGGATCAGTGTGCAGATCGCCGCCATGACGGCAACGGGTGCAGTCATTCTCGGCACGATCGCAGGGCTAGTGCTTGCGCGTTTCGGGCCATTTCGCGGCCGGGCGTTTCTCTCTGCGATGACCACTGCGCCGCTCGTGATGCCTGAGGTCATCACGGGTATTGCGATGCTTCTGCTCTTTGTCTCTCTCGAGCAGCTCATCGGCTGGCCTGAGGGTAGAGGGATGCTCACGATCACCATTGCCCACATCACGTTTGCCATGGCTTATGTGACCGTCGTCGTGCAGTCGCGTCTGGCAGGGTTCGACGACGCACTCGAGGAGGCGGCACTCGATCTTGGTGCGAAGCCGGCCACAGTGTTCTTTCGTATCACGTTGCCACTCATCGTTCCGGCGCTGGTATCGGGCTGGCTGCTCGCTTTCACGCTCTCGTGGGACGATGTGGTGATCTCGCAGTTCGTCTCGGGCCCAGGCTCGTCGACGCTGCCCATGGAGATTTTCTCTCGGGTACGGCGGGGCGTCAGTCCGGACATCAACGCGCTCGCCACCATCTTGGTGCTCATCGTCGCCACAGGCGTGGTGCTCTCGACCCTGTACATGAAGCACGAGGAAAAGCGTCGGCTGCGCGAGGAGCAGATGGCCCGTAGCGGCAACTGACGTATCGAATGAAAGACGAAACACGGGTCAATCACCCACCGGCGATCGAACTGCCGGACGACAACTATCCCCTCAATCTGCCGATCTTCCAGAACGTGAAATGGGAGACCGAGACCGTGCTCGAGGGTGAGCGGATCGCACGCGGTGAGCGACCGGGTTTCTTTTATTCTCGCCTATCGAATCCCTCGGTTCGACAACTCGAGCTCATGCTGGCCCAGCTACAGCGTCGAGACGAGTGCATGGTGACCGCCTCGGGCGTGAATGCGGTCGCACAGACGCTCATCGGGCTCACCCGCGCCGGCGACCATGTGGTGTTCTTCACCGAGGGATACGGCCCCACGCGTCAGATCATCCGCGGAATGTTGGCGCGTTTTGGGGTCACCCACAGCATGCTCTCCATCGATGACCTTGCAGGTCTCGAGCGAACGCTCTCTACCCGAAAGACCCGTCTCGTGTGGTTCGAGAGTCCAACCAATCCGATCAACAAGATTGCCGATATCGAAGCGATCACCCGACTGGCTCGGGCGCATGGTGCGCTCACTGCCATCGACAATACCGCCGCAGGATTTCATCAGCACGGAGAGTTTGACATCGATCTCTTCGTGCACAGCCTCACCAAGTTTGCGACGGGGGCGGGAGATGTCATGGGCGGCGCGGTCATCGCTCGACGCGAACTCATCGATCAGCTACGCAGTGATTTCCGGTTGTTCGGCGCACACCTCGATGCGTTGTCGGCCTCCATCATGGTGAGAGGTCTGAAGACCTACTTCGTGCGCTACCGGCAGCAGTCAGCGAGTGCCCAGACCGTGGCAGAGTTTCTTGAGCACCATCCGGCATGTACGCGAGTTCGATATCCGGGGCTGGCCTCGCAACCCAAAGCGGAGCTCGCTCGACGCCAGATGCGCGAGTTCGGCTCGGTAATTTGTTTCGATCTCGTAGCCGGGTACGAGGCGGGGCGGAAGTTTACCGAGTCGCTGCAGCTGTTTGCGCGAACGCCTAGCTTTGGCTCCACTGAGTCGTTAGCGATGCCTCCGCAGATGATGCAACCCAAGGATTTCTCGCCGGAAGATCTCGCCCTCTCTAGCATCGGGCCGGGGACGGTTCGATTATCGATCGGACTTGAGGATATCGAAGACTTGAAAGCCGATCTCACGCAGGCTCTGGAGACCATTCACCCATGATCTATGTCAACAAATTGTTTGATCGGCGCCTGGGGTTGTTTGTGGTGCTGACGTGGGTACTTGTCGGCTGCAGTGCAAACGAGCCGGCCTTCGACGAGAGTTTCCAGCGCGAGCTGCAGACGCGGCTGCTGGACGCGAAGCCCGGTGAAATCATCGAGATTCCCTCAGGTCGTTACTCCCTTAATCGCAGCCTAAGTCTGCGGGTGAGTGGGGTCACGATCCGCGGTGCAGGGATGAACGAGACCGTGCTTTCGTTCAAAGGGCAGACGGTGGGAGCCGAGGGGCTGCTCGTGAACGCGAGCGACTTCACGCTTGAAAATCTCGCCATCGAAGATACTCGCGGTGATGCCGTCAAAGTCAACGAGGGCGAGCGAATCACATTACGCGGGCTACGTGTCGAGTGGACGGGTGGGCCGAGTACCTCGAACGGTGCCTACGGTCTCTACCCGGTACGTACTCGTCAGGTGCTCATCGAGGACTGCCTCGTGATCGGTGCGTCCGATGCCGGCATTTACGTGGGGCAATCGGAGGACATCGTCGTACGCCGCAATACGGCGCGGCTCAATGTCGCCGGTATCGAGATCGAGAATTCGCGGCGCGCGGATGTCTACGACAACATCGCGACCGAAAATACGGGTGGCGTGCTCGTGTTCAATATGCCGAACCTCCCGCAGCGCGGCGCGGGAACGCGTGTGTTCCGTAACAAGATCTACGGCAACAACACCGCTAATTTCGGAGCCAAGGGGACGCCGGTCGCCAGCATTCCGGCAGGATCGGGCGTCGTCATCAACTCGAATGATCAGGTCGAGATCTTCGATAACGAATTCACCGACAATGCGACCGCCCACGTGATTATCTCCAGCTATTTTTCGACGGGTTACATGACCGAGAAGGGAGTGGCTGACATTTTTGATCCGTACCCTGAGGCCATTCATGTTCATGGTAATCGCTATTCAGGTGGCGGAGATGCTCCCGACGGGCTCGACCTCAAGGCGCTTAAGCTCGCCGTCTTCGGTCTTGGTGGCCGCTTTCCCCCGGTGTTGTGGGATGGCTACGTCGACTCAAAGAAAACTCGCGGCGGGAAGTTACCGGACGATCTGGCTATTTGCGTGCGAGATGCAGGGCCCGTGCTCAACGCCGACGGACCGGGTAAGTATCGCAACCCGCGGGTCTCGACTGCAGAGTACGACTGTCGCCTCGCGCCGCTGCCGCCTGTCGAGCTCAGCTTGTGACACCCGTCGGTTCATCGCGCCCAGTGAGATTACTGATCCTGTTGATGGGTCTGTCGATGCTCGCGGCGTGCGCCCGAGGTCCGAGCAGTCCCGTGTTTCACGACTCGACCGATCCCGAAACGCTCGCGGAGTGGGGCGTGTTCACGCTGCAGGAGGGTCGACTCATCCCTCGCGAAGGCGTCGTCGACTACGAACTGAACACGCCGCTCTTTAGCGATTACGCGCACAAACTGCGCACCGTGTGGATGCCGTCAGGGACTCAGGCGCGATACTCAGCCGAGGGTAGTTTCGAGTTTCCGGTCGGTACGCTCATTACCAAGACCTTTTACTACCCGCTCGTCGCCGAGGGTGATCCGGCGCGAGTGCTTCGAACCTCGCAGGCGCAGGGCCTCGAGTCGGGTGGTCGTCTCGTGCTCGATCAAGTCCGGCTAATCGAGACGCGGTTACTGGTACGTCGTGCCTCAGGATGGGCAGCCTCTACCTATGTATGGGACGAAGCACAGCGCACTGCGCGACTCGAGAGGACGGGCACCGTCAGAGCGCTGAGGCTTGTCAGCGAGACCCATGGCGTCGAGCAGGTCGATTTCGACTACGTCGTGCCCGATGTCAATCAATGCGCCGGGTGCCACGCGACCGATGTGAAGCGGGGGAGTTTGTCACCGATCGGACTCAAGGCCCGCCATCTGAATCGTGAGCACGACCTCGGCGAGGGCAAGGGTCGTGCGAATCAACTCGAACATTGGATTCGCTCGGGGCGTCTTTCCGGACCTGAAGGGCGTGACCTGAACCCGGCAGCGCTCCCGCGAGCGGCCGCCTGGGATGACACTCAAGCGCCGCTCGAGGCGCGTGCGCGGGCCTATCTCGATATCAACTGTGGCCACTGCCACAACCGACAGGGGCCTGCCGATACCTCAGGCTTGTCTCTGGACGCCTCCGAGACGTCGCCCGTTGCGCTCGGGGTCTGCAAGTCGCCGATTGCGGCAGGACGGGGCACGGGAGATCGTCGCTTCGGTCTGGTGCCCGGTCAGCCGGACGAATCGATTACGGTTTACCGCATGGCGTCTACCGATCCGGGCGCCATGATGCCGGAACTTGGACGTGCACTCGCACACGATGAAGGGGTGGCGTTGATTCGGCGCTGGATTGCCGAATGGCCGGGAGCGAAAGGCTGTGATCAGCTGACGTCGAACTCGGCGCGCCACTCAGCGAGCGCGTCTCGATTGTCGAGGTCCCAGGGGTGAAAGCCCGGCCGGTACCACGCGAAATAACTGCGCCAGCCCTGGCGAAAAATTCCCGGATCGCGCCAAAGAAATCTTGAGACGGCTTTACGAGCCTCCGCCTCGGTGTAACCGTCGGCCTGCAGCAGGCAGGTCGCATGGTTGGCGATGTTTCGGGTGAAGTGGTATGTGATGTACATCATCGACCAGCAACGCAGCAGATAGCGCTTGAGTGGTGACCAGTTTTTGGTGACTTCAAGGAATACATCGAAGGCGACGGCTTTGTGCTCGGTCTCTTCGAGGGCATGCCATCGCCAAAGTCGCGCAATCTCGGGATCTGCTTTCGCGTACAAGCCCCGATTCTGCATATGCATGTCGGCCATCATGGCCGTGAAGTGCTCCAGCGCGATGGTCGACAGCAGCATCGCGTAGGGGCCTTTCGAGCGATTGAACGCGATACGATCCCGGATACGCCCGAGAATTTCGTTGACGGGGTACTTGCTGCGATCGATGATGGCGTTCAAGGCGTGATGTTCACGCGAGTGCATGGCCTCTTGCGTGAGGAATCGCCGAACATCTTCGGCTAACTGACCCGAGACCTTGCCGCGAAAGTGACGCACTGCGTCCATGAAGAGCTTTTCACCGTCCGGAAACGTCAGCGAGAGGCCGTTGAGCACGGCCGTTCCGACCGGATCTCCCCCGAGCCAATAACGACCCCGAGCGGAATCCATCGAAAAATGGATATCGCGGGGTTTGACTTCGATCTGACCGGGACTAGACATACCCCGATCCTAACGCCGAGCAGACTGCGCTGCCAACGACTTAAGTCGAACTCGGTGCGGGCAGCGACTGTCCGAGTCGTCGCGGTCGATAGGGCAGGATCTCGAGGACGGCCCCATCCTTGACCCGCTGCTGAATGCCGCGCCAGAAATCGGCCTCCAAGAGATCGCCATGGGTCCGTCGGAAGAGATCTCTCTGGGCGTCGCTGAAAGCCAGGAAGTTCAAGAAGGTTTCCGGGAAAACGTCGTTATCGGCGACGTAGAACCAGGTCTCGCCTCGCATCTCGTCTTCGTCGTTGTCGGCTTGAGGCATTTCTCGGAATCGGCAGTCGGTGACCTGACACAGCTCGTCGTAGTCGTAAAAGATCACGCGCCCGTGGCGGGTCACTCCGAAATTTTTGAGCAACAGGTCGCCTGCGAAGATATTGGAGAGGGCGAGATCGCGGATGGCTTGTCCGTAATCGACCACTGCTCGATCGGCAGCGTCGGGAGCCGCCTCCCGCAGGAACAGATTGAGCGGCACCATCCGACGCTCGATATACATATGGTCAAAGACGAGATCGTCTCCCTCGACATGCACGGTTTCGGCGGTCTCCGAAAGCAGCTCGTCGATCAACTCCGTCGTGAAGCGCGCTCTCGGGAGCCGTACCCGTTTAAATTCCTGGGCGTCGACGAGTCGTCCTGCGCGATCGTGACGGAAGACGAACTTGTATTTGTCGAGGACGTCCTGCCGCAGCACGGTTTTAACGGGTGGAAAACGATCTCGAATCAACTTGAAGACGACATCGAGCGAGGGCAGGGTGAAGCAGATCATGACGAGTCCGCGCTCACCCGGCGCATGCGCAAACAAATCATCCGAGTGTTGCAGGTGTCTTGCGAGCTCTCGATATCGTTCGGCTTTGCCTTGGCGCGCGCGTCCGAGCACCGTGAAGAGCTCCGACAAGGGTTTTCGCGGTAGCAAGTGGCGCAGGAAGACGACGGCTTCGACCACGCGCTCGATGTCGGCGTGAAAATAAGAGCGGGTAAAACCAAAGACGATACTGAGCTCGTCTTCATCAAGCATGACGGCATCGATGAAGAGCCCGCGGTCAGTATTTTGAAGCGCGAGTGCAAGCGGCAGTCGTAGCCCGTCGGCGACGATCTGACCGACGACATAGGCTCGGGTACTCTGAAAAAACAGCGGGGTCAGGATCTCGATATGCTTCAAGGCCGCATCGACTTCGACGCCCGCCGGCAGATGACTACGAATTTGTTTGGTGATGTCGAGCGTGACATTACGAACGCTTTTTTCGAAGTCGATCCAGGGGCTGCGTAGTCGGATATCACCGAGCAGATCCTCGATGACGAGCTCCAAGCTGCCGCGGTGGGCGTAGACCTGGGTTTCGGCGTTGTCTCCCGCTCCCTCTAGCGGATCGAGGTCGATGCCGACGAACTCGATATCGGTCGCGACGCCGACCGTGCCAAACACGCGCCGGGAGACGGAGCTGAAAAAAGTTCGGGCGAATGCGGCATCGGGCAGGCCTGCGGTCCGGGCGTGGAACCGACTACGCATCGCCGACCAAAGTTGTCGATCGAGTGCGACCTCGCCGAGGTCCTGACGGGCGTTCGCCACGGTGCGATTGACCCAGCTATCGTAGAGCTCGATACGTTCGATGGCGTCTTGCTGGCTGCCGTGCCAGTCGCGCGCCTCGAAACGCGCGGGTGCACGCCGCGTGATGTCCCGAAACTCACGGTTGTAAGACGCAAAGGCGGCGGCGATCCGCCGAGATCCTTCTTCGATAAGGCTCTCGGCGGTCACCGCGCGACCTTTAGAGATTGCTGATCAGCGCGTCGGCGAACTCGCTGCACTTGACTTCCTTCGCTCCGTCCATAAGTCGCGCGAAGTCGTAGGTCACGGTCTTTTGACCAATGGTGCGATCCATGGCGGTGATGACGGCATCGGCCGCCTCGGTCCAGCCCATGTAGCGCAGCATCATCTCGCCCGAGAGCAACACCGAGCCTGGGTTGACCTTGTCGAGGTTCGCATACTTCGGTGCAGTGCCGTGCGTCGCTTCGAACACGGCATGACCCGTGACGTAGTTGATGTTGGCGCCCGGCGCGATACCGATACCGCCGACCTGAGCGGCGAGGGCGTCGGAGAGGTAGTCACCGTTGAGGTTGCAGGTGGCCAGCACATCGAACTCGTCGGGACGCGTGAGCACTTGCTGCAGCGTGATGTCCGCGATGGCGTCCTTGATGATGACCTTGCTGGCTTTCTTGGCGGCATCCATCTCGGCATTCGCCACCTTCTCGCCTTTCTCGGCCTTGGTGCGCTCCCACTGTTCCCAGCCGTAGGTCTGACCCGGGAACTCGCGTTCGGCAAGCGCATAGGACCAATTGCGGAAGGCGCCCTCGGTGAATTTCTGGATGTTGCCCTTGTGGACGATGGTCACGCTCTTACGCTGGTTGACGATGGCGTACTCCACCGCCGCGCGGAAGAGACGCTCAGTACCCTCTAGGGAGACCGGCTTGATACCGATACCCGAAGTGTCCGGGAAGCGGATCTTCGCGTAGGCCTTGGGGAAGTTAGCCTTGAAGAGTTCCTTGAATTTTTTGTTCTCGTCGGAGCCAAGCTCGAACTCGATACCGGCGTAGATGTCCTCCGTGTTCTCGCGGAAGATCACCATGTCGACCTTCTCGGGCGCCTTCACCGGTGAGGGCACGCCCTTGAACCAACGAACGGGGCGCAGGCACACGTACAGATCTAGCAGCTGGCGAAGCGCCACGTTCAGTGAGCGGATGCCGCCGCCGATGGGCGTCGTGAGCGGACCTTTGATCGATACCAGATATTCACGACAGGCCGCGACCGTCTCATCGGGCAGCCAGGTGTTGAACAGTTTGTTCGACTTCTCTCCGGCGTAGACCTCGAGCCAGTGGATCTTGCGCTGACCGCCATACGCCTTGGCGACTGCAGCGTCGATGACTCGGACGCTCGCTCGCCAGATATCTGGACCTGTGCCGTCTCCTTCGATGAACGGGATGATCGGGTTATGCGGGACGGCGAGCTTACCGTCCTGGATGGTGATCTTCGCGCCCCCAGCCGGTGGCGTGAGCGTGACTTTTGAAGCCGATGTCATGATGAGTGAACTCCTTCTGAAGCGCCCGGCGTTTATTTGAAACCCCCGCCGTTGCGTGCGCGAATTCTACCATGTGGTCGGCCGGCGGCCCGTCCGTGCGGCGGCTCCGCTAGAATTTGGGATATGAACGAGCCCTTGACCTCGACGCCCCTAGCGGACGGATTCCGTATGCCCGCGGAATTCGAGCCACACCGCGGCTGTTGGATGCTCTGGCCGACTCGGCCGGACAACTGGCGCGAGCAGGCCCGTCCCGCTCAGCGCGCATTCGCCGCCGTGGCGCACGCGATCGCTCGATTCGAGCCCGTGTCAGTGGGTGTGTCGGAGGTACAGTTCGATGAGGCGCGTCGTTCGCTCGAGCCACGCATTCGAGTCGTACGCCTTGAGAGTGATGACGCGTGGATGCGAGACGTAGGACCGACCTGCGTCGTCGGGCCTCAAGGTCAGGTTCGCGGTATCGATTGGCACTTCAATGCCTGGGGCGGACTCGACGGCGGGCTTTATTTTCCGTGGGACCGCGATGAGCTCGTCGCGCGTCGCGTGCTTGCGCTCGAAGGCCTCGCTCGGTATCGCGCGCCCATCGTATGTGAGGGCGGCGCGATCCACTCAGACGGTCAAGGTACGTTGCTCGTCACGAAAAAGTGCTTGCTCAACCGTAACCGCAATCCGACGCTCAACGCCCATCAAATTGAAACCGTCTTACGAGCCTATACGGGTGCGTCGACAATCCTCTGGCTCGATCGCGGTGTGTTCAACGACGAGACCGACGGGCATATCGACAATCTGGCGTGTTTCGTGGCGCCCGGCGAGGTGGCGCTGCTGTGGTGCGATGATCGTCGCGATCCGCAAGCGGCGATTTCGCGCGATGCATTCGATCGATTGAGCGAGGCTCGCGATGCCCGAGGTCGACGCTTGAAGATCCATAAGATTCCGATGCCGGGCCCGCTCGAGATGACTGATATCGAGGCGGCAGGTCTTGTGACGCGCCCGGGTACCAAGCCCCGAAAGGGTGGCGAGCGTCTTGCTGCGAGCTACGTCAACTTCTACATTGCCAATGGCGGCGTGGTCGTGCCCATGCTCGATCAGCGGCTCGATACGAAGGTGATCGTGCAACTACAGGGGATCTTTCCGAATCGCCGCGTGGTCGGGGTGCCGGCACGAGAGATTTTGTTGGGCGGTGGAAACATCCACTGCATTACCCAACAAATTCCGTTCGGACGTCAACGCGAACGCCAGTCGAAGCCGAGATAAGCACTGCGCCGACGCGCCGGAAAGTAACGCCAATCCCCTTGGGCAAAGTCGGCGCGATCGGCGTGCAGGCGATCGGTGAGGTTGTCGACCTCGAGCGTCAGTGCCAGGTCCGTCGTTAGTCGCCACCGACCTCGGGCGCCGAGAACCGTTTGCGCGGGATGCTGCCGGAGGTTGGCAGCGTCAGCGTAATACGCGCTGACGCGGCGCACATCCAGTTCCAGGTCGATTCGTTCCTGGGGTTGTGCGCTCAAAGCGAGACGATGGATTTGTCGAGGCGCGGTGTCGATGTCGAGTCCTGCTGTGATCGTCTCGCCACCCTCAATAGCCCGAGAAAAATCGTAACGATGGCGTGCGAGGGTGCCGCCAAAGTCGATGCGTAACCTCGGAAGCGCTTGCCAGCTGAGCTCATATTCAATGCCCTCATGGCGTGTGCGACCTCCGACCACGTTGAACCCGTTCGCATCACGCAAGATGACATCGCTTTTTCTGGCGCGGAAAACGGCAAGATTGCCGCGCAACGACGGGGAAGGGCTGTCGCCAAACGCAAATCGCCAACCGAACTCAGCGCTGCGCATGCGCTCGGCACCCAGATCGGCGACGGATTGATTGCGTTGCAATCGATAGAGCTCCGTAATTTCAGGCGGACGAAAGCCCTCGGCGAGCACTGCGTAGATATGCTGGCTTTCACTCACATGACGAATGACTTCGACTCGGGGCGTCAGGCGAGAGAACGAGTCATTGCGATCTGCCGGACGGCTGTAGAGGCATCCGCCAGGGCAGGGTGTGCCGTCTTCGGCGGTATTCCCGTCACGCATGAGGTTGTCATACGAGTACGCGATGGCGTCCGCACGCACTGCAGTACGCCAGAGCCACGCATCACTGCGATACTCGATGGAGGCATTGCCGCCGATCGAGGCGACCTCGACGGCGTAATCGTAATGCCGGCCTGCCGGTCGAATCGACCGTGCAAAGGTGCTGCCTTCGAGCGTTGGCCCAGCCTGAATTTCGAGCAGCGAGGTGTCGGCCCACTCGACATCGACGCCCGCGCGCCACGACCAGCCTTCGCGCGCGAGGGGTCGGCTGCGCGCGAAACCGAGCGCGGCGCTCGTTTGAGCGTTTTTCTCGAGGGGTTTGCCGAGTAAAAAATGCTGGAGAAAGGTCATTGAGGAGCGCCGCAGAATCAGCCGCGCCTCATCGTCGCAGTTTGCGCAATCACTGCGATTCCACGTGGTCGACATGCGAAGGCTCTCCGCATCCCTGAACGCTTCAGGGTTGGGGTTTGAGCGACGGAGGACAGGATCTCGATAAGAATCGAATCCGCGTATGAATCCGGCCGTGTCCTGTTCAAGGCGCGTCGCGGCCGCGCGCCACCGCAATTCACCGCCGGCAAGCTCTCGATCGTGGGCCAGGTTGAACTTGAGTTCGTTCACTTCCGAGTCGTCTCGAAAACCACCGTCGTGGCGGACGAGCCCCTGCACTGCGTGTCGTCCGTCCCCGAGCGCGAAACCGAGGGATTTGAAATCATCGGCGCCGAAGATGGCGTTCAGCCGCACACCGGCGAGATCCGCGGCAGAGGGCGTCAATACATTGATCACGCCGTGTACTGCATTGGCGCCGTGCACCACGCTTCCAGGGCCGCGCATCACCTCGATTGCTGCGGCCTGTGCCGTGTTGGTTTCAAAAAGCTCATTGACGTTGCAGAACCCGGTGGGCCGCAGTGGCAAACCATCCTCCAGAAACAAGAACGCCCCACAGGCGCCGGCGCCGGTAAGTACGGGAGAGCGGATCGCGAGCAAACTTTCTTGTCCGCTACCACGTTGCAGAAACACCCCGGGCACGCGATTGAGACTCTCGGCGTGGTGGGTGAGGTCGAGGCGCCCGAGCGCATCGGGCGTGAGGCGTGACACGCTGGCGGCAACGTCGACGAGGCGTTCTTCGCGGCGGCGGGCGGTGACGACCACCTCCTCGAGTGCGGTGGCTGAGGTGGATAACACGGCTAGGGCGGCAAGTTCGAGCATGAGTGCATTATCGCTTGGTATCCTTGCGGTCGTGCGTTTGACCACCGTCCTGCTCTTGGCGTTCACCCTCCTTGCCGTCTCGGCTGAGGCGGCGACCGATCGCCCGCGCGTTGGGCTTGTACTGTCAGGGGGTGGGGCGCGTGGCGCGGCCCATGTCGGCGTCCTCAAAGTTCTGGAGGCAGAGCGGATCCCGATCGATGCCGTGGCCGGAACTAGTATGGGAGCTGTGGTGGGCGGGCTCTACGCCAGCGGCCTGACGGCTACTGAGATCGCGGCCTTCGTCGAGTCCCCGGAGTGGCGACAGGCCTTTCAGGAGCCGGGACCTCGCGATCGATTGAGTTTCCGTCGTAAGAGTGAAGATCAAAATTTTTTGGTGGATTTTCCCCTCGGTCTGAAAAGCGGAACATTCCGTTTACCGAAGGGGCTCGTGTCTGGTCAGCGTCTCTCTCAGGCGTTGCGTCGGATCACGCTACCCGTCGCGAGAATCCAGCAATTCGATTCGCTGCCGACCCGCTTTCGTGCGGTCGCCACTGATCTCGAGACCGGAGAGGCGATCGAACTTGCTCAGGGTGATCTCGTCTCGGCGATGCGAGCGAGCCTCGCCGCGCCGGGGGTCTTTGCGCCCGTGGAGCTCGACGGACGATTACTGGTCGACGGTGGGCTTGCCAACAACTTACCTGTTGAGCTCGCTCGGCAAATGGACGTGGACGTACTCATCGTCGTCGATGTCGGGTTTCCGTTGCGTAAGCGCGAGACGCTCGACTCGGTCGCGACCATCTCCAACCAGATGTTGTCCATTCTCATCCGACGCGGAAGTGATGCACAGCGAAAAGCCCTCCAGCCCGTCGATGTGTTGCTGACGCCGGAGCTTGGTGAGGCATCGAGTTTTGACTTCGAGATCGTTCCGAGAGCAGTCCAACTTGGCGAGGCCGCGGCCCGGGCGGCGACCGAGCGGCTCGCGTCACTGCGACTCAGTGAGGTCGACTATTCGCGTTACCTGGCCGATCGTGGAGCCGCGCGAAGCGGTTCTCTGCAAGTGGATGAGGTTCGAGTGGCGGCCGACTCTGCACGTTATGAGCGACTTCTGCGGGCGGGATTCGTCGACCTGACGACTGCAGAGGCACTCAACGCCGGGCTCACGACGTTGTTTGGTCGGGGTAATTTCGAGAGTGTCGACTACCACGTGCGAGAGGGACAGCGAGGCGATTTACTCGAGCTCAGTGCGCGTCGAAATTCCTGGGGTCCGAACTACATGCGTTTCGGACTCAACCTCGAGGACGATTTCAACGGTAACTCCAGTTACAACGCGGCAGCGCGTATCGTGCTCGCCGATATTGGTCCGCTTGCCGCCGAGTGGGTGTGGGATTTTCAGGTTGGCTCAGATCCGAAAGTCGCCTCCGAGTTCTACATTCCCGTCGGTGATTCGGCGCTATGGTTCGTGATGCCGCAGGCGAGATTCGATCTGCGCAACGTACCGCTCATCGAAGAGGGAGTGCGCCGCGCGGAATATCGTCTTCGTACCACCGAATACGGCATCGACGTCGGTCGTGAGCTGTCCAATTGGGGCGAGATACGCGCAGGCGTGCGTCGTGCGTCGGGACAAGCGCGTCTGCGCATCGGTGAAGAGGGCGCTCCTGATGTCGAGGACTTTGATCTTCGCGAGTTCTACGGGCGATTTTCGTATGATGTGCTCGATAACCGGAACTTTCCGAGGCGCGGTCAGCATCTCGTTGCGGAGTGGCGCGCCGAAACACCCAGTTTAGGCTCGGACCGACGCGCCGATCTCGTGTCCATCGATTGGCTCGCCGCGCGTTCGAGTGGTAGGCACACGGGTGTGTTGTGGACGTCGTTCGGGACCAATATCAACTCCAACCCCGACACCATCCGTTCACTCTTCCCCGTGGGTGGGTTTCTCAATCTTTCGGGATTAGCGCCTGATTCTTTGAGCGGTCGTCACTACGCGCTCGCGCGGCTGATGTACTACCGACAGATCGGGCGTGGAGGAGAGGGGTTCCTCAACGTGCCCGCTTACGCGGGGCTCTCTCTGGAAGCAGGAAACATTTGGGACCGACGCAGCGACATCAGCGTCGGCTCTTCTCTCACTCACGGCAGCGTTTTCGTCGGGTTCGATACGCTGCTAGGGCCCGTCTATTTAGGCTCAGGCTTTGGCGAGGGCGGCGAGAATACGTTTTATTTGTTTCTCGGTCGGACGTTCTGATTGAGTACTTTTTCGTATACGTGAGCGGGGCGATCCCCCGGACGCGAATACTCGTGCTTGCGACTCATCTCGATCAGGGCGGCATCACGTTCTTCCGCGGAGGCGAACCAATGAGTGCGGCTCCAGTCCGCGCCGAGTAGTGCTCTGAAGGGGTCTCCGGGCTTGAGCGACACGCGTAATCCGTAGGGCTTCGGCGTCTCGGCAGGATTTTCTCTCAGATTGTGGGCGTGGCAGGTCGTCATGGCGATGCAAGGTTACGCAGCGATCCGCTCAAGAACAACCCGCCGCTTGAAGACCGCGCGGTCCGCCCCCAGAATTCACCCCATGGCTCTCTTTCGTCGCAAAACCGACCTCATCAGCGCTGCCGAGGCGCTGCCCGGGCGCGCCGCGCCCATGTCCGTTCCCGCCACGCATGCCGTCAATGGCGCGCCGTTGAAGCCGCCATTTCCGGCCGGTACCGTCGAGGCGGTGTTCGGTATGGGCTGTTTCTGGGGTGCCGAGCGCCTGTTCTGGAAGATTCCCGGGGTCGTGTCAACCTCGGTCGGTTATACAGGTGGCCATACGCCGAATCCCACCTACGAAGAAGTCTGTAGTGGGCTCACGGGGCACACCGAAGTCGTGCGCGTGATCTTTGATCCGGCCAAGGTGTCTTACGGTGAGTTGCTGCGTGCGTTTTGGGAGCGTCATGACCCCACGCAGGGCATGCGCCAGGGTAATGACATCGGCACCCAGTATCGTTCGGTGATCTACTGCACGAGTGAGGCGCAACTTGAGCAGGCCAAGACGAGTCGCGACCGTTACCAAGCGAGCCTCGCTGGCAAGGGGTACGGTGCAATCACCACCGACATCATTTCAGCGCCGGAATTCTTTTACGCTGAGGACTACCATCAGCAGTACCTCGCGAAAAATCCGAATGGGTATTGCGGACTCGGTGGAACCGGCGTGTCCTGCGTGATCTGACGCGCAGTGCCTTACGCGGCTGCGCGCAGCGCGGCCCTCAACACTTCGACTGCGTTGCGTACTTCATCTTCGGTCGAGATGAAGGGTGGCGCGAGGGCGATCGTCTCGCCGGTAAAGCGCGGCAACAATCCACGAGACAAGGCCTGCTCGAACACTTGGAACGCTCGTAAGGCAGGTTTCCCCGGAATCGGTGTGACATCGACGGCGGCGGCGAGACCTAAATTTCGGATATCAGCGACGAGCGGCTCACCGCGCAGCGAATGAATGGCTTCCTCAAGTACGGGTGCGAGTTTTGCAGCGCGGTCGATCAATCCGCGCTCGAGCAATTCATCGAGCGTGGCGTGAGCGGCGGCCACGCCAAGCGGATGACCCGAATAGGTGTAGCCATGAAAAAACTCGATCAAGTGCTCTGGGCCACTCATGAACGCGTCGTAAATCGAGTCAGAGGCGAGTACGCCACCGAGAGGCACCGCAGCATTATTGACGGCTTTGGCGAACGTGATGAGATCGGGTTTCACGTCAAAAAAATCAGCCGCGAATGGGGTACCGAGGCGTCCAAAGCCAGTGATGACCTCATCGAAAATCAGCAGAATGCCGTGGCGCGTGCAAATTTCTCGTAGTCGTTTCAGGTAGCCCTGAGGTGGGACGATGACGCCGGTTGAACCTTGCATGGGTTCGACGATGACCGCAGCGATGTTGCTGGCATCGTGCAGAGTGACGAGGCGTTCAAGTTCGTCGGCCAGATGGACCCCCCACTCGGGCTGACCGCGCGAGTAACCCATGTGTCTAGGGTCGAAGGTGTGGGGCAGATGATCGACGCCCGGAATCATGAGCGACGCGAACATCTTCCTGTTGAAGACCATACCGCCCACCGAGATGCCTCCCATCCCGACGCCGTGGTAACCGCGCTCGCGCCCGATGATGCGGGTGCGCGAGCCTTCGCCGCGAACACGGTGGTAGGCGACGGCGATTTTGAGCGCCGTATCGACCGCCTCCGAGCCTGAATTCACGAAGAACACGCGATCGTTGGGACGGCCTGCGAAATGGGCGATGCGCTCTGCAAGAGAGAATGCCGCTGGATGTCCCATCTGAAAACTTGGACTGAAATCGAGGCTGGCGACTTGTCGCTGAACCGCCTCGACAACACGCTCGGGAGAGTGTCCGAGAGGGCAACACCAGAGACCCGACAACCCGTCGAAGACACGCCTTCCGTCTGCCAGCGTGTAGTAAGCGCCTTGACCCGAGGTGATCAGGCGCGGATGCGACTTGAAGTGGCGATTGTGGGTGAAGGGCATCCACCACGCGCGCAGCGCAGCGTCTCCAAGCCCCGCGGTCGCGTCGTGTGTCATCCGCGAATCACCGAGGCAAGGCCCGTTGCGACATGCTCGACGTTGGCCGGGCTCACACCCGCGATGTTGATACGGCCGTCGGGCGCCATGTAAATGTGCAACGCCTCGCGCGCCGTCACCACTTGGTCGGCCGTGAGGGGGAGGCGCGAGAACATGCCGCGCTGCGTTTTGATCCAGCTGAAATCGCGTTGACTCGCCTCGGTGAGACGATCGGCGAGCAGCGTTCGTAAAGAATTGATGCGATTCGCCATGTGACGCAGCTCCGTCATCCAGTCCTGTCGAAGTTCGGGTTGAGCTAGAACGCGATCGACGATTGCGGCGCCGTGATCCGGTGGCATCGACCATAACGTACGAGCAAGACGGCCGAGCTGCCCCGAAACGATCGAGGCAGGCTCACTTCCGGCTGAGAGCACGGCCAGCAGTCCTGTTCGTTCGCGATAGAGCCCGAAATTCTTTGAGCAGGACACCGCGACGAGTAGTTCTGGAACCGCTTTCGCGATGAGGCGGATCGACGCCGCGTCGCGATCGAGATCTTCCCCAAGGCCCTGATAGGCCAAATCAATGAACGGTACAAGACGACGACGCGCGAGTATCTCAGCGACCGCACTCCACTGGGACGAATCGAGATCTTGGCCTGTCGGGTTGTGACAGCAGGCGTGCAGCAGTACGACGGATCCTGCGGACAAAGCATCAAAATATTCGATCATCCGATCGAATGCGAGTGCGTTGCGAGCGGCGTCGTAGTAGGGGTATTTCTCGAGTCGAAGACCTGCGTTACCGAGCAGCGGAACATGGTTCGCCCACGTCGGATCACTGACATGAATGCTCGAGCCCGGTCGAGCCGCGATCAGCAGTTCGGCGCCGAGGCGCAGTGCGCCGCTGCCGCCAGGAGCTTGGGCGAGAGAAAGGTCGCCTTTACGGCCGACGAGGTCGCTGCCGAAAGTAAGACCGGCGACTTGGGCGTTGAAGCCTGGGTTGCCGATCGGGGAGAGGTAGGTTTTGGAGGTTTGGGCGGCGAGCATTTCTTGCTCGGCGCGCTTCACGGCCCGCGGGATCGGTGTCTTGCCCGACTCGTCTTTGTAGACGCCGACACCGAGATCCACTTTTTTGGGTGTATCGTCTTTTTGAAAAGCGGCCGAAACACCGAGGATCGGATCGGGCGGGACGCGGGTAAGAGTCTCGAGCATGACGGGCCTGCGCAGCGTGGAAACCCCCGCATTATCGCAGCCCGGGTCAGCCGGCGCGACCTCCGGGCGGTTGAAAGGCCGGGAAAAAGAGTTTGCGGAAGGTGAGGCGGAGCGTTCGACCTTGAGGGTCGAGTAGATCAGGCTGGTAAATCACTGGCACCGTGCCATCCCGTGCCGTCACCGACTGGCGTTCGTTGAAGAGATTGCCGATGACGAGACTGACTCTCGCGCCCCGCAGGAACGGGTAATCCCTCGCCCAGGGCTGTAACCCGAGGTCTGCGAAGACGCGGAGGTTCACAGTGGTCAGCGATGCGAACTCGAGATCACCTTGTTGCGCGCTCGGGGAGCCGGTCACGCGGCTGCTGCTACGCCAATTGGTGACGAGGCGCCCACCGAAACCATCGCGATTGGCGCCGACGGCCACCTCGAGTTCATGACGCGCTGCGGCGCCGGTGTCGAAGAGCGAGTCACCATCGAGTAAATCGAGAATCAGCAGACCCGGAGCGAGTGTGATCTGATCCTCCAAGCGTTGCGTATAAGTCAGGGTGAATTGCGCACTGCCTCGACGCGCGAACGCGAGGAAACGCTCGCCGATCTGCGCCATGCGGGCGCGCCGGGCTGCTTCGTCTTCGGCCGATGCGGGCGCGGTACCCGACGGCGTCTGCGTACCCGGCATGGCGGGACGGGAGCCTCCGCCGCCTGCGCCACCGTTTCCGCTCGCACCACCGCGTTGCGGGAAGGGCGCTTCGGGCTGCGGTCCCCACGGTCGACTGAGATTGAGGGTGAATCGAAGTTCCTCCCGATCTCGCCCCGAAAGATTCAGGGCGCGCGCATCGAGAGTGGTCAGGCGGCCCGATACATCGCGTTGAAATCGTGTCGGGAACGCGTTCTCCAGATCGGGTGTGGCAAGGGGAAGTCCTGAAATAATGTTGCTGGAGCGCGTTCGGACGTAGTCCGCGTTGATATCGAAATCGATGTCTTCGAGCGGACGAGAGCCGACCCCGATTTTGAAGACCTCCCGACGGTCGGGCGTGAGCAGCGGATTGCCGCCGGTGATGCGGGTGACGTCGACGGTTTCGTTACGCGTCGTATCAAAAACTCGGGTAAACGGCGTCGAAATGACGGCCCCTCCGAGTTGCTGCATCGACGGCGCACCTTCTTCGTCCGTCACAGAGAGGATCAAACGAAGTTTTCGAGCGACCGACCAATTGATTCCATAGCCGAGCGTCCGCAGAGAGCCCACCTCAGAGATATCTTCGACCGCATAATTAAAGTTTGCTCCGAGCGCCCCAAGCGCGGCTTGCTCAGCTTCGCCGCGCCATACCGGCACGTCGACATTGAATTGAGCGTCGCGTTGACTGCGCGACAGATCACTGACGATCGAGTTACCGAGGCGAGTCGAAACGCTATCGATGTTGCGAGTACCTGCCGCGGCCTTGAGTGTGAGGCTTAAAGGGCCTGCTGGAAGATCGAGCGGGGTGCCGTTGGCCACGAGATCGATCTCGAGCGAGTCATTCTTTGAGCGGCCTGCAATCGCTTCGCCACTCGTCTCGGTGGTCGAGTCGACCCGCTCAGCGTTAAGACTAGACGACCAGCGCCAACCCGAACGCGTTCCCTGAAGCAGGCCACTCAAGCGTCCCTCGCGTGCGTCGACGTCGCGACGAAGCGGATTAGTGCCCGTGGGCGAGGGTCGAAGTCCAAGTAGTGACTGCTGACGCGTGTCATCAAGCGTGCCGTTTATCGTGAACGACGCGCCTTCAGAGAACGGCTTTGCGAGGACCACGTTCGCCGTCAGCTGATCGACGGTGGGAGACAAGGAGCGGAAGGCGGCATCCGCATTAGGCTGCCCATTCGCGCCAACGACACTGCGTTCGCTTTCGAGGAGACCCTCCTCGCGGCGCGCCTTCAAGTCGAACTGAAGCCGATCGTCGCGCTGAATGCGTAACCAGTTGCCTCCGAGATCGATCCCCTCGCGGCCACCCTCTGTCGTACCTCGAGCGCCGACTTCGGACGTGAACGCCTGAAAACGCGGACGCAGAACGAAGTTGATGACGCGCTGGTCGGCGCGATACCCATATTTGAGCGCGACCTCTTCTGGCAGGATGTCGGTACGCAGGATGGCCTCGGTCGGGATATCACGAATCTCCGCGAAGCCTGAGGCGCGTACGCCGTTGATGAGCACGATGGGTCGTCCACCGCCGCGGCCGCGATTACTGCCGAGCTGAGGGCCGAGTGCGACGAGCAGTTCAGAGACAGACCCCACGCCGAGCGCCCGGATCTCTTGAGCCGACAGTTGAAATTCCGGCGTGATGTCGCCGATGACTGCACCCGGTTCGCGACGACTGGTGACGACGACTTCCTCGAGACCCATCTCGTCCACGCTTTGCTGAGCCAAAGCGATATCTGATGTCAGCACGCCCATCGTCAGGGCGAGCCACGCGAGGTGAGGGAACGAAAAATGGACGTTGGAAATCATGCGGCATCCTTGCGACAAGGCCCGCATTGTAAGTCATTCGAGTCGTCGACGTCTGCGAAGAACCCGCCAAAGCAGTGTCAAGCCGACGATAACGATGGCGGGCCAGAGAAGAGAAGGAAGGATGACGCGACGTAGGGCGTTGAGGGAGACCTGCCGTTGCGGGGTGTAACCCTCCGGTAAAGGCTGCACGCCATCTTCGCTTTCAAATCTTTGATAGGCCTCGAGCAGCCGTTGAAAATCCTCGGGGCGGACCGCTCGAAGGTCTCGTGTTTCGCCGGGATCGCGTGCGATGTCGAACAGCATCCACTCGCCGTTGCCGACGGGAGGCAGATTACGAACGAGTTTGAGATCACCCTCGAAGAGTGCCGCGTTTCCTGCGAGTTCGTAGCCGAGAGTCTCCCCAGGCGCGCGAATCCGCGCAGTCGTGTCGCGAAGTAATGGGAGAAGGCTTCGACCGGTCATCGGCTCCGGACCGCTCTGCGTACCGGGGTGGGATACGCCTGCGAGCTCGAGCAGGGTGGGAGTGATATCCGTGACATGCGTAAAGCCGGAGGCGATCTGTCCGCGTGGTCGGTCGTCTGCAAAGGCGATAGGCGCTCGAATGATGAGTGGTACGCGCAAACCGCCTTCACCCGCATAAAATTTGTGTGTCGAGAGTGGCGATACCGCGGCGCTCACCCAGTTCCGACCAATCGTTGCATAGGCGCCTTTCTCACCGAGGCGGTCGGTGTCTCGTGTGTATTGCGTCGCGAGCCAGAGTCGGCCGCTCAAGTATTCGTACGGATCTGAGGGCTCTGCGCCGTTGTCTGAGAGAAACACGAAGATCGTATTGTCGTCCTCGCCGAGCGCCCGAATCGCTTGGCGCAGGCGACCGATCTCGTAGTCCAAGGCCTCGGCCATGCCGGCGTAGATCTCCATGCGACGGGTTTCATAGGCACGACGCTTCGGGTCCAGCGCATTCCAATCTTCGAGTCCTGGCCAGTTCCCGAGCTGAGTCTCGTCGGGTAGTAAACCGAGTTCGATGGTTCGAGCATGACGTCGCTCGCGTAGCGCTTTCCATCCCGCATCGTATCGACCACGCTGCCGTTCAATGAATTCGGGCGGAGCTTGCAGCGGAATGTGATTGGCCTGGAGAGCAAGATAGAGAAAGAACGGCGCGCGGTCGGCAGCTTGGGTCGCCGCCCAGTCGTTGCGCAGATAGTCGATCGCCTTGTCGGCATAAAAACGCGACGAGTAAAACTCTTTCGGCATTTTTGCCGGCTGGCCGTCTTCGAACCAATAGACTCGATCTGTCAAAGCGAGATAGCGTTGATTGGTCTCCCAGTTGTCCGAGCCGCTGTCACCCTGAATCAGCGAGCGATCAAACCCGCGCGCAGGAGGTAGGTTGTACGTCTCTTTGCCTACATGCCACTTGCCGACGGCATACGTGCGATAGCCGCTACGCTGAAGTAGCGAGCTCACCGTGATCACATTGCGATCGAGCACCGTGAGATAGCCCGGCTTGCCCTCAAGCGACGGAGGGATGGATTCGTGCATGGCGCCGACGCCGGTTCGATGGCTGCGAATGCCGGTGAGCAGCATGGCACGGGTCGGCGAGCATTCACCCGAGACGTGAAAGCTTGAGAATCGCGTGCCCTCAGCGGCGAGCGCATCGAGATTGGGAGTCGGGATCTCGCTCCCGAAAGACCCGACGTCGCTGTAGCCGAGATCATCCGCGACGATGACGACGATATTTGGGCGCGATGGTTTTTGTGGCTCGCTCGCGAGCGAGCCTTGCAGCGAGGCAACGATCAACATCGCGACCCACATCGAGGTGGCGCAGGTCGTGCGATATATCAGCGCTTGTGACATCAACGCGAAACGAGCAGTCCGCCGTCGCAGGTGATCACTTCGCCCACCGTGTAGGCACTTGCACGCGAGGCGAGGAAAATCGCGAGCCCCGCGATATCCTCAGGCGTACCCACCCGGCCGCTCGGATTGGTCCGGCCGACGGCCTCCCAATCGACGCCGTCTCCCTCGACTTTGCCGCCGAATCCGACGCCCGTGCTCAACATCCAGGTCGGGAAAGGACCGGGCGCGATGGCATTGACGAGGATATGTTCGGGGGCGAGTCGCGCGGCGAGCATGTGCGTGAGGTGATGCAGCGCCGCTTTGGAGGGGCCGTAAGAGTACGTCTCGAAAAGCGGTTTGCCGATCCCGTCGATGGAGCCGATATTGATCACGCGGGCAGGGTTATCTCTAGCGGCCGCGGCGCGCAGCAGCGGCAGTAAAGCCTGCGTCAAAAAAAATACCCCCTTGACGTTGGTGTCCATGACTTTGTCCCATCCCGCTTCCGGGAAGCTGCCGAGCGGAGCGCCCCAAGAAGCCCCCGCATTATTGACGAGCACGTCGAGCCGGGCTTCACGCTCTGCGAGGGCCTGAGCGAGCGCGGTGACGCCTTCGATTTTGGAGAGGTCTGCGGGAAGGGCCTCGCACTGACCCCCGTATTCGCGTGAAAGACGTGCTGCGGTGTCTTTGCAGGCGTCGGCTTTTCGGGCACTGATGTACACCTTTGCGCCGTTGGCGAGAAAGCCCGCCGAAATCATCTCGCCGATGCCGCGTGATCCGCCGGTGACGAGCACAACTTTGCCCGACACGGAAAACAGATTTTTCATGATGGAGGATTCTCAGATTTTCGGAATGAATTTGCGAAACTCGCCTTTGGCGATGGCGTCGCGATGTACTTCATCGGGGCCGTCTGCGAGACGCAGCGTACGCTGAGAGGCGTAGGCGTACGCCAGGGGGAAGTCATCGCTCACACCGGCACCGCCGTGAGCCTGAATCGCGAAGTCTAGTACGCGCAACGCGACATTCGGCGCGACGACCTTGATCATCGCGATTTCGTTACGTGCGACCTTATTGCCGACCACGTCCATCATCCAGGCTGCTTTGAGCGTGAGCAGTCTCGCTTGCTCGATGGCGATACGAGACTCCGCGATCCGCTCGCGCCAAACGCCCTGCATGGCGAGCGGCTCGCCAAAGGCCACGCGACTTGCCAAGCGGTGACACATGAGTTCGAGCGCGCGCTCGGCCACACCGATCGAGCGCATGCAGTGGTGGATACGTCCGGGTCCAAGGCGTCCTTGGGCGATTTCGAAGCCGCGTCCTTCTCCGAGTAACAAGTTCTCGATGGGGACACGCACATTCGTGAGCGACACTTCCATATGACCGTGAGGTGCGTCGTCATACCCGAAGACCGGTAACGCCCGTAATACGGTGATGCCCAGCGTGTCCGCTGGGACGACGATCATACTTTGTTGGGAGTGAGCGGGTGCGTCGGGGTTGCTGCGTCCCATGATGATGTAGACCTTGCAGCGCGGGTCTCCGGCTCCCGAGCTCCACCACTTGCGACCATTGATCACGTAGTGGTCCCCATCGCGTTCGATACGGCAGGCGATGTTGGTGGCATCCGAGGAGGCGACGTCCGGCTCGGTCATGAGGAAGGCGGATCGCATCTCGCCCTTGAGCAACGGCTCGAGCCATCGATCCTTGAGTGCTTCGCTGGCATAGCGCTCGAACACTTCCATGTTGCCGGTGTCCGGTGCCGAGCAATTGAACACTTCGGCTGCAAAGGACACACGACCCATGATTTCGCAGAGTGGGGCGTACTCGAGATTGCTGAGACCCTCGGGTGCCCGCTCGCTACGAGGCAGGAAAAGATTCCACAGGCCCGCGGCGCGCGCCTTGACCTTCAGTTCCTCGACGATCTTGGTTGGCACCCAAGGATTACCTGCTGCGCGATTCGCAGCGATTTCATCTAAGAATCGACGTTCGTTTGGATAAACGTGCGCATCCATGAAGGCGAGCAGCCGCCCGCGGAGTGCCTTGACCTGGTCGCTGTAATCGAAGTGCATGCCGTCTCCCTCGCGATCGAAGGAAGGTTTTGCCGGAGTTACCGGTGGCTCGGGCCGCCGGATTCCAGAGTCTTCGCGAACGCTTCGATCGAGGCCTCATCGTAGCCGAGTTCACGGAGAATTTCGGCATTGTGCTCGCCGAGCTCTGGCAATCGCAGCCGTGGCGCCGCAGGTTCGTCTCGAAACTTGACCGGCGGACCGATATGTTCGTGCCCGTCTTCGTCGAGTAAGCGCATGCCGCGCGCCCGAACTTGAGGATCGTCGAAGGCTTCCCGAAGGTCGTTGACCCAGGCGAAACCGATCTCCTTGCCATCGAACCAGTCGATCCATTCGGCCCGGGTGCGGGTGGCGAAGAGTTCGCGCAGGTAGGCGATCAGCGGCGCTTGATGCGACCCGGGCCCGTGCTCGCAGAGTTCGACAAAATCGAGTCGACCGAGTTCGGCGAGTAGTTTGCGCACGAACTTGAGCTCCTGAGCGCCGAGGACGACATGGCGTCCGTCTTGGGTCCGATAGATGTTGTAGAACGCCGAGCCACCCAGGCTGCGCTCCTCGCGCGGCTTTGGCGGGGTTCTACTCGCGAAAGTGGATCCGGTGATGTTGGGTGTCCAAGCGATGGCAGAGTCGAGCATGGCGACGTCGATATAGTCGCCCCGCCCGGTTTTTTCGCGGCGCAGTAGCGCCATGAGCACGCCTGAGAGTGCGTGGAGCGATGCTGTGATATCGGCGACGGGCACATGCGGCATGACGGGCTCGCCATCGTTGCCCTGATTCAGGCTGACGATGCCAGACAAGGCTTCGGTCGCCAGATCATGCGCCGGCTGATTGCGATACGGACCATCCTGACCAAACGCCGAGATGGAGCAGTACACGATACGCGGGTTACGCGCCGAGATTTCGGCGTAACCCACGCCCAGTCGGTCGACAACGCCAGGGCGAAACGCCTCGATGAAGACATCGGCCGTCTCGGCGAGGCGGAGTACTGCCTCTCGTCCTTCCGACGATTTGAGATTCGCGCAGAAACTTTTTTTTCCTCGCTGCGTGTTGCGAAAGAATACCGTGTGTCCACCTTGTCGCGGCCCGATGTAGCGTCCGGGCTCGCCTTCGCCGGGCGGTTCAATCTTGATTACCTCGGCGCCGTGGTCCGCCATCATCAAGGTGAGTTGAGGTCCCGGCAGGAACTGCGACAAGTCGACGACGCGCAGACCCTCGAGTTTCACGTGATGCCTCGCTTGCGCAGGGCGTCGAGCTCGGTGGGCGGGTAACCAAGCTCCGTGAGCACGGCGTCGGTGTCGGCGCCGAGGCTCGGTGCCGACTTCGCAGGAAGTCTCTTCCCATCAAGCTTGATGGGATTGGCAAAGCTTCGAAAGTCTGGCCGCATCGGGTGTGGCGTCGATCGGATCATTCCGGTCGTGATGGGGAAGGGGTTTTGTAGTGCCTGAGCCAGGTCGTTGACGGGGGCTGCCGGCAGCACGCCTCGCAACTTCGCGAGCCAGTGAGCGGTCGTGCCACGCTCGAACACGGTATCGAGCAGCGGGGTCAAAGATTCTCGATGCTCGCGGCGTCGCGCCATGGTCGCGAAGCGCGAGTCTTCGGCAATTTGAGGCGCCTCGATGACTCGCATCAACTCCTGCCAAAACTTTTCGGTCATGCACATCACGAAAATCCAGCCGTCTGACGTCTTGAAGAGCTGAACGGGTGTGGCGGTAGGGTGCGCACTTCGGGGCATTCGCCCGGTGACGAGACCGTCGTTGAGATACCAGGTGCCCGGATACGAAAGTTGATGCAAAGCGACGTCGAACAGACTGACATCGACGTCACGTCCTGCTCCGCTGCGGGCGGCACCGAAGAGCGCGGCAAGTAATGCGAGTGCCGTCGTGATGCCGGTCATGTAGTCCACGATCGAGAGTCCCATTCGCGCCGGAGGCGAACCAGGCTCGCCGGTGACATGAAGGTAACCGGCTTCGGCTTGCATCAGATAATCGTAGCCCGGCCAACCGCGACGCTCATTGTCACGGCCGTAAGCGGAGAGATGCGCGCAGACGATGCGGGGGTTCGCGGCTTTGAGTGCGGCGTAGGTGAGGCCTAGCTTGTCGGGTTGGTCACCGCGTAAGTTATTGAGCACCGCGTCGGACGTGGCGACAAGTTTTTGAAAGGCTGTTTGCCCCTCAGGGGTTTTCAGGTCGAGGCAGACACTGCGCTTATTGAGGTTGAAGGTCTGGAAAAAATGCGAGTCATGCTCGCCCAAGAAGTAAGGCCCCATGCCACGCGTGGCGTCGCCACCCTGCACGCGACTCTCGACTTTGATGACTTCCGCGCCGAGGTCGGCAAGATACATGGAGCCGAAAGGCCCTGCGCCGAAAGCCTCGAAGGTGAGAATTCGCAGCCCTTCGAGCGGAAGGGGCGGGCCTTTCGGATGTGCCACGTCACTCAAACGGGATTCCTCTCGATCAACTGTCTCGCGATGATGATGCGCTGCATTTCATTGGTGCCTTCGCCGATGCACATGAGAGGCGCATCGCGGTAGTAGCGCTCAACATCTAAATCGGTGGAGTAACTGTATCCGCCAAAGATCCGCATGGCTTCGAGACTGTTTTCGACGCCGGCCTCTGAGGCGAAGAGCTTCGCCATGCTCGATTCGAGATCGCAACGCTCGCCGGTGTCGTATTTCCGCGCAGCTTGTTCGATGAGTAGACGTGCGGCTTCGACGCGTGTCGCCATGTCTGCGAGCTTGAGTTGGATCGCCTGATGCTGGGCAATGGGTTTGCCGAAGGTTTGCCGTTCTTGGGCGTAGCGCAGGGCATCCCGTAGAGCGCCAGCAGCAATTCCCGCTCCGCGTGCTGCCACGTTGATGCGCCCGAGTTCGAGTCCGCCGACGGCCTGCTGAAAGCCACGACCTTCAATGCCGCCGATGAGGTTGTCGGCGGATACCCTGAAGTCCGTGAATACGAGTTCGGCGCTGTCGATCGACTTGTAGCCGAGCTTGCGGATTTTCTTGGCCGCAACAAACCCATCGCCTTTTTCGCACAAAAACATCGTCATGCCCTTGTGTCTTGGTTGCGCCTCGGGATCGGTCTTCGCGAGTACGCCAAAGCAGCTCCCGTAAACGCCGTTGGTGATCCAGGTCTTCGTTCCATTGATGACGTAATGATCGCCTTCGCGACGCGCAATCGTACGAATGGCTTGCAGATCGGTGCCCGCGTTGGGCTCGGTTAGGCCGATGCCGCCGCGGATGTCACCACTCGCGAAGCGAGGCAGCCATTTTTTCTTTTGGTCTTCGGTGCCGTGGCGCTGCACACAGGCCGCCATGATGAGATGAGAGTTGAAAATACCGACGGGCGCCATCCATATGGAGGCGATGCTCATCACGATTCGGGCATATGTGGACGCCGAGAGTCCGAGGCCGCCATATTCCGGGAGGATGGTGGCACCGAAGAGGCCAAGCTCTTTCATCTGTTCGACGATCTCGAGCGGATACTCGTCGGCGTGATCGAATTTTTTGGCGATGGGTTTGAGTTCGCGTTCGGCCCAGCGCTCGATACTATCGATGATTTCCTGATCGACGTTTTCGCTCATGACTGTGAACTCCGAAAGTATTTCAGTAGCCCATGCGGTCTTCGACGGCGTGACCTCGCTTAGCCACGAGGATGCTGCGCTCGAAGGTGCAGATCACTTTTCCGCCCTGATTCTTGCCGGTGGTGCTTACGGTGACGACTCCTGCGGTCGGTCGTGAGTTCGACTCGCGTTTGTCGAGTACCGCGGACTCGGCGTAGAGCGTGTCACCGGGAAACACCGGTGCCGTCATGCGAATGTCTTTCCAGCCGAGGTTCGCAATGGCTTTCTGGCTGACATCGGTCACGCTCATGCCGACGAGAATGGCGAGCGTGAGCGGGGAGGCGACGAGGCAGCGGCCGAACTCCGAGGCCTTGCCGTACTCCACATCGAAGTGCAGCGGATGGGTGTTCATCGTCAGAAGCGTGAACCAAGTGTTATCGGCTTCGCTGATCGTGCGTCCCGGACGGTGCTCATAGATATCGCCGACGACAAAGTCCTCGTAGTAGCGACCGAAGGACTCTCGATAACGGTTTGGGGCAACTTTGATCGGGGTATGGCTCACGACAGATCTCCCTTTCCTTCCTGAAAGTATGCCATCGCCGGATAGGCACTGCGCCTTAGGGCTTTCGAGTTCGGGCGAGATCGAGCACCAGGATTCCAAGAACGATCAGCGCCATACCCGCCCACTGCCAAGCCGATAAGCGCTCGTCGAGCAAAGTGAAGGCGAGTAACACCGTCGTCGGTGGACCGACTGAGGAGAGCACCGCACCGCGTTCCGCGCCGATGCGTCGTACTCCCTCGGCCTGGAAAGAGGCGGGTAAAAACATGCAGAACACGGCGATACCGATCAGTAACCACCATCCGGAGGGTTCGATGGTCGTCATCTCGTGTAGCCCGCCGATCAAGAAATAATGTGGCACGAGGCAGGCCGTCGCGGCCGTCATTGCGATGAGCGTAAATCGAGCGCTGCCGACTGACCGGGTGTAGGTCTCGCCCACCATGAAATAGACCGCGTAAGACAGAGCGGAGCCGATCACGAGTAGCGCGCCGAGTAAGTTGGCGCGCAGCTCCGCGAGATCGAATCCGCCCATGGTGAAAAAGACGCCGAGGTACGCGAGGAGCGTCGCGGCCAACACCCGCCGTTCGGGCCAGCGCCGATCTCGTGCGGACGTGAAGATCACCACCATCGCGGGATAGCTGAAAATGAGTACCCGCTCGATACTCGCATCGATCATCGTCAAAGCCAGAAAGTCGAGCAGAGCGCCTGCGTAGTAGCACAAAGCGCCCGCAAAGGCGGCCACGAAGATTGCGCGTGGCGGCGTCGTGGCAATGGTACTCAAAGATTCCCGTCGCAGCGCAAACCACCAGAAGAGCGGCAGTGAGATCATGGCGCGAATGGCGACCACACCCTCGAAGCTCAAGCCTTGGGTGTAGAGTTTTTTCGCGAAGATGCCTTTGGCTGCGAACAGCATCGCAGCGGCCGCGCAAGCGAGCGCGCCCCATGGGGCGATCAGACCTGATTTAGTCGGCGACACGGCGTTCACGTCGTCGCGTCGGAGGAGCGAGCGAGACGGCCCGGCTGACGACCTCGCGAGAAATGCGCGAGCGCCCAGATACAGCCGCCGGCGATCAGGATCTCGCCAAAGTTATCCATCTTGAAGTCTCGCAGCGGAGGCATCGCCGAGGCGAGCGTCAAGATGCCGCCCAAGAATATCCACGGGAATCTGCGCTGGATCATGAGCGCTGCGCCGCTTCCGACCACCACGAGACACGTGATGATCGATGGGATCGGAGGCGAGCTGGGGACCACCGCCTGACCTCCGAAGCAGAGTGTTTCGGCGGATACCGCAGTCGAGTAACGAATGAGACCGAACTCGCAGACCGGATAGAGTTGTTCGTTCCAGAAGTGGGGCAGGTCGTAAAACATCAAAGCGAGCGTCAGCGAGCAAAACACCAGCTTGGGTCGCGTGCCCTGCATGATCTCGAAGCCCGCAAGGCGCAGCGCGACCCCCGAGGCGACGATGAGCCAAGTGCCGAACAGCCAGTGGATCCAGAAGCGAGGCCAGGAGATCGCCTCGAGAAGCGGCGAGAATCCGATGAACCGACCCGCCCCCACGATGAGATTGTCGTAGACGAGGCCAATCTGCGGAATGAGTCTGCGGAATGAGCAAGAGTCCCGCGATCAAGAGGCCCGTCGATTTCCAGACCCCCCACAACCAGACGACCAAGACCGCCTGCAGGAGAGCTTGAAAGAGGAAAAGCTCGAAGTACATGAGCCAAGCGTATCATTGAAAAGACGGGGTTGTTTTTGGGAGATGGCCGATGAGCGGACCGTTGCACGGGATCAAAGTGGTCGAGATGACGAGCGTGGTCCTCGGACCCTGGGCCTGCCAGATGTTTGCCGACATGGGTGCCGACGTCATTAAGATCGAGCAGCCGAGGGGCGACAGCAATCGTTCGCTCGGGGCGGCCAATAACCCCGGCATGGCGGCCCTCTACCTTACTTGCAACCGAAACAAGCGCAGCATCGTGCTCGATCTGCGGGTTCCCGGCGCCCGAGACGCGCTGCTCGCACTCATCAAAGATACCGACGTATTCGTGCATAACAACCGACCTCAGGTGATGACCAAGCTGGGTCTCGATTACACCGACCTGCGAAAGGTCAATCCCCGCATTATTTATTGCGGTGCGTACGGGTACTCAAAGAAAGGGCCCTACGGGCGTCTCGGCGCTCTGGACGATTCAATCCAGGCGGCCAGCGGCATCGCGATGCTCAATGACGCCGTGCTGGGCGAACCTCGCTATCTGCCAACGGTGGTGGCTGACAAGACCACGGCCATCACCGTGGTCTACGGTGTGCTCGCGGCGCTCTTTCATCGTGAGCGGACGGGTGAGGGCCAAGAACTTGAGGTTCCGATGTTCGAGACCATGGTGA
>Ga0194121_10000032_pt1 | contig 223108 bp, 231 predicted proteins | sample TA2MahCa50mmetaG_FD_148609 | JGI IMG/M metagenome (GOLD analysis project Ga0194121, IMG submission 148609) | Freshwater microbial communities from Lake Tanganyika, Tanzania - TA2015020 Mahale Deep Cast 50m | ecosystem: Environmental > Aquatic > Freshwater > Lake | place: Tanzania: Lake... | reverse complement strand
CCGCGCGCCGGCGTCCTCGGGAATTCCTCCACGTGTGCGCGCGCTCTACGTGGACGTCAACATCGACCGAGAGATCGCGGACGCCGTTACAACCCGCTTGACAGCTGGTCCTTCCATATCAGCTAGCACGCGCGCGAACCGTACGCTGGTGCTAGGATCGCGGGTGGAAGGGGTTTGGGGTCCTCAGTTGCGTGGCCCCATCTTCAAGGGAGATCACCATGGCACTGACCCTCGCCGAAGCGAATCAGATCGTCCACGCCACGATCGACAAGGCGCGCGAGCTCAACATCAAGGTCAGCGTCGCCGTGTGCGATGCCGGCGGCCGGCTGCTGGCGTTCAATCGCATGGACGGCGCGATCTGGGGCAGCGTGTACGGCTCGCAGGGCAAGGCGATCGCCTCGGCGGCCTTCGCGCGGCCGAGCGGCGAGCTCCAGGAGCGCGCGAGCACGCCGATCATCCAGGGCATCGCGGCCGCCGAGGGCGGGCACATGATCCCGCACCAGGGCGCGGTGCCCATCATCAGGAATGGCGTGGTCGAAGGCGCCTGCGGCGTGGGCGGCGGGACGTCGCAGCAGGACGAGGACTGCGCCCGCGCGGGAGTGGCGAAGCTCTAGCGGCGCCGCGCGGCCGCTGCAGTACCATAGCGTGATGGCTGCGACACGTCGGGACACGCCGTTCCGCGACGCGATGCGGTCGCTCCTCGTCTTCGACGGGGCGATGGGCTCGCTGCTCTACGAGCGCGGCGTGTTCGTGATGCAGAACTTCGAGCAGCTCAACGTCACGCGCCCGGACATCGTCAGCAAGATCCACGAGGACTACGTCGCCGCCGGCGCGCAGGTCATCGAGACCAACACGTACGGCGCGAACGCCTTCCGCCTCGATCGTCACGGGCTCGGCGACCAGGTCCGCGCCTACAACGTGGCCGGCGCGCAGCTCGCGCGCCGGGCGGCGGGCGAGGACGTGTGGGTGGCCGGGTCGATCGGCCCGTCGGGGCTCGTGCCCGGCGTCGCGACCAAGATGGAGCTCGACCTCGCGTTCGCGACCTTCGCCGAGCAGGCCGCGGCGCTCGTCGAGGGCGGCGCGGACCTCCTGATCATCGAGACGTTCCGTCACCTCGAAGAGCTGCGCATCGCGTTCGAGGCCGCGCGGCAGGCGACGCCGGCGACGCCGATCATCGCGTCGATGACGTTCGACCCGAGCGAGACCGTCGCGGACGGGTCCTCGGCGGAACAGGTCGCGCTGACGCTGCGCGAGTGGGGTGCGGACGCCATCGGCGTGAACTGCGGCGACGGGCCGCAGATCGCGCTCACCATCGCGGAGCGCATGCGTGTCGCCGGACTGCCGCTCTGCGTGCAGCCCAACGCCGGCCTGCCGCGCACGGTCGACGGGCGCCTGCTCTACATGGCGACGCCGGAGTACTTCGACGTGTTCGCGCGGCGCACCATCCAGATCGGCGCCACGATGGTGGGCGGGTGCTGCGGCACCACGCCCGAGCACGTGAAGTGGATGGCGAAGTCGGGCCGCATGCTCGCCGACAAGCGCACGACGGTCGCGATGACGACTCCCGTCGCGACGGCCGAAGTCACGCCGCTGCTCGAGCCCACGCCGCGCGCGGAGCGCAGCGCGTTCGCGGCGAAGATCGCGGCGGGGAAGTTCGTGGTCTCGGTCGAGGTGAATCCCGCGCCCGGGCTCGACGCGTCGAAGGCGCTGCAGGGCGCGAAGATGCTGCTCGACCACGGCGTCGACATCGTGAACGTCGCGGACGCGCCGCGCGCGATGGCGCGCATGTCGAACATGGCGTTCTGCGCGCTCCTGCTGGAGCGCTACGGCATCCAGCCGATCATGCACGTGTGCGGGCGCGACCGGAATCTCCTCGGGCAGATGGCGCACCTGCTGGGCGCGCACGCGCTCGGCATCCGGAACCTCGTGATCATCACCGGCGATCCGCCGAAGGTCGGCGACTATCCGGAAGCGACCGCGGTCTACGACCTCGACGCGATCGGATTGCTACAAATGGCGTCGAACATGAACCGCGGCGTCGATCCCGCGGGCAAGCCGCTCTCCGGTGGCAAGACGTCGTTCCTGCTCGCGACGGGGCTCGAGCCCGGCGCCGCGGATCTCGACAAGGAGATCTACCGCCTCGAGCGCAAGAAGGCCGCCGGCGCGGAGCTGATCATGACGCAGCCGATCTTCCAGACGGACCTGCTGGAGAACGTGCTGCGCCGCATCGAGCACCTCGGGCTTCCCGTTCTCGTCGGCGTGCTGCCGCTGGTCAGCCACAAGAACGCGGAGTTCCTCCACAACGAGGTGCCGGGCATGCAGATCCCGGCGGAGATCCGCGAGCGCATGCGCAAGACGCCGGGCGGCGAGGCCGCGCGCAAGGAAGGGGTCCAGATCGCGCGCGAGATGCTGTTCGTGGTGCGCGACCGCGTGCAGGGCGCGTACCTGATGCCTCCGCTCGGCCGCTACGAGCTCGCGCTCGAAGTCCTCGACGGCCTCAAGCGCTAGCCGGTCACAGCCACGTCAGCTCGGTCCCATGCGGGTGTGCGACCGCGAGGAGCTCGTCGCGTCGCCGTCCGCTCGTGAACCGTGTCCGCCCGAGAAGAAAGCGAAGCTCGTCGGAGGGGAGCGCCGGGGCCGTGAGCTCGGGCACCACTCCCGGCGCCTCGTCCGAGAGCCACACGACGTCTCTTCGCCTCGACGTCTCGGCAAGGATCGCGGCGAACGCCTGACGGCGATCGGCAGCCACGTAGGTCAACACCGCCGAGTGAAAGACGACGAGCTGCGCGTCGTCCGGGACTTCTGCGAGCAGGGCCGGCAGGTCGTCGACCAGGTCGCCTTTCCCGACGACGGGCGGATTCTTCCTCGCCATCTCGATCGCGGCTTCCAGCCGGCGGCGGCGGTCGCGATGGTCCGCCCACACGCACGCCAGCAGCCATCGCGTCGCGTCGTCGTCGTGCACGTCGACCGGACGCGCATCGAGTCCTGCCCTCCACACGATGCGTGGCACGACAGGCGGCAACGGCGCGGGCCCCGCGACGGCGCACCGCAGATGCACCGGTGAGGACGGATCACCGATGAGAGCCGATCCGAAGTCATAACGGAACCGGTCCAGGAGCAGGCAGAGTCCGGCGCTCGCGCCGACCTCGAGCAACGCGAGTGGTCCCGGCGGCAATGCCGGCAGCAACACGGCACACCGCCCGACCTCGTTCGTCTGCGTTCGCCGTGACCGCATGATGGCGGCAAGCTCGTCGGCGCGCCGCGCGACGAACGCGGGCAACGCCGCGCGCGCGGGCATCCCGTCGGGTCCCGCCAGAAGCTGGATCGCCGCGAAGAAGAGGTTGGGTTGCGCGACGGGGAGCTGCGTGAGAAACGCCACGATGTCGTCGTCGCCCGCCGCCGCGAGGGCGAGGTCGTAGTCCGTGGGCGCGTAGCCCTTGCACTCGCGCTCGGCGAAGCGGCGATACGTCTGCGCGATGAGTGTCGAATCCATCACGTCTGTAGCCGATTCAATCACGCGCGCGCCTGCCGGCGGCAGTGACCTTGCCGCCCTTCATGCGTCTCCGAAAGGAGGTCACGGGATGAAGTTCCGCAAGATCGCATTGACGACCGCCATCACGGCCGGCGCGCTGGCGTTCGCGGCAGACGTGGCGAGCGCGCAGGTGGTGGTGCAAGATCAAGGCATCGCAGGTCAACGGGCGGATCCACCAGACCGACAAGGTCGAGGTGAGCGGCAAGAGCGACCTCAAGGTCCCGTCCGTGGAGGCGTCGGTCATCTACGCTGAACGCATCGAGGCGCGCACGGTGACCGCGAACGACATCTACGTCCGCGAGCTCGAGCGCCGCTGATCTCACTGAGCGCGGGTCGGGGGCGCCTGGCCTCCGACCCGTCCTTCTCCCGCTGTCTGCATCCGTCCACACTTGACGACGACGCGGACGTGAGTGCGTGATGACGCTCGATGCACTTCACGATCGTAGGCGCCATCAGAAACGCGCAACCGATCGCGCGAGGCGCATCGGTCGGCATTCGAAGGCACCTGGTCCGAAAGTTCGGCACCGGACGATGGCGTAAGATGAAGGGCGAGGCGTCGATCCAGTTCGACGATGGGACGATCCGCCGAGCCGAACTCCACTGGTTCGAAGCCCACGGGATCGGGCGCGTGTACGTCAAGCGAAAGAGGTATCTAGACTGAGGGCCATGCCGAGTCGAGGACGTCGGTCGCACAACTTCGTGGTGTGCATCCACAACGGCGAGTATGACGCGGACCTGGTTGTGGGAAAGATCTACCGCGTCGTGAAGCCGGAGCGAAATGACGCGGCCTCGGATCTCCGAATTCTCGACGAGTCCGGCGAAGACTACCTCTATCCGAAGACCTGGTTCGTTTCGGTCGACCTGCCGCTGCGAGCAAGAAAGGCCCTCGTCGCGACCCAGTAGCGGCGGCGCGGTCACTTCGCCTTCAACCGCACCTCTTCGTACGGCGCCGACCACGGGTACGGGTCGATCAGCATCAGCGCGGACTCGGCCACGCGCGGGCCGATGCCGCTCGGCCAGACGAACTCGTAGAGCGGGCCGAAGCGCACGCGGTCGTAGAGCAGCTGCTGGATCTGGTGCAGCATCGCCTCGCGCTTCTTCTTATCCGGCTCGCGCGCCTGCTGCCGGAAGAGCGTGTCGACGTCGGCGTCGGCGCCGCGCGCGTAGGTGCCTTCCGTGGTGACGGCGTTGACGATGCGCGTGGCCGCGTTGCCGAAGTTCGCCATCGTGCAGAGACACACGCCGTGGAGCTTCTTGCCCGCCCACGCCTGCTGGAACGCCGCGCGCTCCATCGTGCGCAGCTTCATCCGGATCCCGACCGCGCCGAAGTAGCCGATCACCGTCTCGCCCGCCGACCAGTACGGGGGATACGGATAGAAGTCGCCGCCGTCGAAGCCGTTGGGATAGCCGGCCTCGGCGAGCAGCGTCTTCGCTCTCGCGGGATCGTAAGCGTACGGCGGCAGCGCCAGCGTGAACTCGAAGGCGCGCGGGGCCATGCTGCCCGTCGGACGCGAAGCGCCGAGCGTCTCGACCTCGCTGAGCCCCTTGCGATCGACGGCGTGGTTGGCGGCGAGACGCACGCGGCGGTCGTGCCACGGCGACTTCGGATCCCACTGGTCGAAGAAGTCGAGATAGTGGACACCGATCGCGCCGGAGAAGCCCAGTCGGAGGTTCGGATCGCGCGTGAGCTGCTGGGCCGCGGTGGTGTCGAGCATGTACGCGACGTCGACCTCGCCGTTCTTCAGCATCGCGGCGCGCGTCGTCGGCTCCGGCACGCTCTTCAGCACCAGCCGCTTCACCGGCGGCACCTTGCGCCAGTAGCCTTCGAACGCCTCGAGGACCAGCTCGATGCCCGGCGTATGGCTCACGAACTTGTACGGTCCGAGACCGACGGGCTGCTTGCGAAAGCCCTCGTCGCCGACCCTTCATGGCGTACTCCGACGATCTCGACGTCGCGCACGCGGTCCTTCAGGATCTTGCCCGCCTTGGAGCGCTGGAAGCTGAACTTCACGTCCTCGGCCGTGAACGGCTCGCCGTTGTGGAACCTGACACCCTCGCGGAGCTTGAAGTCGTACGTCTTCTGATCGACGCTCACGGTCCACGACTCGGCGAGGCTCGGCGCCATGAGGTTGCCGGGCATCGGCTTCACGAGCGCGTCGTGCATCGCGTAGAGGATCCAGAACGGCGTGAGGAATCCGGCGGTCACTTCGCCCGGATCGAACCACGCGGGCGCGAGCGTGACGTAGAGCGCCCAGCGCATCTCGCCCTCGGGCTTCACGGGCGCCGCCGGTCGCGGTTGTGCCGTCGCGACGCTCGCGAGCACGGCGACGATGAACACGACCATCAGGCCACGTTTCATCGCCGGCTCCTCTTCGAAAGGGTGAGCGTCAGATCGCGGCCGGCCGGCGGTTGCGGATCTCCGGCGTCGCGACCTCGTACGCGTGCGCGATGCGAAGGATCTTCGCCTCGCCCCACGCCGGGCCCACGATCTGCATCGAGAGCGGGAGCCCGCTCTCGCCGAAGCCGATCGGCACGGCGACGGCGGGGAGACCGACGACGTTGAGGACCTGGCGCATCGCCAGCCCGGACGCGAACGTGACCTCCTTGCCGTTGACGCGCGACGCACCGGTCGCGATCAGCGGCGCCTCGCACGGCGCCACCGGCAGGATCAGCGCGTCGACGACGCGGAGGAGCTCGTCGAGCTCGCGACGGAGCGCCTCGCGCGTCCGGCACGCGCGGACGTAGTCGTCGAGCGTGATCTTGTCGCCTTCGGAGAGACGCGCGCGTACGTCGGCGCCGTAGCCCTCCGGCTGCGCGGTGAACCGTGCGCGGTGCAACGCCATGAACTCGCCGCGCGACAGCGCCTCGCGCGTCGCCGGCACCTCGGACGCGAGCGGAAACGGAACGGTCTCCAGCTTCGCGCCGAGCCCGACCAGCACGCGGCTCGCCTCGTCGAGCGCGCGTGCGACGGCGGCGTCGAGCTCGAGGAAGTGGAGATCGGGACAGAGCGCCAGCCTCAGTCCGCCGACACCGGCGCCGATGCCGGCGGTGTAATCCGGCACGGGCACATCGGCCGATGTCGGATCGTGCCGGTCGTAGCCCGCCATCGCGCCGAGCAGGAGCCCGGCGTCACGCGCGGTGCGCGTCATCGGACCCGCGTGATCGAGGCTCACGGCGTTGGGATAGATCCCGCGGATGCTCACGCGCCCGTACGTCGGCTTGAGCCCGACGATGCCGCAGCACGCGGCCGGCCCGCGGATCGAGCCTCCGGTGTCCGTGCCCGTCGCCCCGGGACACAGGAATGCGGCGACGGCGGCACCGGAGCCGCCGCTCGAGCCGCCGGGCGCGCGGTCGAGCGCCCACGGGTTGCGCGTCGGGCCGTACCACGGGTTGTTCGTCGTCGAGCCCGCGGCGAACTCGTGCGTGTTCAGCTTGCCGATGAGGACGGCGCCGGCCTCCTTCAGACGGCGGACGCTCTCCGCGTCCTCGGTCGGCACGTGGTCGCGGAAGAACGACGAGCCGTTCGTCGTGCGCACGCCCGCCGTGTCGAAGATGTCTTTCAGACCGATCGGGACACCGTGAAGCGGCCCGCGCCAGCGTCCCGCCCTCGTCTCGGAATCGGCGCGCCGGGCCGCCTCACGCGCCCGCTCGGCCATGACCGTGACGAACGCGTTCAGCGTCGGATTCAGACGCTCGATGCGCGCGAGGTGTGCTTCGGTCACCTCCTCCGAAGACACCGTGCGCGCGCGCACGAGACTCCCGAGCTCCGCGATCGACAGGAAACAGAGATCGGGATCGGCCATCAGATGACCCCGCGCTTCGCGAGGTCGGCGATCTGGTCCTTCGTGTAACCGAGCCCGGTCAGCACATCGTCGTTGTCCGCGCCCAGCTCCGGCGCGGCGTTCCGGATCGGCAGCCGCGTGTCACCGAACGACACCGGATGCCCGAGGATCGTGAGATCGCCGAGCACGCCGGACTTCACGGGCTGCGCCATCTTCAGGTGCTGCACCTGCGGATCGGCGAACGACTCGTTGATCTTGTAGATGGGCCCGCAAGGCACGCCGGCCTCGTTGAGGAGCGTGATCCACTCGGCGCTGGTCTTCTTCCGGGTGACCGGCATCAGGACTTCCATCATCTCGTCACGATTCTTCGACCGCGCCCTGGACGTGGCGAACCGCTCGTCCGTCAGGAGGTCCGGGCGCTCGACCGCCTTGCAGAACCGCGCGTAGAGATCCTCGCCGGACGCCGCGATGTTGATGTGCCCGTCCTTCGTCTCGAACACGCCCGTCGGAATGCCGGTGGGATGGTTGTTGCCGGCCTGGGGCGGAACTTCGCCGCTCATCAGCCAGCGTGAGGCCTGGAAGTCGAGCATCGAGAGCATGGCTTCGAGCAGCGAGGTGTGGACCCATTTGCCCTGGTCCGTCGTCTCGCGCTCGATGAGGGCCACGAGCACGCCCTGCGCGAGGAAGATGCCGGAGCAGAGGTCGGCGATCGGGATGCCGACGCGCACCGGCCCCTGACCGGGAATGCCGGTGATCGACATCAAGCCGCCCATGCCCTGCGCGATCTGATCGACGCCCGGGCGATCGCGGTACGGACCGCTCTGCCCGAAGCCGGAGATGCTCGCGTAGATGAGTCGCGGGTTGATCGGGCGCAGCGCCTCGTAGTCGATGCCGAGCCGGCGCTTCACGTCGGGCCGATAGTTCTCGACGACGACGTCCGCCGTCTTCGCGAGCTCCTTGAAGATCTTGACACCGTCGGGGTCGCGCAGGTTCAGCGTGACGCTTCGCTTGTTGCGGTGCAGGTTCTGGAAGTCGAACCCGTGGCGGTTGCCGCCCATGCCGTCGCCCGATCGGCCGCCGGGCATCTCGATCTTGATCGCGCTCGCGCCCCAGTCGACGAGCTGGCGCACGCACGTGGGACCGGCGCGGGCGCGGGTGAGGTCGAGGACGTTGAACTTCGCGAGGGGCAGCGAGCCGTTCCCGGTCATGCGGCACCTTCCTCGGTGCGGGAGTCGCGCTCGGCGATAATACCGCATGGCGTTCGGCCTCACGCTGCCTCAACGCGGCGTCTTCTTCGGCGTGACCACCGTGCCGGAGATGCTCGCGCTGTCCGCGAAAGCGGACGGCAATCCGCTCTTCGACTCGGTCTGGGTCGGTGACAGCCTGGGCGCGAAGCCGCGGCCGGACTCGATCGCGCTGCTCGGGGCGCTGGTGGCCGCGACGCGACGTCTGCGTCTCGGTGTCGGCTGCATGGCGTCGTTTCCCGTGCGCGATCCGCTGGTGTTCGCGTACCAGTGGGCGACGCTCGACCTGCTCTCGAACGGGCGCATGCTCCTGGCGGCGTGCACGGGGCTCGTCGCGGGCGGCGCGAGCGCGCGCGAGGGCGCCAGCTACGGCGTCGTCGACCGCGAGCGTGCCGACCGTCTCGTCGAGAACATCGAGATCTGCCGGCGGCTGTGGTCGGGGGAGCGCGTGTCCTACAAGGGCCGGTTCCGGTCGTTCGAGAACGTCACGCTGGAGCCGCGGCCCGTGCAGCAGCCGTGTCCGATCTGGATCGCGTCGAACCCGCGCCCGCCGCTCGCCGGCGCGCGGCTCGAGCGCGCGCTCCAGCGCGTCGCGCAGATGGCCGATGGCTGGATGACCACGCGGCTCAGCGTCGGGCTCGCGAAGAGCAACTGGGCCGGCATCGCCGCCGCGCTCGAGCGAGACGGTCGCGACCCGGGCGCGTTTCCGACGATGGCGTACCACAACGTCAACCTGAACCCCGATCGCGCGGCGGCGCTCGAAGAATCCAAGCGCTTCCTCGACGCGTACTACGGTCCCGTGTTCACGCCCGCGATGGTGGAGGCGTGGACCGCGGCGGGCACGCCCGGGCAGTGCGTGGAGCACCTCCGTGGGCTCCGCGGGGAAGGGATGAAGTCCGTCGCCCTCCGCATCACGTCGTGGCGTCAGATGGACCAGTTCGAGCGGCTGGTCGGCGAGGTCCTGCCCGGGCTCGACTAGGCTCGCGCGAGGCCCGCGATCGTCCGAAGCGCGACGTAGGCGAGTGCCGCGATCAGCAGCAGCTTGAGGCCGGCCGGCCCGGTGACGATGAAGATCCCGAACAGGGCGAGCATGAAGCCGACGACGCCGGCCAGCACGACGAAGTTCGAGCGCCAGCGCGCGCTCGTCCGCCACGCGCGCCGCTCCCACGCCGCCTTGGCCTCGTGCAGCGTGAACTTCTCGCTGGACGACCGGCCGCCGCCCTCCGTGCCGAAGATCACGCGGTAGACGATGCCGCCCATGAAGAGCGCGAACCCGATGACCGTCATCGCGACCGTCAGCGCGAGCAGCGCGCCTTCGTGCCGCGCCATCGTCTGCTCGAGCGCCTTGAGGGCCGGCCACCGTTCCCCGATGACGATCGTGATGCACGCGACCACGACCATGACCACGGCGTTCCGTGCGCGCGCCCAGGCCGGTTTCCGCGGGCGCTCAGCCGCGTCCGGTGCCGCGCCTCGCGAGCTCGGCGATGCGCCCGTGATGTCGGGCGGGATCCACGCGCTAGCTAGCGCGCCGCCGCGGTCTCCGGCATGCGGTCGACCTTCACCGTCTGATGGACCGCCGGCGAGTAGATCTCGAGGACCTCGACGTCATCGGAGCACTCGAGCTCGTTGTGCACGATCGAGGCGGGCTGCACGACGCAGTCGCCCGCGTGGAACGTGTGCTCGCCCTGGCCCTCGTAGACGAAGCGCATCCAGCCCTTGAGGATGAAGAACATCTGGAAGTCGCACTGGTGCGCGTGCAGGCCGGTCGTGTGCAGATCGTGCGCGCCGGGCCCGTCCTTCGTGATGCGGATGACGTGCGCGCGGAAGTCGCCGTGGGTCGCCTTCTCGACGCCGAGGTCGCGATACTCCATGAAGCTCCGCAGACCGGACTTCCAGACGGCATCCTTGGCGAGACTCGCGCTGAAGAGCTGCTTCTGGTCGTACATGGGCGCCTCCGTGATGGGGTGCGGCGATGGGCGCAAGTATAATCCCGCGTAAGCGAGAGGGTTCAAGGAGGCCGCCCATGCTGTCACGCGAGGACAACGAGCTCCTGACCCGGGTGGGCGCGGGCACGCCGATGGGCGACACGATGCGCAGGTACTGGGTGCCCGCGCTGATGGCGCGCGAGCTGTCCGAGCCGGATTGTCCTCCCGTGCGCGTGAAGCTGCTCGGCGAAGACCTCGTCGCGTTCCGCGACAGCGAAGGCCGCATCGGCCTCCTCGACGAGTTCTGCCCGCACCGCCGCGCGTCGCTCTTCCTCGGCCGCAACGAGGAGTGCGGGCTCAGGTGCGTCTATCACGGCTGGAAGTTCGACGTCTCCGGCCGCTGCGTCGACATGATGAACGAGCCCGAGGAGGGCACGTTCAAGACGAAGATCCGCACGACGTCGTATCCCGTGATGGAGCTCGGCGGCCTCGTCTGGGCGTACATGGGCGCAGCACCGTCGGCGCCGCCACCGCCGCGCTTCGCGTGGACGCAGACGCCCGCGAGCCGGCGTCACGTATCGAAGGTCGTCCAGGAGAGCAACTGGCTGCAAGGCCTCGAAGGCGGGATCGACACGTCGCACGCGCCGATCCTCCATCGCGTGCTGCAGGCCGACTCGAAGCGCCCGGGCTTCAAGCCGAAGGACCCGTTCGTCCGCGGCAAGGCGCCGTCGCTCGTCGTCGATCTCACCGACTACGGCTATCGCTACGCCGGCCTCCGTCCGCTCGACGGGACCGAGGTGCACGTCCGTGCCTACCAGTTCATCCTGCCGTTCCACCAGATCCGGCCGTCGCGTGACGAGCGCGGGCTGCCGCTGATCGCAGGCCACATCTGGGTGCCGATGGATGACGAGCACACCATGGTCTACAACTGGGTGATGACGGCGCGCGACGAGCCGCTGCCGGACGAGGAGCGTCTCGAGCGCCGGCTCGGCAACGGTCCGGACACCGTCGACCAGACGACGTTCCGCTCGCGCCTGAATCGCCGCAACAACTACCTGCTCGATCGCCAGGTCCAGAAGACCGAGACGTTCACCGGCATCGACGGCATCAACCTGCAGGACCGCGCGGTGCAGGAGAGCATGGGCGCGATCGTCGATCGCAGCCGAGAGCATCTCGGCCCCGCCGACAAGGCCGTGATCCAGGCGCGCCGCCTGCTGCTCGAAGCCGTGCGCACGGTGCGCGACGGCGGCACGCCGCGCGGGATCGCGCCGAGCTATTACACGCTGTCGGCGGCGGAAGGCGTGGTGTCGCGCGACGCGGACTGGCGCACGCTGCTCGCGCCCGACACGGCGGCGACGGCGGTGCTCCAGACCGTTTGACCGGGTGAGCGCTCGCTGCTCCTGCTGAAGCTCACGCTCGTGCCGCTGCTCGTGCTGTCCGCGAGCCTCGCGACACGACGATGGGGCGCTCGGATCGGTGGCCTGCTCACCGGCTTGCCGATCGTCAGCGGGCCGGCCCTCTTCTTCTTCGCCGTCGAGCAGGGCGCCGCGTTCACGGCCGAGGCCTCGCGCGCGGTGCTCGTCTCCCTCGTCGGCGTCGCCGCCGCCGTCGTCGCGTACGCGTGGGCGGCGCTGCGCACTCCGTGGTGGATCAGCCTGCCGGTGAGCTGGACGGCGTTCTTCTCGAGCGTGCTGCTGGTGCAACGGGTGGCGTGGACGACCGTCCTCGCGCTCGCCGTCGCGCTGGCCAGCATCGCGCTCGGGCAGCTCGTGCTGCCGCGCTCGGGCGCGCGCGCCACGAGGCCGCGCCCGGCGTGGGATCTTCCCGTCCGCGCGCTCGCCTCGATGCTGCTCGTCCTCTCCGTCACCGGGCTCGCGCAACGACTCGGGCCCACGTTGAGCGGCGCGCTGACGCCGTTCCCCGCCGCCATCTCCATCCTGCTCGGCTTCAGTCATGCCCAGGAAGGGTCGGCGGCGGCGATCAGCTTCCTGCGAGGGTTCCTGCCCGGGATGTGGGCGTTCGCGGCGTTTTGCTTCGTGCTGAGCGTGACGATCGTCGTGCTCGGCACCGCGACGGGCTTCGCCCTCGCCATCGCCGCCGCGCTCCTCATCCAGGGCGCGGTCCTGTGGGGTCTGCAGCGTCGCGTGGCGACGTCGGCAACCTGATCGTGAACGTGCTGCCGCGCCCCGGCTCGCTGACGACGGCGATGTCGCCGCCCATCATGCGGCAGAGCCGGCGGCTCAGCGCGAGGCCGAGGCCGGTGCCGCCGTACCTGCGCGCGGTCGACGTCTCCGCCTGAGTGAACTGCTCGAACAGCCGGCTCATCTGCTCCGGCGTCATGCCGATGCCCGTGTCGCGGACCGCGAAGGTCGCCCACTCGCCGCGCTCGTCGATCTCCCGCGCGAGGATCACCGACACCGTGCCGTGGTCCGTGAACTTGCAGGCGTTCGAGAGCAGGTTGTAGATGCTCTGCCGCAGCTTGGTCGCGTCCGTCCGCATCGTGCCGATCGTGTCGTCGCCGGCGAGCTCGAGCCGGGTCTCCGTTTTCTCGGCGAGCGGCCGGATGACCGCGATGACGTCGCGCACGAGCGCGCGGAGATCGACGTCCTGGACGTCGAGCTCCATCTTGCCCGCTTCGATCTTCGAGAGGTCGAGCACCGTGTTGATCAGCTCGAGGAGGTGGCGGCCGGCGGCCTGGACCTTGCCGAGGTCGTCGACGAGCTGCGTCGCGCCCAGCTCGGTCGCGTCCTCCTGCAGCATCTCGCTGTAGCCGATGATCGCGTTGAGCGGCGTCCGGAGCTCGTGCGACATGTTGGCGAGGAACTCGGACTTGTGGCGGCTCGCGACCTCGAGCTCGCGACTCTTCTGCGCGAGCTCCTGCAGCACGCGCACGCTCCGATCGCGATCGCCGCCTGGTGGGCGAACGTCTCGAGGACGCCGATCTCGGCCGGCGTGAACCCGCCGCGCGCGGCACGTGCCACGCCGATCGCGCCGATGCCCTTGCCCTCGACGAGCAGCGGCACGACCACGCCGCTGCGATAGCCGATGGCGCGGGCGAACTCGCGCGCGAGGGGATTGGCGTTCGGGTCGGTATCGGCGTCGCGGAAGTGGATGACCGTCGTGTCGAGGATGACGCGCCCGGGGAGACTGTTCGTGTCGAGCGGGCGCGGGTACGACCCGACCCCGCGCGCCACCGCTTCCCTCGCGCGCGGGTCCGCCGAGGTGAAGTTGTGCGCCACCAGGTGCACGCGTCCCCCGTCGGCGATGAAGACGTCGGCGAAGACGGCGTCGCACAGCCGCAGCGCGCTCGCCACGACCGCGTCGAGCACCGGCTGGGGATCGTCGCGCACGCGGCTGACGAGCGTGATGATCTCGCTCGTTGCGGCTTGCCGGTCCCGCTCCTGCGCGAGCTCGGCCGCGAGCCGCGCGTGATCGAGGGCGAGGGCCGCGTGGGCCGCGAGCGCGCGCAGCTCGGTCACCTGCGGCGCGGAGAAACGCCGCCCGCCGGCACGCCGGAGCGCGATCACCGCGCCGACGGCGCGCGCGCGGCTGTCCGGTACAGCGCAGGCGACGAGACGCTTCGATCCGCGGCCCGTCGTGGCGTGCACGTCCCGGCGCGATCGCGCCGCGCGGACCACGAGGTCGCCGATGCCGCGGTCGGTGGTGGCCCCGTGACGCGCCACGAGCCGCGCGCCGCCGTCGGCGATCCGGAAGATGAGCGCATCCGCCGCGCCCGAGACCCGGGCGGCGGCGCGCGCGAGCGCGTCGAGCTTCAGGGGCGTGGTCGTGGCGTCAGCTCACGGCGCGTCGGGCGCCAGTGCGGCGAGCGCACGATCTGCGGTCCAGAGAACCGCGGCGTCGACGTGTCGCGCCGGACCCCGGGGCCGTCGGACGGCGTGTATTCCCGGATGGACTGCTGGAACGTGAAGAAGTCGTGGGGGTCGTAGAGCTTCTTGACGTACAGCAGCGAGTTGAACGCGTCGCCCCAGTACATCCATCGGTAGTCGGTCAGCGTCCGCCGCGGATAGTTCTGATAGACGTGCCCATTGAACCACGGCTGCATCAGCGTCATGAAATTGTCGAGCCAGTCGACGGCCTGCGGCTTGTCGCTGTCCTGCACCCAGAACACGTCGACGAAGAAGTCGAACAGCACGTCGCGGTGGATGAACGCGCTGTCGTTGACGGGATACGCGTTGATGGCGCCGCCGTACGGCTCGATGACGATCGTGTTGTGCGAGTGCGCCGTCGTCATGTAGTACGCGATCACCTGCTGCTACTGCGCGAGCGTCATCCGCTGCGCGACGTAGCCGGCCTGCTTGTCTTCTTTCGCGCCGTCGGGGAGCACCGGGATGTCGTACGGCTTCTCGAGGAGGTACGCGTTGAGCGTGCTGTAGCTGCCGACCATGTCGATCTGGAGCTGCGCGCTGGCGATGTTCAGGAGCGGCTGGATGAGCGCCAGCCCTTGGTCACGCGGCCCGTCGAACATGCCGCGCATCATGAGGACCGGCGGGTTGCCCGCTGCCGGCGGCTGGCCGGTGATGATCGTCATGTAGCCGAGCGTCGACGGCGCGCCCGACGTCGTGAACTGGTCCTGCATCATCTTCAGCGCCGCGGGCGCGTCGTTCATGTCGTTCCACAGGATGCCGAAGCCCCAGAGGTTCCCGAGCGGGTGGAGCTGGTACACGACCTCGAGCAGCACGCCGAAGTTGTCGCCGGTGCCGCCGCGCACCGCCCAGTAGAGCGCGTAGTTCGTGTTCTGGTCCGCCTCGACGATGCTGCCGTCCGCGAGCATCACCGTCACGCTGATCACGTTGTCGCACTTCATCCCGAACTCGCGCGAGGTGAACCCGAACCCGCCGCCCTGCATGTAGCCGGCGACGCACACGCTGCCGCAGCCGCCGCCGGGCACGTGCAGCCCGTACGGGTCGAGCGCCGCGTTGAGCGTGCCGAAATTGGTGCCCGCGCCGACCCGGGCGGTCTGCGTAGCCGGATCGACGTTGACGTAGCTGAACCGGCTCACGTCGATCACCATGCCGCTGTTCACCGAGTACCCGGCGGTGCTGTGGCCGCCCGATCGGCACGTGACCCAGAGCTGGCTCTGGTGCGCCCACGAAAGGCAGTAGGCGACGTCGTCCCACACCTGGCAGTACGCGATGACTTGCGGATATTCCTGGAAGGCGGGGTTCGACTCCTGCCGGTCCTGGTCGTAGTTCGGATCGCCGGGGAAGACGAGCGTGCCCTGGAACTGCGCGGTGATCTCCTGCAGGCGCGCGCGATCGATCCCGAGCTTCTTGAGCGTCTCGTCGCTGACCGCGTGGGCGCGGGTCAGATTCGCGACGCGCTGCTTGCTCTTCATGAACGCCATGCTGGATACCTTTCGGTGGGCTGCGGGTGCGCCGCGGAATCGGCGGCCCGAGACTATCACGGCCGCGCGCCGGCCCGTGCACGGGGACGCGCGGCCAATATAATGGGCGGCGCGCAGATGCCGACCGCGCAGGAGAGTGCCATGGCCCTTGATCCGCAGTGCCGTGCCGTGATCGACCTGGTCCTCGCGTCGGGCCGCCCCGCGTATCACACGCTGCCGCCGAAGGACGCGCGCCAGCTCTTTCGCGACACGCGCCCGGCCTCGACGCCGACACCGCCGGAGATCGGCGCCGTCAACAACCTGGTCGCCGAGGGCCCGCACGGCGCGATCCCCTTGCGCCTCTATCGCCCGGTGGGCGCGGCCGCGGATGCGGCGCTGCCGGCGCTCGTGTTCTTCCACGGGGGCGGATGGGTCATCGGGGACATCGAGACGCACGACGTGCTGTGCCGGCAGCTCACCGCGGAGGCGGGCATCGAGGTGGTCTCGGTCGATTACCGCCTCGCGCCGGAGTACAAGTTCCCCGCGGCGGTCGACGACGCGTGGGCGGCGACGACGTGGGTCGTCGCGAACGCCGGCAAGCTCGGGATCGATCCGGCGCGTATCGCCGTCGGCGGCGACAGCGCGGGCGGCAATCTCGCTGCGGTCGTCGCGTTGTTCGCCCGCGACGCGGGCGGGCCGGCGATCGGACTCCAAGTTCTGCTCTATCCCGTGACCGACGTCAGCACCGAGACGGCGTCGTACCGCGAGTGCGGCGACGGCTATCTGCTGACGCTCGAGAGCATGCGCTGGTTCTTCGACCACTATCTGAAGTCGCCTGCCGATGCCGGCGACTGGCGGGTCTCGCCGCTGCGCGCCGCGTCGCACGCCGGGCTTCCGCCGGCGCTGATCGTGACGGCCGGGTTCGATCCGCTGCGTGACGAGGGCGAAGCATACGCACGCGCGCTCCGGACCGCCGGGGTCCGCGTCGACTCCATCTGCTACGGCGGGATGATCCACGGCTTCGTGCCGATGGGCCGCCTGATCCAGACCGGCAACCGCGCGGTCTCGCACATCGCGGCGTCGCTGCGCGATGCGCTCCGTTGAGTGCGCGGAGGGCCCGGATTCACTCCGGGCCCGGAGCGAGGGGGGCTTGGGGGGTGCGTCTCGCACCCCCCAAGACATTGGTCGGGATCGACGTCGGCGGCACGTTCACGGACGTCGTCGCGCGCGAGCCGTCCGGCCGCCTCCACTCCTGCAAGGTGCCGACGACGCCCGCGCATCCGGCCACGGGTGTCCTGCATGGGCTGCGGGCACTAGAACCGGTGGCGGGGCCCGCGGCGGCGCTCGCGCACGGCACCACGATGGTCACCAACGCGATCGTCGAGGGGCGCGGGGCGGTCGTCGGCTTGATCACCACGCGCGGCTTCCGGGACGTCCTCGAGATCGCGCGGATGAGCCGCACGCACCTCTACGATCTCCAGGCCCCCGCCAAGCCCGAGCCCGTCGTCCCGCGCCGGCTGCGGCTCGAGATCACGGAGCGGATCGGGCCGGACGGCGCGACGCTCACGCCGATCGATCTCGCGGAGCTCGCACCGATCGTGGACGCCTTCGCGCGCGAAGGGGTCGCGAGCGTCGCGGTCAGCCTGCTCCATGCGTACGCCAATCCGGGGCACGAGCGCGCGGTCGCGGATGCGCTGCGCGCGCGCTTCGCGCACGTGTCGATCTCGAGCGCGATCAACGCCGAGTTCCGCGAGTACGAGCGCACGTCGACGACCGTCCTCAACGCCGCGGTCATGCCGCTCGCCACGCGGTACATCGAAGCGCTGGAGAAGGCACTCGGCGGCGGCCTCGCGCTGCACCTCCTCCACTCGGCGGGCGGGATGATGTCGGTCGAAGCGGCGAAGGCGAAGCCCCTCGCGATGGCGGCGTCGGGCCCGGCCGCCGGTGTCGCCGCCGCGGCGCATCTCGCGCGCACGCTGCGGGTGCCGCGCGCGCTGGCGTTCGACATGGGCGGCACGACCACCGACGTCTGTCTCATCACCGACGGCGTGGCCGAGACGTCGTCGCAGCGGAAGCTCGGCGGCTATCCGGTGCGCCTGCCGATGGTCGCCGTCGAGTCGATCGGCGCGGGCGGAGGATCGATCGCGTTCGTCGACGGCGCGGGCGCGCTGAAGGTCGGGCCGCGGAGCGCCGGTGCTCAGCCGGGACCGGCGTGTTACGGCCATGGGACCGAGGCCGCAGTCACCGACGCGAACCTCGTCCTCGGCTACCTGAACGCGGAGCGCGTCTACGGCGGCGTCATCCGCCTCGACCGCGGCCGCGCGGAGACCGCGCTCACCGCGCCCGGCAAGCGCCTCGGGCTCTCGCGGCTCGAGACGGCGCACGGGATCTTCGAAGTCGCGAACGCGAACATGCTGCGCGCGCTCCGCCTCGTGTCCGTGCAGCGCGGGTACGACCTGCGCGACTTCACGCTCATCGCCTACGGCGGCGCGGGGCCGATGCACGCGTCGGCGCTCGCGCGGCAGGCGGGAATCCGGCGCGTGGTGGTGCCTGTTCACTCGGGCGCGTTCTCGGCGCTCGGCTGTCTCGTCTCGCCGTTGCGCTACGACGCCGTGCAGACGTATCGGGCGCGGCTTTCCACGTGGGACGCGAAGCTCGTGGACGAGCGCTTCCGTGATCTCGAGGAGCGGTGCCTCGCTCCGTTGCTCGACGAAGGGATCAAGCCGAGCCGGATCATGCTCCTGCGCGGCGTCGACCTGCGGTATACCGGCCAGAACTACGAGATCGAGATTCCTTTCGCCCCCGTCGCGGGACTTCGCCGGGCGTTCGAGGCGCGACACCGTCAGCTCTACGGCTATGCGACGGGCGAGAGCGTGGAGTGCGTCAATCTCCGCGTGGTGGCGCGTGTCGACGACCAGGCGACGACGCTGACGCCGGTCCCCAGAGCGGGCGGTGGACGGGCCACCGATCGTGACGCGCGCGCGGGCGAGCAGCGCGCGTACTTCCCGGAAACGGGCGAGGTCGTGCTTCGCCGTTTCCATCGCGGGCGCCTCGTGCCCGGTCGCGCCCTCCGAGGGCCGGCGCTCATCGAAGATGAATGGTCGACGACCCTCGTCGGTCCCGGCCAGCGTGTGGCCGCCGACCGATTCGGCAACCTCGTGATCGAGGCGGGCTCATGAAATCGCGCACCCGCGCGAAGGTGCATCCCGTCACGCTCGAAGTGGTGCGCAGCGCGCTCTACGCGATCGCCGAGGAGATGAGCGTCATCGTGATGCGCTCGGCGCGCTCGCCGTTGCTGAAGGAAGCCGGCGATCTCTCGTCCGCGTTGACCGACGCCGAGGGGCGGCTGATCGCGCAGGGCCGTGACATCCCGATCCACATGGGCGTGATGGCGTTCACGGTGAAGGAGTTCCTCAAGCGCGTGCCCGCGGCGAGCCTCCGTGAGGGCGACGTGTGGTTCCTCAACCTGCCCGAGGTCGGCGGCAACCACCTGCCGGACGTGAAGGCGATCCGTCCCGTGTTCGCCAGGGGCAAGCTGCTCGCGTTCGCGATCAACCTCGCGCACTGGGCCGACATCGGCGGCGCCGTGCCCGGCAGCTACGTGCCGTACGCCACCGAGGCGCATCAGGAAGGTGTGCGCATCTCGCCGCTGCGCCTCGTCTCGGCGAGCGGCGTCGACCGCGAGAAGCTCGACTTCCTGCTGTCGAACGTGCGCGGCCGCGAGGAGCGCGAGGGCGACATCTTCGCCCAGTGCGCCGCGAACGACGTGGCCGCGCGGCGCTTCGCCGAGCTCGTCGACCGCTACGGCGCCGAGACGCTCCGCGCGTGCTTCAGGCGCCTGCACGACGAGTCCGAGGCGCAGATGCGCGCGGCGATCCGCGGGCTGCCGGACGGCGTGTTCGAGGGCGAGGACTGGGTCGACGACGACGGCGTCGACGTGGCACCGCTGCGGGTCCACGCGCGTGTCGAGATCCGCGGCGACGAGGCGCACTTCGACTTCTCCGGGACGGCGCCGGAAGCGCGCGGCCCGGTGAACACCACGTACTACATCGCGTGCTCCGCCGTGTACTACGCCATGAAGGCGCTCGCCGCGCCGGAGGTTCCGCCGAACGACGGCTGCTATCGCCCGCTGCACGTCCACGTGCCCGAGGGCACCATGCTGCGCCCGGCGCCCGACCGCCCGGTGGTCGGCGGCAACCACGAGACGTCGCAGCGCGTGGTCGACGCGATCATCAAGGCGCTCGCGGCGGCGATTCCCGAGCGCGTGGCGGCAGGTGGACCCGCGACGTCGGGCGTGATGATCTTCGGCGCGCGTACGCCCGAAGGCCGGTGGTCCATCCTCTATGAAGTCCACGGCGGCGGGGAAGGCGCCACGGCGACGAAGGACGGCGCGTCCGCGACGCGCGTGCACATGTCGAACGTGATGAACACGCCGTCCGAGGTCATCGAGATCGAGTATCCGTTCCGCGTCGAGGAGCACGGCCTCAGACCCGGCTCGGGCGGCGACGGCACGCATCGCGGCGGGCTCGGCATCCGGCGCGCGTATCGCGTGCTGGCGCCCGAAGTCACGCTGACGACGATGCTCGACCGCCGGGTCGTGCCGCCGTACGGCATCGCGGGTGGTGCCGAGGCCGCGCCGTTCCGGATCACGCTGAATCCCGGCGCCGCCGCGCGGGAGATTCGCGGCAAGGAAACGGTGACGCTGCGGCACGGCGATCTCGTGGTGATCGAGACCTGCGGCGGCGGCGGCTTCGGCCCGCCGGCGGGACGACCCGCGGAGGCCCGTGAGCGTGACCGGCGAGAGGGGTACGTGTGATGCGCCGTGTCGAGGATCGGATCGCGCTCGTCACCGGCGCCGCGAAGGGCATGGGGCGCGAGATCTCTCTCACGCTCGCGCAGGAGGGCGCGCACGTCGCGCTCGCCGCGCGCGACGAGGCGCCGCTGAAGGAGGTCGCCGGCGAGATCGAGAAGCTCGGCCGGCGCGCGCTCGTCCAGCTCACCGACGTCACCGACGAGGCGGCGGTGAAGACGCTCGTCGACCGCACGCTCGCGACGTTCGGCGGCCGCATCGACATCCTCGTGAACTGCGCCGGCATCACGGGTCCGGTGGAGACGCCGGTCTGGGAGATCGCCGCGGACGCGTGGGACGAGGTGCTGACGGTGAACGTGCGCGGGACGTTCCTGCCGATCAAGCACGTGCTCCCGACGATGATCGCGCAGCGCTACGGCAAGATCGTCAACATCAGCGGCACGTCGGGGTTGCGCGGGTACAAGAACCGCGCCGCGTACTCGTCCTCGAAGTGGGCGCTGCGCGGCCTGACGCGCACGGTGGCGCTCGACGCGGGCGGCTACAACATCAACGTCAATGCGGTGCACCCGGGCATCGTCGACGGCCCGCGGATGCAGCGGCTCTGTCGCGAGAAGGCGAAGAAGCGCGGCTGGACGCCGGAGCAGGTGTATCAGGAATACGTCAACGAGATGGCGCTGCGCCGGGTGACCTCATCGCAGGACGTCGCCGACACCGTCTGCTTTCTCGCGTCCGACCTCTCGAAGAACATCACCGGCCAGTCGATCACGGTCGACGGCGGCTGGGACGTGTAAAGGAGCCACCAATGCTCGGAACCATTGCGACCATCAAGGTGAAGCCGGGGATGGAAAAGGAGTTCGAGGCCGTCGCCAAGGAGCTGGTGGCGAAGGTCAACGCGAACGAACCCGGGTGCAAGCTCTACGCCCTTCATCACGGCGAGCAGCCGCACACCTACGTGTTCATGGAGCGATACGTCGACCAGGCGGCGGTCGAGGCGCATCGCGCGGCCGACTACTTCAAGACGCTCGGCCGCAAGATGGGCGAGTTCATGGACGGCCGCGCCGAGGTCGTGCGCCTGCGCGAGGTCGAGTAGGCGCCCAGTGATGGTGCGCGTCGAGGACCTGCATCCGGAGGTCGTACGCGCGCTCCGGCGGCTTTCCGGCATGGAGCGCCTTCGCCCCGCCCATGAGATGTGGGAGCTCACACGAGATCGACTCGCCGCCTACTTCGCCGCTCGGCATCCGGAGTGGACCCGCGAGCGGATCCAGAAGGCGGTGGCGCAGCGCCTGCTCCATGACGCAAGCCGAGCTCCTTCGCCATCTCGTTGACGTCCTCGAAGCCATGACCGTCGACTACATGATCGGCGGCTCGCATGCGTCCATGTACTATGGCGAGCCGCGCGTGACACGCGACGTCGATGTGATCGTTGCGCTCGGCCGAGACCGGCTGGCCGAGTTCCTGCACCATGTCCCGGCCGATACGTTCTACGTCGACGCGGACACGGCGGCCGAAGCGATCGAAGCGCGCGCGCAGTTCACCATCATCCATGCCGCATCGGGCTTGAAGATCGACGTCTACATCAACCCCGACACGCCCTACGATTGGACGCGCCCGGCGCGGCGTCAGCGGTTACCTCTTGTCGAAGGCGTCTCGGCCTACTTCGCACGACCGGAAGACGTGATCCTCTACAAGCTCCTCTATCACCGTCAGGTCGAGTCGAGCATGCATCTGCGGGATATCGTCGGCATTCTGCGGCTCTCGGGATCAGAGTTGGACCTGCCGTATCTCGAGGAGTGGGCCGATCGGCTCGGCGTGCGCAGTGTCTGGGAGCAGCTCAGAAAGCACGTCGAGTGAGTCCTGCGTTCGAGTACGTCGCGGTAGGGACGCTCGATGAGGCGCTCGCGCGGATCCGTCAGCATGGGGACGACGCGAAGGTGCTGGCGGGAGGCCAGAGTCTCGTTCCGCTGCTGCACTATCGGCTCGCCGATCCGCGCGTCGTCGTCGACATCAACGACCTGCCGCTCGCGCGCATTGCCGAAGACAACGGCCGGCTGAGGCTCGGCGCGCTCGTCCGGCACCACCAGCTCGAAGAGTCCGACGCGATCGCGCGGCGGTGTCCCGTGCTGCGCGAGGCGGCGGCGTTGATCGGCAACGTACGCGTCCGGGCGCTCGGCACGATCGGCGGGAGTCTCGCGCACGCGGACGCCGCCGCCGAGCTGCCGATGGTGACGCTGGCGCTCGACGGCCGCTTCACGCTCGCCTCGACCGGCGGGATGCGTACCGTCGCCGCGCGTGATTTCTTCGTCGGGCCACTGACGACGGTCATGCGGCCGGACGAGCTCCTCACCGAGATCGACGTCGAAGCGCCGCCCGCGACGGGGTGGGCGATCGAGGAGATCGCGCGGCGGGCGGGAGACTTCGCGCTCGTCGCGGTCACCGCGCTCGTCGGGCTCGATCGCCAGGGCCGCGTGACGCGCGCGCGGCTCGCGTTCGGCGGCGTCGCGCCGACGCCGGTGCGCGCCGCCGCCGCCGAAGAGGCGCTCGTAGGGCACGAGCCGACGCCCGAGCGGCTGGCGCGCGTGGCGACGCTCGCCCGCGACGGCCTGAATCCGCAATCCGACGCGTTCGTGTCGGGCGCGTATCGCCGCCACCTCGCCGGCGTGCTCGCACGCCGCGCGCTGGCGCGCGCTGTCGACCGCAGCGAGGCACGGGAGCGGGCGGGCGCGTGCGAGCGGAGCGAGGCTGGGGAGCGGGCGGGCGCGTGCGAGCGGAGCGAGGCTGGGGAGCGGGCGGGCGCGTGCGAGCGGAGCGAGGCACGGGAGCGGGCGGGCGCTGTAGCGCCCGGGAGCCCGCGAGTTCAAATGAAGCTCGTCATCAACGGCCGCACGCGCGAGGTCGACGCGCCGCCGGATGCGACACTGCTCGCCGTGCTCCGCGACACGCTCGGGATCTTCGACGTCAAGGAAGGGTGCGACGAGGGCGTGTGCGGCGCGTGCACCGTGTTGCTCGACGCCCGGCCGGTGTCGAGCTGCCTGCTGCTCGCGGCCGGCGTCCGCGGGCGTCCGATCATGACGGTGAAGGGACTCGAAGGCCCGAGCGGCCTCCATCCATTGCAGGAAGCGTTCGTACGTCACGGCGCCGTGCAGTGCGGCTTCTGCACGCCGGGCATGCTGCTCACGGCGCTCGTCTTCCTCGAACGGAACCCGCGACCTCGGCGCGACGAGATTCGCCGCGCGCTGGAAGGTAATCTCTGCCGGTGCACGGGCTACACGAAGATCATCGACGCCATCGAAGCCTACGCACGCGAGGACGGACGTGGCTGACGCGGTGGCGACTACCCAGGAGCTTCGCATCGTAGGCCAGCCGATCCAGCGCCACGACGCGCGCGACAAGGTCGCCGCCGCCATGGCATACGCCGGCGACTTCGCGCTGCCCGGGATGCTCCATGCGTTCGTGCTGCGCTCGCCGTACCCGTCCGCCCGGATCGTGAAGCTCGACACGCAACGCGCGGCCGCGATGCCCGGCGTCGCCGTCGTCCTCACCGCGCGCGACGTCCCGAAGAACACGCTGTCGACGGACGTGCCCGGCCAGACGACGACCGTCGGCCCGCTGCGCGCGACCTTGCACGTGCTCGCTGAAGACCGGGTACGCCACCAGGGCGAGCCCGTCGCGCTGATCGCCGCCGAAACTCTCGAGCAGGCGCGCGCCGCGACGGAGGCCGTCGACGTCGAGTACGCGCCGCTGCCCTCAGTCTTCACCACGGCCGATGCCCTCGCGCCGGGCGCGCCGGCGGTGCACGAGAGCGGCAACCTGCTCGCGCAGTGGCGGATCGCGCGCGGCGACGTCGCCGCCGGGTTCGCGCGCGCCGCCGTCGTGGTCGAAGGCGAGTACGTCACGCAATTCGTGGACGCGGCCTACCTCGAGCCGGAGTCGGGCGTCGCCTGGATCGACTCCGACGGCGTGATCACCATCCGGCTCTCGACCCAGGTCATCGAGCACTTCCGCGATGTGGCCGAGGTGCTGAACGTCCCGCAGAACCGCGTGCGCGTCATCGGCACGTACCTCGGCGGCGGCTTCGGCGGCAAGGAAGACGTGACCGTCGAGGTCTACCTCGGCCTGCTCGCGCTCAAGACCGGGCGTCCCGTGAAGATGGTGTGGACGCGCCAGGAGTCGCTGCTCGCGCGCGCCAAGCGCCATCCGTATCGGTTGAAATACCGCACCGGCGCGCTCGCCACCGGCGAGATCGTCGCGCAGGAGATCGACCTGCTCGCCGACTCCGGCGCGTACGCCTACCTCTCGGCGCTCGTCCTCCTCTATTCGACCGTGACGGCGGCCGGGCCGTATCGCGCGCCGAACGTCTCCGTGGTCGCGCGCGTGGCGTACACGAACAATCCGCCCACGAGCGCGATGCGCGGCTTCGGCGCGATGCAGACCGTGTTCGGCTACGAGTCGCAGATGGATCGCGTCGCGCGCGCGCTCGGGATCGATCCGGTACGCGTCCGCGCAGTGAACACGTTACGGCGCGGCGACAGCCTGCCGGTCGGCCAGGTGATGGAGACGCACGTCGCGATCCCGGAGCTCGCCCGGCGCGCGTGGGCGGCGCTCGGCACACCGGCGGCGCCTCGCGCGCCGCACGTGAAAGTCGGCCGCGGGCTCGCGTGCAACCTGCAGCCGTACGGCCGCATCGTCTGGCTGCACGACTGGTCGAGCGCGTGGATCGGCTTCGAGATGGACGGCAGCCTCGTGGTGCGCTGCGGCGCGCCCGACGTCGGCGGCGGCCAGGCGAGCTCGCTCTGCCAGATCGCGTCGGAGGTGCTCGGCGTGCCGCTCGATCGCATCGTCGTTCACGTCTCCGACAGCGCGCTCACGCCGCTCTCCGGCACGACCACCGCGAGCCGTCAGCTCTACATGTCGGGCAACGCGGTGCTGAAGGCGGCGCGCGAGCTCCGCGCTCAGCTCCTCACGGTGGCGGCCAGGCTGCTCGACACCGACGCGGAGAAGCTCGAGATGATCGACGGCGCCGTCCACGCGCCGGACGCGCGCACGCTGTCGCTGCGCAGCCTGCTCGTGGAGTGCGCGCGCGCGAGCGTCCCGCGCAGCCACCTCGGGGTCTACCACGCGCCGGCCGGCGAGCCCGTCGATCTCAACGCGGGCGCCGGCAAGGTGTTCCCCGACTACACGTTCGGCGCCCACGCCGCGGAAGTCGAAGTCGACACCGAGACGGGCGAGGTGCGCGTGCTGAAGTACGCGGCCGCGCACGACGTCGGCCGCGCGATCAATCCCCAGTCCGTCGAGGGCCAGATCCAGGGCGGCGCGGTGCAGGGGCTCGGCTACGGGCTGATGGAAGACGTCGTGGTGGAGGACGGGATCAACCTCACCACCTCGTTCGCCACGTACCTGATCCCGACCGCCGCCGACGTCCCGGACGTGGAAGCGATCGTCGTGGAGTCGGGCGAGGGGCTCGGACCGTTCAACGCGCGCGGCATCGGCGAGCCGCCGATCGGCCCGCCCGCCGCCGCCGTCGCCAACGCCATCGAGGACGCGACGGGCGCGCGCATGACGCGCCTGCCGATCACCGCGGAGCGCGTGGCCCGGGCCCTGGGTCTCGTGACGGAGTGAGCAACCACGTGGAGGTTCCGATGAGCGCCTATCGCATCACGAACGTCCGGATCTTCGATGGCACGGGACGCGAGCCGTTCGCCGGCGAGGTGCTCGTCGACGGACCACGCATTGCCGCCGTGACCGCGTCCGGTGACGCGCGGAGCCGGCACGACGCCGCGCCGCCCGATGCGACGGTGATCGACGGGCGTGGCGGCATGCTGATGCCCGGGCTCGTCGAGGCCCACGCGCATCTGAGCTTCCCCGACCTCTTCGCCGACGCGATCACGCGGCTCCCCGTCGAGGAGCACATGCTGATCACCGTGCGCAACGCGCGCACGATGCTCGACTGCGGCTACACGAGCGCGTTCTCCGCGGCGTCCGCCAAGACGCGGCTCGACGTCGTGCTGAAGCGCGAGATCGAGGCCGCCCGCGCGCCCGGCCCGCGCCTGCTCGCCAACGGCCCGGAGATCACGGTGACGGGCGGGCTCGGCGACACGAACGCCCTGCACCTGCCGTACGACGAGGCGCCGACGTTCTGCTGGATCGCCAACGGCCCCGACGACGTCCGCCGCGTCGCCCGCACGCTCGCGCGCGAGGGCGTCGACCTCCTCAAGCTCAACATCTCCGGCGACGGCGGCACGTCGAGCGCCGGTGCCGACGTCACGGTGATGACGGACGCGGAGATCGAGGCCGCGATGGAGGTCGCGCGGCCGCGGAACCTCCGCGTGGCCGGCCACTGCCGGAGCGCGGGGTCGGTCATGGCCGCGCTCGCCCACGGGGTCGAGGTCATCTATCACGCGAACTATTCCGACGAGCGGGCGCTCGACGCGCTGGAGGCCGCGCGCGATCGCATCTTCGTGGCGCCGGCGATCGGCCACACGTGGAGCCTCGCGGAATACGGCGTGTCGATGGGGATCCCGGCGAAGCGTGCGCAGGCCGCGGCCGACGAGCTCGCCTATTGCGCCGACACCTACAGCCGCATGCGCAAGCGCGGTATCCGCGTGCTCCCCGGTGGCGACTACGGCTTCCCGACGAGCCCGCACGGCGCGTACGCGAAAGATCTCGAGCTCTTCGTGGACCTGCTCGGCTTCTCGCCGATGGAGACGCTGATCGCCGCGACGCACCACGGCGGCGAGATGATGGGGAAGCCCGGCGAGCTCGGGCTCGTGACGGCGGGCGCGCTCGCCGACCTGCTCCTCGTCGACGGTGATCCGCTCGCGGACATCACGATCCTCCAGGACCGCGCGAAGCTCAGCATGATCATGAAGGACGGCGCGATTCACGCCGCGCGGCGCGCCCACACCGCGTAGAGCGGATTCGTGTCGACGTCGGGCGAGCGGTCCTGCGCGCGGATGTCCGTCCAGCCGCCGGCGCCCTCGAAGTAGCCGCGGACGAGCGTCATGTGCTGCTCGTCGCTCGTGTCGAGCCACACCGCGACGGCCTTCGTCGGGAAGCAGCGATTCGAGAACGCGACGACGAACGGCGCGCCGGGCCGCAGGACACGTCGGACCTCGCCGAAGAGCACGCGTGGGTGCGTGACGTACTGCACCGACACCGCGCACATCGCGCCGTCGAACGTCGCGTCGTCGAACGGCAGCCGCGGGTCGCGGTTCACGTCGTGGACGACGTGCCGCGTGAGCTGCGGGTTGTCGGCCATCTCCTCGGCATTCAACCCGAGCCCGACGACTTCGCGCGCACGGAAGCCGTCGGGAAGGTGGGTGCGCCAGCTGCTCATGAGGTCGAGCAGGGAGCCGTCCGGCGGCAGGACCTCGGCGTAGAGCCGGCCGAGCGCCGCGATCGCGCCGTCGTCGATGTGGACGACCTTGCGCGGGAACGCGTAGAAGACCGGGTCCGGCAGCTCGTCGTCACGCCGGAACGCGAGCGACGGCAGGAGGCCGTCGCCCGGGACGTCGGCCGCGTCAGCCGCGCCGCACCTCGCCGGTCTCGATGTCGAGCGCCGCGCGCCGCGGTCCGAGCGTCTGCATCGCCTCGAAGCCGCGCTCGACCATGTCGCAGTAGAGCTCGACGCGATTGCCGTCCGGATCGGGGAAGTACACGCTGCGCGTCACGTTGTGCTCCACCGTGGACTCGACGGGCACGCCCATCGCGCGGAGGTCACGATACGCCGCCTGCAGCTCCTCGAAGCTTCCCACCTGCCACGCGACGTGATGCAGGCCCGCGTGGCTCGCGTCGGCGGCCGGCTGCGTCGCCGGCTGGAAGAGCGCGAGGTCGTGATGCTGCTCACCGAAGCTGAGGAACACGGTGCCGCGCTCGAGGTCCTCGTGCGCCAGCTTGAGGCCGATCGTCTTCATGTAGAAGTCCTTCGACTTCTGCGCGTCCCGCACCCTGAGGACGACGTGGCCGAGCTTTCTCGCCTGGATCATGGCTCGCTCCTCCGCTGACCGCTCACTTCTTGAACGCGCCGGCCTTGTCGAGCTCCATCAACGCTTCGATGCCGGTGCTGAAGCAGGGACCGCCGCCGGGCACCGCCGCCGCCTGGACCGCCTCGAGCAGCTCGCGCTTGCTCGCGCCGTGATCGATCGCGCGGCGCATGTGGGCGACCACGCCGTCCTTGCGCCCGCGGTACGCGAGGATCCCGATGATCACCATTTCCTTGTGCTTGATCGAGAGCTCCTTGCCTTCACCGACCGAGAGCTCCATCAGGGGGCCGCGCGCGGTGACGTAGTCGGGATCTTCCTTGGCCACCCACTCCCAGAACGGATAGCCGTAGGGGCTTGCGGTCTTGCCGGTCACTTTCTTCGGCGCCTTCATCGTGGCCTCCAGCGGCGTCACTCTACCTCAGCGAACGGTGCCGTGGGGACAGGGACTTCCTGGCCCCCGCGCTCCGCGGAGACGTAGCCGGCGTAGAGCGCGGCCACCGTGTCGTGCGCGAGCAGCGCGCCCGACTGCGGGCGCCGGCCGCTCGCGCAGCATTCCATGAAGTCCTGGATCTCGGCGTAGAAGCCCTGCTGCCACTCCTCGTCCGCGGCGGGATGGCTCCAGCCTTCCTTGGTGCCGATCTTCTCCACGACGTAGACGTCCCTGAGCTGCGCGGCCTCCGGATTGTAGGTGTCGAGCAAGTTGACGGGATTCAGGCGGCACGTGGTCCGATGGTTGTTCGCGAACACCTCGAGCCAGTTGTGGACACCACCCAGCACGAGCTCGGTCGCGAAGACGTCGGCGACCGTGCCGTCGTCGAACGTGACGTGGAGCTGGCTGAAGTCCTCGACGTCCTCGTAGTCGGTCCGAAGGAACCCGCGGTCCTGGAAGCGCGGCAGCCGCGTGATCTCGTGCACGCGGCACGACACGGCCGCGGGACGCATCGGTCGCGCGCCGTGCGCGCGGCCCTCGACCTGCTTCAGATAGAGACACGCGGTGAGCGGATGGCAGCCCTTGCCGACGAGCGAGCCGCCGCCGGCGTGCCGCCAGATCCCGTAGACCGGCGAGTGCGAGCCGCTGTGCGACTCACCGCCCATCATCCAGAGGATCTGCGCGCCGGTCTTCTCGACGATCTCGCGCTCCTTCTGCACCGCCGGCGCGTAGACCCAGTTCTCCGCGTAGGCGAGCACGACGCCGCGACGGCGCGCGGCGCGCACGATCCGGTCGGCGCTGGCGGCGGCGCCGGCGAGCAGTGCCGCCATGCCCTCCTTCTTGTCGAACGCGCCCGTGAACGGCTTCTCGACGATCACGTGCTTGCCGGCCTCGATCGCTTCGAGCGCGACGGGCTCGTGCGTCGCGGGCGGCGAGCAGACGTCCACGACATCCACGTGCGGCAGCATGGCGGCGAGGCTCGGATAGGGGGTGGCGCCGGCCTCGCGCGCGAAGCCCTCGCGCCGCTCGGCCGTGGGCGAGGTCACCGCGGCGAGCCGCGCGTCGACGCCGTACACGCGCCGATACGCCGCCAGGTGGAGATGCGCCGCGAAGCGGGAGCCGACGACGCCGACCCGAAGCGAAGCCATCGCGCGGAGAGTATATGCTGTGCCCGTTATGGGAACCCTCGACGGCAAGGTCGCGATCGTGACGGGTGGAGCGACAGGAATCGGACGCGCCAGCGCGATGCTGTTCGCGCGCGCGGGCGCGCGCGTGCTCGTGGCGGACATGCGCGACGACGAGCTCGCGAAGACGGCGGCGGCCGTGCGCGACGCCGGCGGCGAGGTCCTCGCGGCGCCCGCCGACCTCGTGCAACCCGAGGCCTGCCGCATGGTCGTGGAGACCGCGGTGCGCGCGTGGGGCCACGTCGACGTGCTGTTCAACAACGCGGGTGTCGGGACGATGGTCGTCGGCGGCACCGTGGAGACGATCGAGCTCGAGCGATGGGATCTCGCGCAGGACGTCAACGTCCGGGCGATCTATCTCACGAGCCGCGCCGCGATCCCGGCCATGCGCGCGGCGGGCGGCGGCTCCATCATCAACACCGCGTCGGTCTCCGCGTTTCGCGGGTCGATGGGCCGGCCGAGCCACGCGTACGCCGCCTCGAAGGGCGCGGTGGTGTCGCTGACGCGCGCGATGGCGGCGTCGTTCGGGCGCGATCGCATCCGCGTGAACGCGATCTGCCCGGGCACGATCCGCACCCGCCTCACGGCCGACATCATCGAGCGCGTGGAGCGCGACGCGAAGGAAGGCCAGGGCATTCCGCTCGGGCGCGTCGGCGAGCCCGAGGACATCGCGCGCTGCGCGCTGTTCCTCGCGTCCGACGACGCGGCGTGGATCAGCGGCGCCGCGATCGTCGTCGACGGCGGCGCGCAGGCGGCCACGGTCTGAATGAGGGAGCTCGTCTTCGCGCTGGAGTTCAGGGGGAAGGCCGGCCCGGTGCCGGGCGTGAAGGGCGCCCGTGAAGCGCGCACGACGGCCTCGAGCCAGACGCTGGCGACGTTCCTCGGCGGCAACTGGATCCGCGCGCGCGTCGACGCGATCGCCGGGGAGACCGCGATCCTCGACGCGCGCGTGCAGCGCGACGACGACGGCACGTTCGTCGAGGAGGGCGCGATCGTCTACGGGCCCGCCGGGACCATCACGTTCGAGACCGTCGGGCGCGGGTGGGTCGAGCCGGGACCGGCGGACGGCTCGGTGGTGGGCGGCGTGCTCTGGCGCGTCACGGGCGGCGGAGGCGGCTTCGCGGGCGTGCGCGGCCTCATCACGTCGAACTTCACGGTCAGCGCCGACGGCGACGTGGTCGACAACCACTTCGCCCGACTGTTCGTGCCCTAGAGGGCGTGCGCGGCGCGGGCCGCGCGCTCTCGGACAGAGGGGCGGGTGAGCCTTCGCCGTAGACGTACATCGTGCTGAAGAGCACGACGTGTGGCGCGGGCGCTCGGCGCCGCGCCGCGATCGCGTCCAGCAGACGGGTCGTGGCGTCCACGTTCGCGGACGCGAAGGCCTCGGGCGGCGCAAGCGCGTCGTACTTTTTCCCCGCGAGGTGGAGCACGGCATCCGCGCCGTCGAGGACGTCTGTCGGCGCCGGCCCGCGCACGAGGTCCCACGCGATCCACGTGGGCGCCGACGCGCGCGGTGATGGCGGCGGCGCACGGCGCGTGGTGGCGAGCACCTCGTGGCCGTCTCCCATCAGGGTGGAGAGCAGCCCCGTGCCGAGCTCGCCGGTCGCGCCGGTGAGCAGGAGCTTCATTCGCGGAAGAGCGCCGCCTCGATGGGACCGAACGAAGCGCTGCGAAGGATCGCCTCCAGGAGTCCCTGACGCTTCCAGCACCGCAGCATGCACAACCGCGTGGACAGCATGGCCGCCAGGCGCCGGTTCCCGAGCCGCGTCCCGCGCGGGATGCCGCCGAACTCGAACGTGTGACAGTAGTAGTGGAAGTAGCTGTCCCGCGCGAGCCAGCGCCGCAGGGTGGCGAGGTAGAGCCACTCGGGAGGGAGACGCGCGACGGCGCCGTAGCCGATCGGATACTCTTCACCCGGCCGCCCAGCAGATACGCCGTCGAGATCGGCACGTGGGTCACCCCGCCCGGCAGCGGCGCCGGGCGCATCCACCGCGGCCCGTTCGAGCGCGCGACCCCGACGCCCGACGGGACGTAGCGAACGCCGTGCGTGCGCAGGATGTCGAGGTGCGCGTCGTCGTACGGCATGGAAAAGGCGGGCGGCCGGTAGCCGAGGACGCGCGGCTGGACGCGGGCGAGCAGCTCCAGCGACCGGCACAGGTCGCGCTCGAACTCGGCGAGCGACAGCTCCGCCACGTTGCGGTGCCGGTCGCCGTGAGAGGCCAGCACGTGCCCGTGGTCGTGGATCTCCTTCAACATCGCGGGGAACTGCGTGCAGTACTGCGTGTTCACGAAGAAGGTCGCGCGGGCATCGCACCGGGCCAGGACGTCGAGCGTGGTGCGCACGTCGTGCTCGATCGTCGACCTGTGTCCGGCCGGGACCGGCTCGCCGTAGTAGTCGGCGGTACCGACGAGCAGATCGTCCACGTCGATCGAGAGGATGCGTGTGGCTGAATCGTACATCGCGGCCGCGGCAGATGGTACCATCGCGCCATCTCCGCGGAGGAGGCAAGCATGCGCTATACGAGGATCTCCGCCGACTGCCACATCGACATGCCGTGGCTCCCCGCCGACCTCTTCACCTCGAACGCCTCGGCCGCGATGAAGGACCGGATGCCGTACGTCACCGACGGCCCGGACGGGCCGCGCTGGACGACGAAGAAGGGTGCGGCGATGGGGCTGGTGGGCGGCACCGGGTCGACCGGAGGCAAGTACATCCCGGGCCAGAACTACCGGCTCGACGTGATGGCGACGACCGGCCTCTTCGACGACGGCAAGAAGGGCGTCCGCCGGCCGGCGGACCCGCACCTCCGGATCAAGGAGATGGAGCGCGACGGCGTCGATGCCGAGGTGATGTTCGGCATCCTCGGCGCGGCCTCCCGCCTCGGCGACCACGAGGCCGCCAACGAGATGATGCGCATCTACAACGACTGGCTCGTCGACTTCTGCAGACACTATCCCGAGCGCCAGATCGGGCTCGCGAACCTGCCGTACGGCGACATCGACGGCGCGGTGAAGGAGATCCACCGCGTCGCGAAGCTCGGCCTGCGCGGGATCGAGCTCTCGTGCTCGTGGGACATGGACCCCATGTGGCACCCGATGTGGGAGCCGCTGTGGCAGGCGGTCAACGAGGTGAACCTGCCGCTCCACTTCCACACGTTCCCGTCGCTGCCGCAGCAGGTCCGCGATCGCCAGGTCGGCCTCACGCGCCGCGCCGCGTTCTTCACCAGCGTGGCCGGCTTCCAGATGAACCTGATCAACATCATCGCCGCGGTCATCGGCGCCGCGGTGCTGGAGCGCTATCCCGACATCCGGATCTCGTTCGGCGAGAGCGGGATCGGCTGGATCCCGTACGCGCTCGACCGCATGGACTTCGAGTGGGAGGACCGGTTCCGCGACATCGGCTTGAAGATGAAGCCGAGCGACTACTGGCGCCGCCAGTGCAAGGCGACGTTCCAGTTCGACAGGATCGGCACGAAGCTCATCGACGACATCGGCGTCGAGAGCCTCATGTGGGGCTCGGACTACCCGCATCCCGACGGCGTGTGGCCGGAGTCCTCGAAGTACATCGAAGAACAGTTCGGGCACCTGCCGAAGGACGTCGTGCACAAGATCACGTGCGAGAACGCCGGGAAGTTCTACGGGCTGATCAAGTAAGGGAGAGCGATGAGGACCTATTCGAGAATCTCCGCCGACAGCCACATCGACATGCCATGGATGCCGAACGATCTGTTCACCTCCAACGCGTCGGCGGCGATGAAGGACCGGATGCCGTTCGTGAAGGACGGCCCGGACGGTCCGTACTGGACCTGCAAGAACGGGATGTCCTTCGGGCTCGTGTGCGGCGTCGGCCCCGGCGGCGCGAAGTACGTGCCCGGCCAGAACTACCGCGTCGAGAAGATGCACGCGGCCGGTCTCTACGACGACGCGAAGCAGGGCAAGCGCCGGGTCATCGACCCGCACCTGCGCGTGAGGGATCAGGACCTCGACGGCGTCGACGCGGAAGTGCTCTTCGGGATCCTGGGCGCGGCGACGCGCCTGAACGACCACGAGGCCGCGAAGGAGATGTTCCGCATCTACAACGACTGGCTCGTGGACTTCTGCAAGCCGTACCCGGACCGGCTGCTCGGCCTCGCGTGCCTGCCGTACGGCGACATCAAGGCGGCGATCGAGGAGACGTATCGCGTGGCGAAGCGAGGCGGCATCGCCGGCCTCGAGCTCTCGTGCTCGTGGGACATGGAGCCGATGTACGACCCCGTCTGGGAGCCGCTGTGGCAGGCCGTCAACGAGGTGAACCTGCCGCTGCACTTCCACACGTTCCCGTCGACGCCGCCCGGGGTCCGCGACAAGGCGACCGGGCTCACGAAGCGCGCCGCGCTCTTCACCGGCGTCTCCGCGTTCCAGATGAACCTCATCAACATCCTCGCCGCCGTCATCGGCGCGGCGGTGCTGGAGCGGTATCCGAACCTGCACATCGTGTTCGGCGAGAGCGGTATCGGCTGGCTGCCGTACGCGATCGACCGCATGGACTTCGAGTGGGAGGACCGCTTCCGCGACATCGGCCTCACCATGGCGCCGAGCGACTACTGGAAGCGTCAGTGCAAAGCGACGTTCCAGTTCGACAAGATCGGCACGTGGGACAAGAGCATCGAGGTCCTCGGCGTCGAGACCATCATGTGGGCGTCCGACTATCCGCATACCGACGGCATCTGGCCCGAGTCGGCGAAGTACATCGAGGAACAGTTCGGCCACCTGCCGAAGGACCAGGTGCACAAGATCACCTGCGAGAACGCGGGCAAGCTCTACCGGCTGATCAAGTAGTCCGCCCGGATCCGGGATGACCCGACGGGTGTCGTCCGGCGCTTCGCGATCCACGCCGGACGTGCCCCGGCGCCACCGGAGCTCGAACGCTGCATTCACGAAGTCCCACGAAAGGAGCCTCTATGACGGGGCGCAAGGGGATGTGCTGCGCCATGCTGTGTCTGCTGGTCGTGTCTCTCGCGGTGGTTTTGCCGGCGGGCCCGGTCGTGGCCGGTTCCCCCCCCCGGATCATCCCGCAGGCGGTCGGCAGCTACATCTTCTATTTCCTGGGGGTGCCCCCCCTGCCGAGTTCGTTCCGGGGCTCATCACGCTGACGTCGGACGGCACGGTCATCACGGCCACCGGCAGCGACGAGGGCGGACCGATCTTCGACGTGAAGAACTCCCCGACGCACGGCGTGTGGTCGCGCACCGGCCCCCGGTCGGTCAGGGGGACCGCGTTCTTCCTCAACTACGACAAGGGGACCGGCTCCGTCGTCGCGATCTCGCGCGTGACGATCGACGCCACGTTCGACAAGAACTTCCGAAACCTCGAGGGCACGTGCAACCAGGTGCGGTTCCTCTGTGTTGACGGGCCCTTCAACTGTCCGGACCCGCTCGCGGACCCCGAGCCGCCGAGCGTCGTCATCCTGACGGACGCGCCGTTCCGGGCGACCCGGATTCGCTGAGCGCCCGTCCCGAGCGAGCGCCGGTGCGGAGCCGCGCCGGCGCTCGAACGCGCGACGTCACGCGGCGGCGAAGCGGGACCACAGTGCCTCGTGCACGCGCCGGCCGCGACGAACGCGAGGTTCGCGCACCGTCCGTTCCTTGACAGCCGGCAAGGCCCGGCGGTATCTGTTCGGTCGCAGAGCCCGAATGAGGTGATCCATGAAGTCCGTCGCCGATCTCGATACCCCCGCGGTCACCGTCCACCTCGACGTGATGGAGTCGAACATCCGGCGGGTGCACGGGCACCTGGCGAAGCACGGCATCGCCAACCGGCCGCACATCAAGACGCACAAGATCCCGGCGATCGGCGCGCTGCAGATGCGCGCCGGCGCGGTCGGCATCACGTGCCAGAAGATCGGCGAGGTCGAGGTCTTCGCCGACGCGGCCATCGCCGACGACGTGCTCCTCACCTTCAACGTCCTCGGCCGGGAGAAGACGGACCGGCTCATGGCCGTCTCGCGCCGTCTCAACCGCCTCGCCGTCGTCTTCGACAACGAGGTGGTCGCGCGCGGCCTCTCGGAAGCGGCGGTCCGTCACAACGGCGAGGTCCCGTTCCTGATCGAGTGCGACACCGGCTTCGGCCGCAACGGCGTGCAGACGCCGGAGGCCGCGCTCGACCTCGCGCGCACCGCGATGAAGCTGCCGCGCCTGCGCTTCGAAGGCCTCATGACCTTCCCGAACCGCGAGCCCGCGACGCGCGAGTTCCTCTCGCGCGCGCTCGAGCTCTTCAAGCGCGCGGGCATCCGCGTGCCCGTGGTCTCCGGCGGCGGAACGCCCGCGATCTTCCGCGCGCAGGAGTTCCCGATGCTCACCGAGCATCGCGCGGGGACCTACATCTACAACGACGTGATGGTGGTCGCGTCGGGCACCGCGACGTGGGACGACTGCGCGATGCGCGTGCGCGCGACGGTCGTGAGCCGCCCCACCGACACCCGCGCCGTCATCGACGCGGGCACGAAGGTGCTCACGTCCGACCAGTACACCGTCACGGGCTACGGCCACCTGATAGAGTATCCCGACGCCGTCGTCACCGCGCTGTCGGAGGAGCACGGCATCGTCGATCTGTCCGCGTGTCGCGAGCGGCCGAAGATCGGCGACGCCGTGAGCGTGGTGCCGAACCACTGCTGCGTGGTCAGCAACATGGTCGACGAGGTCTACGGCGTCCGGCAGGGCACGGTCGAGGTGACGTGGCCGGTGGCGGCCCGCGGGACGGTGCGCTGAGCGAGGTGTGATATCGTCGCGGCACTTTGGAAGAGGAGGAAGCGATGACTGGGCAGCCCCGTCGTGTCGACCGCCGTACATTCCTGAAAGTGAGTGCCGCCGGTGCGGGCGCCGTCATCGCGTCCCGTCTGCCGAGTCCCGGATCCGCCGTCGCGCAGGCCCCGGCGGGCGTGAAGGCCGACCCCGCGGTGAAACGCGGCGGGACCCTGCGCTACTCCGTCCACAGCGCCGCCGCGCACTTCGACGTGCACCAGTCGGGCACCGTCGCCAACATCGGCCCGCAGAGCCCGATGTACGACACGCTCATTCGCCGCGATCCGAAGGACGGCCAGACGATCATCTCGGACCTCGCCGAACGGTGGACGATCGCGCCGGACGGCAAGAAGTACACCTTCTATCTGCGGAAGGGCGTGAAGTTCCACGACGGCGCCGACTTCACGGCCGAGGACGTGAAGGCCACCTACGAGCGCATCGCGCGGCCGCCCAAGGGCGTCGTCATCCCGCGCACGCCGCTCTTCGCGACGGTCGGCGACATCGTCGTCGTCAACCCGCACCAGATCGAGTTCCGCATGACGGAGCCACGCCCGGCGCCGTACATGCTCGGCGCGTTCGCCAGCGGCTGGAACATCATCGTCCGCAAGAAGTCGCTGGAGGAGCATGGCGGCAACCTGCGCCAGGTCCTGAACTATCCCGGCACCGGTCCCTACAAGCACGTCGAGCGCCGGGACAAGGAAGTCTGGATCATGGAGCGCAACAAGGATTACTGGAACAAGGGGCTGCCGTACCTCGACCGCGTCGAGGTCTATCACATGCCGCCGTTCTCGCCGGAGCTCGGCTCCTCGTTCCTGGCCGGCAAGCTCGACTACGCGCGGCTGCTCGATCCCGTCTCCTGGCGCAAGGCGAAGGAGATGAAGAACGTCACCGCGGCGGCGTTCAACCAGAGCGTCATCCAGGCCTTCTGGTGCAACCAGAAGAAGAACAAGGCGCTCAACGACCCGCGCGTGCGGCGCGCCATCCATCTCGCCATGGACCGCAACGCGCTCGTCGAGGTGGTGAAGGACACGGCGCCGATGCAGATCGGCGGCTTCGTGTACCCGTTCCACGAGATGTCGACGCCGAAGGCGGAGCTCGAGAAGAAGCTCGGCTACCAGAAGGACATCAAGCCCGCCGTCCAGGAAGCGCGCCGGCTCATGGCGGAAGCGGGCTACAAGGACGGGCTGAAGGGCCTCGACTTCGTGGTGCGCGACATCCAGACCTTCAAGCTCTGGGCCGTGGCGATCCAGGCCATGCTGAAGGAGCACATCAACGTCGAGTCGAACCTGCGCGTCGTGCAGACGTCCGTGTGGTTCGACGAGGCGGCGGCCGGCAACTTCGACCTCGCCATCAGCGCGATCGTGTCGTCGCTCATGGACCCGTCGGACATCTTCTCCGCGTGGTACGGCAAGGGCGGCCCGCAGAACTACGGCAGCTGGGTCAACGAGCCCTTCCACGCGCTCGCCGCGCAGATCGAGAAGGAGCTGGACCAGGGAAAGCGCAAGGCGATGGTGCGGCAGGCGGAGGACATGCTCGAGAAGGACCCGCCGCTGATCCCGGTGGCGTACGAGCAGATCTACGACGCCTACTACAACAAGGTGAAGGGCCAGAACCCGTCGTCGTACTTCGGCATCTACGACGTCGTGCGCTGGGACCAGGTTTATTTGCAGGGCTAGCTTCGTCGGAGGGGGGCGCGCCGCGCCCCCCTCGTCCCATCCATCGTGAAGAAGTATCTCCTCCGCCGCGCTCTCTTCGCGCTCGGGACGCTCATCGGCGTCTCGATGATCATCTTCGTCGTGCTGCGCGTCCTGCCCGGCGATCCGCTCGTCGCGATCCTCGGCGTCGAGGGGCACGCGCGCATGATGCCGGCCGACAAGGCGCGCATCATGGCGGACCTCGGCCTGAGCGACCCGCTGGCCATTCAGTACCTGCGGTGGCTGCGGGACATCGTCACGGGCGACCTCGGCAAGTCGTTCTTCCGCGGCGACACCGTCCGCGACCTCATCCTCCACCGCGGCCCGATCTCCGCGGAGATCGCCCTGCTCGCGCTCGTCGTGTCCTGGATCGTCGGGTTGCCCGCGGGGATCGCGAGCGCGGTCAAGCCGAACGGGTGGCTCGACGCCGTCGCGCGCGTCGTGTCGATCGTCTTCATCGCCGTGCCCGGGTTCTGGCTCGGCCTGCTCATCGTCCTGGCGCTGCTCTTCTGGTTCGGCTACAAGGCGCCGATCATCATCGTGCACGTGTGGGAGAACCCCTGGCAGAACTTCCAGCAGGTCATCGGGCCCGCGGTCGTCCTGGGGCTCGCCCAGGGCGCCTACATCTCGCGGATGTCGCGCTCGTGCCTCCTCGAGGTCATCCGCGAGGACTACGTGCGCACCGCGCGGGCGAAGGGCGCCGACGAGAAAGTGATCGTGCTGCGCCACGCGCTGCCGAACGCGCTCCTGCCCGTCATCACGATCTCCGGCGTGCTGCTCGGCTTCGTCCTGGGCGGCTCCGTCGCGGTCGAGCAGGCGTTCGGCGTGCCCGGCCTCGGACGCGCGCTCGTGATCGCCATCATCGAGCGCGACATCATCGTGGTCCAGAACCTCGTGCTGCTCTACGCGGCGATCTTCGTGGTCGTCAACGTCCTGGTGGACCTGTCCTACGCCTGGCTCGATCCCCGGATCCGGTACTGAGCGATGAGCCCGGACTCCGTCGCCGCCGTCGCCGAGGTCCCCGCCGCTCCGAGCGGCAGCTCGGTCACGCGCGAGCTGCTGCTCTTCGCGCGGCGCAACCCGCTCGCGGTCGCGGGCGCGCTCGTCGGCTTCGCGATCATCCTCGTCGCGATCTTCGCGCCGGTGATCGCGCCGCGGGACCCGCTGAAGGCGAACTTCGCGCGGATGAACAAGGCGCCCGACGCGCAGGCGTACTTCGGCACCGACCAGGTCGGACGCGACACGCTCTCCCGGGTGATCTACGGCGCGCGCACCTCGCTGTTCGTCGCGTTCTCCGCCGTGCTGCTCGGGACGACGACGGGCTCCTTGTGGGGCGTCGCGTGCGGCTACCTGGGCGGGCGCTTCGACCTCGTGAGTCAGCGCGTGATGGAAGTGATGCAGGCATTCCCCGACCTCATCCTCGCCATGGCGATCTCCATGGCCATCGGCACGGGGTTGCCGGCGGTCATCGTGGCCATCGCCATCACGCGCATTCCGTTCGGCGGACGCGTCATCCGCTCCGTGGCCCTGAGCGTCCGCGAGATGCAGTACGTCGAGGCCGGACGCGCGAGCGGCGCCTCGGCCATGCGGATCATGACCCTGCACGTGCTGCCGCAGTGCGTGGCGCCGTATCTCGTGCTCGCGACCACGCATCTCGGCGTGGCCATCGTCATCGAGGCGGCGCTCGGCTTCCTCGGCGTCGGCGTGCCGCCGCCGACGCCCACGTGGGGCAACATGCTCGCGGACGCGATCACCAACCTCGTGCCGTGGTGGTGGCTCGTGTTCTTCCCGGGCGCCGCCATCACCGTCACCGTGCTCGCGTTCAATCTGCTGGGCGACGGGATCCGCGACACGCTCGACCCGCGGCTCTCGCCCGCGTTCCTCCGCATGATGACCGGCGGCCGGCGGGGGTAACGGCGACGGGCGTCGGACGCGCTCTCACGGTCGCCGCGGACCGCTCGCCCGACGCCGAAGCGCTGATCGACGGCGCCGAGCGCCTCACCTACCGCGCCCTCGAGGCGCGGTCCAATCGGGTGGCCGCCGCCCTCGGGCGCCTCGGCCTCCGTGCCGGCGGCCACGCGATCTTCTTCCTGAAGAACCACGCCGCGCACGTGACCGTGTACTGGGCGTGTCAGAAGCTCGGCGCGATCGCGACACCGCTCAACTGGCGCTACTCCGAGGGCGAGGCGCGCTACTGCATCGAGGACGCCGACGGCGTCGTGGTGGTGTTCGAGGCGGCGAGTCGAGCTTCGGCCCTCGGGGCGCGGCCGCTGGTGCGCGGCGTGCGCGCCTGGATCTGCGTCGGCGACGATGCGCCGCCCGGCTGCGTCCCGTTCGCGGAGCTGTGCGCCGGTGACACCGATCCGGGACCGCCTCGAACCACGACCGATGAGGCGGCGACGAGCATCATGCTCTACACCTCGGGCACGACGGGCCGGCCGAAAGGCGTGCCGCGCGCCCACCGCGCGGAGCTGAGCGCGTCGCTCGCGCACGTCGTGCAGAGCGGGGTCCGCTTCGGCGACCGCACGCTCGGCGTGATGCCGCTCTATCACACGATGGGTGTCCGCTCGATGATCGCGATGGCGCTCCTGAACGGCGCGCTCGTCTGCCTGCCCGACTGGAGCGCCGCGGCGGCGGCCCGTCTGATCCAGGACGAGCGGGTCACGTCGCTCTACCTCGTGCCGACGCTGTATCACGACCTCGTGTCGTTCCCCGATCTCGCGCGCTACGACCTCGGCAGCGCGACCACGCTCGGCTACGCGGGCGCGCCGATGGCGAGCGCGCTGGCGGAAGGCGTCGCGCGCGTGTTTCGGCCGCGCGTGTTCCTCAACCATCTCGGCAGCACCGAGGTGTACACGTTCACCGTCTGCGATCGCGTGCTCGAGAAGCCGACGTGCGCGGGCAAGCCGGGGCTGTTCGGCCGCGCTCGCATCGTGCGTGCCGATCCCGAGCGGCGCGGCAGCCCGGACGACGTGGTGCCGCGCGGCGAGACGGGCGAGCTGATCGTCGCGCTCGACTCGCCGGAGGCGTTCGCGGGGTACTGGCGGCGGCCCGACGCCGACGCCCGCGCCATCCGCGGCGGCTGGTACTTCACCGGCGATCTCGCGTACGAGGACGACGACGGCGACGTCTTCACCGTCGGGCGCATCGACGACATGATCATCTCGGGCGGCGAGAACATCTATCCGGTCGAGGTGGAAGAAGTGCTCCTGCGTCACCCGCAGGTGGTCGACGCGTGCGTGGTCGGGCTGCCGGATGCGCGATGGGGCCAGCTCGTCGCCGCGTTCGTGGTCTTGCGCCCGGGTGCGACGCTGACCGCGGACGTCCTGGACCAGTTCTGCCGCGACGCGAAGGACTTCGCCGGCTTCAAGCGGCCGCGCCGCTACGACTTCGTGTCCGCGCTGCCGAAGAGCCCGACGGGCAAGCTGCTGCGGCGCCGGCTCCTCGAGCCCGACAGGAGAGAGTGATGAGCGAGTTCCTCAGGGTGGAGCGCACCGGCCCGGTGGCGACCGTCTGGATCGATCGCCAGGCCAAGATGAACACGATGACGGTGGCGATGCGCGAGGAGTTCCCCGGCATCTTCCGCGACCTCGACGGCGATGACCGCGTGCGCGTGGTCGTGCTCCGCGGGGCAGGGGGCAAGGCGTTCAGCGCCGGCGGCGATCTCGCGGAGTTCCTCTCGCTGGCACCGGCGGACCTCGAGCAGTGGGGCGACACGCTGACCGGCGCCGAGCGCTGCCGCAAGCCCGTGGTCGCCGCGATCGACGGCTTCGCGATGGGCGCCGGGCTCGAGCTCGCGCTCGCCTGCGACATCCGCATCGCCACGCGGCGCTCCGAATTCGCGTTCCCGGAGATCCGCCTCGGCATGATTCCGGGGAGCGGCGGCACGCAGCGCGCCCTCCGGCTCATCGGGATGACGCGCGCCAAGCTCTTCATGATGACCGGCCGGCGCATCGGCGCCGAACAGGCGGAGGCCTGGGGCCTCATCACCGAGGCGGTGGCCGACGACGGGCTCGACGCGGCGACGAACGCCGTCGTGAAGGAGCTCGCGGAGCGCGCGCCGCTCGCGCTGCGCACGCTGAAGACCGTCCTCAATCGAGGATCCGAGGCGCCGCTGGAGACCGCCCTGGAGCTCGAGCGCAAGGCGTACGCGTGGCTCCGCTCCACGCACGACTATGCGGAAGGCGTCACGTCGTTCCTCGAGAAGCGTCCCCCGAAGTACGAGGGCCGGTAATTCAGCCGTATCCGAACAGACACATTGAAGCTGGCATGGCCAGGGGTTAGGTTGTTGCCGTGGCCCACAGTCAGGACGGACACCCCGATCCGGGGATCCAGCGCATCCTCGAAGAGCTCCGCGATCTTCGGATCGAGATGCGCGAAGACCGCCGCCGGGCCGACGAGGACCGGAATCGCTCGGACGAACGCTTCGAGCGGACGCTGCGTGAGACCTCGCAGGAGACGCGGGAGCACATCGACCGGGTGGTGCGTGAGACTTCGCGCGAGACCCGGGAGCACATCGACCGGGCGCTGCACGACTTCCGGGAGGACTCGGCCCGTCGTGAGGCGGCGACCCAGGAGGTCATCAAGGACACCATCAAGGAGCTTCGAACCGACATGCGGGGCGTCGGTCTCGCGATCGTGAAGAGCCTGAATCGGAACACCCAGCGACTCGAGCACATCAGCACGCATCACGGGCGCCTCCTCGAGCGTATCGACCGCAAGCTCGGCGCGCGCGACAACGGCCGGCCGGGCCGGGGAAACGGCCGCCGCAACTAGCCGGCACGTATGAGCTCGACGCGCTGGATCGGCCGTCCCGTGAAGCGCGTCGAGGATCGACGCCTCCTCGCGGGGCGAGGCAGCTTCATCGACGACCTTCCCGCACCGGCGAATCTCCATCACGCGGCGATCGTCCGCTCGCCTCACGCGCACGCACGCATCCTCGGCTACGACACGACGAGGGCGCTCGCGATGGAGGGAGTCGTGGCCGTGATCACCGGTGCGGACGTGGCGAAGCACACCAGGCCGTTCGCCGTCGGCGTGACCGCGCCCGTCCACTACTTCTGCGCCGCGACGGACAAGGTCCGGTTCGTCGGCGAGCCGGTGGCTGTCGTCATCGCGCGCACACGGGTGCTCGCGGACGACGCCGCGGAGCTGGTGCGCGTCGACTACGAGCCGCTGCCCGCCGTGGTCGACGTGGAGCAGGCGCTCGAGCCCGGCGCCCCGGTGCTGCACGAGGCGGTCGGATCGAACCTCGCGAGCCACCGACGGCTCGTGTACGGGGACCCCGAGCGGGCGTTCGCGGACGCGGACGTCGTGATCCGCGAGCGCTTCCGGTTCCCGAAGTTCAGCTCGACGCCCATCGAGACGTACGGCGTGATCGCGCGCTGGGATCCCGTCGACGGCGTCTACACGGTGTGGGCGAACTTCATGGGGCCGTTCATCATGCATCCGTTAACCGCGCGGGCGCTCGGCGTGCAGGAGAACAAGCTCCGCTTCATCGTGCCGGCGGACATCGGCGGCAGCTTCGGCATCAAGAGCACGCTCTATCCGTCGATCACGCTCATCGCGCTGTCCGCGCGGCTGTCGCGGGTGCCGGTGAAGTGGATCGAGACGCGGCGCGAGCACCTGCTCGCGGCGTCGAGCGGCACCGACCGCGTGGCCGACCGCGCGCTCGCCGCGCGGCGCGACGGGACCGTGACGGCGATGCGCTTTCGCTGGCTCGACAACGTGGGCGGCTACATCCGCAGCCCCGAGCCCGGCTGCAGCTTCCGCGCGATCGGCAACTACGTCGGGCCCTATCGCTTCCAGCATCTCGAGGTCGACGCGGGCGCCGTGATGACCAACAAGAGCCTCACCGGCCCGAACCGTGGCTACACGTGCGGCCACCTCTACTTCGAGACCGAGCGGATGATGGACCTGCTCGCGGAGCGGCTCGGCCTCGATCCCGTCGAGCTCCGCCGGCGCAATCTGATCCCGCGTGAGGCGTTTCCGTACCGCACACCGACGGGCGGGCTCTACGACAGTGGTGACTACGCGGCGGTGCTCGACCGTGCGGTGGAGATCGCGCGATATGACGAGCTCCGCCGCGACCAGGCGGCGGCGCGCGCGGGCGGACGCTACGTCGGCATCGGTGTCGCGCTCGCCGTCGATCCGTCGGTGTCGAACATGGGATACGTCGCGACGGCGCTCGACCCGCAGTTCCGCGCGAAGCCTGAGTACCTGCCGAAATCCGGGACGACGGAGACCGCGACCGTTCGCGTGGACCCGATGGGGCGTGTGACGGCCGTGCTGGCGACCGCGCCGCAGGGCCAGGGCCATCAGACGGTCGCCGCGCAGATCGTCGCCGACGAGCTCGGCATGAGCCCCGACGACGTGACCGTCGTGGACGAGATGGACACGTTCCGGAGCCTGTGGTCGATCTCGTCGGGCTCCTACTCGAGCCGCTTCGGCGCGATGGGCACGAGCGCGGTGGTGCTGGCCGCGCGGAAGCTCAAGACGAAGCTGGTGGACTACGCCGCCCACCTGATGGACGTGCCCGCCGAGCGCTTGCACTTCGACGACGGCGCGGTCCGCCTGCGCGAGGGGCGAGGACCGAGCTACACCGTGAAGGATCTCGCCGGCCGCGCCCACTGGAACGCGACGTCGTTCCCCGCCGGGATGGAGCCGGGTTTGCACGCGACGGCGGTGTTCGGCTTCGAGGGCGCGCAACCCGTCGACCTCGAGGACCGCGTCAACTCGTCGAACACGTACGGGTTCATCGCCGAGATCATGGCGGTCGAGATCGATCCCGAGACGGCGGCGATCACGATCCTTCGTTACGTCTCGGTGCACGACGCGGGCAGGGTCATCAACCCGCTGATCGCGGAGGGGCAGATCCACGGCGGCGCGCTGCACGGCCTGGGCGGCGCGCTCTGCGAGGAGCTGCGCTACGACGAGGCCGGCCAGTGCGTGAGCGCGACCTTCATGGACTACGCGATCCCGACCGCGGAGGACGCGCCGCCGATCGAGATCGCGCACCTCGAGTCGCCGTCGCCGCTCACGCCGCTCGGCTCGAAGGGCCTCGGCGAGTCGAGCTCGATGACGATCCCGGCGGTGCTCGCGAACGCGGTGAGCGATGCGCTCCGCCCGCTCGGGATCGGGATCACCGAGCTGCCGATGACGCGCCCGCGACTCTGGGAGCTCATCCGCCGCGCGCGCGGCTGAGTCTTCGTCAGAACACCGGACGAGACCGCCGCGATCGATGGCCGCGCCACCATGCCTTGATCTCGCCCACGTGCTCGCGCTCGTGATTCCAGCCGGGCGCCGGAAGCCAGCTGATCACCGGATAGTCGTGCGACGGATCGTTCAGCGATTCCGGCGGCAGCTTCTTGAAGCTCTTGATCAAGTCAGCGTGCGCGCGCGCCATCCGTCGGCGCACGGCGCGCAGACTGAGCCGCCGCGCGGCGGCGACCGTCCGCGCGTTGAAGCGGTTCGCGTGCGTCATGCTCTCGAACCAGGCGATGCGGTCGGCCTGGCCGCGCGCGATGAGCTTGAAGCGCCGCGTCGTCTCCTCGTCGCAGCTCATCAGGTGTCCGAGCACGTCCTTCACGGACCATTGATCCTGCGTGCGCGGACGAAGGATCGCGTCCTCGGGCAGCCGCTTCAGGAAGGCGAGCGAATCCTTGCGGACGGCGACCATGCGCCGAACCGCGTCACGTTGCCACTTCGCCAGCGACCGGGGTCCGCGCGTTGCCATGGCTCACCTCACACCGTGTCCGCGTGCGCCGGGTTCACGCCGCGCGCCCAGCGGGCCAGCTCCACCTTGAACTGCGCCATCGCGCCGCCGCCGGCTTCGGCGGCGGCGATCGCGAGGACGCCGACCAGCAGCACCCAGAGGGGCGGCAGGCGCCACGAATCCGTTGAAGGTGGGGCCCCACCACGGAGGACCCCAAACCCCTCGGGCCGGGCGTTCATGTCGCGGGCGGACGGCGCAGCAGCACCGCGAGCGCGAGGAGCGCCACGAGCACCGTGGTGCCGAGCGGCATCAGCACGAAGCGCTCGGCGAGCGCGATGCCGGCGTCGCGTCCGATTTCGGGGACGGCGAGCGCGTAGGCGAGGAAACCGAGAGGGAAGCACGCGCCGGCGACGAGCAGCGCGTACAGCCCCCCGCGCAGCCGGCGCCGGGGCACGGCCGTCGCGACGAGCGTGGCGGCGAGGAGGATCACGGGCCCCATCCCTTCGGCATGGGTGTGAAGGAACGAGAGCCCGGCTTCGGTCGTGAAGACGGTGTTCGCGATGACCTCGTCGTCGTACTCGCGCGCGCCCGCGAAGCCGTGCGCGGCCGGGTTCGCGGCGATGCGCGCGCGCGCGTAGCCGGACACCAGTGGTCCCGCCTGCGACATCACCGCGCCGGCGGTCTGGCCGAGCGCCACGATCAGGACCGCGACGAACACGACGACGAGCGGCGGGCGTCTCGCGTGGGCCATGTGGGGCCACCGAAGTATACTCAGCCCGTCATGCGTGGGGGAGCGGACTATTTCGCAAGCTTGCGCGACGGCCGCGCGATCTTCCTCGACGGCAAGCGCGTCGACGACGTCACCACGCATCCGGCCTTCGCCGAGTCGCTGCGCCGCATCGCCGAGCGCTACGACGCCGCTCGACACGCGCGTGACGTCACGACCTGCCTCGATCCCGCGACGGGGCGCACGATCGGCGCGATGTGGCTCATCCCGCGCTCCGCCGAGGACCTCGGGCGCCGCCGGGCCGTGCATCGCTTCTGGGCCGAAGGCTCCTACGGGCTGATGGGCCGCACGCCCGATCACGTCGCGTCGGTGCTCACGGCGTTCGCCGGCTGGCGCCAGCTCTTCGACCGCGCGGACCGCCGGTTCGGCGACAACGTGGTCCGGTTCTACGAGAAGGCGCGCGACGAAGACCTCTACGTCGCGTACGCGATCGTGCCGCCGCAGGTCGATCGCGGGACGCCCGCGCACAGGCATCGCGAGCCCTTCATCCACCCCGGCGTCGTGAAGGACACCGACGCGGGGATCGTGATTCGAGGCGCCCACGCCATCGCGACGTCGGTGACGATGGCGGACTGGCTCTACGTCAGCTACATCACGCCGCTCGCGCCGGGCGACACCGACTACGCGATCTCGCTGGTGATGCCCGTGAACGCGCCCGGGCTGCGCCTGCTGCCGCGCCGGCCGTACGCGACGCTCGCGACCAGCGTCTACGACTATCCGCTCTCCGCGCGGTACGACGAAGTGGACACCACGGTGGTGTTCGACGACGTCGTCGTGCCGTGGGAGCACGTGTTCGTCTACAAGAACGTCGAGCTCGTCACCGCGCAGTTCCACGAGTCGCCCGCGCACGTCACCGCGAACTTCCAGTCGCTCGTCCGGTTCGGCGTGAAGCTCGAGCTCCTCGCCGGGCTCGCGGCGAAGCTGGCGGAGGTGCAGGGCGGCGACGGCGATCCCGTGACGCAGGCGACCCTCGGCGGCGACATCGCGGCGTTCTGCGCGGCCTTCGACGGGCTCACGAAAGCGGCCGAGCGTCACCCGCTGATCAGCGAGGGCTACGCGCGGCCGCATCCGCAATACGTCTACGCGGGGATGAGCCTGCAGCGGCGCATCATCGTCGACCTCTACCGCACGGTGCGCGAGCTCGCGGGCGGCGCGTTCCAGAACATGCCGTCGTCGGAGGCCAGCTTCCTCTCGTCGGAGACGGGCCCGGTCACCGAGCGCTACTACCAGTCGGCGGCGAGCGGCGCGCGCGACCGCGTCAAGCTGCTCAAGCTGATCTGGGACTTCATCGGCAGCGAGTACGGCGGCCGCCAGCTCCAGTACGAAATGTTCTATTCTGCGGCGCAGCCGGTGGTGAACCGGCGCATGTATCGCGCGTACGACTGGCGGTCGGCCAAGGCCATGGTCGATCGCCTGCTGGGAGAATACTGATGGCGACAGTTCCGGAGTACGCCCGTCTCGACGAGCGCATCATCGCGCGCGACCAGAAGGGCGCGAGCGACGTGCTCTACAGCCTCATCAAGCAGGACCGGCCGGTGACCGAGGTGCTCGCCGAGACCATCCGCATCCACGCGCCGTACACGAACGTGCCGTATCACCAGCGCCTCGACGACGGCGTGGTGAAGTTCGTGAACAACGATCACTGCCTGCTGAGCGAGCGCGTCGGGCTGCCGCTGATGCGCGCGGTGCGGCCGGAGCTGCGCTGGCTGCCGATGGCGCAGACGGTGTGGTACATGCCGACGGGCCTCGATCCGTGGAACCAGCTCCTCGGCAAGGCGCCGGGGCACTACACGCGGCTCTACGACATCGCCGTGAACCAGGAGCCGCCGAGGCCCGAGGTCCACTGGCCGGATCAGCGGCCGGAGCGCACCGAGGGGCCGATCCGCGAGCGGCTGAACTACTGGCTCACGCTCGTGCAGCGCGGCGAAGTCCTGAAGGAGTACCGCGTGTTCCTCGGGCTGATGGAGGAGCCGGAGCACCGGACCGACGTGCTCGCGCACCTCGCGTTCGCCGGGCTCATCGACGTGCAGGACCGCATGCTCCACAACCGCTCCTACACGACCGGGCACAAGTCGTATCGCGCGCGCGCGATGATCGACCTCGGGGACGCGCTCGGCTGGGACCACCCGAGCGCGCACAGTGTGCTCTACGCGGGCGTGCCCGACCTCGCCGTGGGCCCGCGCTGGTACTCGACGTACGAGATGGGCTGCAACGTCGTCCAGAACCTGCTCGACGGCCGCGACGCGGAGCTGCTGACGCAGGAGCGTCTCCTCACGCCGGCCGAAGAGGCGATGCTCGTCGAAGTGATCACGCGCGGGCGCGAGATCAACGTGATCGAGTCGATCGTGGCGCTGCTGAAGGGCGGGGGCTCGCCGCGGCGCATCCTCGACGCCATCCAGGTCGCCTCCGCGCAGGTCATCCTCGAGACCGGCGACACCAACAACTACTCGATGTCGCAGCACGGCTACGAGTACTGCAACACGCTCGCCTGGTTCTACGACACCTTCCGGCACCCGCACCGGCTGAAGCTCCTGTTCGTCGCCGCGTCGTTCATCCAGCACGCGGCCGAGCATCAGCGCGACACGCCGAACAACCACGGCCGGCGCACCTTCACGGCGCCGCCCGGCGCCGCGAAGTGGTCCGCGTCGCAGCTCTTGACCGAGCTCGAGAAAGTGCTGCTCGCGCTCAAGCCGGACGAGGCCGTGGCGCTCACCGCGACGTACCTGGCGGCGGGGCACGACCGCGCGCCGCTCGTTCAGACGCTCGCGAGCGCCGGCGCCGAAGTCGGCAACGATCCGCACAACCAGGAGCTCGCGATGGGGCTGCTGGAGGACTACGCCAAGACGCAGGCGCACGATCGCGACCGGCTCTTGCTCGCGCAGGCCAAGCACACTGCCGGCCACCGGAAGTACGGCGATCACCTCGAGTGCTTCCGCCGGTTCGCGGAAGCGCTCCACATTTGACCGCCATGGGCGGTCAAGGTTCAAAGGGGATCTGATGGCCTCCGGCCGCATCGGATTCATCGGACTCGGCGCCATGGGCGGCAACATGGCCCGGCGGCTGGCGAGCCTCGGCTTCACGGTCACGGGCTACGATCCTTCGGCCACGAACGCCAAACGCTCCGGCGACGCGGGCGTGAAGATCGTCGAGTCGCCGGCCGCGGCGGCCGACGGCGCGGACTTCGTGCTCTCGAGCGTTCCCGATCCGGCCGCGATCCGGAAGTCGTACCTCGGCCCCGACGGCGTGCTCACGCGCGTGCGGGAGGGGATGATCCTGATCGACCTCAGCACGATCGATCCGGCGACGTGGCGTGAGGTCGCGGCGGCAGCCGCGAAGCATGGCGTCGAGTGTCTCGACGCGCCGGTGAGCGGCGGCCCCGCCGACGCGGGGTCGGGCAAGCTGCTCTTCCTCATCGGCGGCGAGGCGAGCGTGCTCGAGCGCGCGCGTCCGGTCATCGAAGCGCTCGGCCCCACGATCAATCACGTCGGCCCGCTCGGCACCGGACTGATCGTGAAGCTCGTCAACAACGTGATGTCGGTCTGCAACGTGGTGGTCGCGGCCGAGGCGATGGTGCTCGGGGTGAAGGCCGGCATCGCGCCGCAGGCGCTCTACGACATGCTGAAGGACAGCGGCGGCCGCTCGCATCACTTCAACAAGCGCTTTCCGAACGTGCTCGCCGACGACTTCGCGCCGTACTTCAGCATCAACCTCTCGCGCAAGGACATCGGCCTCGCGCTCGACATGGCGGCGCAGCTCGGCGTGCCGATGCTCGCGGCGGGCGCGGTGAAGCAGGTCTACGAGGCCGCGCGGGCGGCCGGTCTGGGGGGCGAGGACATGGCCGCGGTGACGAAGCTCTACGAAGCCTGGGCGGGCGTGAAGGTCCGCGCGAAACAGTGACGCCCGAAGAGCTGAAGGGCGCGCTCAAGCGCCAGCTCAATCCGAGGCGCGCGGAGTGGCAGAAGCCGGCCGCGCTCGTCCGCGCGCTGCGCCTGCGTCGCGGGCAGGTCGTCGCGGAGGTGGGCTCCGGCCCGGGTTACTTCACGCCGCGGCTCGCGCGCGCCGTCGGGCCGTCGGGCCACGTGTACGCGGTGGATCCCGAGGCCGCCGTGCTCGATGTCCTCCGCCAGCGCCTCAAGCAGGCGGGCGTCCGTAACGTCACACCCGTGCTGAGCCGCGACGACGACCCGATGCTGCCGCAGGGCCGCTGCGGTGTCGCGATCATCATCAACGCCTACCACCACATGCACGGCCGTGTGGCGTTCCTGCGCCGCCTCGCTTCGCGCCTGCCGCGCGGCGCGCGCGTGATCAACGTGGACTGGGACGAGCGGACGGAGAAGGGGCCGCCGCCGAAGCGCCGCGTGCCCCGCACGAAGTTCCTGCGCGACGCGCGCCGCGCCGGTCTTCGCCTCGTCGCCGACCGCGCGGTCCTGCCGCACCAGTACTTCCTCGAGCTGCGCCGCTAGTTCCCTCTACCCGGCGGCGAGGTGACCGTGAGGCCGAGGTCGCGCAGGAGGCCGTCCCCCACGTCGTAGATCCAGCCGTGGATCGCGAGGGACTGGCCGCGCGCCCACGCGTCACGCACGATCGTCGTCTGCGTGACGTTCACGACCTGCTCGACCACGTTCAGCTCGCAGAGCCGGCCCGGCTGCGCGTCGTCGGGCAACGCGGCGAGCGTCTCACGATGCCTGGCTCGCACGTCCTGCACGTGACGCAGCCAGTTGTCGATGAGGCCGAGGCGCTCGTCACGCAGCGCCGCCAGCACGCCGCCGCAGCCGTAGTGGCCGCACACGATGACGTCGCGCACCTTCAGGACGTCCACCGCGAACTGGATCACCGACAGGCAGTTGAGGTCGGTGTGGACGACGACGTTGGCCACGTTGCGATGGACGAAGAGCTCGCCCGGGAGGAGGCCGACGATCTCGTTGGCGGGCACGCGGCTGTCGGAGCAGCCGATCCAGAGGTACTGCGGCGCCTGCTGGAGCGCGAGGCGGCGGAAGAACCCGGGATCGCGGCCGGCCATCTCCGCCGCCCAGCGGCGGTTGTTCTCGAAGAGCTGCGGCAGCAGCCGCATCAGTGGAAGAAGTAGCCGGCGTCGATGACCGCGACCTGGCCGGTCACGCTGTCCGCGCGGCAGAACGTCACCACCTGGCTCGCGATGTCGGTGGCGTCGGATCCGCGCTGGAGGACCGCTTCGCGGCGCACGCGGTCGGCGGCCTCGACCGGGATGCGCAGCGCCATCCGCGTGCCTTCCACGAGACCCGGCGCGACGCAGTTCACCGTGATCGCCGGCGCGAGCGTGAGGGCGAGACAGCGCGTGAGGTGGATCAGCGCCGCCTTGCTCGACGCGTAGGCGATCGAGCTGCCGCCCGGCTTCAGGCCCGACACCGAGGCGATGTTGACGATGCGGCCGGCGCCCTGCGCGCGCATGTGCGGGACGGCGGCGCGCGCGAGCTCGAACGGGCCGCGGACGTTCGTGGCCATCATCCGGTCCCAGATCTCCGTGGTCAGGCCGTCGAGGTCGGGGAACGGGACGCCGATGTTCCACGCGGCGTTGTTGACGAGGATGTCGAGACGGCCGAGCTCGCGGACGACGCGCTCGACGGACGGCTCGATCATCGCGGGCTGGGTCTGGTCGACCTGGACGCGGCACGCCTTCCGCCCGGCTTTTTCCACGGCGCCGACGGTCTCGGCAGCGCCGTCGCGGTTCCCGACGTAGCCGACGGCGACGTCGCAGCCCGCCTCGGCGAGCGCCCGGCTGATCGCGCTGCCGAGACTGCCGGAGCCTCCGGTGACGAGCGCCGCACGACCCTTGAGCTCCACGCGCGTTACGCGTCCACGCGGAACCGCCAGGCGGCGGGAACGTCCGCGTTCCCCTTGCCGTGGCGGACGATGCGGCCGGCCGTCGGATGGTGGAAGTGCGTGCCGAGCACGGTGACGGGCCCGTCGGCGTAGCGCTCGCAGAACTCGCGGCGGGTCTTGTGCGCGTGGTCGACGTCGGAGTCGAACGGCGTCACCCACGGCTCCGCCATCTGCACGGGGTGATGCATCAGGTCGCCGGTGATCACCGCGTCGGCGCCCTCGGACGCGAGCCGTACGCTGACGTGCCCGGGCGTGTGCCCCGGTGTCGGCTCGAGCCACAGCTCACTCGAGATCCGATGATCCATCTCCACGAGCTGCGCGAGCCCGGCGTCGAGGACCGGCTGCGCGCTGTCGGCCATGATGCGCTTCGTGTCGTCGTCGTTCTCGCTCGACCAGTGCTCCCACTCGCGCCGCGCGAAGAGGTGCCGCGCGCGCGGAAACGTCGGGACCCACTTCCCGTTGTCGAGCCGCGTGTTCCAGCCGACGTGGTCGACGTGCAGGTGCGTGCAGATCACGACGTCGATCGACTCCGGTGGATAGCCGGCAGCGGTCAGATCCTCCAGGAAGCTCGTGCGCATCATGTGGAACGGCGCCCGCCCGCCGCGGTCCTTGTCGTTGCCGACGCACGTGTCGACGATCGCGCGCAGCCCCGGCGTCTCGATCACGAACGCCTGGATGCTCTGGAGCAGGCGCCCCTTCGCGTCCAGGAAGTGCGGTGCGAGCCAGTCGCGATGCCGCTCGAGCATCTCGGGCGTGACCGACGGGAAGAGCCACGCGAGCGGTGTGGGCCCCGCACGCTCGACGATCGCGGAGACTCTGATGCGGCCGACGGAGAGTGGATGCATGGCGAGAGTATAATCGCGACGCGATGACGAACGCGGAGTGGCACGAAGCGCTGACGCAGCAGCTGCTCGTGCAGAGTCCGTTCCGCCAGTCCGAGTACTTCAAGCGCTTCGCGTCCGGGACCCTGACGAAAGACCAGGTGTGGGGCCACATCGGCCAGTGGTATTTCCTCATCGCCTGGTTCCCGCGGATCTTCAGCGGCATTCACGCGCGCTGCGACGACCTCGACGTCCGCAAGGACTGCGCGCGCCATCTCCTCGTGGAAGACCTCGGCTACTTCCAGGGCACGGTCGGCGGCACGCCGGATCACGACGAGCTCTACCGCCGCATCGGCGACGACCTCGGCTACGGGCGCGAGGAGTACGACCGGCTGCGGATCGTGCCGGAGATGCAGGCGATCGTCGACTTCTTCGGACGGCTCGCGCACGAGGTGCCGTGGTCCGCCTCGCTCTGCGCGACCGCGTTGCTCGAAGAGGAGGTCGTCGAGATCGCGCGCACGGTCGGCAAGGCGCTCGTGCAGCACTACGGTGCCAGGCCCGAGTGGGGCGCGATGAACTACACGGTGCACGAGCTCGTCGAGCAGGAAGAGGCCGGCGAGACGAAGGGGGCGATCCTCCAGCACCTGCGCACCGCGGACGACCGTCGCGCGGCGGAAGCCGCGATGCGCGAGATGCACCGGAGGCTCGAAGCGTACGCGGAGAGCCTCACGCGCCGGTATTGCTGATGCCCGTCGTCGCCGCCGTCGCCTGCCCGCACACGCCCCAGCTCCTGATCCGCCCCGAGACCGAAGATCGCGAGCTCGTCCTGCGCGTGCACGCGGCGTACGCGAAGGTGAAGCGCCTGCTCACGGAGGCGCGGGCCGACGTCATCTGCGTGATCGGCGGCGACCACGTCGAGGGGTTCTTCCTGAACGCCGTGCCCTCGTTCGCGGTCTTCGCGGGCACGAGCGTGTCCGGAACGTTCGGCCGCTACGCCTACACGCTGCCCGTGCACGAGTCGCTCGCGCGGGCGATCCTGGAGCAGGGGATCGAGCGCGAGTTCGACCTCACGTACAGCCAGGATCTGAAGCTGGACTACGCGTTCTACGTGCCGCTGCACTTCACCATGCCCCAGCCCCGTGTGCCGATCGTGCCGCTGTACGTGAACGTCTACCTGCCGCCGCAGCCGACGCCGCGCCGCTGCTACGCGTGGGGGCGCGCGCTGCGCGAGATCCTCGACGCGCGGCCGGAGCGGGTCGCGCTGATGGCCTCGGGCGGCATGTCGCACTACCCGGGCACCGATCGCTACGCGTCGCCGGACTTCGACTGGGACCGGCAGATGCTCGCCACGCTCACCGCCGGGCGCGGGGCCGAGACCGCGCGCCTCACCGGCGAGGAGCTCGACAAGGCCGGCAATGTCGAGCTCCGCACGTGGATCACGCTGCTGGGCGCGGTCGGCGACGCGCGCGCCGAGGTGCTGTGCTACGAGCCGTCCTGGCACCACGGCAACGCCATGGTCGTGTGGCCCGTATGAACGAGCACTACTTCTTCCCGCCCGCGAAGGCGTATCCGCTCAACCGGTGTCTCTTCCTGCTGAAGTCGGACCCGGCCTTCGTCGCGCGGTACGCGGCGGATCGCGAGGCGGCGATGGAGGAAGCGGGGCTCGACGCGGAGACGCGCGAAGCGCTGCGCGCGTTCGAGCGCGACCGGCTCATCGCGCTCGGCGCCCATCCCTACCTCGTCTTCATGGCGGGTTTGCGTCTGAGGATGGAGAGCCAGCCGGCGTCGTTCGAGTACTTCTAGGGCGCGCGCAGCTTCTCGAGCTCCTCGCGCGACGTGCGCCGCGCGTCGAGCACCGCGTTGATCTTGCCGATCTCCTCCTGATACCGCGCGATCAGGTCGCGGTCCCGTGCGTCGTGGAAGTCGAGCAGCGCCAGCGAGGTCTCCGCGTAGTGCTTCCGCGCCTGCACCAGCGAGCGCACGAAGAGCCCGCGGAGCTCGGGGCCCGCTCTGTTGTACTGCTCCTCCACGCGCCGCAGTTCGGCGAGCGCGTGCGCGCGGGCATCGCGCAAGGAGAGGTAACGGTCGGCCGCCGCGGGATCGTCGCGGCGCAGCGCTTCCACGAACCGCCGCTCGCGCTCGGCGTCGTCCGTCGTCGCCGGCTGGGCCGCGACCCTGCCGACGAGGGCGACGGCGATGATCGAGAAGAGCGCAGCCCGGACGAGGCGATGGCGTATCACGGCAGTCCGAGGCGATACTACGCCCTCACTGTTCCTCGCGGAGGTCCCATGGCAGACGCCGTTCCGACAGTTCAGAGCGACACGCCCGAGGCGCGCGTGACCGAGTGGCGTCTTCCACCCGGGAGCGCGACCGGTCACCATCGCCACGAGTACGATTACGTCGTGGTGCCGATGACGACAGGCGTGTTGACGATCGTGGCCGCCGCGGGGCGCAGCGAGGCGCCGCTCACCGCGGGCCGGTCGTACTTTCGCAAGGCCGGCGTCGAGCACGACGTGCGAAACGAGACGGCGCGTGAGATCGTCTTCGTCGAAGTGGAGATCAAATCCTCACCCGGGAGACGCGCATGAGAGCCGCCGTCGTCCGCGACCGGCGGCTGGTCGTCGCCGACATGCCGGCGCCCGAGCCGGGGCCGGGCGAGGTCCTGGTGAAGACCCTCGCGTGCGGAATCTGCGGCTCCGACCTCCACGCGCTGAAGCACGCCGAGCGGTTCTTCGAGAACTACCTCCGCCCCGACGGGACCCGCATCGCCGATCTCGGCCGCGACATCGTCATGGGCCACGAATTCTGCGCGGAGATCGTCGACCACGGACCGCGCACGGAGCGGCGTCTGAAGACGGGGACGCGCGTCTGCTCGATGCCGATGCTCCAGCGCCCCGAAGGGCGGCAGACGATCGGCTACTCGAACGATCACCCCGGGGGCTACGCCGAATACATGCGGCTGACCGAGGCCTTGCTGCTCGAGGTGCCGAACGGGCTCGCGACGGAGCGCGCCGCGCTCACCGAGCCGATGGCGGTCGGGCTGCACGCCGTCAACAAGGCGCGGCTCGCGTCCGGCGACAAGGCGCTCGTCGTCGGCTGCGGGCCCGTCGGCCTCGCGGTGATCGCGGCGCTGCGCCTGCAGGACGTGCGGCCGATCGTCGCCGCCGATTTCTCGCCGCGCCGGCGCGAGCTCGCGGCCGCGCTCGGGGCCGACGAGGTGATCGATCCGGCGCCCGAGGTGCCGACCGCGCGCTGGCGCGAGGCGACCGTGGTCTTCGAATGCGTCGGCGTGCCGGGTGTCATCGACCGGATCATGGCCGGCGCGTCGCGCGGCACGCGGGTCGTCATCGTCGGCGTGTGCATGGAGCCCGACACCATTCACCCGCTGCGCGGCATCAGCAAGGAGCTGAGCCTGCAGTTCGTCCTCGGCTACGACGCCGCCGAGTTCGCGGCGACGCTGCGCCACATCGCCGAGGGCGCGCTGCCGGCGGCGCCGCTCGTCACCGGCAAGGTGGGAGTCGACGGAGTGGCGGCCGCGTTCGACGCGCTCGCGTCACCGGAGCGTCACGCGAAGATCCTCGTCGAGCCGTGGCGCACCGGCGCCACGATCGACGTCACGCGCGGCGGCGCCTGAGTCCGATCAGCGCGATCGCGAGCGACGGCACCCAGACGAGCGCCATCTCGGAGCGCACGACGTACCAGCCCCACGCCGTGAAGAAGTGTCTCGGAAGCGGCGACACGGGGATCGGCCGCCAGGGGAAGAAGTACCGCGTGTCGTCGAAGGGCGCGAAGAACGCGACGCCCGGGCCGCCGGTGGTCAACGCGTCGAGCACGCCGTGCGTGGCCGTGATCGCCGCGAAGTAGAGCGTCAGTGGAAGCCGTCGCGCTCCGAGCACGCGCGCGGCGAGTCCCGCGGCGCCGAGGCCCAGCACGAGCGCGCCGAAGAGCGAGTGGCTGATGCCACGGTGGCCCCACATCGAAAGGAACGGCACGCCGAGCGGCAAGCCGATGACGTCGAAGTCGGGCACCATCGGTATGACGGCCGACGCTACCCAGAAGAGCCGGCGCCGCGGGAACGGCGCCAGGGTTCCCAGCGTTACGCCCACGACGGCGTGCGTCATGATGGTCGGCACGGGAGGCCCCGATGAAGACGGCGCTGCGAACGCTGGCAATCGTTCTGGCCCTCGGGATCACGGCGGCTGTCCTCGCGTCGCACGCACCGGCGGCCGGCGACCCGCCGTCGTCCGAGCGCGGCGGCGTGCCGTCCGGCAAGCCCGAGGATCCCGACTATGCGAAAGCCGTGAAGGCGATCGAGGCCAAGCAGTTCGCCGCCGCGATCCCGCTGCTCGAAGGCGTCGTGAAGCGCGACGGCAGCAACGCGAACGCGTACAACTGGCTCGGCTACGCCGTCCGAAAGAACGGCGACCCGGCCGCGTCGATCCCCATCTATCAGAAAGCGCTGGCGCTCGACCCGAAGCATCGGGGCGCGCACGAGTACATCGGCGAGGCGTACCTGATGCTCAACGACCTGCCGAAGGCGAAGGAGCACCCCGCCAGGCTCGACAAGCTCTGCTTCTTCTCGTGCGAGGAGTATCGCGATCTCAAGAAGGCGATCGAGGTGTACGAGACGTCGCGGAAGACGTCACGCTGACGAGCGCCTGAGGTCGGTCACCCGGCGGATCGGCGTACCGTCGCGACGCGCGATCACCCGTCGGGTGGGGCGCGTGCCGTCTCCGAACGTCGGCTGCCAGCACGAGTGCTTGCCGGCGCCGCCGGCGACGATGATGCTGATGTCCTCGGCCTTGCGCACGATCGGCACCATCGTGTCCGGACGATCGGGGACGTCGTGGCGTGCGAGCTGCGCGTGCTGGTACTCGCGCCCCAGCTTCGCCAGCGGATACCGCGCGTGCTCGAAGAGGAACTCCTTCACCTGTGCCTTGGTGAAGCCTTCCTTCGCGACCGTTGCGGCGTGCTCCGGCCCGAAGGAGAGGAGCGGCCACCCCCGCGCGAGCAGGTTGTTGCTTCCGGCCTGACCCATCGCACCGGCCACGGTCAGCAGGATCCCCCGCGCCGTGTTGCTGTGGTGATCCTGGATGTTGTGCGGGCCTTCGCAGCCGAACGTGGTGACCGTGCTCGCGTCCGCCGGCAGCCCGGCCTCGACGTGCAGCGGCTCCCACGGGCTCTCCGCCTCGTTCTCCGCCACGCAGTACGCGAGCTTCGCCGGGCTGCCCTGCGTCGCGCGGTCGCCGACGCCCGGCAGCCCGCCGCCGACGTTCATCAGCACGAGGCGCACCGCGCGCCCGATGGTGACGTTCGCGCGGAAGCCCTGGCCGAACGCGTTTTCGCCGGCGTTGATCTCGAGCTCGCGCGCGATGGGGCCGTTCACGACGATGAGCGGCGCCACCGGGTGCGTGGTCGCTTGCACCGAGTCGAGATTGAACACGGGATCGGCCAGCGCCTCGATGGCGGTGATGACGACCGGGAGGTACTCCGGCTTGCAGCCGGCCATCACCGCGTTGACCGCGAGCTTTTCTATCGTCGCTTCGCCCTGCCGCGGCGGCAGCACGCCGACGATCTCGCGCGGATCGCGATCCGTCCACCGGAGGAACGCCTGCACGCGCTCCTCGGTCGGCGGGACGATCGGTAATCCGTCCGTCCACCCGCGCTCCTGGTAGTGCGCGTCGACGTCCTCGTACCCGCCGCGGAACTCGAACGTCGCCGCGGCGGGACCGAGCGTGTCGCTCATGATGTGAGCACCGCCTTCAGGACCGCTTCGAGCGCGAGGTCCGCCTTGCGAACCACTTCATCGTCGTGGATGCCGCCGAGCGGATGCGGAATGAGCGCCAGCGGCAGCGCCTCGATGCCGCGGTTCTTCGCCTCCAGCTTCGCGAGCTGCTCGAACTCGAACGTCCCCATGGTCGCCGTCGGAACGCCGCGCTGCTCCAGCATGATCGAGCCGTGGATACTCCACGACGTGCAGGACCCTCAGTCCGCGCTCCCGACCAGCGCGAAGTCGCACTGCGCGAGGGCGTCGAGCACCTCGGGCTTCGGTGGCCCGGCGACGGGCTTCTCGCGCTTGACGACGTCCGTGACGCCGTAGCGTTCCTTGAGGATCTTCGCGACCGCGAGCATCAGCGTGCCCGCGTTCGCCTTGCCGTTGTCGAGGATGGCGACGCGCTTGCCCTGCAGGGTGGCGAGGCGCGGCGCGAGCTGCGCGGTGATCGCGCGCGGCTCGGCGGTGGGATCGTAGAGCTTCATGCGTCAAACCCCTTTCTACGCGAGCACGAACGGCACCTGCGCGCGATCCGCGACCGCGCGCAGCTGCGCCATCAGATCGTCGGGGACCGGCACGCCCTGCTCGAGGCGTTCCGCTTTCGTGAGCATCTCGGGATCGCCGGCGACGAGCACCGGCTGATTCGGATCGGCGCGCTTGGCGCCGTGCAGGATGTCGATCACCTGGTCGAGGTCGTTCTCGAAGGCGCCCGGCTCCCTGAACGCCTTGGGATCGATCGCCATGAAGAAGTGGCCGATGTTGTGCGGGTCGGGCGGCTTCTGCGTCCGGTTGCGGATCGGCGAGAACGACGCGCCCGAGAGCGCGCCACCGAGGATGTGAACCATCATCGCGAGCCCGTAGCCCTTGTGGCTGCCGGCATCCCGCGTGCCGCCGAGCGGCGTGATGCCGCCATCCTTCTTGTCGAAGACGTAGCCGAACGCCTGCGTCTCGTCGGTCACGGTCTTGCCGTCCTCGTCCACGACCCAGCCGGGCGGCAGCGGCTTGTGATTGAGCTTGTAGACCTTCACCTTGCCGGCGGCGACCGTGGTCGTCGCCATGTCGAGCTGGAACGGCTCGTTGCGTTTCGCCGGCGCTGCGAAGGCGAGGGGATTCGTGCCGAGCACGGGCTCGGCGGCGAAGGTCGGCACCATCGTCACGCCGCGCGTGGAGGCGGTCACCATGCCGATCACCCCGCGATCCGCGGCGATCCGCGAGTAACAGCCGGCGGCGCCGAAGTGGTGCGAGTTGAACACGGTGACGATCCCGACGCCCGCCTGCAGACACTTGTCGACGGCGAGGTTCATTCCGTACACGGACACCGGATGGCCGAGCGACGCGTCGGCATCGATCAGCGCGGTGGCCACGGTCTCGCGCACGGTCGTGTAGACCGGCTTCATGTTCAGGCGGCCCGCGCGGAACTCCTGATCGTACGTGGGGAGCATCGAGATCCCGTGCGAGTCGACGCCGCGGAGGTCGGTCTCCACCATCATCTGCGCGGTGGTCTCGGCGTGCGCGTTGGACATGCCCCACGCGCGGAAGACGGTCGCGAGCTGCTCGTGGATGTGCTTCGACGGCACGCGCATCATGAGCCTCCGAGATCCTGCAGCAGCTGCGCCGTCGTCCTGACACCCTGGAAGAGGTGGTCGAGGCGCAGGTGCTCGTTGGGACTGTGCTGGCGGTTGTTGGCGTTCGCGTAGGGAACGATGAGCGTCGGCAATTTCAAGATATCGGTGAACGCGAAGATCGGCACGCTGCCGCCGAGCGTCGGCATCAGGACGGCGGGCTCGCCCGCGTGCGCGCGCTCGATGGTCGCGATGATCTCGCGGCTCACCGGCAGCTCGAGCGACGTCTTCGCGGGGTCGTAGCCGCTCTTCGAGATCACGCGCACGGCCTTGCCGCGCAGCTCGTCGGGCAGGGGCGCCTTCGGATCGTCGATCACCGTGAAGCCCTGGCCGCGGATGTGGTCGAGCACGCGCGCGACGATCTTCTCCCAGCGCATGTTCTTCACCATCCGCACCTCGAGCAGGACCGTCGCCTTGTGCGGAATGATCGTGTTGGCTTCCTTGCCGAAGAAGCCGCTCTGCAGCCCGCGGATCGTCAGCGTCGGATGGAACATGGTGCGGTCGAGGAAGTCCTCCGGCACCTTCACGCCGACGTCCTTCTCGAGCGCCGCGCGATCGAACGGCAGCGCGGCCATCATCGTCTTCTCGGCCGCCGTCGGCGGGGCGACATCCGCCTCGAAGCCTTCGATGAGCGGGACGCCATCGGGCGTCGCCATCGAGGCGAGCAGCCCGTTGAGCTTCCAGGCGGGATTCGGGACCGCGAAGTTGCCGGAGTGCAGATCGCGCCGTGCGGCCTCGAGCTCCAGCGTGACGGAGCCGACACCGCGCGCGCCGCCCGCGATCGTCGGCCGGCCGCTCGCGTGCTTCGGGCCGTCGGTGATGAGGCACACGTCCGCCGCAAGCAGCTCCCGCTGCTTCTCGCAGAACGCGCCGAAGAACGGGCTGCCGATCTCCTCCTCGCCGTCGAAGATCAGCTTCACGTTCACGCGCGGGGCGAGCCCGATCGCGTCCATGATCGCGAGCGCCTGCAGATGGCACCAGATCGGGCCCTTGTCGTCCGACGTGCCGCGCGCGTACATCCGGAAGTCGCCGAGCTGGTCGTCCGCGATCGCCCCGAGCGGTGTCTCGGGCACGCCGTCCTCGGCGAGGCCGCGACGGAAGACCGGCTCGATCGGGTTCGGCTGCAGCCAGCCGTTCAGTGGAATCGGCTTGGTGTCGTAGTGGCAGTAGAGCAGGACGGTGCGCGTCGCGCCGGCCACGCGGCGCTCGCCGAACACCGCGGGATTGCCGCCGGTCTCGAGCACACGCCCGTCGAGCTTCCGTGCGCGCAGCTCGTTCGCGAGCCACTCGCCGGTCGCGCGCACCTTCGCGGGCTCCTGGCTCACGGATTCGAGGCGCACGAGCTCCCCGAAGCTCTCGACGATCGCGCGCCGGCGCGCGGTCAACGTGCGATCGAATGCGGTCCAGTCGGGCATGCGCGTCAGCCTAACATGCGCTCAATCGATGACCCGGGCCGCGCGCAACAGCACGGCCGGTGGCACCGTGATCCCGAGCGCGCGCGCCGCCTTGCGGTTGACGATCAGCTCGTACTCCGTTGGCTGCTGGACCGGAAGATCGCCGGGTCTCGCGCCCTTGAGGATGCGGTCGACGTACCCGGCGGCCTTGCGGCACGAGTCGCGCACCACGGCGGCGTACGAGATCAAGGCGCCAGCGCGTGCCCACGGCTCGTTGGAGGCGATCGCCGGCACGCGGTGCCTGCGCGCGAGGGCGAGAACGCGCTCGCGTGGGAAGGCCGGATGCACGATCACCGCCTGTGCCCGCTGCTTGACGATCCGCTCGAACGCGGCGTCGAGCTCCCTGGCGTGGACGACCGCTGGGAAGATCTCCAGCTCGAGCGTGCGCCCGGCGGCCTCGACCTGGTCGAGGAATGGCTTGCTGAAGGCGAGATCTTCCGCGTTCACGAGCGCGGCGACGCGGCGGAGCGACGGGAGGATCTCACGCATCAGCTCCAGCGTCTTCGCGGTGAGCTCGAGGGCGGTCGTGGACACGCCGGTCACGTTGCCACCCGGTCGGCTCAGGCTCGTCACGATCCCCGTCTCGAGCGGATTCGCCGCGACGAAGACGATCGGGATGTCGGCCGTCGCCTGCATGGCGCTCTTCGCGACGGCCGTCTGCACGGTGACCATCACGTCGACGCGCGCGGCGACGAGCTCGGCCACATGGCGCGCGAGCACGTCCGGGCGTCCTTCGGCCGAACGGAACTCGAGACGAATCGTCTGACCATCCACGTAGCCGGCGTCACGGAGGCCTTCGCGGACGAACGTCCAGTACGGCTCAGGGTTCGACAGGTTCACGCAGCCGACGCGCGGTGCGCTGGACTGGGCGCGCGCCCGCCCGGGCACCAGCGCGGCGGCGGAGAGGAGCGCGAGGACGCGGCGCCGATGCATGCCGGGGACGATACCAAACGCGCCCGTCACGTGTCGTACGCGCGGATGCGCCGCAGCTCCGGGAACGCGGCCATCCACACCAGCGCCACCACGATGGTGCCGATGCCGCCGATCAGCACCGCGGGAACGACGCCGAGCAGTGCGGCGGTGACGCCGGCGCGGAACTCGCCGAGCTGGTTCGACGTCCCGGTGAACAGCGAGAAGGCGGCGCTCACCCGGCCGCGCATCATGTCCGGCGTGGAGAGCTGCACGAGCGAGTAGCGGATCACCACGCTCACCACGTCCGCCATGCCGAGCACGCAGAGCGCGGCGAGCGAGAGCGCGAGGCTCCGCGACACGCCGAACGTGATGATCGCGAGGCCGAAGATCACGATGACCCCGAACAGCGTACGGCCGATGCGCCGCTCGAGCGGATGACGCGCGAGCGCGACCGACATGACGAGCGCGCCGGCGGCCGGCGCCGACCGCAGCAGGCCGAGACCCGAGGGCCCCGTGTCGAGGATGTCGCGCGCGTAGATCGGCAGGAGGGCGGTGACGCCGCCGAGCAGCACCGCGAACAGATCGAGCGACAGCACACCGAGGAGCACGCGGTGGCGGCGGATGAAGAGCAGGCCGGAGAAGAACGACTCGGCGTCTCGCTCGCCTGGCAGCCGCGTGACGTCGCGCACCGTCGCCATGAGGAGCGCGGCAACGAGCCACGACGTGGCGGCGGTCGCGTACGGCAGGGCCGGCGCCAGCGCGTAGAGGAGGCCGCCGAGCGCCGGGCCCACGATCTGCGCGGTCTGCGTCGCGGACGCGTGCCACGCGCTCGCCTGCGGCAGCATCGCGCGCGGAACGAGGTCCGGCATCAGCGCGCTCGTCGTCGGTCCCTCGAACGCGCGCGCGGCGCCGACAATCGTGACGATCACGAGCCCGCGCTCTATCGTCAGCCAGCCGGTGAGGCCGCCGACGGCCAGCACGACGGCGCTGGTAGTTTCGATGGTCTGGCACACGGTGATGATGAGGCGCCGGTCGTAGCGATCGGCGGCGTGTCCGACGAGGAGGGTGAGCAGGAGCATCGGCAGGAACTGCGCGAGCCCGAGAAGGCCGAGCGCCAACGCGCTCCCGGTGAGCGTGTAGACCTGCCAGCCGATCGCGACAGTCTGGACCTGGAAGGCGACGACGGACAGCACGCGCGCGACCCAGAACCGGCGGAACGGCGGGTGCGCGAGGACGCTCCCGCGATGAGCGAGGACGCTTTCCACGAGCCCTACCTCATCTGGAGTAGCATCGCGCCATGCCGTGCCTGATGCGCAGCTGGCACGCGCGCGCCGGGATGGAGTCGCATCTTCGGCAGGGGCTCGTGCGCGCGCACGAGGAGTTCTTCGCGCGCGACACGAGAGGTCTCGAGTCGGCGCTCTACCGCGAGCACCTCGAGGGCCGGCACTTCCTCGGCCGCGCGATCTACGACGACGAGACCGCGCTGGGCGGCGCCACCCGGAACGCGCTGCTCGCGGCATTCGCGGAGCTCGAGACCGCGTACACCGATCAACCCGTGGCGTCGCTGAGGGTCACGACGGTCTCCGAGTTCGTGAGCATCGGCCGGCCCGTCATGTCCGGCATGGCGGCGCTGCTCCGCGGCGCGCCGGCGTCGGCGGCGGACCTCGAGGCCTGCCTGACGACGATCGCGCGCCAGCTCATCGACACGGTGGCGCCGAGCCGGGTGCTCCTCGGCCACACCGACGACGATCCCGGTCTCGTGGTGTTCATCTGCGACACGCGGGACCAGGTTGATCTGCCGCGCTACATGGCTTCGCCCACGCACGCCGACCACTTGCGCGCGCTCGCGCCGTTTCTGGTGGGGCGGCCGCTCTGGTTCTCGCTCGACCCGACGTGGCGCTACTTCCGCGGGCGCCAGCAACGCTGACGGCGGCAGCCGCCGGAGGGCGGACTTCACGTCCGCCCGGAGGCGGGGGGCATGGGGGGCGCCCGGAGCCCCCCATCACATCAATCTGCAGGCCTCCGCGAAGTCCAGACGCGGCAGCTTCTGCATGACCTTGCTCGGATCGCCGTGGCCGACGTTGCAGAGGAAGTTCGACTTCACGCGCCCGTCGGGAAAGAACTCGGCGTCGACCTTCGCGTTGTCGAAGCCGGACATGCCGCCGACGTCGAGCCCGATGGCGCGCGCCGCGATCATGAAGTAGGCGCCCTGCAGCGTGCCGTTGCGGAACGCGGTGATCTCCGCGAACGCGGGGTTCTTCGCGTAGTTGTCCGCCATCTCGGGGCGGTGGGCGAAGAGCTTCGTGGGCAGGAATTCGAAGAACCGCGTGTCGTACCCGATGATGACCGTCACCGGCGCCTGCTTCGTCTTCTCCACGTTCCCCGGGCTCAGCGCCGGGAGGAGGCGCGCCTTCGCTTCGGGCGTGCGGAGGAACACGAGCCGCGCGGGGCAGGTGTTGGCGCTCGTCGGCCCCATCTTGAGGATGTCGTAGATCGCGCGGAGCTGGTCGTCGCTGACGGGCGTCGGCAGCCAGCCGTTCTGGGTGCGCGCCGTGCGAAGCAGGACGTCGATGCCGTGGTCGTCGACTCGCTCGCCCATCTAGCGTCTCGCCTCCTGGATCGCGCGCCACACGCGCTCCGGCGTCGCCGGCATCTCGAGCGACCGGACGCCGAGCGGCGCGAGCGCGTCGATGACGGCGTTGATCACGACCGGCAGCGCGCCAACGGTGCCGGCTTCGCCCGCGCCCTTCGCGCCGAGCGGGTTGAGCTTCGTGGGCACGGGGTTGCTCTCCACGTGCATGTCCGGCAGATCGTCCGCGCGCGGCATCGCGTAGTCCATGAAGGTGGCCGTGAGGAGCTGGCCAGAGTCCGGGTCGTACGCGACCTGCTCCATCAACGCCTGGCCCACGCCCTGGGCGACGCCGCCGTGAATCTGCCCCTTGAGCGTGATCGGATTGATGACGGTGCCGACGTCGTCGACGATGTTGTAGCTCACGAGGTCGACCCGGCCGGTGTCGGGGTCGACTTCCACCTCGCAGACATGGCAGCCGTTCGGCCACGTGGCGCTCTTCGGCACGAAGGTGCCGGTCTCGTAGAGCCCGGGCTCCATGCCGGGAGGGAGCGACGGCGGCTGGAACGCGGCGCGCGCGACGGCCTTGAGCTCGACGCTCTTGTCGGTGCCGACGACCGTGAACTTGCCCTCGGCGAACTTGATGTCGCCCTCCGCCGCCTCCATCAGCGTCGCCGCGATCTTGGTCGCCTTCGCGATCACCTTGTCCGCCGCGACCGTGACGGCGCTGCCGCCGATGACCGTGGACCGCGAGCCCATGCTGCCCATGCCGAAGCCGACGCGATCCGTGTCGCCGTCGATGTAGCGGACGTCGGCGGGATCGATGCCGAGCTTCTCGTGGAGGATCTGCCGGAAGATCGTCTCGTGGCCCTGGCCCTGGTTCTTCGTGCCCATGAACAGGGTCGCGGTGCCACTCGGCGCGAAGCGCACTTCCGCGAACTCCGGCTGCGGCCCGGCGGCCTGCTCGATGGGATTCGTGAGGCCGAGGCCGCGGAGCTTGCCGCGCTGCTTCGCCTCCTCGCGGCGCGCGGCGAAGCCGGCGACGTCGGCGAGCTTCAGCGCCATGTCCATGCCCTTCTCGAACTCGCCGCTGTCGTAGGTGGGGCCGAGCGGGTTCTTGTACGGCATCGCCGACGGCGGGATCAGATTCTTCCGGCGCAGCTCGAAGCGGTCGACGCCGAGCTCGCGCGCGGCGTCGTCGATGAGCCGCTCGATGACGTACGTCGCTTCCGGCCGGCCGGCGCCGCGATAGGGAGCCGTCGAGTTCGTGTTGCTGAACACGCTGAGGACCTCGACGTGCGCCGCGGGGATCGCGTACACGCCGACGAGCGTGCCGACGTTGCTGAACGTCGCGAGCAGGTTCCGGTCCGAGGACACGTACGCGCCCACGTTGGCCAGCGTGCGGACGCGCAGCCCGACGAACTTCCCGGCGGCGTCGAGCGCCAGCTCCGCCTCGGTGACGTTGTCACGCGCGTGCTCGTCGGCGGGAATCGCCTCGCGCCGCTCGCACGTCCAGCGCACCGGCCGTCCGATCTTGCGCGCGGCCCACAGCACGAGCCGATGCTCCGGGTACTGCCAGCCTTTGGTGCCGAAGCCGCCGCCGACGTCACCGGCGATGACGCGGATCTGGTGCTCCGGCACCTTCAGGATGTTGGTCGCGAGCGCCGTGCGCACGCGGTGCGGGTACTGCACGTCCGCGTAGAGCACGTACCGCTCCTCGCGGTGGTCCCACACGCCCATCGCGCCGCGCGTCTCCATGTACTGCGCGTGCACGCGGGTGATGACGTAGCGCCGCTTGATGACGCGCGCGGCGCTCGCGTTCGCGGCGTCGGCCGCCGCCTTGTTTCCCGCTTCGAACACGTTGGAGACGTTGTCCGGGCACTCGTCCCACACGGGCGCTCCACCGATCGTGTCCGCGGTCGACGTGACGGACTTCAGCGGCTCGTACTCCACCGCGACGAGCTCCGCCGCGTCCTCGGCCTGCGCGCGCGTCTCCGCCACCACGAGCGCGATCGGATCGCCGACGTACCGCGCGCGCCCTTGCGCGAGGCCGCGGTGCGGCGACGAGAACATCGGCGAGCCGTCGGGCCGCTTGCGCTTGAGCGTCATCTGCATGGTCCCGAGGTCCTTGACGTCGGCGCCGGTGAATACGCCGAGCACGCCGGGCGCGGCGCGCGCGCGCTTCGTGTCGACCTTCAGGATCTTCGCGTGGGCGTGCATGGACCGCACGATGACCGCGTGCGTCTCGCCGGGCACCGTGGTGTCGCTCTGGTAGCGCCCGCCGCCCTTCAGCAGGCGGACGTCTTCGAAGCGCTTGACGGACTGGCCGATGCCGTATTTGCCCATGGCTACGCGGCCCCGCCGAACCGGGCGACGGCGATCACGCGACGCTGGGTCAATCGCCGACGATGCAGCCGGATTCGCTCGATCTCCCGTAGAGTCGACGACGTGAGGTGCGTGTCGCCGCACGACGGGCAACTAACGACGGGTACCGCTTCGATCAGAAACGTCCCTTTGCCCTTGCCGAAGCTCCGCGTGATTTTGCGGATCTTTGCGCCTCTCCTGCCGCACACATCGCAGACCATGGCAGTCATCCTATTGGTCGATCGTGTACACCGTCACGATGATGAGCTTCCCCGTCGGCCCGATCTTCGCGACCGTGACGATCTCGGATTCGTCAGTGCCGCGCCCCTGTACAAGATACTTCGATTCGCGAGTCTTTCGGTCGCGCTGCCGTTGGATGATCCGACCGGTCGCGAAGCAGGACTCGAGGTCGAAGATCGTAAGCTCATCGTCCTCGAGCGCGTTCGCCGCTCCGGGCAAGACCTGGTTGCGTAGTGTGTAGATACGCAGGAACAGCCGATCCAGCGACTGAGCTGGCCGGGAACTTGCCGCGAGCCGCCAACGCTCCTGGCGATCACGAATCTGTGCTTTGTCCCAGGCGCGCCAGCATTCCACATCGAGGAAGACGTTCTGAGCGATGTGCTCGACATGGCGCGCGAGGTCGCGACCCTTCGTCGCTCCCGTCAGCTGTCCTCGGGATAGGCGGTCCACGTCCTTGATGAACCGCAGAAAGTCGTCGGCCTCTCCCGTGGTGCCAAGATCCGGGTCACGCCGGTGATAACGCGGGGTCCCATAGAGCGCGTTGAAGGCGATCCATAGAAGGACGAACTCTTCGTCGAGCTGACCGGAATCATGTGCGGTCTTCGACTAGGTCAGCCACGAACGCGCGCGATGGAGGCGGATCCGAACGGCTTCGGCGAGTTCCCCGTCGGACGGAGCCGCTACCATCATGAAGTTCGCTTCTCCGTGTCTGCCAGGAGGCGGCGGAGGATCTTGCCCGAAGCGGACTTCGGGATCTGGTCGATGAACTCGAGCTGACGGATGCGCTTGTGCGGCGCGACGCGCTCGGCGACCCACGCCATGATCGCCTCGGGCGTCGTCGCTTTCGAGGCGTCGTCCGGCTTGAGCACCACGAACGCTTTCGGGATCTCGCCGGCCTCTTCGTCCGCGCGGCGCACGACGGCGGCGTCGAGGATCGCCGGATGCGTGAGCAGCAGCGCCTCGAGCTCCGCGGGCGCGACCTGCATGCCCTTGTACTTGATCAGCTCCTTCGTGCGGTCGACGATGTAGAACCAGCCGTCCTCGTCGACGTAGCCGACGTCGCCGGTGTGGTACCAGCCCTCACGATCGATCGACGCGGCCGTGTCTTCCGGGCGCCCGAGATAGCCCTTCATGATCTGCGGGCCGCGCATGAGCAGCTCGCCCTCTTTTCTCGGAGCGCCGATCGGCTCGCCGCTGGCGGGATCGACGAGCTTCACCTCGGTGTTCGGCACGACGCGTCCCGCGGAGCCGAACCTCGGCGTGGCCGCGCGCGTCGGGCTCAGGTGCGTGACCGGGCTCGCTTCCGTCATGCCGTAGCCCTGCGTGACGGGGCATCCGAGCTTCTCGCTGAGCGCGCTCGCCAGGTCCTCGCCGAGCGGCGCCGCGCCCGAGAAGATCAGGCGCACGCTCGAGAGATCGAACTGCTCGACCGCCGGGCTCTTCACCATGCCGAGCACGATCGGCGGCACCAGCGGCAGCACCGTCAGCTTGTACTTCTGGACCGTCTGGAGGAACTCCTGGAAGTCGAAGCGCGGCATCGACACGATCGTGGCGCCGTTCGCCAGCCCGAGCATCATGATCACGACCATGCCGTAGATGTGGAAGAACGGCAGCGCCGCCAGCACCCGGTCGTCCTCGCCGAAGCACTCCCAGTTCTCCATGCCCTGGCACTGGCAGAGGTTCGCGACGAGGTTCTTGTGCGTGAGCATCACGCCCTTGGGCAACCCCGTGGTCCCGCTCGAATAGGGCAGCGCGACGACGTCGTCGGCCGGGTGGATCGTCACGCGCGGCGGCGTCGGTGGCGCGTCGAGGAGCTCGCTGAACGGCCGCGCGCCCTCCGCCGTGCCGAAGACGTAGACGTCCTCGATGCCGCTCTGCGCGGCGGCCTCCTTCGCCTTGTCGAGGAACGGCGGCACCGTGATCAGCAACCGGGCCTTGCAATCCTGGAGCTGCTTCGCGAGCTCGCCGGCGGTGTAGAGCGGGTTGACCGTGGTGACCGTGCCGCCGATCGAGGCGACGCCGAGGAAGACGATCGCGTACTCGGGCAGGTTCGGGCTGTAGATCGCGAAGACGTCGCCCTTCTTGAACCCGCGTCGCGAGAGCGCGGTCGCCGTGCGGCGGATCCCGTCCGCGAGCGTGCCGTAGGTGAGCGTGCGCCCTGACGGCGCGTCGACCAGCGCCGGCTTCGCCGCGAGCCGCTCGGCGTGCCGCAGCACGAAGTCGGTGATCGTCGTTTCGGGAATGGCGACCGGCGGACAGGTGCTGGTGATGAGCATGGTCTCCTCGCGCGAGTGGAAGCTACTTGAACTGCCGCCGCGCGTCAACGCGGCCTGCCCGCGAAAGCCCTGATAGACTGCAGATATGGCGGTGGCCCGCAAGGTTCCTACTTACTGCTACCAGTGCGTGGCCGGCCCCGATCTCCTGAACGTCGTCGTCGAGGACGGCGTCGCCGTCAAGGTCGAGCCGAACTTCGGCGTCAAGGAGCACCCCGCCGGCGGGCGCCCGTGCGTGCGCGCCTACAGCCTCGTCCAGAAGCTCTACAACCCGAACCGGGTGAAGACGCCCATGAAGCGGACCAATCCGCGCAAGGGCAAGGACCAGGACCCGGGCTGGGTGCCCATCTCGTGGGACGAAGCGCTCGACACGCTCGCGGGCAAGCTGCGCGCGATCCGCGAGGCGGGCTTCGTCGACGAGAACGGTTACCCGAAGCTCGCGGTGACGTTCGGCGCCGGCGGCACGGCGCCCGCGTATCTCGGCGGATTCCCCGCCTTCATGTCCGCGTGGGGCGGCCCGCTCGATCAGGGGATCGGCAGCGGGCAGGGGATGAAGTGCGTGCACTCGGAGCACCTCTACGGCGAGTTCTGGCATCGCGCGTTCACCGTCGCGCCCGACATGCCGCACAACACGTACGTGCTGTCGTTCGGCAACAACGGCGACGTGAGCGGCGGCGTGATCGGCATCTGGCGCCACGCGGAAGCGCGCGGGCGCGGTGCCACGTGGATCCAGTTCGAGCCCCACATGTCGGTGACGGCGGCGACGGCGGCCGAGTGGGTGCCGATCCGGCCGAAGACCGACGCCGCGGTGCTCTACGCGATCATGCACGTCACCCTGCGCGAGCACGAGTGGCGGCGCGTCTGCGACGTCGACTTCCTGAGCCGGATGACGAACGCGCCGTATCTCGTCGGGCCGAACGGCTACTACATGCGCGACCCGTCGTCGAAGAAGCCGCTCGTGTGGGACGAGAAGCGCGGGATGGCGGTCCCGTTCGACGAGGGCGACGGAGATGGCTTCGCGCTCGACGGCGAGCACCCCGTGAGCGGGATCGAGGTGGGGCCGGACGAAGAGATCATCACGCACGACCGCGTGGCCGCGCGCCCGTCGCTCCAGCTGTTGCACGACTTCCTCGCGCCGTACACCCCGGAGTGGGCGCAGACGATCGCGGACGTCCCGGCGGAGACGATCCGCCGCGTCGCGCGGGACTTCCTCGCGCACGCGCGCGTGGGCGCGACCGTCGATGTCGAGGGCGTCACGCTGCCCCTGCGCCCCGTGGCGATCCTGCTCGGCAAGTCGATCAACAACGGCTGGGGCGGCTACGAATGCTGCTGGGCGCGCACGGTGATGGCGGCGCTCGTCGGCGCGCTCGAGGTGCCCGGCGGGATCCTCGGCACGACGATTCGCCTCAACCGGCCGTCGTCGAACCGGATGGAGTCGGTGCGGCCGGGGCCGGACGGCTTCATGGCGCAGCCGCTGAACCCGACGTCGAAGGACAAGTGGCAGGCGCGGCCGACGAGCCGCAGCGCGCACAAGACGCTCGTCCCGCTCGTGTCCGACGGCTCGTGGTCCGGCGCGCTCTCGCCCGCGCAGCTCCCGTGGCTCTTCATGGAAGACGCGCCGTCGAAGTGGCCTGAGCCGACGCCGCCGGAAGTCTGGATCGTGGGCCGCAGCAACCCCGCGATCTCCAACTGGGACACCGACCTCGTGATCTCGAAGCTCAAGAAGTTCCCGTTCGTGGCGGCGTTCGCGTACACGCAGGACGAGACGAACTGGTTCGCCGACGTGCTGCTGCCCGATGCGACCGACCTCGAGGCCTACCAGCTCTTCCGCGTGGGCGCGACCAAGTACGTGGAGTCGTACTGGGACCACCAGGGCGTCGCGCTGCGCCAGCCGGTAATCGACGAGCTTCCCTACGACACGAGGGACCTCACGGACGTCGGCACCGAGCTCGCGCGCCGGCTGGGACTCCTCGAGCGCTACAACGAGGCGCTCAACCGCGGCGTCGCGCTCGGCGTGCCGCTGCGCGCCGGCGAGTACGACGTGAGCCTCGAGCCCGCGAAGGCGCACACGTCCAGCGAGATCTGGGATCGCGCGTGCCGGGCGGCGACGCTGTCGCTGTCGAACGGCCGCGACGAGCACGACCTCGCGTGGTTCCAGCAGCACGGCACGTACCTCGTGCCGTTCTCGCGCCTCAACTGGTATCTCCACCCCGAGATGGTGAAGAAAGGGCTGCGCTACGAGCTGCCGTACCAGGAGCAGCTCAAGCGGATCGGCGGCGAGCTGAAGAATCGCCTCCACGAGCAGGACATCCGCTGGTGGGATACGCAGCTCGAGGAATACCAGGCGCTGCCGCCGTGGAAGGACTTCCCGCGCATCTGGGAGAAGGTCGCGGAACGCTTCGGCAAGAAGCCCGACGACTACGGCCTCTGGCTGCTCACGAGCCGCAGCATGCAGTACTCGTGGGGCTCGCAGGCGTCGCTGCCGCTCATGGCGGACATCGCGCGGCACGTGCGCGGACACTTCGGCGTGATGCTGAACAACACGTACGCGAAGAGTCTCGGCATCGCCGACGGCGACGAGATCTGGGTGGAGTCGCCGATCGGCAAGCAGAAGGGCACCGCCATCCTGCGTGCGGGCTGCCGTCCCGACGTCACCGTCGCGATCGGGCAATTCGGACACTGGGCGACGCCCGTCGCCTCCGACCTCGACATGCCGAACCTCAACATGCTCGAACCCATGGATCTGTCGCTGATCGACGCCACGGGCAGCGGTAGCGACCTCATCCGCGTGAAGGTCTACAAGGCGTAGCCATGCGCTGGGGCATGGTGATCGACCTCCGCAAGTGCGTCGGCTGCCAGACGTGCACCGTCGCCTGCCACGAGGAGAACGCGCTGCCGCCGGGCATCTTCTGGCGCCACGTCGTCGACGTCGAGGTCGGCGAGTATCCGGACGTGCGGCGCACGTTCCTGCCGATGGGCTGCCAGCACTGCGCGGAGCCGCCGTGCGTGCCCGTGTGTCCGACGGGCGCGAGCCAGCAGCGCAAGGACGGCATCGTGTTCGTCCAGTACGACATGTGCATCGGCTGCGGCTACTGCGCGATCGCGTGCCCGTATCGCGCGCGGCACATGGTGCAGGACCACACGTGGTACTTCGGCGAGGCCACGCCGTCGGAGAAGCAGGCGCACGAGCCGGAGCGCTACGGCGTGATGACCAAGTGCACCTTCTGCAAGCACCGCGTCGACAAGGCGCCCGCGGGCGCCACGCCCGGCGTCGATCCCGAGTACACGCCGGTGTGCGTGTCGAGCTGCATCGCCAACGCGATGCACTTCGGCGACCTCGACGATCCGCAGAGCAACGTCTCGACGCTCCGCGACCAGCACCAGCCGGGCGTGCTCCTCGAAGAGCTCGGCCTCAAGCCCTCGCTCTTCTACATCACCGAGTGACCGTCACTCGGACCCCTCCGCCGGTCGTCGCGCTCATGCCGGCGCAGCTCCAGCACGAGTGGGACCTCTATCACGCGACGTGGTTCACGCTCATGGGCATCGGCGGCGGGATCTTCCTGCTCGCACGCCTCCTCCGCGCGGAGAGGAACCTCGGCGTGTGGCTCGGACTGCCCGTCGTCGACCTCGTGAGCTTCGTCGTGATCGGCGTCGGGGGTCTCGTGCTCGTATGGTCCCTGGGGCGTCCGCTCCGGATGCTGCGCGCGGTGCTGAAGCCGGGCACGAGCTGGATCAGCCGCGGCGCGATCGCCGACTTCATCTTCCTCGTGCTGGGCGCGCTGTTGATCCTGCCGGGCCTGACGATCGGGAGCGCGCGGCCCTTCGCGACGCTGCCGTGGGATCCGTGGGCGACGACACTCATCGGCAAGGTCATCGAGGTCGTGAGCCTGCTCGCGGCGGCCGTGGTGATCGTCTACGCGGGGCTCGTGCTGGCGGACAAGGCCGCGATCACGTTCTGGCGCTCGCGGCTCATCCCCGCACAGTTCGTGCTCTCGTCGCTGGCGATGTCCATGGCGACGATCATGGTGATGGCGACGCTGAATCGCGCGCCGATCGACACGATCCAGTGCCTGCTCCTCGGCAAGTTCCTCATGCTGCTGCTGCTCACGATCGCGTGGCACCTGACGACCGACCGCGCGAAGCCGGGCAAGCGAGAGAGTCTCGAGCGCCTCGGCACGACGTATCGCGGGCTCTTCTACGGCGGCGTGGTCGGCGCCGGCACGCTGCTCCCGGCGCTGCTCGCGTTCGCTGGTGCCGCGGCGCCCTCGGATCGCGCGGCGATCGGCATCATCGGCCTGCTCCTCACCGTGGCCGGCGGGTTCTTCCTCCGCCTCGTCACGCTCCGCGTCGGCTACTTCCCGCCGATCAGCGGCGCGCTGCGCCTGTCGAAGCGCCGCTGACGCCGTTCGCGGTGCTACACTCGTTCCGAGGAGCGCGATGGCCAGACTCGAGCGCGATCCCGTCATCGAGGCCTACAAGAAGGACGTCGACCGTTCGCTTCTCCGCGAGAATCTCCGGCGCTCTGTCGAGGAGCGCTTCCGAAATCTCATGAACCTCCAGCGTGCGGCCGCAGAACTGCGCCGCGCGGGTCGCGAGGCGCGCCGGCGCCCGTGACGGACTTCGCGGGCCTTCTTCGCGCCCTCACGGAGGCCGGCGTCGAGTTTATCGTCGTGGGGGGCGCCGCAGCGACCGCCCACGGCTCCTCGCTCCTCACGCTCGACCTCGATGTCGTCTATCGGCGTTCACCCGAGAACATCGAGCGCGTGGCGACCGCCCTTGGCGCTTACAACGCCTACCTTCGCGGGGCTCCGCGCGGCCTCCCGTTCCGATGGGACGCGGCCACGATCACCCGCGGGCTGAACTTCACGCTGACGACCGACCTCGGCGCGATCGACCTTCTCGGAGAGATCACCGGCGGCGGAGGCTACGACGCTCTCCTCCCGCACACGGTCGTCCTGAAGCTGTTCGAGCTCGAGTGCCGTTGTCTCGGCCTGGAGAAGCTCATCGAGGTGAAGCGTGCCGCGGGCCGCCCCAAGGACTTCGAGGCCATCGCCCAGCTCGAGGCGCTCCTCGAGGAGCGCGAACGTGGCGGGTGATAGGATCCGCGCGATGGGCAAGCTCCACGGACCAAACGGCGGATGGGTGATGCCATGAAAGACCTCGCGAAGCAGCTCAACGCGCTGTGCGACGCGCTGCCGTTCCAGTCGAGCTGGTACCTCAAGGACATGGCGAGCGGCGAGACCGCCAACCGCGCCGGCGACGTGGCGGTACCGTCGGCGAGCACGCGGAAGATCTCGATCATGATGGCGGCGCTCGCATCCGTCCACGCGGGCAAGCTCGCGCTCGATCAGAAAATCACCATCGACAAGAAGTACCAGGACAACGACTCCGGCACGTTCCAGCACCTGACGCCCGGCTTCTGGATCACGTTCCGCGACGCCTTGGTGATGATGATCATCGTCAGCGACAACACGTGCACCGGCACGGTGGCGGACCTCGTCGGGCTCGACGTGATCCAGCGCTACTGCGACGCGCTCGGCATGAAGGGCACCAAGCATCGCTTCGGGATCCCGCCCAGGCTCGGCCGCGATCACACGCTCGAGCAGGTCACGACCACGACGCCGAACGATCAGGGCCTGCTGCTCGAGCTGATCTGGCGTGGCACGACCGATCCGGCCGTCGCCACCAAGCTCCAGGTCACCCCCAAGCTCTGCCGGCTCGGAATCGACATCCTGAGCTGGCAGAAGCTGAAGGCGCGCCTGCCGTCGCAGCTGCCGCTCGGCACGAAGGTCGCGCACAAGACCGGCACGGGCAGCCGCGGCTTCATGGACGCGGGGATCATCTTCAAGAGCGACAACCCGTTGTACATCCTCACGGCCTACACCGAGCACGTGCCGGACGCGCTGCCCGACGGCACGCCGGGCTTCACGGCCGCGAACCAGCTCATCGGGCGGATGGCGCGCGTCGCCTGGGACACGCTCGGCACGTAGTGATCGACCGCGCGCGGATCGAGGCCACCTGGCCGGTCATCCGGCCGTACGTGCGCGTGACACCGGTGGTCGAAGCGAGCGGCCCGGACTTCGGGCTCGCGTCCGGGCCGCTCCGGAGCGTCCGCGCTCCGCTCGTCTTTAAGCTCGAGCAGCTCCAGCATTCCGGGTCGTTCAAGGCCCGCGGCGCGTTCGCGAACCTGCTGCTCCGCAAGGTTCCCGCTGCCGGCGTCGTCGCGGCGTCCGGGGGCAATCACGGCGCCGCCGTCGCCTACGCGGCGATGCGGCTCGGCGTGCGCGCGCGCATCTTCGTCCCCACCGTCTCGTCACCCGCCAAGATCGCGCGCATTCGCGGCTACGGCGCCGACCTCGTCGTCGGCGGTGACCGGTACGCCGATGCGCTCGCTGCGAGCGAGGAGTGGGTGCGCGAATCCGGCGCGCTGCCGGTGCACGCGTTCGATCAGGAGGAGACGCTGCTCGGGCAGGGGACGCTCGGGCGTGAGCTGATGGCCCAGGCGCCCGATCTCGACAGCCTCCTCGTCGCCGTCGGCGGCGGCGGACTGATCGGCGGAATCGCGGCGTGGTACGCGGGCGACGTGCGCGTCGTCGCGGTCGAGCCCGAAGGCGCCCCGACGTTGTTCAAGGCGCTCGCCGCGGGCCGGCCCGTCGACGCCGAGACGGGCAGCATCGCGGCCGATTCGCTCGCGCCGCGCCGCGTCGGCACGCTCATGTTTCCGATCGCCCAGGCGCACGTGGAGCGCGTGGCGCTCGTGACCGACGACGCGATCCGGCGGGCGCAGGCCGCGCTGTGGGACGTGCTGCGCGTGGTGGCGGAGCCCGGCGCCGCCGCGTCGTTCGCGGCGCTGCTGAGCGGCGCGTATCAGCCGGCGGCGGGCGAGCGCGTCGGTGTCGTCGTCAGCGGGAGCAACACCCCCGTCGACTTCGCGCGCTGACGCCGGGGTCAGAACCCTCCCGGCATCACCTGAATGTTGTCTTCGACGAGCGCGTGGGCGCCGGAGGAGAGCCGCAGCTCGGTCGACCGGGTGTTGCGCGCGACCACGCGGCCCGCCTTGATCACGTAGAGCTTCTCGCTCTGCTCCGTGATCGCCTGCGCGGGATCGCGCGCGTCGAGGACGACCAGGTCCGCGCGACACCCTTCGGCGAGGCCGTAGCCGTCGAGACCGATCGCGCGCGCCGCGTTGGTCGTGATGAATTCCAGCAGCCACGCCATCTGATCGAGGTTGCCGAGGTGCGCGACCATCGCGGTGACGAGCGCCTGGCGCAGCAGATCCGGGTGGCCGTACGGCGTGAACGGGTTGACGATGTTGTTCGTCGACACCGCGACGTTGAGGCCGGCGTCGCGCAGCTCGCCCAGGCGCGCAACGCCGCGCCAGGTCCGGCGCGTGTCGGTCCTCGCCTTCACGTGCATCTCGGTGGCGGGGAGGCTGATGACGTGGATGCGCGCCTCCCGCAGCCTGGCCACGACCTCCGCGCGGCGCGGCGGCTCGAGCACGTCGAGCATGCAGAGGTGCCCGAGCGTCACGCGGCCGTGCATCCCGCGCTCGATCGTCTGCTCGGCGATGTACTCGGAGGTCAGCAGCGCGGGGTCGTCGGCGGAATCCGCGTGGAAGTCGAGCGGCACGCCGAGGGCCTGCGCGGTCTCGAAGAACCAGTCGATGTGGCCGCGCTGGTCCTTGTCCATGTACGGGCAGCCGCCGAGCCAGCGGAGCCCCATCCCGACGCCTTCGCGCAGGAGATCCTGCGTGACCGTGTCGTTGAAGATCCCTTCCTGCGCGAACGCGATCAGCTCGAGGTCCAGGAGACCCGCGAGGTCTCGCTGGAGCCGCTGCATCGCCTCCACGCCGCGCAGCTCGACGAACGCGTCGATCTCGACGTGCGCGCGCATCGCCGTGCATCCGTGCCGGACCGCGAGCTCGAGGACCTTTCGGGCGCGCCCGTAGATGTCGTCGACGGTGAACTGTTTCTTCAGCTCCGCGACCAGGATCTGCGGCGTCGGTCCGCCCGCGGTGAGGCCCTGCGTGCGATCGGCGATGAACGCCTTGTCCGGATGGATGTGGCTTTCGACGAAGCCGGGGAGGACGAGCTTGCCGGCGACGTCGATGACGTCGGCGCCGGTCGCGGCGAGCGACGCGCCGATGCGCTCGATGCGCCCGTCGCGGACGAGGATGTCCCGTGGGGAGCGGTGGACGATGCCACCGCGCAGGAGGAGATCGGCCATGGGCGCGCAGTATAGCGCGCGGCCGCGTCAGTCGCGCGAGGCGCGCCGGGCCTCGCGCTCGAGGCCCGGAAGGATCGCATCGATGAACGCGTTGCGGAGGAGGTTGGCGATCGCCTGCAGCGCGCTCGTGTTCGGCTGGTCGATGCGGCCCTCGACGTCGACCTTGGTCGCGACCTCGTCGCGCGGCGGGTTCTTCAGGAGCTTCGAGACGCCGGTGACGAGACGCTCGTAGAGCTTCCTCACGAAGCTCTTGTCCTCGTCCTGCTTCGGGTCGTACGCCTTGACGTCCTTGAAGAGGGGCTTCACGTACCCCGTCACCGCGCCACCCTTGCCGTTCGGTTCCGAGTACAGCGAGAACTTGCCCTCCACGACGTCGAACTTCCCGTACTGCCGGAGTAGCGGGTTCATCTTGGTCATGTCGGTCTGCTCGAGCTTCAGCACGAGGTCGAAGTCCGGCCCCTTCGGCGTCGGGCGGAACGCCATGGTCGCGTCCGTCCGGCCGCTCCCCATGAACAAGCCCGTCAGGTGGATCTTCCCGACGCCTTCCGCCCGCTGGTTCGAGACATTGTCGACCTCGAGGTTGACGTTGGTGAGGAAGACCCGGAAGGGCGGGTCCGCCGTCTTGTTCGTGATGCCGACCTCGCTCTTCGTCATCCGCACCCGCTCGGCGCGCACGAGGAGGTCGGGACGGTCCGCCGTCTCCTTGGTCTTCTCCGCCGCGGCCTTCGTCGTCTTCTGCGCGACCCCGACGTTCTTCGGCGTGTGGATGTACTCGATCTTGATCCCGCTGACCTCGGCGGATTTCAGGTCGACGCCCCGGATCGTTGGGGCGTACTCGATGAGCCCCTCGCCGGAGAGCACGCCGCCCTCGACCGTGAGGTTGTAGCGGTTGGTCACCGGCTTGAAGTAGTCGAGCGGGACGTCCGCGAGGCGGACGTTCGCCTTGACGCCCGCGTGCGGCTCGGCCAGGAAGTCGGCGTGGCCGTCGATCGTGAGCCGTCCGGTCTCGAAGACGACCGCCTTCGCCTCGACGGGCGACGGGTAGTCGCGGGCCTTCGACTCGACGTTGCGGATGTTCTCCGCGCGCACCTGGATGCCGGTGATCGTGACCGGCTTGAACGGCCCGGGGTCGACGTATTCGGCCTCGCCGTCCGCGATGACGACCATGTTGATCTCGAGCGGGTAGATCGTCTTGAACGCGTCCTGCCAGCCCTTGTCCGCGACCGGCGTCGGGTCCTCCGCCTCCTGCCGCAGGTGCTCGAGGTGCACGTAGAGCTTCGGCCGCTCGATGCGGAAGTTGGCCACGAGGGCCAGGTGCATCAGCGCCTTCCACTCGACGCTCGCGTCGAGCTTCTCGATACTCAGCACCGGCGGATCGGGATGGGCGTCCTGGGAGAAAGAGAGGTTGTAGAGCGTCACGCTCAAGCCGATCGGATGGAAGCGCAGCTTCTCGATGCGAACGGTGTAGCCCTTCATCCGGGCGTTCATCTGGCTTTCGATCGTCCGCCGCATCGGCTCGTCGACGAAGAACGAGCCGGCGATGATCAACGCGAGGACGATCCCGGCGATGAGCAGCGCGGTGCGCGTGCGCCGGCCGGGCGCCCGCAAGCGGAATCGACGCCGCGGGAAACGGAGCAGATTTCCAAGTCGGGGGGCCGGCCGCCCGGACTCGGGGAGCGGACGGGGCTGAGCCATCGTTGGGACTCCCGCGATCCATGTCTGCAAGCGGGCTGCCACCGATCGTCGATCCGAAGGCCGCTGGCAGCTGGTCGGAGATGGCAAAACGCTCGCTCGGGTCGCACTGGGGGCAGCGGAGCTCTCCACGCGCCACGTCCCGCCGGACGCGATCACATACCTCGGCGAGACACGCAGCGGATCCGACACGATCGTGCGCACCGCGCTCACGTACCCGCGCGAGCTGCCGATCGACTTCGTCATGAACAAGCGCGGGCCCGCTGGGAAGTTTGCGACGTGCGCGTGGACGGCGTGAGCGCGGCCGAGAATTACCGCGCGCAGTTCGAGCGGATCATGGCGACGGGCTCTTACCCCGCGCTGGTGGACCGGATGAACGCGAAGACCGCGGCCGCCGGCGCGAGCCCCTAACGCCCCCGGAAGGTCGGCTTCCGCTTCTCCAGCATCGCGCGGCGCCCCTCGCTCGCGTCGGCGCTCGACCGGGCGCGGCGCGCGGCGGCGTCGAGGTCCTCCGACCCGATCGTCGTCCTGAGCTCCAGCGCGCGCTGGATCACCGCCTTGATCCCGGCGAGCGAGAGCGGGGCGTTGTCCGCGACCGTGCGCGCGAGCGTCTGCGTCGCGCCCTCGACCTCGGCCGCCGGCACCACCTGGTGGACCATGCCGATCTCGTACGCGCGCCGCGCGTCGATCGGCCGGCCAGTGAACATCAGGTGACGGGTGTGCGCGGGCCCGATGATCTCGACCAGCTTCTGGCCGAGCGTGAACGGGACGATCAGGCCGATGCGCGCCAGCGGCATGCCGATGCGCGCGGTGTCGGCCATCACGCGCAGGTCGCAGTGGAGCGCGAGCTCGCACCCGCCGGCGATCGCGTCGCCGTGCACCATCGCGATCGTCGGCCACTTCGAGCGCTCGACGCGCTGGAGGACGTCGATCACGTCGGCCTCGGGATCCGCGGCACCGCCGCGCGCCTCCATCTCCTTCAGGTCCATCCCCGCGCAGAACGCGGGCCCGGCGCCGCGCACGACGATCACGCGCACGTCCGTGCGGTCGTCGAGGTCTTCGAAGCTCGCGCGGAGCCCGTCGAGCACCGCGCGGTTCATCGCGTTGCGCTGCGCGGGGCGATTCATGGTGACGGTCGCAATGCCGTTCGCGACGCTCACGAGGATCTCGTCGGCCATGGGCCGCCACCTTAGGTGACGGCCCATGGCCTGTCAACTACGCGTGCGGGCGATGGACGTAGCCGTAGCGCGTGTTGCTGCGCAGGCCGCCGTTGGCCCGGTACTCCTGGGCGATCGCCGTGATCCGGTCGGCCGGAATCGGCGCGTGGGCCGATCGGACGGACACGTTGTACAGGCGCGAGGAGTTCGCGCCGAAGATCGCGTTTTTCACGAGACCGTCGGCGGGCCCGAGCGGCGCGAAGCCGTGCGCGCGCCGCATGTCCTCCGGAATCTCGAGGCGCCGCAGCGCCTCGATCTGCCACTGCGGCGAGCCGTACCAGACCGAGTCGCTGCCCCACACCACGTGGTCGGCGCCGAGGCCGCGCACGAGCGTGCCCATGAGCGCCGCCGCGAGCCGCGGACTTGCGACCGCGCACGTCGCGAACGACGTGCCGATCTCGCCGTACACGTTGCTGACGCCGAACTTGGACGGGATCTCGGCCAGCTCCGTCGCCCACTTGATGCGGCCGGTCTGGTCGAACTCTTTCACCATGGCGTCCGGCGACTCGAGGAACATCCGCAAGGCGGAGTGGTAGATCACGAAGTTGATCTGCGGCCAGTCCTTCGCCGCCTTCCCGACGTCCCACACAGTGTTGTACTCCCACACGTTCGGCCAGGACTTCTCGTAGTCCGCGGGAAGCAGGCCCTTGTGGATGCACACGGTGGTGATCCCGGCCTTCGCGATCTTCTCGTAGAAGGGATACATCACCTTGTCGTCGTCGAGCCGCCAGTACGTCCCCAGCTTCGACGGCGAGAGGGGGTCGCCGACCGTGTAGCCCTTCCAGCTGTCGGGCTTGACGCTCGCGATGCAGCGATCGACCTCGTCCATCCATCCCGCCTTCTTCGGCGTGAACACGGCGTGCGCGAGCAGGCGCCGGGATCCGGCGATGCGGTTGATGGCCGTGCGCGCCGCGGCGATCTGGTCGTTGGTGAGGAGGTCCCAGGTGGGGTCGTCGAACGGCGCGCCCGAGAGCAGCGCGACCTTCGTGTCGCTGTCGACGAAGATCTCCTTCACGTAGTTCTCGAACTTGTAGCGCGCGAGATTCTTCTCGCCGGCCAGCGCGGGGTTCCAGTGCTGCTTGGCGTACTGGGCGAGGCCGAGGAGCGCCTCGTGCTTGAAGTCGTCGCGCACGAAGTGCGTCTGGTCGTCGAAGATGAACTGCCCGGCCAGCGCGCTCGCCCGCGCGTCGGCGGCGCCCGGCGTCTGCGCTTCGGCGCGGCTCACGTCGAAGACGGGCCCGAACACGTCGTTCATGGCGAGGAACGCGGCGGCCATGCCCGCGCTGCTCGCGAGGAACCGGCGCCGGCTCATGCCGTGCCGCCGGCTGAGCGCGGCGGCAAGCGCATCGATGCGCGTCTCCACCCGCCGTTGCTCCCGCGTCTGGGGCGGCGGGTTGTACTCGCCGTTCGACACGATCTGGGTCGGGATCGGCGATCTCGGGGTGACGGTCTCCGCGGGGGCGACCCGTTGCAGCTCACGGCGGCTGAGGAAGTGCGGCATGGCAGCCCTCCATCGGTGAGGAGATGCCACGAGCCTAGGCCGATAAATGTGCTTGTCAACTGATATGATCGCGGCCATCCCGACGTTCCGGAGCGCATCATGACGTTCCCCGGCTACACGATGCCCGACGAGCTGAAGCTCCTGCGCGAGCAGGTGCGGCGCTTCGTGCGCGACGAGATCATCCCGCTCGAGCAGACGCTCGATCCCGACACGCAGGAGCTGCCCGAGGAGCACTTCAAGCGCCTGTCGGCGAAGACGAAGGCGGCGGGGCTGTGGGCGCTCGGGGCGCCCGTCGAGTACGGCGGCGCCGGGCTCGACGTCTTCAGCCAGTGCGTGCTCTACGAGGAGATGTCGCAGCACCGGATGGGCCTCTACGTGCCCGGGGCGGGCGTGTTCGGGCGCATCCCGCCGCACCCGATCTGGGCGGGGACGAAGGAGCAGATCGAGAAGTACGCGGCGCCGGCGGTGGAGCAGGGCTACGAGACGTTTTTCGCGATCACCGAGCCCTCCGGAGGCTCCGATCCGGCCGGCGCGATCCAGACGCGCGGGGAGAAGAAGGACGGCCACTGGGTCCTGAACGGCCGCAAGGTCTTCATCTCGCGCGCGGACACCGGGCCGTGGGGCGTCGTCTTCGCGCGCACCAACAAGGAGAAGGGCCGCGCGGGGATTTCGTGCTTCATCGTCGAGCGCGGCACGCCCGGGTTCACGGCGACGAACATCAAGACGATCCGCACCGCGGCGATCCCGAACGACGTCGTCTTCGAAGACTGCCGGATCCCCGAGGAGAACCTGATCGGCAAGGAAGGGCAGGGCCTGGACCTCGCGTTCGACCTGCTCGTGAAGAACCGGTTTCCGTACTCCGCGTGCAACCTCGGCGTCGCGGTCGCCGCGCACCGGATGGCCATCGAGCACGCCAAGCAGCGCGAGACGTTCGGCCAGAAGCTCTCCCAGCGCCAGGCCATCCAATGGATGCTGGCCGACGCGGAGGTCGAGATCCGCGCGTGCCGCTGGCTGATCTGGGAAGGCGCGTGGAAGGCCGACCGGGGCGAGGACGCGCGCGTGGAAGCGTCGATCGCCAAGCTCTACTCGAGCGAAGTCCTCGGCCGCGTGGTGGACGCGGCCGTGCAGATCCACGGCGGCTACGGCGTCTCGAAGGAGTTCCCGCTGGAACGCTGGTATCGCGAGGCCCGCGTGCGCCGGATCGGCGAGGGGCCCTCGGAGGTGCATCGCATGGTCATCGCGCGGCAGCTGTTCCGATGAGTCTCATGCTCGAGGGCATTCGCGTGATCGAGCTCGGCGCCAACCTCGCGGGGCCCGTCGCGGGCGAGATCCTCGCGCACATGGGCGCCGACGTCCTCAAGGTCGAGCGCCCGGAAGGCGACGACGCGCGCGGCTGGGGTCCGCCGTTCTGGAAGGGGACGTCGCCCGGCTTCCTCGCCGTCAACGCGAACAAGCGCTCGATCACCGTCGATCTGAAGGACAAGGACGCCGTCGCCGAGCTGATCGCGCTGATCGGCGAGGCCGACGTGCTCGTCCAGAACATGCGCCCGGGCTCGCTCGACGCGCTGGGCCTCGGGGCCGAGACGCTGACGAAGCGCTACCCGAAGCTCGTCTACTGCTCGGTGTGGGCGTTCGGCCGCACGGGGCCGCTGAAGCTGAAGCCCGGCTACGAGCCGCTGCTCCAGGCGTTCTCCGGGCTGATGATGATGAACGGCGGCGAAGGCGATCCGCCGACGCGCGTCGGCACGTCGATCCTCGACTACGGCACCGGCATGTGGACGGCGATCGGCGCGCTCGCGGGCCTCGTGCATCGCGCGGCCACGGGCAAGGGCTGCGTCGTCGACGCCTCGCTGTTCGAGACCGGGCTCGCGTGGATGAAGGGCTTCCACGTGAGCTATCAATCGTCCGGCCAGATGCCCGAGCGCCATCGCACCGGCAGCAATCGCGTGGTGCCGTTCGAGGCGTTCGAGTCCGCGACGGGACCGATGATCATCGCGGCGGGCAACGACCGGCTCTTCGCGAAGCTCGCGAAGGTGGTCGGCCATCCGGAGTGGGTCCAGGACCCGCGCTACGCGACGAACGGCGCGCGCGTCGCGCACAAGGACGAGCTGATCGGCGCGATCGCCGCGATCATCGCCACCCGCACCAAGGGCGAGTGGATCGACGCGCTGGAAGCGGAAGGCGTGCCGTGCGGGCCGATCAACGCGCTGCCCGAAGCGGCCGCGCATCCGCAGGCGCAGGCGCTCGGGATCGTGCAGCCGGTCCCCGGTGAGGACGATCTCACCGTGATCGCGCTGCCGCTGTCGTTCGACGGAGAGCGCCCGGGGATCCGACGCGCGCCGCCGAAGAAGATCGGCGAGCACGACCACGAGGTGAAGGCCGCGAAGGGCCGCTGGCCGGATTAGAAGCTCGATACAAGGAGGCGCGCGTGGCGAAGCCCGTCGTTCTCGAGTTCGGCATGGGAGTCGACGTTCACGGTCTCGACGGCACGAAGGCCGCGTGCCGCGCGGTGTCCGACGCGATCCGGCACTCGAGCCTTCCGCTCTTTCGCGACGTGCGCGAGCGCGGCGGCAAGATGCTCGTCGACGTCACCATCGGGATCCCGGCGGATGTGAAAGTGGACACCGAGATCGTGAAGAAGGAATTGCCGCACGGCGAGGTGGCGGTGCGCGCGGTGCCGGGTGGCCTGCGTGTCCCGGGTCACGACACGCTGATGGCGTGCGCGTCCATCATCGTCAGCATCGAAGAGCCGGCGGTGCGATGACGACGGCTGCCACGAGCTTCGGCCTCAAGCGGCTGCAACACCTCGTGCTCTGGGTCTCGAACGTGGAGCGCAGCGTGCGCTTCTACTGCGACGTGCTCGGCTTCGAGGTGCAGCGCCGGTATCCGAACGCCGCGTTCCTCATCATTCCGGGGACGGTGGACGATCATCACCTCGGCCTGTTCGAGCAGCCGGGGATCCAGCCGCCGGCGGAGCACGTCGCGCGCATGTACCACTCCGCATGGGAGGTCGGCGAGCTCACGGATCTCGCGCGTGCGCGACAACGGCTGATCGACGCCGGCTCGCTCGTCGGCCAGTCGGATCACGGCACGAGCCTCTCGCTCTACGCGAAGGACCCCGACGGCCTCGAGTTCGAGCTCTTCTGGACCGTGCCCGGCGGCACTCCCGTGGGCACGCGGGCGTTGAACCTCGACGCGGAGCTCGCGAAGCGCCGGGTGACCGCGTAACTGCCGCACCGCGTCCTCCCCGACTCTTCGCTCCCGCGACGGCTTGGAGTAGGATAAGCCGCCCTAAACAGGTGTCTCTCGTTGTCAGGTCGATCGCGAACGACGTGCGTTGCCTCCCGTTTCAGGAGGACAGCGAATGATGCTTCGACTGGCACTGATCGTGACGCTCGCGGCGGCGCTCGTTCTCGGAGACGGCCCGATGCCGGCAGCGGCGGCTCCGCAGGGGACGTAGACGGTGGCCGTGGCCACGTTCGGCAACGAGCGCTGGCTCCCGAACCTGACGCCGGGCGCCGAGGACGTGGTCCTCATGGGGCGAGAATTTATTGTCGCGCGACCTCAAGACCGGTGAGCTGTCGCCCATGTTCGCGGAGAAGTGGCAGGTCCTGGACGGTGGCAAGACGTGGCGGTTCCATCTGCGCAAAGGCGTCAAGTTCCACAACGGGACCGAGCTCACCGCCGAAGACGTGCGGTACACGTTCGCGCTCGTCGCGAAGGAAGGCTCGGCCAGCTCGCTGGCGCCGGAGTTCCGCGCGATCGAGAGCATCGAAGTCGAGAACCCGCACACGCTGACGGTGCGCTTCGACAAGCCTGCCGTGGCCTTCGGCAACAAGGTGACCGAGGGCCTGGTCGCGTCCGTGGCGTTCATCCACTCGAAGAAGCACCTGGAGTCCGCCGGGGAGCAGGGCGCCGAGCGGAATCCGGTGGCGACCGGGCCCTACAAGTTCGTGGAGCACGTGCGCGGCGACCGGATCGTCTACGAGGCGGTGGACAATCACTGGCGCGCGACGCCGCACTGGAAGCGCCTCGTGTTCCTCAAGGTCCCCGAGCCGGCCACGCGGCTCGCCATGCTCCGGGCGGGCAGCGTCGACGTGATCGAGGTCAGCGGCGAGTACGCGGACGAGCTGAAGAAGGTCGGCATGCGGATGCTCCTCATGCCGAACGTGTCGTGGGTCTACATCATCCTCGGCGGCCAGTGGCCGTCGAAGCCCACGTACGACCCGAAGGTGCCGTGGGCGCAGCCCGACGCCGAGAAGGCGCGCAAGGTGCGGCTCGCGCTCAACCTCGCCGTGGACAAGCAGGCGATCATGCAGCGCGTCCTCGGCGGTCTCGGTACCGTCGTCGGGTCGTGGCTCTCGTATCCGACCGATCCGTGGGCCTCGGACGCGCTGAAGAAGCCCTATCCGTACGATCCCGCGCAGGCGAAGAAGCTGCTCGCAGAGGCCGGCTATCCGAACGGCTTCGAGCTCACGATGAACCTCACGGCGTGGCCCGGACGCGGCTACCTCCCCGACGTCGGCGAAGCCGTCGCGACGTACTGGGAGAAGGTCGGCATCAAGGTCAAGCGTCGTCCGCTGGACCGCGCGGTGTTCTCGGCGGACTTCCGGGCGCGCGCGTACTCGGGCGTGACGCTGGCGTACGCGGCGCCGCTCGTCGGCCCCGAGCCCTGGGAGATCATGATCCGCGGCGGATACACCAAGGCCGCGCTGAACCTCTTCATGGAGCATCCGAAGCTCGACGAGTTCATCGACCGTCTCGCGACGCAGCCGAACTATCAGGAGCGCGTGCGCATCATGCGCGACGAGATGGGGCCCTGGCTGCACGAGTACATCCCGGGCGTGGCCATCGGCGCCGCGCACGCCATCGCGGGCGTGGGGCCGAAAGTCGGTGACTGGCCGCTGATTCCGGGCCACATGGGATTCCACAACTGGGAACACGTGACGAGAAAATAGCTTGCCGAGCGCACAACGGAGGAGAGGTATGCCGCGTCAGCTCTCGATCGCTCTCATCGCGACCTTGCTTTTCGGCGTGGCCCTCGGCGGCGTGGCCGAGGCGAAGCCCGAAGGGACATTGACCGTCGCGGTCGCCACGTTCGGGAATGAACGGTGGCTGCCGAATCTGTACGTCGGCGCCGAAGACGTCGTGCTGAAGCCGCTGTTGGAGAACCTGCTCAACAGGGACGCGAAGGGCAACCTCATCCCGATGCTCGCCGAGAAGTGGCAGGTGTCGGACGGCGGCAAGACGTGGCGGTTCCAGCTGCGCAAGGGCGTCAAGTTCCACAACGGGGCGGAGTTCACCGCCGAGGACGTGCGCTACACCTTCAGCCTGATGGCCAAGGAAGGCTCGGCGAACTCCCTGGCGCCGGAGTTCCGGCAGATCAAGAGCATGGAGGTCGAGAACCCACACACGATCACCATCCGGTTCGAGCGTCCGTTCGTGACGTTCGGGAACCGCGTCACGCACGGGCTGTTCTCGTCCATGGCGTACATCCAGTCGAAGAAGCACATCGAGGCGGGCGAGCAGGCGGCGGAGCGGCTGCCGATCGGCACCGGGCCGTGGAAGTTCGTCGAGCACGTGCGCGGCGACCGCATCGTCTACGAGGCCGTCGAGAACCACTGGCGCGCGGTGCCGCACTTCAAGCGGCTCGTGTTCATCAAGGTTCCGGAGGTCGCGACGCGCATGGCCATGCTGCGCGCGGGCAGCGCCGACGTCGTCGAGGTCAGCGGCGAGTACGTGGACGAGCTGAAGAAGGTCGGGATGCGGACGCTCGTGATGCCGAACGTCTCCGCCATCTGGATCATCCTCGGCGGGCAGTGGCCCACCAAGCCGAGCTACGACCCGAAGGTGCCATGGGCGCAGCAGGATGCGGAGAAGGCGCGCAAGGTGCGCATGGCGCTGAACCTCGCCATCGACAAGAAGGCCATCATGGAGCGCGTCCTCGGAGGCGTGGGAACCGCGGTCGGGACCGTGAACTACTACCCGACCGACCCATGGATCTCGGACGCGCTGCTGAAGCCCGTCGCGTACGACCCGGCACAGGCGAAGAAGTTGCTCGCCGAGGCCGGCTACCCGAACGGGTTCGAGGTCACGATGAACCTCACCGCGTGGCCCGGGCGCGGATTCCTGCCCGACGTGGGCGAGGCCGTCGCCACCTACTGGGAGAAGATCGGGATCAAGGTGAAGCGCCGTCCGGTCGATCGCGCCATCTTCGCGGCTGACTTCCGGGCGCGGTCGTACGCCGGTGTCACGCTCGCATACGCGGGGCCGATCATCGCCCCGGAGCCGTGGGAGCTCTTCCAGCGCATCGCATACACGAAGGCGCCGGTGCATCTGCTCGTCGAGCATCCGAAGCTGGACCAGTTCATCGATCGGCTGAGCGGGGAGGCGAGCCTCGCGGAGCGGACCCGCATCATGCGCGAGGAGATGGGGCCGTGGCTCTACGACTACATGCCGGGCATCGCCATCGGCGCCACGCACTCGATCGCCGGCGTGGGCCCGAAGGTCGGTGACTGGCCGCTGATTCCCGGCCACATGGGCATCCACAACTGGGAGTACGTGACGAGGAAGTAGGGCATGGCGCGTTACCTCGCGGGCCGCCTGGCGCAGACGCTCCTCTCGATGCTGGTCGTCATCAGCATCGTCTTCTTCCTCACGCGCCTGTCCGGGAACCCGATCCACCTCCTGCTCGACGTCAACGCGAGCGAGCGCGATCAGGAGATCCTCACGCGGCACCTCGGGCTGGACCGGCCGTTGCCCGTGCAGTACCTGATCTACGTCCGAAACATCTGCCTGGGTGACTTCGGTACGTCGATCCTCACGCGGCGGCCGGTCACGGAGCACATCTGGGAGCGCCTCCCGGCGACCGCCGAGCTCGGCTTCGTCGCCATGGCGCTCTCGGTCCTCATCGGCGTGCCGTTCGGGATGTACTCCGCGGTCCGCCGGGGCACCGCGTTCGACAGCGGGGCGCGCATCTTCGCCGTGCTGGGCCAGTCGATGCCGGCGTTCTGGCTCGGTCTGATGCTGATCCTGCTGTTCGGCGTGATCCTGGGCATCTTCCCGGCGGGCGGCCGCGGTGGGATCGAGCACATCATCCTCCCCGCCTTCACGCTCGGTTACTTCACGTCCGCCGCGATCCTGCGGCTCACGCGCTCGGCGATGCTGGAAGTCCTCGGCTCCGACTACATCAAGTTCGCGCGGCTCAAGGGGCTGCACGAGCAGGTCGTGCTGTGGAAGCACGGCCTGAAGAACGCGCTGCTTCCCGTGGTTACCTTCGCGGTGATGCTGTTCGTGCAATTCCTCGGCGGCGCCGTCGTGACCGAGACCGTGTTCGCGTGGCCGGGCCTCGGACGCCTGATCCTGGAGTCGATCACCACGCGCGACTATCCGATCGTGCAGGCGGGGGTGCTCGTGCTGAGCGCGCTCTACCTCACCGGCAACCTCTGCGTCGATCTCCTCTACAGCTATCTCAACCCGAGGATCCGTCGTGCCGGGGCCTGATCACATGGGGGGCTCCGGGCGCCCCCCAAGCCCCCCGGCGCTCGCACCCGCCCCGGCGCAGCCGTGGCGGGGCTCGTTGCGGCGCTTACCGTGGTTCGCCGGCGCCGTGCTCGCGACGCTCGTGTTCTGCGCGGTCTTCGCGCCGTGGCTGGCGTCGAAAGATCCGACCGCCGGTGACATCACCACGAAGCTCATCCCGCCCATCTGGATGGAGCGGGGAACGATGGAGCACCCGCTTGGGACCGACCGATTCGGCCGCGACATCCTGAGCCGGATCATCCACGGCAGCCGCATCTCGCTGCTCGTCTCGATCATCGCGATCGGTGTGGCGGGTACGCTCGGCACCGCGCTCGGGCTGATCGCCGGTTACCGCGGCGGTCTCACCGACACGCTGCTGATGCGGATGACCGACATCGGGCTGTCGCTGCCCACGATCCTCATCGCGGTGGTCATGGTCGCGGTATCGGAGCCCAGCTTCCGCAACGTCGTGCTGGTGATCGCGCTCTTGCTGTGGCCGCGCTTCGCACGCCAGATCCGCGGCGAGACGCTGGCCGTGAAGGAGCAGGACTTCGTGGCGCTGGCGGTCGTCGCCGGACGCTCGGGCACGTGGATCATCGCGCGGCACATCTTCCCGAACGTCGTCCCGACGCTGCTCGTCATCTCCACGCTGCAGGTGGGGTACGTGATCTTGCTGGAAGGTACGCTCGGCTTCCTCGGCGTCGGCGTGCCGCCGCCGAACCCGGCGTGGGGGCTGATGATCGCCGACGGCCGCGGATTCCTCGCGACGGCCTGGTGGATCGCGCTCTTCCCGGGCCTCGCGATGCTCCTCACGGTGCTCGCGGTCAACCTGATGGGCGACTGGCTGCGCGACCACCTGGATCCGAAGCTCCGCCAGGCCGGCGCGCGCGTGACCGCCGCGACCGCCACCACGGCGGCGCCGATCGAGCCGGCCATCGCCGAAGCGCCCGCGCGCGGTGACTAGGATGCCGCTGCTCGCCGTCGAGGATCTGAAGACCTACTTCTTCACGCGCCGCGGGGTGGTGAAGGCAGTCGACGGCGTGAGCTTCACGCTCGAAGCCGGCGAGACGCTCGCGCTCGTGGGCGAATCCGGCTCGGGCAAGTCGGTGACGTGCCTGTCGCTCGTGCGCCTCGTGCCCGAGCCCGCCGGCCGCATCGTCGGCGGGCGCATCCTGCTCGACGGCGACGACCTCCTGGCGAAGAACCCGAGGCAGATGCGGCGCGTGCGCGGCAAGCAGATCGCGATGGTGTTGCAGGACCCGATGACCTCGCTCAACCCCGGCCTGACGATCGGCACCCAGGTCGGCGAGGTCATGCGGCTGCACCAGGGGATCCGCGGCCGCTCGCTGCGCGAGCGCGTGGTCGACGCGCTGAGGCGTCTCCGTATCTCCGCCGCCGAGTCGCGGCTCGGCCAGTTTCCGCATCAGTTCAGCGGCGGGATGCGCCAGCGCGTGTCGAGCGCCATCGCGCTCTCGTGCGCGCCGCGCGTGCTCATCGCGGACGAGCCGACGACGTCGCTCGACGTGACCATTCAGGCGCAGTATCTGGAGCTGCTGAAGGAAGTGCAGGCCGCGGCCGGCGTCGCGGTCATTCTCGTGACGCACGACTTCGGGATCGTCGCCGCCAACGCCGACCGCGTGGCGGTGATGTACGCGGGCCGGATCGTCGAGATGGGCACCACGCTGCAGGTGTTCAACAACCCGCGGCATCCGTACACGCAGGCGCTGCTCCGCTGCCTGCCCGACGTGGACCTCAAGCGCGAGCAGCTCGTGGAGATTGGCGGGCAGCCGCCGGACCTCGCCGCGCTCCCGCCGGGCTGCCCGTTCGCGCCGCGGTGCTCGGAGCGGCAGCCGATCTGCGAGCGGAGCCTCCCGCCCGCCGTCACCGTCGACGCGGGGCACACCGCGGCGTGCTTCCTGGCGGTGGCGACGCCCGCGTGATCCTCGAAGCCGTCGACCTCAAGAAATATTTCCCCGTGACCGGCGCGCTGGCGCTCGGCCGCGCGCAGACGTGGATCAGGGCCGTCGACGGCGTCAGCGTGCAGGTGGGCGAGGGCGAGACGCTCGGCATCGTGGGAGAATCCGGGTCGGGGAAGACGACGCTCGCGAAGCTCTTCCTGCTCCTCGAGCGCCCGACCGCCGGCTCGCTGCGCTTCGACGGCAAGGACGTCGCGACGTTCGGGCGCGCCGACGTCCGGCGCTACCGCCGCTCGGTGCAGGCGGTCTTCCAGGACCCGTTCAGCTCGCTCGACCCGCGGATGCGCGTCGAGCAGATCGTCGGCGAGCCGTTGATCCCGGAGAACGGCGTCACGCGCGCGATGGTGCGCGACCGCGTCAGGGAATCACTGGAGCTGGTCGGCCTCCGCCGCGACAGCGCGTCGCTCTATCCCCACGAGTTCAGCGGCGGGCAGCGGCAGCGCATCGCCATCGCGCGCGCGCTCGTGACGACGCCGAAGTTCATCCTGCTCGACGAGCCGGTCTCCGCGCTCGACGTCTCGATCCGCGCGCAGATCCTGAATCTCCTCAAGCGGCTGCAGGACCAGCTCGGGCTCGCGTACATCATGATCTCGCACGACCTCGCGGCCGCGCGCTACCTCGCGACGCGCCTCGCGGTGATGTATTGCGGCAAGCTCGTCGAGACCGGCGCGTGCGAGGCTGTGTACACGGAGCCGCTCCATCCGTACACGGAGGCGTTGCTCTCGGCCGCGCTGCCGCTCCATCCGTCCGCGCGCCGCCAGCGCATCATCCTGAAGGGCGAGATCCCGAACCCGACGAATCCGCCGTCGGGCTGCCGCTTCCACCCGCGCTGCCACCGCGTGCTGGCCGAGTGTTCGTCGGTGGAGCCGGCCTGGCGCGAGGTGAAGCCGGGCCGCTTCGCGGCCTGCCACCTCCACTGACGCCAGAGTCGGAGGTAGGTGTCGCTGGCGAGAACTGCAAGGCCACCGAAATAGGTCGACGGGATAGGCGGCGAGTGCACTCGCGACTCGATTGATCGCCTCTCCGGTGCGCGGGATCGAGCGAGATAGGCCGACCAGGAGGACTAAGACTCTCGTGGACGTGGCAAGCGGTTACATAGCCCTGACTGACCCGGACTGGTATTCGTACCTTTCAACCCAACCTCGCGTTGAGGAAGTCAACTTTTGGCAGCCGCACGGCGGGCGCGTTTTTCGAGCGCTGAAGCGTGGCGAACCGTTCTTCTTCAAGCTTCGCGCGCCGCATCGAGCAATCTCGGGGTTCGGGTTCTTCGAACGATTTGAGAGCCTTCCAGCGTGGTTGGCCTGGGATTGTTTTGGCGAGATGAACGGGGCTCCCGATTGTGAGTCAATGATTGACCGCATCATTCGCCTGCGCGGCGAGGGAGAGCCGTCTTCGCGAGCGGGCGATTTTCAGATCGGATGCATCATGCTCTCGGCCCCGGTCTTTTTCCCGCAGAGCGAATGGGTAACGCCCCCGAGCAACTGGCCGCAGGCGGGAATCCAGCAGGGCAAGACCTACCCACTCGACTCTGGCGAGGGGCGCCGCGTTCTCGAGGACTGCCTCGCCCGTGCGCAAAGCGGAGCACGCTACTGGAATGTGGAACCAGGTACATGGGTTGTAGCTGAAGGCTCGGCGCGTTATGGGAGTCCTTTCCTCGTTCGTCCTCGTCTGGGCCAGGGGCTATTCAGTCTCGCAGTTCGGGATGCATACGACGGGGCCTGTGCTGTCACGCGCGAGCATTCGGCCCCGGTCCTGGAGGCTGCCCACATAGTGCCTTACGCTCGAGGTGGCGAACACCGAGTCGATAACGGCCTCTTTCTACGGCGCGACCTGCATCGCCTTTATGACCGCGGATACGTGACAGTGACTCCCGACTACGTCTTTCGTGTTGGGGATAGACTCCGCGACGATTTCAGGAACGGGCGCAGCTACTATGGTCTGAATAATTCGACGATCGCGATCCCCGCGTACGATGCGTGGCGACCGAGAAGAGATTTTCTCGAGCAGCATGCACGAGAGGTGTTCAAGGGATGACGAACGTCGCCTGGCTAACATCTGAATGCAGGCGACGGCGGTTACGCGTGCGGAGCGGCGTTAACCGCGCGCCGCCGCGCCTGATGCCGGTAAAATGATCCGTGCCCATATCCGAAATTCTCTGGCCGGAAGAGCGAGTCGACCATCTTGCCGAGCATGGCGTGAGGCCAGAGGAATTCGAGGATGTGTGCTTCGGGACATCGCTGATACTGCGGGCAAGGGCCACGGGCCCGAATCCGGTTTACTACGTGCTCGGGGAGACCGATGCCGGCCGGACGCTCTTTTGCGTGGTGATCGAGTTCCCTGACGGGAAAGGCTATCCGATCACCGCCCGCGACATGACAGATAAGGAAGAAGCGGCGCTACGCCGCATGGAAAAAACGATGACGCCGAAGCTACCGACGACTGACTCTATTCGGGAACTCGCCACCTTCTGGCAGCACCATGACCTGACTGATTTCGAAGATGAACTCGAAGAAGTGTCGGAGTCCGCGTTCCGCCGAAAGCACGTGGTCGGTGTTCCACTCACCGAAGACGAACACCGGGCGATCTCCGATGCGGCCGCATCCCGCGGCATCGACGAGTCGGCGTTGATCCGGGAATGGGTCAAGGAGAAGCTGAGCCGCCGATAGAGCCGTCGAACACGCGGTCGAGAGCGGACAAGATTCTGATCGAATTCGAAATCGGGTCAGTGAAGCCGCAGCAGACGCTCCGCGTTGCCACTCAGGAGCTTCTTCGTGTCGTCCGGCGACAGCGGGATCGTCGGGATCCACTGGGCGGCCGGCGCGTTGCGGACGAACGGGTAGTCGACCGAGAACAGGATCCGGTCGATGCCCATTTCCATCACGCAGCAGAGCAGGGCCGGGTTCGAGAAGAAGCCGCTCGTCGTGATCCAGAAGTGCTTGCAGAAGTAGTCGCGGAACGAGAACGACGCGCGGTTGCCCGGGCGCGCCAGCGCGTGGTTGATGCGCCAGAGCAGGAACGGCAGTGACTCCCCGAGATGGCCGAGGATGATCTTCACGTTCGGATAGGCGTCGAAGACGCCGGACAGCACGAGCCGGATGCCCTGCGTCGCGGTCTCCATCGTGAAGCCCCAGCCGGCGCTCAGCAGGGCGGGGAAGTCCTTCACGTAGTCCTTGAGATACGCGTCGACGACGGCCGGGTGCGGCGTCGCGGGGTGGATGTAGAGCGGCACGTCGAGCGCCTGCGCGCGCTCGAAGATCGGCCAGAAACGCTTGTCGTCGAAGAACACGCCGTTCGTGAGGCCGTGGACCATCGCGCCCTTGAAGCCGAGCTTGGTCACGGCGCGCTCGAGCTCGTCGGCGGCGGCGGCCGGCTCGGCCGTCGGCAGGCAAGCGAAGCCCGCGAAGCGCGCCGGATGGGCGCGAATGATGTCGAGCAGCCGGTCGTTGGCGCCGCGCGCGAGCTTCACGGCGGTCTCGCCGTGGAGCCGCTGCGTGGCCGGCGCGCCGTGCGAGAGCACCTGCACGTCGATGCCGGCCTCGTCCATCTCCTTGATGCGAAGATCCGCGTAGTCGAACAGGCGCTCGGCGATGCCCGGCGCGCCCCGCACGCCGTCGAGCGGATCGAACGTCGCGGCGACTTCCCGGTCCCAGTAGTGCTCCTCGAGGGCGATGACGCGCGGCTTGCCTGGGTTCGTCATGCGGGGCATTCTCGCACGGCGAAAGGGGACCGCTCATGGACCAACCGACGGCCGTCACGCTCGACCGGATCGCCGATCTGACCGGCGCCGAGCGTGAGGAGCTGCGCGCGCTTCAGCTCGCCGTGTATCCGCCGGCCGAGGCCACGTCGTGGCCGGGCCGCCAGATCGAGTGGGCGCCGGCGGACTACGGGGTGCGCGTGCGCGACGACGACGGCGCGGTGGTCTCGTACGTCGGCATCTGTCTTCGCGAAGGCGCGAGGGACGGGAAGCCGGCGCGCATCGGCGGCATCGGCGGCGTGAAGACGCATCCGTCGGCGCGGCGGCGTGGACTGGCGGCGCACGGCATGGAGCGCGCCCGCGAGTTCTTCCGCGCGTCCGCGATCGACTTCGCGCTGCTCGTGTGCGAGCCGCGCTTGCTCGACTCCTACGGTCGCCTCGGCTGGCGCGAGTTCGCCGGGGAGCTGCTCGTGCGACAACGGGGCGAGACGGTTCCCTTCACGTTCAACCGCGTGATGACGTCCGCGGTGCGATCCGCCGCGCCGGCGCTCGGGCCGCCCGGGCGGCCCGAGCGCGACGTAGACCGCTTACGGGACCTGGGCGCTGGCGTGCCGGACCAGGATGTCAGCGCGCCGGTTCTTCGACCAGCACGCCTCCGTCTGCATTTTCTTCTCGCGGCACTCCGGCCGCGCTTCGCCGTAGGACGTCTCGTATTTCGGCGCGAGCTTCGCGTTGTCTTCGACCTTCGCCACGACCTTGTCGGCGACGCCGCGCGTCTTCGACGCGGCGTCCGCGATCATCGCGGAGGCGATGAGCCCAGTCGACAGGACAAGTGCGGTGGTGACACGCACGACTCGTCTCGTCATGATGAGGCCCTCCTTTGCGAGGGGCCAAAGGGGGCAACGCGCGTGCCAGGACCCCCGTTTTCTTGCTGAACGCGCGTGATTCCGCTGCTTCCGGCGCGCTCCGCGAAGGACCGATCACGTCGTGGCGCGTGTAGAAGGTGCGCCGGGCGCGCCCGAAGTTACACGCTCAGGGCGCCACGGGAAGCGGCGCGCGCTCGGGCTGGACGTGACCGCACGCCTTGCAGGTGCGCAGGGCCACGCTCGCGTCGAACGCCTCGATCGCCGTCTTCAGCTCCTTCTCGATGTCCGCCACGTGCATCGTGACTTCGTGCAGGCGCGCGTCGCACTGGTCGCAGAGCCAGAGCAGCGACTCGGTCTGCGACGGCGTGCGCTTCACCTCGATCACGAGGCCCCACGTGTCCGCCGGACGGTGCGGGGAGTGCGGGGTAAGCGCGGGCACCAGGCACATCTCGCCTTCGCGGATCGCGCGCGAGCGCCGCGTGCCGTCCTCGAGCGTCTCCAGCGTCATCGCGCCCTTCAGCATGAAGAAGATCTCGTCGGACGGATCGATGTGGAAATCGCGCCGCGCGTTCGGCCCGCGGATCACCATCGCGGTGAACTGCGAGTCCTCCCAGATCACCTTGTTGCCGACCGGCGGCTCGAACGCCGCGCGGTGCTCCTCGATCCACTGCCAGAGGCCGAACGTGGTCAGCGGCTGCATCTAGGGCGCCCTCTTCGCGAGGACGTGCAGCAGCGCCTGGCGCCCTTCACGGACGGCCGCGAGGCCGCGCTTGAGCGCGGGGACGACGTCGCCGGGATTCTCGACACGCTCGCCGTACCCGTCGAACGCCTTCACGATGTCTTCGAACCGCGGCGAGGGCGTGAGGTCGGAGAGCGGGAACCGTCCGGTCTTCACGGCCCACCCGTCGGGATGCAGCTTCGCGGCCGAGCTCCGCACGGCTTCCCAGCGCTGGTTGTTGAAGATGATCGTCAGCACGGGGACGTCGTGGGCGCGCTGCACGAAGTGGCACGACGTCGGCTCGCCGAAGAAGTACGCGCCGTCGCCGAGCGTCGCGATGACCGTGCGCCCGGGCTCGCCGAGCTTGACGCCGAGCGCCGCGCCGAATCCGAAGCCGAGGCCGCTCGAATGCGGCGACGCGAAGTAGCTGCCCGGCCGCGTGAACGCCGTGTACCGGCGGTCGAGCGGATACTCGTTGACGACCACGGTGTCGTCGTCGATGACCTGCTCCAGGCACTTCGCCACCCAGGCGAAGCCGATCGTCGACTTCGACGCCTGCTCCATCGCCTGCGCGTCCCACGCGGCCAGCCGTCGCCGGTGCTCGCCGGCCACGTGGCGCGTGCGCGCGTCGACCTTCGCGCGGTCGGCGTGTCGTCGCACGGCCTCCGCCAGCATGGGCAGCGCGATCGCGGGCGCGGCCGCGATCGGCACGTCGCACGGATAGCTGCGCATCGGATAGCGCGAGAAGAACGGGTCGACGCCGAGATGGATGATCTGGGTACCGTCCTTCGGCTTCGCGAGCGCCGGATACCACGGCACGTCCGCGTCGATCACGAGGACGACGTCGGCGTCGCCGAGCGACGGATTGGTCTGGCCCGATTGATTGAAGCCGAGGTGCAGGTCGTGCCGGAGCGGGAAGTTCATGTACGTCGGATCCGCCTCGACCACGCCGGCGCCGCACGCCTCGGCGAGCGCCACGAGCCCGGCGACCGCCTGCGGATCGCGGCCGGACGCCGCGGTGAGCACGAGCGGGAACTCGGCGGCGGCGAGCAGACGCGCGGCCTCGTCGATGCGCGCGGGATCGGGGAAGCGGGCGCTCGCCACCTTTCGACGCGACGGTGAGGTGATCGTCACGTCGCGGACGGGCGCCGCCAGGACCTCGCGCGGCAGCGAGAGGTAGACGGGCCCGGTGGGCTCCGCCTGCATGACCTCCATGGCGCGATCCACGACGGACTCGAGCTGCATGGGGTTCCGCAGCTCGTAGTCCCACTTCACGTACTCGCGGAGCATGGCGGCTTGATCGAAGCTCTCCTGCGCCCAGTGGATGTGCAGGTCGCGCGCGCCGACGAGCCCTTCCTCGGTGATGGGCGTGCGTCCCGCCGTCATGAGGAGCGGGACGTTCGCGCGCGAGGCGGTGATGATGCCCGTCGCCGCGTTGCTCGTCCCCACGTTGACGTGCACCATCACGGCGGCGGGACGGCCGGAGCCGAGGTAATAGCCGTGCGCCATCGAGACGGCCACCATCTCGTGCGGGATGACGAGTGGCCGCGGCCCCCCGCCGCCCTGCGCCTCGAACTTCGCGAAGGCGTCGACGAGCGACGCGAAGTCGGTCCCGGCGTTTCCGAAGAAGACGTCGATCCCGCGATCCTTCAAGAGCGCGAGATAAGCCTCGGCGACGGTGTCGGCGGAGAGGGCTCTGGTGGTCATGGTGCCGGTATAGTACCGCCGCGGGAGGTGTCGCGATGAGCGTGCGTGCCGTCTTCCACACGGGCCTGACGGTGAGCGACCTCGAGCGATCGATCGCCTTCTATCGCGATCTGCTCGGCCTGGAGCTCATCACGCAATGGGAGTCGAGCCAGGAATACTTGAGAACGGTCGTCGGCTTCCCCGATGCCGAGCTCCGGATCGCGCTCCTGAAAGTCCCGGCCATGGACGGCGGCGTCTCCGGCCACCACATCGAGCTGCTCGAGTACCGTCAGCCGCGCGGCTCCCGCGGCGATCCGCGCACGTGCAATCCGGGCAACGCGCACGTCGCGTTCATGGTGGCGGACCTCGACGCGATGTATCGCGACCTCTCCGCGCGCGGGGTGCGCTTCAAGTCGCCGCCCGTCGAGATCACGCACGGCCGCAACAAGGGCGCCAAGGCGGTCTACCTGTGGGACCCCGACGACATCACGCTGGAGCTGGTCCAGCCGGCGCCCCGCTGAGGAACACTTGCCTTGACTCGTGCGTTCGCGGGATAGTCCCACCGTCTTCTTCCCGGGGAGGAAAAGCCATGCGATTGACAGTCAACGGTAAGTCGCACGAGGTGAATGTCGATCCCGCCACACCGCTCCTGTGGGCGATCCGGGAGCACGTGGGGCTCACAGGGACCAAGTATGGCTGTGGCGTCAAGGTGTGCGGGGCGTGCACGGTGCATCTCGACGGCAAGCCCGTCCGCTCGTGCGTGATCCCCTCCAGCGCTGCGGTGGGTAGGCAGGTGACCACCATCGAAGGCCTCGCCGCCGGCGGTGCCCTGCACAAAGTGCAGAAGGCATGGGTCGACAACGAGGTGCCGCAGTGCGGCTACTGCCAGTCCGGCATGATCATGGCCGTCGCCGCGCTCCTCAAGGACAAGCCGAAGCCCACCGACGCCGACATCGACGCGACGATCACGAACATCTGCCGGTGCGGCACCTTCCAGCAGGTGCGTGAAGCCATCCACGCCGCGGCGAAGGCGTAAGGGGGAGAGGCCATGACCATGCTCAAGATGGACCGCCGCTCCTTCGTCATCGGCAGCGCCACCGTCGGTGCCGGCCTCGCGCTCGGCCTGAAGATTCCGTTCGGACCCGATGTCGTCCGCGCGGAGGACGGCTCGCCGGAAGTCAATGCCTGGGTGGTGATCCGCCCGGACGACACGGTCGTCATCCGCGTCGCCCGCTCCGAGATGGGGCAGGGCACGATCACCGGTCTCGCCCAGATGGTCGCCGAGGAGCTCGAGTGCGACTGGTCGAAGGTGACGACCGAGTACCCGACGCCCGGCCAGAGCGTGAAGCGCAAGCGCGTCTGGGGCGACTTCTCCACGGGCGGCAGCCGCGGCATTCGCACGTCGCACGAGTACGTCCGCAAGGGCGGCGCCACCGCGCGCGTGATGCTCGTGCAAGCCGCTGCCGACCAGTGGAAGGTGCCGGCCTCCGAGTGCACGGTCGCGAACAGCGTGATCACGCACAAGCCGTCCGGCCGCACCACGACGTACGGCAAGGTGGCGGAAGCGGCCGCGAAGATCACGCCACCCGCGAACGTCGCGCTCAAGGATCCGAAGGAGTGGAAGCTCATCGGCAAGTCCGTGAAGCGGCTCGACACGCTGCCGAAGGTGACGGGCGCGCAGGTCTACGGCGCCGACCTGAAGCTGCCGGGCATGCTGACGGCCGCGATCAAGGACTGCCCGGTGTTCGGCGGGAAGGTGCAGAGCTTCGAGGCCGCGAAGGTCTCGGGCATGCCGGGCGTGAAGCACGTGCTCAAGGTCGGTGAGTCCGCGGTCACCGTCGTGGCCGACACGTGGTGGCAGGCGAAGGTAGCACTCGACGCGCTGCCGATCGTGTGGGACGAGGGACCGAACGCGAAGGTCTCCAGCGCCGACATCGCCAAGATGCTCGAGGCCGGCCTCACCGCCGATCAGGCGTTCGTCGGCAACTCGAACGGCGACGTGAAGGCCGGGCTCGCCTCGGCCGCGAAGAAGATCGAAGCGACCTACGCGTATCCGTTCCAGAACCACGCGCCGATGGAGCCGATGAACGCGACGGCGAAGTACACGCCGGACAAGTGCGAGGTCTGGGTGCCGACGCAGAACGGCGAGGCCGCGTTCGCCGCGACGACCGCGGCGTCCGGGCTGCCCGCCGACAAGTGCGAGGTCTACAAGATCAACCTGGGTGGCGGCTTCGGCCGGCGTGGGGCGTTCCACGACTACGTCACGCAGGCCGTCCTCATCGCGAAGCAGATTCCCGGCACGCCGGTGAAGCTCTTGTGGTCGCGCGAAGAGGACATGATGCACGGCAAGTATCACCCGGTCATGCAGGCGAAGCTGACGGGCGGCCTCGACGCGAGCGGCAACCTCACCGCGTTGCAGTTCCGTCTGTCCGGTCAGTCGATCATCGCGGCCGTGTTCCCGCAGAACCTCCAGAACGGCCGGGACTTCCTCACGTTCCAGGGCCTGCATCCGAGCGGAGACTTCGGCTTCGGGTACACGGTGCCGAACCTGATGATCGACCATGCGATGCGCAACACGCACGTGCCGCCCGGGTTCTGGCGCGGCGTCAACATCAACCAGAACGCGATCTTCCTGGAATGCTTCATGGACGAGCTCGCGCTCGCCGCGGGCCAGGATCCGCTCGCGTTCCGGCGCAAGCTCATGGCGAACCATCCCAAGCACCTCGCGGTGCTGAACGCGGTCGCGGATCGCGTGGGCTGGGGCAAGCCGGCGCCGCAGGGCGTCCACCGCGGCCTCGCCCAGATGATGTCGTTCGGCAGCTACGTGGCGGCGTGCGCGGAGGTGTCCGTCACGGGCGGCGACAAGATCAAGGTGCAGCGCATCGTCGCCGCGATCGACACCGGGTACACGGTCAACCCGGCGCAGGTCGAGCGCCAGATGGCCGGATCGTTCGTGTACGGCCTCTCGGCGCTGTTCATGGAGGAGTGCACCGTCAAGAACGGGCGCATCGAGCAGACCAACTTCCCGGCGTACGACTCGATGCGCATCGCGCAGATGCCGAAGGTCGAGGCGATCGTCATGCCGTCCGGTGGCTTCTGGGGCGGTGTGGGCGAGCCGACGATCTGCGTCGCGGCCCCGGCCGTGCTGAACGCGTACGCGGCGGCGACGGGCAAGCGCGTCCGGACGTTCCCGCTCAAGAATCACGGCATCACGCTGGTCTAGGTCATGGGGCGTGTGTTGGCCGCCGCGATCGGGCTCGCCTCGATCGCGGCGGCGGCAGTGGCATGGGCGCAGCCGCCGGCCGGGGCGGCTGCGTGTACGGGCTGTCATCCGGCGTCCACGCGCGCGCAGTCGCCCGTCGTGCGTCTCGCGGGGCTCGACCGGGCGGCGATCGTCCGGGCGATGCGGGAGTTCCGCGCGGGGACGCGCACCGGCACCGTCATGGATCGCATCGCCAAGGGCTTCACCGACGAAGAGATCCAGGCGATCGCCGCCTGGTACGCAGCGCAGCGATGATCCGGGGCGGCGCACCGATGACGCTGAGTCGCCGCCAGTTCCTGAAGCTGGGCGCCGTCGCGGCGGCATCACCGGCGTTGGCGCCCGTTCCGAGCGTGGCGCAGGGGGCCGCGCCCCGCGTGGTCGTCGTCGGCGGAGGCTTCGCGGGCGCGAGCTGCGCGCGGGCGCTCCGTCAGTCCCATCCCCGCTTCGCCGTCACGCTCGTCGAGCCGAACCCGACGTTCACCGCGTGTCCGTTCAGCAACGTCGTGATCGCCGGACTCCGCGAGCTCTCCGCGCAGCAGTTCACCTACGACCGCATCGCCGCCGACGGCATCGTCCTCGCGCGAACCACGGCGACCGCGGTCGACGCGCAGGCGCGCACGGTCGCCCTCGCGGACGGCGCGCGCCTGCCGTACGACCGGCTCGTGCTCGCGCCGGGCATCGACATCCGGTGGGGCGCGTTGCCGGGCTACGACGAGCCGGCCGCGTCAGAGATGCCGCACGCGTGGCGTGCCGGTGAGCAGACGCTCCTGCTGCGGCGACAGCTCGAAGCGATGGACGACGGGGGGCTGGTCGTGATCGCAGCACCCGCGAATCCGTTCCGCTGCCCTCCGGGGCCGTACGAGCGCGCGAGCCTCATCGCGCACTACCTCAAGACGAAGAAGCCGCGCTCGAAGCTGATCGTCCTCGACGCCAAGGACGCGTTCTCGAAGCAGCGGCTCTTCCAGCAGGCGTGGGCCGAGCTCTACCCGGGCTTGCTCGAGTGGGTGCCGCTCTCCAAGGGCGGCAACGTCACGTCGGTGGAGCCGGCGACGCGCACGCTCGTCACCGATTTCGGGCGGCATCAGCCGAAGGTCGCCAATGTCATTCCGCCGCAGAAGGCCGGTCGCATCGCGGACGTCGCCGGCGTCGCCGACCGCAGCGGCTGGTGCCCGATCGACCCCGTGACGTTCGAGTCGAAGCTGCAGCCGCGCATCCACGTGATCGGCGACGCCGCGATCGCCGGCGCGATGCCGAAGTCCGCGTTCGCCGCGAACTCCCAGGCCAAGACGTGCGCCGCTGCCGTCGCGCGCCTCCTCACCGGCGCGACGCCGTCGACACCGAAGCTCATCAACACGTGCTACAGCCTCGTCGCGCCCGACTACGGGATCTCCGTCGCGGGCGTCTATCAGCCGACGCCGGCGGGCCAGCTCGCGGACGTGCCGGGCGCGGGCGGCGTGAGCCCGTCGGAGGCGCCGCGCGCGGTCCGCGCGGCGGAGGCGGTCCTCGCCGACGCGTGGTTCCGGACCATCACCACCGAGGTGTTCGGGTGAGATTGGCGGCCGCGGTCGTCGCGGCCTGGCTGACGGTCGGCGTGGCACAGGCGGCGGACTCGATCCCGCAATCGCTCACGGGCGCCAAGGGCGATCCCGCGCGCGGGCGCACGATCGTCACGAACCGGCACGTCGGTCTGTGCCTGCTCTGCCACAGCGGCCCGTTTCCCGAGGAGCGGTTCCAGGGCACCCTCGCGCCGGACCTGAAAGGAGCGGGGACGCGCTGGTCGGAGGGCCAGCTGCGCCTGCGCATCGTCGACTCGTCGCGGATCAACCCGGCGACGATCATGCCGGCGTATCATCGAACCGAAGGGCTGGTGCGCGTGGCGCCGGCGTGGCGCGGCAAGCCGGTCCTGACGGCCGAACAGATCGAGGACGTCGTGGCCTTCTTGATGACGCTGAAAGACTGATGGACGATCGCTGCTCCCGCCGCCGCTTCCTGGGGACTGCCGCCGGCGCGGCGGCCGGGTTCGGGCTCGCGTCGGTGATCGCGGTCGAGCCCGCGCGGGCGACGCCGTCATCCATGCAGGACGCGATCCGCAAGGTGGCCGGCGCCGCGACGCTCACCGCCGGCAGGGTGAAGCTGGAGCTGCCACCGCTCTCCGAGAACGGCAACGCCGTGCCGCTCGCCGTGCGCGTCGAGAGCCCGATGACGGAGAAGGATCACGTGAAGGCCATTCACGTCTTCACGGAGAAGAACCCGCAGCCCGACGTGGTCAGCTGCCACCTCGGTCCGCGCGCGGGGCGCGCCACGGTGGCGACGCGCATCCGCCTCGCCGACTCGCAGACCGTGATCGCGGTCGCCGAGCTGAGCGACGGCTCGTTCTGGTCGGATCGGGCGTCGGTCGTCGTCACGCTCGCGGCGTGCCTCGAGGGAGGGCCGTAGCGTGGCGAACGTGCTGATCAACGTCCCCCGGCAGGCGAAGCGCGGCGAGGTCATCGAGATCAAGACGCTGGTCTCGCACCCGATGGAGACCGGCTACCGCCGCGACCAGCTCGGCCGCGAGATGCCGCGCGACATCGTGCGGCGGTTCGTCTGCACGTACAACGGCACGGAAGTCTTCCGCGCGGACCTCCACCCGGCGATCTCCGCCAACCCGTTCATCGTCTTCTCGACGGTCGCGACCGAGAGCGGCACCCTCACGTTTCGCTGGACCGGGGACAACGGATTCTCGATGACGGAGTCGGCCGCCATCACCGTGGATTGAGCCGCTCCGTGCGGCGACTCTGCGTCGCGCTCGGAGCGATCGCGCTCGCGGTGTCCGCCTTCGCCGCCGAGATCCCGCCGTCGGACCGGCGCTCGGGCTACGACTTCATGAGCCGCGAGACCCGGGCGATGCAGGACGACGACACCGCCAATCCCGGCATGCTGTCGGTGCTCGAGGGCGGCACGCTGTGGACGCGGAAGGCGGGTGGCGCCGGCAAGGCCTGCGCCGACTGTCACGGCGACGCGCGCACGAGCATGAAGGGGGTGGCCGCGCGTCACCCGTCGTTCGACGCCGCGCGCGGCCGCCCCGTCAACCTCGAGCAGCGCATCAACGCCTGCCGCGTCGACCGGCAGGGCACGCCGCCGCTCGCGTACGAGAGCCGCGAGCTGCTCGCGCTGAGCGCGTACGTCGCGCGGCAGTCGCGCGGGCGGCCGATCGAGATCGCGGTCGACGCGCGCACGCAGCCGTTCCTCGACGCGGGGCGCGCGACCTTCCACCGGCGGCAGGGCCAGCTGAATCTGTCGTGCAGCCAGTGTCACGACGACCAGTGGGGGCGCAGCCTTGCCGGCAACACGATCCCCCAGGCGCACCCGACGGGCTATCCGATCTATCGCCTCGAATGGCAGGCGGTCGGCTCGTTGCAGCGACGCCTGCGCAACTGCTTCGTGGGGCTTCGCGCCGAGGCGTACGAGTACGGGGCGCCCGAGCTCGTCGACCTCGAGCTGTTCCTGATGTGGCGCGCGCGCGGCATGACCTTCGAGGCGCCCGCCGTCCGTCCCTGACCTCGGCGACGGCTCGCAGGTGCCGTCGCGCTCAGCGGCGGATGCCGATCTTCGTGGCCATGTCGGTGTAGCCGGCCACTTCCTTCTCGACGAACGCACGTGTCTCGGCCGCGTTCAGAAAATCGATGTTCATGTTGATGCGCTCCGCGGCGGCGAGGAATTGCGGGTCCTTCACCATCTCCGCGATCGCGCTCTCCCACTTCTTCACGATCGGATCCGGCGTCTGCGCGGGGAACGACACGCCGGCCCACCACTGCACGCGGACGCCCTTGATGACGCCCTGTTCCTCCGCGGTCGGCACGTCGGGCAGGAACTTGACGCGACTCGGCGACAGCACGGCGAGGACCCGGATCTTCCCGGCCTTCGTCATCGCGTGCGCCTCGGCGACGGAGTGGATCGCCAGCATCACGTGACCGCCGGCGAGCTTCGTCATCGAGTCGGCGGCGCCCTCCGTGATCACCATCTTCGTCTTCACGGCGTCGACCCCGATCTGCGTGAACCAGTCGTAGGCGGTATAGCGCGACGGCCCGGCGGGGCCGACGGTCGACCACACGAGCTCTTCCGGCTTGGCCTTCACGACGTCGGAGAGCTCCTTGAACGTCTTCCACGGCGCGTCGGCCTTCACGGCGAACACCATCGGGTCGCGGACGATCCGCCCGGCGAACTTCCGGTCCTCGAGCTTGAGCGGCGGCGTCTTCCACGCGCCCATGAGCATCGACGACGTCGTGTGGATATCCATGAGCGCCGTGTAGCCGTCGGGCCGCGACTCCTTCAACGCCGCGCGCGCGCCGATCACGCCGCCGCCGCCCGGCTTGTTCACGACGAGCAGCGGCTGGCTCCACTTCTTGCCGAGATAGTCCGCGACGAGGCGCGCGATGAGATCGGTGCCGCCGCCGGCGGTGAAGGGCACCACGATCTCGACCGGCTTGTTCGGATAGTCGGCCTGCGCGCTGGCGGCGCCCGCGCCGGCGAGCAGCACGCACACGGTCATGCGCATCACGAGAGACAGTCGCGTGATCATGTCGGGCCTCCTCACAGGGCCATCTCTTCCGCGGTCGTCTCCCGCACCCGCTGGCTCGCATAGTGCACGATCACGAGCGACAGGACGAGGAGCAGCGCCGCGCCCAGGAGCAGCGCCAGCGCGACGCCGCGCTGGAAGAAGATCAGCGGGCTGCCGCCGCTCATCGAGAGCGACTGCAGCAAATACTTCTCGAGCAACGGGCCGAGCATGTAGGCGAGGAGCAGCGGCGCGAGCGGCCACTGGTACTTGCGCAGCAGGTAGCCGGCGATGCCGCACACGAGGCTCACGCCGACGTCGAGCATGCTGTTGCGTGCCGAGTACGCGCCGAGGAACGCGAGCAGCAGGATCACCGGCCCGAGGATGCCGTAGGGGATGCGCGTCAGCCAGACCCACATCCCGATGAGCGGGAGGTTGAGCAGCAGGAGGATCACGTTGCCGACGTAGAAGCTCGCGATCACGGTCCAGGCGAAGTCGGCGTTCCGCTCGAACAGCAGGGGCCCGGGCTGGAGGCCGTACACCATCAGGCCGCCGAGCAGCACCGCGAGCGGCGGCGACGCCGGGATGCCGAGCGCCAGCAGGGGGATGAATCCCGCGGACGAGGTCGCGTTGTTCGCCGACTCCGGCGCGGCCACGCCTTCGATCGCGCCGCGCCCGAAGCGCTCGGGCTCGCGCGCCAGCTTCTTCTCCGCGTCGTACGCGAGGAAGACGGTCACGCCGGGCGCGCAGCCCGGGAGCAGGCCGAGGACGAAGCCGATGCCCGTGCCGCGCAGGATCGCCGGCAGCGCCTGGCGGAGGTCGGCCGCGCGCGGGAACACGTTCCGGAGCTTCGTGGCGATCGCGACGCGCGCCTCCTCGAGACCGAGGAACACCTCGGCGATCGCGAAGAGCCCGACGACGAGCGCGATGAACTCGACGCCGCCCATGAGCGGCTCCCAGCCGAACGTGAAGCGCGGCTCCGCCGTCGACGGGCCAAGGCCGATCAGCGACACGAAGTACCCGAGCATCGCCATCGCGAAGCCGCGCACCAGGGAGCCGCCGGAGAGCGACGCGATCACCGTGAACGCCAGGACCATCAGGCCGAAGTACTCGGGTGGCCCGAACCACAGCGCGCGGTCCGCGAGCGGCGGCGCGAAGAACGTCAGCGCGATGACGCCGAGCGTACCGGCGACGAACGACCCGATCGCCGCGACGCCGAGCGCGACGCCGCCGCGTCCCTGCTGCGCGAGCGGATAGCCGTCGAGACACGTGGGAACCGACGCGACCTCTCCCGGAATGTTCAGGAGGATGGCGGTCGTCGAGCCGCCGTACATCGCGCCGTAGTAAATGCCGGAGAGCATGATGATCGCGGGCACCGGCGCGAGGACGGTCGTGAGCGGGAACAGGAGCGCGATCGCCGCCGTCGGTCCGAGCCCGGGAAGCACGCCGACGAGCGTGCCGAGGAGCGCGCCCACCACGGCCATCGCGAGGTTCATCGGCGACAGCGCCGCGGCGAAGCCGCCGCCGAGCGCGACGAGCGCGTCCACGCGCTCCTAGATCCCGAGCCACCCGGCGGGCAACGGCTGCCGGAGCCAGATGCGGAAGAGGAGGTGGAGGACGACCGTCGTCACCGCGCCGGCGGCGACGGCGACGGGCCAGCGGTAGCGGCCCATGCTGCGGTACAACGCGATCGCGGCGAGGGCGGTGCTGAGCGTGTAGCCGACCGTCGGCAGGATCACCCAGTACGCGGCGAGGACCGCGCCGCTCCCGAGCATCTGCGCGCGCGCGGCACCCGCCGGCACGCTGACGCGGGCCGAAGGCAGCCGCACGATGAGACAGAGGAGGCCGAGCAGGACCATCGCGGCGCCGAGGATCAGGGGAAACGTATCGTCGCCGACGACGGCGCCGGCGACCATCGCCTCACGGAGGCCGTGCAGCCGGCGCGCCTCGAGGAGCGCGGCCGTGCCGAGAACGACGAGCAGCGCGCCGACGACGATGCGATCCCCGCTGGCCGTGAAATTCACGCCGGCAGTGTAAGCGGACTTGACCCCGGAGCGCTTCGGGATATCCTCGGGCGCACCGAACGGACGTTGAACATGGGGAGGCCTTGATGCGCCCACGTCACCTCGTCGCGTCGCTCGTCGCTCTCGGGCTCGTCAGTGTCCTTCTCGCGCCGAACGCGAGCGCGCAGACGGCGCCGTCGGGCGAAGTGACCATCGCCTGGCACGTCACGATCGCGCCCACGTGGTTCGATCCGTCGACCGCGCCGCCGCAGATCACGCCGTTCGGGATTCTCTACGCGCTGCACGACTCCGTCGTGCGGCCGCTTCCGGGCGGCAAGACCGGGCCGAGTCTCGCCGAGACGTGGTCGGAGAGCGCCGACGGCCTGACCTACGAGTTCAAGCTGCGCCGCGGGCTCAAGTTTCACAACGGCGATCCGCTGACGGCCGAGGACGTGAAGTTCAGCCTCGAGCGGTACAAGGGCGCCGGCTCGAAGCCGATCAACGACCGCCTGAAGCAGATCGAGATCGTCGACCCGCTGACCGTGCGCATTCATCTCAAGGAGCCGTGGCCGGACTTCCTGACGTTCTACGGCACCACCGCGACCGCGGCGGGCATCGTCGTGCCGAAGAAGTACATGACGCAGGTGGGAGACGACGGCTTCAAGAAGCATCCCATCGGTGTCGGGCCCCTGAAGTTCGTCAGCTTCAAGCCGGGGGTCGAGCTGGTGCTCGAGGCCAACACGGCCTACTGGAAGGTCCCCACCATCAAGCGGTTCGTCCTGAAGAGCGTGCCGGAAGGGACGACGCGCGTGGCGATGGTGAAGGGCGGCGAGGCGGACATCGCGTACGCCCTCGACGGCGAGGACGCGCTCAACATCAAGCGCGATCCGCGCCTGCAGCTGGTGCCCTCGAAGCACGCCTCGATCTTCTGGATCGAGTTCGCCGACCAGTGGGACCCGAAGTCGCCGTGGCACGACAAGCGGATGCGGCAGGCCGTCAACCACGCGCTGAACCGCAAGGCGATCAACGAGGTGTCGTGCCTCAGTTACTGCCCGCCCGCGGGCGTGATCGTCCCGCGCGTGATGGATTTCGCGCTGCAGGCCCCGGTGACGGCGTACGACCCGGAGAGGGCCAAGAAGCTGCTCGCGGAAGCGGGGTACCCGAACGGCATCGACGCCGGCGACTTCGTGCCGATCCCGCCGTTCTTCACGACGGCGGAGCTGAGCATGAACGACATGAACGCCGTCGGCATCCGCGTGAAGATCCGGACGATGGAGCGCGCGACGTTCTACTCCGCGTGGCGCGAGAAGAAGCTGCGCGGCCTGTTCATGGTCGCTGCCGGCAACTCCGGCAACGCGGCCAGCCGCGTCGCCGAGTTCATGTACTCCAAGGGCGGCTTCGCCTACGGGGGCTATCCAGAGATCGACGATCTGTTCCACCAGCAGGCGAAGGAGCGGGATCGGGCGAAGCGCGAGGCTCTGCTGCACAAGATTCAGCAGCTCACGATCGACCGGGTGATGTTCGCCCCGGTCATGGACTACCGCACGCTGCGCGGCGTCGGCCCGCGGCTCGCCGAGCACGCGCTCGACACGATGCCGCTGAACCCGCACCCGTCGTACGAGGACATGAAGCTGAAGCCGTGACCACCGCGAAGCGGTACGCGACGTTCCGGGACTTCTATCCCTTCTACCTGTCGGAGCACGCGAACCGGACGTGCCGGCGGCTGCACTTCGCCGGCACGTCGATCGGCCTCGCGTGTCTGGTCACCGCGCTCGTCACGCGGAATCCCTGGTGGGTGCTCGCGGGCCTCGTCGCGGGCTACCTGTGCGCGTGGATCGGCCACTTCTTCTTCGAGAAGAACCGTCCGGCGACGTTCACCTATCCGCTCTACTCGTTCATGGGGGACTGGGTGATGTGGCGGGACATCCTCGCGCGCAGGATCACGCTCTGAATGATCCGGCCCGTCGACGTCGCGCACGTCAATCTGAACGTCACCGATCTCGCGCGCGCGATTTGGTTCTACACGGAGCTGCTCGGCTTCACGGTCGCCTTTCAGTACGAGGGGGCCGTCGCGTGGCTCAACTTCGGTCAGTATCGTGACGGCGTGGGCGGGCTCGGGCAGGGGTTTCACGATCTCGCGCTCTACCAGGTGCCGAACGCGGCGCCCGACGATCGGCGGAAGCGCGCGGGGATGAACCATCTCGCGCTGCGGTTACGCACGGCGGAGGAAGTCGATCAGGCGGCGACGTTTCTGAAGGAGAAGGGCGTCGCGATCCTCAAGGGGCCGCAGACTCACAAGGAGGATCGCGACCGCTATCTCTACTTCGAGGACCCCGACGGCAACATGATCGAGCTCGTCGCCTCGACGGTCGAGGGCTGGCCCGCGAAGTACCTCCGCTGACCTACTTGATCGCCTGCGGGTTCGTCGGCGAGCCCGTGCCGCGCGTGATGACCAGCGGCGGCGCGCAGTAGAAGAACTCGTACACGCCGTCGCCGGCGCAGTCCGCGACGAGGTCCTTCAGGTAGAGGATCTCGTGGTGGACGATGCCGATCGCGGGGATCGTCACCCAGTGCCACGGCTGGAAGACGTCGGGGCCCGTCTCGTTCGGCCGGACTTCGATGCCCCACGTGTCGCTGCCGATGCCCGCGATCTGCTTCGCGTGGATCCAGTCGACGGTCTCGAACGCGAGGCCGGGCGCGGGGCCCGCGGCGTACTGGCCCCAGTCCTTCCTCGCGAGCCGGTCCGCCATCTGGCCGGTGTTCACGAGCACGAAGTCGCCGCGGCGGACCTCGACCTTCTGCTTCGCCGCCGTCGCGTCGAGGTCGGCGTTGGTGATGCCGTAGCCGTCCTCGAGAGACGGCACGCCTTTCATGCGCGCGACGTCGAGCAGCACGCCGCGGCCGACGATCTTGTCGGCGAACTTCTCGATGCCGTTCTTGTGCGCGCCGCGCGTGTCGACGAGCGTGGCCGGGTAGCCGTTCCACATCTTGTCGACGAGGAACACGTGCGACAGCGCGTCGAGCTGTGTCCCGGCCTGCGTCGGCACGTTGATCGCGTCGTCCGCGTAGCGGAGCGCGGGCGTCACGTCGTGCTTTCCCGCGACCGCATCGGTGCCGGTCGCGAGCATCTGATGGATGAGATTCCAGCGCCCGCCGAAGAGCCCGCGCTGCGGCCCGTTCTCGTCGAGCTCGAGCCCGAGGCGGAACACCTTGCCCTTCTTCACGAGGCGCGCCGCGTTCACGATATCTTCCGGTCTGATGTAGTTCAGCACGCCGAGCTCGTCGTCCGGGCCCCACTTGCCCCAGTTCTTGAGCTCCTCGGCCTTCTTCAGCACGTCCTCGCGCGTCAGCTTCGGCATCTCATCCCTCCAGCACGAGCGCCGCGCGCCCGGGGATGGCGTTGGTGCGCAGGAGCTCGTGCGCCTCCTCCGCGCTCTCGAGCGGGAAGTGCTTGCTCACCACCGGGCTGATGCGGCCCTGGCGGATCAGCTCGAGCGTCTGCGAGATCTCGGTGAGCGTGACGTAGCGGGAGCCGTGGATCTCCAGCATGTCGTAGAGCATGCGCTGCGGATCGACGACGAAGCTCGGATCGGCGCCGAACACCGCGGCGGGCCGGCTGCCGATGATGACGAGCCGGCCGGCGCGCGCGAGCGAGCCGAGCGCGCCCTGCAGCGTCTCGCGCGAGCCGAAGAAGTCGATCGCCGCGTCGACGCCGCGGCCGTCGGTCGCCCGCTTCACCAGCGCCGCGAGATCGCCCTGCCGCGCGTCGACGACCGCGTCGGCGCCCGCGTGCCGCGCGGCCGCGAGCTTCTCGTCGGTCACGTCGGCGGCGACCACCCAGCCGCCGCAGAGCTTGGCCATCTGGACGCCGTGGATGCCGACGCCGCCACCGGCGCCGACGATCAGCACGCTGTCGCCCGGCCCGACGCGCGCTTCTTCACGACACGCGTGGTACGGCGTCGCGATCGCGTCCGTGGCGACCGCGGCGTCGACGTCGCTCACGCCGGGCGGAATCACGGTGACGTTGCGCGCGGGCAGCCTCATGTACTCCGCGTAGCCGCCGTCCGAGGCCTGCCCGACGTACCCCTTGAACGCGGTGCACAGCGTCTCGCGTCCGCTGCGACAGAAGCGGCACGCGCCGCACGTGAGGTAGAAGTGGTTGACGACGCGATCCCCGACCTTGACGTTGGCGACCTCGGCGCCGATCTCGACGACCTCGCCCGCGACTTCATGGCCGGGGATGCGCGGAAAGCTGGTCACGCGCCCGGGGTTGGCGATCATGATGACGACGGTCAGCCCGACGCCCGCCGCGCGCACGCGCAGCAGGACGTCGCCGGGGCCGATCTTCGGCACCAGCGCCTCGCGCAGCTCCATCGGCGCGCCGAAGTGCGGCAGCACCATCGCGCGCATGGTCTTCGGGATCATGCGGGCTTCTCCCCCTTCGCCTTGACGGCGTCGCGATCGACGGCGCCCTCCGCGGTGCGGGGGAGCGCATCGGTGAACTCGACGACGCTCGGCCGCTTGAAGCGCGCGATCTTCGAGGCCACGAAGTCGATCACCTGCTGCGGGGTGTACGCGCTGGCGCCCTTCACCTCGACCACGGCCTTGATCGCTTCACCCCACCGCGCGTCCGGGATCCCGTAGACGCACGCGCCGCTGACGCCGTCCATCTGGACAATGACGCTCTCGACCTCGGCGGGGTACACGTTCTCGCCGCCGGGCTTGATCAGCTCCTTCTCGGGTTTCCGCTTCACGTAATAGAGGGAGCCGTCGTCGTCGAAGCGGCCCACGTCGCCGGTGTGATGCCAGCCGTTGCGCAGCGTGTACGCGGTGACGTCGGCCTGATCGTAGTAGCCCTGGAAGACCAGGGGCCCGCGGACGACGATCTCGCCCGGCGTGCCCGCCGGGACGTCGCGGTCGTAGTCGTCGACGACCTTCACGAGACACGACGGGATCGGCTTGCCGGCCGCGCCGGGCTTGTCGACGACGCGCTGGATCGTGACGAAGCCGGTCGTCTCCGACTGGCCGAACCCCGTCCAGAACTTCGCTTGCGTGCGGTCGTGCAGGCGCTGGATCGTCGGCGGCGCGTCGAGCCCGGAGACGTAGCGCAGGCTCTCGAGCCGGCTGCCGAGCTTCTCGGCCGCGTCGAGGATGCTCGCGAGCACCGGCGGAAAGTCGGAGACATGCGTGATCTTGTGGCGGTCGATCAGCCGCACCGCTTCCTCGGCGTCGAAGCGCGAGACCACCACGCTGGCACCGCCCGCGAGCATGTGCGCCAGCCATCCGCCCAGCGCCGTGATGTGGAACAGCGGGAGCGCGGCGAGATAGCGATCCGTCGCGGTGTAGCCGAGGCACGCGATGGCCGTGAGGCTCGCGACGAGCACGTTCGCGTGCGTGAGCACCGCGCCGCGCGGGATCACGTCGACGGCCGCGGTGGAGATCACCGCGAACGCATCGTCGCCGCCGACGTCGGCCGCGGCCGGCGGCGCGCCCCCGTACAGCGAGTCGAACGCCTTGAAGCCGGACGCGGCGCTCGCGCCGAACTGGTACCAGTGCGCGATCGTCTTCTTCTCGCCGGGCCAGCTCCCGGCCACGCCGAGTGTCGAGCCGTCGACCACCATCATCTTCGGCGTCGCGCGCTCGAGCACGCGCGCCACCTCTTCGGCCGTCAGGCGCCAGTTGATCGGATACGCGATGATGCCCTGCCGCGCGCACGCGCCGTACAGCTCGACGTACGCGACGTCGTTCTGGGCGAGGATGCAGATGCGGTCGCCCTTCGCGATGCCGAGACCCGAGAGGCCCGCCGCGAGCGTATCCACGCGCTCGCGCAGCTCGCGGAAGCTGACGGTCCGATCTCCCTGGATGAGAGCCGGCGCGCTGCCGGTGGCGGCCGCGCCGCGCGCGATCATGTCGTAGACCGTGAATGCCTGGACGCTCATCACACCATCAACCTTCCGCCGTTCACGGCGAGTGTCTGCCCGGTGAGATACGACGCTTCGGGCGCCGCGAGAAACAGCACCCAGCCGACCATGTCGGACACTTCGGCGATGCGGCCGACGAGCGTCGCCTTGCCGATCGCGTCACGCTGTTCCGGCGAGCGCAGCGCGACCACGCGCTCGCTGGCCGTCGTCTCCGGCGCCATCGTCGTGAGCCCGGCCATCGAGCCGAGGTTGACGATGCGCCCGCTGCGCTGGCGCTTGAAGAGCGGGATCGCGGCCTGCGCGCACAGGAAGACGCCCTTGAGGTTGACGTCGATCACGCGATCCCACTCGTCCTCGGGCGTCTCGTCGGTCGCCATCTGTTTCGAGAACCCGCCGGCGCTCTTGACGAGCACGTCGAGCCGGCCGGCGTCCCGTTCGATGCGCTGGAACGCCGCGCTCACGCTCCCCGCGTCGCTGACGTCGCAGGCGATGAACGCCGCCTGCCCGCCGGCGTCGCGGATCGCCTTGACCGTCGTCTCGCCGGTGACCGGCGTGTGATCGATCGCGAAGACGCGCGCGCCCGCCTCCGCGAACGCGATCGCCGCGCCTTTGCCGATGCCTTTCCCGGCGCCCGTGATCGCGACGACCTGTCCCGAGAAATCGAAGCGCGTCTTGCCCATCGTCCGCGGGCGCTCACGCTAGCACGAGCGCTGCTAGAATTCACGCGGAGGCGCACGCCGTGACCGTCGCCGCCCGAGCGAACGCGTGATCGACGCCCGCGATCGTTACCTGCGCGAGAACGGCTTCAGCGTCGACGAGTACGCACGCTCGTCGTTCCAGCTCGGATCGGGCCGCTTTCGCGTGACGCTCCCCAACCCGCCGCAGCGGCGTGCCACCGTCGGACTCCACGACCTGCACCGCGTGGCGACCGGACTCGGCTCCGGCGTCGTGGACGAGACGCTCGTGAGCGCGTGGGAAGTTGGGGCGGGTCTCGGTGGTCTGTGGGTGGCCTGGGTCATCTGCGTGCCGGCGTTCGTAGGTGGGCTCGTGATCGCCCCACGCCGGGCGTGGGGTGCCTTTCGGCGGGGCCGCCGCTGCCGAAGCCTCTTCGCCGATCGCCCGCCGTACCCGGAGCTGCTCGACCTCTCCGGCGCCGACCTGCGCCGTCGGCTCGGGCTGCCCGTGGAGGGGCTCAGCTCCAGAGCTGCCTAGTCGCGAGCCGCGCGCCCTCGACCAGCGCTTCGAGCTTCGCCCACGCGATCGTGGGATGGATCTCCGTGGAGCCGGCGAACGACGCGAACCCGCAGTCGGCGCCGGCGATGACGTTCTCGCGGCCGACCACCGAGGCGAAGCGCACGATCCGCTCGGCGACCAGCTCCGGGTGCTCGACGAGCACCGTCGACTGGGTGATCACGCCGGGAATCACGAGCGACTGCTCGGGCAGCTTCACGTCCTGCCACACGCGCCACTCGTGCTCGTGGCGCGGGTTCGCCGCCTCGAACGAATAGGCGCCCGCGCGCACCCTGAGGACGATGTCGACGATGTCGCGCAGCTGCATGTCGTGCACGCGCGGGCCCATGTTGATGCTGTAGCACGTGTGAAAGCGCACGCGATCGCGCGGGATGTCGCGCAGCGCGTGGTTGAGCGCGTCGACGCGCACCTCGGCCCACCGGCGGCAGTCCTCGACGGACGAGCCCGGCTGCATGATGTAGTGCGTCACGAGCCGCGGGTCGTCGATCTGCACGAGAAATCCCGCGTCGACGATCGCCTTGTATTCCTCCTGCATCGCCTCCGCGATCGCGAAGAGATACTCCTCGCTGGTCTTGTAGAACTTGTTGGGCCAGCGGCCCTCGATGTTCGACGGCGAGATCGCGGGGAGGAAGACCTCCGTGAACTTGTGCTCGCCGAGCGCCGCCCTCAGATTGTCGATGTCCGCGCGCACGGCGGCGTGGCCGCTGTACTTGACAGGGCCGGTGCAGGCGAGGCGGGGCGCGCGCCGCGCGTCGGTCGCGCCCGCGCGCAGGCTCGCCTCGTAGAACTCGGGGAACGCGAGCACCTCGCGCGAGCCGGCCCACGGAAAGCCGGACGGGTCGCCGCCGACCTCGAAGCCGGTCAGCCGATCCTGCGCGTACGTGACGAAGCTCGGCTTGCTCATCTCGCCGTCGGTGATGACGTCCAGCCCGACGGAGACCTGCTGCTCGACGATGCGCGCCACCGCGTCCCGGACGCGCGCCGCCCGCGCCCCCCGGTCGTAGACCTTGGTCAGCTCGAGCAGGTCAGTCGGCCGCGGCAGGCTGCCGGCGTGGGTCGTGAGGATACGCTCGGAGCTGCGCTTCACCGCGTTTCGAGGATGACGACCGGTTTCGGCAGGCTGACGAGGAACACGCAGCCCCCTGCCGAGGAGGCCGCGTGCTTGACTCCGGGCGGGGCGTAGAGGTCGCCGGCCTTCAGGTGGTGGCGGCCGATCTGGACTTCGCCCTCGAGGACGAACACTTCCTCGCCCGCGGGGTGATCGTGCGCGGGGAACCGGGCGCCCGGATCGAACCGGACGAGCGACGACGACCGGCCATTCTCATCTCTGCGAAGGACCTTCACCGAGATCCCGGGGATCCGGGCGGCGGTCCACGCGGCGCTCGCGCTGTTGACGACCGATTCAGTCGGCTGTGGCATCACCGCCTCCGAAGGTGGCCCGGATGGTAGCATCCGCGGCCACGAGGTGACGCGATGAAGCAGATCACCGCCACGGTCGAGGTCGAAGTCGGCAAGCGCGGCTCGAATCACGGACTCGTCACGACGTCCGACGGCCTCGTGCTGATCGACGGTCCTCACAAGCCCAGCGACACGCTGCGACTCAAGGCCGAGATCGAGCGGCGCGGTGTCCCCCTGCGCTACATCCTCAACACGGAGCCGCACGGCGATCACTGGACGTCGAACGCGTACTTCGACGTGCCGGTCGTCGCGCACGAGGGCGTGCGCGAGCGAATCCTCGGCACCGATATCGCCGCGATGGTGAAGCGCGTGGGCACCTTCGGCCCCGACGAGGCGAAGCACCTGGAGAGCTATCGGCCGAACGCGCCGGTGATCACGTTCTCGCGCGAGCTCACACTGCACGTCGGCGACCACACGTTCCGCATGATCCACATGCCGGGCCACACGACGTCGCAGGCGGCGATCGTCGTCGAGAACGACGGCGTGGTTTTCACCAGCGACAACGTGTTCTGCAAGTGCCACACGTGGCTGCAGGAGGCCGATCCGGCGGCGTGGCTGAAGGCGCTCGACGCGCTCGGCGCGTTGCCTGGCGAGACGCTGGTGCCCGGTCACGGGCCGGTGTGCGACAAACGCTACCTCCGCGAGCAGGGCGCGTTCATCGAGGAGTGGGTCGATTACGTGCGGCGCGGCGTGGACAAGGGCCTGGCGAAGGACGAAGCCGTCGTGACGCTGACCGCGATGACCGACCGCTATCCGATGGACGTCGAGCAGGACGGCATGGCGCCGGCGGTGATGAAGATGAACGTCGCGAACCTCTTCGATTACGTCACGGGCGCCGGCGTTCACCGGCGCGCGTAGTCACTTCGCCGGCCAGGCCTCCAGCGACTTCGCCTTGCGGTCGGGCCCTGCCTGCACGCGATAGAGCACCATTCGCGTCGTCGCGACGACCGTGCGCACCTCGCCCGCGGGGAAGATCACCGTGTCGCCCGGCTTCAGCGTCGCCTCGCGGCGGCCGTCGTCGAAGAGCCCTTCGCCCTCGAGCACGTGGTAGATCTCGTCGGCCTGCGGGTGACAGTGGATCGGCGACTTCTGGCCCGGCGCCCAGCCGACGACGCTGATCTCGCTGTGCGGCGTCGCGTGGAGCGTCTTGTGGATGTGGTGCGTCGAGGAGAACTCCTTCTGGCCGTGCAGGTCGATGATCTCCATCGCGGCTCTCCTATCGCTTCGCGGGAATGACCGGCAGCAGCAGGCGCGACGGCCGGGACGGCCCACAGTGTAGCGTGACCCGCTTGCCGAAGACGTCCGCGGGCCGATCGCGCGGGTCGTCGTGCTTGAACGGTCCGACGCCGGTGAAGACCGCGCCGAGCGTCCCGAGCCCGGTGGAGGGGCCGCCGGGGAATTCGTAGTCGCGTCCGCGCACGGTGAGGCCGATGCGATGGCCGGGCGGCACCACGATGCACGCCGGCCAGATCTCGACGTCCAGCTCGTAGATGGTGCCTGGCTTCAGCGGCTGGATCTCGTCGTGTGTGTGATACGGACGGTAGGGCTTCGAGAGCGCGGGGTCGAGCTTGCGGTGCGACGCGCGCAGCCAGCCCTGCGCGACCGGCGTGTGGGGATCGAGCGCACCCTGGAACGTCACTTCCTTCATGTCCGGGGTGAAGACGCGGACGACGAGGAACAGGTCGGCGTCCGTCGTCTCCGACGACACGAAAAGCTTCGCGGCGATCGGACCCGTCACTTCGGTCGCGTGGTCCATCGGCGGCGTGAGGAACGTGACCCCGTCGCCAAACCCCGCGTACGTCGCGGCGGCGTTCTTCGCGAGGGGCTTCCGGACGAGCGCCGCCTCGGCCGGGCTCAGGTAGAGCTTCGTCCACCGCGTGCGTGCCAGTGGCCATTCACTCTCCGCACGCTCGACGAACCTCTCGCCCGGGTGGCGCACCTGCAGGACGACCTTCGGCTGCTGGCGCCAGCCCGTGTTCTCGCCCTTCAGGAAGTGGCCGAAGAACTTCTTCTGGAGCGCGACGCCGTAGTCCGTGTAGAAGTGCGTCCAGTGCTCGATGCCGTGGACCTCGAGCCACTTCTGCCGCGAGGCCGCGCGCACGAAGCCTTCGAAGTTCCCGCGCGGGTGCAGACCCTGGCCGCCCCAGTTCGCGGCCGAGAACACCGGGACCGTGACCTTCGACCAGTCCGGCATGCGCGAGCGCCAGTACTCGTGGCTCGCGAGCGGGTGATTGCGGCAGTCCTGCCAGAAGTCGTTGCGTCTCGCACCCAGCTCTTCCTCGGTCAGCGTCGGCGGGCCGGAGACCCAGTCGCCCGTCATCCGCGAGCGGTAGCCGCGCGCGCCGAGCCCGTGCTGCACGCGGATCACCTGCGAGGGGAACCACGCGCGCGCGAACGCGCACAGGATGCCGCCATGGTGCGAGAGGTCGCGGTAGTAGTCGGCGGCGCCTTCCCAGACGCAGATCGCGGTGAGGTGCGGCGGCTGGAGCGCCGCCGTCTGCCACTGATTCATCGCGTAGTAGGAGATGCCGTTCAGCCCGACCTTGCCGTTCGACCACGGCTGGCGCGCGGCCCACTCGATGCAGTCGTACTGGTCCTTCGCCTCGCGCGCGGACCAGAGATCGAGGTGGCCGGGCGAGCGCCCGGCGCCACGCGAGTCGACCCGCACGCACGCGTACCCGTCGGGCACCCACTTCTCGGGATCCACGACTTCCCAGTTCTGGTACTTGTTCGTCGATCCGGCGGCGACGTCGGGATGCTGGTCGACCATGCGGCGCCACTGGTCGGTGTAGAGGTCCTCGAAGTGGAGCCACTTCCCGTACGGGCCGTAGGAGAGGATCGTCGGATACTGCCCGTCGGCGAGGGGGCGAAACACGTCGGCGCGCACCACCAGGCCGTCGTCGACGGTGATCGGCACGTCCCAGTCGATCCGCATCCCGTCCCGCACGTGGCTCATGCCCGGCTTCTCTATCATTCACCGCCGCGGTCTACAATGGCCCGCGGAAGGAGCCACGCATGGCGAGTGCCCCGTCACCGAAGTTCGAGACCGTCCTCTACGAGAAGAAGGGCCCGATCTGTTCCATCGTCCTGAACCGTCCGGAGAAGCTCAACGCCGCCAACGACCAGCTCGTCGAGGACGTCAACGACGCGCTGTTCGAGTTCGACGCCGACGAGGAGCTGCAGGTCGCGATCATCTCGGGCGCCGGGCGCGCGTTCTGCTCGGGCGCCGACGTCAAGCAGCGGCAGCTCCGCACGCGCGAAGAGCTGAAGCGCCTCGGCGGTCCCGCCGGCCGTCGCTCGCGCGAGCTGGGGCTCGTCGACACCGTCAACTGGAAGCCGGTGATCGCCGCGGTGCACGGCTATGCGCTCGGGCTCGGCTACATGCTCACGATGACGTGTGACCTGGTGGTCGCCGCGGAGGGAACGAAGCTCCAGATTCGCGAGGTCCAGCGCGGCCTCGGCGGCGCGCAGCACTGGGCGGCCACGTGGTTCTGGACGGGCGACCGCTTCGCCAACGAGATCGCGCTCACGGGGCGCATGTTCACCGCCGAAGAAGGCCTGCAGCACGGCATGGTGAACCGGGTTGTCCCGCAGGCCGAGCTCATGGCGGCCGCGGAAGAGCTGGCCAACCAGATCCTCGAGAACCCGCCGCTCGCGGTGCGCGCGAACGTGCGCGCGATGCGCTGGTTCGTCGCCGAGATGCAGCGGCAGACGAAGCTCTACACGCAGGGCCGCGCGCTGCACCTCACGGAGGACTTCCAGGAGTCGGCGCGCGCCTTCATGGAGAAGCGCAAGCCGAAGTTCAAGGGCCGCTAGCCCGCCCTCGGCGTCCACGGGCCGTCGACGGCGGACGCTTCGCCGTCGCCGGGCCAGGGCGGCATCGTCACGCCGATGATAGCGAGCGGCTCCGTGCCCGTCGCGCGGAACTGGAAATGCGCGCCGCACGGGATCGTCAGGCACACGCCCGGCTCCAGGGCAACGACTCTCTCCTGCTCGCTCGTGCGGCGCCACATCTCGCCGTGGCCGGCGAGCACGTACCAGATCTCCTCGACCGTGCGGTGCGCGACGGCCTTCGACACGGCGCCCGGGGCGAGCGTGAAGTGCGCCATGCTGCCGCCCTCCGTCGCCAGGAGCACGCGGACGTCCGAGCCGTCGGGCGCGACGACGTCGCGCTTCGCGGGCAGACGCTTCGTTGCGAACGCCGTCACGCCTTCACCGCGAGGAACTCGCCGTTGCCGACTGGGACCAGGCTGGTCGTGAACGTGGGGTCGGTGGTGACCAGGGCGACGAACGGCGCCATCTGCTCGGGATGTGACGTCGCGTTGTCCACGACGAGCAAGCCGCCCGAGCGCAGCACACGCCTCAGGTCCGGCCACCAACCGGGGTACTCCGGGCGCTCGGAGTCGAGGAAGAGCAGGTCGATGCCGGCGTCGCCCGTGCGCTTCAGCACGCCGCCCGCGTCGTCGTGCACCAGCGTGATGACGTCGGCGAGGCCCGACCGCGCGAAGTTCGCGCGCGCCATGCCGACCTTCAGCTCGGCCCGCTCGACGGTGGTGACCGTGCCGCCGATCGCGCGGGCCGCGCTCGCCAGCCACAGCGTCGAGTAGCCGTTCGACGTCCCGATCTCCAGCACGCGCCTCGCGCGCATCGCCTTCACGAGCACCGCGAGGAACTCGCCGGTGTCGCGCGTGACGTTGAGCATCCGGCGCGGGCGATCCGTGACGACCGCGTCGTTCTGCTGACCGAACGTCTCCAGCTCGGCGAGGAGCGCGGCGAGGGGAGTCGCGGCCTCGGGCACGTCGCCTTACCTCAAGAGCGCGGCCAGCTCTTCGCGGACATTGCGGCGCGCCTGCTCGAGCGCGGTGGCGCTTTTACCGATGGTCGCGCCCTTGACGAGGCACGCCCTGATCTCCTCGACCGGCGGGATCGGCCCCAGGATGCTCGCGACGCGGAACGTGCACCGCGCGGCGTTGTCGACGTTGGGGAGATACACCGGGAACAGCAGGCGCGGGTTGTCGAAGCCGTGGTGGGCCCCGGGATAGAGGGTGATGGTCACGTCGTGGCCCGACGCGCGCAGCGACGCGGCGAGCTCGGCGCAGGGGCGCGCGGGTGTCCAGTCGTCCGCTTCGCCGGTGTGGATCCGGACCGGCGCGGACACGCGGTCGCGCTCGGGATAGGCGGAATTGCAGTACGGGTAGAACGGCAGGAACGCGCGGAACGCCGGCTGCCCGGCCGGCGCGAAGGTGTCCTTCGCCCACACGGTCGCGGCCGCCACCGTGAGGATGCCGCCGTGCGAGAAGCCCATGAGCACGGCGCGCTGCGCGTCGACGCGGGGATGGGTGGCGAGCACGCGCAGCGCGCCGTAGGCGTCGGGGACGCGCTGCGTTCCGTTGAGCGCCACCGCGTTCGTGCAGACTTCGCGCAGGCCGCGCCCGGCGAAGCTGTCGAGGACGAACGTCGCGTAGCCCCATTCGCGCAGCACCGACGCCCACGTGGTGTCGATGATGTTGCTGCCGCCGCAGCCGTGGGCGAGGACGACGACGGGCAGCGAGCCGCCGCCGCCCGCCGGAAACTGGAGCTCGCCCGAGATGACCACGGGATCGCCGGGCACGAGACGCGTGTCCGTCCGGACCAGGCTCCCCGCGGTGGCGAACCAGATCTCTCCGGACTGCGCCGCGGAGAGCGTGCGCATCGGCTCGCGCGGCGGCGAGGCGCAGGCCGCGAGCGCGAGCAGCAGCGCCCCGACCGCCACGCGAGCGATCATGCCGTGCGTCTTACAGCTTCATCTCGAGGATGTACACGCCGCCGACGATGCGGTCCACGGCGTACACGATTCGCTTCTCGTCGATGTAGACGTCGTTGATCTGGATCGACTTGGCCGGCGACTTCCGTGGGGCCTCGGGCACGAAATACGCCGCTTCCTTCGGCTGGAACGGATCCTTCAGATCGAACGCGCGCAGGCCGCCGTTGAAGAACGTCCCGAAGATGATGTCCTCGGAGATGAAGCCGCCGGGCCGGTTCTCGTGCAGGTTGTGCGCGCCGAAGCGGCCGTTGCCCTTCTTCGCCCACTCCTTCACCGGCGGCAGCGGGCACGTGCCGATCGGCACCAGCTTGTCCTCGCGGCGCGCGTCCACGATCCACACGAGCTTGGGCCAGTCCTCGCCCTTGATCTTCGTCGCCTCGTCGCTGACCACGAGCAGGTTCTTCGAGAACAGCGGCAGCACGGTGTGGCAGAAGCCGGGGAACGGCGGCTGGTAGTCCCAGCGGCCCAGCAGCTTCGGGTGCGCCTTGTCCGAGATGTCGAGCACGCACGCGCCGCCGTCGATGTAGCCGACGTACGCGCGGTCCGGACGCTGCGGATAGACGTTGGTGTTGTGCGCGCGATACCCGGTGTCGAAGTTCGGGTTGCGCGGCAGCGCCGGCTCGGCGTCGCCCTCGCGCGTGCCCGGCAGCCACCAGCGTCCGACCTCGCGCGGCCTCGAGATGTCGCGCACGTCGACGATCCGGTAGCACTGGTCGTCCTTCTGGTTGCGGGGGAGGTAATCCTCGGCGCCGGACGCGATGTGCACGTACTCGCCGTCCACCCACCACAAATGATGCACGCCGCGCGACTTCGGGCCCGAGCAGTCGAAGAACGTGACCGACTTCGGCTTCGCGGGATCGGCGCAGTCGAGGATCTCGAAGCCCGCCGGCTTCATGCCGGGCTCGCGGGTCTGGTACGCGACGACGAGAAGATCGCCCACCATGTCGAGCGAGTTCGAGCGCATCTGCTGGTGCGGCAGGTTCGTCTGCGTGATCACGCTCGGCTTCTTCGGGTTCGTGACGTCGAGGGCGGTGACGTTCTTCGGCTGCGACTCGTGCGCGATCCAGAGCACGCGGCGCTTGTCGCGCGTGCGCTGCAGCGCCATGCCTTCGCCGCAGTTCCCGAAGCCGTCCATTTCGTGGTGGGCGAGGAGCTTCATGTTCTTCGCGAGCGTCGGCATGAAAAGACCTCCCTGTCTTTCGGCGCGGCCGATGGTGACAGACTCTCGGCGCGAGGTCTAGAGAGGGGCGTGCGACGACTGAAGACCGATCGGAGGCTCGCGACCTTCGCGACCGGCCGGGGCGCCTTCACGCGCTGGGTCTTCCAGACGCTCGCGGGAAGAGACCTCTTCTCGCGGGTGGCCACGGTCCGTGGTGGCGGCAGGCGCGCCACCACGGACCACAGCGGCACCCGGGGCGCTGACTTCGGCGGCAGGCTCCGCTTCGGCGGTGTCAGCAGCGCCCCTTCTTCGCCTGACCGGGCGGGCAGTGGTCGCGGCCGCGCCAGCGGTCGTCGTCGTCGTGGCCGTGCGTGATCTTCTTCATGTGACCGGGAGGGATCGTGTAGTACTTCACCGGCACCAGCACGACGGGCCTCGGCACGCGCTCCACCGGAACGAAGGCCCACGGTCCACCGTGCGAGGCGGCGAGGAACCAGGCGCCGTTGTGGAAGCTGTAATAGCGCCCGTCGTAGAAGAACACGTTGTAGCTCGTGTCGGGCGCGTAGTAGACGGGCGTCTTCGGCACGACGACGACGCGCGGCGGCGCCGAGAAGATCACCGGCGGCGGGCCGATGCTGACGTTGACGTTCACCTCCGCCGCGGCCGGCAGCGCGGCCAGCGCGGTGGCTGCGATCACGATCCCCGCGATGAGCGTCTTACCCATGACCACCTCCTGATTTCGGCGAGCTTCTCCACTCGGCCGCGTAGGAGCGTGCAACAGAAATGCCAGAGCGGATGGGCTGAGACGACAATCACTTTCGCGTGAGTGCTCGGACAAATCTCGTCAGGTTCGGTACGCCGCGCGTCATCCGTGGGTGCTACCATCCACCGCCATGAGCCAACCCGTTCGTGTCTCGATGCGCGTCCCCGGAACGTCGCCGATGCCGCAGCTGATGACGCTGATCCGCAGCATCGAAGCCGCCGGCTTCGACGGCGCCGGCATCCTCGACAGTCAGATGATCTCGCGCGACACCTTCGTCGTCCTCGGGCAGGCCGCGGCGCAGACCGGGCACCTCACCCTCTTCCCCGCGGTCACGAACCCGTTCACGCGCCACGCGAGCGTGCTCGCGGGCGGGATCCGCACGGTCGAGGAGCTGGCGCCGGGCCGCGTGAAGTTCATCATCGGCACCGGCTACACGTCGGCGAGCACCATCGGCCGCAAGCCGGCGACGCTCGCGGACATGCGCGCGTGTATCACGACGGTGAAGTCGTTGCTCGCCGGCGAGCGCGTCGACTTCTCCGGCACGCCGGGCCGCCTGGCGTACGGCTCGCGCTCGCCGATTCCGGTCTTGATGGCCGCGTCGGGGTTCAAGGCGATCGAGCTGGCGGGGGAGGTCGCGGACGGCGTGCTGCTGCTGGTCGGCTTCAACCGCGGCATCGTCGAGACCGCGCTGGAGCATCTCGCGACCGGCGCCAGGCGTGGCGGTCGCCGCGTCGAAGATCTCGAGATCATCTGGGCGGTGCGGACGGGCACGGCGCCGACGCTCGCCGATGCGCGCCGGCTGGCGCGTCCGACCGCCGTCCACTGGGGGGTGCTGCGCTGGGGCGGCCAGTGGCTCGGCCCCGCCGGCGTGAAGCTGCCGCAGCTCACGGTCCCCGACGCGGTCTGGAAGATCTATCCGGACCTCTCGCACGCGGAGGACTGGGAGGCGGCCATCGCGGCGACGTCGTTCGTCCCGGATGAGACCGTCGCCGAGCTGTGCGACGCGATCGGTCTCATCGGCACGCCGGAGTACTGCGCCGATCGCATCGCGGAGATGACGAAGCTCGGCGTGCGCAACCTCTACCTGATGCCGTACCTCACGTTCGCGCCACCGGACGCGGAGGTCAAAGCGTTCCGCGACACGGTGTTCCCGCGCCTGCGAGCCGCGGCGCTGCGATAAGGGCGAGGTCGGGGCGTCATCGGATCACCACAGCGCGCGCGAGGCGAGGCGCGCGCCCTCGGCCATCGCGGCGAGCTTCGCCCAGACGATCTCCGGATCCACGGCCGACTGACCGACCCACGTGCCGAAGCCGCAGTCGGTCCCCGCGATGACGTTCTCGCGGCCCACGAGCGTCGCGTACTTCATGATCCGCTCCGCGACCAGCTCCGGGTGCTCGATGAAGTTGGTCGTCGAGTCGATCACGCCCGGGATGATGACCTTGCCCGCCGGCAGCTTCGCGCGCTCGAACACGCGCCACTCGTGCGCGTGCCGCGGGTTCGACGCCTCGAACGAGATGCCCGCCGGGCGCGCGGTGAACACGACGTCGAGGATGTCGGCGATCGGCACGTCGTAGTGGTGCGGCCCCTCGTAGTTGCCCCAGCAGAGGTGGACCCGCGCCTGCTCGGGCGGAACGTTCGCGAGTGCCAGGTTGAGCGCGTCGATGTGCAGCCGCGCCATCGTGAGGAACTCCGCGAGGCTCAGCTTCGCGAACTGGATGTGCCGGCCCATCGCCAGGTCCGGGCAATCGATCTGCAGCACGAAGCCGGCCTTCGCGACGGTCTCGTACTCGTGGCGCATCGCCTCGGCGATCGCGAAGAGATAGGCCTCGTGGCTCGGATAGTGGTCGTTGTGGAAGAAGAGCGAGACGACACCGGGCGACGCGGCGCTCATGAATCCTTCGGTGACGGAGAGGGGCGCGAGCGCCGTCTTGAGGTTGTCGGCATCGGCCTGTGCCGCGCGCGGGTCGCGCACGCCGATCGGCCCGTCGCACGCCGGGGTCTTGCGCCGCGCGCGCCCCGGATCGCCGAACACGCGGCGCGCCATGCCGGGGAAGTCGACGAGGTCCTGGTACCGAAGCGGATGGCTGGCGCCGCCGAATCCGTGGAGGCGGTCCTTCACGTAGGTCGCGTAGCTGGGCTTGCTCATCTCGCCGTCGTTGATGACGTCGAGGCCCGCGCGCGCCTGCGTGGCCGCCACGTCGGCGACGGCGGCGCGAATGCGCGCCGCGAGTGCCGCCGGGTCGACCGGGACGCCTTCCTCCTTCGCGAACATCGTCCGGATGAGATCGTCCGGGCGCGGGAGGCTCCCGGTATGCGTCGTGAGGATGCGCTCGGTGCTCCGTTTCATGGATGCGCGGATGCTACCATGACGCGCGACACAGAGAATGAAGCGCCGGGCCATCGTCGCCACCGGCGCCGTCCTCGTCGGCGCCCTCCTGGTGGTCGCCGCAGCGTGGCCGGCGCTCACGCTTTCGCTCGCGCTCGCGTCGCCGTCGATGCAGCGCCCGCTCGCGCCGTTCTATCCGGAGCCCGCACGTGTCGAGGTCCGCATCCCGCTGCCCGACGGCCACCTCGGCGCCGACCTCTATCGTCCCGCCCACCCGCGCCGCACGCTCGTGCTCGTCCACGGGCTCTCCGCCGCCGGCCGTCATCACCCGGAGCTCACCCGCCTCGCCGGACTCCTCGCGGGCCGGAACATCGCGGTGCTGGTGCCGCACTTTCCCGGCATGGCCGCGTTCACGCTGAGCGGACGCGAGACGATCGAAGTGGGCGCGGCGCTCGAGCACGCGCGCGGGCTCGGCGTGCCCGTCGGGGTCGCCGGCTTCAGCTTCGGCGCGGGCCCGGCGCTGCTCGCCGCCGCGGACGCGCGCGACGTGGCCGTGGTCGGCAGCTTCGGTGGCTACGCGGATCTGCGCCACGTGATCCGCTACATCGTGAGCGGCGTGCACGAGCACGACGGTCGGCGCTACGAGCAGACGCCCGAGCCGTACAACCGCTGGAAGCTGCTCGCCGTGCTCGCCGGCTTCCTCGAGCCCGGCGACCGCGCCGGCCTGCGGGTGGTGGTGGCGCGACGGCTCGCGAACCCTGCCGACGATACGACGGCGCTCGAAGCGCGGCTGTCACCGCCGGCGGCGGCGATGGTGCGGCTCGCGCGCGCGCGCGACGACACCGAGGTCGGCCGTTTGCTCTCCGCGCTGCCCGCCCCCGCGCGCGACGCGCTCGATGCGCTCTCCGTGACCGCCGCGGTGCCGCGGCTCACCGGACGCCTCGTCATCGCGCACGGCGCCGGCGACGCATCGATTCCGTTCACGGAAAGCCTGCGGCTGGCCGCGGCGGCAGGAGACCGTGCGCGGGTTGCGATCCTTCGCACGTTCCATCACACCGGGCCGCGCGCCGCGTGGGCGGGCTTCGTCGACGGCCCCGCGGACGCCTGGAACCTCTTCCGCGTGGTCGACGCGCTGATCACGTCGTGACCGATCCTCAGAACATCTCGCCGGCGCGTCGGTGGGCGATCACGCTCTCCGTGATGATGGTGACGGTCATGCAGGTGCTCGACACCAGCGTGACCAACGTCGCGCTCCCGCACATGCAGGGCTCGCTCTCCGCGGGCATCGAGGAGATGTCGTGGGTCGTCACGTCGTTCCTCGCGGCCAACGCGGTCACGATCCCGGCGACGGGCTGGCTCTCCGCGCGCTTCGGCCGCCGCCGGTTCTTCCTGATCTGCACCGTGCTCTTCGCGACGAGCTCGTTCCTCTCCGGGATCGCGCCGAATCTCGAGTTCCTCGTGGCGATGCGCGTCCTCCAGGGGCTCGGCGGCGGACCGATCATCCCGATGGCGCAGGCGATCATGTGGGAGATCTTTCCGCTGCGGCAGCGCGGGACCGCGATGGCGGTGTGGGGCGTCGGGATCATGATGGCGCCGATCCTCGGCCCCACCGTCGGCGGCTGGCTCGCGGACAACTGGTCGTGGCGCTGGATCTTCTACATCAACATCCCGATCGGCTTCCTCGGCTTCGTCATGACCAGCGCGTTCCTCTTCGATTCGCCGTTCGTGAAGAAGCCGACCGGCATCGATCTCTCCGGCATCGTCCTCATGGTGGTCGGCTTCGGCTGCCTGCAGCTCGCGGTCGATCTCGGCGAGAAGGAGGACTGGTTCCAGTCGGATCTGATCGTGGGGCTGCTCGCCGCCGCCCTTCTTGCGCTGGCGGGCTTCGTCATCCGGGAGCTCCGGGCCGACGAGCCGATTCTCGATTTACGCGTCTTCAACGACCGGAACTTCGCCGTGGGCACTCTGTGCATCGCGCTCATCGGGCTCGCCTTCAATTCGAGCATGCTGCTGCTGGCGCTCTACACGCAGAAGATCCTCGGCTACGACGCGTGGAACTCCGGGCTCGTCCTGGCCCCCGGTGGTCTCGGCACGATGATCGCGCTGATGATCTCCGGACGTCTCGTCTCGCGCGTCGACCAGCGGCTCCTCCTCCTCTTCGGCTGCGGGCTCAACGCGGTCTCCGCCATCCAGATGACGTGGCTCACGCTCGAGATGGACTACTGGAGCCTCGCGTGGCCGCGCTTCCTCCAGGGCTTCGGCGCGGGCTTCATCTTCCCGCCGCTGCAGGTGCTGACCCTCGCCACGATCCGTCTCGAACGCCTGGGCAACGCGACTGCCGCCTACAACGTCGTGCGCAACGTGGGCGGCAGCATCGGCATCGCGCTGGCGACGATGTTCCTCGTGCGCCGCAGCCAGGAGCACCAGTCGACGCTCGTGACCCACGTCAACGTCTGGGACCCCGACACCGCGCGCCGGCTCAAGGAGTGGACGGAGCACTTCACCGCGCAGGGCGCGGATTCGTTCACCGCGAGCCGCCGCGCGATGGCGATGCTCTATCGCACGACGACCGAGCAGGCACAGCTCATGGCGTACGTCGACGACTTCTGGCTGATCGCGATCGTCTTCCTCGCCGTCCTGCCGCTGCTGCCGCTCATGCGCCGCGTGCGCACCGAGCAGAACGAGCGCGCGCGCGAGAGCCCGGGCCGCGTGGAGCCGCTGCCCGCGGCGGAGGACTAGGCGGCGTTCCGCCCGAACAGGTAACGCGCGACCTTCACCGAGGCCGTGACGTACCCCGGCTCGAGGTTGTCGATCCTTCCGCGGATGCGTGCGTGCAGGCGCGGTAGCGCGTGGAACGGGACCGCCGGATACGCGTGGTGATCCGCGTGATACGGCATGTTCCACGCGAACAGGCGCACGAGGAAGAGCGTGAGCGTCGTGCGCGTGTTCTCGAGGCAGTCGCGGGTGAACGCGCATCCCGTATGCTCGGCGAGGAGATACGGCCGCAGGAACGCCTGGCCCACGCCCCACGGAATGATCCACACGACGAGCGCCATCGCCGATCCGGTCGCGACCGAGATCGCACTGACCGCGACATAGACCGCCAGATACGCGCGCGCTTCGAGGATCAGCGGCCGTTGTTCTGACGGGGCCATCCACGGTTGATCTGCCCGTCCGGCCGCGAGCCGCAGGAGGTCGCCGATGCGCCTGATCGCGTTCGGAATGCCCGTGAGCACGAAGAGATACGCCGGCAGGCTTCGAGGCTTCGGGAAGAAGAGTTCAGGGTCGCGGTGGACGTCTTGCGTGAACCGGTGATGGTCCCAGTGGTACACACGATAATTGCGGTACGGCCAGACGACGAGCAGCCCGGCAACCGTGCCGAGCACCGGGTTCAGCCAGCGCGTCCGGAAGGCCGTGCGGTGCGCGGTCTCGTGCAGCGCGCAGAAGATGAACGCGAGCATGTAGCCGTGGACGACGATCAGCAGTAGCGCCCACGGCGTGGACCGTAGCGTCCACACGAGCGTGCCGCTGACAACGAGGATCCCGAGGTGCCACGCGGCGCGCAGCAGCGCCGGCCCATCCGACCGTGCCATCAACGCGTGAAGCTCTTCGCGCGGAAGCTCGTGCGCAGTGAACCGGACGAGCGCGTCGTCGCGCACTACTCGTACAGGTGGCAGGCGACGATCTGGTTCGACGCGACGGCCTTCGGCTGCGGGTCGACCGTCGAGCACTCCGGCTTCGCGAACGGGCAGCGCGGGTGGAAGTGGCAGCCCGACGGCGGGTTGATCGGCGACGGCACCTCGCCCTGCAGCACGAACTCGCCGCCCGGCGCGTCGGGATCCGCGGGGAGCGCGGCGGCGAAGAGGGCCTTCGTGTACGGATGCTTCGGATCCTTGAAGAGCGCTTCGGTCTCGGCGTACTCGACGAGACGGCCGAGGTACATCACCGCGGTGCGGTGCGCGATGTAGCGCACGGTCGCCAGGTTGTGCGCGACGAGCAGGTAGGCGACCTTCTGCCGCTCCTGCAGATCCTTCAGCAGGTTCATGATCTGCGCGCGGATCGACACGTCGAGCGCGGAGACCGGCTCGTCGAGGACGATCAGCTCGGGTTCCGACGCCAGCGCGGCGGCGAGCGCGATCCGCTGCCGCTGGCCGCCGGAAAACTCGTGCGGGTAGCGGTGCGCCGCGTCGGCCGGCAGGCCGACCTGCTCCAGCACTTCGAGCACGCGCTCGCGCTTCTTCGCCGCGCTCGCGCCGCGCGTGACGACCAGCGCCTCGCCGATCGTGTCACGCACGCGCAGGCGCGGGTTGAGCGAGGACCACGGGTCCTGAAACACGGCCTGCACCTTCGCGCGGTAGTCGCGAAGCGCGTCGCCTTCGAGCGCGTGCACGTCCTGACCGCCGAGGAGCACGCGTCCCGCCGTCGGATGCTCGAGGCGCAGCAGCAACCGGACGGTTGTCGTCTTGCCGCAGCCCGATTCGCCGACGAGTCCCAGCGTTTCCTTCCGCCCGATGGTGAAGTCGATGCCGTCGACGGCCTTCACGTGGCCCGTGGTGCGCGCGAGCAGGAGACCGCGCGTGACCGGGAAGTGTTTCGCAAGCCCATCGACCTGGATCAGCGGGCGGGCGCCGTTCGTGGTCACGGTGCGACTTTCCAGCAGGCCGCCGCGTGTGATCGACCGATGGCGACCGCCGGCGGGTACTCGAGGCGACAGCGCTCGTCGACGTAGCTGCAGCGCGGCGCGAAGCGGCAGCCGCCGGGCAGGCGATGGAGCGCGGGCGGCTGGCCGTCGATGGACGGCAGGCGGTGCACGCGCGCTTCCATGCGCGGGACCGACGCCATCAGCGCCGCGGTGTACGGATGGCGCGGCGCCTTGAAGATCTCGCGCACGGGCCCGCTCTCCACGATCCGCCCCGCGTACATCACGGCGACGCGGTCGCACATGCGCGCGACGATCCCGAAGTCGTGGGTGATGAACAGCATGCCGAGCCCCATCCGCGCCTGAACGTCCTTCAGCAGCATCAGGTACTGGAGCTGGATCGTCACGTCGAGCGCCGTGGTGGGCTCGTCCGCGATCAGCAGCTTCGGCTCCGAGGCGAGCGCGATCGCGCCGACCACGCGCTGCTTCATCCCGCCGCTCATCTGATGCGGAAAGGAGCGCAGCCGCTCCTGCGGCGCCGCGACCTTTACCCGGCGGAGCGCCTCTTCCGCGCGCTTCCACAGCCCGTTCGCGCGGCGGCCGAGATGCACGCGCAGCGCCTCGACGATCTGGTTGCCGACGTTGAAGACCGGGTTGAGCGAGGTCTGCGGGTCCTGGAGGATCATCGAGATCCGTCGCCCGCGGATGCGCCGCATCTCCCGCTCGCTCTTCGCGACCAGGTCCTCGCCGTCGAGCAGCACCTGGCCGTTGACGATGCGGCCCGCGGGCTCGGGCAGGAGCCGCAGCAGCGAGAGCGCGGTCATCGTCTTGCCCGAGCCCGACTCACCGACGAGGCCGAGCGTCTCGCCGGCCTCGATCGAGAAGCTCACGCCGTCGACGGCCTTCACCGTGCCCCAGCGCGTGCGCAGGTGCGCGTGGAGATCCTTGACGTCGAGCAGCATCACACCTGCCGCAGGCGCGGATCGAGCCAGTCGCGGAGCCAGTCGCCGAACAGGTTGAACGAGAGCACGACGAGCATGATGGCGGCGCCGGGCAGCGCGGAGAGCCACCACGCGCTCGCGATGTGACTGCGCCCGTCGGCGACCATCTGGCCCCACGACGGCGTCGGCGGCGGGATGCCGGCGCCGAGGAACGACAGCGACGCCTCCACGATGATGACGAAGCCGATGTGGAGCGTCATCAGGACCATGAACGTGTTCAGCACGTTCGGCACGATGTGGATCGCCATGATCCGGACGTGCGAGCAGCCGTGCACGCGCGCGAGCGCGACGAAGTCGCGCGTCTTCACCGTCAGCACCTCGCCCCGCACCACACGCGCGAACCGCGCCCAGATGATCACGGTGATCGCGAGCACGATCGTCCCCAGGCCCGCGCCGAGACTCACCGCGAGCACGAGCGCGATGAGGATCGTCGGGAAGGTGAGGGTGGCGTCGACGATGCGCATGAGCGCGGAGTCGGTGCGCCCGCCGGCATAGCCCGCGAGGATGCCGATCGCGAGCCCGATCAGCCCGCCCGACAGCAGCGCGAACATCGCCACGGTCAGGCTCACGCGCGCCCCGTAGACCAGGCGGCTGAACACGTCACGTCCCAGCAGGTCGGTGCCGAGCAGGTGCTTCGTGCTGCCGCCCTCCTGCCACGCGGGCGGCCGCAGCTTGTCGGGGAGCGACTGTTCCGTCGGCGAGTGCGTCGCGATCAGCGGTGCGAGCACGGCGACGAGGGCGAGCACGGCGATGACGGCGAACGACACCCACGGCAGGCGTCTGAACTCCCGCTGCGGGGCGGCGTCGTCGACGACGGCGACGTCGGCGGGCGCGGTGGTGATCGCCATCACGAATACCTCACCCGCGGGTCGAGATACGCGTAGAGGATGTCCACGGCGAGGTTCACGCCGAGGACGATCATCGCCTTGAGCAGGATCACGGCCTGCAGCAGCGGGTAGTCGCGGAAGATCACCGCCTCGTACGTCAAGCGGCCGACCCCCGGCCACGCGAAGACGGTCTCCGTGACGATCGCGCCCGTCACGAGCAGCGCGAAGAACACGCCGAAGAGCGTCACGACCGGAATCAGCGCGTTCCGCAGGCAGTGCTTCCAGATCACCACCGTCTGCGAGAGCCCCTTGATCCGCGCGAGCTTCACGAACTCGCTGTTGAGCACCTCCAGCACGCTCGAGCGGACGAGCCGCATCATGCCGGCGACCAGGAACGCGGCGAGGGTGATGGTGGGCAGGATGTAGTGCGCGGGCCCGCCCATGCGCGCGGACGGCAGCCACCCGAGCTGGATCGAGAAGATGTAGATGAGCACGATGCCGAGCCAGAACGACGGCGTGGCGATGCCGAGCACGGCGATCGCGCCCGAGACGCGGTCGATGATCGTCCCGCGATAGACGGCGGCCAGCAGCCCGAGCGGGATGGAGATGACGATGGCGCTGAGCAGCGCGATCGGCACCAGCGTGAGCGTGTTCGGCAGCCGTTCGAAGAAGACTTCGACGGCGGGCTTGCGATAACGGATCGACATCCCGAGATCCCCGCTCAGCGCGCCCTTGAGGAAGCGGGCGAGCTGCTCGTGCATCGGGCGATCGAGGCCGAGCGCCTTGAGCAGGTGCTCGCGGTCTTCACGCCCGGCATCCTCGGGCAGCAGAAGGTCGGCGGCGTTGCCCGTCACCCGCGCCAGCGCAAACACGACGACGGCGACGACCAGCAGCACCACCAGGCTCTGGAAGAACCGGCGGAGGATGAATCTCTGCACTAGCCGGCTACCACGGCTTCTGGTCCGCGCGAGGCATGCGCTCGGCGACGTCACCGAACTCGTGACGGCCCGGGATCGGCTTGAACTGGCCCACGCGCTTCGGGTTCACCGCCCAGAGACCGACGCCCTCGACGATCGGCACCGCCATCCACGAGTTCGCGACGACCTCGAGCATCTTGTTCGTCGCGGCGAGACGCCTGGCGTCGTCCTTTTCGGAGACGACCGACTCGTACACCTTGTCGACCTCCTGGCACAGCGCCGGGCAGTCCTTGGTGTCGCCGAAGATGTGCTGGACGCCCTTGGAGGTGAAGGTGGTGTAGCGCGGGGCCGGCTCCGGCCGGCCGGCCGTGCGATACATCGACGCCGTCGCGGCGAGACCCTTCTGCTCGCCCCGGGTCTGCGGGTCGAACACGCCCCACTCCACGGTCTTCATCTCCACCTTGACGCCGATCTTCTCCCAGAAGCCCGCCACCGCTTCGCCGATCTGGACCATGAACGGAGTCCCGGGGAGCGCGGTGTTCCAGAACGTCAGCTTGAAGCCGTTCGGATAGCCCGCGTCGGCGAGCAGCTTCTTCGCCCGGGCGGGATCGTAGCGGAGAGACGTCTTCGCCCAGTCCTCCCAGCGCGGGATGGTGACGTCGCTCGAGTAGCGGAAGGTCGCGAACGCGATCGGCCACCGCGCCTGCTTGCCCATGACGTGATCGATGATCTGCTGCCGGTCGATGGCGAGCGAGAGCGCCTCGCGCACGCGGACGTCGGTGACGGGCGAGCCCTTCGCCTCGGGCTTGTACGTCCCCCAGAACTGGTAGACGGCCTGCATGGTCCCGGGCACGCTCACGATCCTCATGCCGCCGGCCTGCGCTTCCTTGATCGCGTCGGGGCCGATGCTCGCGATCGAGGCCTCGCCCGTGCGCACCATGGCGATGCGGGTGCTCTGCTCCGGCACGAGCAGCAGGACCATGCGCTTGAACTGCGGCGTGCCGCGCCAGTGCGGCGTGGTGACGGCCTCGTATTCGATGCGGTCGCCGGGCACGAGCCGGACGAACTTCCACGGCCCGCTGCCGATCGGCTTCTCGCGGAAGCCCTTCACACCGACGGACTCGATGTACTTCTTCGGCATCACCGTGCCTTCCATGAAGACGGCGCGGGAGAGGCTCGCGACGAAGTGCGGGATGACCCCCTTGGTGTGAACCCGCACGGTGTGGTCGTCGACCACGTCGATCTTGTCGATCGCCCGGCGGAGTGCGGCCGCGCCCGAAGCGATCGACTCGGGCGACATCTTCCGCTCGAGGCTGAACTTCACGTCGTGCGCGGTGACGGGATCGCCGTTGTGGAACTTGAGCCCCTTGCGAAGGTGGAACGTCCAGCTCTTGCCGTCGGGCGCCCCTTCCCACCGCTCGGCGACCCCGGGCCCGATGCCGCCCTTGTCGAAGTCGAAGCCGACGAGCGAGTCCCAGACCGGCGCGTGATAGTGCGCGTGGGGCGCGCGCGTGTCGGCGATGGGATCCATCACCATCGCCCCGAGCGTGTCGAGCGCGATGACCAGCGTGTCCCTGTCCTGCGCGGTCGCGGGCGCGACACCCGCGGCGAGCCCTAGCATGGCGAGGAGACCGAGAAGCACGACCGGGCGGCGGATACGCATCGAGTTCCCCTCCTTAAATTTAAATTAATTAAAAGACCCTCGAACGTGCGGGGATTCTAACAGGAGGACCCGCTTGACACGCGCGCCGCAACGTCCGAGAGTCTCCCGTCACATCGAGCAGTCCCAATTTCGGGGGGAGGTCCGCGTCATGCGCAGAATGCTGGTCCTGGCCCTGATCCTCGTCCTCGTCGCCGTCAGCACGCTTCCTGCGGTCGCCCAGCAGGCGGGCAGCCAGTGGAAGCCCGAGGTCAAATTCATCAAGATCGGCGTCTCGAGCGCCGGCGGCGACTGGTTCCGCGCCGGCGCGAAGTTCTCGACGATCATTCCCACCGTGTTCCCCGAGGTCGCCGCGAGCACCGTCATCGGCGGCGGCGTGGTGAACGTGACGCGCATCGGGAAGGGCGAGACGCAGATCGGGTTCGCGCTGACGCCGTATCCCGAGCAAGGCTACAAGGGCGAGACCAAGAACTATCCGGCGCCGCTCAAGAACGTCCGCCTCATCGCCAGCAACCTCGGGCGGCACGTGGTCGTCGCGATGGTCGTGCTGAAGGACAGCCCGATCAAGAGCATCAACGACCTGAAGGGCAAGCGCATCGTCCCCGGCGATCGCGGGTGGGGCACGACGGAGCTCGTCGAGGCGCTGCTTGCGACGAACGGCACGTCGGTCGACAAGTTCAAGGCCGACGGCGGCACGATCAGCTACACGTCGATCACCGACCGCTCGAAGGCGCTGCAGGACAAGAACGTCGACGCGATCTTCATCCCGGCCCAGGTCAATTTCCCCGACCTGATGGCCGTCCAGCAGGCGGCAGGCATCCGCGTGATCGGGTTCCCCAACGACGTCGTCGAGAAGACGCTGGCCACGATGCCTGGGCTCGTCAAGAGCAAGGTGCCGAAGGGCCTCTACGGCGTCGTCGACCAGGACCTCGCGTCGCCGGGATTCCTCCAGCAGCTCATCGTCGACGCGGGCCTCTCCGACGAGCTGGTCTATCGGATCACGAAGCTGTGGTGGGAGCGGATCAAGGAGATCCACGAGATCGCGCCCGGACTGGACCAGGCCAACGTGAAGCTGGCGATGGAGAACGCGACCATCCCGTTCCATCCCGGCGCGCTCCGGTACTACAAGGAGGTCGGGGTCGCGAGGTAGCGCGTGGCGATCAGCGATCCCGAGATCGCGAGCGGGCCGTCGGCGGTCGACTGGCTGCTCGAGCGCCGCCGCGGCCCGCAAACCGCGCTCGCGATCGCCATCGTCGTCCTCTCGCTCTCGCTGAGCGTCTTCCACCTGTTCTCGACCTACTACGGCCAGGCCGAGACGCACGCGCATCGCTCGACGCACCTGGCCTTCATGCTCGTGCTCGCGTTCGTGTTCTTCCCGCTCGGCCGCGCGCACTTCGGCGAGCCGCTGCGGCCGATCTTCCTCGTCGATCTCGTCTGCATCGGCGTCGCGCTCGGCTCGCAGGTCTACACGCTCGCGAACCTCGACCGCTTCGTCGACCCGGGCTACAGCGTCAGCACGATGGACGTGTGGGTGGGCTCGTTGCTGATCGTCGCCGTGCTGGAGGCCTCGCGCCGCACGGTCGGCTGGGGCCTGACGCTCACCGCGATCTTCTTCCTGATCCAGACGTGGCAGGCGGACAAGTTCGTGTGGCTACTCTACGGGCCACCGGCGACGTGGACGTCGATGGTCGAGAGCTTCTTCGGCAAGGAGGAAGGGCTCTACGGCATTCCCGTCGGGATCATGAGCGGCGTCCTGATCCTCTTCATCCTCTTCGCCGCGTTCCTCGCGATGACGGGCATCGGCGACTTCTTCGTCAAGCTCGCCACCGCGCTGGCCGGGCGCATGACCGGCGGGCCCGCCAAGGTCTCCGTGTTCTCCAGCGCGCTGCTGGGCACGATCTCCGGCAGCGGCGTGGCCAACGTGATGATGGACGGCGTCTTCACGATCCCGATGATGAAGCGGATCGGGTACGGCGCGACGTTCGCCGCCGCGGTCGAGGCGGTGGCGTCGATCGGCGGGCAGATCATGCCGCCGATCATGGCCGCGGCCGCGTTCATCATGTCGGACTTCGTCGGCGTGCCGTTCCGCCAGGTCGCGGCGGCGGCGGCGATTCCCGCGATCCTCTACTTCTTCTGCGTGTTCATCACCGTCCACTTCGAGGCGAAGCGCCTCGGGCTGCGCAAGATCCCGCGCGACGAGATGCCGAACCTCGGCGAGACGCTGCGCCGCGACGGGTATCTGCTGCTTCCGATCGCCGCGCTGATCGGCTTCCTCTACTGGGGCTTCAGCGAGGAGATGTCCGCGCTGATGGCGGTCGGCGCGACGTTCCTCGTGAGCTTTGTCCGGAGGCGCTCGGCGCTGGGGCCGGTACGGCTGCTCAAGGCGTTCGAGAGCGGCGCGCGCACCGGCGTGACCGTCGCGATGGCGGTCGCCGCCGCGGGCCTGATCATCGGCTGCCTCTTCCTCTCCGGCATCGGCATGAAGTTCTCGTACATGCTGGTGACGCTTGCGGGCGGGCAGCTCTGGCTCGCGCTGATCTACACGACGATCGCCGCGTTCCTCCTCGGGCTGTCGCTGCCGACGACCGCTGTCTATCTGACCCTCGCGATCATCGTGGCGCCGGGCCTCGTGCAGATGGGCGTGCCGAAGATGGCGGCGCACATGTTCATCTTCTACATGGGCGTCACGTCCGATCTCACGCCGCCGACGTGCCTGTCGCCGTTCGCCGCCGCCGCCATCGCGGGCTCTCCGCCGATGGCGACCGCGTGGCAGGCGATGCGGCTCGGCGTGGTGCTCTTCATCGTGCCGTTCATGTTCGTCTACTCGCCGGAGCTCCTGCTGATGGGCACGTGGCCCCGGATCGCGCTCGGCTTCGTGCGCGCGGCCCTCGGCGTCTACTGTCTCGCCGCCGGGCTCCAGGGGTGGCTGCGCACGCGCGCCACACCGATCGATCGCTCGTTACTGATCCTGGCGGCGGGCCTGTTCATCGTGCCGAGCTTCCTTGCCGACGTCGTGGCCGCGATGCTCCTCGCGTTCGTCTACGCGCTGCAGTGGCTGCGTCGTTCACCGGGGATCGCGCCTGCGACAGCTCCTTCGCTGGACTAGCCTCGTCGCGGCCGGCGCGGCGCTCGTCTGGCTCGGCCAGACGCGGCTGCACCTGCACGACTTCGTGAAGTTCCTCGTGATCGTCCTCGGGCTCGCGCTGGGGATCGTGGCCGTGTTCGTGGCGACCGCGGGCCGCGAGGAGGGCTAAGATGAGTGCCATGAGCGCATCGGATCAGGGCCCGCTCGAGCGCGCGCTCGATCTCCTCGCGGCCGGCGACTGGAAGCAGGCGCACGAGATCGTCCAGAAGGAGAAGTCGGAGCTCGCGTCGTGGCTGCACGGGATCGTCCACATCCTGGAAGGCGATCTCCGTAACGCCCGCGGCTGGTACGAGCGGGCCAACCGCGAGTTTCCCGGTGCGGACGCGGCGCAGTCGGAGATCGTCGCCGCGCGCCGCGCGGTGGCCGGCCGCTAGCGCGGCCCGCCGGCGAGCTTCTCGACCACGGCGCGCGCCGCCGTGAGGTCTTCCCCGGACGCGCGCTCGTACTCCCGATACGCCTCGATCCGCCGACCATCGCGGTAGAGCTTCCGGATCCGCTCGCGCACGTCAGGCGCGATCTTCGCGATGAGCTCCGGGACGCGCGCTTCCCGCTTCGAACGTTCCTGTGCCGCCGCCCGCGCCTCGACGAGCGTCTCGGGTTTGGGGCAGGGCATGACCTCGCGCCACTGTCCGCCCTCCTGCACGAGCTGGAGGAGCATGGTCGTGATCCGGTTGGCGCCACGCTCGAAATCGATCTGGAGCATGTGCGTGGGGCGCACCGGATAGTCGACCTTGTCGGCGAACATCAGCGGCGTGTCCGCGGCGATCGGCTTGATCGACCAGCGCGGATTCGCGAGCACCGGCTCCCGCGCCTGGCGCGTGACCATCTGCTCGTAGAGCGGCGCCGCGTCGCCGGCCATGCAGCGCGCGGACGTGGAGTGCAGGAGCGCCTGGCGCCGCGCCACGCTCGTGCTGGTGACGGCAGCGACGAGCTCGCTGACGAACCCTCCGACGTCCGGCGCCTGGGCGCTCACGGGCATCGAAAGCGCGGCAGAGAAGATGAGGGTGGGCGCGACGATCGGAACGAGAGCGCGCCGGAATCCGGTCAGGACGTGTGGGGCCCTGCGAGCGCCGGCGGCTCCGAGATCAGCTCGCTCTTCATCGACATTCCATACGAGGATACGCCCCCGCGGCGCGGTCGCGGAGGCGCCCGGCCGGGCGTATAGTCCCGTTCGCGGAGGTGGGCTGGGGTCGATCGCGATGCCTGTGGCGAGACGTGGAGCAAGATCAACGGCCAGATCCCGAACCAGGACGCGCACAACGTCCTCGTCGTCGCCGGGCCGCCGAAGTCGGTGTTCGTCGTCGTCAACGACGATGTGTGGCGCAGCACCGACGACGGCAAGACCTGGGAGGCGGCACGCGCGCGGGAAGTCTTTCCGTGGCGCTATCCGCGGGGGATCGCCGTCAAGCCGGACGACAGCCGAACCGTCTTCGTCACGATCGGAGACACGACGCCGGGCCGCGTCGGCACGGTGATGCGGTCCCAGGATGCGGGGGCCACGTGGCAGAGCCTGGGATTGCCCGTCCAGCCCAACTCGGCCGTGTGGACCGTGAGCCTTCCCGCCTCGGCCCCCGAGATGGTGTTCGCGGCGAGCCGCTACGGCTACCTCTATCGCAGCGACGACGGCGGCGAGTCCTGGCGCAAGCTCTGGCGCGAGTTCGGTGAAGTGTCGTCGGTGCTCTGGGTGCCGCGGTCATGATCCAGGCCAGCGGCATCGACCACATCGTGCTGCACGTGAACGACGTGGAGCGAGCGAAGCGGTTCTACGCCGACGTGCTGGGGATGAAGGTCTACCGGGAGAACGAGCGGCAGGTCTTCCTTCACGCGGGCGCGCAAGGCGTGGCGTTGTTCACGAAGCGTGACGGCACGCCGCTGACGACTGGCAACGATCTCAACCATCTGGCCCTGAACGTGGCGGCCGGCTCGTACGATGCGCTCAAGAGCGAGCTCGAGAAGCACGGCGTGGCCGTGAGCGGCCGTCCCGGCGAGGACCACTGCATCTATTTCCAGGACCCGGACGGCCACCGTTTGCAGCTCATGGTCGACAGGAGCCAGCCATGAAGAACGGCCTGCGCGCGTGGGACGCCGATACGCACGTCAATCCCGCCGCGGAAGTGCTCGAGCGCTACGTCGATCCCGGGTTCCGTCCGCGGCTCGCCGAGCTCGCGCCGCACCGGACGCCGACAGGCAAGATGATCGGCGGTACGCCGGACACCAACCAGATCCGCGTGGGGACGAAGTTCTACCGCCGTCTGCTCGGCACGGAGGGGCCGGACGCGACGTTCACCGGCCGCGGCACCCACTGGATGGGCAGCAAGCAGCCGCGCGAGGGCGTGCAGGACGACAAAGCCGCGAACCGCGTGGCCGACATGGACGACGAAGGAACGGACGCGCAGTTCCTGGTCCCGACGCTCTGGGTCAGCGTGGTCGGGCTCCCGGATCCGGCCATCGAAGTGAACATGATCCGCGCCTACCACCGTCACGCGGCGGACTTCTGCGGCCAGTTCCCGTCACGCCTCAAGACGGGCATCGTGGCGTCCGCGCGGAATCCCGAAGAGGCCGTGCGCGAGATCAAGCAGTGGGGCACCTCGAAGTGGGCGGTCGCCGTGATTCCCGTGCTGCCGAAGGGCCTGCCGATCGACCATCCGAGCCTCGAGCCCATCTGGAAGGCGGCGCAGGACCACGATCTCGCCGTCGTGCACCACAGCAACACGTGGAACCCGCCGTACTTCCCCGGCTACGAAGACCTCTGGGACAACATCTTCCTCGGCCGTCTCGCCTCGCACCCGTGGGGCGGCATGCGGTTCATGGCGGCGTTCATCGGCGCCGGCATCCTCGATCGCTATCCGGCCCTGCGCATGGGCGTGCTCGAGTGCGGGTTCGGCTGGCTGCCGTTCTGGGCCAAGCGCATGGACGAGCAGGCGACGTACGTCGGCGGCGTCGCACCGCTCAAGCACGCGCCGAGCGAGTACATCACGAGCGGGCGCTTCTTCTGCTCGATCGAGCGGCACGAGGGCGAGGACCTCTTCAACTACGTGACCAGCGTGTTCGGCAACGACGTGCTGATGTACGCCTCCGATTACCCGCACTCGGAGTGCCAGTTCCCCGACTCGATCGACAACATCCTCAAGTGGTCGAGCCTGAAGCCCGACACGCAGCGGAAGCTCCTGTGGGACAACGCGGCGCGGTTCTACAAGCACACGTGAGCGCCCGAGCGACCAGCGCCCGAGCGACCAGCGAGGAGCGATCGATGCCCCAGATCACCGGACTCGGCCATGTCGGCCTCTACTGCGAGGATCTCGGCAAGATGCGCGACTTCTACTCGCGCATCCTCGGGCTCACGATCAGCGACGAGGATCTCGACCGCGGCATCTGTTTCCTCTCCGCGGATCCGAACGCCGAGCACCACGAGCTGGCGCTCGCGCGGGCGAAGGAGCCCGGCCAGAAGACGCACAACGTGCAGCAGGTCTCGTTCAAGGTGCGGAGCCTCGACGACGTGCGCGCGTTCCACCACCGCCTGCAGGACGCGGGCATGAAGATCGAGCGCACGGTCACGCACGGGATCGCGTGCAGCGTGTACTTCTACGACCCCGAGGGCAATCGCGTCGAGATCTATTACACGACGCCGTACAAGATCCGCCAGCCGCTCGGCGAGCCCATCGACCTCGACAAGCCCGACGCCGAGCTGCTCGCCTTTGCGAAGTCGTTCGAGAAGAACGGGCCGCCGCGCGGGGCCCGGCGATGAGGGCGGGGCTGCGCGCGTGGGACGCTGACACACACTGCAATCCCGCCGCGGAAGTCCTCGATCGGTACGTCGATCCCGGCTTCCGCCCGAAGCTCGTCGAGCTGGCGCCGTACCGGATCAAGAGCGCGCAGATCGGCGGCACGCCGGACACGCATCAATACCGCGTCGACACGAAGCTCTACCGGCGCATCCTCGGCACGGCCGGCCCGGACGCGACGTTCACGGGGCGCGGGACGAAGTGGATGGGCAGCAAGCAGCCGCGCGTCGGCGTGCAGGACGATCAGGCCGCGAACCGCGTGGCGGACATGGACGACGAAGGCGTCGACGCGCATCTCATGGTGCCGACCGGGTGGGGCAGCGTCGTCGGTCTCCCGAACCTCGAGCTCGAGATCAACCTGATCCGCGCGTGGCACCGTCACGCGTCGGATTTCTGCGGACAGTTCCCGGACCGGCTCAAGACCATGATCGTGGCCTCCTCGCGCGCTCCCGAGGAAGCGGTCCGCGAGATCGAGCAGTGGGGCACGTCGCGGTGGGCGGTCGCGGTCATTCCGTTGCTCGCCAAGGACATTCCGGTGGATCATCCGAGCCTCAATCCGATCTGGGAGGCCGCGCAAGAGCACGACCTCGCGATCGTGCACCACAGCCTCACGTGGAACCCGCCGTACTTCCCCGGCTACCAGGATCTCTGGGACAACATCTTCCTCGGGCGTCTCGCCTCGCATCCGTGGGGCGGCATGCGCTTCATGGCGGCGTTCATCGGCGCCGGGCTCCTGGATCGCTATCCCACCCTGCGCATGGGCATTCTCGAATGCGGCTCCGGCTGGCTGCCGTTCTGGGCCAAGCGCATGGACGAGCAGGCGATCTACGTCGGCGGGACCGCGCCCCTCAAGCACGCGCCCAGCGAGTACATGACCAGCGGACGATTCTTCTGCAGCATCGAGCGGCACGAAGGCGAGGACATGTTCAACTACGTCCGGAGCGTCTTCGGGGACGACGTGCTCATGTGGGGCTCCGACTATCCGCACTCGGAGTGCCAGTTCCCCGATTCCGTCGACAACATCCTGAAATGGTCGAGCCTCGGGCAGGAGACGCGACGCAAGCTCCTCTGGGACAACGCGGCTCGGCTCTACAAGCGCACCTGAGAGGGCACGGACATGGGCGAGATCCTCGGCATCGGCACGACGCACTACCCGCCCGGACTGGTTCCCGGCGAGCTCAGGCCCTGGCCGCTCGCGCGCATGCTGCACACCGACCCGCGCATCCCCGCGCACATGAAGGATCCGGCCAACTGGCCCCAGCCGATGCGCGAGGAGTGGGGCAGCGACGAAGGCGTCGCATCGTTCGCCGCGCATCGGGACCGCGTGTTCAGCGCGTTCCGGACCCTCCGCGACGAGATCGTGGCGTTCCGTCCCGACGTCATCCTCATGTGGGGCGACGATCAGTACGAGAACTTCCAGGAAGACGTCGTGCCGCCGTTCTGCGTCCTGGCGTACGAGACGCTCGCGTTCCAGCCGTTCAAGCGACTGCGTGGCCGCCCGAACATCTGGGGTGAACCCGCAGACAAGACGTTCGTGTGGCCCGGACAGCCGGCCGCCGGACGTTTCCTCGCGGGCAAGCTCCTCGAAGCCGGCATCGACATGGCGTACGCGTACCGGCCGCTCCACGGCGACGGCGTCGCGCACTCGTTCGCCAACACGTTGCTCTACATGGATCTCGACCGGCGGGGCTTCGAGTATCCGATCCTTCCGGTCACCGTGAACTGCTACGGCCGCGAGCTGATCCGCAACCAGGGCGGCGGCAGCCGGCACTCCGACGAGATGGATCCGCCGTCGCCGTCACCGCGACGCTGCTTCGAGGTCGGACGAGCGACGGCGCGCATCCTTCGCGAGAGTCCGTGGCGCGTGGTCCTGCTGGCGTCGTCGAGCTGGTCTCATGCGTTCCTGACCGAGAAGAACCACTTCATCTATCCCGACCTGGTCGCCGACCGGATCCTGCTCGACCAGCTCCGCGCCGGGGACTACGAGAGCTGGCGCGACGTCCCGCTCGCGCAGATGGAAGCTTCCGGACAGCACGAAGTCCTGAACTGGATGTGTCTCGCCGGCGCCATGTCGGAGCTCGGCCTGAAGATGGAGCTGGTGGACTGGGTGGAGACCTGGATCTTCAACGCGCCGAAGTGCCAGGCAATCTTCCGGTAGAGGAGACGAGCGAATGGGAGAGATCCTCGGGCTCGGCATCACGCATTACCCCGGCCTGTCCTACAAGGGCAACATCACCCGGCGCATCAAGACGCTGCAAGCCGATCCGCTGCTGCCCGAGCGCCTCCGGTCACCGGAGGGCTGGCATCCGACGATGCGCGAGCAGTGGGGCACCGACGAAGGTCTGGCGCACTCCGAGAAGCATCGCGCCGACATGATCCACCACTTCCGGAAGGCGCGCGCCGAGCTCGACGCGTTCGAGCCCGACTTCGTGCTGCTGTGGGGCGACGACCAGTACGAGAACTTCCGGGAAGACGGCATCGCGCCGTTCGCGCTGCTGGCGTACGACAGCGTCGACGTGCAGCCCTGGGCGAGACACCAGCGCGGCCAGAACTGGTGGGACGAGCCGGCGGACAAGACGTTCACGGTCACCGGCCATCGAAAGGGCGCCAAGCACGTCGCCTCCGCGCTGATCCGCGACGGGATCGACGTCGCCTACGCGTACAAGCCGCGGCACCATCCGATGGGCCACGCGTTCATGAACTCGCTCCTCTACCTCGACTTCGACCGGAAGGGCTTTCCGTTCCCGGTCGTGCCGTTCGCGGTGAACGCGTACGGGCGCTGGGTGATCTCGGCGCACGGCGCCCCGATGACGCCGTCACAGGCGGCGAAGCTCGACGAGCTCGACCCGCCCGGACCGCAGCCCTGGCGATGCTTCCAGGTGGGGGCGGCGATCGCGCGCGCGATCACCGCGAGCCCCTATCGCGTCGCCCTCATCGCGTCGTCGAGCTGGAGCCACTCGTTCCTCGTCGAGAAGAACGCGCGGATGTTCCCGGACACGGAGTTCGACAAGCGCTACTACGAGGCGCTCCGCGACGCCGACTGGGGCCCCTGGCGCTCCACCACGATCGAGGAGGCCGAGGATCGCGGGCATCACGAGCTCTTGAACTGGTTCTGCCTCGCGGGCGCGATGGCGGAGCTCGGCCGCCGACCCGACGAATGCACGTTCCTGGAGTCGTGGATCTCGAACTCGAACAAGGTCTTCGCCATCTTCCGGCCCTAGCGGGGGCGCGAGAAGGAGGAGCGCATGATCTACGAGGTTCGCACCTACACGCTGCGTCCGGGCACGGTGGCGGAATTCGAGGAGCGCTTCGCGAAGCGCAAGCCGCTGCGCGAGAAGCACTCGCCGCTCGCCGCGTGCTTCTCGAGCGAGCTCGGCGGGCTCAACAAGTTCGTGCACGTGTGGGTCTACAAGGACTCCACCGAGCGCACGCGCATCCGCGAGGAGTCGCGCAAGGGCGGGCAGTGGCCGCCGCAGTCCGGCGTGCGGCCGATCAAGCAGGAGAACAAGCTCCTGATCCCGGCCGCGTTCTCGCCGCTGCAATAACTCGGAGGGGGGCTTCGCCCCCCTTCCGACGCTCCTCACCGGCTTCGCCGGTTCGTCGCTGCCTCCCCCCAGGAGGATTGCGCCGGCAAAGCCGGCGGTCGGACTGCCGGCCTACGCGCGCTCGATGATTTCGATCTGGGCGCCATCCGGAGCTTCTACGAACCCCACGCGGCGCCCGTTCGTGGGCGGGAGCTCCTCGAGCACGCGCGCCCCGTTGGCGCGGAACTTCGCCATCGTTGCCGTGTAGTCGTCCGTGTCGACGGCGATGTGCTCGATGCCGTACTGCTGCTGCCGCTTCTGGGTGTCGATGATCGGCGTGATGTTCATCTGCAGGCCGTGCAGGTTCACCGTGTACCCGCGCTCGCCGCGGTCGGCGACCAGCGTCGCCCCCAGGTTGTCCACGTAGAACTGCAGCGTTCGCTTCGGGTCGCGCGTCTTTATGTGCACGTGGTGGATGCCGATCGCCATGGTGAGCCTCCTCGTCTGTCAGGCTTTATACTCCAGGCTCCGACGCCGAGGCTGAAGGAGTGTGACGCATGGCATCAGACGACGGCGCTCTCCGCTTGCCGCTCTACTGCCCCCTGGTCGTCAACGGCGAAGAAGGCAAGGCCGCGAGCGGCCGGCAGTTCGCGCGCGAGAACCCCGCCAACGTCCGCGAGATCGCGACCCTCGCCGAAGAGGGGACGCAGGAGGACGCGCGCGCCGCCATCGACGCCGCGCGCAAGGCGTTCGACGGCAACGTCTCGAACTGGATCTACAACTACAAGCTCCGCGAGCAGGTGCTGTCCCGCACGGCGCGCCTGATGCGCGACAACGCCGATCGTCTGGCCCGCGTGGTGAGCCTCGAGGTCGGGATGCCGATGCGGCAGGCCGTGCCGCACATCGGCGCCGCCGCCGACATCTTCGAGTTCTACGCCGGGCTCGCGGGCAAGCTCTACGGTGAAAGCTTCACGCTGCCTTCCGGCTCGATGATCAACCTGGTCAAGGAGCCCGTCGGCGTGGTCGGCATGATCACGCCGTGGAACTTCCCGCTGACGCAGACCGCGCGCAAGGTGGCGCCCGCGCTCGCCGCCGGGTGCACGGTCGTGATCAAGCCCGCGAGCTACACGCCGGCCGCGACCTACGAGCTGGTGAAGCTCATCCAGCAGACCGGCATTCCGAACGGCGTGCTCAACCTCGTGCCCGGGCCCGGCAGCATCGTCGGCGCGGAGATCATCGCGAGCAAGAAGGTCGACAAGATCTCGTTCACGGGCGAGACGGGCACCGGCAAGCGGATCGGCGCGCAGGCGGGCATGGAAGTGAAGCGCGTGAGCCTCGAGCTCGGCGGCAAGGCGCCGTACGTGATCTTCGACGACGCGGACGTCGACGCGGCGTCGCGCGCGGCGATCTTCGGCATGTTCCGCAACGCGGGGCAGGCGTGCGGCGCGACCACGCGGCTGCTCGTGCAGGAAGGGATCCACGCGCGGCTCATGGCGCGTGTGGTGGCGCTGACGCGCAAGCTCGAAGTCGGGCACCCGTCGAAGCCGTCGACCGACATGGGGCCGCTGATCTCGGCGAGCCAGGAGAAGGTCGTCCAGGAGTTCATCGAGTACGGGCAGGCGCAGGGCTTCCGCCTGCTGACCGGCGGCAAGAAGCTCTCCGGCGAAGGCTTCGACCACGGCTACTACGTCGAGCCGACGATCTTCGACGGCGTCGACAACGCCTCGCGGCTCGGCCAGGAGGAGATCTTCGGCCCGGTGGTGGCGGTGACGCCGTTCCGCGACGAGGCGGAAGCGGTGGAGCTGGCGAACGCGGTGGACTTCGGGCTGGTCGCCGGCGTGTGGAGCGCCGACTATCCGCGCGCGCTGCGCGTCGCGCGCAAGATCCGCGCCGGCACCGTGTGGATCTGGGACAACTACGCGCAGCCGGTGGAAGGCATCTGGGGCGGCTACAAGCAGAGCGGCATGGGCCGCGAGCTCGGCTATCACGGCCTCAACGACTTCCTCGAGGTGAAGCAGATCTTCACCGACGGCACGGGCCTCGCGATGAAGGCGCCGTACGGACAGGTGATCAAGGAGTAGGCCGTGTCCGTCGAGATGCTGCGCGCGATGATCCTGATCCGCGAGTTCGATCTCCTCGCGATCGAGCTCCGGAAGCAGAAGCGGGTGCACGGCGTCGTGCATCCGTACGTCGGCGAGGAGGCCGTGGCGGTCGGCGTGTGCTCGGCGCTGCGGCGCACCGATCGCATCACCAGCACGCATCGCGGCCACGGCCATTGCATCGCCAAGGGCGCCGACATCAACCGGATGATGGCGGAGCTCTTCGGCCGGGTCGACGGGTACTGCAAGGGCAAGGGCGGATCGATGCACATCGCCGACTTCGCCATCGGGATGCTCGGCGCGAACGGCATCGTCGCCGGCGGGCTGCCGATCGCGTGCGGCGCCGCGCTCGCCGCGCAGCTCGAGGGCGCGGGCGCCGTGACCGCGTGCTTCTTCGGCGACGGCGCGACGGGCGAGGGCGAGTTCCACGAGAGCCTCAACATCGCGTCGCTCTGGAAGCTGCCGCTGATCTTCGTCTGCGAGAACAACCAGTACGGCGCCGAGAACGCCGTGGAGTCGGTGCGGGTGGTGGGCGACATCGCCACGCACGCCGCGGCGTACGGCTTGCCCGGCGTGACGGTCGACGGCAACGACGTGCTCGCCGTGCACGACGCCACGCGCGCGGCCGTGGAGCGGGCGCGCGGCGGCGACGGGCCGACGCTGCTCCACTGCCGGACGTTCCGGTGGCTGTTCCACGCGATGCGAGACGCGCCGCCCCCGGAAACACGTTCGGCCGACCTGCTCGCGTCGTGGACGGCGCGCGACCGCGACGCGATCGCGCGGCTCGAGGACCATCTCGCCGGCCAGGGCGTGCTCACGGAGAGCGCGCTGCGGACGATGCGCGACGAGGTGAAGCGCGATCTCGACGCGGCGGTGGCGTTCGCGGAGGCGAGTCCCTATCCCGATCCCAAGGATCTGCTCGTCGACATGTTCGCCCCGTGAGCCCGATGCGCGAGATCAGCTTCACGCAGGCCCTGGACGAGGCGATGCTCGAGGAGATGGAGCGCGACGCGCGCGTGATCACGTTCGCCACGCGGCGGGCGACGGCGCTCGAGCGCACGTTCGGCGGGAAGCGCGTGCGCTTCACGCCGATCTCCGAAGCCGCGTTCACGGGCATCGGGCTCGGGGCGGCGGGCAGCGGCTATCGTCCCGTCGTGCACTGGGGCATGGTGACCTTCTCGTTCGTGGCGATGGATCAGATCGTCAACCAGGCGAGCAAGATCCGGTACATGTTCGGCGGCCAGGCCGATTTTCCCGTGACCTATCGATGCACCACCGGCGGCGGCGCGCAGATCGCGGCGCAGCACTCGCAGAGCCCGTACTCGATGTTCATGCACCTGGCCGGGCTGAAGATCGTGCTCCCCGCGACGCCCGCGGATGCCAAGGGCCTCTTGAAGAGCTCGATCCGCGACAACAACCCGGTGATCTTCTTCGAGTGCAGCCGGCTCGCCGCGGTCACCGGGCCGGTGCCCGACGGTGACGTGACCGTGCCCCTCGGCGTGGCCGAGGTGAAGCGCGCCGGCCGCGATGTGACCGTAGTGGGACTCGCGTATTACGTGCGCGAGGCGCTCGCGGTGGCGGAGGCGCTGGCGCGGGAAGGGATCTCGGTCGAGGTGATCGACCCGCGCACGCTCGTGCCGCTCGACGTCGCGGCGATCCGCGCGTCGGTGCGCAAGACCGGCCGCCTGGTGGTCGTGGACGAAGCGCCGGCGACGTGCTCCGCGGCGTCGGAGATCATCGCCGTCGTCACCGAGGATCCCGAGACGTTCCGCGCGCTGAAGGCGCCGGCCCAACGGGTCTGCGCCGCGCCGGTGCCGGTTCCGTTCAGCCCGCCGCTCGAGAAGGCCGCGCTCCCCGATCAGGCGCGGATCGAGGCCGCCATCCGCCGCGTCCTCTGAGGTGACGGGCCGCAGTTCCTCTCCCTGACGACGACGGGTCGCCGCAGCGGCACGCCGCGGGTGGCGACGGCCTCGTGGTCGCGCTCGATCGCGCCTAACCCTGGTCGTACTCGTCGCCGCGTGAGCTCCTTTTCCTCCTCGAGCAGCTCGAGCCGCGCCGCGAGCCACTCGTTCCGTGTCCCGGTGCCGTGGTTCGTCATCGCTCGTTGTCTCCTTCCTTCGGGTGGTCCGCCGCTTTCTTCACGCCGCACTTCTTCATTGCTCCTGCCGCGAGCGTGCCCATCGAAGCGACGCTACCCGCGATCAACACTGCGGTTGTCGTGCACACTGGACACATGGTCTCTTTCCCCCTCGAGGTAGGTGTAGCGCCGGGCCTCGAACGGTGGGAGTGACACGTGTGACGGGATTCCGATGGACTCGCTGATCACTGCCGCCGCGCGTGCGCTGGCGCTGCGAGGCATCGCGATGGCGCAGCTCGGCGATCTCGTTCGCGCGAAGGCGCTGCTGCGACGCGCCGCGCGGGCCTTCGGTCCGAACGAGGCCGTGGCCCGCGCGAGGTGCCTCGTCGCCGAGGCCGAGATCGCGCTCGTCTCACGCGACCTCGGCTGGTCAGCCAAGGCCCTCGACGCGGCGCGCGCGACGCTCGAAGCGCACGCCGACCGGGTCAACGCCGCCTACGCGCGGTATTTGGAGGGGCGGCGCCTCCTCCTGATCGGCCGCCTCGACGATGCCGAGCGTACGCTGGCCAAGCTCGATCCCGCGCCCCTGCCTCCCGCGTCGAGGACCGCGCATGAGCTGGTGGTGGCGGGAATCGCGATTCGTCGCCTCAGGACGAAGGCGGCCCGCGCTGCGCTCTCTCGGGCCAGGCGCGCCGCGCACCACGCGCGCATCCCTGCGCTGACGGCCGAGGTCGACAGCGCCTGCCTCGTGCTGGACACGCCCGCCGCGCGCCTCATTGCGCGTGGGGAGGAGCGAGTCCTCCGGCTCGAAGAGGTCGAAGCGTTGTTGACGTCGAACGCATTCGTCGTGGATGCGTGCCGTCACGTCGTGCGCCTGGCGGGCACGACGGTCTCGCTCGCAACGCGTCCGGTCTTGTTCGCGCTCGTGCGCGCGCTGGGCGAAGCGTGGCCGGGAGACATCCCGAGAGACGCGCTCGTCGCGCGGGCATTCGGAGCCAAGGAGGCGGATGCCTCCTATCGCGCGCGGTTGCGCGTCGAAGTCGGGCGGCTTCGCCGGGTGCTTCGGACGCTGGCCGACGTGCGCGCGACGAAGCGAGGGTTCACGCTGGCGCCGCGCCGCGCACGCGAGGTGGTCGTCCTGGCCCCGCCCGTCGACGAGGAGCATGCGTGGGTGGTTGCCTTCCTCGCCGACGGGGAATCGTGGTCGAGCTCGGCGCTCGCGCTCGCGCTTGGAACGAGCCAGCGCACCGTGCAGCGGGCGCTCGACTCGCTCGCGGCAGCAGGCAAGGTGCAGTCGTTCGGTCGCGGGCGAGCGCGTCGGTGGATCACGCCGCCCGTGCCGGGATTCACGACGACCTTGTTACTCCCCGCGCCTCTGCCGATCGGCTAGAACGGAAGCATGACGAAAACGAATGCCGAGATCGTTCGCGAGTATGGACCCTTTCCGGGCGCCGACAGCGTGCATGGCGTCACGTATGACGGTCAGAACGTCTGGTTCGCCTCTGGAGACAGGCTGAACGCCTTCGATCCTGCGACGGGGAAGACGCTGCGCTCGATCGATGTCGCCGCCCATGCCGGAACGGCCTTCGACGGCCACCACCTGTTTCAGCTCGCCGAGAATCGCATCCAGAAGATCGACTTGAAGACCGGCCGTGTGCTCGCCACGATCCCGGCGCCCGGTGGCGGCGGCGACTCGGGGCTCACGTGGGCCGAAGGGACGCTCTGGGTGGGGCAATATCGTGACCGGAGGATCTATCAAATCGATCCCGAGACGGGGGCGATTCTTCGCACGATCGAGTCCAACCGCTTCGTCACTGGCGTCACCTGGATCGATGGAAATCTGTGGCACGCCACCTGGGAAGGCGACGAAAGCGAGTTGCGGCGCGTCGATCCTCGAACGGGAGAGGTCCTCGAATCGCTCGAGATGCCGCCTGGCGCGGGCGTGTCCGGACTCGAGTCCAATGGCGGCGATCTGTTCTTCTGCGGCGGAGGACCGAGCGGAAAGGCGAGAGCCGTCCGCCGGCCCAAACGACGCGCGGCGAAGGGCAGCGGCGCGCGCGAGGGCAACGCCGCCATGAGATAGCCGGTGACCGGAACCAGGCGATGGACGACCGGATCGACGGACAGTGAAAACTCTACGAGTGTGACCGCGCCGAGCAACCCGGGACCGCCGCGCGGACCGATGAGGCAGATCGTCGGCAGCTCCTGATTCTCCAGCGTGACCAGGACGATCGTGATCGGCCAGGTCTCTTCGCGCCCGCCCGCGAAGCGGATGCGGCGCGTCGAAAGCGACGTAGACATCAACACCTGGTGAACCAATGGGTCAGCGCGCGAGGTCGCCCCAGACGACGTAACGCCGGTGAGTGCGCCGCTCGCGACCCTCGTCGACCATCCGCTGCTCCTGCGCCGCGACGAGGTCGAACAGGGGATCGCTGTCCACACCCACGAGGCCGCGCGCGGCCAGCAGCGCTTCGATCTGCTCGCGTGAGCGGCCGCCGAGGAAGGGAAGGTGGTCGCCGATCGCCGCGTGCTCGGCGCTCGCGCGCGCGCCGCCCGCGGGCGCCGGCGGCGCAGCCGCGTCGAACTGTCCGTCGACGACGACCAGGCGTCCGCCCGGTCGGAGCACACGGATCCACTCGTCGATCGCCGCCTCCGGATGCGCGAGCGTCCACAGGAGATGGCGGCTGATCACCAGGTCGAAAGTCTGCGACGCGAAGCGCAGGCTCTCGGCATCGCCTTCCTCGAATCGGATCGTCCGCGTGCCTGGCTCCGGCGCGCGCCGGGCGTCGGCCTTCTGGCGCGCCTCCGCGATCATCGCGGGCGCGAAGTCGATGCCGGTCACGCGGTGGCCGCGCGCGGCGACCTCGAAGCTGAGAAAGCCGGTGCCGCAGCCGACGTCCAGCGTGTCGAGCGGGCCGGGCGGGACGACGAGATCGAGAATGCGGTCCCACGCGGCGCGCTCGGCCGGGGTGCGGATGCTGTGACCGAAATCCTCGTCGAAGGTCGCCGCCCGCCGGTTCCAGTGGGCGGCGACCTGTTGTTTGACGGCGTCCGTCAAGCTACGACGAGGTGAGGCCGTAGAAGCGCATCGCGCCGCCGGCGAGGACTCCGTGCTTCGTCGCCTCGGTGAGCGCGGTGCGCTTCGAGATCAGCGCCGGCGCGCCGGGGAAGAAGCCGTCGGCGTGCGGATAGTCCGTGGCCCACAGGATCTTGTCCGGGCCGATGTAGTCCGCGAGCACGTCGAGCGAGCCTTCGACCGGCTCGAACGAGATCCAGCAGTTCCGCTTGAACAGCTCGCTCGGCATGGTCTTGAGGCCGGAGTCGTTGAAGCCCTGGTCGGTGAAGTGGCGATCCATCCGGTCGAGCCACGGCGCGATCCAGCCGCCGCCCGACTCCAGGAAGCCGATGCGGATCCTCGGGAACCGCTCGCACGTGCCGCCCCAGATCACGGCGAGCGCGACCAGCATCATCTCCATCGTGTGGGAAATGATGTGCTTGGCGCCGCGGCCCTCGAAGCGATCGACGCCGACCGTCGGCATGCCGCCGGTCGTGCCTTCGTGGAAGCCGATCGAGAAGTCGAGGTCCTGTGCCACCACCCAGAACGGATCGTAGTCGGGATGGTTCGCCATCCGGTCGTTGTAGGGATTCGGCCGCAGGAAGCCGCCTTTGAACCCGAGCTCCTTGCGCGCGAACGTCATCTCGTCGATGGCAGCCTCGATGGACTGCATCGGGAGCATCGCGATGCCGAAGAGCCGGTCGGGATACGGCGAGCAGTACTCGGCGAGCCAGCGGTTGTACGCGCGGCACATCGCCGCCGCCAGGCCGGGATCCTTCACGGCGCCGGAGAACAGGCCGATGCTCGGATAGAGGAACGTCGCGTCGATGCCGTCGAGGTCGAGGTCCTTGATGCGCGCGTGCGGATCGAAGCCGCCGGGCTTGCCGTCCTTGTACATCATCTTGTCGGTGTCGACGGAGCCGTCGCGCGCGCCCACGCCGCCGAGCCGCCCGAGACCCCTGGCATTGCCGAAGATCTTGCCTTCGATGAGCAGGCGCTCCTTGCCGTTGTCGTCGAGGACCATGCGCGGCGCGCGGTCACGCCAGGCGGGATCCATGTACCGGTCCCAGATGTCCACGGGCTCGAGGATGTGGCCGTCGGCGTCGATGACCTTGTATGTGCGCGCCATGGGTTGTCCTCCTTGTCGCGGATCTTACGCCTTTCCGTCCTGGATCGCCCGCCATACCCGCTCGGGCGTCGCCGGCATCTCGAGGTGCTCCACGCCGAGCTCGGCGAGCGCGTCGCAGATCGCGTTGACGACGGCGCCGAGCGCGGGCGTCGTCCCGCCTTCGCCGCCGCCGCGCATGCCGAGCGGATGTGACGTCGAGGGCACCTCGCTGATCTCGGTGGTGAACGACGGCAACAGGTCGGCGCGCGGGAGCGCGTAGTCCATCAGCGTGCCCGAGAGGAGCTGCCCGGTCTCCGTGTCGTACGCGCAGGATTCCCACAGCGCCTGGCCCACGCCCTGCGCGATCCCGCCGTGCGTCTGGCCGTGGAGGATCATCGGGTTCACGGCGCGCCCGCAGTCGTCCACCGTCGTGTAGCGGACGACGTCGACCACGCCGGTCTCCGGATCGACGTCCACTTCGCACACGGCGCAGCCGTAGGGAAACGACGGCTGAGGCATCGTCTCGTCGCTGAGCCCGTCGAGCGGCCCGGCCGTCGCGACCTCGAAGAGATGCACGGAGCGGTCGGTGCCCTTCACCCGAAAGCGCGGCGCGACGAACTCGATGTCCGCGGGGGCGGCTTCCATGAGCGACGCGGCGATGCGCGTGCCCTTCTCCACGATCTGATCGGCCGCGTTCTTCATGACGATCGCGGAGAGGCGCAGCGCGCGCGCCGAGTGCGCGCCGCCGCCGACGACCGTCACGTCGGTGTCGCCGGTGATCAGGCGTACCTGTCGCAGCTCCACGCCGAGCCAGTCGACGAGGAGCTGCGCGAAGCTCGTCTCGTGGCCCTGGCCGGACGAGAGCGTGCCGAGCACGAGGTCGACGCGCCCTTCGGGCCGGACGGTGACGTGAGCGCGCTCGCGCGGGAAGCCGGTGTTGATCTCGACGTAGTTCGCCACCCCGATCCCGCGACGGCGGCCGAGGCGGCGCGCCTCCGCGCGACGCCGCTCGAATCCCGCCCAGTCGGCCAGCTCGATCGCGCGATCGAAGGCGGCGCGATAGTCGCCGCTGTCGTAGACGACGCCGACCGCGTTGCGATAGGGCATCGCATGCGCCGGCACGAGGTTCTTCTTGCGGATCTCGAGCCGGTCGAACCCGTGACGGCGCGCGGCGAGATCGATCAGCCGCTCCATGACGAACATGACCTCGGGACGGCCGGAGCTGCGGTAGGGGGTCGTCGGCGACGTGTTCGTCAGGACGGAGCGCCCGCGCAGCGCCGCGGCGCGGATGTCGTAGACCGTGGTCGAGATCGCCATGCCCTTGTTGAGCGGACCGAAGTGGACGACGTGCGCGCCGAGGTTGCTGGTGTTGCTCGTGCGGAACGCGAGGAAGCGGCCGTCGGCGTCGAGCGCCAGCTCCGCGCGCACCGCCAGATCGCGTCCGTGGTAGTCGGAGAGGAACGCCTCGCGGCGGTCGGCGCGCCACTTCACGGGGCGGCCGATCCGGCGTGCCGCCCACGCGACCAGCACCGACTCGGCGTAGCAGCTGTTGCGCGTGCCGAAGTTTCCTCCGACGTCGCCCGCCGTCGCACGGACCGCGCTCTGGCGGACGCCGAGCGCGCCCGCGACGCCCGCCTGCGTCCGTCCGAGGCCGCCCGCGCCGACGTGGAGGCTGTAGCGGCCGCTCACCGGATCCCACGTCGCGAGCACCGCGCGCGGCTCCATCGGCACGCCGGTGATCCGGTGCACCCACGTCTCGAACCGCACGACGTGCGCCGCTCGCGCGAAGCCCGCGTCGGTCGCGGCCGCGTCGCCCGCGTTCGCGTCGACGCAGACGTTCGACGCCGCGGTCTCGTACAGGCGCGGCGCGTCCGGCGCCGTCGCCGCGATGCTCCTCGTGACGGCGGGCAGCGCCGTCCACTCGACGGTGACCTGCTCGGCGCCGTCGCGCGCCGCCTCGGGCGTCTCGCCGATCACCATCGCCACGATCTCACCGACGTAGCGGACGCGGTCGTCCGGCATCGGCGGGTGGGGTGCGACGAAGATGATGTGCGTCTTCTTCACGACGTCTTCGTAGCGATTCTCGTTGAACGGGCTGTGGCCGACGGGCCTGACACCGTCGGCGGCAGCGTCCGCGCCGGTGAGCACGGTGATCACGCCCGGCGTCTCGAGCGCCGCCTTGACGTCGATGCGATCGATACGCGCGTGGGCGTGCGGGGAGCGGACGAAGCACACGTGGACCTGGCCGGCCGCGTTGACGTCGTCGCTGTAACGGCCGCCGCCGGTGACGAGGCGCGCGTCCTCCTTGCGGAGGACCGGCTGGCCGATGCCCTCGCTCGCGGCGGGCCCCGACACGCTAGGACTTCTCGATCGTGAGGCCGATGAGCGTGTCGGCGCGATGCTCCCGGTCGAGATCGCGGCACGTCGAGACGATCTCGTCGAATCGCTTGGGAGACATCGGCAGCCCGGGGACGACGCCGCGGATGCGCCGCGCCTCCTCCTCGAAGTCCCAGATGAACTCGCGGCCGGTGCTCTGCTTCGTGTAGCTCCTGCCGTCCTTCGTGAAGATCGTGATCCGCGGACCGAAGAGCGTCATGCGGTGCGACGGGATCAGCGTGACGCGCTTCATGAGGTCGAGGACGTCCGGCGGATCGTCGGGGCCGGGCGCGCGCCACAGCAGCGGGAGCCCGCGCTTCACGACGCCATAGGCCGAGAAGTACGCCGTGCTGCCCGGCCGCACGTCCAGATCCTCGCGACGGCTGGGGAACGCGGGGCTCGGATACTGCGTCTCGAGCCAGTTCACCACCGCCTCCACGCGATCGACCTGCTCGGGCCGGATGTCGTGCTCCTCGCAGAGCGTCGCCGTCACGTCGATGTGCGCGATGTTGTAGCCGGCGGTGGAATAAATGCGGTACAGCGTTTCCAGAAAGAGCCACTCGGTGCCGAGGCCCGCGGTGATCGTGTCGAGGCTCGTGCGCGTGTCGCCGACGAAGCTGTAGGTGAGCTGGCCGCGATTGTTGCCGGCGTACGCGTGATAGAAGCCCGCGTCGCCTTCGAGGACGGTCTCGCCGCCGACGTGTCCGTGCTTCGCGAGCGCGACGGCGAGCATCGCGTTGCGCACCGCCGCGCCCTCGCGCAGCGCGCGGCCGCCGCTGCGCGCGCCTTCGAGGTTGCTCGCCGCCAGGCTCGCGCACAGCGCGATCGTGCTGTTCACCTGGTCCTCGGTGAGCTTCAGGATCTTCGCCGCGGCGATGGCGGGACCGAAGATCCCGAACACCACGCCGGCGTGGAACCCGCGCGCCATCACCGTCGGGATGAAGTCGGCGGCCATCCGCTCCATGACCTCGTACCCCGCGGCGAGGCCGGTGATGAAGTCACGCCCGGACGCGGCGCCGGTCTCCGCGGCGACGAACGCGCCGGGAAGGATGCTCGTGCCGGGGTGGGTGAGCATGCGGAACGTGTCCCACTTGCCGCCGGCCATCGCCATCTCGGCGTTGGCGAACGCGGCGCCACCCCTCGTCACGCGTGTGCCGTCCACCATGATGGTGGCGCCCTGGCGCACGCCGGCTTCTTCCTCGCTGATGAGGGCGACCGCCTGCCGGCCTTCGGCCGTCCGCGAGCCGAGCAGGACGGACGCGAGACCGTGGAGTGTCAGGCCCTTGGCGCGGTCGATGACGGCGGGCGGCAGGTCCTCGTACCGCAGACCGACGAGCCATCGCGCGAGCTGACGGCTGAGCGAGGCCACGGCCCGGACGATACCACGCGCTTGACCCCGGGCAGCGGCGGGTCGAAGATGCTCCGCTGGAGCGGAGGGCCCCATTCGGCGTGTTCGCGGAGCAGATGCGGCGCGGCGCCAGCCAGGAAGAAGCCTTCCACGAGATGATCGCGCTCGCCGACCTGGGCGAAGCCGCGGGGCTGGACGTCTTCTGGATGGCCGAGATGATCGCCAACCCCGCGCGCTCGGTGCTGGGCGCGCCGCTGGTCATGGCGGGCTGGCTCGCGGGCCGCACCAAGCGCATGCGTTTCGGCACCGCCGTGCAGCTCCTTCCGCTGAATCATCCGCTTCGCATCGCCGGGGAAGTCGCGACGCTCGATCACCTGAGCCAGGGCCGCTTCGATTTCGGCATCGGGCGGAGCGGCGGGCCGCGCGCCTACGACGCGCTCGGCGTGCCGTACGCGGAGAGCCAGGACCGCTTCTTCGAGGCGCTGGAGATCATCCTCGAGGCGTGGAAGGGCAAGCCGTTCAGCTACGAGGGGAAGTTCTATCGCTTCACCGACGTCGGTGTCGCGCCGAAGCCGTTCCGCTCGCCGCATCCGCCCTTGCGCATGGCGGCGACGACGCCGGAAACCTTTCCGCGCGTCGCGAAGATGGGCTTGCCGATCTTCGTCGGCCTGCGCGGCATGAGCATTCCCGAGCTCCAGGGACACCTGAAGGTCTATCGCGCGGCGTGGCGCGAGGCCGGACATCCGGGAGACGGTGACGCGCGCCTGCGGATTCCCGTCTACGCGGCGCCCACCGAGCAGGCGGCGATGAAGGAGCCGAAGGAGACGATCACGTACTACTTCCGGCGTCAGGCCGATCTCACGCGCGCGCCCATCGGCCGCGCCGGCACCGGCCCCGCGGCGCGGCGCGTCGCGCAAGCGCAGCGGCTCTCCGCCCTGACGTACGACGACATCCTCACCACGAAGGTCGCGTTCGGTACCGGTGCGGGGCTGGTCGATCGTCTCGGACGGCTGAAGGAAGAGCTCGGCGTCAACGGCATCGCCGCCGAGCTGAACCCGGGCGGGCTGCTCACGCCGGATCAGGAGCTGCGGAGTCTCCGCATCCTCCTGAACGAGGTCGCGCCCGCGTTCAAGTGAGCGGCGGCCGGCGCGCCGCCCACGGGCGCGCGGCCTCGAATGCCGCGGCGGCGCGCAGCACCAGCGCGTCGTCGAGACGCCGGCCGACGATCTGCATCCCGACGGGCAGCCCACTCTTCGTCCACCCCGCGGGCACCGAGATCGCGGGCTGTCCGCTGTAGTTGAACGGGTAGCACAGCGTCCATCCGAGATGCGTCACCTCGCGGCCGGCGACCTCGCGCGGCCCGACGACGCCCAACGGAAACGCGGGCAGGCACAGCGTCGGCGTGATCAGAAGGTCGTAGCGCTCGAAGAACCGGCGGAGTGTGTCGACCATCGCTTGACGTGCCGCGACGGCTTTCACGTGATCGACCACGGTCAGGCTCGCCGACGCTTCCGCATAGGCGACCAGCTCCGGATCCATCCGCGCCTTCTGCTCTTTCGGCCGCGCGGCATGCGCGCCGGCCTGCGCGCCGCCGTAGAGCGTGCGGAGGATCCAGCCCGGATCGCCGATGTCGGGCGTCGCGTCGTCGACCTTGGCCCCGAGATGGGTGAACAGGCGTGCCGCGTCCGCGACGATGTCGCGTGTTTCCGCTTCGACGGGCGCGAAGCCGAGATCCGGCGACCACGCGACGCGAAGCGGCCCGGTGAGCGCCAGGGGCGCGTCGCACGACGCGACGTAGTCGACGGCGTCGTCGGGGAGCGCGAATGGGTCGCGGGCGTCGTGGCGCGCGGTCGCGTTCATCATCAGCGCGACGTCGCGCACGGTGCGCGCGAGCGGACACACGTGCGCGACCAGCTCGTGGCCGCCGGGGGCGGGATACATCGGCACGCGGCCGAACGTCGGCTTCAAGCCGACGAGCCCAGAGAAGCTCGCCGGGATGCGGATCGAGCCCGCGCCGTCGGACCCGAGCGCGAGCGGCGCCAGACCCGCCGCGACTGCCGCGGCGCCGCCTCCCGTCGACCCTCCGGGCGTCCGCGTGAGGTCCCACGGATTGCGGGACTCGCCGAACAACGGGTTGTCGGTCGAGCCGCGCCAGGCGAACTCGGGCAGGTTCGTCCGGCCGACGAAGATGGCGCCCGCCGCGCGCAGGCCCGCGACGCTTGGCGTGTCTTCAGGCGCGATGAAGTCGGCCAGCAACCGCGAGCCCGACGTCGTGCGCTCGCCCGCCGTCCAGAGGTTGTCCTTGATCGACACCGGCACGCCGTGCAGCGCGCCGAGTGGCGCGCCCGTCATCACGGCGCGCTCCGCGCGTCGGGCTTCGTCGAGCGCGCGCTCGGCATGGACGAGCACGTAGGCGCCGAGCTTCGGGTTGAGGCGCTGGATCTGATCCAGCACCGCGTGCGTGAGCTCGACCGGCGACAGCGCACGCTCGCGGATCAGCGTCGCAAGCTCGAGCGCCGGCGCAAAGCACAGATCGTCGGGCATCACCGAAGGAGCCTCTCCCCCAGGCGGCGCGCGGTGAATGGCTGACGGCTCGCGTCGATGCCGAGCGGCGCCAGCGCGTCGGCCACCGCGTTCGAGATCGCGGCCGACGCACCCATCGTGCCGCCCTCCGCCATGCCCTTCATGCCGAGCGGCGTGCCGGGATCCGGGCGCTCGACGTGCTCGGTGCCGAACGATGGCAGGCGGTCCGCCGTGGGAATCGCGTAGTCCATGAACGTCGCGCTCAGATTCTGTCCGGCAGCGTCGTACACGACCTCCTCGAAGAGCGCGCCGCCCAGGCCCTGCGCGGTCGCGCCGTGGAGCTGTCCGTCGACGACGCGGGGGTTCAGGACCCGCCCGCAGTCTTCGACGATCGTGTAGCGAGGAATCGTCACGCGGCCGGTTTCGGGATCGATCTCGATCTCGCACGCGTGGGTGCCGCTCGAGAACGTGAGCGCCGGCGGATCGAAGGCGTGCGTCGCTTCGAGCCCCGGCTCGATTCCGGGCGGCAGCTCGAGGGGCGCGAGGTACGCCTTCTGCGCGACCTGCGCGATCGTCAAGCTCGAGGCCGGCGCGCCGCGCACGGTGACGCGGCCCGCCGCGAGCTCCAGATCGTCGAGCGGCGCCTCGAGCACATGCGCGGCGATCCGCAGCAGCTTCTGTTTCACGACCTGCGCCGCCCCGAGCGCGGCGCCCGCGCTGACGACGCCGCCACGGCTGCCGCGCGTGCCCATGCCGTACGGCGCGGCCGCCGTGTCGCCGGAGTGGACGCGCACCGTTTCCACGGGCACCGTGAATGCGTCGGCCAGCGCCTGCGCGACCGTGGTGAGATGCCCCTGGCCCTGGCTGACGATGCCGATCTGCGCCGACACCGCGCCGCTCGGCTCGACGCGGACGATCGCCGCGTCGTGGCCGGAGCCTGGAATCCCGGCCGCCTTGTAGAACTCCGAGCCGTACGTGTTCGGCTCGATGTACGTCGCGACACCGATGCCCACCACGCGTCCTTCGGCGCGCGCCTTCGCCTGGCGCCGCCGCGCCTCCGCGTAGTCGAACGAGGTGAGCGCGCGCTCGAGCGTCTCGCGCGGGTGAACCGACCGATAGCTGAGTGCCGTCGCCGTCGCGTACGGCAGGTCGTCGTCGGCGATCATGTTTCGCCGCCGCACCTCCAGCGGATCGAGCCCGAGCGCGCGGGCGATCGCGTCGATCGTGCCTTCCGTGACCCAGCTGCAGATCAGCATCGGGGCGCGGTACGGGCCCGACGGGCACTTGCTGGTGAGCACAGTCGTGATCGCGTAGCGGTAGTCTCGCAGCCGGTACGCACCCGGGATCATCATCCCGACCACGCGCGCCATGTAGTTCGCGGGGAAGTACGCGTAGGCGCCGAAGTCGGCCAGGATCTTCACGTCGAGCCCGAGGAGCGTGCCGTCCGACGTCACGGCCGCCCGCACGTCGACGATGTCCTCGCGCGCATGGAGCGACGCGAGCAGGTTTTCGCGGCGCGTCTCGATCCAGCGCACGGGGCGTCGGAGCAGGCGCGAGGCCGCCGCCGTCGTCAGCTCCTCGCGGTAGAGCGGAATCTTCTGACCGAAGCCGCCCCCGACGTCCGGCGTGATCACGCGCACCGCGCTCTCCGGAATCCCGAGCCGCGCGGCCAGCGCGGAACGCATCGGGTGGGGGATCTGCGTGGAGTGCCAGAACGTGAGCGTGTCGTCGCCGGGGACCCAGCTCGCGAGACAGCCCCGCGGCTCGAGGGGCGCGTGCGTCTGACGGCCCTGGTGGAAGCGCGCCTCGACCACGCGGTCGGCCGCGCGCAGCGCCGCGTCGACGTCACCGTGCGCGAACACGCCACGGTACGGACGGTTCGCCGGAATCCGATCGTCGACCAGCGCCACGTCCGTCGCGTCGGCCCGCTCGGGATCGATGACCGCGGAAAGCGGCTCGTAGTCGACGGCGACGAGCGCGCACGCGTCCTCGACCTGGTAACGATCGTCGCCGACCACACACGCGACCGGATCGCCGACGAAGCGCACCGTGTCGGTGGGGAGCGTCGCCATCTCCATCGGCCGCAGCCCCTCGATCGGCGGCGCGATGCGAAGCGACGCGGTCATGCGCGCGAGATCCTCGCCGGTCAGCACCGCGACGATGCCGGGCGCGCGCCGCGCGGCGCCGGTGTCGATGCGCCCGAGGCGCGCGTGAGCGTGCGGGCTGCGGACGAACGCGGCGTGCAGCACGCCGGGCATCGTGAGGTCGCCGATGTAGCGCCCGTGCCCGAGGACCAGCTTCTTCGTCTCGCGCGGGCTCAGCGCCGCGCCGACGTACGCCATCTGACCCCAACCCCCTTTGCGGGATGCGGTATTATCCCGCACACGCTCTGTTGCGGAGGCTGGCCATGTCGACCAACGGACACACCGGGGCGCGCACGCTGCACGATCGCCTGAAGCATCCCGTCATCGACGCCGACGGCCACTGGGCCGAGTACGCGCCGCACATGCGCGACGAGTTCCGGCGGATCGGCGGCGACGCCGCGGTCCAGGCGTACGACATGGCGAGCGCGCGCATCCCGCGCTCGCTCTCGATGTCGCTCGCCGAGCGCCGGCACCGCAAGATCGGCCAGGAAGCGTTCTGGTTCCTGCCGACGAAGAACACGTACGACCGGGCGACCGCGATGCTGCCGCGCCTGCTCTACGAGCGCCTCGACGACCTCGGCCTCGACTTCTGCGTCGTGTATCCGACGGCGGGACTCGGCTACTACCGGCTGCCGGACGACACGCTGCGCCGCGCGCTGTGCCGCGCCTACAACACGTTCACGGCGGACCAGTTCCGGCCGTACAACGACCGGATCATCCCCGCGGCGATCATCCCGATGTACACGCCCGAGGAAGCGATCGAGGAGCTGGAGTTCGCCTCGAAGCAGCTCGGCCTGCGCGTCATCATGATGGGCGGCCTGATCCGCCGCCGGATTCCCGCGCTCGTGCAGGAGCACCCCGAGGCGTCGAAGTTCGTCGAGTGGTACGACGTGATCGGCATCGACAGCGACCACGACTACGACCCGGTCTGGGCGAAGTGCCGCGAGCTCAGGATCGCGCCGAGCTTCCACAACGGCGCGCGCTCGATCCTGCTCCGCAACTCGCCGTCCAACTTCTGCTACAACCACATCGGCCACTTCGCCTCCGCGGGCGAGGCGATGGCCAAGGCGATCTTCTTCGGCGGCGTCACGCGCCGCTTCCCCGAGCTGAACTTCGCCTTCCTCGAAGGCGGCGCCGGCTGGGCGTGCTCGCTCTACGCCGATCTCATCGGGCACTGGGAGAAGCGCCACCGCGACGCCCTCGAGAACACGAACCCGGCGAATCTCGACCGCGCGCTCCTGCTCTCGCTCGCGGAGCAGTACGGCAAGCCCGAGGTGGCCGCCGCGGTGCGCCGCGGCGAAGGCCTCGACGACAACGGGGACGGCACCGGCAACGTCGACGACCTCGACGACTACTCGCGGTGCAAGATCACCGGCAAGAAGGACTTCGTCGACCTCTACGTGAAGCGCTTCTACTTCGGGTGCGAGGCCGACGACCCGCTCAACGCGTGGGCCTTCAACACGAAGGCGAATCCGATGCGCGCGCGGCTGAACGCGCTGTTCAGCTCGGACATCGGCCACTTCGACGTCCCGGACATGAGCGAGGTGGTGCCCGAGGCGTACGAGCTCGTCGAGCACGGCCTGCTCACGGACGACGACTTCCGCGACTTCATGTTCGCCAACGCCGTGCGCTTCTGGGGCGAGGTGAACCCCGACTTCTTCAAGGGCACGGTCGTCGAGAAGCAGGCGGCGGAGGTGCTCGCCGCTCAGTGAGTGTCGAACACCTCCTGGTACGCCGCGATCGCCTGCCGCGCCGCGCCGATCTCGGTCGCCGTCGGGCGATCGGGATCGGCCGCCGCGGGCAGGCTGCCGAGCTTCATCAGACACGCCATCAGGAGCAGGCGCGCCTTCGTCGCGGTCAGATTCCGTCCGCCGATGAACGGCGCCGCCGGCGGCGGCACGAAGCCCTCCGCATTCCCGCGCCCCGTCAAGACGACCGGCATCCCGGCATAGGCGGCGCGGCGCATGACACGCGTTCTCACCGCCGACGTGAGCCGGCCGTACGGTGAGAGCCCTTCCACGACGAACCCCGCGAGCGGATGCGCGGCCAGATTGCGATCGATCTGCGCGAGCAGGTCGACCTCGCGCGAGGGATCGTCGTCGTAGTCGTCGATGTTGTAGTTGCCGTCCTTCACGATGGTGACTTTCGGAATGGCCGAGTCGAGCAGCTCGCCGTGCGCGTCCTTGATCGCCACGCGCGTGGGGCCGCTCGCGAGGCGCCCGGCGACTTCGTTCGGCAGGCGCGTGAGGTTGACGAGTGACTGATACGTGTGGCGCGTCGCCGGAATGTAGGTGAGGACCGCCGGCCCGTCCCATCCCGCGGCGCCGATGATCCCGCCGTGCCCGCCGGTGGCGACGTAGCCGCCGGGACGCGCGTCCGCTTTCTGCACGTCGCGCGCCGCGAACACCTGCTGGTCCTGCACGAGCACCACGCCCGCGCGGTCGCGCCCGGCCTCGTCCGCCCACACGCGCGAGACGATGTAGTCGACGGAGTCGACGATGTTCTTGTCGCCGTCGTTGCTGACCTGCCCGTGCGGGCGCTGCGCGGCGTTGCCGCAGATCGGCAGCGTGGTGTCGACGAGGAGATTCAGCCAGTAGACGGTCTCCTCGATCCGCGGGCTGCCCTGTGTCCACACCGCGCCCGCGTAGCGTCCGCTCGCGAGCACCCGCTGCACCGCGTTCGCGATGCGCGCCAGCGCCGGCCGCGGGGGCGCGGGGCCGAGGTGGTACGGGCGATACGGAAAGAAGTCACGCCCGCGTACTTCGGCCTCGATGTCGCCGTCACCGGCGTCGGTCCGCAGCTTGGCCGCGAGGCCCTTCGTGTATCCGGATGACGGCACCACGCGGTAGAAGTCGACCTCCGCGCGCGAGCCGATCAGGTTGCCGATGCCCTTCTCGCCGATGCCGAGGCGGTCGATCTCCTCGAACAGGCGCGAGCCGTCGGGATAGAACGGCTGCCGCGCCCGCGCTTCCGGCGCCATCGGATGCGCGCAGTCTTCCTCCCACGGGCGCCCGTCGAGCTGGCGCGCCATGTACGGCAACGGATACACGCCGTCCTCCGGCTGGAGCGTGATTTCGTAGACCGGCGTGTCGTCGGCGCCGCGGCGCTCCTTGTGGAACGTGCCGCTCGCGTCGAGATAGCCGTCGGGCGGGCCGTAGAGCTCGGCGGCGTCGCGCTCGAGCGGATGCGCGCTGAACTGCTCGACGTAGACGGTCGCCGGTGCCGCCAGGCGCTGGGCGCGCAGGACGTCGAAGCGGAGCGCGCCACCGTCGTCGTCGGTCAGCGGCGGCAGCCCGTGCTTCGCGCGGGCCTTGTTGCTGGTGACCAGCGGCGGACTGTTCTGGATGGTGGCGTTCGGTCCGGCGAGGTGCGCGATGCGCGGCTTTCCGGCCATGGCGGTTCCTCCTGCGGTACAGTGTCGGCGCCTGCGATTCCAACGTCGAGAGGGTAAGCCATGGGTTCGAAAGTCGTGACGAAGGACGAGATGGTGAAGCGCGTGGCGCGGTTCAAGGACCTGACGCCGAGCGCCCGGCCGCTCGTCGACGCGGTGCTGCCGCAGTTCCAGCGCGAGATCTTTCAGATCATCGGCGGCGGCGTCACCGAGGACGCGTCGATCCGGGCGCCGATCACGGCCGTCGAGGGCTTCCACCTGTCGATCGTCAAGGCCGGCCCGAAGAAGGGGACCGGGCTGCACAATCACAAGACCGTCGAGGTCTTCGTGGTGCTGACGGGCACGTGGTCGGTGCAGTGGGGCGACGACGGCGAGAACGAGCTCACGCTCGGGCCGTGGGACGTGATCTCGATCCCGACCGGGATCATGCGCGGATTCCGGAACGACAGCGCGGACGAGGCGCATCTGCTGGCGATCGTCGGCGGCGACGATCCGGGCCGCGTCGCGTGGGCCAGCGACGTGATGCAAGCCGTGCGCGACAAGGGGTTCGACCTGGACGAGCAGGGGAAGATCGTGGAGGTCCGACGATGATCCGCGTCGTGGCACTCAGTGTTGCTGTCGTCGTCGCGGTCGCGGCCGGGCCGGTCGCCGCCAAGCCGCAGGGCGAGGTGAAGATCGGGCTCGCGGCCGAGCCGAACACGTTCGATCCGCACCTCACGGTCGGCCGCAACAGCCAGATCTTCATCGTCAACGTCTTCGACGGGCTGACGGCGCGCGATGCGCAGGGCAACCTCGTGCCGGCGCTCGCGGAGTCGTGGAAGAGGGTCAACCCGACCACGTGGCAGTTCGCGCTGCGCAAGGGCGTCAAGTTCCACAACGGGGACGACTTCAACGCCGAGTGCGTGAAGTTCACGCTCGACCGGGGGATCAACCCGGAGACGAAAGCGACCATCATCTCCGAGCTCAGCACCATCGCGCGGACCGAGATCGTCGACCCGTACACGGTGAACGTCGTGACCAAGGCGCCGGACTTCCTCCTCCCGGTGCGCCTCGGCGAGCTCTTCGGGTTGATGCTCTCGCCGAAGCACACCAACGCCGTCGGCAAGGAAGGCATCGCGACGAAGCCGAACGGAACGGGCCCGTTCAAGCTCGTGTCCTGGGCGAAGAACGAGCGGCTGGTGCTCGAGGCGAACGAGCAGTACTGGCGCGGCGCCCCGAAGGTGAAGACGATCGTCGTCCGGCCGATCCTCGAGGACGCGGCGCGCATCGCCGCGCTGCAGGCCGGCGAGGTCGACATGATCGCGCCGATCCCGCACGTGCGGATCGAGGAGCTCAAGCGCAACGCGAAGCTCGCGATCAAGACGATCCCCGCGCCGCGCATCTTCCACGTGACGATCGACGTGCGGAAGCCGCCCTTCGACAACGTGAAGGTCCGTCAGGCGTTGAACCACGCGGTGGACGTCAACGCGATCCTCCGCAGCCTCTATTTCGGCCACGGCACGCGGCTCGCCACCGTCGTCGACAAGAACGCGCTCGGCTACGACGCGGGCGTGCCGCCCTACGCGTACGATCCGAACCGCGCGAAGGCGCTGCTCGCCGAAGCCGGCTTCCCGAACGGCCTCGACGTCGAGTTCGACAGCTTCACCGGCAGCATCGCGGATCACGCGAAGCCCGCCGAGGCGATCGTCGGCTATCTGCAGAAGGTCGGCCTCCGGGTCAAGCAGAACGTCTTCGAGTTCTCCGCCTTCGGGCCGCGCCGGGTCTCCAACACGACGGCGCCGCTGTTCATCTACAGCATCGGCAACTCGTACCTCGAGCCGTCGTGGGTCATCCGCTGGCTGACGCAGGGCGGCCTCGGCATGCACTACAAGAACCCGAAGCTCGACGAGATGCTGACGCGCATCGAGGCGACCGACGACCGCGCGCGGCGCGCGCAGCTCTACGGCGACGTGCAGCGGCTCATCAAGGACGAGGCGCCGTTCATCTTCCTCTTCCAGGCCGACGCGGCGTTCGGGATGAGCACGCGCATCGACTACGCGCCGCGGCCGGACGAGACGCAGTGGCTCTATCCGCTCGGCATCAAGGGGTGATCGCCCGGCGGTCATGCGGCGCTACATCGCGACGAGGATCGTCACGGCGGTCCTCGTCGTGTTCGCCGTGTCCGTCGTCTCGTTTCTCCTGACGTTCCTCACCGGCGACCCGGCGGAGATCATGTTGCCGCCGGGCGCCACCGCGGTACAGATCGCGCAGTTCCGCGCCGAGTGGGGCTTCGACGACCCGCTCACCGTGCAGTACTGGCGCTTCCTGCGCCGCGCGGTGCAGGGTGACTTCGGCGTCTCGCTGCGTCACGGCCAGTCGTCGCTTCCGCTGATCGCTGCGCGCCTGCCGGCGACGCTGCAGCTCACCGTGACCGCGATGCTCCTCGCGATCGTGCTCGCGGTGCCGCTGGGCGTGGTGGCCGCGACGCATCGCGGTCGCGCCATGGACCTCGTCGCGATGGGCGTGGCGCTGCTCGGCCAGTCGGTGCCGAACTTCTGGCTGGCGATCATGATGATCCTGCTCTTCGCCGTGTCGTGGGGCGTGCTGCCGACGTCGGGACGCGGGGAGTGGACGCACGTGGTGATGCCGGCCACCGCGATCGCGATCAACCTGATGGCGTTGCTGACGCGCCTCGTGCGCACCGCGGTGATCGAAGTCCTCTCCGAGGATTACGTGCGGACGGCGCGCGGCAAGGGGCTGCGCGAGCTCCTCGTCGTCATGCGCCACGCCGTGCCGAACGCGCTGATCCCGCTCGTCACGGTGGTGGGGCTGCAGTTCGGCTACATCCTCGGCGGCGCGGTCGTGATCGAGACCATCTTCACGTGGCCGGGCGTGGGCCTGTTCACGATCCAGGCGATCCTGAACCGCGACTATCCGGTGGTGCAGGCCTCCGTGTTCATCCTCGCGACGGCGGTCGTCCTCATCAACCTGGTGGTCGATCTGCTCTACGTCTGGCTCGACCCCCGCATCCGCCTCGCGTAGTGCGCGCGCTCGCCGGCAAGAGTCCGCTCGTCACGGTCGGTGCGGTGATCGTGGGGCTCGTCTGCGTGGCCGCGCTCGGCGCCCCGTTGCTCGCGACGTCCGATCCGATCGATCAGGACCTCACCGTCGTCCTCAAACCGCCGTTCTGGTGGGACGAGGGCTCGCTGCGCCACCCGCTCGGCACCGACCACCTGGGGCGCGACGTCTACTCGCGTCTCGTGTACGGCGCCCAGATCTCGCTGACGATCAGCGTGCTCGCCGCGCTGCTCGGCGCGATGGTCGGCGTGGTGGCCGGACTCGTCGCCGGCTACCTCGGCGGGCGCGTGGACGCGATCATCATGCGGGTCGTGGACCTGAACCTCGCGTTCCCGCTGATCCTGCTCGCGCTCGCGGTGGTGGCGATCCTCGGCCCGAGCCTGCGCAACCTCGTCATCGTGATGTCGATCACCACGTGGATGATCTACGCGCGCGTGCTGCGCGGGCTGAGCCTCGCGCTGCGCGAGCGGGAGTTCGTGCAGGCCGTGCGCGCGCTCGGTGCGCACGACATCCGGATCGTCGCCCGCCACGTGCTGCCGAACGTGCTGCCGCCGATTCTCGTGATCTGGACGCTCGAGGTCGCGCGCGTGATCCTCATGGAGTCCGCGCTGTCGTTCCTGGGCCTCGGCGTGCCGCCGCCGACGCCGACGTGGGGCCGCATGCTCGCCGAAGGCCGCGACTACCTGACCGTCGCCGGGTGGATCGCGGTCTTCCCGGGCCTCGCGATTCTCGTCACGGTGCTCGGCATCAACCTGCTCGGCGACGGCCTCCGCGACCTGCTCGACCCGCGCCTGCGCCGGCAGACGTGAGGACGACCCGCAGGGAGGGGCTTGCGGAGTCGCCCGGGCCTTGTTATGGTTCCATCGACCTTAAGCAAGAACGATGAAGACTGAAGGCGACCGGCTTTCGCTGAAGGTCTCTCGGCCCTCCGGCGTCGAGGCGTCGGTGGTCGTCGCCGTCGTGATCTTCAGCATCCGCCCCGACGGCGCGGGCCGGCCGCGCCTGCAAGTGCTCCTGGTCCGGCGTGGCGTCCCGCCGTTCGCGGGGCACTGGTCGCTCCCGGGCGGCAAGCTCTGGGGGCACGAGGCGCTCGACGAGGCGGCGTGGCGACAGCTCGCCGAGAAGACCGCACTGCGCGCTTCCTATCTCGAGCAGCTCTACACCTTCGAGCTCTGCGATGCCTCACGCCAGCTCGAGGCCGCGGTCGTCGCGTACTACGCGCTTGTCCGCACCGACGACGCCGAGATCTCCGCGGGACGCAAGACGATGGAAGCCGCGTGGTTCCCCGTCGACGCCGTGCCGGCCGAGCTCGCCTTCGACAACGACGAGATCCTGCACTACGGCCTGCAGCGGTTGCGCGCCAAAGTCGAGTACGCCCACGTGGCGTTCCAGTTCCTGCCGCCGTCGTTCACGATGGCGCAGCTGCGCGCCGTCTACCAGGTCATCCGGGGGCGCCGCATCGACCCGACGAACTTCCGTCGCCGCGTCGAGGCGACGGGGACGATCGTGCCGACCGGAGAGGTTGTCGTCGGCGGGCGGCACCGCCCGCCGGCGCTCTATCGCTGTGCCAAGAATCCGACGACCTTCATCAAGACCGTGCGGCCGCGGAGGCCGCTCAGGGCCACCGCGGGCCTGATCTCCCACCCCTCTCACGCGCGCTGAGGACCGGCTGAGGATGCGAGCAACATGTCGCGGCCGAGTAAAGGTTGTCTAGACCCTAACTGCAGGCGGAGGAACGTCCGATGAGCGAGCGTTCAGTCGTGGCACGAATCAAGGCGACACCGGCTCGCGACTTGTGCACGAGCGAGCTGACGTGGGATCCCTGGGCGTACGACGCTCGATCGGGAGAGTCGCGGGCACCGCGCTACGGGGCGGGAGCCAGTCAGTGGGACGCGATCCCTCCGGCGGCTCCGGTGCAAACGGAGATCCCCGAACGCTACCGTCAGATGTCGGAGGCGGAGCTCGCGGACCGCATCGGCGCCGCGAAGGCAACGCTCGGCTCGCGGCTGGTGATCCTCGGCCACCACTACCAGCGTGACGAGATCATCCGCTGGGCCGACTTCCGCGGAGACTCCTTCAAGCTCTCGCAGCAGGCCGCGGCGCGCACGGAAGCGGACTCCATCGTGTTCTGCGGCGTGCACTTCATGGCCGAGAGCGCCGATATCCTCGCGGCCGATCGCCAGCGCGTGATCCTGCCGAACCTCGCTGCCGGCTGCTCGATGGCCGACATGGCCGACGCGGCGCAGGTCGCGTTGTGCTGGACGCAGCTCGCCGAGGCGCTCGTGTCCGACGTCATTCCCGTCACGTACATGAACTCCTCGGCGGCGCTCAAGGCGTTCTGTGGCGAGCGGGGCGGCGTGGTCTGCACCTCGTCCAACGCGACGCGAGTGGTGCAGTGGGCCTTCGCCCGCGGCGAGCGCGTGCTCTTCTTCCCTGACGAGCACCTGGGGCGCAACACCGGCGTGAAGCTCGGCATCCCGGACGACGCGATGGTCGTCTGGGATCCCCGCCGGCCGCTGGGCGGCAACTCCGCCGATGCGCTGCGCCGGGCCCGCCTGATCCTCTGGCGCGGCTGGTGCTCGGTGCACGCGCGCTTCACGGTGGCGCAGGTCGCCGAGGCGCGGCGCAATCATCCCGGGATCCGCGTCATCGTCCACCCGGAGTGCCGGCGCGAGGTCGTCGCGGCGGCGGATATCGACGGGTCCACGGAGTTGATCCTCGAGACGATCTCGTCGGCGCCGCCCGGGAGCCGGTGGGCGGTCGGCACCGAGATCAACATGGTGAACCGGCTCGCCGCCGATCACCCGGACAAGCTGATCTTCTGCCTCGATCCGGTGATCTGTCCCTGCTCGACCATGTACCGCATCCACCCGGCGTATCTCGCATGGGTGCTGGAGGCGCTCGTCGAAGGCCACGTGCTGAACGAGATCATCGTCTCCGATCGGGTGAAGGCGGCGGCGAAAGTCGCGCTCGACCGCATGCTTTCGCTTCCCGGCCACGCCACGCAGCCTCGTATCGCAACGGAGGTGGCTTCATGAACGGGCTCATGACCGAGCGGGAGCACGTCCACCCGCCGCTCCGGCACGTGCACACGATCATCCAGCGGGCGCTCGACGAAGACGTGAGCTGGGGCGACGTGACGACCGACAACAGCGTGCCGGCCGATCAGTGGTCGCGCGGCGTGCTGCTCGCGAAGACGGAGGGGGTCCTCTGCGGCGGCCGCGTGTTCGCGGAGACGTTCGCGCTGGTGAGCGCGGCCACCACCGTCGACCTCCTGCTGCCGGACGGCGCGACGATCAAGCGCGGCGCCGTCGCCGCGCGTCTCGAGGGACCGACGCGCGCGCTGCTCACCGCCGAGCGCACGGCCTTGAACTTCGTGCAGCGCCTGAGCGGGATCGCCACCATGACCGCCGCGTTCGTCGCTCGTCTCCAGGGGCTCCCGACCAAGCTGATCGACACACGGAAGACGTCGCCGGGGTTGCGGCTGCTGGAGAAGTACGCGGTGCGAGTCGGCGGCGGATACAACCATCGCTTCAATCTGTCCGACGGCGTGCTCCTCAAGGACAACCACCTCGCGGCGCTGCGCGCGCGGGGCCTCGATCTCGCCGCCGCCATCCGCTCGATGAAGCAGCGCATCCCGCACACGATGACGGTCGAGGTGGAGGTGACCACGCTCGACCAGATCGACGCCGCGCTCGCCGGCGGCGCGGACGTCGTCCTCCTCGACAACATGTCCAACGCGGACATGCGCGAAGCCGTCCGGCGGATCGGCGGGCGAGCGCTCACCGAGTGCTCGGGGACGGTCAGCCTCGAGACGGTGCGCGAGCGGGCCGAGACCGGCGTGGATCTGATCTCGTCCGGCGCGCTGACACACTCGGCGAAAGCCCTCGACCTCAGTCTCGAGATCGACGTCGAGTGAGGACGCTCACGCGATGACTCCGCACCGGCCGATCTACCTCGACTACGCGTCGACCACTCCGGTGCATCCGCTCGTGCGCCGGGCCATGGAGCCGTACCTGCAGCTCGAGTTCGGCAATCCCTCGAGCCTCTCTCCGCCCGGCCGGCGCGCCGCCGCGGCGGTCGAGCGGGCACGGGCTCAGGCGGCCGGAGCGCTCGGCTGCCACGACGACGAGGTCGTTTTCACCAGCGGGGGCTCCGAAAGCGATAACCTCGCGCTCAAGGGCGCGGCGCTGGCCCGGCGGGGCAAGCGACACCTCGTCACCACGACGATCGAGCACAGCGCCATCCTGGGCGCGGCCCGCGATCTTCAGGAACACTTCGGCGTGGACGTGACCTATGTGCCCGTCGGCGAGCAGGGGATCGTCGACCCTGCCGCCGTCGGGGCGGCCCTCCGGCCCGACACGTTCCTCGTGAGCGTCATGCTCGCGAACAACGAGATCGGGACCCTCCAGCCCATCGCCGACATCGCGCGGCTCGTCAGGGACCGTGGGGCCTTGATGCACACCGATGCCGTGCAGGCGGCCGGGTTTCTCGATCTCGACGTCGACCGCCTCGGCGTCGATCTGCTCTCGCTCTCCGCCCACAAGTTCTACGCCCCGAAGGGCGTCGGCATCCTCTATGTCCGGCGCGGCACTGCGCTCGCGCCCTTGATTCACGGGGGAGATCAGGAACGGCAGCGACGGGCGGGCACCGAGAACGTGGCCGGCATCGTCGCCTGTGGCGCCGCGCTCGAGCTGGTCGAGGCGCACCGCCCCGAGACCTGCGCGCGCCTGGCCGTGCTGCGTGATCGTCTGGTCGAAGGCATCGAGGCGACGGTGCCCGGCGCGCTCCTCAACGGCGACCGGGAGCGTCGCCTGCCAACCAACGCCAACTTTTGCTTCCGCGACGTGCAAGGCGAGACCATCCTGCTCGAGCTGGAACGAGAAGACGTCTACGCGTCGAGCGGATCAGCCTGTCACGCCGGCTCCCAGGATCCGTCCCACGTGCTTCTGGCGATCGGCCGGAGTCCCGAGATCGCCCACACCGCGGTCCGTCTGAGCCTCGGGGCGCCGACGACTCGAGCCGAGGTCGACCATGTCCTCGAGCTCCTGCCCTCGGTCGTCGATCGCCTGCGTCGGGATCACCGGTCTTTGAGCTTCACGTCCTCGTAGGGACCCGAGAAGGGAAAGCCGGTGATGAGCCCGAGCCCGGACTCCTCCAGCTTCGGCCCGTAGCCGCCCATCGCCGCGAGGTTGAAGATCGGCGCGAACATCGCCTTCTCGTGGACGAGCTGCTGGATCCGATGGAGCGTCGCCTCGCGCTTCTTGCGATCGAGCTCGGCCGCCTGCTCGCGGAAGAGCCCGTCGATGTCGGGATAGCTGCCGTACACGTACGTGCCGCCGGCGGCCACGAAGGCCTCGGTCCGGGTCGCCGCGTTGCCGAACGCCGCGCTCGCGCTCAGCACGAGGTTCTTGAACTTCTTCTCGACCTGGCCCTTGTTGTAGGCCGCGCGCTCGAGCGGGCGGAGCTTCACGCGGATGCCGGCCGCCTGGAGGTCGTTGGCGATCGGCTCCGCGATGCCTGCGTGCACGGCGTCGCAGGTGAAATCGCCGGCGTCGAAGCCGTTGGGATACCCGGCTTCGGCGAGGAGCTGCTTCGCCCGGGCGCGATCGTGGGCGATGACCGGCGGCTGCCAGAAGAACTCGAAGTGCCCGGGGATCAGGCTGTATGTCATCCGCGACGCGCCGAGCGTCTCGGCCTGGTTGATGCCCGCGCGGTCGATGGCGTGGTTGGCGGCGAGCCGGACGCGCCGGTCGTGCCACGGCGATTTCGGGTCCCACTGGTCGACGAAGTAGACCCAGTACGTGTTGTTCGCGGTGGCGGGCTTGAGCGTGAGGCCCTGCGTGCGGCGCAGCTCTTCACCGAGCGACGCCGTCATCCAGTAGCTCACGTCGATCTCTCCACGCTTGAGCGCGGCGAAGCGCGTGGACGGGTCGGGGATCGCCTTGAACACGAGCCGCTTCACGTGCGGCGTTTTCCGCCAGTACCGGTCGACGGCCTCGAGCACGAGCTCCACGCCCGGCGTGTACGAGACGAACCTGTACGGGCCGGCGCCCATCGGATGCTTCTTGAATCCTTCGTCGCCGACCTTCTCCACGTACTTCTTCGGCACAATCCAGCCGGCGCCCGTCGCGCTCGAATAGAACGTGAGGAAGTCCGGCCACGGCTGCTTGAGGCGGAAGCGGACGCGCCCCGGATCCGGCGTCTCGACCGCCGTGACGCGCTCCTTGAACTGCTTGCTCGCCGCGCCCCGGTAGCGCTCGAACGAGAACTTCACGTCGTCGGACGTCACCGGATCGCCGGTGTGGAAGCGCGGGCCCTTGCGCAGGACGAAGTCGTACGTGAGCCCGTCGGGCGCGACCGTCCACGATTCGGCGAGGCTCGGCGACAGCGGGTTGCCCGGCAGCGGCTTCACCATCGCGTCGTGGATCGCGTACAGCAGCATGAACGGCGTGACGATCCCCGTGGTCTCCGCGGGATCGAACCACGTGGGCGCGAGCGAGATGTGAATGCCCCACGTCACCTGGCCTTCGGGCGCGGCCACCGCGGGCGCGGCCGCGGCAAGAAGGAGCAGAACGACCACCGCCGTCGACACAGCGCGGGGACGGGTCATGCGCGGGCCTCCCAGAGGCTGCGAAATCGCGTCGCGACGACGTCATTGTAGGCGACGGGCGCCGCCAGCATGCCGATCGCCTGCGCGAAGCGATGCATCGCCGTCACGGCGGGCTCGGCGACGGCAGGGTCGTAGAACGGCAGGTCGCGCTCCACGATGGCCGCGATGATCTCGGCGCTCGCCGGCGGGAAGCGCAGGCGGCCGACGTCGGTGGCGCGCGCGGGATCGCTCCGCAGCACACGCTGCGCGCGCACGATCGCGCGCACCGCTCCCGCCACGCGGTCGGGCTCGCGCGCGATCAGCGCGTCCGTCGTCGCGAGCGCGGCGAACGTGTACTGGCCGGCGCCGGGCGGGCCGTCGCCGCGGCGGACGTCGGCGACGATCCTGCCCACGCCCCGCCGCACGGCGGTCTCGCTGCCGAGCGCGTTCGCCCAGAAGCCGTCGACGAAGCGCCGCTCGAGCGCGTCGGCCGCGACGACGCCGAACGACGCGCCGGGCTCGAGCGCGCCGGGCACGGGACCGATCGTGATGCCGTCCCGCTTGGGATCGATGCCCACCTCGGCGAGCAGACGGAGGAACGCGCGGTCGGGTCCGGGCGCGGCGCCGATCTTCAGTCCCTTCACGGCGGCGATCTCGCCGCGCCGGGCCGGAATGTCGGAGCGCAAGACCAGCAGCCACGGCGTTCCTTGCGACAGCGTGACGACGAGCTTCGCGCCCTTCCACCGGGGAAACGCGAGGAGCATCGTGTGCGCGCCGCCGGCCACGAAATCGACGGCGCCGTCGCGCAGCGCGTTGACCGCGTCGAGCGACGGCAGCAGCTCGACATGCGCGTCGAGCCCTTCTTCACGGAAGAGGCCGAGCTCCTCGGCGGCGAGGGCGGGGAAGTACGAGTTGGTCACCAGATCCGGCGTCGCGATTCGCATCGGCTTACAATGGCACAATGACAGTCTCCAGAGGTCGACAGTTCCTCAGCATTCCCGGGCCGACCAACATCCCCGACGCCGTGCTCGCCGCGATGCACCGGCCGGCCATCGACATCTACGCGGGCGACATGATCGACATCACGCGCACGCTGCTCGAGGATCTGCCGAAGATCTTCCGGACCAGCGGGCAGACGTACGTCTATGCCGCGAACGGCCACGGGGGCTGGGAGGCCGCGCTCACCAACGTGCTCTCGCGCGGCGAGACCGTGCTGGTGCTCGAGAGCGGACTGTTCGCGCTCGGGTGGGGCGAGATGGCGCGGATCATGGGCGTGAAGGTCGACGTGCTGAAGGGCGACGCGCGGCGCGCGGTCGATCCCGCGGCGGTCGCGCAGCGCCTGGCGGCCGACACGGCGCACGAGATCAAGGCCGTCCTCGTCGTCCAGATCGACACCGCGTCCGGCGTCGTCAACGACCTTCCGGCGATCCACCGCGCGATCGAGAGCGTCGGCCACCCGGCGCTGCTGATGGTGGACTGCGTGGCGTCGCTCGGCTGCATGCCGTTCGAGATGGACGCGTGGGGCATCGACGTGGCGATGGCGGGCTCGCAGAAGGGCTTGATGACGCCGCCCGGCCTCGCGTTCGTCGCCGCCAACGAGCGTGCCCACGCCGCGCACCAGAAGGCCGACCTTCGCACGCGGTACTGGGACTGGACGTTCCGGAACGGCGAGGCGCACTACCAGAAGTACGGCGGCACGCCGCCCGAGCATCTGCTGTTCGGCTTGCGCAAGGCGCTCGACCTGCTGCTGGAAGAAGGGCTCGACGCGGCGGCGCGCCGTCACGCGCTGCTCGCCGAGGCGACGCGCCAGGCCGTGGCGCGATGGGCGGAAGGCGACGTGGTCGCGTTCAACGTCACGCGTCCGGAAGAGCGCGCGAACTCCGTCACGACCGTCTTGACGCAGGGCCGCGATCCCGCGCCGCTCAGCGACTACTGCCGCGAGAAGTGCGGGGTGGTCCTCGGGCGGGGGATCGGTGAGCTCCAGGGCCGTGCGTTCCGCATCGCGCACATGGGCCACGTCAACGCGCCCGTGGCCCTCGGCGTCCTCGGCGCGATCGAGATGGCGCTCGCCGCGCTCGGCATCCCGCACGGCCGCGGCGGCGTGCAGGCGGCCGTGGAGTATCTCGGCCGCGAGGTTCGGCCCTAGACGCCGGCCGGGAGGATCTCCTTCTCGCCGAGGTAGTCGCGCCGATAGAGATCGGTGATCGACGCCCACCTCAGACGGCACGCCTGCGCCGCCACCTCGAGCGCGCGCGCCTTCGCGGCATCGGTGTCGAGATAGCGCGCGCACAGCTCGGCCTGGCGGCGGCTGTGCTCGATGTCCGCCTCCGCGTGCTCGGTGAAGAACTCGATCTCGCGCGCGCCGGGCGCAAAGCCGTAGTGGCGCGCGAGCGCCGGGAGCACGACCTCGCTGTTGAGCGCGGGCTGCTGGCCCTCCTGCGTGGTCTGCATCGCGAGGATCACGCCGATCGGCTCGTGCAGTGCCGTGTGGTAGTAGTGCAGTGACCGGGCCCACCACGCGGGCGTCATCTTCGTCGCGTGCACGTCGTGCTCCGCGAGGCCCGCGGCCTTGCAGAACCGCACGATGAGCTCGTTGTGGTCGTGGGGCACGTGCCCCTCGCGCGGGATCGCCTTCAACCCTTCCTCTTCCGCCAGGTTCTCGATGATCGCCTTGCGCACGTCCTCGTACGCGTAGAGCCGCGTGTAGAGGATGCCGAAGCTCGCGAGCGCGCGCTGCACGAACTGGTAGTGCATCGCCAGGTAGACACCGAGCGCGCGCAGCGGCAGCGTGCCCTCGCCGAGGGCCGCGAAGAACGGATGATTCTTCGTGTGCCACCGCTCCCGGATCGCATGGATGTCGTCGATGATCCTGGCGCTCATGGTGTCACCGCCGCGAGATGAGATCGGACGTTGCGAACGAACTCGTCGAGGATCGCGTCCGCCTTCTTCTTGATGACCGGTTGACCGAACTCTCCGATCTTGCCCAGGACGGCGAGGTCGGTGTCGATCTGCACGCGCGTGCCGGCGTCGGCGGGTGACAGGGTGAGGCTCATGCGGGCGCGGATCCCTCCGCCCAGCCGCCGGTCATTCGCTTCGGCGCGCATGCGCGCGCGGCCGGCCGGGGCGTCGGCTTCCTCGACGGTGATCGTGCCTTCGAGCGCGAGACGGATCGGCCCCACGTGAACCTTCAGTTCACCTTCGTAGACGCTGCCGTTCACGGCCTCGATGGTCTGGACGCCGGGGACGCAGCGGCCGACCGCCGGCACATCCATCAGGAAGTTCCACAGCCGCTCGTGCTCCACGGGGATGACGCACTCCTGCGTGAAGGTCACCCGGAAGCTCGCGCGGCGCGACGGGCTTCCGCCCATGCCTGGGTGAGCGCGCGCTCCACCATGACCGCGGTCATCTCGCGCTTGTACGCCGCCGAGCCTCGGTGGTCGTCCAGCGGATCCACCGCCGTCTTCGCCGCCGAGCCTGCGGCCTTCAGGAGACGCTCGCCGAGCCGTGCGCCGGAGAGCAGCGCTTCCGCCGCGCGCTCGCGCAGCGGCGTGGTCGCCACCGAGCCGAGCGCGATCCGCGCCTCGCGACAGTGCTCGCCGTCCGGCTCCAGCGTCACGGTCGCGGCCACCGCCACGGTGGCGTAGTCGTCGGCGGTGCGCGGGAGGAACTTCACGTAGCTCGCGCCCGTCGCCGCCGGAAGCAGCGGCACGGTGACCGCCGTGACCAGCTCGCCGGGCTCGAGCGCTGATTCGTAGTAGTCACGGAAGAACTCGGCGACCGGCAGCTCGCGCCCGCCCCCCGCACGTTGCACCTCCACGCCCGCGTCGAGGGCCATGAGCGTCACGGGCGGATCCTGATTCGGATCGGCGTGAGCCAGCGCGCCACCGACCGTGGCCATGTGGCGGATCCGGATCGTTCCCACGCGGCGAAACGTCTCCGCGAGGACGGGCAGCCGTTCCTGAATCAGCGGCGAGCACTCCGCTTCGCGATGCGTGACGAGCGCGCCGATCCGGATGGAGCCGTTGGTCGCCTCGATCCGTCCGAGCCCGGCGACGCCGCGCACGCTCACCACGCAGGCCGGCTGCGCCAGGCGCTGTCGCATCATGGTCACGAGCGCGGTGCCGCCGGCGATGACACGCGCCTCGTCGCCGTACTCCTGGAGGATCGCGAGCGTTTCGTCGAGCGACCGCGGCGCGCGATAGTCGAAGGCGATCATGCCCGCGCCTGCCCGGCCGCGGCCTGGATCGACTCGACGATCTTGTAGTAGCCCGTGCACCGGCAGAGATTGCCGAGCATCCACTCCTTGATCTCCGCCTCACTCGGGTGGGGGATCGCGTCGAGCAGCGCCTTGGCGGCCACGACCTGACCCGGCGTGCAGATCCCGCACTGGAAGCCGCCGGCGTCCATGAACGCTTGCTGGACCGGATGGAGCCGCTCGTCCTCGGCGAGACCTTCGACGGTCGTCACCTCGCGGCCGTCAGCGAAGACCGCCAGCGCGATGCACGAGCTGATCATCTTGCCGTCGAGCAGCACCGTGCACGCGCCGCAGACGCCGACGCCGCAGCCTTCCTTCGAGCCCGTCAGCCCGAGGTCGTAGCGGAGGCAGTCGAGGAGCGTGCGGTAGCTCGGCACGTCCAGCTCGTGCGCCTGGCCGTTCACCGTGAGGCGGATCACGACCGGCCCTTTCTGTCCTGCAGCGCGAAGTAGACCTTCTCCGCCGTGATCGGCAGGTCCACGATGCGGACGCCGCACGCGTCGGCGACCGCATTGGCGATCGCCGGCGCGACCGGGCTGATGCTGCCTTCGCCGATCGCCTTGGCGCGGAACGGCCCCGGGCCGACCGCGTCTTCGACGATCACGGTGGTGAGCGGCGGGATGTCGCGGATCGTCGGCAGCTTGAAGTCGCCGAGACTGAGCGTGCTGATACGGCCCTCCGCCGTCTGCAGCTCTTCCATCAACGCGAAGCCGAGACCCTGGATCAGCCCGCCCTCGATCTGCCCCTGGTGGCCGAGCGGATTGATGATCGTACCGACGTCGTGCGCGGTCGTGAAGCGGAGCACCGTGACCTGACCCGTTGCGGGGTCGACGGCGACTTCCGCGACTTGCGCGGTGAACGACGTCACCGCGGCATGCGACTTCGCGTCGTAGAAGTGCACGGCTTCGAGCGTGCGGCCCTCGCGCGCCGCCGCCTGGGCGATCGTGGCGAACGAGGCGTCCGGCGTGCCGAGCTTCGTCGCCTCGGCGTGAATCTGCTCCTTGAGCTTCTCCGCCGCGTGAAACGCCGCGCGGCCGCCCGTGTGCGTGACGCGGCTGCCGCCCACGCCCGAATCGGTCTCGAACAGGTCCGTCGTGGCGAGCTCGATCTGGACCTCGTCGATCGAGAGGCCGAGCACCTCGGCGACGACCTGGCGGAGCACGAGGTGCGCGCCCGTGCCCGTGTCCGGCAGCCCGATCGTCAGCGTCACCGTGCCCTTCGTCTCGAGCCGCACCTGCGCGTTGGTGAAGCCGACGCCGATGTGGCGATGGCCCATCGCGACGCCGCGGCCCACCCCGCGCGGCTTCGGCTTCGCCCAGTCGCTCGCCGCCAGCGCGGCGTCGAGCGTCTCGGTCGCGCGCACGTGCTCGAGGTGGTGGCCGTTGGCGAGGGCATCGCCGTCGCGGAGCAGGTTGCGCCGGCGGAGCTCGACCGGATCGAGCCCGAGCTCCTTCGCGATCATGTCCATGTGCGACTCTTCGGCGAACAGCATCTGCGGCTCGCCGGGCGATCGCGCGTGACCGCACGGGATGGTGTTCGTGTAGACGCAGAAGCCTTCGAGCAGGAGGTGCGGGATCCGGTAGACGCCGGCGCCCATGCTCGTGCCGCCGAGGTTCACGCTGGGCGCGGGCTTGAACGCCGCGTAGGCGCCGCTGTTGTAGAGCGCCGTCGCGCGCCGGGCCACGATGCGTCCGTCCTTCGTCACGCCGGTGCGCATCGTCACGACGGACGGATGGCGCGGGTTGCCCGCCATCAGCTCCTCGGTGTAGCGCATGACCATCTTCACCGGCCGCCGGGTCACGCGCGCGAGGTGATAGGCGAGCGGCAGATCCATCAGCGAGCCCTTGCCGCCGAAGTCGCCGCCGATGGGCGTGAGGTTCACGCGGATCCGCGCGGGCGGCAGCTCGAGCGCGTGCGACAGGAGCTCCTTCAGGCGGTACGGCATCTTGTTCGACGCCCAGACCTGCACGCGCTCGTCCTCGTCGAGCGCGATCACACCCGCGTGCGGCTCGATGTACCCGTGATGCGCGAGCTGCGTCCGGAAGGTGTGCTCGAAGACGCGGTCCGCTTCGCGGAACCCCGCGTCCACGTCGCCGAGCTTGAAGCGGAGGACCGACTGGACGTTCGCGTGCGGCCGCTCGGCCGGGGCGCCGTGATACGCGCCCGGGTTCTCGTGGACGAGCGGAGCACCGGGCTGGATCGCGTCGGCCGGATCGAACACGGCGGGCAGCTCGTCGTACTCGACCTCGATGAACGCCAGCGCCTCTTCCGCGACGTCCGGATCGAGCGCGGCCACCACCGCGACCTTCTCGCCGACGAATCGCACGCGATCGCGGGCGAGCAGCGGCATGTCGAACATGCGCCGCCCGACCAGGAGGTCCGGCACATCCGCGGCCGTGAGGACCGCGAGCACGCCGGGCAGCGCGCGCGCCCGGCTCGCGTCGACGCGCACGATGCGCGCGTGCGGGAGCGGGCTGCGCAGCGCTTTGCCCCAGACCATCCCGGGCAGCGTCACGTCCGCGGAGTACCGCGCCGCGCCCGTGACCTTGTCCGCACCGTCGAGCCGTCCGAAACGTTGTCCGACGATCCGATGCGCCATGCGAGGACCTTCCTTTGTACTCCAACCCCTCAGAATCTGATGTCGAGTGGTGCGAGGCCGAACTCCGAGCGACCGAACACCGGGGCGACCTTCTCCGGATTGTTCGCCACGTGCGCCCGCATCGCGTGCACGTCGCGCCACGCGCGCTGGATCGGGTTGTCGAGGAAGATGCCGCGGCCGCCGCTGGCCTCGAACAAGCGGTCCACGGCCCTCACACTCCAGTCGATCGCCTTCGCCGCGTCCCAGCGATAGCGGGCGCGTTGGGTCAGCGGGATCTCGTTGCCGGCCGAGACCAGGCGCATCATCCCGGCGAAGTTCGCGAGCATCCGTTCACGGGCGCCGTCCACTTCGGAAGACGCGTCCGCCAGGCGAAGCTGGATGAAAGGATCCTCGGCCACGCGCGTCCGGTCGCGCACGTTGACGCGCACTTTCGATTGTTCCCGAAACGTCTCGATGGCCCCGAGCGCCACACCGACGGCCGAGGACGCGAGCGCGTTGGGGAAGACCAGCCCCAGGGGCAGGCGGTAGAGCGGCCCATCGTTGACGGCGGCGCCAGGGTTCGTGAGACGGAACGCGTCGAGATACGAGTGCGTGCGGTACTCCGGCACGAAGGCGTCCGCGACGACGACGTTCTTGCTGCCGGTGCCGCACAGGCCCATCACGTGCCAGTTGTCTTCGATCGTGTAGTCGCCGCGCGGGACGAGAAAGGTCCGCACGTCGGGCGGGGCGCTCGCATTGGTCGGTGGCACGACGCCGCCGACCACCGCCCACGAGCAGAAGTCGCAGCCGCTCGAGAACGACCAGCGCCCACGGAGACGGAAGCCGCCGTCGGCGCGGTCCACGATGCCCGTCGGCGACAGGCCCGTCGAGACCTGAACGCTCGTGTCCTCGCCCCAGACGTCTTCCTGGGCCTGTGGTGGAAAAAGGGCGAGGTGCCAGTTGTGGACGCCGATCACCGCGAGGATCCACCCGCTCGACCCGCAGACCGCGGCCACGTCCATGATCGCCTGATAGAACGTGCCGGGATCGAGCTCGTACCCTTCGTAACGCTTGGGCTGGAGGCACCGAAAGAGCCCGGCCGCCTGAAAGTCCTTGTAGGTCTCGTCGGGCAGCCGCCGGAGCTGTTCGGCCCGTGCCGTGCGCTCGCGCAGCGCGGGCAGCAGCGCGCGAACGCGGGCGAGATACTCGTCAGACGTCAAATCGGCCAGCCGTGTTCGGTGACGTCGACCCGGTTGCCCTCGGGGTCGTGGATCCAGCTCTCCGCCACCGCGCCGAACGTGTTCGACTCCGCCGTCGTCTCGGCCGCGTCCACGATGGCCTGGACGTCCCCGACCTGGAAGCCGAAGTGGTTGATCCCCCACGGCCGATCCGGCCGCGAGATCAACGCGACGCCCACGAAGCCGTCGGAGAGGTAGACGGTGCCGTTCGGTCCGCGGTACTTTTCCTCCAGCCCGAAGATCTTCTTGTAGTAGTCGGCGACCGCATCGCGGTCTTTCACGTTGAGCGCGATGTGCCGGATCCTCGGTTTGGTCATCGCTCCCTCTCCTGGTACGCCGCGTCGACGAAGCCCGGACGCTGGGTCCAGCGCGGGCCGTGCTCCGATGCCTGGATGCCGAGCGGATGGTAGACGAGCTCGATCATGTTGCCGTCGGGGTCATGGATGTACGTGTCGTGCTCGCCCGTGTCCTCGCGGCGCCCTTGGTACGGATCGGTGCCGCCGATGGTCCGCATGGTGCCGGCGGCCGACGTCCGCACGTGCGCGATGCCGAGCACGTCCAGGTGGGCGAGCATCGCGTCCCAGTCGGTCACCTCGAGCGCGAAGTGGCTCGACGGCACGGGGGCCGGATGCGGGGTCTCCGTGAAGTGAATCTCACCGTTGATGGATCTGCTGGATCCGCGCCATGGCTGACCTCCCGGGGGAGGGCGGTTCGGGTGACGTCGAGGCGAGGATAGTACAATCGCCGCCGGCTCGCAGGCTGGAACACGGAGGTGCTCTCGTGGGCAAGCTCGACGGCAAAGTGGCGCTGGTGACCGGCTCCGGACGGAACATCGGCCGTGCCACGGTGCTGAAGCTCGCGGCGGACGGCGCGCACGTCGTCGTCAACGCGCGCAGCAACCAGGCGGAGGCCGACGCCGTCGCGGGCGAGGCGCGCGCCCGCGGCGTCAAGGCGCTCTCCGTGGTCGCCGACGTGGCGAAGCGCGACGACATCGAGCGGATGGTCGCGCGCGCGATGTCGGAGTTCGGCCGCATCGACATCCTCATCAGCAACGCCGCCATCCGCCCGCACAAGCCGTTCACCGAGCTGAAGGGGGAGGACTGGGAGGCCGTGCGCGGCGTGGTGCTCGACGGCGGGATCCATTGCGCGCGCGCCGTGATCGAGTCGATGGTCGCGAACAGATACGGCCGCATCGTGTTCCTCACCGGTGAGGGCGCGTTCGTGGGCGGCAAGGGGCGTGCGCACGTCTCGGCGGCGAAGATGGGGCTGGTCGGTCTCGCGCGCGGGCTCGCGTCCGAATTCGCCGAGCACAACATCCGCGTCAACGTCGTCTCGCCCGGTAGCATCGACACGTCGCGCGCGAATCCGGAGTGGTACCACGGGCGGCCGCCGAGCGCGGCAGGAATCCCGCTCGGACGGCAGGGGCACGTCGACGAGATCGCCGCGACGTGTCTCTTCCTCGTCACCGACGACGGCGGCTTCGTCACCGGCCAGACGATTCACGTCAACGGCGGCGCCGCGTACTACTGATCAGGGCTGGAGCACGACCTTGCCCGTGCCGGATCGCTCGGCCACGATCCGGTGCGCGAGCGCCGCGTCCGCGAGCGGCATCACGCGGTCGAGCAGCACGCGGTGCCGGCCTTCGGCCGCCGCGCGCAAGCAGTGCGCGAGATCGTCGGCGGTGATCCGGCCCACCGACCCGATGACCGAGATCCCGTTCAGGTAGAGCCGCTGGACGTCGAGCGGCACGGTGCCGCCGCCGTGCGCGCCCGCGGTGACGAGCCGTCCGTTGCGCGCGAGCGTGGCGAAGGCCTTCGGGAACAGCGCGGGATCGGCGATGTTCTCGAACACCACGTCGACGCCGCGCCCGTCGGTGATTCTGCGCACTTCTTCCGTCAGATCCTTCGCGCGGTAGTTCACGCCGGCGTCGGCGCCGAGCTCGACGGCTGCTCGCACGCGCTCGTCGGCGCCGGCCGCCGCGATGACCTTCGCGCCGAATTCTTTCGCCACCTGGATGCCCGCGCTGCCGAGCCCGCCGGCGGCGCCCATCACCAGCACCCACTCGTCGCGCGTCAAGTTCGCGGCGTCGCGCAGCATGCTGAGCGCCGTCGGGCCGTGACGCGCGACCACCGTGGCGGTGACGAAGTCCAGACCTGCGGGGACCGCGTGCGTCATGTCGACGGGGACCTTCACGTACTCCGCGTAGCCTCCCCACGTGTGCACGCCGAGGAGCATCGGCCCCGATGTCGTCGTGGCCGGACGGACGATCTGCCGCGTGGCGACGCGATCGCCGACCTTGCGCGCGGTCACGCCGTCGCCGACGGCGGCGATCACCCCGGACGGATCCACGCCGAGGACGTGAGGCAGCGCCACGCGCGCCGGATAGGTTCCCGCGCGGACGGCGAGGTCGAGCGTGCGGTTGACGGAGACCGCGTGCACGCGGATCAGCACCTCGCCGGCTCCGGGCACCGGGGTTGCGATCTCTTCGAGGCGCAGGACCTTCGGCGGGCCGAACGCGCGCATCACGATCGCCTTCATGGAGTGCTCGTCAGAGCAGGGACTTCTGCCCGGGACGCAGCTGCTGATCGACCGCGTTGAGGATGACCGCGGTCATCGCGTAGTTGCCCATCAGCGCCGCGAGGTCCACGACGCCGCGCGTGCCGAAGGCCTCGACCGCGCGCGCGAACGTCTCGGAGCGGACCTTGCGCTCGCGGAAGGCCTCGCGCCCGAAGCTGACGATCAGCGCTTCTTTCGGCCCGAGGCCGTCGACCGGCTTTCCATGCTTCACCACGTCGATGATCTCGGGCTCGAGCCCTTCCTTCAGCGCGGCCGGCTCGTGCGCGGTCCACTCGAACTGCTGATCGAGCTCGCGCGCCGTCACGAGGATCGCGAGCTCGGTCAGGCGTCGATCCAGCGTGGTGTCGTAACGCAGGTACTGGTTGACGGCCCGCACGCGCTCGCCGAGCTCCGGGCTGTGGAGCCAGATGCCGCTCGGCCCCTGCAAGCCGACCAGCGTGCGGCTCTGCGGGCCGGTGACGGCGTCGTAGAACGCCTGGCCTCGCTCGTCCATCTGCTCGCGGGCGAGCCGGGGAAGCCGCGAAAGCGATTCGGGATGAACGTCGCCGGGCAGCGTCATTGCGAGAGGCCCACGACCTCCGCGAGCGCGTCGGCCTGCTCGGTGTAGCGCGCGACCGGGTTGAGAAGGAGATGAGTCGCCCCCGCGGCGATCAGCTCTTCGAGCTGTTCGCGCACCTGCTCCGGCGTGCCGTGGACGCCGGATGCGTCCGTCCCCGCCGGGTTGTGATAGACCTCCGTGTACCAGCGGTTCACCTCGGCGCGCGCGACGTCGGCGCGCTCGTGCACCGACATGAACACGCGCTTCGAGACCGGGAACGTCTTCGGATCGCGCCCGAGCTTCTCCAGCTCCGCCTTCAGGATCGGCACGCTGCGCCCGAACACCGCCTTGCTCGACCCGCCCGATCCCATCCACGCGTCCGCCAGCGACGCCGCGCGACGGACGGCGTCCGGATGATCGCCGCCGAACCAGATCGGCGGATGCGGCTTCTGCACGGGCTTGATCGTCATCGTCTCGCCGTCGAGATGGAAGATGCCGCCGTGGTAGGTCACCTTCGACTCGGTCCACAGCGCCTTGATCACCTCGATCTGCTCGCGGAAGCGCCGCACGCGGTGCTCCATCGGCACCTGGAACTCCTTGTAGTGATGCTCCCGGCCGATCCCGGCGCCGAGGATCGCGCGGCCGTTGCTGAGACGATCCAGCGACGCGAACTGGTGCGCCACCTGGACGGGGTGCTGCACGGGCAGGACGATCACGGACACGCCGACGCGGATCTTCGTCGTCACCGCCGCGGCGTAGGTGAGGACGACCACGGAGTCGAAGCTGAACACCGGATCGAGCGCGTTGTGCGTGACCCACACGTCGCGGAAGCCGAGCGCATCCGCGCGCTGCGCGACCGCGCGCACCGCCTCGACGTCGATCGGGTCGGGGGAGCGATGCGGCAGCGACAGCCCGAACGGGATCCGATCTTTCAGCGCCATGTCAGCGGAGCGTCCGGTTGAAGAAGTCGACCGTGCGTGTCCACGCGAGGCGCGCGGCGTCCGCGTTGTAGCGGGTGCCCGCCGTGTCGTTGTGGAACGCGTGGTTCACGCCTTCGTACATGTGGAGCGTGTACGTCTTGGCCGCCTGCTTCAGCGCGGCCTCGAACCCGGGCACGGTGGCGTTCACGCGCTCGTCGATGCCGGCGTAGTGGAGGAGCAGCGGCGCCTTGATCGCCGGCACCTTGTCGAGGGCCGGCGCGGTGCCGTAGAAGACCACGGCGCCCTGGACGTCGTCGCCGGCGGCGGCGACGTGACCGGTCATCGCGCCGCCCCAGCAGAAGCCGACGACCCCGACCTTGCCGGTCGCTTCGGGCCGGCTTCGCAGAAACGCCGTGGACTTGAGCGCGTCCGCGAGCGCGACCGGGACCCGGACGCCGGAGAACTTCGTCCGCGCTTCGTCCTCGGTCGCCGGCGTGCCGCCGATCGGCGACATGAAGTCGGGCGCGAGCGCGACGAAGCCGGCGACGGCGACACGCCGCGCGACGTCGCGGATGTGCGGCTGGGGCCCGCGGTTCTCGTGGATCACGAGCACGGCCGGCGCCTTCGTGTCGCCGGCGGGACGGGCGAGATAGCCCGTCATGACGCCGCTCGAGCCCTCGTACGTCACGTCCTGGGCGCGAAGCCGCGCGTCGGTTTCGGGAATCGTCTGCGCGATGGCGAGGTTCGACTCGAGCTGAGGCAGCAGCGCGAGCGCCGCGGCGGTGGAGCCGACCAGCCGCGCGAGCCGTTCGATGAACAGCCGCCGGTCGAGGTGGCAGTGCGTGAAGTCGTCGTAGAGGTCGATGATCCGTCGGTCCATGGGCCTCGTCTCGTCGTTAGTGGTTGTCGAGGGGCTCGGCATCGATGAGGATGAACGCCATCCGGGCGATCGTGTCGCTCCGATTCGCCCAGGCGTGGTACGTCCCGCGCTGGATCAGCACGTCGCCCGGCTTCATCAATGTCTCGTCGTCGTCCAGCACGGCCCACACTTCGCCTTCGAGACAGATGGCGTAGTCGATCGTGTCGGTCGCGTGGAAGCCCGGATGCTTCGCGGAACGATCCGGCGTGGTCTTGCAGCCCCGACGCCTCAGCTCTTCCGGATCGTAGCGCTGCGTCCGCTCGGGCGGGATGTCCGTGATGCGGATGACGCTCCCGCCGCGGTGGGGCGGCGGCGTGCGCATGATCACGCCGTCGGGGACGGGATCGTGCGTTCCCTGGTTCGAGGCGGGCGAACGGTCGGTCATCCACAAGCCGACGCGCACGGGCTGGTCGGCCGCGACGTCGCCCGCGGGGAGTTGCGTATCCGAAAGGATGCAGGAGCGTCCGGCGGCGTTCACGCCCGTGACGATGCGACGCACTTTTCTCATGGTCAGAGCTCGAAGCGGTACAGCTTCGCGACGTTGCCCCGGGTGATCTGGAAGCGATCCTCCGGGCTCGCGTCCTTGAAGTCGCGCGCGACCACGTCCTGGGAGTGCGGCCACGACGACGCCTGGTGCGGGTAGTCCGAGGACCACATGATCCGGTCCACGCCGACGAAGTGGCGGTTGGCGACGCCCACGTAGTCGTCGATGTACGTGCAGTGCATCTGGCGGCGGAAGTACTCGCTCGGCTTCAGCCTGATGGTGAACTTCGCGGCGTAGCGTCCGCGCTCGAACGTGCGGTCCATGCGCTGCAGGTAGTACGGCAGCCAGCCGCAGTTGTTCTCCGCGGAGACGATCTGCAGCTCCGGGAAGCGGTCGAGCACGCCCGAGAAGATCAGCGCGCTGAACGAGCGCTCGACCTCGTGCGACAGCACGGTCGCCCGCATGTAGCGGTCGCCGAAGTCCCACTGGCTCTCGTGGCCCATGCCGGTGATCGAGTGCAGGCTGATCGGCATGCGCAGCTCCTGCGCCGCCGCCCAGAACGGATCGTAGTGCTCGGAGCTGTACGGCTGCTCGGGGGGCGGCGAGCACCAGATCATCGCGCCCTTGAGGCCGCGCTTCGCGCACCGCTCGAGCTCCTGCACCCCCGCCTTCGGGTCGTAGAGCGAGATCATCGCGAGGCCCGCCATGCGCTTCGGCGCGTAGCTGCAATAGTCGGCGAGCCAGTCGTTGTAGACGCGGAAGCAGTCTTCCTGGAGCCCGGCGTCCTTCAGCCAGAAGATGCGGAAGCCGAGCGTCGTGGAGAGCACGTCGGCCTCGACGCCGTCGAGCTCGTTGTCCTTCAGGCGCTCGGCCGGATCCCAGCCGCCGGGCCGCGCGTCCGCGTACGTGCCCCGCGTGAGGAACTGCGCGAGCTCCTCGGGCGTCTTGCCGGCGCCGAGCCCGATGCCGATCGGATGGGGCGCGTAGCCCTCGTAGTAGAAGTACGCGCCCTTCGGGTCGCGCGGGTTCTCGACGAGCCGCGGCGCGCGGTCGCGGTACCGCGTGTCGACGCGCTCGAGCCACAGGTCCGTCGGCTCGCTGACGTGGGAATCCGCGGAGATGAGCTTGTGGCCCGTCGTCATGTCTGGGCCCTCCTACATCGTGAGGACGATCTTTCCGGTCTGCGCGTCGCTCAGCATGTACGCGTGGGCATCGGCGAGGCGCTCCATGGGGAACGTGCGGTCGAGCACGGGCTGGAGCGCGCCGCTCGCGACCGCGCCGAGCAGCTGCGAGGCGAAGCGCTCGCTGCACGCGAGCGTCTCCTCCGGCGTGCGGGTGCGGAACGTCACGCCGATGATCTTCGCGCGCTTGCGCGCGATCTCGTCGAGATCGCAGTCGCCCACGCGCGCCGCGTTGCGGCCGACGCTGACCAGGCGCCCCTTCAGCGCGAGCACCCGGATGTTGTCGGCGAGCATCGGGCCGCCGACGTGGTCGATGATGACGTCGACGCCGCGGCCGTTCGTCGCGCGCAGCACGGCGTCGACCCACGAGGCGTCGCGCGTGTCGACGACCTCGTGGGCGCCCAGCTTGCGCAAGGCCGCGGCCTTGGCCGGTGTGCGGGTGGTGGCGAGGACGGGGTTGGCGCCGATGTGGCGCGCGATCTGGATCGCCGCCGTGCCGACACCCGACGGCGCGGCGGTGACCAGCACGGACTCGCCGGCCGCGGTCTCCGCATTGGTGACGATCGCGTCGTGCGCGGTGACGAACACGTTCGGAATCGCCGCCGCTTCGGGCCACGTCATCCCGTCGGGCACGCGCATCAGCGCACGCTGGGATGCGACCACGTGCTCCGCGTAGCTTCCGGGCGTGCGGCCCATCACGCGATCGCCCTGGCGGTATCCGCTGACGCCCTCGCCGGCTGCGGCGATCTCGCCGGCGAACTCGCCGCCGGAGCGCGTGGGTTTCGCCGCGGGGTCGCCCGACTTGAGCGCCGCGCCGCGGATCAGCTCTCCGCGATTCGTTCCCGCGGCGCGCACGCGAATCAGGACCTGGCCCGCTCCGGGCTCGGGCACGGGGATCTCGCGCAGCTCGAACTTCGCTCCGTCGGGCCCGGGCACCGTGAACCACGCCTTCATCGTGTCGGCCATGACGTCCTCCTGGGGATCGCGCGGCGGATAGCAGACCACCCGGCTGATGGGAACGCAAGCGGCAAGCCGCACGCTTGACGGCTCGTCGGCCGGGGCCGATGATGCGCCGCACAGGAGGCGCCATGGCTGCCACGGTCGTGCCCGACACCCTTCGCACGCGGCTCGCGGGCCGCGCGCCGTTCGCGCTGATCGACGTCCGCGAAGCCGGCGAGTACAACAGCAGTCACATCCCCGGGGCCTCGCCGATGCCCCGCCGTCAGCTCGAGTCCGCCATGCCGCATGCGGTGCCGTATCTCGGAACGCCCGTCGTGGTGTGTGACGACGACGGCCGGCGCGCGCGGCTCGCGGCGGCCACCCTCGAGCGCATGGGCTACCGCGACGTGTCGGTGCTCGACGGCGGCATCAATCGCTGGGTGACCGACGGCTTCGCCACCGAGTGGGGCACGAACGTGCCCAGCAAGGACTTCGGCGAGAAGGTCGAGGTCGTCCACCACGTGCCGGAGATCGAGGCGAAGGAGCTCGCGGAGCGCATGGCGCGCGGCGAGAAGTTCGTCATCCTCGACACGCGGACGCCCGAGGAGTTCCGGCGCTTCTGCATCCCCGGGGGGCGCAGCGTGCCGGGCGGCGAGCTGGCGCTGCGTATCACGGACATCGTGAAGGACGCCGACAAGGACGCGACGATCATCGTCAACTGCGCGGGCCGCACGCGCAGCATCATCGGCACGCGCGTGCTCCAGCGCATGGGCATTCCGGCGCTCGGCCTGAAGAACGGGACGGCCGGCTGGATGCTGGCCGGGCATCAGCTCGAGAGCGGCGCCGATCGCGTGGCGCTGCCGGAGCCGTCGCCCGCCGGCGTGGTGGCAGCGGAAGCGTACGCCGCGAAGGTCGGCGCGGAGGACGGCGTGCGCACGCTCGACGTGGCCGGCATGCAGAAGATGATCGAGCGCGGCCGGCACGAGAGCGTCTATCTGATCGACGTGCGCACGCGCGAGGAGTACACGGCGGGCCACCTTCCCGGCTTCCGCTGGTTCCCCGGCGGTCAGGCCGTGCAGCGCTCCGACGAGCTCGCCGTCGTGAAGCACGCGCCGCTCGTCTTCGCGTGCGATCGCATGGCGCGCGCGACGCTGATCGCGTCGTGGTACCGGCAGATGGGCGTCGACGAGGTCTACGCGTTCGCCGGCGGCACGACCGCGTGGACGGCGGCGGGCCATGCGCTCGAGCGGGGCGCGCCGCACGAGGTGCCCGCGGGGTACGATGCCGCGCGCAGCGCCGCGACGCTGATCGCGCCCAAAGCGCTGCAGGCGTCGCCGCCGCCCGCGGTGATCTTCGTCGACACGAGCCAGGACTTCGCGCGCGGTCACGGGCCGGGCGCGCGGTGGGTGCCGCGCGGGTGGATGGAGATCTGGATCACCGAGATGGTGCCGGCCAAGGACACGCCGATGGCGGTCACGTGCACCGACGGCCGCGCGTCCGCGCTCGCGGCGGCGACGCTGAAGGAGCTCGGCTATCAGCGCGTGTCGGTGCTCGACGGCGGGATGGACGCGTGGCGCGCGGCCGGCTTGCCGGTGGAGCGCGGGCTCGCCGGCGTGATGGCGGCGCCGACGGACGTGTTGCTCGCCGGGCCGGATCGCAACTTCGCCGACATGCAGAACTACCTCCGCTGGGAAGAAGCGCTCGGCCACAAGTACGCGCGCTAGGAGGCCCGGTATGGTCGTCGACAGCACGGACGTGTTCGACATCATGGGCACGATGCGCGCCATGCGCCGGCTCAAGCCGGACCCGGTCCCGGACGCGCTGATCGCGAAGATCCTCCGCGCGGGCACGAGCGCGCCGAACGGCGCGAACACGCAGCGCTGGCGGTTCCTCGTGATCAAGGACCAGGAGATCAAGAAGCGCGTGCAGGTGATCTACAAGCGCGCGTTCGACGAAGTCGTCGGCCCGCGGTACCTCAACAGCGCGCCGCCGCCCGGCGTCACGAAGGAGAAGTACCTGCGGCAGCACGCGGCGGTCGAATACCTGACCGACCACTTCCACGAAGCGCCCGTGTGGATCGTCGCGTGTCTGGAAGAGACGGCGCCGCCGACGCGCATGTCCGGCGCATCCATTTATCCCGCCGTGCAGAACATGCTGCTCGCGGCGCGCGCTCTCGGTCTCGGGGCCACGCTCACGACGCGGCACCTGCTCTACGAGAAAGACAGCGAAGCCGCGCTCGGCCTGCCGCCGGGCGTCCACTCGTACGCGATCCTTCCGATCGGGTACCCGATGGGGAAGTTCGGGCCGGTCGGCCGCGGGCCGCTGAGCGAGGTCGTCTACCAGGACCGCTGGGGCAATCCGTACCGCGGCGTCTGACGTGATCGGCCAGTCGCCGCGGCGCAAGGAGGACGAGCGGCTCCTCGTCGGGCGCGGACGGTTCGTCGACGACATCCGGCTTCCGGACCCCCTGCATCTCACGCTCGTGCGGTCGACTCACGCACGCGCGCGCGTGCACCGGGTCGACCTGAGCGCGGCCCGCGCGCTGCCCGGCGTGATGGCCTTCGTGGCGGGCGATCTCCCCGAGCTCGCGATGCCGTTGCCCGTCCGTGGCGCGGAGACGACGAACCCGTACGTCGTCCTCGATTCCCCGCGGCCCCAGCACGTCCTCGCGCGTGGTGAAGTGCGGCACGTCGGCGAAGCGATCGCCGCGGTGCTCGCGCCGGACCGGGCCCGCGCAGTCGACGCGGCGTCGGCGGCCACCGTGGAGTACGAGCCGTGGCCCGCGGTCGTCGACGCGGAGGTCGGGATGCGCGACGACGGTCCGCGCGTGCACGACGGACACAGCAACGTCGTCGGGCGCGTGCGGGCGGCGTTCGGCGACGTCGACAAGGCGTTCGCCGAGGCCGACGTGGTGGTGGAGGAGCGGCTCGCGCACGTGCGCGTGACGTCGATGCCCATCGAGCCGCGGGCGGTGTGCGCGGCGTTCGACGCCGAGACAGAGATCCTCACCGTGTGGGCGGGGCACCAGAACCCGTTCAACCTTCGCGACGCGGTGGCGGCGTCTCTCGGCTGGTCCGTCGAGCGCGTGCGAGTGCTCGTTCCGGACACCGGCGGAGGCTTCGGCCCGAAGATCGCGGTGTATCCGGAAGACGTCCTCGTCCCGGTGCTCGCGTATCACGTCCGTCGTCCCGTGAAGTGGATCCAGACGCGCACGGAGTTCATGCAGAGCTCGCACCACGCGCGCGAGCAGCGGCACGAGGCGCGGCTTGCCGCCACGCGCGACGGCCGCGTGCTCGGGCTCGACGTGCGGATGGTGAAGGACGTCGGGGCGTATCACTACTTCTCGATCAGCGAGCCGAGCAACACGATCAACCACCTGCCGTCGCAGTACCGGGTCCCCGCGCTCCGCGCCGAAGCGGTGTCGGTGATGACGAACAAGGTGGCGAGCTCTCCGTATCGCGGCGCGGGCCGGCCGGAGGCGGTCTTCGTCATCGAGCGGCTGCTCGATCGTCTCGCGCGCCGTATCGGGATGGATCCTGCTGAGGTCCGCTTCAAGAACCTCGTGTCGCCCGACGAGATGCCGTACGCGCCGCACCTCGTCTATCGCGACGGCGTGCCCATTCGCTACGACGGCGGCGACTATCCGCTCGAGCTTCGCCGCGCGCTCGAGCTGGCGGACTACGACGGCTGGCGCAAGCGGCAGGCGGAGCTTCGTCGCCAGGGGCGTCACGTCGGCGTCGGCATCGCCGCGTACGTCGAGGCGGGCGGAAGTCCGAGCCCGGGCGAGTGGGCGTCGGTGAAGGTCGACGCTCAGGGCCAGGTCGCGGTGTCGATCGGCGTGTCGGCGTCGGGGCAGGGGCACGAGACGGTGTTCGCGCAGGTGTGCGCGGAGTATCTCGGCGCGCGCTTCGACGACATCCGCGTGCGCGGCGGCGACACCACGCTCGTGCCGTACGGCTACGGCACGGGCGCGAGCCGCGTGGCGGTGAACACGGGCAACGCGGTCGCGCTCGCCGCCGGCGCGGTGAAGCGCAAAGCGTGTCGCGTGGCCGCGCGATTGCTCGAGTGCGACGAGCAGGACGTGCGCATCGAGCACGGCCAGGCGTTCGTGACGGGCGCGCCGATGCGCGCGGTACCGCTCGCGCGCGTCGCGCGCGCGGCGTTACGGGATCGGTCGCTCGTGGATCTCGGCGGCCCCGGGCTGTGGGAGACGTCCTTCTACGCGCTGCCGACGGTGACGTGGGCGAGCGGCGTGCACGTCGCGGTCGTCGAGGTCGATCCGGAAACCGGCGTGGTGTCGGTGGTGAAGTACGTCATGGTCCACGACTGCGGGCGTCAGCTTCACCCGGCGATCGTGGACGGCCAGGTGATGGGCGGATTCCTGCAGGGGCTCGGTGTGTCGCTCGGCGAGCACGTCGTCTACGACGACACAGGGCAACTGCTCACCGGAACGTTGATGGACTATCCGATCCCGCGCGCCGACGACGTCCCGGACGTCGTGACCGAGCACCTGGTCTTCGCGACCGATCACAACCCGCTCGGCGTGCGCGGCGCGGGCGAGGGCCCGACGTGCTCCCCGGTCGCGGTCATCGCGAACGCGGTGGACGACGCGTTCGAAGGCCGCCTGGACATCCGCGACCCCGTGCTGACACCGCAGCGCGTCCGCGCATTGATCGAATCCGCTCGGCTCCGCTGATCGGGGCTCTGGCCCCGGGGGTAGGAGCCGGTCGGCGGCGGGTGGACGCGGGGGCCCGTCCAGCCGATTGCGCAGAAAAGGCGAGCCGTCAGGCTCGCCTTTTTGAGCACCAAGGCGGCGGGCCCCCGCGTCCACCCGCCGCCGACCCGCTCCGGGTCGCTAGCCGGCCGCGGTCTCGAGGGCGGCCTCGTCGATCGGCAGCGCGAGGTGATGGCCACCCTTGGAGATCGCGCCGATGCGCCGCGCGATCGTCGACCAGGTCTCGCCTTCGTTCTGGCTCAGAAAGACGTCGCCGTCCGTGGTGCCGGCGAAAAGGGCCGAGCCGCCCGGCCACGTGTTCAGCGCGAAGCCTTCGATGTTCCCGTGGATGTGCGACGGGAGCCCGCCTTCGAGGTACTGCCAGTGCTTGCCCGCATCGCGGCTGCGCGCGATCCGCGCGTCGGCGGTCTTGGTCTTCCGCCAGTCGCCCGGTCCGCAGATCGCGCCGGCGATGAAGACCGTGTCGGGCTTCTGCGGATGCACGATGACCTGATCCGGATAGGCGATGCGCGCGGAGCGATCGGTGAGCTGCTCCCACGTCGCGCCGGCATCCGCGCTGTGATAGATCCCGATCCCGTTGCCCATGAACACGTCGTCGGGGCGTGACGCGGTCAGGACCATCCGGTGCACGTCCTCGAAGAAGCCGCTCATCTGCGTCCAGCTCTTGCCGCCGTCCGTGCTCTTCAGGCCGGCGCCGACCTCGACGCTCGCATCGATCGTGTCGGCCGTGCGCGGATCGAACGTGATGTGCTTGACGTGCGCGACGTGCGGCGGGCCCGGGAACATCCACTTCTCGACGCTCGGCACGGCGCGGAGCGACGGCAGCTCCTCCCACGTCTCGCCGGAGTCGCGGCTCACGAACAGGTGAGCGGGCTCGGTCCCCGCGTAGAGGCGCACGCCGTCGGCGGCGCGCACCGCGCTCATCGCGTCGATGTTCGCGAAGGCGACGCCGCGGTCCTCGCGCTGCCACGTCCGCCCGCCGTCGTCGCTGGCGTGGATCCCGTGGCCGTGCGTCCCGGCGAACAGGCGGCCGGTCTCGGGATCTTCGACCAGGTTGCTGATGTGCAGGTCGCCCAGCGCGCGGTCCGTCTCGCGCCACGGCGCATCGCGGCGCGTCCGCCAACGCGGTACAGTGTCGGGCCATGAAGTTCGGATGGATGACGCTCTCGCTCTCGCCGTCGGCCGAAGACGATCTCGCCTGCGTCCACCAGCAGCTCGAGCAGGGCGTGCTGGCCGAGGCGATGGGCTTCGACTACCTCTGGCTCACCGAGCACAACTTCACCGGCGAGTGCGCGTACGCCGACCCGATCCCGTTCGCCGGCGCGCTGGCGGCGCGCACGTCGCGGGCACGGATCGGCTTTGCCGTCATCCAGATGGCGCTCCACCATCCGGTGCGCCTCGCGATCCAGCTTGCCGTGCTGGACAACCTCAGTCGCGGGCGCCTCGACGTCGGCATCGGGCGCGGGTCGAGCTACAACGAGTACGAGTACGTCGGCTTCGGCCTGCGGAGCGACGACAGCCGCGAGCGGATGGAAGAAGCGGTCGAGGTGCTCACGCGCGCCTGGACCGAGGAGCCGTTCGTCCACGACGGCAAGTTCTTCTCGGTGCGATTGCCTTCGATTCGCCCGCGACCCGTCCAGCGCCCGCATCCGCCGATCTGGCGCAGCGTGATCGCCGTCGAGTCACTCGTGGAATGCGGGCGCGACGGCATCCCCGTGATGATGTCGCGCGTGCCGAACGCGCGGATCCCGGAGCGGCTCGCGCGCTATCGCGAGGGCCTCGAGGCCGGGGGCCACGACGCGGCGACGCAGCGGCGTCTGCTCGGCGAGGCGTCCGTGTGGCGCTTCCTCTACGTCGCCGAGAGCGAGGCGCAGGCCGAGGACGACGTCCAGACCGCGACGCTGGCGTACCGGCAGCACATGCATCACGTGCGCGAGGCGTACAACCCCGCCGACTTCCGCGTGAACACGGCGGCGATCAACCCGTGGATGGATCCAGCGGTCTCGCATCCGGACGGCGTGCGCTTCGTGCTCGAGACCGGCGCGCTGTACGGGACGCCCAAGCGTGTCGCCGAGCAGATCGCGGCCCTTCGTGACGCCGGCCTCGGCCACGTGATGTGCCAGGCGAGCTGGGGCGGCCTGGCGCACGAGAAGGTCGTCGCCTCGCTGCGCCGCTTCGGCGAGCACGTGGCGCCGAACTTCCGTTAAGGGGCAGCCGCCGGAGAGCGGACTTCACGTCCGCTCGGAGGCGAGGGGGGCTTGGGGGGTGCGTCTCGCACCCCCCAACATGTCGATCGCGCGCGCCATCTGCCCTTTCTGGTCCCACGACGCGAAGCGCAGGATCGGCGTCGTGCACCCGGCCTCGACGTACGCCCGGATCTTCTCGATCACCGCGGACGGCGGTCCGTACGCGAGCCAGCTCTCGATGTACTCGCGGGTCATCGCGGGGCTGTAGTACGTGTGGAGGAACTTCACCGACTCTTCGAACGCCGCCTGCCGATCGTCGTTGAGGTTCACCATCAGGTGAAGGGCGGACTCCATGCCCTCGGTCGCGCGGCCGGCCTCGCGCGCGACCTGGCGGATGAGATCCCACCGCAGCCGGAACGTCGCGACGGGGGTGTTGTCCGTCATCCACCCGTCGCCCATCAGGCCGACTCTCCGAACGGCGCGGTCGGCAATGTGCGGCGCGGCGAGCCCGGGCTTCGGGTTCGTCGCGATCCAGATCGGGCACGGCTGCTGGACGGGCTTCGGCTCGAGCGTGAGATCGCGGAACTGCCAGAAGCGGCCCTCGTGCGTGACGTGGTCCTCGCTCCAGAGCCGGCGAAGGATCGTCATGCCCTCTTCGAGGCGGGGCGCGCGCTCGCTCAGCTTCACGCGGAACGGCGCGAACTCCGCCTCGGCCTTCTCGCGCGGCTGGCTGCCGCCGATGCAGGCGCCGAGGACCATGCGGCCGTGCGAGACCTGATCGAGCGCGGCCCATTGCGCGGCGAGGAAGATCGGGTCGCGCAGGGGAAACGTCGAGAGGCAGCAGGTGCCGAGACGCACGCGGCGCGTGCGCGCGGCGATCGCCCCGAGCAGCACCAGCGACTCGAGCCGCGGCTTCGCGAACAGACTGTCGCCGGCCCAGATCGACTCGAACGCGCCGGACGCTTCCGCCTGCTCGGAAAGCGCGAGCAGCTCGTCGACGCTCGTCGCGCCGAAGAGCACGCCGCGATTCGGCAGGCTGAGGCCGAACCGCGGGGTCACAGCGGCGTCTTGGCGATGCGGCCGGTGCTCTCGACGAGCCATCGCTCGCTCGGGAACGGTATCCCGTTCAGCGTGGCGGCCATCCAGTCGGCCATGAGGATCGGCGGGAAGGGACCGAGGTTTGCGGCCGGCACGTTGCCGACGGAGTGTCGCGAGTCCTGATAGACGACGAGCCGCTTCGGCCCGGGCAGCGCCCGCATCAGCGCCTCGGTGTGGACGAGCGGCGAGAGCTCGTGGAACTCGCCGGCCACGCAGAGGTACGGCGCGGTGATCCGTTCCGCGTGACCCTCCCACGTCATGGCCTTTCGAAGCGCGTCGAACTCGGCTTCGTCGGTGATCCCAGACATGTACATGAAGCGCACCTTGAAGGTCGGCGACGCCTCTTCGAAGATCGTGTGGAAGCCGGGCTCGTGACAGACGGCGGAGACGGACAGCGCGCGGATGCGCGGCTCGTGCGCGGCGGCGATCGTGCCGAAGAACGAGCCGAAGCTGTTGCCGCTGAGCCCGATCCTCGCGGGATCGACTTCAGGACGCGCCGCCAGCCAGTTCACGGCGGCCGTGGCCGTCTGCGTCCAGGCCGCCATGCTGAAGTAGATGTCGAGCACCGGGCTCTCGTACTGACCCGGGCCGTCGAGCGCGAGCACGGCGATGCCGCGCGAGAGCCAGCGGTCGCCGTACATCGCGACGCCGATCTCCTTGAAGCTGTCCATGCCCGGCAGCGAGATCACGGCCGGAATGCGTCCGCCCGTATAGCCCGGCGGCACGTGGAACCACGCCGGCAGCGACTGACCCGTCGGCAGCGGAATCCACGCCGGCTCCACGCGGTGGTCGGCGAGCGACGCGTACTTCGCGTAGCACTCGCGCTTGCGCGGGTTGTAGAAGCGATTCTGGTCGTCGTTCTCGTCGATGGGCCACTGCGCGGCGCCCCAGCACACCGCGGCGATGAAGTAGTTCTCGCGCGCGGTCGTCGTCGCGCCGTCCTTCTCGGCTGCCTGCGCCTTGCCTTCCCGCCGCCGCGCGACGGCTTCGAACACCGGCGAGGCGTCGGCGAGCTTCGTGATCCGCTGCCGGATCAGCGCGAAGTCGGCGTTGGCTTCCGGCCCGCACGGCGAGGACAGGTAGATCGAGCGCGGCTGGTCCCAGTCCATCCCGACCGCGCGGATCGTGTTGTCGATGAGCCAGCGCTGCTCCCTGAATCTCCTCGTGCTCATCTCAGCGCCAGTCGTCGACCGAGACCGTCTTCTGGTAGTTGCAGCCCATCATCCGCCAGTAGCCGTTCGACTCGCCGCCCACGACGACCACGTGGATGTCCTCGCGCCGGAACATCGGGATCATCTCGTCGGGCTCCGCCTTGAGCTTCGAGGCCCACGGCTCCTCGCCGAACGTGGCGCGCGGGTAGATGTAGTTCTGGATGAGCTGGTAGTTCCAGTACTCGCTCGCGCGCATCCGCGCGGTGTCGTAGAGCCAGTCGATCAGGAGCTCTTTCGTCGTGAACGCGCCGCGGTCGACGAACTGCCGCGCCGCGATCGGGTCGAGCAGCAACGTCGGTGGTCCGTGCGGATCCATGCCGCGCAGCATGTGCTCGACGTGCTCGCGCCAGTGCTTCTCGGGCAGGCCGAGCGTGAACGCGGTCGAGCGGACGCTCGAAAAGACGCTCACGGCGCTCTCCTGCGCGGCGCGGCCGTGCTGAGTGTGGAACGGCGTCCACGGGCTGCGCTCCTCGTTCTCCGCGAACGTCGCGCTGTTGTAGCCGTAGCTGTTGCCCTGATTGCCCATGTAGCTCAGACCGGGCACGGAGCCGCCCTGGCCGTTCTGCGAGAGCAGGCCGTACGCGCGGCCGATGGTGGCGTTGGCGTGGTTGTACGGTCCCATCGCGCCGAGGCCGGCGCTCATCCCGATCTCGTTGCGGATCGGCCCGTTCACGACCGCCATCCCCGCCACCGCGCTCGAGCTGCTGCCGCGCGCGGTCACGCCGGTCGCCGCCAGCGCGAGGATCACGGGAAAGTACGCGGGCCTCGCCCCCGCCATCACCGCGTTCACCGCTACTTTTTCGACGGTGTACTCCCAGTACTCGCGGAAGTGCGTCGATCGCATGCGGCCGACGACCTCCTCGGGCTTGCGCTTCGTCGCGGCGAGCATCTTCGCGACGCGCTCCTCCGTCGGCAGCACGATCGGGAGCATGTCGGTCCAGCGGTTCTCGAGGAAGACCTGCTCGAGGTTCTCGGCGGTGTCTGCCGGCACCGAGCGCGGCGTCGAGCGATCGAACGCGATCGCCCCGAGCTCGCGCTCGTCGATCGGCTGTGTGAGACCCTCGATCACTTCCTGCATCACCGGCCGCCCGGTGATCGGATCGACCCCGTCGACGTACGCGCGGAGCTGCTGCGCCGTCTTGCCCATGATCGGCTGCGGCACGAAGACCTGCCGCAGGCCGGGCATCCCGTTGACCGTCGCCACCGAGCGCGCCACCTTGTCGAACTTGTCGGTGTGCATGGCGATGGTGGGGACGCCGTACTTCGCTTCGATCGTCATCGCGTGCGCGGCGACCGCCGGCGCGCAGGTGCTTCAGTGGCCGACGCCGAGGATCGCGGCGTGGCCGCGCGCCTTGATCTCCTCCCACGTGGTCGGATCGTCCTGCAGGTAGACGCTCGAGATCGGTTTGAAGACGGTCTTCACGCCGGGCATGTGCTCGGCGAGCCACGCCTGCATCTGCTTCAAGAACAGGTCGGAGTCGTCGAAGCGGCAGTCGACGAGATACACCGTCTTGCCTTCGAGCGTCGACAGCCGCGGCGCCAGCGCCTTCCGCGTGATCTTCGGCGGGTAGCCGAGCGGGTTGAGGACCGTGAGCTTCTCAGCCATCGCGGGTGCCTTTCTTCAGAAACAGGTTCACGTCGTGCGGCGTGACGAGGTCCGGCGCCGTCCAGCCCTCGAGGTCGTACTCGGCCATGCATTGCTCGGCGAACGCCTTGAAGCGGTCGGCCTGGCCGCTCCCGTGCGCCATCTGCCACGTGAGGAAGCGGATCGTCTCCGGGGCGCCGGCGTAGTTGCGCTCGTACAGCTCGTGGCGGCCGCCGAACTCGGTGCCCATCGCGTCCCACAGGAGCTTCATGACCTTGATCCGGTCTACCGCGTCGCGGCCGTTCGATCCGCGGAGGTACTTGTCGAGGTACGGGCGGAGCTCGGGCGACTTGAAGTCGGCCGCGTGCGAGTTCTGGTAGATGAGCCCGGAGCCGAGGATGCTCTCGGTGATCTCCTTCACGCGCGGATAGGCGATCGTCGAGAAGAGCCGGTAGGCCTGCCCGTAGTCCGGATTCGGCAGGACGGAGCTGCCGGCCCACGGCACGGGCGTGCGCGCCATCGCATCGCTCAGGCCCCAGAAGAGGTTGCGCCACGCGAGCGCTTCGCCGATCGACGACTGCACGTGGCGCATCTCGTTCGATCCGACCAGCTCCACCGCCTTCAGGAGCAGGCCGGCGACGAAGTCGAGCTTTACCGCCAGGCGCGTACAGCCCTGGAACATCGCGCGCGGGAAGAAGCCCGAGCGCGGGAAGAACGCGTTCGCCTTCTCGACGTCCTCGTAGATGAACACGTTCTCCCACGGCACCAGCGCGTGATCGAGCACGAGGATCGCGTCGTTCTCGTCCATGCGGCTCGAGAGCGGGTAATCGAACGGGCTGCCCATGACCTCGGCGGTCATCGCGTACGACGGCCGGCAGATCAGCTTCACGCCGGGCGTGTCCATCGCGACGAGGAACGTGGCGGCGAGCGCCTTGCTCGTGACCCCGGCCGTGCTCGGGTGCGCCACGAAGTTGTAGTGCGTGAGCGCGGAGCCCGTGGCGACGACCTTCGCGCCGCTGACGATCAGGCCGGCGTCGGTCTCGCGCTCGACGTGCACGTAGACGTCGCTGACGTCGTCCGGCGGCCGATGCCGGTCGACCGGCGGATGGAGGAGCGCGTGGTTCATGAAGAGCACGCGCTCCTGCGCCTCGCGGTACCAGCGGCGCGCGTTGGCCTGGTAGGGCGCGTAGTACTCGGCGTTCGCCCCGAGCGTCGCGAGGAACGCGGCCTTGTAGTCGGGCGAGCGTCCCATCCAGCCGTAGGTGATGCGCGCCCACGCGGCGATGGCGTCGCGCGCGGCCACGAGATCCTCCCCGTTCGCCGGCGCGCGGAAGTAGCGGTGCGTGACGCCGCCGGAGCCGGTGTCGGTGGGGCAGGTGAGGACGTCGCGCGTCGTCGGATCGTGGAGCGCGTCGTAGAGCCGCGCGATCATGCGCGCGGGGTTGCGAAAGGCCGGATGCGCGGTGACGTCCTTCACGCGCTCCCCGTAGATCCACACCTCGCGCGGCCCGCGGAGGCTCTCGAGGAACTCGTCGCCCGTAAAGGGACGGACGTCCATCGTGCGGGGATCGTATCATCATGAACCATGCGCATCCTGACCCAGCTTCCGCAGCACGATCTGGCCCAGGTGGCTGCCGCCGCGAAGGCCGCCGAGGCCGCGGGCTACGACGGCGTGACCACGTCGGAGAACAAGAACGACCCGTTCCTCGCCCACGCGCTCGCCGGCGTCGCGACCACGCGTGTGTCGCTCGAGACCAGCATCGCGATCTCGTTCTCGCGCAGCCCGATGGCGGTGGCGAACGTGAGCTGGGATCTGCAGAGCGCCTCGCGCGGACGCTTCGTGCTCGGCCTCGGCTCGCAGGTCCGCGCGCACAACGAGAACCGGTTCAGCGTGCCGTGGACCGCGCCGGCGCCGCGCATGCGCGAGTACGTGCTGGCGCTGCGCGCGATCTGGCGCAACTGGGAGAAAGGCGAGAAGCTGGACTTCCGCGGCGCGCATTACACGTTCACGCTGATGACGCCGAACTTCACGCCGGTGTCGACGCACCAGCCTCCGATCGCCGTCACGATCGCGGCCGTCGGTCCGGCGATGCTGCGCGTGGCGGGCGAGACGTGCGACGGCGTGCGCCTCCACGGCTTCTGCACGCGCAAGTACATCGACGAGATCGTGATGAAGGAGCTGCGCACGGGGATGGCGAAGGCGAACCGCACGCGCGATCGGTTCGCGATCTCCGGCGGCGGATTCATCGCGACGGGGCCGGACGAGGCCGCGGTCGCGAAGATGGTGGAGTGGGTGCGCTACCGCGTCGCCTTCTACGGCTCGACGCCGGCGTACTGGCCGGTGCTCGAGGTGCACGGGCTCCACGAGCTGGGGCGCAAGCTCAACGTCATGTCGAAGGCGGGGCAGTGGGACAGGATGTCGGCTGAGATCTCCGACGACGTGGTCCGGCTCTTCGCCGCCGTCGGCACCCACAAGGAGCTCGCGCGGGCGATCGAGGCGCGCTTCGGCGGGGTCTGCGACGCGGTGGCGCCGTCAGGCGGCTACGGCGTCCACCAGGACCTGCCCGCGGACCTGATCCAGGACCTCAAGAGAATCCCCAGCCCCTTCACCGGGCATCCAACCACCTGGGACTAGTCGGCAGCCCGTCCGGGCACAAAGGAGGACCCCATGGGAGCGAAAGCTGAAGCGCTCGCGAAGCAGTTCGAGACCAAGGCTCAGGAAGCGACGGCGGTGCTCGAGAAGCTCAGTGACGCGGACTGGAAGAAGGTGACCGAGGCCGAGAAGTGGTCGGTCGGCGTCACCGCCCATCACGTGGCGCAGAGCCACGAGGGCATCGCCAACATCATCAAGGCGGTGGTCGGCGGCCAGTCGATGGGCAACTTCTCGATGGACATGCTGCACGAGATGAACGCCAAGCACGCCAAGGACTTCGCGAACGTGGGCAAGGCCGAGACGATCGCGCTCCACAAGAAGGGCGCGGCCGCGGCGGCCGGCTGCGTGCGCGGCCTGAGCGACGATCTGCTCGGGAAGAGCGGTACCGTGCTGACGGGCATGCCGCCGATGACGGCCGAGCAGATCGTGACCACCATCCTGATCAACCACATCAACGACCACTTCGGCAGCATCAAGAAGACCGTCGGCGCCTAGTGTCGGGAAAAGGGCCTCGGAACTAGCGGAACACCGAGGCCCGCGCCGTCGCGAGTGGACGGGAGTGGCCCTTGACACGGCCCGCGCCGCGACGTACCTGTTCGTCCGCGTCCGACCCTTGCGTTCCTGATCGCGATCCCGATCCCAGGCACGTGTCCCGAACACTCATGCCGAGGAGGTGCGCGATGAGACCGAGGCTCGTTCCCCTGCTGGTGGGACTGCTGGTCGTCCTGGCATCGATCCCGGGGGCCACGCCGACACCGGGCTCGGCCCAGGACGCGAAGGTCCAGCGGCTCGTCTTCGCGTCCGCCGGGTTCGAGGACACCAACCGATTCTGGAGGGTCGCGCGGCCCGATCATCTCCAGTACGACCCGTTCCTCGAGACTCTGCTCGACGTGGATCCGAAAACCGGTGAGTACGTCCCGCGCCTGGCCGAGAAGTGGTCGGCCACCCCCGACTTCAGGGAATGGACCTTCCACCTGCGCAAGGGGGTTCAGTTCCACTACGGGTTCGGCCCGTTCACCGCGAGGGACGTGGTCCACAGCCACGCCCTCCTCGTGCGGCCGGAGGGGACGGCACCACAGGTGGGGGTCTGGCGGCAGGTCGAGGAGATCAAGATCGTCAACGACCACCAGGTCGTGTTCCGCATGAAACGCCCCTGGACGACGATGCTGTACTCGGCCTCCCGCGCCGGCGAGTTGCGGATCGTCAGCAAGGCCCAGTGGGACAAGGAAGGGCTGGAGGGTTTCGAGAAACGGCCGTCGGGGGACGGGCTCCTATAGGTACGTGGGACGCGAACGCGGCCTGTCGATCAGCTTCGAGCGCGTGGACAACCACTGGGCGGGCGAGAAGCCGGCGTTCAAGGAGCTCACGTTCCGGATCGTCCGCGAAGAAGCGACGCGACTCGCGATGCTGATCGCCGGCGAGGCCCACATCGCGGACCTGCCCCGCGAGCTGCAGAAGGACGCCCTCATCAAGGGCATGAAGATCGTCTCGTCGTCGTTCCCCGTCGACTGGATGACGGTGTACCTGGGCGGCCAGTACTACCTGCCCGGCGACCCGGCGTTCAAGCCCGACGTGCCCTGAACAGCGTCTTCGCCGGCAAGGGCACGATGACGTACGTGACCGGCTGGTCCGAGCAGTCGGAGGGCTACAACCCGGAGTGGAAGAGCCGTTTCGACCGGATGTACGGCTACAACCCGGCGCGGGCCAAGGAGCTCCTGAAGGAAGCCGGCTACGGCCCGGGCCTCAAGCTCAAGATCGTCGCGTTCACCGAGCCCGGTGAATCGGAAGGGCCGCAGGTCGCCGAGGCTCTCGGAATCTCCTACAAGGAGGTCGGCAGCGAGTCCGAGATCGAGGTGCTCGACTGGGCCAAGGTGCGTGACATGTTCCGCAGGAAGGCGATCCACTGCTGCATCTGGCCCAACAATCATCTCCTGGCGGCCGTCGGAGGAGTGGGTCCGGACGAGCTACCACAGCAAGGGGAACGCCCACCACTACGAGAACGAGCTCATCGACAAGACCCACGAGACCCTGATCAAGACCGTGAACCCCCCAGGACCGTCAGCGGCTGGCGCGCGCCATCGGCGATCACCTGTTCGAGGAATTCGCCGACATCCCGCTCTTCTGGTTCGCCAACGAGGTCGTCGCCAGCCCCAAGGTGGTGAGTGACTGGGTCTATCCGGGGATCGCGGCCGGAAGGTCCACGCACTTCCATCTCGTGAAGGCCGCCAGGTAGCGATTAGAAGACCGCGAGCGGGTTCGCCGGCGAGCCCGTTCCCCCGATCACGCGGAGGGGCGCGATGACGAGCATGAACTCGTCGCGCCCCTCTTCCTTGCACGCCTCCGCCAGCGGCTCCAGCAGCGCGTTGTCGAGCAGCGCCACGCCGTACGCGAAGAGACACGCGTGGACGGCCCACGGCACGTCGTAGCCGATCGGCAGGTGGTCGAGCATGTCCCACACGAGCAGGCTCACGTCGTGGTCGCGGAGGAACTCGAGACACGAGATGTGAAGCCCCGGGCGATCGAGCGGGCCCGGGCCGAACGGCGTGCTGTACGCGCGGTTCGGGTTCTGCGCCTGCCACTGCTCGCGGCCGCAGTTGACACAGATCGCGTCGCCGGGCTCGAGCTTGAGGTTGCGCTTGGCGAGGATGTCCTCGAGCTCCCAGCCGTGGACGGGCGCGTCCTGCGTGACGCACTTCGTGCCCCGGTGACGCGGAACGTCGAGCATCACGCCGCGCGTGATGATGCCTTCGGCCCAGTGCTCGACCGAGCCGAACGTGGCGCCGTCGAAGGTGATCTCCTTCTTCGGATCGCGGCCGTTCCACATCGCGTCGTCGTCCCACGTGTGGCAGAGCGCGTCGAGGTGCGTGGACGCGACGCCGTGATAGAAGATGCCGTAGTAATCGGCCGCGTAGCCGCCGCTCCCGCGCGGCAGCGTCTTCATGTAGTGGTGCGCGGGCAGCGCGTTGTTCAGGCCCGGCGTGGTCGGGAACGGCCGGCTCATCGACACGCTGCGGCCGCTCTTCACGAGCCGTGCCGCGGCGGCGCGCTTCGCGGGAGTGACGAGATTCATCGCGCCCTTCTGATCGTCCTTGCCCCAGCGCCCCCAGTTCCGGCGCTCGCGCAGCCACTTCTTCACTTCGTCGGCGGTTGGTAGCGGGCGTGGCGGCATCGATGTCTCCCTAAGCGGACAGGGCAAGGCTCGGGCGGCGATGCGCCCAGGGCTGCGTGGATTCGAGCTGCGCGCCGAGGCGGAACAGCGTCGCCTCGTCGCCGAAGCGGCCGGCGAACTGCACCCCGAGCGGCAGCCCGCCACTCGACCACGCGAGCGGCAGCGAGATCGCCGGATTGCCGGTGGAGTTGAACACCGACGTGAAGCCGATGCTCGCGAGCACCGCGTCGAGGTACGCGGCGTCGTCGGTGGAGCTCATGTCGAGGATGCCGAGCGGGTAGGGCGGCTGGCCCATCGTGGGACTCAGCAGCACGTCGTACGTCGTGAAGAACCTGGCGACCTGGCGGCCGACCCCGTGCACGACGCCCATCGATCGCGCGTAGTCCCACGACCTGAACTCGTCCGCGGCGACCGCCCAGCGCCAGGTGACGCGCTCGACGTCCCCCTCGGCGACCGCGCGGCCGAGGGCGCGGGCTCGTGCTTCGAGCGCGGCGCGCACGTTCGCGGCGATGATCACGCGCGAGGCGTTGCCGAGCCCCTCTGCGTTGAATGCCGGCGACGCCTCTTCGACGGCATGGCCGAGCGTTTCGCAGAGCTTCGCGGCGGCCCGCGCCGCTTCCGCGCACTCCGGATGCACGGCGTGACCGTTGAACGACGAGGTCGTGAGCGCGATACGCAGGCGTCCGGGATCGCGGCCGACCTCGGCGAGGAACGGGCGTGCCGGCGGCGGCGCCCAGTACGGATCGCCGACGTCGGGACCGGACGTCGCGTCGAGCAGCGCCGCGCTGTCGCGCACCGAGCGCGTCACCGCATGTCCGACCGCGGCGCCACCCCAGCCTTCGCTCGCGTCCGGGCCCATCGGATTGCGCGCGCGCGTGGGCTTGAGACCGACGAGGCCGCAGCACGAGGCCGGGATCCTGATCGACCCGCCGCCGTCGGTCGCGTGCGCCATCGGCAGGATCCCCGCGGCGACCGCGGCCGCGGCGCCACCGCTCGACCCGCCCGCGCTGTGCGCGAGGTTCCACGGATTCTTCGTGGCGCCCCAGCGCCGAGGCTCGGTCGAGGGCGCGAGCCCCATCTCCGGCGTGTTCGTCTTGCCGAAGATCACGAGCCCGGCGCGCTTCAGCCGCACCGTGAGCTCGCTGTCGTGATCGGCGACGAAGCCGTCGAAGAACGTGCTGCCGAAGCTGTTGGGCGCGCCCTTGTAGAGGGTGCCGAGATCCTTCAGCAGATAGGGCACACCGGTGAACGGCCCGGATGGCAGCCCGGCGGCGATCGTGGCGCGCGCCTCGTCGTAGAGCCGCGTGACGATCGCGTTGAGCGCTGGGTTGAGCGTCTCGGCGCGCGCGATCGTCGCCTCGAGCAGCTCGGCGGCGCTGATCTCCTTGTCCCGCACCAATTCGGCGAGCCCGAGCCCGTCGTATTTGTCGAGGTCGCTCGACCCCGCCATCCGTCCTCCTTGACGCTCCGGATTCTAGCCCACGCGCGTCGGTGCTACCATGCGCGCCATGGCTGACACACCGATCCGCGTGGGGTTCGTGGGCGCCGGCGGCAACAGTCGTCTCCATCACATCCCGAAGCTGAAGGCCCAGCCCGGCGTCGAGCTGGTGGCCGTCGCCAACCGGTCGACGGAGTCCGGCGAGCGCGTCGCCAAGGAGTTCGGCATCGGGCGCGTCGAGACCGACTGGCGCGCGGTCATGACGGCGCGCGACGTCGACGCGATCTGCATCGGCACCTGGCCGTACACGCATTGCGAGATGGTGCTGGCCGCGCTCGACGCGGGCAAGCACGTTTTGTGCGAGGCGCGCATGGCGATGAACGCCGCCGAAGGCCGGCGCATGCTCGAGACCGCGCGCAAGCGCCCGAACCTCGTCACCCAGCTCGTGCCCGGCCCGCCGACGCTCGAGCTCGACCCGACGATCGCGAAGCTCGTTCGCGAGGGCTATGTCGGCGAGATCCAGACGGTGGAGATCCACGCCACGCAGCAGGCGCGCTTCGCCGACGTCGGCGAAGGCCTCCACTGGCGGCAGGACGCGCGGCTCAGCGGCAACAACGTCCTCAACATGGGCATCTGGTACGAGACGATGGTGCGCTGGGTGGGCCCCGCGAAGACCGTGATGTCGATGACGCGCATCGCGGTGCCGCGCCGCAAGGACAGCACGGGCGCGATGCACGAGGTGAAGGTGCCGGATCACGTCGACATCCTCGGCAGGCTCGGCAACGGCGCCGTCGCGCACCTGCGCTTCAGCGCGCTCACGGCGCTCGCGCCGGCGCCCGAAGCGTGGATCTACGGCACCGAGGGCACGCTGCGCATCGAGGCGCAGACGAAGCGGCTCAGCGGCGGCCGCCGCGGCGACAAGGAGCTGAAGGAGATCGAGGTCCCGAAGGCGCAGCGGATCGGCTGGCGGGTGGAAGAGGAGTTCGTGAACGCGATCCGCGGCCGCGAGAAGATCGGGCTCACGACGTTCGAGGACGGCGTGCGCTACATGGAGTTCACCGACGCGGTGGCGAAGAGCGCGGCGTCGGGCCGGGCGGAAACCGTCAAGGAGTTGTGACCCGGGCCGTGGCGAGGTGCTCGAGCAGCAGTCGCGTGACGACGTCGGGAACTTCGTCGGTGAGGAAGTGGCCGCGGCCGGCGATCGGCACGAAGCGGTACGGCGCACCCACGTACTGCGCGGTCCATTCGGCGGCGCTGCGGCCGACCGAGTAGTCGTCGTCGCCCCAGAGGTACAGCGTCGGCACGTCGACCGGGCCGACTTCCATGTTCGCGAGCACGCCGGCCGCGCGGTACCACGCGAGGGCGGCTTCGAGCGCGTCGGCGGTGCCGAGCACCGAGAGGTACTCCGCGATCGAGGGCGGCGGCACGCGCCCGTCAGCGAGCACGCGACGCAACCGTTCGGCATCGTTGTTGAGCAAGAACGCCGCCGTGCGCGGGTCGTGGAACGCCTGGTGGTGACGCGAGCGATGTCGCTGGTTGTCGATGTCGTCCTTGAAGGCGCGCCGGAACGCCGCCGGATGCGGACGCGAAAGCACGGCGAGAGATCGGACGCGCTCCGGGTGGCGCGCGGCCGTGCACCACGCGACCTGGCCTCCCCAGTCGTGACCGACGAGATGAAAGCGCGCCTCCGTGCCACCGACCGCGTCGGCAATGTCGAGCACATCGCCCACGAGTCGATCGATCCCGTACGCGTCGAGCGTGCCGGGATCGGGTCGGACGCCGGGCGAATAGCCGCGCTGATCGGGCGCGACCGCGCGATATCGGGCGGCGCCGAGCGCCGGGACTTGCTCGCGCCACGTGTGCCGGCTCTGCGGGAACCCGTGAAGAAGTACGACGAGCGCGCCGTCGGGCGGGCCCGCGACGTCGGCGGTGAAGCGACCGGCCGGTGTCGCGATCATTTCAGGCATTCGCGGAGGGCGCGGATCCACTCCGCGCCCGGAGCGTTGGGGGGCTTTGGGGGGCGCCCGGCGCCCCCCAAACTAAGGACTCGTCCCCGGGATCGCGTCCGCGTCGCGCGCGCCCGACGTGCGCTGGCGGAAGTCCTTCGGCGCCTCGCGGCCCCGCTCCGTGTACGCGCGCTGGATCGCCTCGACGTTGGGGCTGAAGATCGTCTTGCGGTGGCTGCGCGCCCACTCGTTCGAGCTGCGCGGCCCGTCGGCCGAGCCCTGGAAGACCGGCATCACGTAGCGCGCGAACAGCTCGTAGCTCTTCAGCGTCTGCTCCCGCGTCGCCCAGTTGTGCGCGCGGAAGAGCACGCCGCCGAATCCGCCGTCGCTCAGATCCCACAGCTTCTTGATGCCGCGGATCACGAGGTCCGGTGAGCCGACGAGCGTCGTGCCCATCCTGACGCCGTCGCTGAGCGGATCGTCCGAGCGACCGGGCGGGCGGCTCAGCGTCTCCTCGAAGTACGTGATGGTCTCGTGACGCTCGCCCTTCCGCACCTGCCGGAGCGCTTCCTCGTCGTCCTCGGCCACGTGCACGTTGACGACGAGCTTCCACTTCTTGCGGTCCATGGTCTTGCCGTGTTTCGCGGCGGTCTCCTCCGCGATCTTCCACTGACCGGCCAGCGCGTCGGGACCGCCGGGAATGCCGGCGCCCAGCGACAGCACGCCGAGCCCGTGCCGGCCGGCGGCCACGACGCCCGACGGCGTCATGACGCTGGCCACCGCGATCTCGAAGTGCGGATCGGTGTAGGGCGCCAGGTGGAGCCGCGCCTGGCGGAGCTCGAACCAGTCGGTCTTCATCGTCACGGGCTCCTCGCACTTGAGGAGCTCCATGATCGCGTCGAGCGCCTCGTCCATCCGCGGGCGCGTCTGCACGGGCTCGATGCCCATCATGTACGCGTCGGACACGAGCGCGCCCGGGCCGCAGCCGAGCATCGTCCGGCCGCGCGTCATGTGGTCGAGCTGCACGAAGCGCTGCGCCACGAGGAACGGATGGTGATACGGTAGGCTCGTCACCCCGGAGCCGAGGCGGATGTGCTTCGTGCGCTCGGCGACCGCCGCGATGAAGACTTCGGGCGACGCGATGAGCTCCCAGCCTGCCGAGTGGTGCTCGCCGACCCACACCTCGTCGTAGCCGAGGAAGTCCATCCACTCGATGAGCTCCATGTCCCGGCTCATCGCGAGCGTGGGGTTCTCACCGATCCGGTGGAAGGGCGCGAGGAAGATGCCGAACGTCATTCCCTTGTGTGCCATTCCAGCATTCTACTTCAGGAGCGTGAGCGTTCAGGGCAGCGTGAGCGCGATCAGCTCCTCGGGAATGTTCGAGCCGCCCACGGGGAATACGATGTACTGCGTGCCGCGCACCATATAGGTCATCGGCGCGCCGTTGGCGTTGCCCGGCACGGGGACCTCGGCGATGAGCGCGCCCGTCGCCTTGTCGTACGCCGACAGCCTCGGCTCGCGGTTGCTGAGCGTGAACGTGCGGCGGAACGGGTTGGTGAGCGCAGGCTGCGCGCTCGTGTGGAATCCGGCCTGCCCGACCAGCAGGAGCGAGCGCGTCACGAGCGGGAAGCTGCGCGAGGGCCAGCCGAGCGGCCCGGAGATGCCGAGCCCGTCGAGCGCGCGAAACGCGCCGCTGCCGACGGCGGCGCGCCAGCGATGCTCGCCCGTCGTCATGTCGATCGCCACCACGCTGCCCCACGGCGGCTTGAAGAGCGGCATGCCCGGGCCGAAGAGGAACGGCCGCGGGCTTCCGACGTGCGTGTCCCCACTCTCCCCGGCGAACGGTTTGCGGAGCGCGAGCACGCTCGGCATGCGGATCGTCGTGACGTAGAGGGTCGCGCTGTCCGGATCCCAGGCGCTCCCTGACCAGCTCGCGCCGCCGGCGATGCTCGGCATCGTGATCGTGCCGCGCTCCGTCGGCGGCGTGTAGAGCGGCCCGCGATCGTATCGCTGCACGATCGCGATCGCCGCCTCCCTCAGCACCGGCGTGAAGTCGACCAGGTCCTCTTCACGCACGCCCTGGATCTCGAACGCCGCGGGCTTCGTCGGAAACGGCTGCGTCGCCGCGCTCTTCTCGCCGGGCACGGCGGACTGCGGTACGGGGCGATCCTCGATCGGCCACAACGGCGCGCCGGAGACACGATCGAACGCGAACAGGAAGCCCTGCTTCGTCGGCTGCGCGACGGCCTTGATCGTCTTGCCGTCGCGTACGACGTCGAAGAGCACCGGCGCGGCGGGCAGGTCGTAGTCCCAGAGGCCGTGACGCACGATCTGGTAGTGCCAGATCCGCCGGCCCGTGCGCGCGTCGACGCACACCAGCGACTCGGCGAAGAGGTTGTCGCCGTGGCGATGTCCGCCGTAGTAGTCGTTCGCGGGCGTGCTGAATGGCAGGGAGACGTAGCCGAGATCTTCGTCGCCCGACATCAACGCCCACACGTTGACGCCGCCGGTGACCTTCCACGATTCGTTCTCCCACGTCTCGTGGCCGACCTCGCCGGGGCCGGGCACCGCGCGGAACGTCCACAGCTTCTTCCCGGTCCGAACGTCGAAGCCACGCACGTCGCCGGGCGGCATGTCGCGGTGCAGCGGGAAGTCCGTGATCGACGAGCCGACCACGACGACGACGTCGCGCACGATGACGGGCGGCGAGGTGACGCTGTAATGCGTGCGATCGCGCACGGTCCGCCCGAGGCCCAGGCTCAGGTCGACGACGCCGTTCTCCCCGAACGCCGGCACGGGGTGGGCGGTCTTCGCGTCGAGCGCGAACATGAACGCGTGCGCGGCGAGCACGATGATTCGCTCGTCCTCGCCGTCGCGCCAGTACGCGACGCCGCGGTGCACCCACCCGAGGTTCGCCGGCATGCCGTGCTTGTACACGCCCGGATCGAAGACCCACTTCGTCGTCCCGGTCGCCGCGTCGACGGCCGCGACCTGGGACAGCGACGTGACCGTGTAGAGCACACCGCCGACCATGATGGGCGTGGCCTCGTGGAGGAAGCTCGGGTCGATGCCGGGGTTCGCTCGCCGCACGCCCTGATCGGGCGACGCCCAGCGCCACACGACGCGGAGCGAACCGACGTTCGCGCGCGTGATCTGATCGAGCGGCGAGTACTTCGCGCTCGCGTAGGTCCCCGCGTAGGCGGGCCACTCGCCGCGCGCGAGCGCGGCCATCGATGCCGCCGACGTGCCGGGGAGCGGCTGGGCGAACGTGAGAGAGCCGCCGGCGAGGAGCGCGGCGGACGCGGCCGCGAGCAGAAGGGCCCTCGAGCCCATGCGAGGAGAAGCATGACGCTTGCCTTTGCCGCAGCGCAAGCGGAGACTGGGCCCATGAGAGACCTCACATTCACGCCGGCGGTGGAGCTGCTGAAGCTGTACCGGGCGCGGAAGGTCTCGCCGCTCGAGGTCATGGAGGGCGTGCTCGAGCGCATCGACAGGGTCAACCCGCAGGTCAACGCGATCGTGACGCTCGCGCGCGACTCCGCGCTGTGGGACGCGCGCCGCGCGACGGCGTCGCTCAAGCGCGGGGCGCCGCTGCCGCCGCTGTTCGGCCTCCCCATCGGGGTCAAGGACGTGACGCTCACGAAGGGCATCCGCACGACCCACGGCTCGAAGCTTTTCGAGAACCACGTCCCCGAGGAAGACGCGCTCGTCGTGCAGCGGCTGCGCGCCGCGGGTGCCATCGTCATCGGCAAGACGAACACGCCCGAGTTCGCATACGGCCCCAACACGGTCAACGCGGTGTTCGGCGCCACGCGCAACCCGTACGACCTCACGCGGACGTCGGGCGGATCGAGCGGCGGATCGGCGGCCGGGCTCGCGACCGGCATGTTCCCGCTGGCCGAAGGCACCGACCTCGGCGGGTCGCTGCGCGGCCCGGCGGCCTTCTGCGGCGTCGTCGGTTTCCGAACGACCCCCGGGCTCATTCCGCGCGCTCCGTCGGCGCTCGCGTGGGACACCTACTCGGTGGAAGGGCCGATGGCGCGCACCGTCGCGGACACCGCGCTGATGCTGTCGGTGATGGCCGGTCCCGACGACCGGTCGCCGATTTCCTACGACGTCGACACGCGCGAGTTCCTCGCCAGCGTCAAGGCGCCGTCGGTGAAAGGCTGGCGCATCGCGTGGACGCCGGACCTCGACGGGCTCGTGCCCGTCGACGACGAGGTGCGCGCGATCGTCGAGCGCGCGGCCGCGGTCTTCCGGTCGCTCGCGGCGCGCGTGGAGCGCGCGTGCCCGGACATGACGGACGTGCCGGAGATCGTCCGCACGTCGCGCGGGTTGCTGATGGTCGCGCGCCACGCCGACAAGCTGCCCGAGCATCGCGCGATCCTGCAGGAAGGCCTGGTCGAGAACACCGAGCAGGGCCTCCGGCTCACGTCACGCGAGATCGCGCAGGGCGAGCTGATCCGGACGCGCCAGTGGGAGCGCGTGCGCGCGTTCTTCGAGACGCGCGATCTCCTCGCCATGCCGACGATGGCGACGCCGGCGTTCCCGCTCGACCAGCCGTACGTCCTCATGGTGAACGGCCAGCCGCTGGGCAAGGGGATGCAGCGCTCGTATCTCACGTACGCGTGGTCGGTACTCGGGCTGCCGGCGATCTCGATCCCGTGCGGCTTCACGCGCGACGGGCTGCCGGTGGGGCTGCAGATCGTCGGCAAGCGGCGCGGCGAGGCGGCCGTGCTCCGCGCGGCCGCCGCGTTCGAGGCCGCGCAGCCGTGGGCGAAGCGCGTGCCGCCGCTCGTGCGCGCTTAACGCATCAGCTTGGCGTAGCCGTCGAGGATCGGCAGCACCTTCTCCGGCGTGTCCGACGGAAGACCGAGCACGACGCGCTCGACGCCCGCCGCTTCGAGGCCGTCGAGCACACCGCGCTCCGGCTTCGGCATGAACGCGGTCACCGGGATCGGCTTGCGCCCGGCGTCCTTCGCGCGCCGCTGCAGCTCGCCGATCTTGTCGATCGGGTTGCCCATGCGCCCGGCGATCGGCATCCAGCCGTCGCAGAACTCGATCACGCGGTCGAACGTCGTCGGGCCGTCGCCGCCCATGAGGATCGGCGGGTGAGGCTTCTGCACGGGCTTCGGATGCGCCCAGCTCTTGTCGAAGCTCACGTACTGGCCGTGGTACTCCGCCTCTTCCTTCGTCCAGAGCTCCTTCATCGCGAGGATGCGCTCGCGGAGGATCTTCCAGCGGCTCTTGAACGGCGTGCCGTGGTGCTCCATCTCCTCGGCGTTCCATCCGCCGCCGATGCCGAACAGAAACCGTCCTTTCGAGAGGTGATCGAGGCTCGCGACCTCCTTCGCGAGGAGGATCGGATCGCGCTCGATGACGAGACAGATCCCGGTGCCGAGCTTGAGCTTCGTGGTGACGGCGGCCGCCATCGCGAGCCCGACGAACGGATCGTAGCTGTGCCAGTACTCCTTCGGCAGGTTCGGCCCGCCGGGCCACGGGCTCTTGCGGCTCGCGGGAATGTGCGTGTGCTCCGGCACCCACAGCGACTCGAAGCCGCGCTGCTCGGCCGCGCGCCCGAGGTCGTCGGGGCGGATCGCGTAATCGGTGGGGAACATGACGACGCCGTAGTGCATGGGCTGGCCCTCCTTGAAAGATGGGGCCCCGCATCATAGGACCCCAAACCCCTTGAACATGGGGCCCGACAGCTCAGGACCCCCAAGCCCCCTCGGCGTGATTATATGGGCCCATGAACCTCGCGACGCAGTGGTCCCTCGATCCCGCCGTGATCTTCCTCAACCACGGGTCGTTCGGCGCGTGTCCGACCGAGGTGCTCCGGTATCAAACGGCGCTCCGCCAGGAGATGGAGCGCGAGCCGGTGCGCTTCCTGTCGCGCGAGCTCGACGACCGTCTCGACGTCGCGCGTGGCCAGCTCGGCGCGTTTCTCGGCGCCGATCCGGACGACCTCGCGTTCGTCACCAACGCGACGAGCGGCGTCAACGCCGTGCTCCGCTCGCGCGAGCTCGCCGGCGGCGACGAGGTGCTCACCACCGATCACGCGTACACCGCGTGCAAGAACGCGCTGGAGTACGCGGCGCGGCGGAGCGGCGCGCGCGTCGTCATCGCGCCGGTGCCGTTTCCCGTCGCGTCGCCCGACGCCGTCGTCGACGCCGTCATGGCGCGCGTCACGCCGCGGACGCGGCTGGCGCTGCTCGATCACGTCACGAGCCCGACGGCGCTGATCCTTCCGATCGAGCGGCTGATCGCCGAGCTCGGGCGCCGCGGGATCGACACGCTGGTCGACGGCGCGCACGCGCCGGGCATGGTGCCGCTGAATCTCGATGCGCTCGGGGCCACGTACTACAGCGGCAACTGCCACAAGTGGCTGTGCGCGCCGAAGGGCTCCGCGTTCCTCTGGGTGCGGCGCGATCGTCACGCCGACGTGCGTCCGCTGACGATCAGCCACGGCGCGACCGCGCGCCGGCCGGGCCGCGAGCGCTTTCGTCTGGAGTTCGACTGGACGGGGACGAGCGATCCGACGGCGTGGCTCACGGTGCCGAAGGCCATCGAGTACGTCGCGGGCCTCGTGCCCGGCGGCTGGCCGGCGATCATGGCGCGCAATCACACGCTGGCGCTCGACGCGCGTCGTCTGCTCGCGGAGACCGTCGGCACCGCACTGCCGTGCCCGGACCAGATGATCGGATCGCTCGCGAGTGTCGTCCTGCCCGATGGGCCGACGACCGATATCTACTGGCGCAACCCGGATCCGCTCCATCCCCGCCTGTTCCAGCACTGGGGGATCGAGGTGCCGATCATGAGCTGGCCCGCGCCGCCGCGGCGCCTCGTCCGGATCTCGGCGCAGCTCTACAACGACCCGGCGCAGTACGTGCGGCTCGCCGACGCGCTCCGCAAGGAGCTGGGCGACGAGCAGGCGCCCGTCAGAGGTTCTTGAAGCGGTCCGCGGCGGCCTTGAGCCGGCCTTTCGGGTCGCGGCTCAGCGCCTCTTCCTCTTCGCGCAGGCGCCGCTCAGTGTCCAGCCGCTTCATGTAGCGCTCGTTCGCCGAGCGGATCCAGCCGTCGATGAAGTGGACCCAGTTCGGGACCTTGTCCTCGTCGCTGTCGAAGATCAGCACCGTCTGGTAGAAGCGGACCTTGTCTGGGCTGTGGTCGATCGACCGGTCCTTCGTGTCGCCGAAGAGCTCGCGCCATGGCTTCGGCGGATACTGATTCAGCGCCGCGGTCCACGTGAACACGCGGCCGGACACCTGCTGCGGCGTGGGCGGGCCCATCCGCTTGACCTCGATGAACGCGTCGCCGGCCGCGGCGGCGGCGACACGGAAGAAGGCCATCGTCTGCAGCAGCTCCGCTTCTTGCAGCGTCCGCTGCTCGGCGCGGCGGCGCTCGGGCGCGGTCGCGCCGTTCGGCGGGCGCCGGTCGCCGGTGCGCCGGTCGACGAGCACCTGCACGTCCGGCTGCCCGCTGAACTCCTGGCGCAGCGATTCCAGGAGGTCCGGGTTGTCGCGCGTGACGATGATCAGCTCTTTGGCCACTCGGCACCCTCCGGTCGCTTCGCGGACGCAGCCACCTATATATCGGCACGTCGAGGGAACCGGTCAAGCGCAACCAGACGGCCTCGCAGGGGCCGGGGGCGCGCGCCATCGCGGCGCGCGCCTCCTCGAGCCTCCGGGCGGCGACCCGGCGCTCCCCGTCGGTGAAGAGCACCGCGTACGCGGGATCCAGCACGAGCGTCTCCAGGGCGAGATCGAGCCGGTTGAGGCTCGCGAGCTTGGCGAGCCCTTTCGAGACGCCGCCGCGCTCCAGCAGGCGCCGCGCGGCGCCCACGCCGCCGTACTGCTTGACGGATCGGAGGAAGTACCCGGCCCAGTAGCCCGTCTCGCGCCCCGCCGCCCGGTAGACCTTCTCGACCATGTCCTGCTCGAACCGCCGCTCGATGTCCATCATGGCTGGCTCCTCCTGCCATGACAGACGAAGCCGGCGGGCCGGCCCGTGACGTATCCGACCGAGCACAGCTAGAATGAGACGGGAGGGCGGCAGCGATGGCGTGGATCGTCGCCGATCCAGAGCATCTGGGCGGAAAGCCGCGTGTCGTTGGGACGCGGATCTCGGTCGCCTTTCTCCTGGAGTCGCTCGCCGCGGGCATGTCGATCGGTGAAATCGTACGCGCGTATCCCACGCTGACGGAGGAGGCAGTCCGTGGCGCACTCGAAGAGCTCGCACAGTCCAAACAGCTCAGCGCTCCGTGACGATCCTTCTCGATGAGAACATCCCGGAAGGCCTGATCGAGCCGCTTCGAACCCTCGGACATCGCGTCGACTCAATCGGTTCTCTCAGCCTCAAAGGCTTGGAGAACGGACGTCTGTATCGGGAAGTCGCCGCTCGGTACGACCTTTTCTTCACGAAGGACCGTGAATTCGCTTCGCGGGTCGGGAGTCTCGTCGACCCGGCGCCCGTGAGTGTCGTCCTCGTCGTCATTCCGCAACAGCCGGAGCGCCGGTTCGTCACCGCGTTCCTCGAGTCTTTCGTGCAGACCGATTGGTCGTCGACCGGACCGATGCGCGAATGGCCTCATCGTTGAGCCACCGACCTCGCTGACGGTATGCCCGAACATCCGTACGCGTGGCTGGGAACGGTCGAATCGTTCCTTGGCACTCCTCAGGACGAAATGCTCCGCGAGTTGACGCGCTACGCACGAGAGACCGGCGCGCCGCAGCTCTTCGCTTGGGATCGGACGCTGAATGTCATGCGAAACGAATTGGAGGGTTGTCTCCCACGCGCCCGCAACTTTGGCCTGATTCTTGAGTTTGAATTGCCCCGTAGTGGGGGCCGGCGTCCGGATTTGATCGTGCTCGAGAACGGAACGATCATCGTATTGCACGCAATCTCGAAGTGTTCCGGAGTACTTACGCGAGCGGTATCGCAACGACCTCGACAAGCGTTTCGGCTTGCTGGCATCGTCGAAGTTCCGTCGTCTCGAGGAAGTCGGTCTGAAAGGCGTGCGACATCCGTACTGGTACTACGGCGAATGGTTCGAGGCGCCTGCGGATCATCCCCGCTCCGGGTGCCAATTGGAACTCGTCATTTCGGAATTTGGTTGCCAGGGCCTGGAGCTTGACATGCCGCTCGTGTGCTGGGGCCCCGACCTCAAGTGGGCCGGCTCCGGATGGGACGTAGCGCCTCGGCGAAGTCGACGGATCCGCGATCCTCGGCGTCTACGCCTGAATTCCTATCGCGTTCTCCTGACACGCGGCCGCGACGGGGTCCTCGTCTTCGTCCCGTCAGCGTCCGAGCTGGATCCGACGTATGGTGCTCTCATCGAGGCCGGGTTCCCGGAGTATGTCGCGCCAGCTCACGCGCTCTAACAGTTCGTGGTGAAGACGTCGCGTGCCGTCATGCCATCGCCAGCGCCGAATGAGCGCGCGACTCGCGCAGAAGGACGTGGTCGGGCGCGAGAACCGCGTTTATCATCGCCCAGCGCCGCGCGCCAAACATCGCGAGAGCAAT